>Ga0209564_1000025_pt1 | contig 520535 bp, 478 predicted proteins | sample AraplaCol_mMF_r2_FD_184272 | JGI IMG/M metagenome (GOLD analysis project Ga0209564, IMG submission 184272) | Arabidopsis root microbial communities from North Carolina, USA - plate scrape MF_Col_mMF_r2 (SPAdes) (version 3) | ecosystem: Host-associated > Plants > Roots > Endosphere | place...
CCGATGCCGACCGACTGGCAGATCTGCTTCACATGGGCGTAAAGCCCTTCCTGCGGCGCATCGATCAGGTAGTGCGGCAGGAGCAGGATGCCATCGGCACCGACCCGCTCGACCGAGCGGGCGATATCGACCGCCATCTCCGTGCCATAACCGCAGCCGGATACGATAGCCGTATCGCCGGCAACCTCCTTGGCGGCGGCGACGATGCCGGGAATTTCATCGGGCTTCAGCGAGAAGAATTCGCCGGTGCCACCTGCCGCGAACAACACCGGCGCCTTGTAGCCCGCCAGCCACTCGACATGCGCCTTGTAGCTTTCCGGCGCAAAGCGACCGTCCTTGTCGAAGTGCGTGACCGGGAAGGAAAGGAGGCCCGATCCAAGCGAGGCCTTGATCTGTTCTGGGGTCATTTCGCGCAAGTCCTCCCTAATACTCGACGCGCCCTACTAAGCAAGTCATCACATACATGTCAATATGTTATAATACAAGTTATCATATGACCTTCGAAATTCAATGACCCCGCACCTTTGGCACCGAATCTCGTTTAATCTTGCCACGCAACACAGAACCCGAGCCAGATAGGGTATTCAAACGCGCAAGCTCTCCATTCATGTTGCAGAGAACATGTATTATATGTTAGCCGGTATTGTATGATGTGATTGACTGATGGTCGACGGGACCCTACCCGCCGACATGAAGGAGATGGGCGATGGAACGACTTCTGATCACCGGCGCAGCAGGCCAATTGGGCCGCGTCATGCGCAAAAAGCTCGCCCCGATGGCAAAGGTGATCCGACTTTCCGACCGTTCGCCGCTCGACCCACCCGGCGAGAACGAAGAATGCGCTCAGTGCGACCTCGCCGATGCCGGCGCTGTCCATGACCTTGTTGCCGGCTGCGATGCAATCCTGCATCTCGGAGGCATATCCGTCGAACGGCCCTTTTCCGAAATCCTCGACGGCAACATTCTCGGCCTCTACAACCTCTACGAAGCTGCACGCGCCAACAACAAGCCGCGCATCCTGTTCGCCAGCACCAACCACACGATCGGCTACTATCCGCAAAACGAGCGGCTCAGCCCGAATGCCCCCTACCGGCCGGACGGGCTCTACGGTGTGTCGAAGTGCTTCGGCGAAGCACTTGCCCGCATGTACTTCGAGAAGTTCGGCCAGGAGACGGCGCTGGTGCGCATAGGCTCGTGCCTGCCGGAGCCCATCAACTACCGCATGCTTTCCACCTGGCTTTCGCATGACGACTTCGCATCCCTGATCGAAGCCGTATTCCGCGTCCCGATTCTTGGCTGCCCGGTCGTCTGGGGCGCGTCTGCCAACGACGCAGGCTGGTGGGACAATTCGCACATTGGATGGCTCGGCTGGCGACCGAAGGACAATGCCGAAGTCTTCCGCGATAAGATTGCCGCAAGCAGCCCGAAGCCGGACCCGGGCGATTCGCTCGTGCGGTATCAGGGCGGCGCCTTCGTCGATGATCCGATCTTTTAGAAGTAGGCCCTACGCCTTGCCAATGGATTGCGCCCTTGATCGGCAATGGCGTATCCAGAAACTCACACCAAGTCCCAGAAACGGCCATGCCCATGAGCAACGTCACCGCCCCCGACAACACAACGCCACAAGGCAAGACGCTGGTGGCCAGGGTGACCGACGCACTTGGCGGACAGATCGCCGGCGGACACTATAAGCCGGGCGATCGCCTGCCATCGGAGGCGCAGCTTACCCAGGAGTTCGGCGTCAGCCGCACGGTCGTGCGCGAAGCGATCGCGGCCCTACGCTCCGGCGGGCTGGTCGAAGCGAGACACGGTATCGGCGTTTTCGTGCTGGAACCCACGCCAGTGGCTCCGCTGCCTTTCCATGGTGTCGATCTCGCGCGCGTCTCTTCGCTGATCGAAATGCTGGAACTCAGGACCGCCGTCGAAGGTGATGCCGCCGCCCTTGCCGCCCTGCGCCGCTCGCCGGCACAGGAAGAAAAGATCGTCGAAGCCTTCGACAGCTTCTGTGCGAGTGCTGCCGAGGGTCGCCCCACGGCGGAAGCCGACTTCAATTTCCACCTGGCGATCGCCCAGGCGACCAACAATCCGCGGTTCAGCGAGTTCCTGCAGATGCTGGGCACCGCGCTTATTCCCCGCCGCGCGGTTTCCGAAAGCGGCGAGGAAACCGTGCTGGCGGCAGCGGAACTGTCGCGATTGATCTCGGAACACGAGGCCATTCTAATCGCGATCCAGGATGGCGACGAGGAACAGGCACGCAGCGCCATGCGCCAGCACCTCAAGAACAGCCAGGTGCGCTATCGCTCGATGTTGCGTGCGGCCCGCTGAAGAACCGCGCGGCTGCCGCGGGCTCAGTCGCGGCCAAGCCGGCGTATGTTGCTCGCAAGCTCGGCCGCCAGGCGAAGTGCGGCCGCCGTCGCGCCGGCCATCTGCGGCATGATCAGCCATTCGAGCGTCCAGGCGGCACCGGAGCGCTCCTGCTCGTGTACCAGCGCGTGGTGCATGCCGGAGAGCTGGGTTGCGTTGAACCGCGCCAAGGACACCAGAACCTCCGCCGCGACAGGGTTCTGCTTGTGCGCCATCGCCGAGGAACCACCGCCGCCGGCAAGCTCGATCTCATCGCCTTGCTGCGCCATCAGCGCGACATCCTGACCGAATTTGCCGAGGCTGCCGGTCACCAGCGACAGCGCGCTGGCAAAATCCGCGACCTCCGAGCGCTGGCTGTGCCATTGCGGAAAATCGGCAAGGCCGAGCTCTTCGGCGAGCGTGGCGCGCACTTCGTCGGCTCGATCGTCAAGTTTATCGAGCGTGCCCGCGGCGCCGCCGAACTGCACGGCGAACAGATCACGGTCCATCGCCTCCAGCCGATCCATATGATCGAGCAGCGGCTCGATCCAGCTGCGCAACCGGTCGGAGACGGTGATCGGGATTGCCGCCTGCATGCGGGTACGCCCCATCAGCGCGCGATCCCCCCATTCGCTGTCGCATTCTTCGAGCACCGAGACGACATTGCCGAGGCGCACGGCGAAAAGCTCGGCGACCGCCTTCATCCGCAACATCAGGCTGGTGTCGATCACATCCTGGCTGGTGGCACCGTAATGTACGTATTCCGCCGCCTCGCCACCGACGGCCGCCCGCAATTGCCGGACGAGTTCCGGCACGACCACGCCATCCACGCCCATGGCGCGCTTCAGTGCGATGACATCGGGCGAAAAGGCGCGGCAGGCTTCGGTGATCCGATCGGCAGCGCTCGGCGGGATGATGCCGTGCACGGCTTCCGCCCGCGCAAGCGCCGCCTCGAAGGCGAGCATCGCATGAATATCGGCGGAGGCCGAAAACTCGGCGGCAACCGCCTCATCACCCAGAAGCCCGGAGAGATAAGGATGGTCGAAGGCGGAATAGGTCATGGTTTCCCCGTTTCTTCTTGCCGAACGAAATGCCACCTGCTGCATGGGGGCATCAATCATCGCCCCCATGTCCAGGCGTGACATTCCTGTTCAGATGTCGAGGAAGACCGTTTCCTTCTCACCCTGCAGGTGAATGTCGAAAATATAATTAGGCGCGGCTCCCGTCGCGACAAGCGTCGCGACGCGATGACGATGTTCAATCCGCGCAAGCAGCGGATCGACGGCGTTGGCTTCCGCCTCGTCCGGAAAGTACATGCGCGTCTGCAGGCCGACATTGATGCCACGCGCCACGATCCAGAAGCTGATATGTGGCGCCATCTGCCGGTCACTACTGTAAGGTACAACCCCGGGCTTCACCGTTTCGAACGTGAAGACACCATCCTCGGCACCGGTCGCACAACGCCCCCAACCGGAGAAGTTCGGGTCGGCGGAGCCACGAATTTCGGTCGGCGAATTGTAGAGGCCGGCAGCATCCGCCTGCCAGATCTCGACGAGCGCGTCCCTGAGCGGCGCGCCGGCGCCGTCGATCACGCGGCCAGTAATGGTAATGCGCTGCCCTTTCGTCTGCTCATTCACCATGTGCGATCCGAGGTCGGCTTGATAAACGCCGCCGATCCCGCAGAAGTTTGGCGTCAGTCCGATGTGCACGTAAGGGCCGGCCGTCTGCGACGGCGTTTCCTTGAGGTAGTTCAGCTGCTGCACCATCAGTTGCCCTCCAGCCGGTTCTCGAACAGGGTCGAGCGGCGACCGCGCAGTACGATGTCGAATTTGTAGGCGCGCGCATCAAATGGGATCGTGTTTGCCCAGTCGAGCGGCGCGATCAGTTGCTCGATCGCCTGGCGATCCGGGATCGTGTTGACGATCGGACACTTCCAGATCATCGGATCACCCTCGAAGTACATCTGGGTGATCAGGCGCTGTGCAAATCCGTGGCCGAAGACCGAGAAATGGATGTGGGCTGGCCGCCAGTCGTTGACGCCGTTCGGCCAGGGATAGGGGCCGGGCTTGATCGTGCGGAAAGCATAGAACCCCTCGTCGTCAGTGATCGTGCGGCCGCAACCGCCGAAATTCGGGTCGAGCGGCGCGAGGTAGCTTTCCTTCTTATGGCGGTAGCGGCCGCCGGCATTGGCCTGCCAGAATTCGAGCAGCGCGCCCGGCACGGCGCGGCCGCGCTCGTCGAGCACCCGACCATGCACGATGATGCGCTCGCCAATGGCGCTCTCGCCTGCCCGCGCGAAATTGTGGATCAGGTCGTTGTCGAGTTCGCCGATGACAGAATGGCCGAAGACAGGGCCGGTGATTTCCGAGATCGTGCCGTCGAGCGACAACAATGCCATCTGTGGTGAGCGCAGCACCGAGGTCTTGTAGCCCGGCGTCAGCGCCGGCGCATGCCATTGCCGGTCGCGGGGGAAAAAGGCACCCGTCTCCGGTTTTCCGTTCGTTCTGTCGGTCATCATCTTCCCCCGTCAGGCAGCCTTGCCGGCATCGATCTCGGCAAAGACCTGCTTGGCGATCTTGATCGCGTGATTGGCCGCCGGCACGCCGGCATAGATCGCCACATGCAGCAGCGCCTCGCAGATATCGTCGCGGCTGGCGCCCGTGTTGACGGTCGCGCGCACATGCATGGCCACCTCGTCATCCTGACCAAGGGCTGCGAGCAGCGCGATCGTCACAATCGAACGCTCCCGCTTCGTCCAGGTCGGCCGCGACCAGACGTGGCCCCAAGCGGCCTCAGTGATCAGATCCTGAAACGGGCGATCGAAATCGGTGGAAGCCGACTGGGTCCGGTCCACATGCTTGTCGCCCAGAACGGCCCGGCGCGTGGCCATGCCCTGGCGATAACGGTCCGAGGGCGTGAAGGCGTCACTCATGCGGCTTGTCTCCATGCATTGCGATTTCGAAGAAGGCGCGAAGCACCGCGGTCAAAGCCTCCGGGTTTTCGACGCAAGGAATGTGGCCGGCGTCGCGGATGACTTCGTAGCGCGCGCCGGGAATGAGACGAGCGGTCGCAAGCACGACATCGGGCGGCGTCGAACCGTCCTGGTCGCCGACGACGCAGAGTGTCGGCACCGCGATGCGGGCAGCCGCCTCGGTATAGTCGGCATCGCGGATGGCGGCGCAGGTGGCGACGTAGCCGGTTACCGGCTGGCGCACCAGCATGTTGCGATAGCCGGCATAGGCGGTGTTTTCCGGCCGGCGGAAGGCCGGCGTGAACCAGCGCTCAAGCACGCCGTCGGCGATCCCCTCAATGCCATGTTCCTCGATGGCCGCGATACGTGCCGCCCACATCTCGGTGGTGCCGATCTTGTGCGCCGTGTCGCAAAGAACCAGCGCACGCACGAGATCGGGCCGCCGCTGATAGAGCGACTGCGCGATCAACCCACCGACCGATAGGCCGCAGACGATCGCCTGCTTGACGGAGAGCATGTCGAGCAGACCGGCCAGGTCGTTGGCGTGATCCTCGATCGCGTAAGGGATCGGCCCGATATCGGAAAGGCCATGGCCGCGCTTGTCATAGAGGACGATGGCATAGTCGCCGGCGAGCCGGACGACGACGTCGCGCCAGATGCGAAAATCCGTGCCGAGCGAATTGGCAAAAACCAGCACCGGCCGGTCGCCGGTCGCGCCGATCACCTGATAGTGGATCGTGATGTCGTTGATGCGGGCAAACTGCACGGGCTCTGTCCTCCATCACCAAATTGGATATTTAATCTGGTTAGGTAAAATGATATTTCATGGCATTTCATTAACTTGAGGGTTATGAATTCCATGGTCGACGCCCGGGTTAAGTTTCGCCATCTGCAGACTTTTGTCGAGGTCTCCCGGCAGAAGAGCGTGATGAAGGCGGCGGAGCTGCTGCATGTCAGCCAGCCGGCCGTGACCAAGACGATCCGCGAGCTGGAAGAGGTACTTGGCGTCGCGGTTTTCGAGCGCGATGGGCGCGGTATCAAGATAACACGTTACGGCGAGGTCTTCCTGCGCCACGCCGGCGCAGCGCTGACGGCGCTGCGGCAAGGGCTCGATTCCGTGTCGCAGGAACGCGCCGGCGACGGTGTGCCGGTCAGGGTCGGAGCGCTGCCGACAGTGTCGACACGGATCATGCCGCACGCCATGACGCTCTTCCTCCAGGAGGATACCGGCGCGCGCATCAAGATCGTCACCGGCGAAAACGCTGTCCTTCTCGAACAGCTGCGCGTCGGCGATCTCGATCTGGTCGTCGGGCGGCTTGCGGCACCGGAGAAGATGGCCGGCTTCTCCTTCGAGCACCTCTATTCCGAACAGGTTGTCTTTGCCGTCCGGGCCGGCCATCCGCTGCTTGCGGGCTCGCATTCCACGTTTGCGCGGCTCGCAGATTTCCCTGTACTGATGCCGACGCGCGCCTCGATTATCCGCCCCTTCGTCGAGCGTTTCCTGATCACCAACGGCATCGCCAGCCTGCCGAACCAGATCGAAACCGTGTCCGATGCCTTCGGCCGCGCCTTCGTCCGGGCGAGCGACGCGATCTGGATCATCTCCGCCGGCGTCGTCGCCAGCGACGTCGACGACGGAACGATCGCGATCCTGCCGATCGACACCAGCGAGACGAGGGGGCCCGTCGGCCTTACCATGCGCGCCGACGCGGCACCGTCACTGGCTCTCTCGATCCTGATGCAGACCATTCGCGAGGCAGCGACCATCGTCGCCACCAAACTCTGAGGGCGCATGCCGGGAATTCGCGGCTTTACAAGCCCCGGCCAGCGACCGAGATTGCCGGTTCCGACAGACTGGTGATCCCATGCCAACCGCTCCCCTCCTCGTTGAAGCCTTTTCCCAAAAGCACATTCCCGAAATGCTCGACTGGTTTTCGAACCTCGAAGCGCTAGTGCAATGGGGCGGCCCCGGCCTCTCGTTTCCACTGGAGGCCGCACAGCTCGAGGCGATGCTCGCAGAGACAACGGCTATCGAGCCCGCGCGCTCCATGTTCGCCGGCCTGGTCGACGGCAAGTTCGCCGGCCATGCGCAGGTGGCGCTCGATTGGCAGAACGGGGTCGGCCGCCTCAGCCGGGTTGCCATTAATCCGCGCATGCGCGGCCGCGGCCTCGCCCGGCCGTTTCTCCGTGAGGTGACCGAGCGCTTCTTCGCCGATCCCGCTTTCGAGCGGCTGGAGCTCAACGTCTACACCTTCAACGAGGCGGCGATCCGCACCTACCGCAGCCTCGGCTTTCGCGAGGAAGGTGTGCGCCGGTCGTCGGCCAAGGTCGGTGACGTCAGATGGGACACGGCGATCTACGGCCTGCTCCGGAATGAATGGAACTGACCGCGCGGCGAAGCGTCAGAACGGCAGTCCGACATAGTTCTCCGCCAGCGCCGTCTCGGCGGCGACCGAATGGGTCAGGTAGTCGAGTTCGGCCTCCTGGATGCGCTGGTCGAAATCGCCGGTATCCGGGAAACGATGCAGCATCGTCGTCATCCACCAGGAGAAACGCACCGCCTTCCAGACACGCGCGAGCGCCCGTGCCGAATAGGCATCGACGCCGGCATTCGAGCGATCCTGATAGTGTTCAAGCAGTCCCTCGAAGAGATAGTGCACGTCGCTGGCGGCAAGATTCAGCCCTTTCGCCCCGGTTGGCGGCACGATGTGGGCGGCATCGCCGACCAGGAAAAGCCGGCCGAAGCGCATCGGCTCGGCGACGAAGGATCGGAGCGGCGCGATCGACTTCTCGAAGGACGGTCCGGTCACCATCGCCTCGGCATGATGCTGCGGCAGCCGCCGGCGCAGCTCGTCCCAGAAGCGCTCGTCGGACCAGTCCTCGATCTTTTCGTTCAGCGAGCATTGAATGTAGTAGCGGCTGCGCGTCTGAGAGCGCATCGAGCACAGTGCGAAACCACGCGGATGGTTGGCGTAGATGAGTTCGTGATCGACCGGCGGCACGTCGGCGAGGATGCCGAGCCAGCCGAAAGGATAGACCTTTTCCAAGGTGTGCAGGGCCGTTTCGGGAACTGACTTGCGGCTGACACCGTGAAAGCCGTCGCAGCCGGCGATGAAGTCGCAATCGATACGCCGGGTCGCACCATCCTTCTCAAAGGTGACGTAGGGTTGATGGCTGTCGAAATCATGCGGTTCGACATTGGCAGCTTCATAGATCGTCGTCGCCCCGGAGTGCTCGCGATGCTCCATCAGATCGCGCGTCAGTTCCGTCTGGCCATAGACCATGACGCGCTTGCCGCCGGTCAGATGCAACAGATCGATGCGGTGGTCGCGGCCGTCGAAGGCAAGCGAGAAACCGTCATGCGGCAGCCCCTCCTTGTGCATCCGCGCGCCGGCCCTGGCGCGATCCATCAATCCGACCGTGCCTTCCTCAAGCACGCCGGCGCGCACGCGGCCAAGGATGTAATCCTGGCTGACGCGGTCGAGAATGACGTTGTCGATGCTGGCTTCCGTCAGCAATTGCCCAAGCAAGAGCCCTGATGGGCCTGACCCGATGATGACGACCTTGGTTCGCATGCTCTCCTCCAGAATTGTCTTTTGACAAAATCTGCGCCGAGCGGGCTTCGCTCTCAATGGACAAATCCGCCATGAAATTGCACAAATCGAACATGACTTCAGGGAACGTGATATGAAGAAGACGGTTCCGACCTATGAGCTTTACGGCGAACGGACCGGCGAACGGCCGGATTTCTGGCTGCATTGCGAGACTATTCCGTCACGAAGCAGCCTCTACCACTGGGAGATCGGGCTGCACCGCCACGAAAGCTTCTTTCAGATCTTGTACATTGCCGGCGGCTCCGGCGACGCGGTCTTTGGCAACGCGGTGCACACGATCGAGCCGCCTATGGTTATCACCGTTCCGCCAGCCCTCAGCCACGGCTTCCGCTTCTCGCGCGACATCGACGGCTTCGTCTTCACCATCCTGGCGTCGCATCTGAAGACAACTCCCGGGGAACGCAGTCGTCTCGGCTCCTTTCTTGCGACCCCGCATCTGACCCGGCTCGATGGCCGCGAGGATGCGGCCTATGTCGCAGCAACCCTCACGCGTCTGGCCGGGGAATGGGAAACCAACCGCAGCAATCGCACCGACCTGTTGGATGCCTACCTTACCTCCGTGCTGACGCTGGCGGCACGTCTCGACGAGGCCAGCGACAGCCGAGACGATACAGCCGATAGCGAAAACGAACAGCGGGTCCAGCGCTTCCAGGCTCTTTTGCAGCAGCACCACCGCTCGCATCGGCCGGCCGCCGCCTATGCCCGCGAACTCGGCCTGTCGCTGACGCATCTGAACCGGATAACGCGTATCATCATGGGGCTCAGCGCCCACGAGATGATCTCGCGAAAGCTCATCGGCGAAGCGAGGCGCGAACTCGTTTTCACCAGGGCCAGCGTGCAGGAAATCAGCTTCCGCCTCGGCTTTGCCGATCCCGCCTACTTCTCCCGCTTCTTCCTGCGCCAGACGGGCATGACACCGCGCGCCTGGCGCATGGCTGAGCGGGAAAGGCTCGGCGCATAGAAGCACCGCCGACGCAATAGACGCTGGGATTAAGGAGCGGTCGTCCAATCCTCGACCCGGAGACCGGGCACACGATCGAATTCCCGCCTGTTGTTTGTCACCAGTATCAGGCCCTGCGATCGCGCGTGACCGGCAATCAATTGATCGTAAGGGCCTATCGGCGTCCCACTGCGCGCGAGTTCGGCGCGCAACTGGCCTGTATGGGTCGCTGCTGCCTGATCGTAGTTGAGAACCTCAAGACGCGCAGAAAAGCCTTCTATGACGGAAAGGTTGCGCTCGGGCATGGCGGATCTTTCCGCGCCATAGATCAACTCCATGAGACTGATCGAGCTGATGCATAGTTGGCCGTGGTGCCTGTTGAACGCCTCGCGAACCTGCTGTGGCCGGTTCTTCACCGTAAAAATACAGATATTGGTGTCGAGCATATATTTCAGCATCAGAGAGCCTCGCGCTCCTGTGGCGCCGGCTGCTCTCTCTCTGTCATGAAATCGGTCGTTACGGACTCGCCATCGAACCAACTGTCCCAGGCTTCGCCTGCGGGCGCAATGATCCGCGTTCGCCCCACCGCGACGATATCGACGCGTCTGACATCCTCTGGAAGTGCGACGGCCTTCGGCAGCCGGATCGCCTGACTACGATTGCTGAGGAAAACAGCGCCTTGCTCCGACATCTCTATCTCCGGGATATGCTTTACGTATATCCAAGATGGTATCGGTTGCGGGATATGTCAACGGGATATACAAAATCACTCGCAGCGATAGCATCTTCATCGACGTTGGCAGGGGCCGCGTGGCCCACCGCTGGTCGCCATAGGCCCGCTCGCCTTCCCACGGTCAAAAAGATTTTTGCAACGACTCAAAACAGGAGCAGAATCAATACTGGGGTCCGAGGGGGACCCGGAGGATATACGGAGGAAGACATGGCAGTACGCGATCCGTCGCCCTCGTTGTATAACGAGGATCTGGCACCGGCCGAGGAACGCCGGTGGGGCGCTTTCAGCATCTTCAATGTGTGGACATCCGACGTGCATAGCCTGTGGGGCTATTACCTCGCAGCAAGCCTGTTTCTGCTCTGCGGCAGCTTCGTGAACTTCGTCATCGCGATCGGCATCGGATCGCTGGTGATCTTCTTCCTGATGAGCCTCGTCGGAAATGCGGGCGTGCGCACCGGCGTGCCCTTCCCCGTGCTCGCGCGCGCCTCCTTCGGCACGTTCGGCGCCAACGTCCCGGCACTCGTACGCGCGGTCGTCGCCTGCTTCTGGTACGGCGCACAGACGGCCGCCGCGTCCGGCGCAATCGTCGCCCTTCTCATCCGCAACGAAGGCATGCTGGCCTTCCACCAGAATAGCCACATGCTCGGCCATTCGACGCTTGAGGTCATCTGCTACGTCGTCGTCTGGTCGCTGCAGCTGCTGATCATCCAGCGCGGCATGGAGACCGTTCGCAAATTCCAGGACTGGGCAGGCCCTGCGGTCTGGGTCATGATGCTGATCCTCGCCGTCTATCTCGTCGTCAAATCGGGAACCTTCTCCTTCGGCTCGGAAATCCCGCGCGACGTCCTCATCGAGAAGACCAAGGACGCGGGCGTTCCCTGGGAACCAGGCACCTTCCCGGCACTCGCGGCGGTCGCTGCCACCTGGATCACCTATTTCGCCGCGCTCTACCTGAACTTCTGCGACTTCTCGCGCTACGCGACGGATGTAAAGACGCTGCGTAAGGGCAATCTCTGGGGCCTGCCGATCAACCTGCTCGCCTTCTGCCTGGTCGCCGGCGTGACGACGACGGCGGCCTTTGCCGTCTATGGCGAAGTGCTGCTGCATCCGGACCAGATTTCGGCGAAGTTCGACAGCTGGTTCCTGGCTCTGCTCGCAGCGCTCACCTTTGCGGTCGCGACCCTCGGCATCAACGTCGTGGCAAACTTCGTGTCCCCGGCCTTTGACTTCGCCAATGTCTTCCCGCGGCAGATCAACTTCAAACGCGGCGGCTACATCGCCGCCCTGATTGCCCTCATCCTTTATCCCTTCGCGCCGTGGGAAACGGGTGCGGCACATTTCGTCAACTTCATCGGCTCGACGATGGGGCCGATCTTCGGGGTGATGATGGTTGATTATTATCTCATCCGCAGGGGCCAGCTCGATGTCGAGGCGCTTTACCACGAGAATGGCAAATTCCGCTTCCAGGGCGGCTGGCACGGCAGCGCCTTCATCGCCTTTGCGATTGGGGCGCTGTTTTCGTCGATCCTGCCGACGTTCACGAACATCCTGCCGGCCTGGTGGGGGACCTACGGCTGGTTTTTCGGCGTCGCGATCGGTGGGGCAATCTACTACGTCTTAAGGATCGGCGCACGCAAACCTGCCTTTGCCTCCTAGTCGTTCAATGCCGTACCCGGTCGGACGATCGGGTACGGCATCCACGACATCACGAGCCTCGGCTTGGGCGACCGAGAATTTGGCGGACACCTTCTTTGGTGAAGGGCTGAGCCAGTTGCTTTAGAAATCCCGGTGCGATCTGTCCCTTGATGCCGATATCGATCGAGGATGGACGGTTGGGGTTGTAGTAGGTCCTGAAGATCAAATCCCAGATCACGACGTTCTCGCCGTAGTTCATGTTGCCTTCGCGAAGGTCTTTCGAATGATGCCAGCGATGAAGGCGCGGCGTGCTGAAGACGAGATCGAAAATGCCGGTGCGCATATCGACGTTGCAATGGGTGAGGATGCCCATGAAGGCCGTAACGGCCCCAAGCCACCAGAAAACGTGGAGCGGCGCACCGAGGCAATAGAGCGGGATCTGGCTCATCGCGAGCTTGAAGAGCGAATCGGCAACGTGGAAGCGGCCGGTATTGATGACCCAGAGCCGGACGACACTGTGGTGCAGCGCGTGGAACCGCCAGAAGAACAGTTTTTCATGGGCAATGCGGTGCGCCCAGTAGAGTCCCAGTTCGGCTGTCACCACTGCCAACGCCACCTGAACCACCATTGGCCAATCCGAGGGCCACAATCCAAACTTCAGCGCGGCAAGCGGCTGCAGAATGTTGGCGGCGTACATGGGGAAGACGGCGGCGATCAACCCGGCCAGTTGCAGCAACCCCTTCGTCGCCAGCGTATGCCCGATGTCGTTTACCGTCTCGCCATCCGACAACAACCAGCGTCGCTCGTAGGGGATGTAGCGTTCGAGAAGGAACAGGACAAAGACCGCGGCGGCATAGACCGTCGCGAAGGCGATCATCGGGTGGGTGCTTGCGAAGGCAAAATAAGAACCCAACAGTCCAGAGAAGAACACCAAAGGCCAGGACAGATATCGCAGTATTCGCTTTAGCAGATACCTGGCCTTCGAAAGGGCGCAGCTGCGCTCTGAAATCATCAATTACGCTCCATCCATTCCAGCAACTCGCGGCATGTGCGCGGGCGGCCATCGCTGACGCGCCCGTCCGAACATGCATCCAGGCTAAGGTCCGGATCCGGCCAATCACCCCACCTCGTGCCGCCGTACATGCGCCTGATCTCGGCACAAGTGCGCGGCTTTCCGTCACTTAGCCGACCATCACGACAGGGATCGTACAGGTGCTGTGCTGTGCGTTGCGGATCGTCCGCAATCCACAGCCCTTTGTCGTCGGCATGCCCCGAACCCGCGCCGAACAGCATCATCCACATCGGCAAGACGACCAACCGCATCGACAACCGTCCTTGTTTGAAAACGTTATTGCCGAACTTTGGGGGGAGCGGATTACACGAGCATTGCGGGAAGCCGCAGGATGCAACCTGGTGCGTCCCGAAGCAACCTTTCATTGATTGGCGGCAGATGCCCGGGGCTCGGAGCACGCGCGCGCCCTGCTGGCGTTCTGGATCAAGCAGCGGCTCGTCGTCCTTCGCGAGATGACCCGGCTTGCGTGGCGATACATGATCGAAACACAGGGCGAGGCAGCGCTGTCGCCCCTGATGCCCTTCGTGCTGGAGCGCGCCTTACCCCAACCATCGACACCATTGCCGACACGCTCGGCCAATATGAGGACGGACCGTCCTTTCAGGCGGCGATCGACCTCGTCTGGCGCTACCAGCTGGCAGGACTGAAGTCGCTCATGGCTCCCAAGCATTGAGGTAAGGGTGGGCCAGGCTCTCAGTCGTCCGAATAGCGCTCCTCGCGCCACGGGTCGCCACGCATGTGATAGCCATTCTTCTCCCAGAACCCAGCGGCATCACCCGCGCGAAAATCAATCCGCGTCAGCCACTTGGCGCTCTTCCACAGATAGAGATGCGGAACAACGAGCCGCATCGGTCCGCCATGGGTGCGGCTGATCGGCTGCCCCTCCCAGTCCGTCGCCAGGATCGCGTCCTCGGAGGCGAAGTCTTCAAGCGGCAGGTTGGCAGTGTAACCGTCATAGCTCGTCAGCATGACGTGGCTGGCCTCGGGCTTCGGCATCACATGATCCAGCAGGTCGCGGGTCGCGACACCCTGCCAGCGGTTGTCATAGCGCGACCAGGTGGTGACGCAGTGCATGTCAGAAAGCCTGTCGCTTTGTGGCAGCGCCTTGAAGGCCGCCCATCCGAGCGACAAGGAATGCTCGACAAGGCCGGTAACATCGAGCCGCCAGCTTTCCGTCCGAATGATCGGCTGCTGGCCGAGGTCGAGCACCGGCCAATCCTTGACCAGGTGCTGGCCGGGCGGCAGGCGTTCGTCTTCCGGCCGGGCGATCCGTCCGGTCAGGAACTTGCCGTCTGCGGCCCAGCGTCGCTTCGTCGTCGTGAGTTTGGTTTCCGGCGGATGCGTGTCGTCGGTCATGAATCTTTACTCCCGGCCCGAATTCACTCGCCAAGCGGAAATAAGAAGGGCGCCGCTGCAGAACGTCAAGCGCAGGAGCGCGAAGTTGCTATCTTAGGACCAAGCGCAACGCGGCTTGCGTTTCCTTGAGCAGCGGCAGGTAACGCTCCGCCATCTCCGCTGCGGCCACATGCGCGGCCGGCGCACCGATGTTCAGCGCCGCAACGATCCGGCCGCGGTCGTTCTCGAGCGGAACGGCGATGGAGCAGAGACCAAGTTCCAGTTCCTGATCGATGAGGGCATAGCCCTGATCGCGCACCCGACGAAGCTCGGCGATCAAATCGTCAGGATCGGTTTTCGTATGGGGCGTGTTCGCCTTCAGGTTCGAACGCGCCAGGATCTCGCGCGCCTCGTGCTCCGGCAGTGCCGCCAGCCACACCCGCCCCATCGACGCGCAATAGGCCGGTAGACGCGAACCAGTCGTCAGGTTGATCGACATCACCCGCTTTTGCGAGGCCCGGGCAATATAGACGATTTCGGTACCATCAAGCACTGAGGCCGACGCGCTCTGCCCGGCGCGATCCGAAAGCTGGTCGAGGTAGGGCTGTATGATTGTCGGCAGCGGCGTCGCCGAGAGATAGGCATGGCCCAATCTCAGGATCTTTGGCGTCAGCGCGAAGAACTTGCCGTCGTAGTCGGCATAGCCGAGCTCGGAGAGCGTCAGAAGCGACCGTCTGACGGTCGCCCGGTCAAGGCCCGTGATCTTCGACGCCTCGGCGATCGACAGCTTCGGACGGGTCTCGTCGAAGGCTTCGATCACCGTCAGCCCTCGCGCAAAGCCGCTGACGAAATCCGTCTCTCGCATCTGACATCCCTCGATCTATCCGCCGGCATTTTGTGCGATATACGAACAAAAGTCAAATATCGCACAAAATATTTGACGGTTCGGTTCGATCGGCGCTTATTGGCATGCGGAAGAGAGCAAGCCGCCCCGCCGCCCGACAGGCCGCAGGCGCACCAAACAGCAGCGAAGAGAGGAAACATGGCGAAGATCGTTTCGCTCGCCGAGGCCGTCGGCGACAATGTCAGGGATGGCGACACCGTCGCCATGGAAGGCTTCACCCACCTGATCCCCTATGCCGCGGGCCATGAGGTGATCCGCCAGGGCCGCAAGGATCTCTATCTCGTGCGCATGACGCCTGACATTCTCTACGACCAATTGATTGGCGTCGGTGCTGCGCGTGGCATGAAGTTCTCCTGGGGCGGCAATCCGGGCGTCGGCTCGCTACACCGCTTCCGTGATGCTGTCGAAAACCAGTGGCCGCGTCCGCTGGAGATCGAGGAACATTCCCATGCGGCCATGGCCAACGCCTATGAGGCGGGTGCTGCCAACCTGCCCTTCGCGACGCTGCGCGGCTACATCGGCGCCGACCTGCCGAAAGTGAACCCCAACATCAAGTCGGTCACCTGCCCCTTCACCGGCGAGGTGCTCGCCGCCGTGCCGGCGATCCGCCCTGATGTGACGATCATTCACGCCCAGCGCGCCGACAGGAAGGGCAACGTGCTGATCGAAGGCATCGTCGGCGTGCAGAAGGAAGCCGTTCTCGCGGCCAAGCGCTCGATCGTCACGGTCGAGGAGATCGTCGACGAACTCAACCCGCCATCTCCCAACTCCCTCGTGCTCCCGGGCTGGGCGGTTACATCAGTTGCCCAAGTCCCGGGCGGCGCCTTCCCATCCTATGCGCACGGCTACTACCCGCGTTCCAACGCCTTCTACATCGGCTGGGACGAGATCGCCCGCGACCGCGACAGCTTCACCGCATGGATCAAGGAAAACGTGCTCGACGCCAAGCCGGAAGACTTCGCCAAGCATGCCGGCACCAAGCCGGCAAGAGCGGCCTAAAGGGAGGATAGAATGAGCGACTTCACCCCCACCGAAATGATGACCATCGCCGCCGCGCGGGCGCTCTCCAATGACGATGTCTGCTTTGTCGGCATCGGCGCGCCTTCTGCCGCCTGCAACGTCGCGCGGCTGACGCATGCGCCGGATATCACCTTGATCTACGAGAGCGGTACGGTCGGAACCAAGCCGGACGTGCTGCCGCTTTCGATCGGCGACGGCGAACTCTGTGACACGGCACTTTTCACTGTCTCGGTGCCAGAGATGTTCCGCTACTGGCTGCAGGGCGGCCGCATCACCACCGGCTTCCTCGGCGGCGCCCAGATCGACAGGTTCGCCAACCTCAATACCACGGTCGTCGGCCCCTATGACCATCCGAAGGTGCGGCTGCCCGGCGGCGGCGGCGCTCCGGAGATCGCTTCCAATTGCGGCCGCATCTTCATCACCATGGCACTGTCGAAGCGCGGCTTCGTCGAGAAGCTGCCGTTCATCACCTCCATGGGCCATGGCGAGGGCGGCGATCAGCGCGAGCGGCTGGGCATGAAGACCAAGGGACCGACCCGCGTCATCACCGATCTTTGCATCCTGGAACCGGATCCAGAGACGAAAGAACTGACGGTCGTTTCGATCCACCCGGGCGTGACCCGCGAGCAGATCGTCGAGAACTGCGGCTGGGCGATCAAGTTCGCCGCGCATGTGATCGAGACGCCAGCGCCGACGGAACTGGAATTGACAACCCTTCGCGACATCAATGCCCGCACCAAGAAGGCGCATCAGGGCGACAAGGAGGCTGCGTAATGGCCGAGGCATTCATCTGCGACTACATCCGCACCCCGATCGGCCGCTTCGGCGGTTCACTCTCCTCGGTGCGAGCCGACGACCTCGGCGCGATCCCACTCAAGGCACTCCTCGAACGCAACACCGATGTCGACTGGGACGCGGTCGATGACGTGATCTTTGGCTGCGCCAACCAGGCGGGCGAGGACAACCGCAACGTCGCGCGCATGTCGTTGCTGCTCGCCGGCCTGCCGGTCGGCGTGTCCGGCACGACGATCAACCGGCTCTGCGGTTCCGGTATGGATGCGGTGATCGCTGCAGCGCGGGCGATCAAGTCGGGCGAAGCCGAGTTGATGATCGCCGGCGGCGTCGAGAGCATGTCGCGCGCACCCTTCGTCATGCCGAAGGCGGATACCGCCTTCTCGCGCAACGCCGAGATCTACGACACGACGATCGGCTGGCGTTTCGTCAACCCGCTCATGAAGAAGCAGTACGGCGTCGACTCCATGCCCGAGACCGGCGAGAACGTCGCGGCGGATTTTCACGTTAGCCGCGAAGACCAGGACGCCTTTGCCGTCCGCAGCCAGGCGAAGGCTGCTGCAGCTCAAGGCAATGGCCGGCTGGCAAAGGAGATCGTCTCGGTGACGATCCCGCAGCGCAAGGGCGAGCCTGTCGTCGTCGACCGCGACGAACACCCGCGCGCAACGACGATGGAGGCGCTCGCCAAGCTTGGCACGCCTTTCAAGAAGGAAGGCGGTACGGTGACGGCCGGCAATGCCTCCGGCGTCAACGATGGCGCGACCGCCCTGATCATCGCGTCGGAAGCAGCAGTTAAGAAATATGGGCTGCGGCCGATCGCTCGCATTCTGGGCGGCGCGACCGCTGGCGTACCGCCGCGCATCATGGGCATGGGCCCGGCCCCCGCATCGAAGAAGCTGATGGCGCGCCTCGGCCTCAAGCAGTCGCAGTTCGACGTCATCGAACTCAACGAAGCCTTCGCGTCGCAGGGCCTTGCCGTGCTGCGCGACCTCGGCATCGCCGACGACGATGCGCGCGTCAACCGCAACGGCGGCGCCATCGCACTCGGCCATCCGCTCGGCATGTCCGGCGCGCGCATCACCGGCACGGCGGCCTTGGAGCTGCACGAAACCGGCGGGCGCTATTCGCTGTCCACCATGTGCATTGGCGTCGGCCAGGGCATCGCGGTGGCATTGGAGCGCGTCTAGCCGCCGCGCCAAGCTGCGACGCGGGACCCCGGTTGGCTCGGCCTCTCAATGAAGGCCGAGAAACTGTTTCAGTTCCGGTGTCTGCGGACGGGCGAAAACCTCTTCCGGCGGCCCGACTTCGTGGACACGGCCCTGATGCATGAACACGACCCGCGAGCAGACGTCGCGTGCGAATTTCATCTCATGCGTCACCATTAGCAGCGTCATGCCCTCGGCGGCAAGTTCGCGCACAACCGCCAGGACTTCCGAGACCAGCTCCGGGTCCAGCGCCGAGGTGATCTCGTCACAAAGCAGCGCGATCGGCTGCATGGCAAGCGCGCGTGCAATTGCCACGCGCTGCTGCTGCCCGCCTGAAAGCTCGTCGGGATAGGCGTCGAACTTGTGTGCGAGGCCGACGCGCTCCAGCATCTTGCGGGCGATCGCCTCCGCCTCTGGCTTCGGCGTCTTTTTCACGACCGTCTGCGACAGCATAACGTTGCCACCGACCGTCTGATGAGGAAAAAGATTGAACTGTTGAAAGATCATTCCGACCTTCAACCGCAGCGCCTTCAGATGCACCTCGTCGTCCAGGAGCTGCGCACCCGCAACTGAAATCGAGCCTCTGTTGATCGTCTCAAGGCCATTGATACAGCGAAGCAGCGTCGATTTACCCGAACCGCTCTTGCCAATGATGGCAATGACTTCGCCTGACGCGACATCAAGATTGATGCCTTTCAACACTTCCGTCGCGCCATAACTCTTGCGGACTTCAGTGATTTCGATGAGCGACATTGAGCTTCCTTTCGAGGATCTGGCTGCTCTTCGACAGGGGCCAGCAGAGCGCGAAATAGATGAGGGCCACGAGGCCGTAGACGGTGAAGGGCTGGAAGGTGGCGTTGGTGACGACAGTGCCGGCCTTCGACAGTTCGACAAAGCCGATGATCGAGGTCAGCGCGGTACCCTTTATGACCTGCACCGAAAAGCCGACGGTCGGCGGAACGGCGACTTTCATCGCCTGCGGCAGGATGACGTAACGCATCTGTTGCAGCCAGCCCATGCCGAGGCTGCCGGAGGCCTCCCATTGCCCCTTGGCGACCGCCTCGACACAACCGCGCCAGATTTCGCCCAGGAAGGCCGCGGTCCAGAGGACCAGCGCCAATCCTGCAGCAAGCCAGGCCGGTACGTCGATGCCAAATAGGCCGAGCCCGAAGAAGGCGATGAAGAGCTGCATCAGGAGCGGCGTGCCCTGAAACAGCTCAATGTAATATTTGGCGAGCGATCGCAGCGATTTGCGTTTGCTGATGCGCAGGAAAAGCAAAGCGAGCCCGACGATGCCACCGCCCAGGAAAGAGACGAGCGAAAGGACGACCGTCCAGCGAGTTGCGAGCAGCAGGTTGCGCAATATATCCCAAAGGGTGAACTCGATCATCGCGCGGTCCTCCGTGGGAAAATGAACCCGCCGATGATCGCCAGCGCTTGGCGAAGCAAGATCGCCAACGCGAGGTAGATGATCGTGGAAACGATGTAAGCCTCGAATGCGCGGAAAGTTCTCGACTGGATGAAGTTGGCGGCGAAGGTCAGGTCTTCGGCAGCGATCTGCGACACGACGGCGGAGCCGAGCATGACGATGACCACTTGGGATGACAGGGCGGGCCAGATGCGCTGAAGCGACGGCACCAGAATGACATGTCGAAAGGTCTCGAAGCGAGTCATGGCGAGACTGGCGCCAGCTTCAAACTGGCCCCTTGGCGTCGCCTGAATGCCGGCTCGAATAATCTCGCAACTATAGGCCCCGAGATTGACGATCATGGCGATATTGGCGGCTTGCAATTCGCTGAGCTGCAGGCCCAACGATGGGAGGCCGAAGAAGACGAAGAAAAGCTGGATCAGGAATGGCGTGTTGCGGATCAGCTCGACATAGGCTGCGACCACCGGCTTTAGCCAGGCCGGACCAAGCGCCCTCACCCAGGCGCAGCAGATTCCGAGCGAAATACCGGCGACTGCGCCAACCGCGATCAGTTCAGCGGTGATGCCTATCCCTTTGCCAATCTGAGGATAATATTCGAGCAGCCAGCCAAATTCGAAATGGTAATTCAAGATGCACCCCTGGTTTGACGAACATCCAGTGGCGCCGTCCCGCACTGCGGCGAGACGGCGCGGCGACGGTTGATCAGAGATCTGTCGGCAGGTCGGTGCCGAGCCACTTCTGCGCAATGGCGTTCAGCGAGCCGTCGGCCTTGGCGGCGGCGATGATGCCATTGACCTTTTCGAGAAGGGCGGGTTGCTCCTTGCTGAGCCCGATATAGCAGGGCGAGTTCTTGATAAGGAACTTCAGCTCCGGACGCTTCGGTGGGTTCTTGGCGAGAATGGCAGCGGCCACCACGTTGCCGGTTGCAACCGCCTCGACCTGCCCGGACAGGAAGGCAGAGATGGTGCCGTTGTTGTCTTCATAACGCTTGATGACGGTATCGGCCGGCACGATCTTGGTCAGTTCCAGGTCTTCGACCGCGCCGCGCGTGACGCCTACGACCTTGCCTGTAAGTTCCTCCGGCTTGGTGACCCCGAGTTCCGCGGGCGCGAACACGCCATTGAAGAAGGGGGCATAGGCGGCGGAGAAATCGATGACCTTTTCCCGATCTGGATTTTTGCCGAGGCTCGAAATCACCAGGTCGACCTTGTTTGTCTGCAGATAGGGAATCCGGTTCGCGCTAGTGACCGGTACCAGCTCGACCTTCACGCCGAGCTTGTCGCCGATCAGATTGGCCATGTCGACGTCATAGCCCATTGGCGCCATGTCCGTGCCAACGCTACCAAAAGGCGGAAAATCCTGGGGAACGGCAACGCGAAGCGTGCCGCGGGACGTGATATCGCCAAGCGCGTCGGCGTGGGAAACCGAGCCGAAGCCGATGGTGGCGGCCATCGCCGCCATGGCTATGAACAGTCGTCTTGCGAGCATTGGGTCATTCTCCTTTTTGGGTTCGCGGTGTTTTGCTGCGTGACGTCCTTGACGGCGGGGTCACGGTCTGGGGAGGAAGCGCGAGCGACCGCCGGAGGTCGGCCAGGGGATCGGGGTGTTGCGTCAGGTCCAGCCCGGTCTCCACCTCGTCCAGGTGCTCGACGGAAAGCGCGGCTGCTTTCGAAAAATCCCCTTGCTCCATCGCTTCGACGATGCGGCAATGCCCGAGGTGGGATTGCACGGCGTGAAAATCCGACTGATAGAGCATCGAGATCAGAATGGTTCTGGCCGTGAGATCGCGAAGGATCTCGATGAGAACGGCGTTATCCGCCAATTCGGCCACACGAATATGGAAATCGCCCATCAGGCAGGTGAGGCGCTGGCGATCGCCGGCTTCGATCGCCGCTTTCTCTTCGGCAAGGTGGGCATGCAGCCTGTCGCGGCCGCTCTCCGCCAGCCGCCGCATGCTGCGCAGCAGCCCAGCTTCGATGACGCGTCGCGCGCCGTAGACCATCGTCGCCTCTTCGGCAGACGGTTCCGCGACGAACCAGCCTCTACGCGGGCTGACATGAACGATGCAGCGTGTCTCGAGGCGCATCATCGCTTCGCGCACACGAGTCCGCGACACGCCGAAGAGAGAGGCCAGTTGGTTCTCGCTGAGCCGTGTGCCGGGCTTTATGCGGCCCGAGAGGATGCCGGAGACGATGGCCTTCTCGATCGGATTATGGAACGTCGGTGCTGCTCTATCTTGCATACAAGACAGGAATGCAAAGCCTGTGCCAGTCTCATATACCCGCGTCTTCAAAGGCTTGCGGGAGATCCGTTCTCATCTTTCGCCTATCCGGATGCAGTCAGCTCGCTTTCTGGGCACCGTTTTTCAGGCAGCAGATATCGGCGCGCCACCCACGTCCGGTCGGAGCGAGCATTCTCCTCTGCGCTGGCTGCCACTCATCGCATCCTCAGGTCGAAGCCGACCCGGACGTGAGTCTCGCGCCAAAACAGGCCATCGTCGCCACACCGCGCACCCGGATCTATGCACGGCGTGACGAGCGAGATCGGTTGGAAAGCGGGTCTGTTGCCCGCTTCCCTATCACTCCGTCCAGATCGCGACGTCGACCGGATCGAGCCTGCGGCCGCCGACATGGAAGGTCGCACCGGCCGCTGCCGGCACGTCGACGGCCGTCTTGCCGTAGTTGAAGGCGAAGGTAAGCTTGCCGCGACGGGTGATGCGCAGATCGCCGAGATCTGCGAGCGCCTCGACCGAAGCCCAACCAAGCGCATCGCCGATCACCTTGCTCAAGAATTCACCGCGTGCCGCGGTTGCCAGATACCGCGCCTTGTCGTTGCCGACTAGCGCCGGGGCACCATTGCGGTAGTCACCCTCGAAGGTCGCAAGCACGCTCTCTCTGGTCCTGACCGTCTCGCGCCAGACGCCAGCCGGGTAAGTCTCGTTGCCGTAAAGCACGCTCTCGGCATGAAACTCCGGAAGCGACTCGACGCGCGCGACGCTGACGTCGATCAGCGAGGCGAGCGGCCCTGGCGGCAAGCCTTCGGGAATGTGCATATCCTCGGTCTTGCTTCCACTGCGCGGTCCGAACAGAACCTTGGCGCCGGAAGCGGCTAGGTTCTGAACGAACGCCTGATCCGGAATTACGAGGTCGGGCGCCAGCACCAACTGGTAGCCCTCGAGATCCGAGTGCTGGCCGATGATGTCGACGTCGACGCCGAAGCGAGCGACGGTCGAGTACCAGTCGAGCGCGATCTGCGACGCCAGATAGGTGCGGCCCTGCGGCAGCGCCCGGGTCGCCCAGCGCGAATTATAGTCGAGCAGGATCGCGAGCTTGGCCTTCTCGCGGCGCTCGCCCTTCGGCAGCCGCTTCATCTCCTCGGCGACCTGCGCAACTTCGAGATATCCCTGGTCCGCCTCGCTGTTCGGCAAGAGCAGTCCGGCATGGAACTGTTCCTGCGCAAACGGCACCTGGCGCCAGCGGAAATAGGAAACCATGTCGACGCCATGGGCATAGGCGAGCCAGGTCCAGAGCCGGACCATGCCGTCGGCCGGCGACTGGTTGTGCGAAGCCCAGTTCACCGGACCCGGCTGCTGCTCCATCACCCAGACGCGACCGTTGCCGACGGCGCGGTAGAGGTCGTGGTTGAAGGCCGGCTGATCCGGATCGCCGACGCGGAGGTAACGGCCCTTGTCTTCGGAGGAGAGACGGCCGTTGAGCAGTCCACCCATCGGATAGACGTCCCACGACGCGATATCGATGTCCTCGCCGACCTTGTAGTGATCGAAATCGGTATTTTGCGACATGAAATTGTGCGTCACCGGACGGCCCGGCGAGTGTTTGCGGATGATGTCGACCTGCGCCTTGTTGAAGCTCTTCACCTGGTCGGAGGAGAAGCGGATATAGTCGACGATATGAGTCGGGCTCGGCTCTTCCACAAGATTGTTGGGAAGTTCGACCTCGTCGAAGCTCAGATAGTTCATTGCCCAGAATGCCGTGCCCCAAGCCCGGTTCAGTTCCTCGACCGTGCCGTAGCGCTCAGCCAGCCATTCGCGGAAGGCGCGCAGCGCCTCGTCGGAATAGCTGTAGATCGTGTCGTGGTCGCCATATTCGTTATCCGTCTGCCAGGCGTGCACGAAGGCATTATCGCCGTAGCGCTCGGCCATGGCTTGCGAGATGCGCGCCGCTTCGATGCGGTAGCGGCGGCTGGAAAAGCAGTAGTGACGGCGGGCACCGAACTTGCGCACCACGCCCTTGACGTCGACGGGCAGGATGTCGGGGTAGCGATCGATCAGCCACTTCGGCGGTGCTGCCGTCGGGGTTCCGAGGATCACCTTGAGGCCAGCATTTCCGAGCACCTCGATCGCTTCGTCGAGCCATTCCCAATGGAACTCGCCCGACCTCGGCTCGATCTTCGCCCAGGCGAATTCGCCGATGCGCACCCAGGCAAGCCCGAGCTCGACCATGCGGCGCGCGTCCTCTTCCCACTTCGCGCGCGGCCACTGCTCCGGATAGTAGCAGACGCCGAGTTCCAGCATGTCCGTCTGCTGCTCTTTGGCGTTGAAGCGGTTCGATCTCGTCAGGGGCATGTGCACGGGTCCGGTCCTTCGTCATTTCATTCGGCCGGTTGGTTCCAGCCTCGGGTTTTGTCTGTCTCGTCTTGAATATAAACGTTTATATTCAAGAACATGAAAGGGCGCCCTAATCGGGCGAAAAGTTCGTCAACGGTTCGGGTTCAAGCGATCGTCGCAGCGTTCGATGAGGTTTGGCATCAGGAGCGTCTGCAGCGCCTCCGGCGGCTCGCCCTCCATGCGCCTCAGGATATAGGCACCGAGCAGGCTGCTCGGTTCGCTGATCGGCAGGTAATAGGTGGTGATCGGCGGCGCGAAATACTGGCTGACATTGAGGTCGTCGGTGGCATTGATCACCGCATCACGCCCATGCACCAGACCGCGCTCATGGAAGCCGGAGAAGGCACCGAGCGCCGAGGCTTCATTGGCGCAGATATAGGCGGTCGGCGCATTGCTGAGCTCCGACATCGTCAGCACGTTTTCGCGGCCGAAGGCGGGCGTCAGCCGGCCGTGGGCAACGAGGGCCGGATCGTAGGGCAGGCCAGCGACTTCAAGGGCACGCTTGTAAGCTTCGAGCCGGGTGATGCCATAGCTCAATTCCGAGAGCGGGTTGAGCAGTGCGATACGGCGATGGCCGCGCTCGACCAGCCGCGCCATCGACACCCGGATCATCTGCTCGTTGTCGGCATCGACATAGGCATGCGGCGCGTTGTGGATGCTGGTGCCGTAGGTGACGAAAGGAAAGTCCGCCGCCTGCATGGTGCGGATGCGCGGGTCGTCGGCGCGAGTGCCCGAAATGATGATGCCGTCGGCCTTCTTCAGCGACACGATCTGCTTGATGACCGCCTGACTTTCCTCGAAATTGCGAACGGCATAGAGCGAAACGCGATAGGGGCTGTCTTCCAGCGCCCAGGAAATGCCGCTCAGGAGCTGGGCGTATTCGACGCCTTCCCATTCGTTCTGTTTCGGGCCCGGCGCCGTCATGATCGCGGCGACCTGGTAGGTCTTGCCGGTGCGCAACTGTACGCCATGCATGTTCAGTTCGTAGCCGACGCGTTCAGCCGCCTCGATCACGATCGCGCGCGTCTCCGGGCGAACCTGAGGCGAATGCTTCAGGGCCTTGGACACGGTGGCGATGGAAAGCCCCGTCTCCAGCGCGATGGTCTTGATCGTCGGTCTCTGCATGGCGTCTCTGCTCGTCACGGGTTGCTAGATCACGATGATTTGGGTCGGCTGAGCGATGCCGCCAGCTGAAGATAGACTGCGGATGTCCAGGCGAATGCCCGATCGCGAAGGCCCCTCCCCGAGCGCGCATCGAAGTTTTCGGCCATACCGCTTTTGCTGGCAAGTGAACAGAACTTTTCCGCGACTTCATGCGCAAGTTCAATCTGCCCTTGCCGGCGAAGACCGTCCCAGAGAAGCAGCGTGGTCGGCGCCCAGATCGGCCCGCGCCAATAGCCGTCGTCCTCGTAGAAGGAACTGAGCGGGCTCTCTGTCGCCGGTCCCCATTCGGTGATGAAGCCGCCAGCAACGAGTCTTGCAACGAGCTTCTCGCGCATCTCAGGCACCAGTCGCGCGCCCAAGAGCAGCGGCATGAACTGGATGAGGTTGTCTCCCGGCAGGATCCGCTCCGGATCCGCGGCGAGCCGCGCGCCAAAAGTCTCGCCGGTCCACAGACGTTCGAACAGCAGGGTCTGCAGCTCATCCGCCTTGCGGCGCCACATCGCCTGACGCTCCGCGTCTTCCTCCAGCAGGTTCGCGAGCGTCTCGCAGGCGAGGACCAGGAAAACCGGCAGGTCCGGCGAGATCACCGGGCCGCCTTCGGCAAAGAAGGTGGCGTTGTCCCAGCCGCTGTCGTTGCCGTGGAAATAGGACGGCAGGCTCGCCGCATCCTTGCGGCCATGAGTCAGCCAGTAGTCGACCTGGCGGCCGATGGCATCGCGCAGGTAAGACTTGCGCTCTGCCGTGAGGAAAGACGGGTCGGCAGCCGAAATCAACGATACCGCCCAGCCGTGCACAGGCGGCTTGGTAAAAGCGAAGAGCACGTCGCGGTCGTTGATATAGTCAGGCAGCAGGCCGGAGGCATCCTGGTGATCGAAGATCGCCGCGAACTGGTCGAAGGCGAGATCCGGGTCGAAGGCGGCGACGCCGAGGGCGGAAAAGGCGTTATCCCAACTCCAGATGTTGATCATGTGGTTCTTGGACATATAGATCGCCGGCCGCGTCAGCGCACCGCCGGCGGGCACGCCGTTAGCCCAGAGCAGATAGCTCGCGAGACGATGCGCCTCGTCCTGGCCTGCGACGCCCTTGGGACCGCGTGTGTGCCATTCGGCGAATTCGGCCGCGGCGCCTGAAAGAGCCTCGGCGAAACGCCCGGGCCGATCGACTGGCGGCACGGTGCGGAAGAAATCGACATTGCCCTCGAAGGCTCCCGCGCTGGAGAAGGCGAAGGAGACGTCTTCCGAATGATCGCGCTGCCAGGCACCGGTGACCTTCAGCTCGCCAGCGATCGCCCGGGGGATGAACTTGACGTTCTCGACCGCGGCGACCAGGCAATCCTCGCCCTTCGGCGTGCGGTAGACGTAGTCGTAGCGCGATCCTTCGAGATGGAAGCGGACGCCCGCCTTCTTGCCGGCGACGTGCAGCCTTTCCCCTTCGCCGATGACGAAGGTGACTTCTCCTTCGCCGACGCGGGCGTCGAGCCGCTCCGGTGAAAGCACGAGCACAGGCGCCATGGTCTCGCCATCAGCATCGAGAAACTCGACGCGGCAGAGACGCCCGAGCGACGGCCGTTCGTCGCCGCCGGCGACATGGCGCAGATAAAGCGCGCGCTCGCCATCGCGGCCCGGCACCCGCATCATCGAGAGCGTCAGGAACCGGCCTCTGCGGCTGAAGGGCACGAAGTCGATATCGAACAGCATGCCGTTATCCCTTCACCGACGATCCGACCGCGCCATCCATGATGTAGCGCTGGGCGACGAAGAACAGCGCGAGTGGCGGCAGGCAGAGGATGACGGTGATCGCGGCAATCGAGGTCACGTCCACCTCGTGCAATCCCTTGAACATCGAGAGGCCGAGCGTCAGCGTGTATTTCGACTGGTCGTTGAGGAAGATCAACGGGCCAAGATAGTCGTTCCAGGCGTTCATGAAGTGGAAGGTGCCGACCAGCACCAGCGCCGGCATCATCAGCGGCAGATGGATGCGCCAGTAGATGTCGAAGGCGTTGGCGCCATCCATGCGCGCGGCCTCGTCGATCTCCATCGGCACGGTCATGATGTACTGCCGGAGCAGGAAGACGAAAAAGGCGTCGGCAAAGTAGGCCGGCACGATCAGCGGCTTCAGCGTGTTGATCCAGCCGAGCAGGTTGAACTCCATGTAGAGCGGGATCATTTTCACGTCCCAAGGGATCATCATGGTCGCCAGCAGCAGGATGAACAGCGGATCGCGACCGGGAAAGCGGAAGCGGGCAAAACCATAGGCAACCAGCGACGAGGAGATCAGCTGGCCGATCGTCGACAGCACCACCACGATCAGTGAGTTGGTGAGGTAGGTGCCGAATGGCTGCTTGTTCCAGGCGGCGGCAAAGTTCTCCCAATGCCATTCGGACGGCCAGAAGACCGGCGGGAACTGGTAAAGCTCGGCGGAGCTTTTGATCGCCGTCATGAAGGTCCAGTAGAACGGCGCGATGAACAGCGCCGAGAGCAGGATGAGCGTGGAATAGAGCAGCGTCTTACGCATTGTTCTCTCCATCGTTCTGGCGAACTTCGCCTTCGTAATAGACCCAGGCGGCCGACCAGCGCATGACGCCGAGGCTGAGCATGAGCACGATGATGAACATCACCCAGGAGCCGGCGGCGGCGTAGCCCATGTCGAAATACTTGAAGGCGTTGTCGTAGATGTACATGGCGAAGAAATAGGTGGAGCCGAGCGGTCCGCCCTTGGTCAAGAGAAGCGCGATCGTCAGCTGCTGGAAGGCCGAGATGATCGAGGTAATGAAAGTGAAGAGCAGCATCGGACCGAGCATCGGCAGGGTGATGAACACCATCTGCGCCCAGCCGGGAACGCCGGAGACGGTCGCCGCCTCGTAGAGTTCCTTCGGGATGGCTTTCAGGCCGGTGAGCAAGATCAGCATGGTGCCGCCGAGGCCCCAGAGGCTGGCGATGATGATTGCGACGATCGCAAGGTTCGGATCGCCGAGCCAGTTCGGACCGTCAATGCCGACGAAGGACAGCATGAAATTCAGAAGACCGTATTCCCTGCTGTAGATCCAGCTCCAAATCGTCACCAGGGCGACGCCGGAAATGACGCTCGGCAGGTAGAAGGCGGTGCGGAAGAAGCCGCTCGCGAAGGTGATGTGATGCAGCATCAGCGCCAAAAGGAACGACATGACGATGTTGAACGGCACGTAGATCGCCGCAAACTTCACCGTGATCCACAGGCTCTCCCAGAACTGCGGGTCCTCGAACAGCATGGAACGATAGTTTTCGAGCCCGACGAACGTGCGTTCACCGACGACCGGCCAGTCGTAGAAGCTCATCGTCAGCGAGAAGACGAGCGGGCCGAGCGTGAAGAACAGGAACCCGAGAACCCACGGGGAGATGAACAGATAGGGTGCTGCATAGCGCGCGATGGCGGAGCGCTTGCGCCTTGCCACCTTTGGCTCTGCACCGGCATAGGTCATATCCATCTCCCCGTACTCCCTTTTCTTACTTCATCAGCCGCTTCGAGCGGTTGACCGCATCATCGAGATGCTGCTTGGCATTGCCCTGGTCGATCATCGTCGCTTCGATGGCGCGGGCGAGATTGTCCTGGACCTTGCCCCAGTTGGCGTTCTTCAGGAACGCATGGGTCTCGGTGTTCGAGGTGGCGAGAATGTCGAAGAAGGGCTTGTAAATCGGGTCTTTGGTCATGCCCTTTTCTTCTGCCACGCTGGTGCGCACCGGCAGGTCGTTGACGCGCATGGCGACGGCTTCGGGCGAAGAGAAGAACTTGACGAATTCCCAGGCGAGATTCGGATGGGCCGCGTCCTTGGCGATCGAGATCGCCGAGACGCCGAGCGCGGAATGCGCGGTCTTGTCGCCGAACTTCGGCAGTGGTGCCACGCCATACTTGACGCCGGAAGCATCGATGCCGGACTTCGACCACATGGCGCTCTGGAACATGGCGATCTTACCGCCCTTGAAGAGCGTGCTGCCTGTCGTGTCGTCGCCGAGGTTCAGCGTGATCGCTTCCTGCTTCTTGGCCATGTCGCCGAACATGTCGAGCACCTGCGCTGCCGCATCGCTGTTCATGTAGCCGTCGACCTGCTTGCCGTCGTCGGAGATGTACTTGGTGCCGTTCGACCAGAGGAACTGCTCGAAGTCATAAGGGTCCGGCTTGGCGTCGACGGCGAAGCCATAGACCTTGTTCGGCTCATCGCGGAACTTGGCCGCCTTGGTGCGCAGGTCGTCCCAAGTCCAGCCGTCCTTCGGCTCCTCGACGCCAGCCTTGGCGAACATGTCCTTGTTGTAGAACACCACCTGGGTGGTGAAGCCCGACGGCATACCGTAGGTCTTGCCCTCGACACGAACAGTGTTCATCAGGCCCTTCGGGAAATCGTCCGGCTTGATCTCGGCCGCGTCCTTGGCGATCAGGTCGTCGAGCGGCTTCAGCGACTTGTAGTATTGCGGAAAGTTCCACATATACATCACGTCAGGCGGGTTGCCGGCGCCAAAGGCGGCGATCAGCTTCTGATCGTAACCATCCGCATAGGGCTCCACCTGGACCTTCACGCCCGGGTGCTTTTCCTCGAACTTCTTGGCGATTTCCTGCTGGATCGCCAGGCTTTCGTCCGTGTCCCAGGTCGCAAAGCGCAGCACTTCTTCCGCGCGGGCAGTGGCGGTTCCGGCCATTGCCAGAACCATCAGCGAGCCGATGATCGACTTCCTGTTGAGCATGCTTCTCCTCCTCATTCGGGTCACGCGACCCTTTTGCTTTTTTCCTGATTGATCAGCATCTGCGTCTCGGGATCGAGCGCCCGCGCAATCGCCTGGCCGTCGACATCGAACAGATGGCAATGCTCGGCAGGGATGCGCAGATAGATGCGCTCGCGGTTTGAAACCGGGTGCGTGCCGCGCACGACCGCGGTCATGTCGGAACCGTTTTCAAGGCCGATATGGACGTGGCTTTCGGTGCCGAGGCGCTCGACCAGGCGAACCTCGCCGACCAGATGCGCTTCCTCGGGCGAAACAAGCTCGAGCTTGTCCGGCCGGATACCGATGGTGATTGGCTTGTCCTTGGTGACGACAGCCGAAGACAGCGTTTCGAGCGTCAGGTCCCGCACCAGGCCACCGCCCGAAAGCGTCAATTCGGAATGGTCCTGGCGGACCAGGTTCGCGGCGACGAAGTTCATCTTGGGCGAGCCAATGAAGCCGGCGACGAACAGGTTCGCCGGCTGGTAGAAAAGTTCGAGCGGCGTGCCGAACTGGCTGACCTTGCCCTTGTCGAGGACCACGACGCGATCGGAGAGCGTCATCGCCTCCACCTGGTCGTGGGTCACATAGATCATCGTCACGCCGAGGCGCTCATGCAGCGCTGCAAGCTCGACGCGCATGGTGACGCGCAAGCCCGCATCGAGGTTCGACAGCGGCTCATCGAGCAGGAAGAGCTTCGGCTCGCGCACGATCGCTCGACCGATCGCCACGCGCTGGCGCTGGCCGCCGGAAAGCTGACGCGGCTTGCGGGCAAGCAATTCGTTGATGCGCAGGATGTCGGCCGCATTGTTCACGCGGCGGTCGATCTCGTCGCGCTTCATGCCGTTCAGCGCCAGGCCGAAGGACAAGTTCTTGCGCACATTCATGTGCGGATAGAGCGCGTAGTTCTGGAAGACCATGGCGATGTCACGCTTGGCCGAGGAAACGTCGGTGATGTCGCGCTCTCCGAGGCGGATGGAGCCACCATCCAGTTCCTCGAGCCCGGCGATGGAGCGCAGCAGCGTGCTCTTGCCGCAGCCCGACGGGCCAAGGAAGCAGACAAACTCGCCGTCGGCGATATCGAGGTTGATACCCTTCAAGACTTCAAGCGAACCAAAGCCTTTGCGCAAATTTTCGATACGGATCGCTGCCAACGGGCCCTCCCTGCCGGCGGAGCGCTTAGCAAAGGCCAACGGCATGAGCTATGCGCCTAGTTAAACGTTTATATGCACGATAAAAACGTTTAACTTTCTTGTAAAGCGGAAAATCGCATGGGTCCGATTTTGCTGTTGAGGGCCGGGAGCAATAACAAAACGGCCGCTCGGAGGGCGGCCGTTTTGGGCTTTTGTCTCAGCCGCTTAGACGACCGAGCGTCTCGTCGAGCGCATTGAGGAAGCGGTCACAATCCTCGACGCTGAACGGTGCCGGCGGCTTTACCTTCAGTACATTGTGGTGCGGCCCCTCGCTGCTGAGCAGAATACGGTGCTCGCGCTTCATCTCGGCGATGACGAAATCGAGCTCACGCGCGGCCGGCTCCAGCGTCTCGCGATCGCGCACCAACTCGATGCCGTTGAAGAGACCGTAGCCTCTGACGTCGCCGATGATCGCATGTTTTCCGGCGAGCACCCGGGCACCGTCCATCAACCGGTCGCCGACGACCCGGCAATGGTGCATCAGCCGCTCGTCGCGGATGACGTCGAGCACGGCAAGGCCGATTTCGGCCGAAACCGGATTGCCGCCGAAGGTGTTGAAATACTCCATGCCGTTGGCGAACGAGGCGGCAATCGCCTCCGTGGTGACGACGGCTGCCATCGGGTGGCCGTTACCGATCGGCTTGCCCATGGTGACGATATCAGGCGTAACACCCTGCAACTCGTGCGCCCACATATGACTGCCGACGCGGCCGAAGCCGACCTGTACTTCGTCGGCAAGGCAGAGTCCGCCTGCCGCGCGCACATGCGCATAGGCCTCACGCAGATAGCCCTCCGGCAGCGATAGTTGTCCGCCGGTGCCGAGAATGCCTTCACTGAAGAACAGCGCCGGGCTACGACCGTTTGCAGCGAGAGCCTCAACCTGCCTGCGCACGTCCTCGGCATATTTCCTGCCCGCGTGCTCATCACCGTAGCGGTAACGCCCGCGATAAAGGTCGGGCATCTCGGCGACCTTCACATGCGCCGCCTGCCCTTCCCCGCCCTTGCCGGCGAACTTGTAGGGGCTGACGTCGATCAGGCTCGACAGGTGGCCGTGATAGGCATGGTCGACCGTGATGATGTCGCGGTTGCCGGTATAGGCACGCGCCAAGCGGATGGCGAGATCGTTCGCCTCGCTGCCGGAATTGACGAAGAAGCAGACGTTGAGCGGATCCGGAAACTGCGCGGCGAGCCGGCGGGAGTACTCGACCAGCGAATCGTGCAGGTAGCGCGAATTGGTGTTGAGCCGCCGCATCTGCGCCTGCGCCGCCCTAACGACGCGGGGGTGGCAATGGCCGACGTGGCAGACATTGTTGACCATGTCGAGCCAGCGCGTGCCCTCCTCGTCGATCAGGTGTGCGCCCTCGCCGCCGACGATCTTCAGCGGTGCTACGCTATAGGCGATGCTGAGCGACCGGCCGATGCGGCGATGACGTTCGCGCACCAGAAACTCCTTGTCGCGGGGCACGATCACCGAGACCGGCACGGAGAGGCCGAGCACCACGCTCGGGTCCGGGCTCACATCGCGCCACACCTGCCACTGGTCGCGCACGCCGACGCCATGCATGCGTCCGCCGAGGCCGAGATGATCGGTGACGATCTGGAAATGCAGATGCGGCGCCCAGTTGCCATTTTCCTCGGCCGCGCCGAAGGCGGCGAAGACCTCGCCCTTGGCGATCGCCTGCCCCTCGGAGAGCTTGGCGACGATTTCGCGCGACAGGTGGCCGTAGAGCGTCCAGAAGCGGACACCACCATCGATCTCGTGCTCGAGCAGCACGGTCGGGCCGAAGCCGTAAGGGACGGCGTCATCGTGAATGAAGGCGACCTTGCCGGCAAAGGGTGCCGAAACCGGCTCGTGCACCGGCGCGAAGATATCGACGCCGAGATGCACGGAGCGACGCGCGCCTTCGACCGACGTCTGATAAGCCTCACCCTGATAGATGCCCCGGTCTTCGCCATAAAGACCGATGCCGAAAGCCGCACGCTCGCTGCCGATCCGCGCCGCTATGCGCGCTTCGGCTTCTGCTGCATCAGGGCTCGCCCATTGCGCGGCCTCCGGGCCGGATGCGGAGAAGTTGAAGACCGCGACCTCCGGCTTGGCGACGTCAGGACGAACGATCGGCGCAAAATCGTGCGCGTTCTTCTCGAGCCAACGGACGACCGCGGCCGCATGCGGAATCGGCGCCAAACCGCAGGCATCGCGGATGCGGGCGATGGCGATCGCCCGGTTCTCGCTCTGGAGCCTCTTCAGTTCGCGCCAGACATCCTCCTGGCTGACGAGCAGATAGGTATTTTCAGGATTGTCGCGGATCTGTTTTGCCGCCATGCACATGCTGACGGCGTAGCGGGTCATGACGAGATCGAAGACCAGCTCGACTTCGGTTTCGCTCAAGCGATTGACCTGGTGATAGGCGCCGGCCAATGCTGCAATGGTCCCGATCGGATCCGCTGCTCGGATCAGCGCATAGGCCGAAGCGACGGCGATCTCGATAACGCGCCAGGTCTCGACCATGTCGCCGAAGTCGAGCAGGCCACTGACCTGGCCTTGGCCGTCGAGCAGCACATTGTAATCGTTGGCGTCGTTGTGAATGACTTGCATCGGGCAGGTCGCAAGGCGAGGCTGGACAGCCAAAGCGAAATGATCAAGGATCGCGTCGACAGCCGCGCGCTTGTCCGGGCCGTCGATCAATTCCAAGTGTTTGCGATGCATGTCGGCCCGGCCGATGTCCCAAGCATAGAGCCGCTTGGTGCCAGCGTGCGTGAAGCCTTCGAGGCTGCGATCAAGACCAGCCAGCAACCGTCCGAGGCTCTCGGCACTGGCGGCGTTGCGCACCGGCGCCTTCGCCCAGATGTCGCCGGGAAGCCAGGAGAGGAGCCGCGCCGTGCGCGGACCGCGAAGTTCGATCTTGCCGGTGACGGCGCCGGAACGATCGCGCAACACGCGCGAAATCGACAGATCCGATGCCTTGGCGGCAAGGTGCTCGAGCACCGACACCTGCATGTCGAGCTCGTCCGCATCGCCGGCCGCGTGCAGCTTCAGCAGGTATTCCTGGCCATCGGCGGCCGAGACCCGGTAGTTGAGATCATATTCGCCCGGCAGCGGCGAAAGGCTTGCCTCGATGCCGTAAGTGGCGCTCAGCCACGCCCGGATCGTCGCCAATTCCTGCTCGGTCTTCAACTCTCTCTCTGCCATTTTCTCTGTCCTGTCACCACGAAACCTGCCGCCCGTCAAAGGCGCGAAAACTGCCGCTATCGGCCAAATCTGCCCTGTCGATGATCGCCTTCAGCCCGGCCGCACTGGACGCGACGGAAACGACGGCGTCGCTGCCGCCCATGTCCGTCTGCACCCAGCCGGGATGCAGCGACAGCACCGAAATCCCGTCGCCCCTCAGATCCTGGGCGAGCTTGACCGTCGCCATGTTCAGCGCCGCCTTGGAGCAGCGATAGGCGTAGTCGCCCTCATCGTCGTCGAGCGTGCCCTCGGCAAGTGAGCCGGCGCGGCTGCTGATATTGGCGACGATCCGGCGCTCACCGGCCTTGAGGTTGCTATGAAGCGCCCGCGTCAACAGAAGCGGCGCCAGCGTGTTGACCCGCATCACGTCGAGAAAGCCGTCCGGCTTCAGCGTATCCAGACCGCCGGTATCGCCGCGCACCGCGGCATTGTTGATCAGCAGGTCGATCGCCACGCCCTGGAGCGCTTGCCCCAGAGCATCGATCGAGGCGGGATCGGCGACATCGAGCGGTAGCCGGTCGACCACGCCTTCGGCCGGAACGGCACCGCGCTGGCAGGCGATGACGCGCCAGCCATCCTCGGCGTAGATCCGCGCCAGTTCTGCCCCGAGCCCGCGGGAAGCGCCTGTAATCAGCACGGTCCGATGTCTAGCGGTGCTTGATGTCATATTTCCGCTCGATCATGTTGACGAGGCTGGCCGCCGCCAGCGTCAGGAAGATGTAGAAGATTGCAGCCGAGTTATAGGGCGCGAACGGCAGGAAGCTCGCCGACTGGAACTCGCGCATGCGTTGGGTGATGTCGCGGATCGACAGGATCGACAGCAGCGACGTGTCCTTGAGGATGGCGATCAGTTCGTTGCCGAGCGGCGGAATGATGATGCGGAAGGCCTGCGGCAGCACGACGAGGCGTGCCGTCTGCCAGCGGTTGAGGCCGATGCTGCGCGCCGCCTCGACCTGGCCGACCGGAATGGCGTTGATGCCGGAGCGGAAGATTTCGGCGAGATAGGCCGAGTAGGCAAGCGCCATGGCGACGATGCCGCGCATCAGGTTCGGCGGGTCGAGCACGCCTTGCGTCGCATCCTTGAGCGCGCCGCTCAAGGGCAGGCCGACATAGAGCACGATCACCAGCATGGGGATGCCGCGGATCGTATCCACGATGAATTCCGAACCGATCGCCAGCGGGTGGCGCTGATGCAGGTAGCCGCCGAAGGTGAGCAGGCCAAGAATGATGGCAAGCACGGCAACGGTGACACCCGCTGCCCGATCGCGATCGTTCAGTGCTTCGGTCTTCCAGAGCACGGGCATGTCGGCTGGTGCGGAGGCTGCCGGCAGCAATGCCGCCGAAACGCCTTCGCCCTTGGCGATCGAGGCAAGTGCCTCGGTCGGGCCGACAAAGGTGCGCACCGGGGTCTCCGATTGCGGCGCGCCGTCATACTGGCCGAAACGCACGGCGCTGATCAGGCCCGCCGGCGTGTTGGTGACGATGCCTACCTTACCGTCAAGCGTGCCGGCGAGCACATAAGGATCTCGCGGCTGTAGCAGGAACCAGCCGGCGGCCAGCGCCAGCACCAGCGTGGCAATGGCGAAGTAGAGGCTGGTCCTGACCGTGGACCGGAGCTGCAACAGCCCGACCCAGACGAGGCCCATGAGCGCTGCCAGAATGTAGGCCGCGATCGCCGCACGGATGGTGGTCGCGACGCCCGCGGCAAATGCGATATGGGCGAAGAAGAAGACGAAGACCAGACCCGCACCGTTGACAATACCGAGGATCCAGCGGGCAAGGCGCCGCACCCGGTCGTCAGGCGCTGAGCCTGAACGTTTGCTCAGGAAGAAAAGGCCGAGGCCGATCACGGTAACCGCGAAATAAAGTGGGAACAGCCACGCTTCGACGCCACGCACCATCAGATCGGCCGCCTCGGTCAATTGCCGTGGCGTCACGCCCTTGGCGATCAGTGTCGACTTGAACGGATCGACGCCGTTGGCAACAACGGATGCGACGAAGGGATGGATGTTGTGGCCGATGACGAGGACGGCCGCCGCGGCAAGATTGAGCACGGCTGCGACATTGGCCAGTCGCGGACGCGGCGCCTTGGCGCGCGAGAAAACGAGCAATGCGATCCCTGACGCAAACGCGATCGCCAGCGCCAGAAAGCCCGGCACGAAGGCCGACGAACCGTTCTCGACGCCGAGGATCGCTCTCAGCGAGCGTTGGTAGTCGCCGGAGGAAATGAAGAGATAGATGATGAAGGGCAGCGCGGTCAGGATGATGAGATTGCTCGGACGCACGCTTCTCAGGAACGACATTCATTCCTCCGGGGGCATAGTAGACAGACGGAAGACCCGGAGTGCGAGCACGCGCTCCGGGTCCGATCGGCATTGTGAGCTTACTTGAGGCCCCAGTATTTGTTGACGAGCTGGTCGAGCGTGCCGTCGTCCTTGATCATCTTCAGGCCCTCATTGAAGGCCGCGACGTTTTCATCGCCCTTACGGAAGACGAGACCGAGCGGGTCGGATTCGAGGTCCTTGATCGCGACGACGAGCTCCCCGGCGAATTCGCGTTCGTAGGCGGCCGCATTGGCGCCGTTGATGACGACGCCGTCGACGTCCTTGTTCTTGAGCGCGATGATCGCGGCGCTGAAGGTATCGTAGGCGGCGACGTTCTCCTTGCCGACGACACCCTCGGCAACCTGGGCATCTGTCGTGTTCGCCTGGGCGGACAGCTTTCTGCCGGCGTCCTTGAAGCGGTCGAGCGTGATGCCCTGGTCTTCAACGCGCATCAGCACCGCCTGGCTGTTGACGATGTAGGGGTCGGAAAAATCCATCGCCTTCTTGCGTTCCTCGGTGATCGAGACGCCCGATGCGACGAGATCGAAGCTGCCCTGGTCTAGGGCTGCGAAGATGCCGTCCCAGCCGGTCGTGACGAATTCGGCCTGGCAGTTGATCTTGGCGCAGACGGCGTTGACCACATCGACATCGAAGCCGACGACCTGTCCGGTCGCCGGATCGATGCTCTCCATCGGCGGCGAGGTCGTGTCGGATCCGACCTTCAGCAGTTTGCCGCCGAGATCGGCGGCGTGAGACACGCTCGAGGCAAGGGCTGCTACAGCCAGGGCAATCATCAGTCTTTTCATGGTTCTCCTCCTTGGATATTTAGCTTTGGGTCAGGCGGCCGCCGAGATTGTCGGGTTGCCGCGCGATCAGTGTCGGCCTGAAGACCTGCCGCAACGTCCCAGGGTCCTCCCCCTCCATGCGGCGCAGCAGGAACTGTCCGAGCGTGCGGCCGAGCACCTCGATCGGCTGGTAGAAGGTGGTGATCGGCGGCGTGAAGTAGGCGCTGACATTGATGTCGTCATAGGCGATGACGTCGACATCGACGCCGACCTCGCGGCCGAGACTGCCAAGTCCGGAGAGCACGCCGAGCGTTGTGGATTCGTTGATGCAGACAAAAGCGGTCGGGGCATCCTCGAGCTGCAGGAAGTCGATCACCGTCTTCCGGCCGAAATGGGTGGAGAGATCACCCTCGGCGATCAGTTCCATCGGCGCATCGAGACCAGCCTCGCGGAACGCCCGGGCGAAACCGTCGATCCTGTCGATCGCGTAGGAGAGCCGCCGCTCCGGATTGACAAGCGCAATGCGACGGTGGCCACCGGCGATCAGTCGCGCGGTCGCCGCATGGGCGGCCCATTCGTTGTCGATGTCGACATGGGCATAGTCGAGATCCTTGTGGCAGCGCCCCATCGAGACGAAAGGGAAATGCTCGGCAACGAGCAGATCGATGCGCGGGTCTTCGGCGAGGATACCCGAGAAGATAAGGCCGTCGGCGAGCCCCTGGTCGACGATCCGGCGCGCCGCGTCCGCGCCGTCGGCGGCGTCGCGGATGACATGCACGGACATGCGATAGTCCGTACCATCGAGCGCCTGGCTGACGCCGCTCAGGGTCTGGGTATATTCGACACCGTCCCACTCGTAGTCACGCGCGGCAGTGACCGGCATCAGCACGGCGGCTTGAAAACTCTTGCCGGTGCGAAGCGCCATCCCGCGCGCGTTGGCCTGGTAACCGACCTCGCGTGCCGCCTTGTAGATGATGTCTCTTGTCGCCGGGGCGACCACGGGAGATTCGCGCAGCGCCTTCGAGATCGTGGCGATGGAATAGCCCGTCATCTCGGCCAAGGTCTTGATTGTCGGCGTCGGTGTGCGCCGCGCCCTGCGCATCTCAGTCGCCATGCACCCTCCCAGGCCCCGGCCTTCTCCTGGAGATTAGAGGTAACAGGCAATAAAAACGTTTTCAAGAAAAATAAAAACGTTTTTATTGCCTGCTTGACGTGTGCGAGCAGGTCAGCCGACTATGGGCCACCTAGAGCCCATGCGCTTGACCTGCGGAAATATTGATTTGTAGCGATTGAGCGGCGCGCCTGCTCAATGGGCAGTGTAGGCGCCGTCTACGAGGTGAACGCTTCCGGTGATGAAACTCGCCTGCTCCGACAACAGGAAACAGATCAGAGCCGCCACCTCGTCTGGCGTGCCGCGACGCCCCATCGGTTGCAGTGACATCATGCGCCTGCTGCTTGCCACGTCCGCATTCTCGGCGGATAGCGGCGTATCGATCCAACCGGGGGCCACAGCATTGATCCGAATTCCCGTGCGGGCATACTCGATCGCAGCGGCCTTCGTCAGCCCGACCACGGCGTGCTTGGCGGCCGTATAGGCGGCGGCAGTAGGCAGGGCGACCGAGCCTAGAATGGAAGACGTATTGACGATGGCGCCCCCGCCCTGCGCCGCCATCGCCGCAATCTCGTACTTCATGCAGTAGAAAACGCCGTGCAGATTGACGTTCATCAATGCATGCCAGCCATCAAGTGGATAGTCGGCGGTCGCCCTGCGGATGCCGTCGACGCCGGCATTGTTGACCGCCAGATGCAAACCACCAAAGGTTTGCACGGCGAACGTCACCAGCTTTTCCACAGCGACGGCATCGGCAACATCGACTGCGACATCATGGGCCTTGCCCCCATTCGCGCGTATTTCGGCGGCGACCAGCCGCACGGCGTCAGCGTCGACATCCGCGGCAACCACTTCCGCTCCCTCTGTGGCGAGTTGCCGGCACACGGCGGCGCCAATCCCGGAACCCGCGCCGGTCACAACCGCAACCTTGCCAGCGAAGCCTAAATTCATACTGTCATTCCTAATTGCCACGTCTCGACTAATCGAGCGTACGCGACATCGCAAGTCATTTCATGACATTCACTTAGAGGCACAGATTTTCCAACCGGCCCGCCGCAGCAAGACGCAAAATCGCGAGCATTTTTGACACAATTCATACGCGACACCCAGAACGGCCTTCCAGATATACAAGCCTTGCAGCGCATTTTCCCGCAGTGCGGGCAGAAAAACCTGGCGATTCGGACATCTATCCTGTCATCGCGTTTCGTTTGACTGATTGGAGCTTGGCCGACAAATATTGTAATGCTAAAAGCGAATCGGGGCGTACCATTTTTCTCAGCAGGTAAAGATGGACAATAACCGCATTACACGGAGGGTCCTGGTCATTGGCAGCCTTGCCCTGTTGGCCGGGTGCAGTTCAAGTTGGCCGCGCGTTTCGTTTCCATCCCTGTATGGCGGAACGCCCGGCGTCGATCGCCGCTACCGAAAACAACACGTTCGATACGACGGCAACGAGCCAGCCGGAACGATTGTTGTCGACACCACGCAACGCTACCTCTACTCGATCGAAGATGGCGGATGGGCGATGCGCTACGGAATAGGCGTCGGAGAGGAGGGCCTTACCCTCAAGGGGCAGGCCGTTGTCGGCCGAAAGGCCGAATGGCCGTCATGGACGCCGACTGCAAGCATGATCCGGCGCAAACCGGAACTGGCGCAATACGCTGGTGGAGTTTCCGGTGGCCCGCACAACCCGTTGGGGGCCTCAGCCCTATACCTCTATCGCAACGGGCAGGACACCAAGTTCCGCCTCCACGGCACGAATGCACCTTGGACCATAGGGCAGGCAGTTTCCAACGGCTGCATCCGACTTACGAACGACGACATCGTTGATCTCTACGCGCGGACGCCTGTTGGAACTCCGGTATTGATCATTTGATGATGTACTCTATCTGAGTGCGGTATTGGGGTAAGGCCGACATGCATTTAAATCTTCAAAGTTTGGTAACGATAATCCGACTGACGAGTGTGCCCTTTCCGCACTAGGCCGAATCTCGAAATGCCACTAATAGTGTGAATGTTGCCTTCGAATAACCATTCCGATCACAGAGGAAAGGAAATATTGATGAGCAGAATTCTAATCGTAACAGTTGCGTTGCTTTCCGTTGCCAGCCTCTCCGCTTGCGGAACAATCGGCAAAGGCAAAGGCAAGGCCCCGCCACCGGTGGCCGAAGAACCGGCGCCCGTCTACAAATAGTGACTGACCCTAGTTCGGGGAGGATCTTCACGGTCCTTCCCGCCCTATCTGATCGTGGCCAGACTGGTCACACGTCGCGGTGCGGGGATTGGAAACCCACCTAGAGGGGCATATCCACGTGCTCATCAGAATGCGGGAGAGATAGCGCAGTAATGACGCGTTCACGAGGTGGTATTCCGTTCGCTGTCTTGGCCGCACTGGCGGTTACGGCGTGCCAATCGCAAGACAAGGGCCCGCAGCCACGCTATGTCTCAAGCGTTGCGGGCAGCCCATCGCAACAGCGCGATCAGGGCTATTTCATCGAATTCCGCTCTCGTTACGCACTCAGCTACGGCCACTCCTATGTGGTTTTCGGCCGCCTGAGCAAGTCGGGAGCAATGGTCAATCCGGAAGTAGCCGGACTTGCCCCTGCAACAAACGACACCGCTCCATATGTTCTCGGGCATGTTCTGCCCGTCCCGGCCGAGACTGGCGCCAGCGACGGCGACCTGGAGGAACAATACAGGTCAGCAAGCTGGCGTGTCATGTTGAGCGAACCGGAGTATCGAGACGTCGTCGCCAAGATCCGAAAACTCAAGGTCGAAGCTCGTGTCTGGCATGCGTCGCTCTACAACTGCAACGCTTTTGTGGCCGACATCGCGCGCTCCATGGGCTACAAGACACCTGGGATCTGGCTGAGGCCGCAGGAATTCATCACAAGACTTCGCGAGATGAACGGCGGATAGGCTGACGGGGCACAGGTTCCCGGCTATCAGGCGACCAAGGTCAGATGCGCCATCGTTGACTACCACCAGCGCCCCTTATGGGCGAGCCGCCATCAGCTTTGGCGCGCACTCCTCAACTTTAGCACCTTGTCAGATCGAAGCGGCGCATGGCAGTCTCGTCCTTTGCCGTTACGGCGATCAGAAGCCGCAACAAAAGCTTAGGTGATTCAACGTGAATATGTCTGTCGCTTCCATTGGCGAAATCGTATGGGTCATAGGCATCGTTGCCTGGTATGTGGTTCGTTACCCGTTCGAGCGTCGTGCAAAGCGTGTGCGGGTGATGAGCAGCCGCCGCTCGGTGACCGATACGATTGGCTTGGCTGCCGCTTTGCTAGGCCTTGCCGTCTTGCCTGGGTTCTACGTTGCAACAGGAATTCCCGCATTTGCGGACTATCCCGCGCATGCATGGATGGTGGGGCTTGGGGGCCTCATCTTTGCCGCGGCTCTGTGGACGTTCCGTCGCACCCACAAGGAACTCGGCCGAAACTGGTCGATCTCGTTGGAGATCCGCGAAAAGCATCAGCTGATCAGCAAAGGCCCGTATGCCGTCGTGCGCCATCCGATGTATACGAGCTTCCTGCTCATGGCGATCGGCCAGATGTTTCTGCTGTCGAACTGGGTGGCGGGCCTCCTGGGCGTCGCTGGTTTCGCCGTGCTTTTTTTCCTGCGTGTGGACAAGGAGGAGCGCCTGATGCTGGAATTTTTCGGCCCTGAGTATCGCGCCTACATGGACAGGACCAAGCGCATTATACCCTATCTTTACTAGAGGTGGCATGATGCGGGGCCGAGCGGTCAAGCTTTCTGCGGCACGACGCCTTGTCGGGGACCTGATGAGGTTTTCGATAGCCGTGCCCCGGGTGACGGTGCAACGGCAGATGAATATCAGCGCGTTGCAGCGCGCCAGGACGAGCCAGTCGGAACGCCCCTCCTGGACAGTGCTGTTCCTCAAGGGGTACGGGCTACTTTCCAAGGAGACACCGGAGCTCCGCCGGGCCTATGTCAAGCTGCCAAGATCGCAACTCTATGAGTACCCGGGAAGCGTCGCGTCCGTGGCGCACGAGCGCGAACACGAAGGTGAACGGGTTGTGCTTCTCAGTACGATCAAGACACCCGAGCAGCGGTCGATCCCCGAGTTGAGCGCCCTGCTTCAGGAGGCTCGATCCCGTCCCGTTCTTGAGATCAGGGAATTCCGGCGTGCGCTGAAGATTGCGCGCTTGCCGGCGCCGCTGCGGAGGCTGTTGATGTGGCTCGGCCTCAACATGGGACGTCAGCGGGGCCACCGATTCGGGACTTTCCAGTTGTCGGTCTATTCCGGCCTGGGTGCCGAGTCGCTCAATCCGCTGACGCCGCTCACGACGATCTTCAACTATGGCCCGATCGGCGAAGACGGATCGGTCACCGTACGAATTCACTACGACCACCGCGTCATGGACGGCGCCAATGTCGCGCGCGCATTGGCTCGTTTCGAGGAAATACTGAACGGGGAGATCGCTGAAGAGGTGGCGGGCCTTTCCGCGGCTCAAATCCTGCCAAGCACGGCGTCGGAACCGTCAGCATGACATCGGATCAAAAACCACGACTCGCGATTGTTGTAGTCGGAGCGTCCCGAGGCATAGGCAGAGCCATTGCCGAACTTGCCGCGCGAGATGGTGCACCTGCCGTATTGGTCGCACGATCACTTGGGGGGCTGCACGCGGTGGAATCCTCCATCAAGCAGGCGGGCGGCGAGGCATTCTCCCTACCAGTCGATCTCACCGCCGACGATGCGAAGACGGTTCTCGAAGAGTTCCTCGCGCGGGAAAACCTCGTCTGCGACGTCCTCGTCAACAGCGCCGGCTATGGCCTGCGTGGCGCGGCAACCGCTTTGCCGATTGCCGACCAGGTTGGAATGATCGACGTCAATATCCGTGCCCTCGCTGACCTGACATTGCACCTGTTGCCGGGCATGGTAGAGCGAGGCCGTGGCGGCGTTATCAACCTCGCCTCTGTGGCCAGCTTCACCCCCGGCCCGTACATGGCAATGTATTACGCGAGCAAGGCGTTCGTGCGTTCCTTTTCCGAGGCGTTGTACCAGGAGACGCGGAGGACAGGCGTAACGGTGACCTGCGTCGCGCCGGGGCCGGTGTCGACCGAATTCCTCGAAAAATCCGGCGCCAACAGGGCTGCCCTGTTCAAAGCTTTGCCAAAAGCCAGTCCGGAATATGTGGCAGATTGCGCCTGGCGCGGCTTCAAGGCCCGCCGGCGGCTGGTCATTCCGGGAATTTCCGCCAGATTGGCAATCCTGATGGCAGGCATTCTTCCCTCCGCGGCGCTTTTGCCGCTGGTCGGCAAGCTGCAACTGCGCGGCAACGACCCGTGCCCCTGCGGATCCGGGAAGCAGCTCAAGCACTGCTGCCGCGCGGGCCACGCTGAGGGCTGAACAGCCTCGGCGTGATCCGCCTCCACCGCCAGCTTTCGGTGGGATAATTCGCCAAGGTGCGCCCGAACGAACCGGGTTCCGACCGTTGCCCTCGTCACTGGGCTTTGGCGTCAGTGGAAAGGAAACGCGCTTCCCACTCGCTTTCCGGAATTTCATCACCAACCTGAAATTCGAAGGCGACGACGCTTTTGATATCCGGCGCGACAGCGCAGCCAAACTTGATGTTGAACCAGCGTCCCCTGCTGCGAAAGGCCGCCCCATCGGCGCTGAGTTTCCGCCCGGACAGCCTGATCTTGGCCATTGCGTAGGCGACGAGAGTGTCCGGTTTGAAGTTCGCCTTCCAGCGATGAACTCGCTATGGCCTCGAGATTGCAGAGCTGGACGATCTGCTCATCGGCTGCAAGCTGCGAGAGCCCTTCCAGCGCCTGCCAGCTGCGTGGATCGGCGAGTATCGCCGCCGAAAAGAACTGTTTTGCTTGAATGACCGGGCGAGCATTCCGGCGGTGGGGTGGCTGTTTCCACGGCCGGCTCCGTCTCTGGCACTGGCTGCGCCGCCGGCGATGCAGTCTGTAGCTCAAGCACTGGCTGCACGACATCCGGGCGAAGCACGCGGCAATTCCAGTATCTGAACGTGATCGCCTCATCCGGGGTGGGAACGGGTCGCCGAGGCGGCGGGAGAAGGAGGAGCGCCAACACGGCGAGGGCATGAATGAGGAGAGCAAGCACAAGGCTTCGCCAGATCGTTGTCTCATTGCGGCGACGCGCTACTGCTTGCACCGATCAGATCATCCCATGCGCGACACCGGTCACAACCACTCCTGGCGGCTGTGACGCTACCACCAAGCCAAAGATAGAAAAGCCGCCGCCAACAACCTGTCAGCGGCGGCTTGAAACCCATATTCTTGCGGCGGCGCGCCGATATCAATCCATGTCGTCGTTTTCGGGTACGCTCATGTGATCGCGGTTGCCGTAGATGATCTCGCGCTTGCCGACATGGTTCGCCGGGCCGACGAGGCCTTCCTTTTCCATGCGCTCGACCAGCGAAGCCGCCCGGTTGTAGCCGACGCCGAGGCGGCGCTGGATGTAGGAAGTCGAGCACTTCTTGTCGCGCAGCACCACCTTGACCGCCTGGTCGTAAAGTTCGTTGCCGTCTTCCGACGCAAGTGCGCTCTTGTCGAACACCGGCGTCTCTTCCTGCGGTTCCTCTTCCTCTTCTTCCGCCGTGACGGTTTCGAGATATTCCGGGCGCCCCTGCGTCTTCAGATGTGCGACCACGTGTTCGACTTCCAGGTCGGAAACGAACGGACCATGCACGCGGGCGATGCGTCCGCCGCCCTGCATGTGCAGCATGTCGCCCTGTCCGAGCAGCTGCTCGGCGCCCTGTTCGCCGAGGATCGTGCGGCTGTCGATCTTGGACGTCACCTGGAAGGAGATGCGGGTCGGAAAGTTCGCTTTGATCGTGCCGGTGATGACGTCGACCGACGGACGCTGCGTCGCCATGATCAGGTGGATACCGGCGGCGCGCGCCATCTGCGCCAGCCGCTGGATCGCGCCTTCGATCTCCTTGCCCGCGACCATCATCAGGTCGGCCATCTCGTCGACGATGACGACGATATAGGGCATCGGCGCCAGGTCCATTTCCTGCTGCTCGAACAGCGGCTCGCCGGTGCCCTTCTCGAAGCCGGCCTGGACGGTGCACATCACGGGCTCGCCCTTTTCGCGGGCGGCGGCTGCGCGCTGGTTGTAGCCGTCGATGTTGCGAACGCCGAGCCGCGACATCTTGCGGTAGCGGTCCTCCATCTCGCGCACGGCCCATTTCAGCGCCATTACCGCCTTCTTCGGATCGGTAACGACAGGCGTGAGCAGGTGCGGGATGCCGTCATAGACGGAAAGTTCGAGCATCTTCGGATCGACCATGATCAGGCGGCACTCTTCCGGCTTCAACCGGTAGAGCAGCGACAGGATCATGGTGTTGATCGCCACCGACTTGCCCGAACCGGTGGTGCCGGCAACGAGCAGATGCGGCATCTTTGCGAGCTCGGCAATCACAGGCTCGCCGCCGATTGTCTTGCCCAGGCACAGCGCCAGCTTGTAGCCGGTCTTGCGGAAATCGACGGATTCGATTAGCTCGCGGAAATAGACGGTCTCGCGGGTCGCGTTCGGCAGTTCGATGCCGATGACGTTGCGGCCGGGCACAACCGCGACGCGGGCCGAAAGCGCCGACATGGAGCGGGCGATATCATCTGCAAGGTTGATGACCCGCGACGATTTCACGCCGGGTGCCGGCTCGAACTCGTAGAGGGTCACGACCGGCCCCGGGCGGACGTGGATGATCTCGCCCTTGACGCCGAAGTCTTCCAGCACGCTTTCAAGCAGGCCGGCATTCTGTTCCAGTTGCTCCTGGGTCATGAAGAAGCCCTGGCCGACAGGTGCTTCCTGCAAAAGGTCCTCGGAGGGGAATTCGTAGGCGACCCCCGCAAATGTGCGTTCAACCACCCCGATTGCCGGCATTGTGTTCGGCGCACGCGTGACCTGCGCCGGCATGGTGATCGCCGCCTTCGATGCGACGGGCGCCGGCTGCTCGACCTCGACCGGCTCGGCCTCGATGATTTCCGGTTCAGCCGCAGCCGTGGCTGCAGGCGCATCGGCAACGGCAGCATGCGTCGGCACGACGGCCGGAGCTTCCGCCGCCGCGGAAGCGGGCTCATGCGAAACCGCGACAGTCTCTGCCTTTGCGCCGCGGACGTCGACGACACGGAACAGCGAGGTGATCGCCGTCGGCGGCATGCGACGGATTTCGATGGGGCGTACGGGCGCTGGCGGAGTGACCGCAACGGGAGCAACGGCAGTAGGAGCGACGAGGGGCGTCATCGGTGCCGGTGCGGCGGTCTCGAGAAAGGGCTGCGGACGCGCGGCATCTTCGCCGACAAGGTCGATATCATCGGCCGGACCCAACTCGAAGAAAGCAAAATCCGACAGGAAGACCGAATGCTGGGCACCCGGATCGGCCGGCGTGCCGGCTGCTGGCTGCGCCTCTGCGACCGGCTGGGATACGGCGATCGGCGTCGTGAGAACCGGTGCAAGCGCGACAGCGTCATCGGCCTCGACGCGATCGAGCATCGCCGGCTCGATCGTGTTTTGCGCCGCAGTCCACGTCGGCAACTGGTTGGTGAGCATGCGCAACAGTTCGGACGGGCTATAGGATGGCAGCGTGACCTCGACCTGCGGCGCGTCTTCAGAGGCAGGGGCTGATGCTTCCATCTGCGCCGGCTCGACCGAAGCAGACACGACGGGCTCGACAGTTTCTACCAAGACCGGAGCAGGTTCCGCCGCCACCGCGACGGTTGCCTCTTCGACTGCGGCTGCCGTTTCGCTTTCGTCCACCTGCGGCGCCCGCCGCTTCATGAATTCACGTTCGGGCGTGCGGGTAAAGCGGACATTCGGCGCCAGGAAGAAATGGCTCTCCCAGGTGGAATCGCCGTAGTGGCCGGCAATGTCCGAAAGGGTCGGCAAGGGTTCGCTCATCGTCGACGTCACCTGTGCAGGAGCGTAGGCGGAACCCTGCCCGTAGAGGCGGGTCGCACGGCTCATAGTTTCGACCTGCTGGTTTGCCGGTCGGCGGGGCGCCTCCGGCGCCTCGTACAACTGATAGGGATCGGCGGGTTCCGCCTCATGGGTGGGCATACCGCTCAACGCATCATCCTGCGGTCCATCGAAATAATCCGCCTGGTTTGCATCATGCAAAGCAGCCTGTGAGAAGTTTGTCCTGGGAATACGCATGGGTCCTGGAAGAGCTAGAGAGATCGCCGCGGGGCCTTCTAAGCGATAGGAAATGAAGGTTAACAACTCCCTTCCAACGCCCCGTTTCGAGCCGGGGTTCGTGGTCGATTGCCGCCTTTCTGTGGGCTTCATGCAACGGCAAGGCCCGACGCCTCAAGGGCGCCGCGACCTGCTGTCGCTGGCCGCACGCGGCTGAAAATATTTCTGGAGGAAGAGCCAAATTGACGGATGGGTCCAGCGCCTGTGGTGGCGCGCTATCAGTACCACCAGAAAAACGAATCGGGCCGGCGCGCAGTTAAATGGCGGGACTGCGGACTCTCACCCGCCTGCCTCCTTGCGGCGCTGAATTTCCCGAAGCCGATCGCGGTTGCGATTGCCGATGTAAGCGGCCTACCCTGAAGAGAAGATTGTCGGGAGTGACGATGCTTTGCATGATCGTGTAGACGCGGTCGAACCATCGACCCGAACATCAATCCCGACCAAGACGAGGGCTCAGGTGGCGTCCGCTGCCCGAGCCAGTTCGGTCAGCCGCTCCTGACCGATCGTCTCGACGAGACTGAGGAGATGGCCCGTCCGCTCGAGAAGCCAGGCAAGCGCTTCCTCGGTGATTTCAAAGTGTTTGGAGTAGCGTGCCTTCACATAGGCTTCGTTCAGAACGTTGTGCCATGCGCTGAAGCGATGCTGGTCCCGCGGCCAAGCATCGACGAGCCGCTAAGCAGAACGTCTGGGCCTTAACGCCGCGGGCGCAAAATCGCGCCGCGCGTCCAGCTCGGTGCAATCGCAAAGGTAAAGGAACCTTTTGGAAACTGCCACGCCACGCGCAGACGAGGGAAACATGGACACGCCGGATTTCGTCAACACTGGCTCGCCCTGTGTGAGCAAGCAGAAGATTTCGAGTTACTGGCATACAGCGAATGGGGACCGGATACTGTCCCGACCAGTCGTTGACGGTCAACAGCGTGACACCCTCCACGTTCGATTGGGCGACCAAAATCCTATCAAACGGGTCGTTATGGATCGCTGACAGTCCATCCACCGATACTGCGTGTTCGCACCAGGCAGCCGGAGCGCATGATGGCGGTGGAGCAAACGACCACAGCTGTTGGCGAGACCGATGGATGATAATGAACGGATATTGCCGGCTTCGAAGGCTATCGAACCGCCGGCCTGCACGAATTCACTTCCCTTGACGAACCCCGCGGCGGTCGCGCTGCGTGACGTCGCCACGCTGCGGTCCCTCAAGGGCAAGATCATCGTTGTCGAATGTAGGGCATGCCGGAGATATGGGGAACTCGAACGCAAAGCCTTGGTGACGAGATTCAAGGCGACCTTCCCGCTATCCAGGCTCCGACGCGCCCTTGTCGGCGGATGTGAGCGAATGTGCGCCGATGGGCTGGATCGGTGTGATGCCCGTTTGTCCGCCAGAGACCCCTCTGAGTAAAGTTCTCGACGGAAAGGCGGTCGTTATCGTCCGTAGTTGCCGCAAGATCGCTCATTGAATAGGCTCAGCGATAATGTGAAACCTGCTCAGTTGACGAGGACGTCTATGGCCATCGGTACCGTGAAGTTTTTCAATCAGGAGAAGGGTTACGGATTCATCTCTCCAGAGAACGGCGGAACAGACGTGTTCGTCCATGTGTCAGCCGTCGACGGGGGAACGCTTCTTCGCGACGGGCAAAAGGTCAGTTACGAGATTGGTCAGGACCGCAAAACCGGCAAATCCCGAGCCGAAAACGTTCGGGCGGTCTAAGCGATAGCGTTCGCTGGCCACAGAACTAATCATGCGAGAGGGCCGACCATCTCGACCGATCTCAGATCGGCCGCCAATCTCTGGTCGCCAGACTATCCCTGGGGACGAACCCGGGAGCAACTTGAGGAGGAACTGCTTGCGATCGAGCGAGAATGGGGCCAACCGGCAGACCTCAGCCGCGCAGCGCCGAGTCTCGTCGACGACACAGCGGAACGGGAGTGGTTCGCAGCTTACCTGCGCAATTCGGCCTCCCCCGCCGATGCGATCTCCTTATGGCGCTGGAGCGTAGAGATCGATGCGCGCGACATCCTGCCGGCGATCCGCGTTCCGACGCTGATTACACAAAGAAGCGGCGACCGCTGGGTCCGACCTGAGGAGGGCCGTTATCTGGCAGACCGCATTCCCGGCTCGAAATATGTTGAGTTGCCTGGCGACGATCATATCATCTGGGGCGCAGATTCTGAGCGGCTGATGGACGAGATCCAGGGGTTCTTAGTGGCCGCCGTTCCGTCCGCTCCAATTGAGAGCGCCTTGCTAACGGTTTTGCATGTCGAAGTTCAGGGCGCCATGCAAGACCCCGGCAAGGTGGAAAACTGGCAGACTGAGGCCCTTCGACAGCTTCGCACCGCCGGTGGTCAGAAGATTGAACTTGGGGAGGCCGCGCTTGTCGCCATGTTCAGGCAGCCCACGCAAGCGATCAACTGTGCATTCGACCTTCTCAACAATCTGCATCGCATCGGTCTAGATATTCGCGCAGCCATTCACATCGGCGAGTGCGAGAAGCGCGGCGATGTCTATTCAGGTCCGGTCCTAAAGCTTGCTGCCGGGTTCGCCGCTCGTGCCGGGCCAGGTGACATCATCGCGTCCCGCACCGTGCGCGATCTTTCCGTCGGCGCAAATTTCATCTTTGATCCCCGCGGGGAGCTCGACCTGCCCGGCATCCCCGGGCCGTGGCCGTTCTTCGCAGTTTGGTCCTGCCTCTCAAACCTAGAACGCCTGAAGGCGCTGCGCTGCGGCAGCTTCAAACCTTGCGGGCTGGGTTCCCGCCCGTTAACCATCTAGAGACGCACAAATCGGAAACAAAGCACGAGGCATAGTGACGTCTTCACCTGCAGTCGTCGCCCATATTCGCGATATCGATAGCATGTAGGCTGCTCATAGGACCTCAGAACCTACTTCCGAGAAGCGGTTGGGCCACAGGGAATTCAATGACGACCCCTAAGCGGACCTTTGCCGCCGATGGCATGCGTATCATGCGGTATTTTGCTATGCAGGTGCTCGGTAATCAGGCACCCTCTCAGGGTTGCAAGCGTCCCGGCATGGAAGCGCTGCCAACGATTGCTCCTGTTTCTTCTGGCCTGGCGCCTTCTGGTTTCCGACCGTTGTGGCTGAACGAGCGGACATTGGTTCGTACTTCTTGGTAGACGCTGCTCCGCTTGGCCAAGAGGAGGGGTTTCATGCGTCGCTATGGAATAAAAAGCATTTCTCGTGGCGTGGTTGCTGCGCTGGGTTTCACGGCGTTGACCGGGTTTGGCTGTGCGGCGGCATTCGCGCAGACGGTAACTGGGGCACCTGGAGCAACGATCACGCTGGACGGCAAGCAGCTTCCGCCCCCCACGCCGAATTTCGGTGGGGTGATTAAGGAGAAGGCCTCGGAATCTCAGCCTTGGTGGGCTCCGCGCGTCACGCCGCCAAAAGGCGCGCCGAACGTGTTGCTGATCATGACGGATGACCAGGGATTTGGGGCACCAAGCACCTTCGGCGGCGTCATTCCCACGCCTGCGATGGATCGCATCGCCAACCAGGGCCTACGCTTCACGAATTTCCACTCGACGTCGCTCTGTTCCCCATCAAGGGCAGCGTTGATCACGGGGCGAAACCATCATTCGGTTGGTGCCGGCGTGGTGGGCGAGATCGCTACCGGATATCCAGGCTACGACTCGATCATACCGATTGAGAAGGGCACCATTGGCACGATCCTCAAGGAGAATGGCTACGCGACGTCGTGGTTTGGCAAGAATCACAACACACCTTCCTATCAGTCGAGCCAGGCTGGGCCGTTCAATCAATGGCCGAACGGAATGGGCTTTGAATATTTCTACGGCTTTGTGGGCGGTGACGCCAGCCAATGGCAACCGAACCTTTACCGCAACACGACGGCCATCTACCCCTTTGAAGGCAATCCGAGCTGGAACCTGGAAACCGCCATGGCCGATGAGGCCATCCAGTACATGAAGCAATTGAAGGAGATTGCACCCGACAAGCCCTGGCTGGTCTACTACGTACCGGGTGCCACGCATGCACCGCATCACCCCACCCCGGAATGGGTGAAGAAGATCGGCGACATGCACCTCTTCGACGAGGGGTGGAACAAGCTGCGCGAAACGATCTTCGCCAACCAGAAGCGGCTCGGTATCATGCCCGAGAACGCTCAGCTGACGCCGTGGCCGAAAGAGCTGCCGGAGTGGGATAAGCTAAGCCTTGAGGAGAAAAAGCTCTTCATCAAGCAGGCGGATGTCTACGGCGCTTACCTCGCCTATGCCGACAACGAGATCGGCCGGGTCATTCAGGCCGTCGAAGATCTCGGTGAACTCGACAATACCCTGATCATTTATATCGGTGGCGACAACGGGGCGAGTGCCGAAGGCATGCTCAACGGCACGCCTAACGAATTCACTACCTTCAATGGCATCCCAGTGCCGGTGAAGGACCAATTGCCCTGGTATCCGTTCTGGGGATCGGAGCGGACTTTCCCCCACTTTGCTGCAGGCTGGGCATGGGCGATGGACACGCCCTTCAAGTGGGTGAAGCAGGTGCCGTCGCACTTTGGCGGAACCTCGCAAGGGATGGCGATGTCCTGGCCCGGCCATATCAATGATGTCGGCGGCATCCGCCGCCAGTTCCATCACGTCATCGACATCGTGCCCACCATCCTCGAGGCGACCGGCATTCCCGCGCCGGAGACAATCAACGGCATCGTGCAGAAGTCGGTTGAGGGGGTGAGCATGAAGTATACGTGGGACAAGGCAAACGCCAACGTCCCCACCCGACACACGACGCAATACTTCGAGATGCTCGGCAATCGCGCCATCTACGACAATGGCTGGGTGGCGGCGACAACGCCGGCGACCCGCCCATGGGAACTGAGTACCGCGACGCCGCCTGACGTCATATCCGGCTATAACTGGGAGCTCTACAACGTCGACGATGATCCCACCCAGTTCAACGATCTTGCTAGCAAGATGCCCGAGAAGCTCAAGCAGATGCAGGACCTCTTCTACTCCGAGGCGAAGAAGTACAACGTGCTGCCACTGGACAATTCGACGCTTGCCCGCTGGAACACGCCGCGCCCGAACCTTACAGCCGGGCGAACTGAATTTACCTATTCGGGTCAACTGAGCGGCGTGCCGCCCAGTGCTGCCCCAAGCATCTTGAACAAGTCCTATACGATCACGGCCGAGATCGAGATACCCGAGGGCGGCGCTGACGGCATGATCGTTACAGAGGGCGGGCGGTTCGGTGGCTACGGCCTGTTCCTTAGCAAAGGCGACTTCGGCGTCGGGCGCGGCAAGGTGGTGTTTCTCTACAACCTTCTCGATCTCAAGCGCACGATGTGGGAAGGGCCGGAACTGGAACCCGGCAAGCATGAGATCGTCTTCGAGTTCAAGTCCGATGGTCCCGGCCTCGGCAAGGGCGGTACCGGCGTCCTGTCGGTGGACGGCAAGCAGGTGGCGACAAACGCGCTGGAGCACACGATCCCGGTCACGTTTCCGGAGGACGAAAGCTTTGATGTCGGGCAGGACACACGCACAGGCGTAGCCATGATCGAATATCGCTACGACGCTCCGTTCAAATTCTCCGGCAAGATCGAAAAGCTGACCTTCAAACTCGGCCAGTAGATTCAAGGAGGCCCAAACCGTGGCACGGCGCAGTGCCGAGGCGTTTAGGAGACGACATGCCGGGAACTATGGGGGCGCATGAAAGGCTATTGCTTTCGATCACGGGGTGGTCGAAGCCGCGACGGGCTTGTCGTTGATTGTGATGCCCTCACTCTTGGTCGAAGTACTGCTCGGGGCAGCACCGGATGCCGTTATTGGCCTGACAGTGGCCCGGGTAGCCGGGGCGGCAGTCCTCGCCTTGGCCGTCGCGTGCTGGCAGGCGCGAAACGATGTGGAAGGCAAGGCGGCAAAAGGAATGGTCACGGCGATGCTTCTCTACAATCTCGCCGTCGTCGCAATCCTCGCACTCGCATGGCTCCGTCACGGCATCTCCGGAATTGCCTTTTGGCCTGTTATCGCGGGACATCTCACGCTGGCCGTCTGGTGTGTGGCGTGCAAGTCGGCATGACCTCGCATCGCGGGCGCCCGTCGGGGAGCTTCGAGATCTGATCGTGGTTGGGTCTTGGTTTAAGCGACAAAGAGGAGAAGCAGATAGAAGGGTCACAGCAAGCTACGGAACGGTGCTGGCCTTTGGTGCCATCCCCCAGGATGGACGGCGCTTCCGTCTTCGGCCAGTACAAGCGCGACGGCCAAGAGAGAGGCGCCAGCCAGATCGATGAGGCGAGGAAATTATCCCGCCACGACGATGCCGGGCGGCTCCCACGTCCCTTCCCCCGGCGGCAGGATGGATGGCGCTTCCGTCTTCGGCCAGTACAGGCGCATCACGAGATAGATCGTGTTATCGGGCGCAGGCAGCCAATTTGCCTCCTTGTCTGCGCCGGGGCTGTCTTTTTGGATGTAGAGCGTGAGCGAACCGTCGTCGTTCTTCGTCATGGCCGACAACATCGGCGAGTTGATGAGGTAACGGTTGATCGGGTTTTCGATCAGGAGTTGAGACTTGCCGTCATACATGGTCAGCGACCAGAATGCGTTCACCGGCGGCTGTTGACCAGGTGGGAACGTCAGCGTGTAGTTGTGCTTGCTGCCGTCGAGCGTTTGGCCGTCGCTGTCAACACGCGTGAACGGATAGGTCGCTTCCTCCGGGTCGTTCCCATAAATGCCGGCCTGAGCGGCGACGGCACGCTTCATCCAGTCGCCATTGTAGTGGGCGCTGTCGCCTGGAAGGCCGCTAACCCGCCAGCCATTGATCGTCTTGCCGACATTGGCGACGGCCTCGTCGACCTTCCGCTGTCCTTCCTTCATGCCAAGGCCGAAGTCTAGTTTCTGCTCCAGTGTTAGGTCCTTGAAATTGAAGGTCTTGCCTGGCCCGACGCCGATGCGTGCCAGCTTGGCGCGGATCTCCTTCTCATTTTCCTGCGCCGGCGCGAATTGCAGCGCGAAGTCGAGATAGTCGAAGAAGTTGGTCTTCACCAGTTCCTTGTCGATCTTTGGGAAGTCGATAGCTAGCGCCGCCGGCGGCGGCGTCTGCTTCAGATAGGCAGAGAGCATCTGCACCTTGTAGCCGGCCTGCACCTGCTTGACGTTGTCGAGATCATCCGGGCCGAAAAGCTGGGTGCGATAACCCGCAAGAGAAAACTGTGTGCTCGAACGAAACACCTGCTTGATGCCCGCCGGGGTGTCACCCGTCCAGTCGGGCCCCACGACCATGTAGTCGCCGGCCTCGCTCCCTGTGGCTCGGGTGCCGATATAGCCGTAATTGTAGGTATTGCCGTCGCAGAGCATGACCGAGTAGTAGCGCTTCGGGTCGATCGCTGGCACCGAGAGCACCACCGGTTCCGCCCGCAAATCCAGCCAGGCGAAGGAATAGGGCGTGTCGCTGTTGGGCGTGACGATTGCCGTATCTTTGTAGGTGAAGACGTTAGGCTCATTCTTGATCTCATTGAACGGCGCCTTGAACTGCCCCGAATTGCGATCCACCGCGTACTCGTACATGATGGCATAGTTCATCACGAGCGGCAGGCCGTAGATGAAACCTGCCTCGGCGATGTCCTTGGCCTCGATGATACCGGGGGTGCTCTGCGCCATTAGGAGGCTTGGCCTCGCAATCGCGGCGCCGGCGGCGATCGCCGCCGTGGATCGAAGCAGATCTCTCTTCGTCAGCATGTTCTTATCCCTTTCTTATTCGATCAGTTGTCGAAACGACCCGAGCTGTAGGGCAGCTTTGGAACCCTGGACGCAATTGTCCAGTTCATTGGCCTGGTGGCGAGGTACTAACAGGAAGTGAACGCTGCGATAGTCAGGATCGCCGCAAAAACTACATGTCTGTTGGTCATTGCCAGTCCGATCAAAAACACTGTTGAGCTCGGCCGTCCCGGGCCGATGGCCAAGGCGTTGGCCAAGTCGAGATGCTCTATGGGATTTGGCGAAAGGAAAGTATCTTACAGTATCCAACACCCCTACCACGGCCGCCTCCTCCTTTCTTCTGGCGAGGAAACGGCACAATGACAGCGTTGTCGAGGACCGTCGCTATCTCGTCCCTGAGGCAGTTCACGAGTTCCACATATTCGGCAAGGCGCTCGTCCCCGTTGGGGACCGCAGCCTTGTTGAACGACAGTCGGAGACGATCCGCGGTGGCGAAGTCATCGCACAAGTCGCGGAAACTTTCGTCGCGGGCAGCAAGTTCATCGATCAGGCTGGTCCGGTCAGCGAAACATCGTTTCACGAGAGAGACGTCGCAACCCATGAGTGGCCCCCAACGCCAGTGCCGGATCGGAGCGGCCTGACAAACGAACTTTCGTTGGGTTCACATGATGCACCAATACTCTCGCATAGGCACCGTATGTTACAGTTCCAGTGTAGCGGAAAGCCGCTTGCCCTACACCGTTCAGACGATGAACATAGTTTCACCTACAGCGCCTACCAGATGTTACGGGCAGGAGGCGGCAAGCGCGGTGTAGGTTCAGAGCAGCAGAACTTCCCGTTCATAGGAAAACATGATGCGTATCTTCACCATAGCCGCGATACTCACCCTGGTTGCAAATAACGCCCACGCAGACGATCCGATCGTTGGCAACTGGAAGACAGAGTTGGGCGACACCGCCGCCATCGCCTCTTGCGGAGGAGGCTATTGCATCACTTTGAAATCTGGCAAGCACGCAGGCAAGCAGATCGGCACCTTCCACGGCAGGGACGGCGAATATGCAGGGAAGATAACGGATCCCGATGCAAACAAAACCTATGACGGCTCTCTTGCTATTTCGGGCAATGCCTTGAAAATGAAGGGGTGTGTTCTGAAGATCGTCTGCGAATCTCAGACCTGGCCGCGGATGTGAAAGCCAGTATTCCTCCCTGAAACCACAGTTGTCTCCCGATGGTCGCGTCTGACGTTGCCTGGACCCACACCGCCGATGACAAGCTCACTCGACAACCATCTGCGTCGGTAGCGCACGCGGGATTACGTCGCCGCGATGACCTAGACGAGCCGCTGTTCGCGGCGTAGGTTACACCAAGTGACGCTAACTAAATCTGTGATTGTCGCGAGTTAGCGGGCCTGGTGGGGAGCACTTGATGGACACCTCTGTGGCACACGGGTGCGCGGACGCGACAGGGTCACTGCCAAGCCCGGCGGAGATTCGGGTCCAGCTCACGCGCGTCGTTTCCAGTCCGGAGTTTCCACGCACGGGCCGCGGTGCGGCTTTTCTCGCTTATGTCGTCGAGGAAGCCCTAGCAGAAGAAGTCTCCCGTTTGGCCTTTAGAATGGCCTCGTCGCCGTTGTGATAAGCGAAAGTGATCTCGATCGAGCCGCTGTCGAGCAATTCGGCATGACCGTCACCTGAGACTTCGTCCATTTCGTCGCATCCTGCCCATGTGAAGGAGACCATGGACGTGCTGTAGGCGAGATCGAGGCCCGCTTGCATCGCACCGAAGGCGATCTCGCCATGACCGTTGGCCCTGATGGTGATTGTGGCGGGCTCGACCAGGTCGAGATAATCCCGACCCCACAGATCGGCCTCGACAATCCGCCAGCGACCGATCAGGCGGCAGTTTCTGGCCGCGCTCATGACAGCATCGCTATCAGCTTCGGTAGCCGTACCAGATTGTAAGCGGCGGCCGCGAAGGTGAAGGCCCATCCGACGCGGTCGCGGCCACGGAACTTCGTCTTGTCCTGCCCCGCGACGGTCTTGATCCAGCCGAACGCCTCCTCGATGCGCTTGCGGATGCGCAAGCTGACTCCATAGCCGGAATGGCGCGTCGTGCGTTCATCAATGGCCGAGCGGCGACCATTAACATTCTGCGCCACATGCGGCGTCACCTTCATCGAACGCAAATCTTGGACGAAGTCCTTTGTGTCATAGGCCTTGTCGGCACCCAGCGTGATCGCTTGTGGCCGGTCGGCGAAAGGTTCGATCATGTGCAGCGCCGCGACCCGTTCAGCATATCCGCTGGCCTCTGTCAGATAGGCATCGACCAGCAGCCCATGCCCCATGAAGCACAGCTTGGCCTCCTTGCCTTTGCCCTTCTTATAAAGTCTTGCGTCTGGGTCGGTCGTTGAAGCATGCGTCTCGTTGGAACGCCTTTCGCCATGAAAGTCTGCTTCCTTATTCCGACCGCCCGCATCCGAAGGTGGTTCGCCATGATCGCCCCTTGGGCCGTCCTTCGGCTTGAAGCTCTTGATCGACGCCCAGGCCTCGATCAGCGTGCCATCGACAGAGAAGTGGTCCGTTGACAGCAGCCGCTTTACTTTGGGCTGCGAAAGGATCGCACCGAGGAACTTCGCGGCGATGTCGCCTTCCAGCAACCGGTCGCGGTTCTTCGAAAACACCGAATGGTCCCACGCTGGATCGTCAATGCCAATGCCGACGAACCAGCGGAACAGAAGGTTGTATTCCAGCCGCTCCATCAAAAGCCGCTCCGAGCGGATCGAATAGAAGGCTTGCAAAAGCATGGCGCGCAGAAGCTTCTCAGGCGCAATCGATGGCCGCCCGATCGGCGAATAGAGCGCTGCAAACTCCCGTTCCAAGAAAACCAGAGCGTCGTTCACGATCTGCCGGACTGCCCGCAGCGGATGATCACGACGAACTCGATCCTCCAGATCGACATGGCTGAAGAGTTCACCCGTCCTCACATCGCCGCCGCGCATCCATCAACCCCGAAACTCACGAAGCCAATGAATCACGGCTAAAGCCTTCAGGCCAGATCCTTTTTTCAACAGCCATCTAGCGGGGCGCGCGCACCGCCTGAAGGGATACACGATCGCGATCGAGGTGTTCAAACGCAACGAAGACTTCACTCAAGATGACCCTGTCGTTCGCATCGAGGCCGGGCGATTGAGGCGCACGCTCGAGCGCTATTATCTCGTCGCCGGCCTGCAAGACCCCATCAGAATAGATATTCCGAAAGGGCATTATGCGCCTTCGTTCGCCTGGAATGGCACGGCATCAACGCGCCCCGAGATAGAGACCGTTCGCGAGCATGACGAACAGGCAGACCGATCTCCGTCACGGATTCGGCGGACCGCGCTTGTTGCCTTCCTTTTCGGCGTTGCAGGCTTGGCCACGCTCACGTTGTGGGCTGGCGACCATGTGATCAAGGCGGCAAAGCGGGCCGGCGGCGCCAAAGCCCCCGACGAGCCGACGCTGGTGATCGCACCCTTCGCAAATCTCGGGGGCGATCCCCAGACGCAGCTCTATACGGCCGGACTGACTGAGGAGCTGCTCACCGATCTCCCACGGTTCAAGGAAATCAAGGTCTTCGGTCGCGAGACCGCGAAGTCGCTTTCCCCAGAGGTTGGGGCTTCTGAAATCCGTGGCGAGTTGGGCGCTCGTTATTTGCTGGCGGGCGGCGTCCGGGTAACCGGCTCCAAGGTGCGGGTGACGGCTCGCCTGTTAGACACATCTGACGGAGCAATCCTCTGGTCGCAGAACTACGACGACGACCTGACCAGCCGCGAACTTTTTGCTATCCAATCCGACGTCGCGAGCAAAGTTGCGACCACTGTTGCTCAACCTTACGGCATCATCGCGCAAGCCCAGACCGCCAGCGCTCCTCCCGACGATCTCGACGTCTACGACTGCACGCTTCGCTTCTACGCCTATCGTGCGGAACTGAGCCCAGAGACCCACCTGGCCGCCCGAGACTGTCTTGAAAGCTCGGTGGCCCGTTATCCGACCTATGCGACCGGATGGGCAATGTCATCCATCGTGTACCTCGATGAGGACCGCTTTCGTTTCAACCTCAGGCCCGGTCAATCGACGCCGCTTGAGCGGGCATTGCGCTCTGCTCGGCGGGCGATCAAATTGGAACCGGGAAACACCCGTGCTCTTCAATCTTTGATGATCGCACTGTACTTCAACCAACAACTTACCGAGGCGCTCCAAGTTGGCGAGCAGGCCCTGGCAATGAACCCAAACGACACCGAACTTCTGGGAGAGTTTGGAACGCGCCTTGCAATCTGTGGCCAGTGGCAGCGCGGCGCAGACTTTCTTGACCAGGCGCTTTCGCTCAATCCGGGTGGCGCAAGCTATTACCCCGGGGCCAGGGCGCTCGCGGCCTACATGCTGAACGATCACGATAAAGCTGTGAGCCTCATCCGCGAGACGGATCTACAAAAGTTTCCGATGTTTCACCTCGTGGCAGCCGCCATATACGCCGAGGCTGGGTTTTTGGATGATGCGAGGCGCGAAGGAGAGATCTTCGTGAAGATGCGTCCAGATTATATTTCGAATGTCATCGAAGAACACAGAAAGCGTAACATCAAGCCGGAAGACAACGTCCGCATGATCGCGTCGCTTCGCAAAGCGGGACTCCCTGTGCCGAGCGCAGAAGAAGTGGAAGCGAAGCTATTGGCCTCCGCACCATCGCCCCAAGCGCCTTCGCAATAAGCAGATGCTACGGCTTGGGCCGCATAGAACCTACAAGAGGTTACGGGTGTTCGGCGTCCGCGGCACTTACAGTTTGCGGTGCAGGCCGCCACGGCGACCGAGTCCGACCATGCAAGCCAGAGACTAGGCCAATGAACAGCAAAGACACGACTCTCTTAGCAGCCAAGCTCGCTCTCGCTTTGGGGCTAATGGCGCCACCAGGAGCTATGGCGGGGGAAGCCGAGGCCAAGAACCTCCTCAAAGCGATGTCAGACTATCTCGCTTCGCAAAAGGCGATCTCGTTCACCTACGACTCAAACCTGGAAGTCGTCACAGGAGAACATCAGAAACTGCTGCTGGCGAGTTCCGGCAAGATCGAATTGGGGCGGCCGGACAAACTGCGCGCCACGCGGTCAGGCGGATTTGCCAATGTCGAAATGGTCTTCGACGGCAAGACCGTGACGATCTTCGGCAAGGACACCAACCTCTACACCCAAGTCGAAGTTCCCGGCACAGTCGAAAATCTTGTCGACGAGATGCGCGAAAAACTTCGAAAGCCAGTGCCGGGAGCGGACCTGCTGCTGCCCGACGCCTATGACAGTCTGCTAGAGGGTGTGACTGACGTGAAGGACCTCGGCAGCGGCGTGATCGGCGGTGTCGAATGCGACCACCTCGCCTTCCGAGCGAAAGACGTCGATTGGCAGATCTGGATTGCGCAGGGGGACACCCCCCGTCCCTGCCGCTACGTGATCACAGCCAGCCAGATCGACGAGGCTCCACAATACAGCATTCAGATTTCTGATTGGAAGACCAGTGTCGACGTCGCGGCACAAGACTACAGCTTCGCGAACGCGACGGGCGCCAAAAGAGTCGACATAAAGGATCTTGCCAACATCGACGAACTGCCCGATCACTTGACCATGGGAGACGGAAAATGACCATGCTAGGGAAACTGAAAGCAATTCTGTTTCTTGCGGCGCTGCTGCTTCCGGCGATTGATGCCGCGGAGCAGATATCGATCCTGGGGATCTACAGCGTTGCGAAGCCCGCTGAGGCTCGCGTCGGTCGCCCGTTGACACCTGTGAGCGTCGCGGGCGTTGCGCGCAGAACCGTGCGGCGCTGCGCCGTCGGCGTCTATTATTGCTAGAGCGATATCAGAGGAAATTTGGGGGCGTTTTGACCAATTCAGATATCGGCGATGCACGTGCCGCTTCAACAGGCCGCCTGCAGCGGCTAATCCTTTGCCTGCCACTGGTCATAATTTCCGGATGCGGCGGCCATCCCAAGGGAGTGCTGACGCCCGTCGCCGAGACGTCAGCCGATGCAAGCCGAGTGGATATGCTGATTACGACCACACGTGGCCGCTCGGAAACGCCGGGCGAAATGTTCACGGGTGAACGGGCGCGAGCTCCAACGTTTGCGGACATCACCGTATCCATCCCTCCTGTTCGCAAGGTAGGCGACGTGGCGTGGCCGAAGAAGCTTCCCCCCAATCCGGTCACCGACTTTGCAACCCTGAAAGCAGACGAGTTGACGAAGGACGAAGCCAAGACGTGGCTGAATGCCTCGGTCAGGAAGAGCCCAGACCGCAGCGTGCTCGTGTTCATCCACGGGTTCAACAATCGCTTCGAGGACTCCGTCTACCGTTTTGCGCAGATCGTCCATGATTCCGGGGTCAAAAGCGCGCCCGTCCTGGTGACATGGCCGTCGCGGGGTAGCCTGCTGGCCTATGGCTACGATCGCGAAAGCACCAACTACACCCGCAATGCGCTGGAATCGCTGTTCCAGTATCTGGCTGCGGACAAGGAGGTGAAAGAAGTGTCGATCCTTGCTCATTCGATGGGTAACTGGCTGACGCTGGAAGCGCTTCGCCAGATGGCCATCCGCAACGATCGCCTGCCGGCAAAGTTCAAGAACGTGATGCTCGCAGCTCCCGACGTCGACGTCGACGTGTTCCGTTCGCAGATCGAGGACATGGGCGACAAGCACCCGCAGTTCACCCTCTTCGTGTCGCAGGACGACCGGGCGCTGGCCTTTTCGCGTCGGGTCTGGGGCGACATTCCTCGTCTGGGTTCGATTGATCCGGAGCAGGCCCCTTACAAGCAGGAGCTGGCGGACAACGACATTACTGTCATCGATCTGACCAAGGTGAAGGCCGGGGACAGCATGCATCACGGCAAGTTCGCAGAATCGCCTCAAGTGGTTCAACTGATCGGTGCCCGGATTTCCGAAGGCCAGACGCTGACGGACAGCAAGATGGGTCTTGGCGATCACCTCATAGCCGGGACGACAGGAGTTGCGGTGGCAGCCGGCAGCGCTGCGGGCCTGATTCTCGCCGCGCCAGTCGCGGTTGTCGATCAAGCGACCCGCGACAACTATTCCAACCACGTCAGCGGGTTAGCGGGCCAGTCGGGCAGCAAGCAGAAGATCGCGATCGACTGCGGGTTTAAACAGAGCGTGGACCGTGATCCGGCGTGTCGCGCGCACCGAAACTGAAGGGGCAGCCAATGAACAGCTACATCAAACTCGGCCTGTCGGCAGCAATCGCGGCGCTGATTGGCGGCAGTGCCCTTGCCGCCGACGTTTCTCCTCTGCTCACCCAGGATCAGCAGACGGTCGAAAGCCAGGGCGGATGGTCGTTCTCGGTCGCACCCTATTTTTGGATGGCAGGGCTGTCGGGTGAAACCTCGCAATTCGGCCTCCCGACCGTGAACATGGACGCCAACTTCGATGACATTCTCGGAAATCTCGACTTCGCCTTCATGGCGGCGGGAGAGGCACGGAATGGTCGCTTCAGCGTCATCGGCGACATCTTCTACACGAAGCTTGGAGCCGATGGCGATACGCCCGGCGGCATCTTGGCGACCAGCGTCGATGTGACCTCTGAGACCTTCTCGGGACTATTGGGCGCCGGATACGCCGTCATCGATACGCCGCAGGGACATCTGGACGTCGTTGGCGGCATAAGGGTCTGGTCGGTGGACACAACGATCCGCTTCAATGGCGGCCTCCTTGGCGGCATTGAAAGGAGCGATGGCGCGACCTGGGTTGACGGCATAGTCGGCTTGCGCGGCAAGTATTCCCTCACCCCGGAAGTCTACCTGACGGGATGGGGACTGGTCGGCGGTGGTGGGGCTGACATCGACTGGGACATTGCCCTGGGCGTCGGCTACGAATTCAACGATCGGATTTCGGCGATTGCCGGCTACAGGGCGCTCGGCGTCAACTATAGAGACGATGGATTCGTGTTTGATGCAGTCCAGCAGGGTCCAATTCTCGGGCTTGCCTTAAGATTCTAGGAGGTCCTGTTGACAAAGTGGATTGAACTAAGCCGCTATCGCGGCGAATGGGGCCGACTTTGACCGGAGCCTCCTGACTGATGGGATGGTGGTGTTGCAACCCACCCTTCAGACAGGAGGTCCAGATGGCTGAGCTTAGCCCTCTTCGCCGCCGGATGATCGAGGACATGACGGTCCGCAATCTGTCTCCGGCAACCCAGCGATCCTACATCAACGCCGTTCAGAAGTTCAGCCGCTATTTCGGTCGGTCACCGGATCGGCTTGAGCTTGAGGATGTTTCCCGCCTTCCAGGTTCATCTGGTCTCGACAGGGATATCCTGGGCATTGCTGAACCAGATCGTCTGCGCTCTCAGGTTTTTCTACGGCATCACGCTGGGCCAGAATGATGTGCCCGAGCGGATCCCGTATGCGCGCAAGCCGCGCACACTCCCAGTTGTTCTGTCGGCGGATGAGGTCGTTCAATTCCTCGAGGCGGTTTCCAGCCTGAAGGCGCGGGTGGCGCTGACCTGCGCCTATGCGGCGGGTTTGCGGGTCGCGGAAGTCTGTGGGTTGAAGGTGGAGGATATCGACAGCTCCAGGATGGTGATCCATGTCCGTCATGGCAAAGGCAGCAAAGCCCGCTATGTCATGCTGTCTGTCGAGTTGCTGGGAATTCTGCGCAGCTATTGGCGTCTGGCGCGTCCAGAATCGTTCCTGTTTCCGGGACGTGATCCCGGCAAACCTATCGAGGCGACAGTGTTGAACGCCGCTTGCCGGTCAGCCGTTGCAGCGACCGGTCTTTCCAAACGCGTCACCATCTGCTCTACGACGAGCCCGCTCGACCGATTGCGCCTGGAGGTGACGCCGCCGGACGAATAGTCGGGTGCGCTCTGCCTTCGAAGTCGCCGACATCCTTCGGCGGCATGGGGCGTCCTACAAACGAGAGAACGCCCGGTCACCTTGGCCGCGGCGAACGTCGCGTCGTGGGAGCTGTCGAAGCCTGCCGCACACCCAGGCTATTACGACTACTTTCTGTTCGGGCACAGCTGCCTCCTATTTTCTATTTTGTCCGACTAATACCGTAACCGCGCCGCGTGCGGCTCCGCGCATCCCGCCACCCCGACCAGCGCGTCGTCGGCTTTTGACCTGAGGTTCGCGCGCAAACTATCAGGGGGAAAAGAAGCCCCGCCATCCGAAGCTGAGGAAGAATGGCCGCTGAACTCCTGGGTCCCGGGTCCGGGTCGAGGCGACGCCGGCCGAAGATTAGGGATCCTCGATGCTGGACCGTCGACGTTCTCCTTCGCAGCACTTTGGGATAGGGCTACACACAATTTGAACATGTGGTCACTCCGCGGCGTTCGCGAGCTGCAATTGCGGAGCCTTCTCCCCTGCATGCTCATGCGTCTGCTGCTCCGTCGGCTTGATCCGGAACCAGGCCGCATAAAGCGCCGGTAGGAACAGCAGGATCATCACCGTGCCGACGGCCGTACCGCCAATGAGCGTATAGGCCATCGATCCCCAGAAGACCGAATGAGTGAGCGGGATGAAGGCGAGAACCGCTGCTAGCGCCGTCAGGATGACGGGCCTCGTCCTCTGCACGGTCGCTTCGATGACCGCGTGGTAGTCGTCCAGGCCGGCAGCCTGGTTTTCCTTGATCTGCTCGGTCAGGATGAGGGTGTTTCGCATAAGAATGCCCGCCAGCCCAATCAGCCCGAGAATGGCGTTGAAGCCGAAGGGCTGGTTGAAGAGGAGCAATGTCGGCACCACGCCAGCAAGACCGAGCGGCGCCGTCAGCATGACCATGGTCATCGTCGACAGGCTGCGAACCTGGAGGACAATAACGATCAGCATCGCCGCAATCATCACCGGGAAGATCTGAACAAGCGCGACGTTTGCCTTGAGCGATTCCTCGATATTGCCACCCATCTCGATGCGATATCCGACCGGCAGCGAGGCGATCAGGGGCTGCAGGGCCATCATCACCTCCTGGGAGACTTCCGGCGGCTGCGTCGCCTCATTGATATCCGACCGGATGGTGATGACCGGCGTGCGGTCACGGCGCTTCATGAGCGGTTCCTCGAAGCGGATTTCAGAGTGGCCGATCTGATCGAGCGGAATCGGCCGGCCATCCCTGCTGATCAACGAGAAGTCCGCCAGTCTCGAGGGATCGAGCCGGTTTTCGCCAGCGCTGCGGGCAACCACCGGGACATTGCGGATGTTCTCGCGGACCTGGGTGATGGGAGCCCCGGTCAGCAGCAACTGCATCTGCTGCGCGGCTTCAGCCGGGGAAAGCCCGATGAGGTTGAGGCGTTCCTGGTCCGGAATGAACCGGAGCACGGGGGTGCGGCTGCCCCAGTCGCGGTTTGCCTGACGAACGTCCGGCACGGTTTTCATGATGACAAGCGCTTCCTCCGAGATCTGATAGAGCTTCTGGGGATCAGGCCCCATGATCCGGAACTCAACCGGAAACGGGGTATAGGGTCCAAACACGAGCTGTGTGACGCGCACGGATGCTTCCGGAGCGAGGCCTTCGGCGATGGCGGTGCGCATGCGATGCTTGAGCGCTTCGCGCCCCTCGGCATCGGGGGTGAGCGCCACGATCTTGGCAAATGCCGGATCCGGCAGTTCAGGCGCCATGGCAAAGAAGAAGCGCGGCGCGCCCTGGCCGATATAGCTGGTAACGATCTTCGACTCGGGTTGCTCCTGCAGCCAACGCTCGAGTTTTGCGACCGTGGCGGTGGTCGTTTCGATGCTTGTCCCTTCGGGCAGTCGAACCTCGACCAGGACTTCGGGACGGTCCGACGTCGGGAAGAACTGCTGCTTCACCGCGCCCATGCCCACAACGGAAACACCCATGGCGACGAGGACGACGGCGCATGTCATGAACTTGTGACGCACCGCAAACTCGATGACTGCGCGCAGGCGCTGATAGTTCGGTGTGCCGTAAATGGCCGCGTGACCACCGCCGACCGGCTTGATGTTGGGGAGCATCTTCACACCGAGATAGGGCGTAAAAAACACCGCGACAATCCAGGATACGATCAGAGCAAAGCCGACCACCCAGAAGATATTGCCGGCATACTCACCGGCCGTGGATCTGGCAAAGCCGACCGGCATCAGGCCGATGATTGTCACGAGCGTACCCGACAGCATGGGGGCCGCCGTATGGCTCCAGGCATAGGCCGCCGCCTTGATACGGTCCATGCCTTCTTCCATTTTCACGACCATCACTTCGATGGCGATGATGGCATCATCGACAAGGAGCCCGAGCGCCAGGATCAACGCACCGAGCGTGATGCGGTCGAAAAAGCGGCCCGTCTCCAACATAATCAGAAAGACGACGGCCAGTGTTAGTGGCACGGCCAAGGCAACAACGATGCCGACCCGCCAGCCAAGGCTGACGAGGCTGACGAACAGGACGACACCAAGTGCCATGGCGAATTTGAGCATGAACTCGCCGACGGCTTCTTGAATGTTGACCGCCTGATCGCTGACCTTCGCCAATGTCATGCCGAGTGGGAGGGTCTGGGCAATCGCCGCTGATCTTTCCTCGAGCGCCTTGCCAAGCTCCAGGCCGTTCCAGCCCGACTGCATGACGACGCCGAGCATGATGGCAGGCTCGCCCTCATGGCGGATGCTGTACGTCGCAGGATCCTCGTAGCCACGGCGAATGTGAGCGAAGTCGGAAAGCTTCAGCGTGCGGCCGCCCGCGACAATCGGGGTATCGGCGATCGCTTGTATGTTGTTGTAGGCGCCATCGAAACGGATGAAGACCTGCGGCCCGCGCGTGTCGATAGAGCCGGCTGGCGTGACCCTGTTCTGATTTTGAAGGGCGGCTGCGATGTCCTGCGCCGAGATACCGAGCGTGGCGAGCTTGGCGAACGAGAATTCGACGAAAATCTGCTCGGGCCGTTCCCCCAAAATGTTGATCTTCTTGACGCCTGGCACATGCAGGAGATCCTGCCGGATACCTTCCGCCTGGCGCACGAGGTCCCGCATCGGCATGCCTTGGGCTTTCAACGCATAAAGGGCAAAGCTTACGTCCGAATATTCATCGTTGACGAAGGGCCCGAACACACCGGGTGGCAGGTTTCTCGCCTCATCGCCGAGTTTCTTGCGGGCCTGATAAAACTCCTCTTCAACAGCACTCGCCGGCGTGCTGTCCTTGAGGGTGACCGTCAAAAATGCGTAACCGGGGCGGGTTGTCGTTTCCACCCGATCATACCAGGTGAGTTCCTGAATACGCTTTTCAAGCGGTTCAGCGACGAGGTCTTGCATCTCACGGGCGGTCGCGCCCGGCCAGACGGCCGTGACGGTCATCGTCTTGATCGTGAACGATGGATCTTCCGCGCGTCCCAGCTTGACGAAGGCGTAGACGCCCGCTGCAGCCAGCAAGACGATGAAGAACAGGGTGACCGCCCGCTCACGAACGGCGAGCGCGGAAAGATTGAAGTTCATCAGTTCGCCGCCTCTGCTTTTTCGACGCTGGTGCGGATGGTCGCGCCCTCGGTCAGAAGATGCGCGCCGAGCGCGACTACCGCCTCGCCGGCATTTAGGTTCGTCACGATCGCGTTTTCTTCGCCGAGCCGTTCGACCTTTACTTCACGAAAGTGAACGCTCGACGCTTGCGCATCGACCACCCAGACGCCAGTCCGGGTGCCATCATCCAGGACGGCGCCGACAGGCACCTCGGCATGAAGCTGAGCGTCCTTGTTCGGTATTCTAAGCGTCACCGTTGCACCCAACGGCGCAGTTGCGGCTGCTCCCTGTAATACCCAGCGCGTTTCGTAGGTGCGGGTTTGAGGATCCGCAGCAGCAGACATCTGCCGCAGGACCGCCCCTTCTTCCGCGTCGCGGCCATAAACGGTGGCGCGGGCAAGGGCACCGATCTGAGGCCTGATATTTTCCGGCATCCAGACCAGCGCTTCACGCGCGCCCGCCTTGGCAAGCCTGACGACTGGCTGACCGGCTGATACGACCTGGCCGGGTTCGCCAAGTGTCTCGACGATAGTGCCGTCGGCGTCTGCCACAAGGAGCGTGTATGTCGCCTCGTTTTCTGCAACTTTCGCTTCAGCTTCTGCCGCGGCAAGCTGCGCTGTCGCGGTATCGAGAGCAGTCTTGGACTGTTCGTACCTCTGCGGAGACGCCGCCAGGCCATTCTTGACGAGCTCCGCGTAGCGCCTCTCGTCGGCCTGCGCTTGAATAAAGGTTGCTTTGGCGGCCGCAACCGCGTTGCGTTTGGCGGCGACGGCCAGACGAAGATCTGTTTCATCGATCCGCATCAGCGGTTGCCCGGCCCGCACTTCGTTTCCGAGCTCCACCAACCGTTCAACGATTTTTCCCGGAACGCGGAAGCCGAGATCGCTCTGCACACGTGCGGCTATGGTTCCGGTAAAGCTACGTGCCACGGCGTCCGGCGTTCTCGCTTTAATGACGCTGACAAAGGGGACAGAGGTCCGAGGATCCGCAGCTATCGCGACCGTCTCATTGGGCCAAAAGACAAAAGCTGCGGTCGCAACCCCCACACCGACGAGGACAGCCGCCGAAGAGAGAATAAACTTCGTTTTCATGTGGTGACCCTTCTTGACGGTCGACGCGTTCTGAATAGATTGCATTCTAACTCTAAATCGCATATAGATGTCAAATGAAATCTAAAAGGAGGTCATCATGAGAGTCACTCGTGCCCAAGCCGAAGCCAACCGGGAGGCGGTGATCAACGCTGCCAGCAGGCTCTTTCGCGAGCACGGCTTTGACGGGATTGGTCTCAAGGATCTGATGAAAGGTGCCGGTCTGACCCAGGGCGGCTTCTACAAGCAGTTCGAGTCCAAAGAGGATTTGGCCGCGCTTGCGTCAAGACGGGCCATGGAGAGCGCGACGCGCAGATGGTCATCCGTCGCAGCCTCGAGCTCCGATCCACTTCGAGCCGTCATCGATCTCTATCTTTCGGCCGGTCATCGCGGCGAAACCGCGGACGGATGCCCACTCGTGGCGCTCGGGGCGGACGCGGCTCGTCAGAGTCCGGAAATCCGGACACCCTTCCAGGATGGCATAAAAGCCCACCTCCAGGTTTTGGAGGAACTGATGCCGGAGCAAGGCGAACCCCATCCGGACGAAAAGGCCATGGTCGTCCTGTCGCTGATGGTCGGCGCCGTCACGCTCTCCCGGATCGTGACCGACGAGAATCTGTCGAACCGCTTGCTCCAAGCGGCCGCAAACGAGGTCAAGCGCCTCGCCCCGCTCAGCGACGATTAGGACGACGCCCGTCCTGATCCCGCAATACCATGCAGTACATCTTGGAGTCGTCATGCGCCGTATCGTCGTCACAGGCATGGGAGCGGTTAGCCCGCTCGGTGCCAATGTAACCACTTCCTGGAGCAGGCTTCTGGCTGGCAAGTCGGGCATTCGCCGTCTGCCCGACGACATCGTCAGCGATCTTCCTGCCAAGGTGGGCGGTGTCGTTCCTTCGATGGATGAGGACGCCGACGCGGGGTTCAACCCCGACAAGGTCCTCCCGCCGAAGGATCAGCGCAAGATTGATCGTTTCATTCTGTTCGCACTCGCGGCGGCCGAAGAGGCGCTGGCGCAAGCGCGCTGGAAGCCCACCTCGGAAGAAGACCGCCTGAGGACCGCAACGATCATCGCGTCGGGGATCGGTGGCTTTCCGGCCATAACCGACGCGGTCAGGACCGTAGACCAAAAGGGGCCGCGGCGCCTGTCGCCGTTCACTATCCCCTCGTTCCTTGTCAATCTGGCAGCGGGTCAGGTGTCGATCAGACATGGGTTCAAAGGTCCGCTCGGGGCGCCGGTGACGGCATGCGCGGCAGGTGTACAAGCCATCGGCGACGCCGCGCGGCTCATCCGTGGAAACGAGGCCGATATCGCGATCTGCGGTGGCACGGAAGCCTGCATGAACACTGTAAGCCTTGGCGGCTTTGCCGCAGCGCGTTCGCTGTCATCGGGGTTTAACGACACACCCGAGCTGGCGTCACGACCATTCGACATGTTGCGTGACGGCTTCGTCATGGGCGAAGGCGCCGGCATGCTGGTGATCGAATCCTTGAGCCATGCGCTTGCGCGCGGCGCCCAGCCGTTAGCCGAGCTAGTCGGTTACGGCACTACGGCCGACGCCCACCACATCACCTCGGGTCCCGAGGACGGGTCAGGCGCCGCAAGAGCGATGCAGATTGCGATCAGACAGGCGGGCATCACCCCGAAAGAGATCCAGCACCTAAATGCGCATGCGACCTCGACCCCTGTTGGTGACCGCGGGGAAATCGAGGCGATCAAGACGGTGTTCGGGAAAGGGTCCGGTCTGGCGGTGAGCGGCACGAAGTCCGCGACCGGCCACCTTCTCGGCGCGGCTGGCGGGCTGGAAGCCATCTTTACGATCATGGCACTTAGAAACCAGATCGCGCCACCAACGTTGAACCTGAACGCGCCCGATCCGGCAAGCGACGGTATAGACATCGTCGCGCACAAGGCCCGTTCGGTCCCAATGAACTACGCGATCACCAATGGGTTCGGTTTTGGAGGTGTGAACGCAAGCGCGCTGTTCAAGTGCTGGTCCGCAATACGGGCGTGAGCATCAACCGAAAAGTCGCCACTGGCTACTCGACGCAACCTTTGATGCCACTCTCGAGGACCGGATGCGGGGTCGATTGGCGCAACCGACCTTAGGTTGCGGTGCAAGTGCCTTCTCCTATCGCCCAAGTCGCCTAGCGACTTTCCCAGAACTTGAGCCTATGCAGGAGATTACGATGCTGAAACGCTTTTTGGCAAAATGGCGACTCTGGGAGCAAGCGCTCGACGGGATAGATGACCTGCACGGGGATCATCTCGTGAACCTGGAGAAGCGCGTGCTCATCCTTGAAAGGGAAATGACATTGTTGAAGGAAACGCGCTCCTCGGAATCTCCGATTGAGCGCCTCTTGTCTCTCGACAAGCTGAACTCTGAAGGTGGAAGGGGCTCTGTGGGCATTCCTGCACTAATACCCGCTAAGGGAAATTGACTTGTTTGGATTGTATTGGTTAGCGCGGATTGGCCTGAATCGTTCGAGGGGGCGGTCAAATTCGTTCCAGAGGTAGTCGACGATGAGCGCGATATAAACCAATGGCGGCAGTGCGACCTGGGACAAAAGCCCGCCGCCCTACCTCCTCTGCGTTCCGGCCGCAAGTGGTGCGGGGTCGATCGCGTCACGGCCGACGCCGAGCCATCGAGACGGGACGTCTCCCCCCTGTTAATCCCTGTCAGCTTGCCGGATTGCGCGCGGTGACGATCCACGCCGCGCCGTCGATCATCACCGACCGCTCACCGGGGCAGCCCGCGAAGACGGCACGAACCGCAGCCGAGGCGCGGGCGCGGATATCGTCGGGCTGATCAGCGAGAGAGCGCGCCAGCGGGCCGACCTCGAGTGTCATCTTCACCGCGTCGTCGAGCGCCGCGTCCCGCGTCTCCCCCTTGCCGAACGGGATGGAGGCATCGAATGGCGTGATAGCGACATCGGTGAAGCCAGCCACCGTTAGAATACGCGCCACCCGCCCCTGGTCGCCAAACGAGAACGGGCCGGGCGCGTCGGGACCGGGCGGCGTCATCGGCGGGAGGATGCCCTTCATCGCGCCCATCGGCAAGCGCACCCAATCGTTCTCGGCCATGCCGCGCCAGCAGACGAAAGCGACCCGCGCGCCCGGCTTGAGCGCACGGCGCATATGAGTGAAGGCCGCCGTAGGATCGTCAAAGAACATCACTCCGAAACGCGAGAACAGGATGTCGAACGCGCCCTGGGGCAATTCGGTGCTGCTGGCGTCGGCCACCTGGAACAGGGCCGGCGTATCCTGCGGCGCTAGCGCGCGCGCTCTGCCGATCAGCGGTTCGGATATGTCCACGCCCAGCACATGGCCCCCTGCGCCGACGCGGGCGGCCAGGTCCAGACTAGACGCCCCCGCGCCGCAGCCGACGTCCAGCACGCGTTCGCCCGTGGTGGGCGCGGCGGCTTCGATCGCGGCCTGGCCGAACACCGCCATCACGGCATCGAGCCGGGCCTGGTAAGTGACCCAGCGCTCCCCGCTTTGGCCTTTCCAGTCGGCTACCTGATAAACATTTTTCTCTGTCATGCCATATCCTTTGTTCTGATCCGTTCTTAACCAGGCTATCCGCCCGCGTGGTCGTTCCCACCGTGTGCGGCGACGAACATGGCGACGGCGGACCGGCAATAGGATTCGATTTCGTTGTCGTCCTCTGCTCTCGCCTGATCGAAGCGTGCGATAATCAGGAGATCGGATCCTTTGATAAGCGCGGCAAACAAGCGGGCGGACCGGAGAGGATCGGGCACGTTCAGAACCGCCTTCGCGTGCAACTGACGCAACAGGGCCTCGATTTGGGCGATGACATAGGCGGGGCCGGCTACGTAATGGAGCTTGCTTAACGACTTTTGATTCGTCTTGTCGGCCATGATCATGGCTTCGACACTGCGGACGTCCGGGCTCAACAGCGTGCGAAGCAGGGATGTGCCCACCGCCATGAGCTGATGTTCGGCCGAACCGTCGACGCCTTCAATAAGAGACTGGGGTGCAAACTGATGGCAGTGGGCCGCGATGGCCGCACTGAACAGCGCCTCCTTGTTCTCGAAGTGCCGATAGATGCTGAGCTTGGATATCCTCGCTCGCTGGGCGACCTTGTCCAATGTCGTCGCTTGAAAACCCAATTCCACAAAGAGTTCGCACGCGGCGTCGACTATCGTTTGGCCAAGCGCCTCGTTGGCGGGCCGGCCGCGCCGGCCCTGGGTGTTTTCGGTCACGACAATTCCAGTCCTTGACAGTATCCTAATTCTTGAATTACGATACCATACAGTTTCTAAAATGTGCAAGCCATTGGGTAGGTTTCAACCATGTCCTCCAAATCCGGGCCGCCCGGCGATATCGAATGCGGCACCGTCCGGTCGATCAACACGGTGATGGGCGACTTTCTCGCCAATGCCGAAGCCCGGCTCGCTGCCCGTTTCGAGCGCGTATCGCTGGACGATATTGCGCGCCAGGCCCAACCCAACCCCCTCCAACCACAACACGGAGCCCATCACCATGGATGACGTCGTCATCATCGGCGGCAGCTTTGCCGGTCTCGCCGCCGCGCTGCAGCTCGGCCGCGCCCGCCGCAAGGTCACCGTTCTCGATACCGGCCTGCCACGCAACCGCTTCGCCAGCCACTCGCATGGCCTGCTCGCTCACGATCACAAGCCACCGCTGGACATCCTAGCCGAGGCGCGGCAGCAGCTAGCGCGTTATCCCACGATCAGGCTGGTCAATGCCCGGGCCGACAGCATCTCCGGCGCCATCGACGATTTCTCCATCCTCACTGGCGATGGCGAAAGCCTTGGGGCCCGCCGCCTGATCCTGAGCTATGGCGTCGCCGACCAGATGCCTGATGTTCCGGGCTTTGCCGAAGGCTGGGGCACGTCCATCGTGCCCTGCCCCTATTGCGACGGCTTTGAAGTCGCCGGCCAGCATTGGGGCCTGGTCTGGTCCGGCCCGCAGTCGCACCAGTCTGTCAGGCTGTTCCCCGATTGGACCGACAGGTTGACGCTCTTCGCAGATGGTCACGACATTCCGCCCGATATCCGGGCCGATCTGGCGCATCGCAACATACCTGTCGTCGAGGGCCGGATCACCGGGATCGCCCGTCACGGGGGCCATAGCGCCACCGTCAAGCTCGATACCGGCCCCGATGTCGCGGTCGACATCCTGTTCGCGCATCCGCGCAACAAGCCGTCCGCAAGCCTGCATGAATCACTGGGTCTCGCCACGGTCGATACGCCCCTCGGCATCGCCCTCAAGGTCGACGAGCGCCGCGAAACCAGCATGCCCGGCATCTACGCCGCCGGCGACCTCGCCAACCCCCTCATGCCCTCGGTCACCACCGCATCATGGCAAGGCGCGATGGCGGGTATCTTCGCCCAACAGTCGATGCTGATTTGAGAGCACAGATTGGAGATGAGCATGGCCGTCGAACCGGACAGCGCGGGTGTGCGCTTCCCTCCGCCCTTCGTCTATCTGGGAACGCTGCTGTTGGGGCTGGCGGCGGAGCGGTTCGTCACCCTGCGCTCTTTCGGCATCGACTGGGGGTTGCTGGTCGCGACGGGCGCGCTGCTGTTCGTTGCCGGCGCAGCGATGATGCTTGCGGCGGCGGGGCTGTTCCGGCGGCTGGGCACCCACGTTCCGCCGTCGCAGCCAACGACCCTCATCGCAACGACCGGTCCTTATCGGTGGACCCGCAATCCCATGTATCTCGGCATGGCGCTTATCTATGCCGGCCTTGCGATCGGCTTCGGCGGGCCGATCGCCTTCGCCTTGCTCCCGTTGGTGCTGATCGCGATCCAGACGCAGGTGATCGCCCGCGAGGAGCGCTATCTCGAAGCGAAGTTCGGCGACGACTACCGCCGCTACAAGGCCGAGGTTCGCCGCTGGCTCTGACTATTCCGCCGCTGCCGCCTGCGGGGCCTTCTTGCCGCGGCCCACAGGACGACCGTGACGTAGCCGACGTGTGCGCCCGCAGCGCGCTAACGCCCTACACTGCCGGTCAGCGGAGCGAGCCGACGTGCTGTATCGTCAGACCATGGGCAGATTTGGTTACCGCTTGCCGCCACAAATTAGCCGTCGACGCACCGCACGCCGATGTCTGCTTTCGAGAAGCGGTAACCGAGAGCGGACACACCGCCCGAATGCGACGTTAGAATATCCGATTGGCAATAACCGCTACTGGCGCACAGTCGAGGGACGCCGTGGCCAAGAAGATGTCTGCTTTAGGCCGGCGCGACGATGCCCTCTGTGACCAACATGGGGGGCGGTTGAACGCATTGATCGCGGTCCGCATTGCGCCCATCAGTGGAGGAGCTTTTCGCCTTGAAGGGAACCGAAACGTCGGCCCCTCCCCCCTTGCCTCGAATGATCTCAAGGCGGCGCGCCTCAACCTAAACATTCCCGCTTAAGCCAAGGTGTAGGCCGTCTTGACGGTGGTGTAGAATTCGGCGGCGTAGCGACCCTGCTCGCGCGACCCGTGGGACGAGCCCTTGCGGCCGCCGAACGGCACGTGGAAATCGACGCCGGCGGTCGGCAGGTTGACCATCACCATTCCGGCCTCGGCGTTGCGCTTGAAATGCGTCGCATGCTTGAGGCTGGTGGTGGCGATGCCCGACGACAGGCCGAAGGGTGTGTCGTTGGCCACCGCGAGCGCCTCGTCGTAGTCCCTGACGCGGATGACGGACGCGACCGGCCCAAAGATCTCTTCCCGCGAAATGCGCATCTGATTGGTCGCCTCGGTGAACAGCGCCGGCTGCAGGTAGAAACCGGGCGTGTCGCGCTTCAGGATCTCGCCGCCGAAGGCAAGCTTGGCGCCCTCCTGTTTGCCGATGGCGATATAGTCGGTGTCCTGGTTGAGCTGGCTCTGGTCGACCACCGGACCGATATGGGTGCCGGCCTTCAAGGCGTCGTCGATCGTCAGCCCCTTCATCCGTTCGCCCATCGCGGCCACCAAACGATCGTGAATGCCCTCGGTGACGATGATGCGCGACGACGCGGTGCAGCGCTGGCCGGTGGAGAAGAAGGCGGAGTTGACCGCCGCTTCGACCGCAACGGACAGATCGGCATCGTCGAGCACGACGAAGGGGTTCTTGCCGCCCATTTCCAGCTGGTATTTGCGATTGTGCTCGACGGAGGCCAGCGCCACCCGTTTGCCGGTGCCGGTCGAGCCGGTGAAGGTGATGGCGTGCACATCGGGGCTGTCGAGCATCGCCTGGCCGACGACCGAGCCCTTGCCCATGACGAGGTTCAACACACCCTTCGGCAGGCCGGCGCGATGGAGAATGTCGACGATCGCCCAGGAGCTGCCGGGCACCAGTTCGGCCGGCTTGAAGACGATGGTGTTGCCGTAGCAGAGCGCCGGCGCGATCTTCCAGGCGGGAATGGCGATCGGGAAGTTCCAGGGCGTGATGATGCCGACGACGCCGACCGGCTCGCGGGTGATCTCGACGCCGATGTTGGGTCGGGCCGACGGGAGCACCTCGCCCGCCAGCCTAAGGCACTCGCCGGCGAAGAAGTCGAAGATCTGGCCGGCGCGCACCGTCTCGCCGATGCCTTCGACAAGCGTCTTGCCCTCCTCGCGCGACAACAGCCTTCCGAGCTCGTCCTTGCGGGTGAGGATCTCGTCGGCGGTCTTCCTCAGGATCGCGTGGCGCTCGAGGATGCCGGAACGCGACCAGGCCGGAAACGCGGCCTTCGCCGCGGCAATCGCAGCCTTGGCATCCTCCACCGAGGCGCGGGCATACTCCCCGATCACGTCGTTGGTGTCGGACGGATTGATATTCGCAACCCCGTCACCGCCGACCCATTCGCCGGCAATCAGGTTCTGGTGCAATGTCATGGTCGGTTCCATTCAGATCAATTGACGTGCCGCGAGATAGCGCATCAGGTGCGATGTGCCAAAAGTCCAGGGACTGCACTCGGTTGACAATCGCACCGTGTTGATCAGCGACCCCAGTTGAGCGTTTGAGATCGTCACGACATCGCCGAGCTTATGGGTGAATCCCTGACCCGGGACGTCACGATCTTCGACGGGCGCAAACAGAGTGCCCATGAACAACATGAAGCCATCGGGATACTGGTGATGGGCGCCGATGGTTTGTGATACCAGATCGAGTGGATCACGACTGATCTCCTTCATCGAACTCCTGCCCTTCAGCACATAGCCATCCTCGCCTTCTATCCTGAGGTCGAGGTCGGCATTGCGCACGTCGTCGATCGAATAGCTCTCGTCGAGCAGCCGAATGAACGGTCCGAGGGCGCAGGATGCGTTGTTGTCCTTGGCCTTGCCAAGCAAGAGTGCTGACCGCCCCTCAACATCACGCAAGTTCACGTCATTACCGAGCGTCGCTCCCTTGACTATGCCTCTACTGTTGACAACCAACACGACCTCGGGCTCGGGGTTATTCCATTTCGAAATCGGGTGCAGACCCACTTCATCCCCGTAGCCGACGGCCGACATGACCTGGCCTTTGGTGAAGACTTCGGCGTCGGGACCGATCCCGACTTCGAGATATTGGGACCATACGCCTTCTTCGATCAGCGCCTGCTTGACCTTTGCCGCCGCAGGTGAGCCGGCCTTGAGGTCGCTTAAGCTATCGCCGACGAGCATTGTCACCCGCTCGCGGATTTCGGAGGCACGTTCTGGATTGCCGGCAGCGCGCTCTTCGATGACTCTTTCGAGCATCGATCGTGCGAAGGTGACGCCGCAGGCTTTGATCGCCTGGAGGTCACATGGCGCGAGGATCCGTGGCGTTTCGGACTGCGCAGGAGTTGCCGAGAGGAGCTCCACCAGATCGCAGATCGCCCTCCCCCGTTGCGCCCTGACGTATCGAACAGGATCATCCATCTCCGCGAGATCCCGCATCGTTGGCGCCTCTTTCGACGTGATGTCGAAGACTACGCCTGCCCTGACAGTCACCAACACCGGTCCCTGTTCCTCAGATGACCACACACGACCAACGAAGGTGCCAGACTTATCGAGTTCCATATCGTTCATCCCAATTCAGCGTCATTGAAGCCGTCAGTTCCTCGTGACGTTCGAGTACCCTTAAACCCGGACGGCCAACGAGATTATGTGCGTCTACCGGGTGGGAAACCGGCTCGAAACAAAAGAAGTCCGCCTTCGATCCTGGCGAATAGACCAACGCATATCCAAGAGTATCGGAAACAGTGATCTTGACGGAAGCCGCCCCCCCTTCCTGGGAAATGATCGCCTCTCGTGCCCACCCACCGAAGGCGTTGTTAATCCAATGCTCGGGCAGTGCCCGGCCGTCGCCAAAGTTCCGGTCCGGAACCTCGCAGATGTTCTGTCGACCAGCGGGAAGATGATTGCCGTCTTCTAGCCAAAACTCCGTGGCCTGAAATTTCAGCCGAGTGCCCTCATTTCGCGGAAACCACGGATGGAACCCAATGCCGAAGGGTAACGCTTGCTGCGAGAGGTTTTGAACGCGCAGCTCCACCACCAGCCTGTCGTCCCGCAGGGTAAAGAGCTGCCAAGCGCGATAGCGAAATGGGCCGATCTCCCCATCGCATCCGAGTTCCACTGTCTCATCATTGTGAGCAAGCAAGTGCCAGTGCCGCTGGAAGCCGTCGCCGTGAATGGGGAGGGGCTCGTCTGCAAAGTTGGCAGGCACGGTGTAAAACGCGCCATCATGCTCGAAACCGCCCCCGGAAATGCGGTTCGAAAACGGAACGAGGACGTTACATCCCAGTTCGAAGGGACCATCCTCAAATCGGCCATGCCAGGGCCTCAATACAGGAAGCCAGTCTCCGCTCGCAGTTCGCACATCAAGCTGCGCGATCCCACCGCCAAGCGCCGGAACGAGCTGCAGATGCGCGCTGCCGTTCTCGACGGTGACCCGTTCGACAACCATCTACCAACCGCCGTCAATGGCGAAGTTCTGACCCGTGATCATGTCTGAGGCCGGGGAAACGAGGAAATAGACAAGCTCCGCCACGTCCTCGGGCTTGAGACGTGCCTTGATGCATTGCCGGTCCAGAACCCAATCGTTGTACTCCTGAAGTCGATCTGCAAAGACACGGTTTTCGGCCTCGGAGATGACGGCTCCGGGGGAGATGGCATTGACGTTGATGCCATAGGGGCCGAGTTCCCGCGCAAGCGACTTCGTCAGGCCGATCATCGCCCCCTTCGAAGCGACATAGGGCACATAACCATCCCACTGTCCGTTGAGTGTGATGGACGCGAAGTTGAGGATCTTTCCGCTTCGTTTTTGTTTCATCCATTCGGCACAGGCTCGCACCGCTGCAAAAGCAGCCGAGGAATTGACGCGGATTTGATCCTCGTACTCCTCGAGGCTGAAGTCCTGGAACGGCTTGTTGATGATGAGCGCAGCGTTGTTGATCAGGATGTCGATGCCACCTGACGCCTCGGCCTCCTGTCGAATGAGTTGCTCTGACCGTGCCAGGTCGTTGAGATCACAACCGAGAAAACGCGCATTCTCGCCAAGGTCCTGCGTTGTCGCCTCTGCCTCGTGACCGGGGCGATCGAGCACGATGACGGCCGCGCCTTCGGCGCTGAGCTTACTGGTCTGTGCGCGACCGAGCGTGCCGAGACCGCCTGTGACCAGCGCCACCTTTCCCTCAAGTGGTTTCATCTGCATTCCTCCTCAGAGCACGGATTGAACTTCGTCGATCGACGTCTCGCTGACGCGCTTGTCGAGCACGATCTGCCCACGCGCCATAGCGACAACCCGGTCGCAGGACTCGAACACGTGGTGCATATTGTGGCTGATGAAGATGCCGGTGACGTTCTGTTCCTTCAACGAGCGAACGAAACCTATGACTTTATTGGTTTCCTTCACCGACAGGTGATTTGTCGGCTCGTCGAGGATCATGACTTTCGACTTGAAGTGCATGGCTCGCGCGATAGCGACGCCCTGTCGTTGGCCACCCGAGAGTTCGCCAACCAAAGCGTCGGGCGAGCGCAGGTGCAGATCGACATCCGCGATGGCCTGTACGCTCTCCTTGCGCATCTTGCGCATGTCGAGCACGCCAATGCCGAAGAGGGAGTACTTGATCGGCTCGCGGCCAATAAACAGATTCCGAGCGATCGACATGGTCGGCACCATGGAGTTGTATTGATAGATGGTCTCGATACCGAGCCGCATCGAGTCACGCGGACTTGATATCGTCGCCTCCTTGCCTTCGACAAAAATGCGACCTTCGTCCTGCTTCTGGACACCGGAAAGGATGCTGATCAGCGTCGACTTGCCCGCACCGTTGTCGCCGATCAGGCCGACGGCTTCATTGCGCGCGAAATCGACCGAGACACCCCTAAGGGCATGAACGCCGGAATACCATTTGTGCAGGTTTTTGACGGAAACAATTGGACCGTTCATCGCTCAGATCTCCATCTTAATCGCTTTGGCCCGCTTGCGCAGCCATGAATTGGCGACGACCGCAAAGATGGTCAGTGCTCCGATCGCGAACTTGAACCAGTTGGCATCGACTTGGCTGAGGATCAGACCGTTATCGATGACACGGATGAGCACGACGCCAATGATGCCTCCGAGGACGGCCCCCACTCCGCCATTCAAGGCGGTTCCGCCAATGACGGCTGCGGCGACGGCCTGAAGCTCCATACCCTCGCCAATCGAAGGCAGTGGCGAGCCAAGGCGCAGCACCTGAATAAGCCCGGCAAAGCCGCTAAGCACCGAGCACAGAATGAAGCAGGCAATCTTGACGCGCGCCGTCGGGATTCCGAGCGCATCTGCGGCCGGCAGGAACCCGCCAGTTGCTCGTATCCAGTTTCCCAGGTTCGTTCGGTTCAGAAGCAGAGACACAAGGACAGCAATGACGACGAACCAGATGAACGACATGCGAAGAAGTTGCCCTGGCCCCACGAAACTGGTGAAGAGCCATGTGGGAAGATCAGCCGGCAGGAGTGGCGGGAAGCCGCCGGAGATCACCACGGTGAGAGACCTCGCCACAAACATCATGCCAAGCGTGGTGATGAAACTCGGAATGGCGAACCGGATCGTCAGAAAGCCGTTCAGGAAACCTATAGCCACGCAGACAAGTACGCCAGCGACAAAGGCCAACGGGAACGCGATCCCCGTGGCCATCAAGACCGCCATCGTCATCGGCATGAGGGCGAACACCGCTCCCACCGAAAGATCGAATTCACCGCAGATCATCAAAACAGTGACGCCCATCGCTACGAGCGCCATTTCCGGCAGGATCCCAACGAAGCCTCGCAGATTATCAAAGCTCAAAAAGATGCCTCCTGACCGGATCTGAAAGAGAACGATCAGGAGAAAGAGCAGAAGAAGCGCCGCCAGTTCTGGCTTCTCCATGTAAATTTTCAGCATTCTTTTCATTTGCATGCACTCCCGTGCGGCAGGGCTGCTCGTTCGCAGGCCTCCAGCCAAATTCATAGCTTTGCGCGCCACTGTTGCCGCGCAAAGCCGATGCTTGATCAATTGGTCACTCTCTAATCGCTGGAACGTTGGAGAGAGGCGCTTACCTCAGGCCCTTTGCAGACAGGTCCATGATGTTGTCGGCGTCTTCCGGGCGCACGATCCCCTGCCCCGTATCGATGTCCGCCGGAGCGAGGCCAAAGTTCTTGGCGAGATAGACCTGCATCACAGGCATGAATCCCTGCATGTATGGCTGCTGATCGACCTGCACCTGAACATAGCCGGTCTGCATTTGCTGAACGACCTCGGGAACAAGATCGAAACCGCCCAGGAGCACCTTGCCTGGTGCGATCCCACGGTCCTTGAGCACGCGCGCTACGGCAGCATGCCAGAAGCCGGTGTCGAAGTAGGCTGTCGTGTCGGGATGCGCGTTGAGATAGGCGCCAACACGATCCGACGTGACCGCAAGGTCCGTTCCACTGTCGATCCTTTCCCAAGAGATGTCACGGCCAGGATTTGCAGCTTTAAACTCCTCGAGGAAGTCCATCACGCCCTGCCCGCGTGCTTCAGACCAATTCTGCCCCGGCGCCGAGATGCCGACGAGTACCTTGACCGGTCCTTCTTTCGGAAAATTCTCTGACATCGCCTTCCCGAGCGAGTACCCGGCTTTTCGGAAGCCCTGTCCGACGAAAGCGGCGCGCGCGTTTCCTTTCGCTCCCTCGCTGTCATCAACGTTGACGCCGATCACCTCCACGCCATTCTTGGTGGCCCGCGCGATGACGTCGTCAAACGCCTTGTCATCAACGATGGAGGTCAGAAGTGCGTCGGGCTTGCTCGCCAACGCAGCTTCCATGTTGGAGAGTTGTTGTTCCACAGAGCCTTCAGTCTGTGTAAACACCATCTGGCAGCTTGCCGCGATCTTCTCACAGGCGTCGTCAAACCCCTTCTTCACCGCTTGCCAGAACGTATTCGAAGCCGACGAGTGATGTGTAAAGACGATCTTCAACGGCTCGGCCGACGCGCCAAGCGCGCTCGAGCCGAGAAGCGCCAACCCTAATCCACTTCCTATCAAAACCTTTCGCATGCTTACTCCTCCTTAAGCTGCAGATTAACTGCCGAATTCTTCAGTCCGCGCTTGAGACGCGGCGTGACACCGTGAATGCCTTTTCGAGGTCTGGGTTGAGCTCCATCCCGAGACCTGCACCGGGTGGGACCGTGATCATTCCGTTTCGAACTTCTGGAAGCGCCGTCACCAGGTCGCGGTACCAGGTTTTGTAGAAGGCTCGAACGCTCTCCTGAACCAACGCATTGGGGGCGTTGAGCGACAGGTGCGTCGACGCGCAAAGTACGACCGGACCAGTGCAATCGTGCGGCGCAACCGGGAGATGCCATGCCTCCGCCATCGCGGCGATCTTCCGCGCCTCCGACAGTCCCCCACACCAGCTTATGTCCAGCATGACCACGCCTGCAGCGTCTGTTTCCAAGAGGTCGCGGAAGGCCCATCTCGAACCCAAAGTTTCCGACGCCGAAATCGGCGCAGGCGAGACCGCCGCATAACGCTTGAGGCTCGAGAGGCTGTCCATCTTGATGGGGTCTTCATGCCAAAATGTCTGGTACGGTTCGAGGGCGCGGGCAATCTGCATTGCCGGCAAGAGTTGCCACATCGAATGGAACTCAACCATTATGTCCATTCGATCGCCGACCGCGGCGCGGATCTTCTCAAGCGGTACCAACGCCGATTTAAGATCAGGAACCGAAATATATTGGCCGCGCGTCTTTTCCGCCGCGACGTCGAACGGCCAAATCTTCATCGCCGTAATGCCCTCCTCCAGGAGAGATAAGGCAAGTTCGTCGGCGCGATGGAGGAAACCATTCAGGTCGTCGTAGTTGCGGCTGGACGCAGAGGATAGGTCGTAGTTCGCCGTTGTCTGGCCGGTCGCCTTCTTGATGTATTCCGTCCCAGCGCAGGTATTGTAGGTCCGGATTTCATTGCGACTGAAGCCACCGAGCAGTTGCGCGATCGGCTGACCAGTCGCCTTTCCGAATATATCCCAGAGTGCAATGTCAAAGGCCGAATTGCCGCGTACCTCCGCACCGGACGAGCGAAACCCGAGGTAACCCACCAGGTCAGTCGCGAGAAGATCGATCTGGAGCGGGTTTCGGCCGATAACGCGCGGCGCGACATATTCGTGGATGTAGGCCTCGACAGTCTCGGCGCCGAAGAAGGTTTCTCCAAGTCCGGTCAGTCCCTCGTCCGTGTGTACGAGCAGCCAAAGCAGGTTCGGTCGCTCCGCGATGCGGAGCGTTTCAAGTCTCGATATTTGCATAGGGCTATCCTTTAAGCGATACCGGCGGCGATCAATGCTTTCGCACTTTCATCAAAATGGCGAGCCATAAGCTGGCTGGCGGCCTGCGGATCGCCGGCACCGATCGCCTCAGCTAACTCAATATGGATGCGATTCATGGCATGCCGCTCCGCGTCGGAGGCGCGACTGCGCCATCCGATCGGCCAGGTCTGTCGAGAGACACCTTGAAAGGCTCCGACAATGATGGAGAAGATCGGGTTCTTGGAGGCGCGCGCGATCTCCAGGTGAAAGGCAAGGTCGCTTTCCATGACCTTGTCCGCATCGGCGAAATTCTTCTCCATCGCCTGCGCGTGGTCGAGGATGATGCGCGCTTCTGCCTCCGTTCGCCTCAGCGCCGCTAGCGTCGCCGTTCGCATTTCGATCGTGCGGCGCACGTCATAGACCTGATTGATGTTGATCTGGGCGGTGTGCACGCCATGCTCGATCATCAGGGACATTGCGCCATGATCGAGTTGAGCCACGGTCGCGCGCTTTCCGACATTCAGATCAATCAGCCGCATGGTGGCGAGTGATCGGAAAGCTTCGCGAACCACTGACCGAGAGACACTCAGCTCCTTCGACAAAGTTGCTTCGCTGGGGAGGCGATCGCCGGGTCCAAGCTCGTTTGTCCGGATGTGCTGGGTAATGGCGCCGATGGCTGTGCCGACGAGATTGCCGGCTGCAAATTGCTCTTCGTCGAGGGGCGCCACTGTCATTTTTCGTCTCCCGGTTTTATAAAACCTGTCCGACAGGTTGAATTGAACTGAGTCATAGTTTATGGGTAAGCTATGTGTCAAGAACCAATTTCCAGCCAACAAGGAGGGCGCATGAACATCGACTTTGACGTGGTTCTCGCGGCGGAAAACATCGTCGGCGAGAGTGCAGTATGGGATGATCGACATCACAAGCTGTGTTGGGTCGACATCGTGGGGAAAGCGATCCATCGGCTCTGCTCGGCGTCTAACAAGCATGAAACATGGCACTTCCCCGATCTGATCACGTCGATTGGACTTCGAGCCGACGGCGGCGCGATCGTCGGGTCGAGAAAGTCGATTGCGCTGTGGGACTTCGGCGGACCACTTCGGTTGGCGGCAGAGGTCGAGCCGGAACTGCCGGGCAACCGGCTGAATGAGGGCGTCGTCGCACCTGACGGGAGCTTCTGGGTAGGCACGATGCAAGACAACATCACCGCCGACGGCACGCCGCTTGCGATGTCGGCCAAAACAGGAAGGCTCTATCGATATGCGCACGGAGAATTGCGTCCCGTATGTGATGACCGCTTTGGCATCACAAACACGCTCATTTGGACCGGCGACGGCCGCCTCATCACGGCGGACACTGAAGAAAACGCTCTATATAGCTACAAGCTCGATAGAGAGTCTGGGTTGCTACGCAATCGGCGAAACCTTCTTTCGGGGTTTGAACGAGGCCGGCCAGATGGATCCTGCATGGACGCCGAAGGTTTCATATGGAATTGTCGCGTTGCGGGCGGCGGTTGCGTCGTTCGATTTGCCCCGGATGGCAGGATAGATCGCATCGTCGAGCTGCCCTGTTCCTGGCCGACAAGTTGCACATTCGGCGGGCCTGGATTTGAGACTCTTTTCGTAACTTCAGCACGCTTCACGATGCGCGATGAACATCTGGCAGCCAACCCACAGGAAGGCGCGGTGTTCGCCGTAAACCCCGGTGTACGGGGACTACCGGCTAACCGCTTCGTAGCGTGACGCACCAAGCTGAAAGCCGTTCAGAAGGACAGCCTCGGTTCATTCCACTCGATACATGGCCTTTATCAACATGGGGTAACCGCTCCCGCGATTACCCCATGTTGATAAAGGCCCGATACAGTATGCGACCCTGAACGCACAAAGCCAGAACAAACTTGAAACCCGCTGCAGCGAGGGCGCTTCTAAATCTGTGAAATAGCCGCCCCTACCTATCTTCCTTGAATGGATCGACGCCGAGCTCCTTGAACAACGCTTCCGTCTTCGCCCGATCAGCGCGGCTCATGTAGCCGATCCCGGTCTTGATCGCGTAGCGCCAGGCCTCTCCCCTCTCCCATGCCTCATGCAGTGCGTCCGACAGCTCATTGAGCCGATTGGCGACATCGAGTGCTTCGAACAGGAGAACGGCCTGCCTCAAGTCCTTGTCTCGTTTCGCGGAACCAAGCGTGTCAACGACGCGGCGGCTGGCGACGATCAGCTTGTGGATCGCGTAGCGCTCCGGAGCTGGTACGATCACGCTGATGCCTGACTTGTGCAGCATGACGGCTCTGATCGGCTCATAGATCAGGAAGTCCAGGAATCTCAGCGGTTCGGCCGAGGCTCCACCAAGGGCGGGCATGTCGGCCGGTTTGTCCATGTGGTCATCCGATTCCAGGGCAGGGGTACATGATCGCCACCATTATGCCCTTCGCCGCTGGTTGGCTGCGAAGCCATTCAGACGACTTGTCGCAGGCATGGATCATGATGGCTGTCGGTATCGTGCTGCTTCTGTTGCTGGCGCTGCGTTTCTCTCCCGACAACCGCATCAGTTGATTGCATTCTGCGGCACGCGAGGTCGCAGAAGCCTTACTTCACAGATTGCAAACGTCCGCATTTCAGCTGCCTGAGAACCGGAATTTTGCGAATCCCAATATAGCTTGAATTCACGACGATGGATTGCCGGGGCGCAGATGAGGCACCATAAACAAAAACTGAACTACGTCCTGTTCCTCGTTGCCGGCTCAGGACTCGTGACCATCGCGCGGGCAATGTCACTCTCATTTCTTGCCATCAAGCTGCAACAGTCGTTCGGGCTCGGTCCGGCCATGATTGGTGCGCTCCTGGGCATTGGTCCCCTAATGGGTGCTGTCGCAGCTCCCTTCGCGGGATCCCTGTCGGATGCGATGGGGCGCAAGACCGTGCTGAGGCTCACCCTGCTTTCTATGGCACTTGCGCTGATCGGAATGGGGCTCGCCGAAACCGTCTGGCATTTTGCATTGCTCATATCGTTGCCGCCGTCGCTCTCGCGATCTATGAGCCGATTTCGCGTGCCCTGATGAGTGACATCTGCCCCGAGCCGCTACGGCTCAAGTATTTTTCCTGGCGCTACACGGCCACGAATGTCGGCTGGGCCGTCGGACCCTTGATTGGCATCGCCGCTGGCGCTGCGTCCACCGCTCTCTTCATCATTGCTGGCGTCGTCTACGCGATCTTCGCGCTCGCCCTTCACGTGCTGCACGTGCCGATCCATCAAAGCGACAATACCCTTGTTCCCGTTCCGGCGCCGCTACTCAAGAGCCTCAAGACGGCGATACGGGATCCACGGTTGGCTTTCTTTGTCGGCGGCGGCACATTGCTGATTGCGGTATATGGTCGATGGTCAGCAACACTTGCTCCGTACCTGACGGGGAACATCACCGCAGGCATGGAAATCTTTTGCAGATCGGACAGGGGTCCGAAGTCCGCATCTGCGAACGCGGTTGGAACCGGGCTCGACCGTGCCGATCGGGTGGGTCGCTGTCGGTGACCCAGTGCAAATTCTCTCGCCGGAGCAGCACGAAGCTATCTGGGCGCTCCAAAAGACTCTCGATTTCCCGGATTTCGTCGATGGCGTTGATAGAAGCTCACCCGATGTGATGAAAACAATTACGTCACGGTTGTCCGATGTTCTTGGTGTTCATCGAGCCGAAACCCCTTGGTAGACGCGCGCGAAAACCTCGGATCGGTTTAGGCACGTCCGTTCAGAATTGTGGCAGGATCGTCCCTGCCCCATCTGGACGATTGTGTCGGGCTCTCCACGAGTGTATGCCGAACGCTGCCTGGGGCCCTTTCGTGACATTCGTTAACCAGCGGCGTGCTGCATCCGAGGCTAGGTGACGACCATCTCATGGCTAACGGCGATGGCTGCTTTTCACAAGGTAGCGACTGCTGTTCAGCCAACTGCGGCCGTAGACGTTGGGCCGTGGGCGATCGCACCCCTGAAGGCACTGATCCGTTCCAAGATCAGGTTGCGATAGGCTGCCGCAGAGATTCCTCGGTCTTCGATGCGAGTAAGACCGCGCGAGACCGGAATTAAAAGATCGCCCTGCTGTGTTCCACGAAGCGCATGTATGCTGCTGGCATCACCGCCTTGTGCGCCAAGGCCCGGAGCCAGAATGATGGAGCGCGGGAGAAGCATTCGCAGCCGCCTTCCTTCATGCGGAACCGTCGCTCCGATAACGGCACCAATCGGGTTCAAACCTTCAGGGTCTGGGGCAAGACCTTCGATGAGATCGGCAACGTGATCGGAGATCAGTCGGTTCCCCGTCCTCTTGTCCTGCAGCCAGCCGGCGCCGGGATTGGATGTGCGGCAGAGCACAAAAAGGCCTTTGCCGTAGCGCTTTGCGGTTGCGACAAAGGGCTCGAGGGTGTCTGGGCCCATCAGGGGGTTTACCGTCAAGCAATCCGCTTCGAAGTCACCGCTTCCGCCTTCGGACGCCGGTGTCAGATAGGCGTGGGCATAGGCGGTCGCGGTTGCTCCGATGTCGCCCCTTTTGGCATCCAGGATCACTCCCATTCCGGCGGCCCTGGCCCGCTTCATGCCTAATGAGAGCGCCGTGAGGCCGGAAAGGCCGCACGCTTCGAAATAGGCGCTCTGAAACTTTACGAATCCGACCTGTCCTTCGATGGCATCTAAGACGAAATCGACGAAGCGGCTAATCCAGGGAATGCCGTCATCCTGCTCAAAGAAAGCAGGCATATCCACCAGCGAAGGATCAATGCCAGCAACGAGCTCGCCGTATTTAGCCGTATTCTGCTGAACTAATTCTACCCATGGAATTGACGACATTGCTTGATTCCTGTTGTCGCGAAGATCGTTGCAGCGGCTCACCCTGACGCGCAAGCATATATGCCTTTCAGGCGGCGCATCAACTTTAACGTGCGTCAGAGAACGGCTGAAATCTCACCTGAGAGCAGGCGAAGCGGAAAAGCCAGTCGACCGAAGATCCGCATGTGATCGGTTCATCGTCAATTTCTGTAATTCAGCGGGAGCATTCCCGCCCGCAACCACAGTCCCATCTTGATCTCGGGCTCTGACGCGCCATCGCCCCGAAATAGAAAAACCTGCCGCGGGAGGAGGTGCGGCAGGCTTTCCTAAACAAACGAACAGCGACTTGGGAGGAGGAGTGCCGCTGCTCCAACAAACGTCCCTTTGGGAGGAGGAATGGGCCGTCTGGATATCGAAGCGGTGCGGGAGGAGGTGCATCGCTTCGATGAACTCATCATACGCGGACCATCGCCGTCCGCCAGCATCTATGTTGCAGTGCAGCTATGCATCAGCCGCAAGAATCCGCAGAGCACGTGGGCATTCCTGCGAATGCTAGGGGCTGGCAACATCCCCCGTCCTCCCGACGCCCAAGCATCGCGGGTGCGTTCGGGCGGACCGAAAGGGCCAGCAGGTGCTTAGGCGGCGGCCCGCGTGAGTTTCACGCCCGGAAAATCGACCGGCACATCGAGCGCGACATTGAGGTCGTTGGTGAAGAGGTTGAGGGCGATGTGGGCGATAATCTCGACGATCTCTTCGTCGTCAAAGCCGGCCGCCCTTAGCGCATCGACGTCCGCCGCCTCGATTGCGGCCCGCCGGTCGACTACCTTGATGGCGAACTGCAGGGCTGCCGCCGTGCGCGGATCGGCTGATCGGCCCGCCTGCGCCTCGGCCATCTCCTCTCCGGTTGCCCCGGCTTTGCGGCCAAGCCCGGTATGGGCGGCGAGGCAATAGCTGCAATTGTTGCGGTCGGCGATCGCCACCGCGATCTGCTCGCCGAGCCTGGCGCCGAGGCGGCCGCCGCCAAGCGCGCGGAACGATCCCCACATGCTCGTCAGCGCCGCCGGCGTGAGCTCGGGGCTTGCCACGGCGCTTTTCTGCATGGCTGCTCCGCAGGCTTGCCGCGCGGCACTAAGGCCGAATGGATCGTGAACTTTCGTCGCGCACGCGCATGATCGTCTGCCGGCTTGTCGCGAACTTTCTCGCGACGGCCGAGACGCTCATTCCGCTTGTCAGGTCGTCGCGGACGTCCTGCTTCTGTTTTTCGCTGAGGGTCGAAGGACGGCCGAGGGCCTTTCCTTCTGACTTCGCACGCTTGAGGCCGGATTGTGTCCGCTCTATCTGGAACGTATATCCACGAATGCTTACCTGGCGGCAATCCGCGCGCCATGCGAGCTCGGCCACGTACCAGTCGAAGTACTTCTGCGAAAACCGATGGTAGATGCCGTCAATGCCGTTTTGGCCGCCGCCGGATACAACTTCTCCCTCCTGCTGCGATGGTTCAGGCAACTTTTGTGTCTGTTCGCCGCACTCTTCCTCACGTTCCAGAGCCGACCAATGCCGCAGCAAACTGCCTGAAGCGAGTTCTTCACGATCGACTCATCAAGGTAGAACAAAAATAAGATTAAATAACAAACGCCGCGTTATTTATTTCTCACGAAAGAATCAATACAAATAATGCAATATATAGCACAGCCAAAATAAAGCGGAGATCAACATAATATCCTGCGTCTATTGCTTTCTTTGTAATCGTCGTGTGGACCTTCTGTTTTATACGTTGTTCCAGAATATTAATTATCCATATTGAAATCCAAATTATTTCGAAAATAGAATAATGTATCGCGATATGCCTTGCATGAAACAATTATTGCCGTCGTTGAGACAAATAGAAACGGTAAGATCTTCATTGAAATAGTCACGTCGAAACCTCATCTTCCAAATGAATACTTAATGCCAGCGTTGCAAGACGAAATGATCACGGAACATGGTCGTTGAGTGGTGCCGCCTGATGATGTCATACACGACCGTGTCGCGCTCTGCGCCTGCTGCGCATTCCAGCCCTCACGAAGCTCAACGACGCACCCAAAGCCATACCCTCGAATTTCGACAAAAATCCCGACTGAGCGTCCACAGTCCGCTCAGCAATCTATTCAGATCTTAGTTTGGTTCGCCCGATGTGCAGTCATCCCGCACGGTCTCGGCAAGGGCAGACGCTTAGGGCTAATCAGATCTCAGGAACCTAGAAGCGTGGCCCGCCCGACGTCATAGGACCCAAGTAAATCTCTGAATCGCGAACATCCCCGGTGATTAGACGGGGATGGCGATGGTTGGAAGCTGAAATTGGTTGCGGGTCACGACAGCGACCTTAAGCCAGACCTCGCCGTCAGCCTTCGCGGCCCGATGCAAACGCCGCGTGATGCTTGGCAAGCAGCGCGGCCACCTCGTCGATGAAGGCAGGATCGACGTCGGCGGCAAACTCGATGCGGGCGTTCTTGCCGTCGCGCTTGAGCTTGGCAAAGGCACGTCCGCCGGCGTCGACCAGCGTTTCCGGCTTCACCGTTTCCGGCTTCGGCTTGCGCGACAGGCGGGTGAAGAGAATCTGGAACCGGTGGTCACTCTCTGCTTCGAGGAAGCGGCGTGAGCGGCATTCCTCCTGCGCGGTCTGGACCGCAGCCTCGTCTTCAAGCAGGGCGCCAAACGCCATCCAGCGCTCACGGCCGACCTTCGGCGCCGGGCCGATGGCGCGGGCGATAACCGGCGGCACGCCTTCAGCAACCTGGATCAAACGCGACAGCTCGCTCTTCTGCACGGCAAGCGCCTCGCCGATCACCTTGCGGTCGAAGCCGCGGTCGGCAAGCGCGGAGGCAAACATCGCCCGCTCGATAAAGGAGAGGTTGCGCCTTTCAGCGTTTTCCTTGCCCTGGGCGAGCACCAGCTCATCGTCGGTCAGCGGCCGGACGATCGCCTTGACCTTGATGCCGAGGCTACGCACGGCGTTGAGGCGCCGGTGGCCATAGGCCGTCTGGTAGCGGCCGTGCTTCTCCGGATGCGGACGCACCAGGATCGGCGACTGCTGGCCGCTGTCGCGGATGCTGTCGGCAAGCGCCAGGAAATCCGGGTCGTCGGTTTCGCCATCCGTCAGGCGGTCGCCGACGAAGGAGGCATCGACCAGGTCCGGATCGAGCTCGACGACACGCTCGCCCTGCGTCAGGGCTTCGCGCAGCGCGCGCGCCTCTTCCGCCTCACGGGTGATGCTGCCGAGAGAAAGGCCCATGGCCTTGATCGCGCCGGAAGCGGCGCGGGGAACTTCGGCAAGCGGTGCCTTGGCGGTCACGGGCTGGGCGGGCTGGGCGCTCGCCGCAGTGGCAGGCTGCGTTTCATCAGCCGGCGCGGCCGGACCTGCCGGCTGGACATTGCCGGAGAAGAGGGCGCGCAGCTCGTTCTTGCGATTGCCAGCCATTCGATCAGCGCCCCCATGCCGCATGAATGAGTGCTTCGATCTCGCCGTTGACCGAGTTCAGCGATTCGACCGCACGGTCGTAGGTGGCGCGCGTAAAATTCTCGCGCCCGACCTCGTAAAGCGTCTGCTTCGTCAGGCCGGCGTCCGAGACCGCCGTCGATTTCACCATGGCCGAGGTCAGCACCCGCTCGCCAAACAGCGAGCGCATGAAGCCGACGATCTGTGCCTGCGGCCCGTCGTTCGGCTCGAAGCGGGTGACGAGATAGCGCAGGAAGTCGAAATTCAGCTCGCCACCGGCCTCGCGCACGACGCTTAAGAGATCCGACGTCATGTAGAGGAACTGGTTCATCGAGGCGACGTCGAGCATCTGCGGATGCACCGTGACGATGACGGAGGTCGAAGCGCAAAGGGCCGAGAGTGTCAGATAACCGAGCTGCGGCGGGCAATCGATGATGACGACATCATAGTCATCGGCGACGCTGGCGAGCGCTGTCTGCACGCGGGCAAAGAACAGCGGGCCGGCATCGCTGCCATTGTGGCGGGCGCTCAGCGCCTGCGGCGTCGTATGCTCGAACTCCTGAAGCTCGAGATTGCCGGGCACAAGATCGAGACCGTCGAAATAGGTCTTGCGGATGATGTCCTTCAGCGGCCGCGCTTCGGCGTCGTAGCGGATCGCGCCATAGAGCGTGTCGTTGCCCGTGAGGTCGAGCTCCGGCTGATAGCCGAAGAGGGCGGAAAGCGAGGCCTGCGGGTCGAGGTCGACGGCCAGTACGCGATGGCCTGTCATGGCGAGATATTGCGCGATATGCACCGACGAGGTCGTCTTGCCGGAGCCGCCCTTGAAGTTGGTGACAGAGATCACCTGCAGGTGCTCGCCTGCTCCCCGGTCACGCCACTTGAGGTAGCTACGCGCCTTGACGGCATTGCCCTTGGCCAGCGCCTGTTCGGCGAGATGACGGCGAAGCGCGTTGATGTCGGAGAGCGAATAGGACCGGCGACCGCCGAGCCCCGTATCCGGCTGTGGGCCCTCGCCGGCAAGCGAAAGCTGGCGCAGATAGCCGTCGGAGACACCGATCAGCTTGGCCGCCTCGCCCGAGGTGAAACTGCGAAGCGTCTTCATCGCCGTCGGCGGGAAGAGCCGCTCGCGCATGGCCTTCAACTGGTCGGAAAGCGCGCGCGCATCGGCCGCGATCGCTTCGTCGGCCGGACGGCGAGCCTGGGAGTGATCCGCGTCCTGCCTTGCCTGGGTTGCCGTCATCGTCATTTCGCCCTACTCCTTGCATGCATCGCGGCACAACGCTGCGGCGATGCACTAACAGAGATTTAATCCAAATACGGCCAATCAGCACTTATTCGAAAAACTCCGTAACAGAGATGCCGAAGCTTCTGATTCGCGTCAAGACTTCGACCGCGATCGGCGGCAATGGCGAGCGACACGCTGGGGGTGCCAATCTCGCAAAAGAAAACACCCGCGACGGCGGCGCGGGCGTTCGATAAAACCGTCAAATCAGCAATCAGAGCTTGGGGCCGATGTGATCCGGGATCGGGCACTGATAGGGTTTATCCTCTGTTTTTTCGCGCCACTCCGCCTTTGCGCGCGCCAGCAGATCGGCATCGAGGATCAGATCGAGACCCGTTGCCGCCAATGATTTCGCCGCATGGGCGAAAGCCTTGTGCGCGGCCGGGCTCTTGCCCTGCGCCACCACCTGCCAGGTGTGCGGCGCCGTGCCGATTGCCCAGGCGGGTGCCCAGCATTGCGCGGTCGGGGTGATCCAGCTCACATCGCCGACATCGGTCGAGCCGGCGCGGAAATGCGACTGCCCCTCGAAATCGCGAAGGCCGAGATGCAAGCCGGTCGAACCGTCGAGACGGCTGCTGGCGAAGACGTCGCCCTTGATCTGGTAGAGCCGGATGCTGCTCGATATCGCCTCCGGCGTCAGCGTCTTCTGGATGTCCTTGGCAAAGGCGATGTCGGCCTCGTCGAAAGGCATCGGGCCGAGCGCCACCATGTTCTGATGGATTGCCGTCTCCAGTGCGATGTTGGGCAGAAGGTTCGTCGCCGCCCGATCGAAGACGATCTCGACCTCGGTCTCGGTCATCATCGCCGCGCCCTTGGCGATCTTGTCGATCCGCGCAGCCAGCGCCAGTGCTTCCGGCATCTGCGGCGCCCGCACCAGATAGAGCGCCTCGGCACGCGCCTGGACGACGTTTGCCGCCTTGCCGCCCGCATCGGTGATCGCATAGTGCACACGGCAATCCTGCGGCATGTGCTCGCGCAGGAAGTTGACGCCGACATTCATCAGTTCCAGCGCATCGAGCGCACTGCGGCCGAGATGGGCGCCGTTGGACGCATGCGCCGCCACACCCTTGAAGCGGTAGTAGATTTCGAGCACGGCGAGATTGTTGGTCGAGCGAACGCCGTTGAAGGGTGCGGGATGCCAGGTCAGCGCCGTATCGACATCGGCGAAGACGCCGGCGCGCGCCATGAAGGTCTTGCCGGAACCGCCCTCCTCGCCGGGGCAACCATAATAGCGCACCGTGCCCGGCAGCCCGTTGTCCTTCAGGTAGCGGGCAAGCGCGACGGCAGCGAGCAACGAGCCGGTACCGAGCAGATTGTGGCCGCAACCGTGGCCGGTAGCGCCTTCGACCTCTGCCCGTGCTTCGGCGACGCCGGCCACCTGGCTCAAGCCCGCCAGCGCATCGAACTCACCAAGGAAGGCGATCACCGGACCGCCCGCGCCCGCCTCACCGACAAAGGCCGTATCGATCTCGGCCAGCCCGCGCGACACGCGAAATCCGTACTTCTCCAGCATCGCGATCTGGGTCGCAGCCGACCTTTCCTCGTGAAAGCTCAGTTCCGCATGTTCCCAGATCGCGTCGCTCATCGCGGCGAATTCGGGCTTCAGCGCCTCGACGGTTTCGACAAGGGCGGTCAGTGCGGACGATTTTGGCATGAATCTTCCTTTTGCAACGGCGCGGTGCGCGGTCGCATCAGTATTGCTATCGGTGGATTGAAGATGGCGGCAGAGCGGCCGCCATCTCTTTGGTCAGATCAGGCCAGCGCCGGATCAGTCATCAAGCGTCACTTCCCATAGACGGGTATTGGACTGCCAGACGGGCTGGCCGTGCAGTTTCTTGGTGGCGCCCCAGATGTCGACCATGTCGTACATGAAGATGCCGGGGACCTCGTCGAGCATCAACTGGTGGAACTCGTCGAAGATCGCCTGACGCTTGGCCTGGTCGGCCTCGATGTAAGCCGCCTTCATCAGTTCGACCGCTTTCGGATTGTCCCACATCAGCGAGGCGTTCTTGTCCTTGTTGCCGACATAGAAGCCGTACATCAGCGCGGGATCGAGGCGCGGCGAGACCGACTGCGAGATCACCTGGTAATTGCCGGAGCGGCGGCGATCGACCTGGGTGGCGTAGTCAAGCACCTCGATCTGCACGTTGAGACCGACCTGCTGCATCATCGCCTGGGCGACGACGGCCGCCGGGAAGCTCGGCACGTTGCCGCGCTTGTTGGCGATGATGGTGATCTGCTCGCCCTTGTAGCCGGCATCGGCGAGGTTCTTCTTCGCCTTTTCCAAGTCCATCGGAATCTTCTTCTTCTGGACGTCGGAATAGAAGACCGAGTCGGCCGAGACCATTGACGAATTGGCCTCACCGGTCCCGTTGGAAACGGCGGCGACGAGCTGATCGAGGTCGAGCGCCTCGGCCATGGCGCGGCGGACCGCCACGTTGCTCAGCACCTTGTCGCGGGTCTGGAAGTAGAGCAGGTTCTTGCCGTTGTTGCGCTTGACGATGAGTTGCATCGTGTCGCTGCCCTTGAACTCGGCGATGAGATCGGCCGAGACCTCGGCGGTATCTAGGGCGCCCGAAAGCAGACCGGTCTTCACCGTCGAAGCGTCCGGGATCACCATGAACTTGATGCCGTCGACGAGCGGCCGCTTCGAGCCGACCATGCCATCGGGCTTGCCGTCATTGTCGGGCGAGACATAGTCGGCGTTCTTCTCGAGCCGGACATATTCGCCCTTCTTCCACTCGGCCCATTTGAACGGACCGGTGCCGATAGGCGCGACGAAGGCGCCGTCAGCGCCGACGGAATCCTTGGAGACAATGCCGGTGTAGCCGCACTCCGGGCGCGCCATCAGGCCGAGGAAGACCGCGGACGGTTTCTCGATGCTCATGGTGACGGTGGAAGCATCGGCTGCGGCAACGTTCGTCACCTTGATCGACTTGCCGCCGTCGAAATCGCCGGCACAGGTCCACTTGGTCTCCGGCTTCATGTAGCGGGTCCAGTTCCAGACCACATCTTCCGCGGTTAGCGCCTTGCCGTTGTGGAACTTCACGTCGTCGCGCAGCTTGAACGTATAAGTCAGACCATCGGCGGAAACCTCGACGCTCTTGGCGAGCAGCGGCTTCACTTCGCCGTTCTCGGCATAGCCGACGAGACCTTCGACGATGTGGAAGATCACCGAGTCGGTATTGCCGTCACGGTTGACGCCGGGCTCGTTGCTGCGGATGTCGGAGCTTTGCGCCACCGTCAGGTCGCGCGCGTGGCCGAGCGCGATCGCGCTCATCAGCATGGTGCCGGCAAGAAGTATGGTTTTCATGGGTTCCTCTCTCTTGTTGTTGGTTGTCGGTTCAAAAGGCGCGCCAGCAGGCCTGCGACAGCTTGCCGATCGTTTCGAGCGCGATGGTGTAGCCGGGCGTTCCGTCCGGCATCAGCATCGGCACGCCGTCGGTAAAGGCAGCGATGGCGTAGAGCGGCTTGCCATCGCGATAGACGACGCCGGCATCCATTCGGCCGCGTTTTCCCCGACCGCCCTTGCAGGCGGCCACCACCTCGAAGGGAAGCCGCGAACGGATGCCGTAGCGCAGCACCTGGTTCTTGAGCGTCTGCACGGCAAAACTGGCGAGCTCGAGGGAGATACCCAGCTTGGCTGCTGCTACGGCATCGTGCTCAGCCCCCAGGATCAGTTCCAACAACATCACCTGGTCGGCCGCCGTCGTGGTTGTAACGTCGGCAAGCGAATGATCGGGCTTCAGCGCCAGCGGCGGAATGAGGAAACGGTGGTGCGTGCCCACCATGCCGAGCGCCTTGCAATAGCGATCGACCTCTTCGAGCGTCAGCCGTTCGAACACCATCTTCGTGCAGACATTGTCGCTCAGCACCATCATGCCGACGATTGCGTCGCGCAGCGAAATGACGATGCCCGGCGTCAGGTAGCGGAACATGCCGCTCGCCACTTCTTGGGCGAGGCGTGCTTCGAAGGTGATGCGCTCATCAAGATCCAGGCGCCCCTCCGATACCGCCTTCAGCGCCGCCATCATGATCGAGGTCTTGCGGGTGCTGGCCGACGGCGTTTCTTCACGCTCACCACGACCAATCGTTTCGCCTGTTTGCAGATTGCGCACGAGGAAGCGGGTAACAAAGGGCTGGGCATCGGCAATCGCGTTCAGTTCCGCTGAGATCGCGCCGGTCTTGATTTCGTTGCTCATCTCAGGCCTCCAGCCGCCATTTGAGGGTGACGCCACCGGTCTGGTTGAGATCGAGCGCCGGGATCGCGGACAGGAGCTTGCGGGTATAGGCCTCTTGCGGCGCGTCGAAGATCCGGTCACGGTCGCCTTCTTCGATGATGCGCCCGTCCTGCATGACGATGACGCGGTCGGCGACCTGCTCGACGACGCCGAGGTCGTGGCTGATGAACAGGCAGGAGAAACCGTAGCGCTTCTGCAGGCTGGAAAAGAGCTCCAGCACCTGCGCCCGGACCGTGACGTCGAGGGCCGAGACCGGCTCGTCGGCGATCAAGAACTTCGGGCGGCGGGCAATGGCGCGGGCGATCGCCACGCGTTGGCGCTGGCCGCCCGAGAGCTCGTGCGGGTAGCGGTTGGCGAAATCGGCGCTGAGCCCGACCTCTTCCAGCGTTTCAAGCGCACGGAGGCGCTTGGCCGGCGTGTCGAGATCCGGCACCAGCCGCAGGGCCTCTTCGACCAGCGCCTGGATGGTCATGCGCGGATCGAGCGAGGAATACGGATCCTGAAACACCATCTGGCAGTTCAGCCGATAGTCGCGCCGGTCGGCACTGCGCTCGCGGCCCTGGAACAGGATCTCCCCTTCCGTCTGCCGTACCAGATCGGCAATGGTGCGGCCGAGCGTCGTCTTGCCGGAGCCCGAGCCGCCGACCAGTGCGACAACCTCGCCGACATGGATATCGACGCTCACGCCGTGCAGCGCCCGCTTCGGCTCATGCCTGCGGAAAAGCCCCTTGCGACCGGGGTATTCGACCACGATGTTGCGCGCCGAGACCATCGGCGTGCGCGTCAGGTCGAGCTTGCGCGGCGCGCTTCGGAACGGCAGCGAGGAAAGCAGCTTGCGGGTATAGGGATGCTGTGGTGCCTGCAGGATCTCGTCGGTCAGCCCCTGCTCGACGACGACGCCCTTTTCCATGACGACGAAACGGTTCGTGTAGCGGGCGACCATCGGCAGGTCATGGCTGATCAGAAGCACCGCCGTGCCTTCGGCCTGGGTGAGGTCGACCATCAGCTCCATGACGTCGCGCTGGACGACGGCGTCGAGCGCCGTGGTCGGCTCGTCGGCGATCAGCAAGGCCGGCTTCAGCAGCATCACCGAGGCGAGCATGATGCGCTGGCGCATGCCGCCCGAGAACTCGTGCGGATAGGCGGTCAGCGCCCGCTCAGGCTCGCGGATTCCGACCCGGTTCAGCATGGAGAGGATAGCGGCGCGGCGCTCCTCCACAGACATCTTGGTGTGCAGGATCAGCCCCTCTTCGAGCTGCCGGCCGATGGTCATCGACGGGTTGAGCGATGTCATTGGTTCCTGAAAGACGACGCCGACCTCGCCGCCACGAAGCGCGCGTAGATCGCGATCCTTCATGCCGAGCACGTCGCGGCCCCGGTAGAGGATCGTGCCACCGCCATGGCGGACGGCCGGCGGGATGAGGCCGATGATCGCTCGTGTGGCGAGCGTCTTTCCGGAGCCGCTTTCGCCGACGATGCCGACGATTTCGCCCGGCGCGACGTCGAAGCTCACATCCTTCACCACCTGGTTGCCGGAATGGGCGACGGCAAGCGAGAGGCCCCGGACGCTGAGAAGGGGTGCGCTGAGAAGAGATTTTCCGGTCATTTCAGGCCTCGCATGCGGGGGTCGAGCCGGTCGCGCAGCGCATCGCCAAGCAGGTTGATGCCGAGCAGAGTGAGCGCGATGCAGAGACCGGGGAAGAAACCGAGCCAGACGGCCTGTTCGATGAAGGGGCGGCCGGCGGCGAGCATGTTGCCCCAGGTCGGCGCCGGTGGCGGCACGCCGAGGCCGAGGAAGGAGAGAGCGCTTTCCGACAGGATCGCCCAGCCGAACATCGAAGTCGCAAGCACCGTGATCGGCGCAACGCAATTCGGCAGGATATGGCGCAGCATCGTATAGATCTCGCCATTGCCCATGACGCGCGAGGCTTCGATGAACTCGCGCTCACGCAATGAAAGGACTGCGCCGCGCACCACACGCGCCATCGACGGCGTATAGGCGATGCCGAGTGCGAAGATGATGCCGTACTGGTTGGCGCCGAAGACGGCGAGCAGGCCGAGGGCGAGCAGGATGCCGGGGAAGGCCAGCAGCGCGTTGTTGATCGCCATGATGACGCCATCGACCCAGCCGCGGGCATAGCCGCTGACGATGCCGATGAAGGTACCGCAGACGACGGCGAAGGTGACGGTCAGGAAGCCGATCCAGACGCTGGCGCGGGCGCCGACCATCAGCCGGCTGGCGACATCGCGGCCGAACTCGTCGGTGCCGAGCCAGTGCGCCGCACCGGGTGCAGCGAGGCGCGAGGTGAAGCCGAGCGCCATCGGATCATAGGGCGTCCAAATGAGACCGATGAGCGCGATGATGACGAACAATCCGATCAGGCCGCCGCCGATGAAGCCATTGAAAGTGAACTTTCTCATTCTGCCACCACCCGCGGATCGAAGAGAGGATAGAGAAGGTCGACCACGAGGTTGACGACGACATAGGAGAAGGCGACGAGCAGCAGGCAGCCCTGGATCACCGGATAATCGCGCTGGAAGATGGCATCGACCATCAATCGGCCGAGGCCGGGGATGGTAAAAACCGTTTCGATGACCGCGATGCCGCCGAGCAGGTTGCCGAGGATAAGGCCGATCATCGTCCAGGTGGGTCCGAAGGCATTCTTGAAGGCGTGGCGCCAGAGGACAGCGCTTTCCGACAGCCCCTTGGCGCGGGCGTGGGTGATGTAATCGAGTCTCAGCACTTCGAGGGTGGAGGCACGCGCCATGCGAATGATCACGCCCATCTCGTGGATGACGAGGGTCATGACCGGCAGCACCAGATAGAGAAGGCCCGCCTTCCAGTTCTCCGAAATCGGCACGTAACCCAGTACCGGCAGCCAGCCGAGCTTGAGGCCGAAGGCGAGCAGCAGCAGCAGGCCGAGCCAGAAGGTCGGGATCGACAGAAGCACGGTCGCCGTACCGACCAAAGCAAGATCCGTCAGGCTGTTCTGCCGCCAGGCGGCGATGACGCCAGCCGGTACCGCAATGAGGCTTGCGAGAAACACGGCGATCACGACGATCTCGGCGCTCACCATGAAGCGGCTGAGCACCAGATGCAGCACCGGCTCGCCGGTGACGATCGACGTGCCGAAATCGCCGGAGAGGATATTGCCGGCCCAGATGACGAATTGCTCGGGGATGCTGCGGTCAAGACCGAGCTCCGTGCGCATCGCGGCAATCTGCCGCGGCTCGGCCATGTCGCCGAGCATCAGCGCTGCCGGATCGCCGGGAATGAGGCGGATGAGCGTGAAGACGGCCACCGAGACGATAACGATCGTCGGTATCGCCATCACGAGGCGATTGAGAATGAACTTGATCATGGGTTCCCCGTACTGAGGCAGGCCGCACGCGTTACCGCGATTCTCCCGCCCGTCGGCTCTTGTTGATGGAAGTATGATCGATTGGAAAAAATCGCGCAATATTATGAGTAATCGTCATACATCTATGACAAGGACATGACACGCCGGGCGAGCATCGATGGATCGCTCGACGAACAGGATACTGAATATAAAACAAGGCATTACTACAGCGCCGCGCGTCTTATCAGACGCGCAAAGGTCGCTGTAGCACTTTGATTTTCTGCATGTCTTTGTCCTTAAATCGAAGCCGATTTAAGGAGACATGCAGTAGCTGCCCTGGGCCGAGGCGACCCACCGTCTACAGGTCGTGGACGGCGGCGATCTGACGCTTCAGGCAATCGATCATGGCCTGGGCCGCAAGCGACAGCGGAACGCCGGCCGCCGTTGCGACTCCGAAATCCTGGGTGAGATGCGGCGAGAATCGGCGGATCTCGATCGGCAGATGCCGATGCAAACTGGCAAAGAAGCTGCTGATGATCGCGACTCCGAGGCCATAGGCGGCATAGGCGCAGGCCGAGCTGTTGCTGTGGGTCTCGATCTTGACCTTCTGCGGCACGCCGGCATTGCGGAAGATCTCGTCGAGCATGACGCGCGTCGGCCGGCGCCGGCCGATGAGGATCAGAGGCACCCCGCGCAATTCCTTGGGCGTGATGGTATCGAGCGCAGAGAGCGGATGCCCCTTTTCCATCACGCAGACGCTGACGCCTGTGGCGACCGGCTGCATTTCGATGCCGGCGCTGAGTTGCCCCTCATACCGCAGAAAGCCGAAGTCGATGATGCGCTGCTCCACCAGCCGCGCGATCGCGACGGTCGTATCGAAGAAAGTCTCGATGCGCACGCCCGGAAAATCCTTGGCATAGTCGGCGAGCATCGCCGGCGCGAAAGTCTCGGACATGCTATTCGGCAGGCCGATGCGCACGACCTCTGGCCCGACGGCGCCGCTGCGCAGATCCTGCGCCAGATTGGTGAAGCGGTCGATGCCCAATAGAATGTGTTCGGCATCCTCGGCGAGTTTCATCGCCTCCGGCGTCGGGATCAACCGGCCCTTGTCGCGGGCAAAGAGCGTCAGCGACAGGTCTTCCTCGAGCTGCTGCAACAACCGGCTGACACCGGACTGGCTGAGGCCCATGGTCTTGGCGGCAGCAATCGTCGATCCGGTCGCAAGAAGCGTGCGCAGCACTTCCAATTGTCGAAAATTCACGCCGCCCCCGGTTCGTTCGAACATCCGCTAGCTCCCGTGTTTACGGGAAGGCGATCCGGCAAGAAAGGGGTGCGACACCGAGCGTAGCGAAATCGATCGCCGAGCGGCTCGCCATTGATAAGGAGCGCGCGAACGCGCTCCTCAGGGATTCACCGATCAGGCGTTGGCCCGCACCGGATGGTTGAAGCGCTCGGCAAAGACCTCGATCGAGCCACGGCCGAAGCTGCGCAGTTGTCGGCGCGTGAGAACAGCCATCACGCGTGCCGCCGTCGAGACGGTCATAGCGTCGAGCGGACCTTCACCGCTCCAAGGCTTGTTCAGCCGGTCCGTGACGATGCCGAGGAGGTTCGCCGGCATGATGTCGGTACAAGGTTTCATCCAATCGAAGACTTCGCTGATCGGAAGCAGCTTACCTTCGAACGCAACGAACGGCTCGGGCATGTTTGCGCCCCAGTCGTCATAGGCCTCCAGAGCATCGCGAAACAGGTTCTGCAGCGTGATGGAGGCGTGCCCTTCATGTAGAGCAGGCAGGAAATTCGTCATTTGTGTCTCCTTCAGTGGTTAAGGCCGGGAAACGCGAATGGCCAATTCTGTCAGCATGTGTTTGTGTTCGTGCCGGGTGGCCGATACTCTGTGGCCACGCGACTGGTTAAACTGCAGGCGATGACGCAATGCGCAAATCGGGTGATAGTTCCCTGAGCCGCAGTCAATTTTGGCGGGAAATCGGCACGCATACACGTCGCGCGCCGCGACCAAGGTTTCCCCTCGCGGCCTCCCCCCGACTCGATATTAACGATCCCGCCCCAAAGGTAAACACCGGGTCGCCATTGCGGCAGAAACGAAAATCTAAAATCGATAATTTCTATAGAATATACTATCTTACCCGGCTCTGCCAGATAATTCACTGATATGCACCTCAATCGATAGGGAGCAGTCACATGGGAACGATCTCGCGGCTTTCCGAGAAAACACGAGCCCCGGCGCACCGGATCGAGAGCGAGGAGGAAGCGCTGTCGATCGCCCGCGAATTGGCGGCGGAATTTGCGAAGAGCGACAATGAGCGGGATACGGATCGCATCCTGCCCTTCGACGAACTCGATGCGCTGGCCCAATCCGGCCTGCTCGCGATCACCGTGCCGCCCGAATATGACGGCATCGACGTCTCCAATGCGGTTCTGGCGGAGATCACCGCCATCCTCTCGGAAGCAGACAGCTCGATCGGCCAGATCCCGCAGAACCACTTCTACATTCTGGAAGCGCTGCGCACCGATGGCACCGAAGAGCAGAAGGCGTTCTTCTTCGGCCGTGCGCTTGCCGGCGACCGTTTCGGCAACGCCCTTTCCGAGCGCGGCACGAAGACCGTCGGCGACTATGCGACGCGGTTGACGCCTGATGGTCCCGGTTTCCGGCTGAACGGGCGCAAGTATTATTCGACCGGCGTGCTGTTTGCCGAATGGATCGTGGTCTTCGCTCTGGATCCAAACGACAAGCTGACCATGTCGTTTTTGCCGCGCGGCGCCGAAGGATTGCAGATCATCGACGACTGGGACGGCTTCGGCCAACGCACGACCGGCAGCGGCACGACCGTGCTGCAAAATGTCTATGTCACCGCGGATGCGGTGGTGCGCCATCACCGCGGCTTCGAGCGCCCGACGACGATCGGCTCCGTCGGCCAGATCATTCATGCCGGCATCGACCTCGGCATCGCCCGGGCGGCCTTTGCCGAAACCCTCAATTTCGTACGTGATCATGCGCGGCCCTGGATGGACAGCGGCGTCGAGCGCGCTGCCGATGATCCCCTGACCATCGCCCGCATCGGCCAGCTCGCCATCCGCCTGGAAGCGGCAACCGCCACCGTCGAACGGGCGGGCAAAAAGGTCGATGTCGCCCAGATCAACGGCACCGAAGAGAGCGTCGTCGAGGCAACGCTTGCCGTTGCTGCGGCGAAGGTCCTGACGACCGAGATCGCCTTGGAAGCGAGCAACACGCTCTTCGAACTCGCCGGAACCGCCTCGACGAAGATCGGCCTCAACCTCGACCGGCATTGGCGCAACGCCCGCACCCATACGCTGCACGACCCGGTGCGCTGGAAGCATCACGTCGTCGGCAACTACCACCTGAACGGCGTCAAGCCGCCGAAGAACGGCGCACTTTGATCCCATTGACCGCGCACAAGCGGCTCGAGGCGTGACCAACGCTTCGGGCAACGCCCAACCTTGCCCGAAGGAGAACTCCATGAGTCGCGAAATCCGGCTGAATGCCTTTGACATGAATTGCGTCGGCCATCAGTCGCCGGGGCTCTGGACCCATCCGCGCGACCAGTCCTGGCGCTACAAAGATCTCGACTATTGGGTGCATCTGGCAAAAACGCTCGAGCGCGGCAAGTTCGACGGCCTCTTCATCGCCGATGTGCTCGGCGTTTACGACGTGCTGAACGGCAAGGCAGACGCGGCTCTTCGCCATTCGGCCCAGGTTCCGGTCAACGACCCCTTACAACTGGTGCCGACGATGGCCTATGAAACCGAACATCTGGGTTTCGGCCTGACGGCGTCGCTTTCCTTCGAGCATCCCTACACCTTCGCCCGCCGCATCTCGACACTCGATCATCTGACCAAAGGGCGCATCGGCTGGAACATCGTCACCTCCTACCTGAACAGCGGCGCGCTTAATGTCGGCCAGGCGCAGCAGACGCGCCATGACGACCGGTATGATCTCGCAGAGGAATATCTTGAGGTCTGCTACAAGCTCTGGGAAGGCAGCTGGGAGGAGGGTGCCGTCGTGCGCGACCGAGCAACCGGCATCTTCACCCATCCCGACAAGGTGCACCCGATCAATCACCGCGGCCGCCACTTCACCGTCCCCGGCATCCACTTGAGCGAGCCTTCGCCGCAGCGTACGCCAGTGCTCTACCAGGCTGGCTCTTCGAGCAGAGGCAAGGACTTCGCCGGGGCTCACGCCGAGTGCATCTTCGTCGCCGCGCCCTCAAAGACCGTATTGAAACGCTATGTCGCCAATGTCCGGGAGGCGGCAGAGCGCGCCGGTCGCAACCCGCGCGAAATCCTTGCCTTCAATCTGCAGACGGTGATCCTCGGCGAAACCGATGCCGAGGCGAAGAAGAAGTTCGACGAGTACCGCAAGCACGTCTCCTATGAAGGTGCTTTGGCGCTGATCTCCGGCTGGACGGGCATCGATTTCGGCCAGTTCGCCCCGGACGAACCGCTGCGCCACCGCTACACCAATGCTGTGCAATCGGCCGTCGAGACCTTCACGACCATCGATCCGGATCGCGTGTGGACGGTGCGAGAGATGGCCGACTGGGTGGGCATCGGCGGCTTCGGACCGGTTTTCGTCGGCTCGCCCTCGACCGTTGCCGACCTCATGCAGGAATGGGTCGAGGAGACCGATGTCGACGGCTTCAATCTGGCCTATGCGGTAACGCCCGAGACTTTCGAAGACGCCGTCGACCTGCTGGTGCCGGAACTGCAGAAACGCGGCGTCTACAAGACCGGCTATCGGGAAGGCACGCTCAGGGAAAAACTCTTCGGCGCAGGGCCGAGGCTTGCAGCGCCGCATCCGGGGGCCGGCTACCGCGACCTCGTCGGACAGCGGCAAGCGATCGCAGCTTCCGCCTAGGGCGCGAGCATCCAAGAAAACGCCGCCGGGACTTGGTCCAGGCGGCGTTTTTTTTTCTTTCAGGTAGAGGCAATCGCGCCAGCGGGGCTCAGCTGTAAAGGCTTACCGGCGGGATCCGGCCGTTCAATGCGAAATCGCCAACTTCGCGCGCCTTGTAGGCGACCGGATCGTGCAGCGTGTGAGTGCGGACATTGCGCCAGTAACGATCGAAGCGATAGTGCCCTGCCGTGGCGCGTGCGCCCATCAGTTCGAAGACCTTCGTCGTCACGTCGAGCGAGACATGGGTCGAGTGCACCTTGGCCCCATAGGCCTCGATCGCCGCCTCGCCGCGCGCCTCAGCCGTCACCGACCTCCCCTGCGACAGTGCCGCCTCGACGGTTGCCGCCGCCATATCGGCCAAGGCGACCGACGCCTTCAGGCTTGCCTGGAGTTCGCCGATCCGTTCGAGGATATAGGGATCATCGCCGGCGCGTTCGACACCCGATGTCACCCAGGGACGCGTCGTACTGCGGACGTAGTCGAGGGCCGATGCCAGCGCACCTTCCGCCGTGCCGAGGTAGAAATTGACGAAGACGAGCTGGATCAACGGCGTGTTGAACGTCGCCTGCACCGCTGGCGGATCGGAGGGATCGGCAAGCGGCAGGATGAAATCACGTTCGTAGACCGGGAAATCGCGGAACTCGACGCTGCCGCTGTCCGAGAGGCGCTGGCCGATATTGTCCCAGTCGTCGTTGGTGATGTAACCCGGCCGATCGGTCGGCACGACGAAATTGGCAATTTTACCCTCGATCGCAGCGTTGACGTTAATGCGGTCGGAGACATGCGCGCCGGTCGAAAATGTCTTGCGGCCGTTCAGCACATAGTGGCCACCACGCCGTTCCAGCGTGAGGCCGGGATCACGCGGGTTGACCGCGGCACCCCAATAGAGCTGCCGCTCGACGGTCTCCGCCCCAAGCACCCAGGCCTGCTTCGGATCGGCAGCGGCCCAGTAGACATATTGGCTGTTGACGTAGTGATAGCCAAGCAATTGGCCGATCGAGCTTTCGCCGCGCGCGATGATGCGCACCAGCCGAAGCCCGTCGACCCAGGTCAGCCCCGCTCCGCCAATCTCGGGCGAATGCAGTGCCGTCAGCAACCCGGCCTGGCGTAGAGCCTCTATCTCTTCCCGCGGCGGCGCGCCGACACGGTCGAGTTCGGCGCCACGGCGGGCAAGATCCCTAGACAGCGTCTCGGCGCGGGCAAACAGCTCCCGCCGTTTTTGATCATGTGCGCTGTTGTCGGCCGCCACCGGCTCTTTGAGGAAATGTACGTTGCTCATCCGCCTCTCCATGTTTGAGGCGAAATAATGCACATATTATATAGATAATAACAGCAATCCAGTTCCACGGCGGCTCGGCCGTTGGAAATGTCCTACCGCTTCCGCGCCACCTCAGCCCGCCTCGGCATCGCGCAACGCCACGATCTCGGAGGCGTTGTCATTGGCGGCGAACTGCTCCAGCGTCATGTTGTCGAGGATCGAGGCGATCGCGTCGCGGACATTGCTCATCGACTTGCGCACATGACAGTTGACCGGATCGGCGCAGTCGTCGCAGGCCTCGAAGGCGGTGCGGCTGGCACAGCGGATCGGCGCCAAGGGCCCATCCAGCGTCCGGATGACCTGGCCGATGCGGATGTCGGAGGCTGGTCGAGACAGAGAATAGCCGCCGCCCGGGCCCTTCTTCGAGCGCAGGATTCCGGCATTGCGCAGTTCGAGAAGGATCGCATCCAGGAACTTCTTCGGAATATTGTTCCGCGTGGCGATCTCGGTGATGAAGGCGGTCTCTCCTGGCTCCAGTTGAGCCAGGTCGACAAGGGCCTTGAGCCCGTATTTTCCTTTTTTGGTCAACATGTCACTTCGCTTTCGTGAACAAGAAGGCCGCCACAAATCCGCTCCTCGGGCAATTGCCGGAGGCAACGGGTTGTGACGGCCGCACTCTTTCGCTTAGGATGTCCTACACCCAAACCGCACCATTCTCAAGAAATTACGTAAGTTACTGCATAGATTTAGTGCGCTTTCTTGGCGCTTTCATGGCAGAGATGGCGATTTCTCATGAATAGGCCTTTGATGGAGTGAGGCGCGGCGCGCACGAAGGCCGCCGGCAGGCCGCCTTGCATCAGATGCCGTAGCGGGTGATCAAACCGTGAGATGTCGTCGGGCCTCGGCCGTATCCAACGTCTCTGGCGGCCCCTCGTGCACCACGGCGCCGCGGTCCATGATGTAGACGTGATCGGCGAGTTCCCGGCAGAAATCCAGATATTGCTCGACCAGCAGGATCGCCATTCCGGTCGAATCCCGGAGGTAGCGGATCGCCCGGCCGATATCCTTGATGATCGAAGGCTGAATGCCCTCGGTAGGCTCGTCAAGCACCAGGATCTTCGGCCGTGTCACCAGTGCTCGACCGATGGCCAGTTGCTGCTGCTGCCCGCCGGAGAGGTCGCCGCCGCGACGCCCGAGCATCGAGCGAAGAACCGGAAAGAGATTGAAGACGTCCTCCGGTATCGAGCGATCGCCCCGCTTCAGCGGGGCGTAGCCGGTTTCGAGGTTCTCTTTCACCGTTAGCAGCGGAAAAATCTCGCGGCCCTGCGGCACGTAGCCGATGCCTTCCTTGGCACGGCGGTAGGGCGCCATACCCGCGAGTGCTACGCCGTTGAAGCCGATCGCGCCGGCGCTAACCGGATGCTGACCGGTAACGGCCCGGAGCAGGCTCGACTTGCCGACGCCGTTGCGGCCGAGCACGCAAGTGATCCTGCCCATCTCGGCGGTGATCGATACGTTGCGCAGCGCCTGCGCGGCACCGTAGTGAAGATTGACGTTTTCGACGCTCAGCATGGCGCGCCCTCCTATGACGTTTGCTGGATGGGGCATTACCGGCCGAGATAGTTCTCGATGACCTTCGGGTCGCTGCTGACGAAGTCGATCGAGCCTTCCGCCAGCACCGCGCCCTCGGCAAGGCAGGTGACCTTGACCCCCAATTCGCGGATGAAACCCATGTCGTGCTCCACAACGACCACGGATCGGGTCTTTGCGATCTCCTTGAGCAGAACGGCAGTCTCGGCCGTTTCCGCATCCGTCATCCCGGCGACCGGCTCGTCGACGAGCAGCAGTTCCGGCTCCTGGGCAAGCAGCATGCCGATCTCCAGCCACTGCTTCTGGCCGTGCGAGAGGTTGGCGGCGAGATCGTCGCGACGCGTAGAAAGCCGGACGGTCGCAAGGATTTCCTCGATCCGGGCTTTGTCCGCCACCGTCAGCCGATAGAACAGCGTCTCGAAGACGCCTCGTCTCCGGTTCAAGGCGAGTTCAATATTGTCCCACACCGTATGGCTTTCGAAGACCGTCGGCTTCTGGAACTTTCGGCCGATGCCGAGCGAGGCGATCTCGGCCTCGTCCTTCTTCGTCAGGTCGATCCCGCCCTTGAAGAAGACCTGCCCCTCGTCGGGCCGGGTCTTGCCGGTGATGATGTCCATCATCGTCGTCTTGCCGGCCCCGTTTGGGCCGATGATCGCCCGCAGTTCGCCCGGTTCGATGACGAAGGAGAGCGCGTTCAGCGCCTTGAAGCCGTCGAAGGAGACGGAGACGCCATCGAGATAGAGAAGGCTGGTCGGTTTGGTCTGGCCGATCGTCTGGTTCATGTCGCCTACTCCGCCGCCATGGGTTCAACAGCAAGATTGTCCGGCGTTTCGTCCGCCCGCGCCCTACGCTCAGCACGCCGGCGGGCGAAATAGGCGCTGGCCGTTCCGACGACGCCCTTAGGCAGGAACAGGGTGACGATCACGAAAAGACCGCCGAGCGCGAAGAGCCAGAATTCCGGGAAGGCTGCGGTGAATATGCTCTTGCCGCCATTGACGAGGATGGCGCCGACGATTGGGCCGATCAGCGTGCCGCGCCCGCCAACCGCCGTCCAGATCACCACCTCGATCGAATTGCCTGGCTCGAACTCGCCGGGATTGATGATGCCGACCTGGGGCACGTAGAGCGCGCCGGCAATGCCCGCCATCATTGCCGAGACGGTGAAGGCGAAGAGCTTGATGTGCTCCACCCGATAACCGAGGAAGCGGGTCCTGCTCTCCGCATCGCGCACGGCCACGAGCACCTTGCCGTATTTGGAACGCACGATCGCCGAGGTTAGAATGAGGCAAAGCGCCAGCGTTAGCGCCGAGGCAGCAAAGAGTGCCGCGCGCGTACCGTCGGCCTGGATGCTGAAGCCGAGGATATCCTTGAAATCAGTCAACCCGTTGTTGCCGCCGAAGCCCATGTCATTGCGGAAGAAGGCGAGCAGCAGCGCATAGGTCATCGCCTGGGTGATGATCGACAGATAGACGCCGTTGACGCGCGAGCGGAAGGCGAACCAGCCGAAGACGAAGGCGAGCAGGCCCGGAACCAGCACCACCATCAGCGCGGCGAACCAGAACATGTCGAAACCATACCAGAACCAGGGCAGCTCCTTCCAGTTGAGGAACACCATGAAATCCGGCAGCAGCGGATTGCCGTAGGAGCCGCGCGCGCCGATCTGGCGCATGAGATACATGCCCATGGCATAGCCCCCGAGCGCAAAAAAAGCGGCGTGCCCAAGCGAAAGAATGCCGCAGAAGCCCCAGACAAGATCGAGCGCCAGCGCCAGCAGCGCATAGGTAAGATACTTGCCGAACAGCGAGACCAGGTAGGTCGGCACATGCAGCGGATGGTCGGGCGCGGTCAAAAGGTTGAGCGCCGGAACGAGGATGGCGAGAGCAAGGAGGATCGCCACGACGACGAAGATACTGCGGTCCAGCGATTTCATGAGAAATGAGGTGATCATGCTTCGACCGCCCTTCCCTTGAGTGCGAAGAGCCCGCGCGGTTTCTTCTGGATGAACAGGATGATCAACACGAGCACGAGGATCTTGCCGAGCACGGCGCCGGCATAGGGTTCGAGGAACTTGTTGAGGATGCCGAGCGAGAAGGCGCCGACGAGCGTGCCCCAGAGATTGCCGACGCCGCCGAAGACGACGACCATGAAGCTGTCGATGATGTAACCCTGGCCGAGATTGGGCGAGACGTTGTCGATCTGCGAGAGCGCGACGCCGGCTATGCCGGCGATGCCGGAGCCGAGCGCAAAGGTCAGCGCGTCGACCCAGGGCGTGCGGATGCCCATGGAGGAAGCCATGCGGCGGTTCTGGGTCACGGCCCGCATCCGCAGGCCCATCGATGTCCGTTTCAACAGGAAGAGCAGAGCGGCAAAGACGGCCAGCGCAAAGACGATGATCCACAGCCGGTTCCAGGTGATCGTCAGCCCGCCGAGATCGAAGGCGCCGGACATCCAGGAGGGATTGCCGACCTCACGGTTGGTCGGCCCGAAGATCGAGCGCACCGACTGCTGCAGGATCAGCGACAAGCCCCAAGTGGCAAGCAGGGTTTCCAGCGGGCGGCCATAGAGGAAACGAATGACGCCGCGTTCGATTGCAAGGCCGACGGCCCCGGTGACGAGAAAGGCAAGCGGCAAGGCGATCGCCAGCGACCAGTCAAAAAGCGCGGGATAGGAATTGCGCACGACCTCCTGCACCATGAAGGTCGTGTAGGCGCCAAGCATGACCATCTCGCCATGGGCCATGTTGATGATGCCCATGACGCCGAAGGTGATGGCAAGCCCGATCGCCGCCAGCAGCAGAACGGAGCCGAGCGACAGGCCGTACCAGACATTCTGGCCGGCGCTCCAAAGCGCCTGGGTCTGTTCGATGCGGGCGATCGCCGCCTCGATATCGGGTTTGAGGGAAGCATCGGCAGTGGCCAGCGCGGATGTCAGAACGGCAAGCCCGTTGCGCCCATTGCCCTCGGCAAGGAGTGTTATCGCCTGGCGCTTTTCATCGTCGCCTCGCTCCGACAGGAGAAGCGTCACGGCTCTCGCTTCGTCGAGAACCCTGCGAACTGTTGCATCCTTTTCGGCCGCAATCGCGGTCTCGATCGCCTCGAGCGCATCGGCATTCGGCGTCTGCAGCATCGACTGCGCCGCCTTCAGTCGGGCCCCGGCGTCATCGCTGAAAAGGGTCAGGCCGCCGAGCGCGCTGCGAACCGCGCGGCGCACGGCATTGTTGACCTTGACCTTCTGCATCGCCGCTTTCGGCGCTTCGCCGGCTTCCATGCCTGTCGCGGGATCGACGAGCAGCAGGTCCGCGCCTTGCGCCTTGACGAGGAAGACCTTGCCATCGGATTTGCGCTGATAGAGCTCTCCCTCGCCCAGTGCCTCCAAAACGGGAATGACTTTGGCATTGCCGGTCTTGGCGAGCGCCGATATCCGCTCGTCCATATCCGAGAGTTTCGCGGCGCCGAGCTGATCGACCAATGCGCCAAGATCATCCGCCGCACGAAGCCCGACCACATGGGTCGATATCAACAGGCACAGCGCAACAAACAGGATCTGCAGAATTCGGTACATTACCCTCTCGCTCGGGTCTTGCCGTGTCGCGTGGGCGACTGGCGTTTCGGTCGAGGATTTCACGTTAAGATCCCTCCGCCCGACCGCATCATCGGACGGAGGGATGCTTGCCCCCGGATTTCGTCATGCAAGGATTGGCCGGGCGGACTGCCCGCCCGGTCTATGACTCGGTGATGAAATCAGGAGCCTTTGCCGCCGCACTTGCCGGTGGCGACGTTGAAGTTGCCGCACGACATCGGCGCGCGCCAATCGGAGATCAGGTCCTTGGAGTCCGGCAGATAGTCGGACCATTCGTCGCCGACGACGAGCCCGGGCGTTTCCCAGACGGTCTCGAACTGGCCATCGCCCTGGATCTCGCCGATCAGCACCGGCTTGGTGATGTGGTGGTTCGGCATCATCGTCGAATAGCCGCCCGAAAGGTTCGGCACGGAAACGCCGATCATCGCGTCGAGCACCGCATCCGTGTCGGTGGTCCCAGCCTTCTCGACGGCCTTCAGCCACATGTTGAAGCCGATATAATGCGCTTCCATCGGGTCGTTGGTCACGCGCTTGTCATTCTTGGTGTAGGCCTTCCAGGTCTTGATGAACTCGGCATTGGCCGGCGTGTCGACCGACTGGAAATAGTTCCACGCTGCGAGATGCCCGACGAGCGGCGTGGTATCGAGGCCGGCGAGTTCCTCTTCGCCAACCGAGAAGGCGACGACCGGGATATCCTCAGCCTTGACGCCCTGGTTCGCCAGTTCCTTGTAGAAGGGTACGTTGGCATCGCCGTTGATGGTTGAGACGACGGCGGTCTTCTTGCCGGCCGAACCGAACTTCTTGATGTCGGAAACGATCGTCTGCCAGTCGGAGTGACCGAAGGGCGTGTAGTTGATCATGATGTCCTCGGGCTTCACGCCCTTGGAGATCAGATAGGCCTCGAGGATCTTGTTGGTCGTGCGCGGATAGACATAGTCGGTGCCGGCGAGCACCCAGCGCTCGACGCTTTCGTTCGCCATCAGGTAGTCGACGGCCGGGATCGCCTGCTGGTTCGGCGCGGCACCGGTATAGAAGACGTTGCGCTGGCTTTCCTCGCCCTCGTACTGGACGGGATAGAAGAGGATCGAGTTCAGTTCCTCGAAGACCGGCAGCACCGACTTGCGCGACACCGAGGTCCAGCAGCCAAAGACCGCCGAAACCTTGTCGACCGAGACCAGTTCGCGCGCCTTTTCGGCAAAGAGCGGCCAGTCGGACGCCGGGTCGACGACGACGGCTTCAAGTTTTTTGCCGAGCAGGCCGCCCTTCTTGTTCTGCTCGTCGATCAGCATCAGCATGGCATCTTTCAACGTCGTCTCGGAGATCGCCATGGTGCCGGAGAGCGAATGCAGGATGCCGACCTTGATCGTGTCATCGGCGGCGAAGGCGCCGTTGAACGCCGTCGTCGACAGGACGGCAGCTAGGAATGCGCCGGTGACGCTTGCCTTGATATTCATCTGATGGAACCCCTCTCGTTCTGGAGCAACTGGGCTTTCGGTGCTTTTTAGCCGTTGCTTGAGGGGATCATCGGACAGCCACGCTGCACTGCACATACGTCATTCTACGTAGGCGCCGGGGGCAAAGAGGAACGGCCGACGACGGGAAGGCCGAAGCTCACGCGCAATCGTCCCCGTCCATGCTTGACCTTGCCACCGTTGGAAGCTCTAGAAACGGACAGGCCAACGGCATCGGACCGAGCGATCGCGTCACGGAATCGACGTGCATCGACTGTCAGCAAAGGCTGGCAACGACAGCAACGGTCGTGCTTGCGCGGGGGGCAGGGTGTTTCAAATCTCGGGGCCGACAGGCATGACGTCTTCATTACATCCCCATTGGGACTTCGCCTGCGAGATGCGTTCGATCCTGCTTCGCTTCGTCGCTTTCGCCATCCTGCTCGCAAACCTGCTGCTCGGTGGCAACGAGGGCGCAGAACGGATGCACGCGATCGTCGTCGTCAGCTATCTCGCGATCAGCATCGCCTCCGTGGCGACGGCCCACTACCTGCCTGGCGGTTCGTGGCTGAAGACCTTTTTCGTGGTCCTCGACGCCCTGTTGGTCGCGCTGCTGCTCTACGCGCACATCCTCGCCGGGCCGGTAACGGAAAACCACAATCTGACGACCACGGGCCTGGTCGTCGCCTTTATCCTGCTCGTCCATGTCGGCCTGAAGCTCGAACGACGGCTCGTTCTCATCTTTTCGAGCATCGTGCTCGTTGCCTGGGTGGCGATGCTCGCTACGACCGCCGCAAGGCATCAGGCCGCCGGCACCTTTTCCCTGCTCGGGTCGTTCTTCAACCAGGATCTCGGCCTGACTGTCAGCTTCGGTTTCACGGCCTTTGCCATCTATCTTCTGGCGCGCGATCACGACCGGACCCGCAAGGAAGCGCTGAAAGCGGATCAACGACGCCAGAACCTCTCCCGGTTTTTCTCGCCGCTGGTGGTCTCGGCGCTGCAGGAAAAAGGCGATGCGCTTGGCCTCGAACGCCGAGACGCTGCGATCATGTTCGTCGACCTGCGCGATTTCACCCTGTTTTCCGAGACAGCCCCTGCTCCTGAACTCGCCTTCGTCCTGGCGGAATACCGTCAGCTCGTCTCCCAGACGATCTTCGAGCATGGCGGCACGGTGGACAAATTCATCGGCGACGGTGTGATGGCCGTCTTCGGCCAGCCGAGGCCGATGGACGACGACGCGGATCGGGCGATGGCCTGCGCGCTTGATCTCGTCGACGCGCTCAACGACTGGAAGAACCACAATGCGCTAAACGGCCACCCCGCCCTCGATGCCGGCATCGGCCTGCACTACGGCAAGGTCGTTGGCGGCGTTCTGGACAGCGGTTGCCACAGCGAATTCACTGTCATCGGCGATGCGGTCAATGTCGCCCAGCGCTTGGAAAGCCTGTCCAAAGCACTCGACGCGCCACTGGTGGTGTCGGCCGCGCTGATGGCGCGCCTCAGGGCTCCGGTTCCACCCGCCAACTGGGTGGCGCAGAACGACGTCTCGCTGCCCGGTCGCAGGCTGCCTGTCGATGTCTGGTATCTGCCCCGCCACGCCGGCAGCATGTCCGCCGCGTCGACGTCCCCCTATGGGAGCGGCACCATGCAAACCGCTTTCGGGGGACCGGTTTTCCAATCAACCGATACCGACACCCGCACCGGATAGTCCATGCCTTGTCGCTTACCGGCCACCGAGGCTGAGCTTGAAGCGTGTGGTGAAATCGCCGCCCCACCACATGGGAAAGTTGGTGCCCCATTTGTTGTTATGGATGTTGAAACGGATGCCGGCGGAATAATCGGGCAGATCCTTGCAGAAGGCCATGAACGGCCAGGTCTGAGGTGCGGCGAGCGGCGTGTCGAGGTTCTCGACCATCAGCTCTGCGCCTGCTTCGTGCGTCCCCCGGACGGCCGTGACCGCCTGAAGTTGGGCACCGCCGGCACGGGCGAAATTGTCGGTCGCGTGCCACAGGCCCATTTTGCGCACGCTCCATGCGGAACGGCCCTCGGGCGTGAACGACAGGAAGCTTGCTTCCGGCATACGGTTGGCATTCTTGCCGTAGAGCGTCAGCCGGATATCGAGGCCGTCCTTCCCGCCGGAGAATTCAATGGCAATCTCAGCCGGTGCGCCGAATTGCTCGACCGCCTCGGCCGGCATTGCCGCGACGATCGACGTCGCCGTCGTGCCCAGAAGCTCAGGTGAATAGGTTTGCGAACGGGCCTCCGCGACCTGGGCAAGCCCGGGCTTGTCATGATCGAGCACCGCCCAGTCCATCCAATGCGTCAGGTAGGTATCCATGTGACGGCGCACATCGCCGGCATCATAACTTTCGTAGCGATAGGCGATCAGCGAGCCGTTGGCGCCGCGGATCGTTCGACCGTCGGGCGCTGTCAGCGCGGCAACGTCGCCCGTTACCGGATCGAGGTCGATGACCCAGCCGCCAACTTCAAGTCTTGCTGCAGCACTGCCAGGTTCGGGCCGCGGCGAAACGGCAAGCTCGGCAAGCGCCGCTTCGGCGCGCGCGGCATCCTCCGCATCCAGCTCCGCAACGGCCTGGTCGAGATAGGCGCGCTGCTCCGCCCAGGATGCCTCCGTATAGTGGAAACGAGGATCCGTCTTTCGCGCCGCCTCGAAAGCCGGGCGCGCCCAGGCCTTTTCGTCGCGCAGGAAAGATTTGATATCGACGCCGCAGGTGTGTTCGGCAACCAGCGCCAGCTTGCGCCCGAAGGCCTGACGGCTCGCCGTCATCCGCTCCTCAGCGAAGCGACCGTAGAGCCGCTGCAGTGCGAGATAGCGGGAGATCTTTTCCGGATCGGTGCCGCTGCCGTGGATCCAGCTATCGCCGAGTTCCTTCTCCACGACCGGGAAGCGCTCGCGTGCCTCCCACATCAATGCGCCGTAGTCCTCAAGCGTCGCCGCGCGCACCCTGGCGCCGGGCTCGTGCTTCAGGATCTCGCGATAGGCTTCGGCCGTCTGCGACACGCTCTGCGGTCCGATATTGTCGCTCGTATGGGCGAAGCTCAGGCCGTCGGAAATCCCCTCCGGGAAATAAGTCTCGCCATAGGAGCGCTGGTACATGACGACGATTTCCGCGCCATCAGGCGCCCGCCAGCGGTAAACGTCAGGGATTTCCGGCGGCGGCGAGGCCGAGTTCACGCCGATGTGCAAGAAGCGTACGCCGGCTTGCGCCAAGAGCGGCACCATGCCGAGCGTATGGCCGGGCACGTCGGTCATCTTGGCGGCGATCGTCTTCAGGCCGAAGCGGCGGTCGAGCTCCTGCGCATAGGAAAGCCCGGTGCGAAAAAGGTCCGGCGACATCAACTCCGTATGCGTCGTGAACGGCAGCGCGTGCCAGCGGATCAGGCCGCGCTCGATCGCCTGCTCCAGCCGCGCGACCTCTTCCTTCGAGCGAGAATTCAGGTGATCCCAGATCAGCCAGGCGCCCGTCGTCCAGACGAACAGCGGCTCGTCCGGGTTCTCATTGTAGAAGTGTACGCCGGTTTCGATCGCCTGCGGAATGAAGCGCTCGTGATACTGCTTTCGGATCTTCTCGGCGTGATCGGTAAAGCCGATGTCGAGATGGGTCTTGAAGACGACGTGGATGCGTTTTTTGGTCATGTTCGCTACCTTCAGCCGACGGTGCCCCGCACGATCAGGCGGGTGTTGAGTGTCTCGGTAAACGGCTCGGCATCGGGCGCACGAAGCCGCATCAGGATGAGGCGGACGAGCGCACGCACGCGCTCTTCGAGGTCGATGCGCACGGTGGTGAGGTTGTAGCTCTTCCAGTGCGCCTGCGGGATGTCGTCGAAACCGACGACCTTGACGTCCTCAGGCACCGAAAGCCCGAGCTCGTGGCGCAGGGCGTCGATCGCGCCGAAGGCGCCGACGTCATTGGCCGCAAAGATCGCATCGGCGCCCTCGCCGATCCGGAACAGATCAAGCGTCGCCTGATAGGCGGTGTCATAGGTGTAGTCCCCGGCAAGCAGGATCGGCGCATCCATGCCGCGCTCCGCGAGCGTCTCCTTGAGAGTGCGCTCGCGCTCGGCATTGGCGAGCGACTGCGCCTTGCCGCCGAGATAGGCGATGCGGCGCGCGCCATAGCCCTGAAGCAGGGCCACCGCCTGTTCGATGCCGTTTTTCTGCCGGACGAGCAGCCGGTCATAGAGTGTGCCGGATGCGGCGCCTGCAAACTGCTTCACGTCGTCGTAGATCACGTAGATCGGCACGGCGCGGTCGAGAAAGCCGCAGAGCACATCGGGCAGGATGTTTTCGGTAAAGGCGATCACCGAATCCGGATTGAAGCCGCGCATATAGGTGAGCAGGCGCGGATCCATGCTGAAATCGGCCTTCACCTTGAAGAGCAGCGTGGCAAAGCCCTCCGCCTGCAGCGCCGTCGTCAACGCGTCGATCTCCTGGCTCTCCCAGGGACTGCAGACATCAGGCACGATCATGCCGACGAGGTGCGAACGTCCCGTCACCAACGAGCGCGCCGCCATGTCGGGCGTATAGTTCAGTTCCCGCGCCACTTGCAGGATGCGGTCGCGCTTCTCCGGCTTCAGCGAAGCGTTCGGGTTGAAGGCCCGGGACACAGCGACCCTGGAAACATTAGCCGCGCGCGCCACCTGGTCTGCGGTGGCTCGGGCAGCTTTCTTGTCGGCGCGATCGTTCATCTATCCGTCACAAAATGAAAACGTGTTCACTCACAAAAGAGGACAACTCGCCGATTTCGTCAAGTGGAATAGAAATTCTCCCGACAATCGCAGAAAGAACACCTGGTCCGTGTTGACAAAGATGAAAGCGTGTTCATTCTTGATCGTCGTCGGGACAGCGGACCTGGAGGAGGACCGGACTGTCGCAGCCAGACACATGGGTCCTTGAGAGGATCGACCGGGAGGAGAAAACATGCGTACCAGGTTTCATTCCCTATTGCTCAGCGCAGCCGCGGCCATCGCCTTTGCCGCGCCGGTGAGCGCCACCGAACTCAACATCACCTGCCGCTGCATCATCGGCGGCGTCAACAGCGGCATGGCCGAGTGGATCGAAAAGAAGGTCATTCCGGCCTTTACCGAGAAGATGAAGGCCGAAGGCAAGGACGTCACCGTCAAGCTCACCCAGTTCGGCGGCGAGGACGAGCAGCTGACGCAGCAGCTCGCGCTCGATTTCTCCACCGGCGCCGGCCCTGATGTCTCCGGCTTCGACGGTTTCCTGATCCCGAGCTTCGTCCAGGGCAATCTCCTGAAGTCGCTCGAGGAAGTGGCCGGCCCAGACGTTCCGAAGTGGGAGGGCTGGCGGCATATCTCCGACGGCACCAAGGCGCTGATGAGCTACCAGGGCAAGCCCTATGGCATCGCGCTCGGCACCGACGCCCGCATGATCTTCGTGCGCAAGGACCTGTTCAAATCGGCCGGCCTCGATGCCGACAGCTGGCAGCCGAAGTCGTGGGAAGAGCTGCTCGACGCCGCCCGCAAGATCAAGGCGGCCGCCCCCGACAGCTTCCCGTTGCAGCTCAACGCCGGCGTCTCCATGGGCGAGGCGACCACCATGCAGGGCTACTGGATGGCGCTGCTCGGCACCGGCGAACAGGTCACCGACGACAGCGGCAAATATATCGTGTCGAGCCAGGGCATCCTCGACACGCTGAAGCTCTACAAGACCATCTATGTCGACGACAAGCTCGGCGACCAGCGCGCGCAGCTGCTTGCCGACGGCCGCAACCGCACCTTCGCCAATTTCCGCGATGGCAAGACTGCGATGCTCGTCGAGGGCGACTGGTTCTATCGCTCGGTCACAGCACCCGGCGCCGAATTCGCCGTCGCCGATCGCGACAACACCATGACCTGGAAGAAGATGCCCGCCGCAGCACCCGGAAAGGGCTTACGCGGCCAGGATTTCGTCACGATGTCCGGCGGCACCGGCTTCGTCATCAATCCGCATACGGACGCGCCTGTCGAATCCTGGGCGCTGCTTTCCTTCATGAACAGCAAGGAGCAGCTCGACGCGTTCCAGGAAATCCAGCCGGCCATCCGTATCCGCGACGACGTGGCGATCCCGAACTCGCCGTTCCTGACGGAAACGGCAACGACGCTGCTGCCGATCACCACGGCCCGTCCGAACGACGCCAATTACAACAAGGTCTCGACCGAGATCCAGCGCATGACCGAAAGCGTCGTTTCCGGCGAGCTCTCGCCCGAGGACGCGATGGCCCAGTACAAGGCGGCCGTCATCGCCATCGTCGGCGAAGAAAACACCGTCAGCACGCTCTAAAGCCAATGCGGGATGTGGCCGCAACGGGGCCCTCATCCCGCTTCGATCCAACGACAGAGCGCCCGGCTGCCATCCGTGGCCGGGCTCCCGATCCAGGATATGGGCATGAAACGCGCATGAAGAAATTCTCCCTGCTTTCGACGCGCGCCGGCGCGCTTTTCCTGGCACCGGCCACGGCCCTCGTCGGGGTCTTCGTCATCGTTCCCTTCTTCTGGGTGATCTTCGTTTCCTTCACCAACCGCACACTGCTCGGCCGCACGGCCGTCGACCCCGATTTCGTCGGCCTGCAGAACTATTTCGCGCTCTTCAATCCGGCGACCTTCTTTACCCGCGGCCAGTTCGGGTTTTCGCTGATCCTGACGATCCAGTTCGTGCTGCTCTCGGCGCTGATCGGCCAGGCGCTGCTCGGGCTGCTGCTCGCCTGGCTCAGCCAGACGGTCACGCCGACGCTCAAATCCTTCCTGCAGACCGCGGTCATCGCCGCCTGGATCTTGCCGGAGGTGGTGATCGGCTTTGCCTGGTTCGCGTTCCTCGATTACGACAACGGCACGCTCAACATGATCCTGCGCGGCCTCGGTCTGCCGCCGGGCGACTGGCTGCTGCAACAACCGTTCTGGGTGATCGTGTTCTTCAACACCTGGCGGGGCGCCGCCTTCTCGATGATGCTGTTTAATTCGGCCTTCCAGTCGATCCCGCCGAGTTATTTCCAGGCAGCCGATGTCGCGGGCGCCACCTCGTGGCAGAAGCTGCGCGACATTGCGCTGCCGCTGATCCGCGGCCATGTCGTCACCGATCTGATCCTCATCACCATGTGGACCTTTAACGTCTTCACGCCGTTCCTGCTCACCCATGGCGGGCCGTCCTATCGCACCGAGATCCTGTCGATCTACACCTACCGCATCGCGTTCAAGGATTTCGAGTTCGGCAAGGGCGCTGCCGTCGGCGTGGTCATCATGCTGATCAATCTCGCCTTCGCGCTCGTCTATCTTCGCCTTGCCCACAAGAAGCCGGTGGAGGCGGAATGATGCAGAAGACTCAGAACATCTTCGTGCGGCGCGCGATCTTTGCGGCCGCTGCCACCTTCCTCGGCACGGTCTTTGCGCTGCCGCTCGTCTGGTTCGTCTTTGCGCCGTTCAATGCCCGTGCCGAACTTGGCCTTGCCATACCGTCGCCCTTCACGCTTTCGAATTTCGCCACCGTCTTCCAGAACACCTTCGCGATGCAGGCGCTGCTGAACAGCCTCATCCAGGCGGCGGGCGGCGTGGTTCTGGTTGGTGGGGCGGCAACGCTTGCCGCCTACGCACTGTCGCGCTCGCCGATCCCCGGCAAGGGCGCCGTCACCTATATCCTGCTGCTCTTCTCGTCGGTCGTTTCAGGCTCGGCGGCGATGGTGCCGATTTTCCTCATCATCTCGGCGGCAGGCCTGATCGATACCCATCTTGCCGTCATTCTCGTCTTTGCCGGCGGGCTGTTGCCGACGGCGATGTTCATTCTTCGCGATTTCATCGACGCCATCCCGCGCTCCTATGAGGAGAGCGCCATGGTCGCCGGCGCCTCGCCGCTGCAGGCGTTCTTCGATGTGGCGCTGCCGGTCATCCGGCCGGGCATCGTCGTGGTTGTCGTCTGGGCCTTCGTCAACATCTGGGGCAGCTTCCTCATCCCCTTCATCCTGTTGCGCAGCGACAAGCTGATGCCGGCATCCGTCGCGATCTACTCCTTCTATTCGGAGGCCGGCACACCAATCGTCACGCTGCTGGCTGCCTATTCGCTGATCTATTCGCTGCCCGTCATCGCCCTCTATCTCTTCGTGAATTGGAAATTCGGTTTCCGGTTCTTCGGTGGCATCAAGTCGTAATCGGAAATCTGTCATGGCCTCTGTCGAATTCCAGAACATCTCCAAGACCTTCGGCGCCTTCGTCGCCGTGCCCGACATCAGCTTCCAGATCGCCGACGGCGAGTTCATCTGCCTGCTCGGCCCGTCGGGCTGCGGCAAGACGACGAGCTTGCGCATGATCGCGGGTCTCGAAACGCCAAGCTCCGGCCGGGTGATGATCGGCGGCAGGGACGTCACCTATCTGCATCCGAAGGACCGCGGCATTTCCATGGTCTTCCAGGACTATGCGCTCTATCCGCACATGAACATCGCCGACAACATCGCCTATCCGCTGAAGGTGCGCGGCGAGGCCGAAACCAAGCGTCATGCCCGGGCAAAGGATGTGGCCGACGTGCTCAAGATCGGCGACCTTCTGAAGCGGTTGCCGAGCCAGATTTCCGGCGGCCAGCAGCAGCGCACGTCGCTCGCCCGCGCACTGGTCTATCCGAGCGAAGTCTATCTCTTCGACGAACCGCTCTCGAACCTCGACGCGAAGCTCCGGCTCGAAGCCCGCGGCTTCCTCAACCATCTGCAGCGCGACATGGGCATGACTGCCGTTTACGTCACCCACGACCAGGCGGAAGCGATGGCGCTCGCGACCCGCATCGCCGTCATGGACAAGGGACGGATCGTGCAATTCGCCCCGCCGATCGAGATTTATCGCCGGCCGGCGACCACTTTCGTCGCCAATTTCGTCGGCAACCCGCCGATGAACCTGGTTCCGGTCGAGGCGTCCGTAGGCGACGGCGCGCTGCATCTGCGCGCCGACGGACTTCAGGTTGCGCCGATCGAACTCACCGACGCCGTCGCCAAGGCGGCGAGATCAGGCAAGATGACGCTTGGCGTGCGCCCGGAGCACCTACGCATCGCCGGCGCCACCGACCACAACATTCTTTCCGGCGAGCTCTTCGCCAACGAGAACATGGGGCCGGAAAGCCTCGTTACGCTCGAGCGCGGCGACAACGGCCGCGTCACGGCGCGCATTTTCACCGATGACGAAATCAAGGTCGGAACCTCCGTGCACCTCGCCTTTGACGCCAGGCACGTCACCCTCTTTGACGACACCGGCGCGCGCATTCCCGCAGCCGACGAGCGCTGAGGCCGCTATGTTGGAATTTTCCGCGAGGATCACCCGCAGGGATCAGGCGGCCGATCCCTATTTCTACGTCCCCTTCGATGTACCTGAGGGCGTGACGCGGATCGACGTGACGCTGAGCTATCCGAAGTCGGAGCAGTGCATCATCGATCTCGGCGTGCTTGACCCGCGCGCAACCGACTATCCGACCGATCAGGGATTTCGCGGCTGGAGCGGAGGCGCGCGCGACCGTTTCTTCGTTGCTACCGACGACGCCACGCCCGGCTATATCCATGGCGAGATCCCGTCCGGGCGATGGAGGGTGATGCTCGGTCTCTATAAGGTCCCCGAAGACGGCGTCGCAGTGCTGGTGTCTGTTGCCTATGACAGCAGCCCACGTGCGATTGCACCGCAGCCAGAGCGACGGTCTCCGGTTCGCAAGAGGGCCGGCTGGTATCGCGGCGATCTTCACTGCCACACGTTCCACTCGGACGCGGCCGGCTCTCCCGAACTTCTGCATGCCGCGGCGCGACAGGCAGGGCTCGACTTCCTCGCGGTTGCCGACCACAACACGATCACCCAGCGGCGCTATTTTCATCCGCACTCTTCTCCAGACCTCGTCTTCGTGCGCGCCATGGAGATCACCACCGCCGTTGGCCACGCCAATGTCTTCGGCGTCGACGACTGGATCGATTTCCGCATGACGAGACCCGAGCACGCCCATACGCTCGAACATCTCGTGCATGAGCACGGCGGCCTGCTGTCGATCAACCACGACAAGCCGACCATCCCCTGGGATTACGAGTTGCCCAAGATCGACTGCATGGAGGTCTGGCAGTCCCATTGGCTTGCCTGGAACTGGGTGTCGCTGGAGCGGTATCAGCAGCGGCTGGCTTCCGGCCTGAAGATCTCCGCGATCGGCGGCAGCGACTTCCATCAGCCGGCGCGGCTGATGCCGGAAGGCCCGCTTGTGCTCGCGCGTCCGACGACGGTGCTCTTTCTCGAAGAGCTTTCCGAAGAGGCCGTGCTCGGCGCCATGAAAGCCGGCCGTGGCTATGTGACGGAGAGCCCGGCGGGTCCTCATCTCGAACTGACCGCCAACGGCGCACCGATGGGATCGACCGTCACCGGTCCGGTAACGGCGCAGGCGCTCGTTCGCGGCGCCAAAGGCGACAAACTCGTATGGCTCGACGCCTCGGGCATCGTCGGGGAGCAGATGATCGAGGCAGACGACTGGACTGGGCGCTGCACCGGTTCGCCTTCTCTTTTCCTGCGCGCCGAGATCGTTGCTGTCGCGAGCCGAGACGCCATCGTCGCTGCTTTCCGCGAGGCGCTGCCCGGAAATAGCCTGCCGTGGCAACTCTCCAATGACGATCTGGCGCAGCGCGCGGTTCGCCGCGCCATTAGCAATCCAGTTTATTCCAGCCCCGCCTGACCGCCGAGGCCATCAGACCTCAAATGCGCCCGGATCACCGCATTCGGCTATCCCCATAGCCGAATCCGCTGGTCGCGCTTTTTCTTTGCTGCACCGCACATTTTCGCCACTGCAGCAATTTTAAGCAGAAAACTTCCATGCTAAGAAAAAAGGCAGAAACTTCCTCGACGGCACGTTAGGACCCCCATGGCGGCACGCCAGCGCATTATCCCCGTTCGGCGTGAATACAATCGCTGGGTCGCAAACCAGACGCTGGAAGACTATGCGCTGCGCTTCACCGCCAAGAGCGCGCGGCGCTTTTCCTCCGAACGCATTTCCCAGACGGCGATTGGCGCGATCTCCTTTCTGGCGCTGGAAGCGATCGGCGGCGCGATCACCATGTCCTACGGCACGACCAACGCGATCGTCGCTATTGTCGTTGCGAGCCTGATGATCCTGACGGTCGGGCTGCCGATCAGCCGCTATGCCATCCGCCAGGGCGTCGACATCGACCTTCTGACCCGCGGCGCAAGCTTCGGCTACATCGGCTCGACGCTGACCTCGCTGATCTATGCAAGCTTCACCTTCATCCTGTTTGCGATCGAAGCCTCGATCATGTCAGGCGCGCTCGAACTGGCGCTCGGCATCCCCTTGTGGATCGGCTACATCATCAGTGCCATCATGGTCATCCCGCTCGTCACCCATGGCGTACGGCTGATCAGTAAGTTCCAGCTGGTGACACAACCCTTCTGGATCGTGCTCAACATCCTGCCTTTCGTCTTCATCGCCCTTGCCGACTGGGAGAAAGTTGGCGCCTGGCTCGCCTATTCCGGCATCCACCATGCGTCCGGCCCACCGGGCACGATCGCCTCGTTCGATCTCGTCGAGTTCGGTGCGGCGTCTGCCGTGATCTTCGCGCTGATGGCGCAGATCGGCGAGCAGGTCGACTTCCTGCGCTTTTTGCCGCCGGACGGGCAGCGCAAGCTGCATCACCGCATCGCCGTGTTCCTCGCCGGCTCTGGCTGGGTGATCGTCGGCGCGCCAAAACTGCTCGCCGGCTCCTTCCTCGTCGTCTTGGCGCTCTCGAGCGGCGTGCCCTCGACCAGGGCCGCCGATCCGGCGCAGATGTACTACACCGCCTTCGGCTACATGATCCCGTCAGAAACGGCGGCACTGCTTCTGATGGTCGCCTTCGTCGTCGTGTCGCAGTTGAAGATCAACGTCATGAACGCCTATGCCGGGTCGCTCGCCTGGTCGAACTTCTTCTCGCGGCTGACGCACAGCCACCCGGGCCGCGTCGTCTGGCTCATCTTCAACGTCGCGATCGCGCTGCTGTTGATGGAACTCGGCATCTACCGACTGCTTGAGGAAACGCTCGGCGTCTTTTCGATCATCGCCATGGCCTGGCTCTGCACGATCTCGGCTGACCTCTTCGTCAACAAGCCGCTTGGCCTGTCACCACCCGGTATCGAATTCAAGCGTGCGCATCTTTACGACATCAACCCGGTGGGGCTGGGCGCAATGGCGATTTCGGCGACGGTGGCGCTGACGGCGCATTTCGGCGCATTCGGCGAAATCGCCGCCTCGCTTGCACCCTACATCGCACTCGTTGTGGCTTTCATCGCCTCGCCGGCTATCGCCTGGCTGACTGATGGCAAGTTCTACCTCGCCCGCAAGCCGCGCCGGAGCTGGGCCAGCCAGAGCGAGATCACCTGCTCGATCTGCGAACATCCGTTCGAGCCGGAGGACATGGCCTGGTGCCCGGCCTATGCAGCGCCGATCTGTTCGCTCTGCTGCTCGCTCGACAGCCGTTGTCATGACATGTGCAAGCCGAAGGCGCGCTTCAACGCCCAGGTCGCAACCGTCGCCAACACCTTCCTGCCGCGCATTGTCACCGAAAAGCTGGCGACCCGCCTCGGCCGCTACTCAATCTCTGCCGTTCTCTCGATCGCCGGCATCGGCCTGATCCTCGCCATGATCGCGCACCAGACCGCGGGCGCTTCTGCAGAGGCCAATGCCGTCGTCGAGCGCACCGTCGCCGTCGTCTTCTTCGTCTTTGCCGTGCTCGCCGGCATCGTCTCCTGGTTCTATGTGCTCGCCCACGACAGCCGCGTGGTGGCCGAAGAAGAATCCTCCCGCCAGAACACGCTGCTGCTGAAAGAAATCGCCGCCCACAAGAAGACCGACGCAGCCCTGCAGCAGGCAAAGGAAACGGCAGAGGCCGCCAACCGCGCCAAGAGCCGCTACGTCGTCGGTCTCAGCCATGAGCTCAGAACGCCGCTCAACGCCGTGCTCGGCTATGCCCAGGTGCTTGAGCGCGACGAGAGCATTCCGCCGGCGCGCCAGGGCGCGATCAAGGTCATCAAGCGCAGCGCCGACCATCTCTCCGGCCTGATCGACGGGCTGCTGGATATCTCCAAGATCGAGGCCGGCAAGCTGCAGGTCTATTCCAACGAGATCAACATTTTCGATCTCCTCGACCAGATCGTCGAAATGTTCCGGCCGCAGGCGCAGGCGAAAGGCATCGCCTTTGAGCATGAGCGCGCCGCCAGCCTGCCGCGTTATGTGAAAACCGACGAGAAACGCCTGCGCCAGATCCTCGTCAACCTTCTCTCCAACGCGCTGAAATTCACAGAGCGGGGCGGCATCCGCCTGGATGTCGCCTATCGAAGCCAGGTGGCGACCTTCACCGTTATTGATAGCGGCCGTGGCATTGCCGACAAGGACCTGCCGCGCATCTTCGACCCCTTTCAGCGCGGCGAGGCCGAGCATCAAGGCAGCATGCCAGGCCTCGGGCTGGGCCTGACGATCACCCGGCTTTTGACGCAGACGCTCGGCGGCGAAATCGCCGTCACGAGCACGCTTGGCAAAGGCACCACCTTCCGCGTCCGGCTGATGCTTTCGGCCGTCGACCGACCGGCGCTGGCGGCACCCGTCCGGCGCGTCACTTCCTATCTCGGCTCGCGGCGCACGATCGTCGTCGTCGACGACAATGCCGATCATCGCACGCTGATGCGCGAGATCCTGGTGCCCATGGATTTCACGGTCTTCGCCATCCCATCCGGGGCCGATTGCCTGTCCCTCCTTGCGGACGTCAGCCCTGACCTCTTCCTGATCGATATCTCGATGCCGGGCATGAACGGCTGGGAACTCGCCGCCAGGCTGCGTGAAGCAGGACAAACGGCGCCGATCATCATGCTGTCGGCCAATATCGGCGACGGCTCGACCACCGGCGCCTTCACCGGCCACAACGACACGCTCGCCAAACCCTTCGTCGTCGGCCAACTCGTCGACAAACTTGCGGTGCATCTCCGCTTGACCTGGATCCACGAAGACGAGGAACAGCTGCCGCATGCCGCGCCAACGGTCCGATCGATGACGCGTCCGGATCTTCATCATGTGCAGGAACTGATCCGCCTCGGCGAGATCGGTTACATCCGGGGCATCGAGGCCAAATTGACGGAGATCGCGCTCGCACCCGAACATCAATCCTTTGTCGAGGAGGCGCGGACCTATGTGCAGGCCTTCGATCTTTCCGGCTACGACGCCTTCCTCAGGAACACCCCCCAAGAAGGAGGCGACGCCCGTGGCTGAGACCTATGACCGCCGCGACATCGTTCTGCTCGTCGATGATTCGCCGGAAGCTCTCGGCTTCCTGACCGAAGCGCTGGAGCAATCGGGCTTCTCCGCGCTGATCGCAACGTCGGGCAACGCCGCGCTTTCGATCGCGGAGCGCATTACTCCCGACGTCATTCTGCTTGACGCGGTCATGCCGGGCATGGACGGGTTCGAAACCTGCCGGCGCCTCAAGGCCAACGCCGCCGTTGGCCAGACGCCGGTACTGTTCATGACCGGATTGACCGAGACCGAGCATGTTGTCCGCGCCCTTGAAGCCGGCGGCGTCGACTACCTGACGAAGCCTATCAACATCGACGAGCTCCGGGCACGCATCCGCGTCCATCTCTCCAACGCTCGCTCAGCCCAGAGCGCACGGGTCGCGCTCGATGCGGCCGGGCGCCATCTCCTGGCTGTGCGCGCAGATGGCAGCATCTGCTGGTCGACCCCGCAGGCCACCCGCCTCGTCAATGCCGCAACCGGCCGTGACGATGGACTGAGCACGGTCACGAAACGCATAGCACGCTGGATGGATAACCGAACCCGCGGGCCGTCATCGCCCGAAGAGAGCTTCACGCTCGACCAACCCGGCCAAGCGGGCCTGCAGATATCCTATCTCGGCGGCATCGGCCCGAATGAATATCTGTTCCGCCTGACGGCCGAGAACCGGCTGACGGACGACGAAATGCTGCGCCAGCACTTCGCGCTGACGCAGCGGGAATCCGAGGTGCTGCTCTGGATCGCCAAGGGCAAGGCGAACCGCGACATCGGCGAGATCCTGGGCCTGAGCGCGCGTACGGTGACCAAGCATCTGGAACAGATCTATGTGAAGCTCGGCGTCGAGAACCGGGCATCGGCCGCCGTCAAGGCAACGCAGGTTCTGCACGGGATCTGAAGCGAAGAACGGAACATCTGCCACGCTGACACGTTCGGCTGGTGACCCAGATGCCCACTGATGTACTATTGATACCGCTGAACGGAGGGTTGCATCCATGCCCCGATGGCTGTTGCTTGTCGTCATGACCGCATGCGCCGCCGGCGTTGCGCGCGCGGACGAGGGCGCGTTCCTGAAGTCCTTGGGCGGGAGCTGGGCGGGCAGCGGCGTCGTCCGTATCCGGACCAATATGTCGCCAGTCAACGTATCCTGCAGCTTCAACTCCGAGGCAACCGGCCTCGCGCTGTCGATGGCCGGTGTCTGCCGGGGCATGTTGCTGATCTCCCGCTCCATCGACGCGAAGCTGCGCTATACAGGCTCAACCTATAGCGGCTCTTATCTCGGCCCTCGCGGCGGGCGTGCCGGGCTCGATGGCAGTCGCCGCGGCGATGCGATCAATCTCACCATCCGCTGGGCTAAGGAAGTCAACGGCGACCGCCGCGCCGACCTGACCGTACGCAAGATCGGCGCCGACGGCATGCAGTTGACGACGGTTGATGTCGACCCAGCTTCCGGCAAGCGGGTGGTGACGAGCGAGATCAACCTCAAGCGAAAATAGCGGAAAAAGTGCCGCCCTCGACGAGAGCGGCCACTCAGCGCAGTCAGACCGCGGCCGCGGTGCGAGTGTCGTAGTCGGCTGTCCATTGCAGCGACGGGCGCTGCCCGCAGCGTTCGACCCACGCCTTGACGACTTCGCTGTCTGGTGTCGCTGCAGGATACCAGGCAAAGGGCGAATGCAGCAGCAGGTCGACCGCCGAGTAGTGTTCGCCCATCAGATAGGGCCTGTCCTTCAGCGCGTTTTCAAGGCGCTGTGCCATCTGTTCCGGACCGCGGAAGGTGCTATCCAGATAGGGATGCGAAAGCCCCGCCGCCTGCGTGATCAGCACCGGCTCGACGACGCCGGCATACCAGGCAAGCCAGCTCAGATAACGGCCGCGCTGCGGGTCGCCGACAGGCGGCGCCAGCTTCTTTTCCGGAAAGAGATCGGTCAGATACTGAATGATCGCAATGCTTTCCCACAGCACGACGCCGTCATGAACGAGTAGCGGCACCTTGCCTTCCGGATGCGGGTTCGCCGGGTCCTTCCGGCCACTGCCGTCGCCGCGGGTGATGTCGACGATCTTGATTTCGACCTTGTCGAGGGCGTCGAGTTCGCGAAGCAGCGTGATGATGCGCGACGAGCGCGAGCGCGGGGCGTGAAAGAGCGTCAGCATGATGAAGTCCTCGGTTGCGTTTGCGAATGCGGAACCTATACAGTTGCCCAACTGTCAGTTTCCGTCAGTAGGCTTCGTCTATCTTCAGTCATGGCCCGTAGTGATCGTTTGTTCCGCCTGTTGCAGGCGCTGCGCACTCTCCCTTCCCCAATAACGGCCGCTCGGCTCGCCGAGGAGACCGGTGTGTCGTTGCGCTCGCTTTACCGGGACATCGACAGCCTGCGCGCCGCCGGCGCCGTCATCGATGGCGAGCGGGGCTTCGGCTACCGGCTGACGGAGGACATCGCCTTGCCGCCACAAACCTTCACACGTCTCGAAATCGAGGCGCTGGTGCTCGGCCTCGCCGAAGTGCAGCACATGGGCGAGCCTGATCTTGCGGCCGCGGCCAGCGCTGTGCTTTCGAAGATAACGGCGACGCTGCCCGACCGGCTGCAGCGCCAGGCGCTGCACGCCGCATCGCAGGTCTATCGCTTCGAGCGCCGGGATCCGCCGGTGGCCGATGTCAGCCTGCTGCGCGAAGCCTGCTGCCAGGAGCGCGCGGTCGTCATCGGCTATGTGGACGCTGGGCAACAGAGGACCGACCGCCAGGTCCTGCCGCTGGCGATCGTCTATCTGGAGCGGGTGCTGGTGCTGCTCGCCTGGTGCTGCCTCCGGCAGGACTACCGCAAATTCCGCGTCGACCGCATCGCCGATGTCGAAATGACGGAAGAGAGCTTCCGCCCTCGCCGGGTGCCGATGCTTAGGGAGTTCATCGCCTACTTGAACGGTGGTGCGCCTGATAAACCGAAGATGACGCTGAGCGGGCAATGAGCCCAAACGACGACGCGGCCCGTGTTCCTACGGGCCGCGTTCGGACTGCTCACGCAGTCATGCCTTGGGAGGCAATCTTATTCGGCCGGCTGCAGTGCTGGCTGCGGCAGCGCTTCCGGCGTACGACCGCCGAGCACGGCCGCCATCTGCGCTTCGTCCAGTTCACCTTCCCACTTCGCAACGACGATCGTCGCGACCGCATTGCCGACGAAGTTGGTGAGTGCGCGGCACTCCGACATGAAGCGGTCGATGCCGAGGATGAGTGCCATGCCGGCGACCGGCACCGCCGGCACGACCGAGAGCGTTGCGGCCAGCGTGATGAAACCGGCGCCGGTGATGCCGGCAGCACCCTTGGAGCTCAGCATGGCGACGAGCAGCAGCAGCACCTGGTCGCCGAGCGACAGTGGGATGTCCATGGCCTGGGCGATGAAGAGGGCCGCCAGCGTCATGTAGATGTTGGTGCCGTCGAGGTTGAAGGAATAGCCGGTCGGAATGACGAGACCGACGACCGAGCGCTTGCAGCCGGCCTTTTCCATCTTGCTCATCAGGCCCGGCAGTGCCGCTTCCGACGAGGATGTGCCGAGAACCAAGAGCAGTTCTTCCTTGATGTAGCGGATCAGCGCGATGATCGAGAAGCCATTGTAGCGGGCGACGGCGCCGAGAACCAGGAAGACGAAGAGGAAGGACGTCAAGTAGAAGGTGCCGATCAACATCGCCAGATTGGCGATTGACGCAACGCCGTATTTGCCGATGGTGAATGCCATGGCGCCGAAGGCGCCGATCGGAGCGGCCTTCATCAGGATGCCGACGAGCTTGAAGACCGGCAGCGTCAGCGCGTGCAGGAAATCGACGACCGGCTCAGCCTTCTTGCCGACCATCGCCAGCGCGAGACCGAAGAGCACGGAGATGAACAGCACCTGCAGGATGTCGCCATCGGCAAAGGCACCGACCAGCGTCGTGGGGATGATGTTCATCAGGAAGCCGGTGATCGTCTGCTCATGTGCCTTCTCGGCATAGGTCGTCACGGCCTTGACGTCGAGCGAGGCGGGATCGATGTGCATGCCCGAGCCGGGCTGCACGACATTGGCGACGATCAGGCCGATGATCAGCGCCAGCGTCGAAAAGGTCAGGAAGTAGATCATCGCCTTGCCGGCGACGCGGCCGACCTTGGCGAGATCGGTCATGCCGGCAATGCCGGTCGCGACCGTGAGGAAGATGACCGGCGCGATGATCATCTTGACGAGGCGGATGAAGGCGTCGCCGAGCGGCTTCAACTCGGTGCCGAGCGACGGATAGAAATGGCCGAGCAGGATGCCCGCGGCGATCGCCGTCAGCACCTGGACATAGAGATGACGATAGAAAGGTGTCTTGCCGCGCGGTTCCGCGGATTGGTCGATAATCATGATATCCTCCACTGGACCCAGTCCGGCGTCATGCCGGGCCTCCCGGGTCAATTTCCGATGCGCGACAGCTCGGGCTGTCATGAGGATGTCATTTGCAACGGGCGTGCCAATTCTCTGCGGCGAGAGCCAAGCCCTTGAATCGACGTGGATGTTTCGTTCATACGGTTCGACACGCACAAAGAGTTGAGCGGATTTCCGCACAGATCACCTGGAAGTCTGAGCGAAAAAATGCACAATCGCGCCATGTTCAATGCCCTATCCGCCCCCCTCAACCTGGCAGATCTCGGCCGGTCGATGCGCCGCACCTGGCTGGTGTTCGCCGGCCTCGCTCTGGCGCTGCTCGTCGCCGGTCTTCTGTTCGCCGGTGAATATGGACGCAACCAGGCGCTCGAAACCGTCGACGCCCAGAGCCGGATCGATGCCAATCTGAAAGCGTCGCTGTTGCGCGCCGTTCTCGAACGCCAACGCTCGACGCCGCTGGTGCTGGCCGACGACGTCGAGGTGAAGGCCGCACTTTCGACCCACAACGATCAGGCACTGCAGCGGCTGAACGAGAAACTGCAGGCACTTGCCGCCAACACGGACGCCGCCGTCATTTATGTGATCGGCAACGACGGCGTTGCGGTCGCCGCCAGCAATTGGCGTGAGCCGACGAGCTTCGTCGGCAACGACTACGCCTTCCGCGAATATTTCCGCATGGCGATGCGCGACGGCAAGGCCGAGCACTTCGCCATGGGCACCGTCAGCAAGCGGCCGGGCCTTTACATCTCGCGGCGGGTCCAGGGGCAGGACGGCCCGATCGGCGTCGTCGTCGCCAAGCTCGAGTTCGACGATGTGGAAGCGGAGTGGCTCGCTTCCGGCAAGCCTGTCTATGTCACCGACCGGCGTGGCATCGTGCTCATCACCAGTTTCCCGTCCTGGCGGTTCATGACGACCAGAACCATTCCGCGCGACCGGGTGGCGGCGATCCGCGACAGCCTTCAATTCGGCGATGCCTCGCTGCTGCCGCTGCCGTTTCGCGACATCGAGCCGACGAGCGACGGCTCCAGCGAGCTGCGGGCGCTACTGCCGGGCGACAGCGAGCGGCGGTTCCTGCGGGTCGAAACCATGGTTCCGACCACGAGCTGGCGGCTGGAGCAACTGGCGCCATTGGATGGTGCGGTCTCGGCGGCAACCCGCGAGGCCCGGCTGATTGCGTTGGCCGTGATCGTGCCGCTGCTCGCGTTTGCGGCCTTCCTCCTGCGTCGCCGCCAGGCCCTGACGCTGGTTGCAACAAGGGAGCGTGCCGCGCGCGACGAACTGGAGCGCCGCGTGGCGGAGCGCACCCAGGACCTCAGCCTTGCGCGCGACCATCTCGAAACCGAGATTGCCGATCACCGGCGCACCGGCGAGAAGCTGCAGGCGGTTCAGCAGGAACTGGTTCAGGCAAACCGGCTGGCGATCCTCGGCCAGGTGGCCGCCGGCGTCGCCCACGAGATCAACCAGCCGGTCGCGACCATCCGCGCCTATGCCGACAATGCCCGCACCTTCCTCGACCGGGGGCAGCAGCAAACGGCGGTCGAGAACCTCGTCAGCATCGCCGAACTGACCGAAAGGGTCGGTACCATCACCGACGAACTCCGCAGCTTTGCCCGCAAGGGCCGCTTCGTCGCTGAGCCGACGCCGATGCGCGAGGTGATCGAGGGCGCCTTGTTGCTGCTTCGCAGTCGCTTTGCCGGCCGCATGGATGCCATCGTCATCGACCTGCCGGAAAACGGGCTCAGCGTTTACGGCAGCCGCATCCGTCTTGAACAGGTCCTGATCAATCTCCTGCAGAATGCCTTGGAGGCACTCGGCGAGCGCAGCCATGCCGAGATCCGCGTGCGCTGTGAGGAGGACCCTTCCGGCACCGTCTTGCTTGTCGTTTCCGACAACGGCCCCGGCATACCACAGCATATCCGCGAGGATCTGTTCACGCCGTTCAACACCTCGAAGGACGAAGGGCTCGGCCTTGGACTCGCCATCTCCCAGGAGATCGTCGCCGACTATGGCGGCGAAATATCGGTCGAAACCAGCGACAAGGGCACCGTCTTCACGGTTCGCCTGAAGAGGGCCTGAGCGATGCAGCCGTCCGTCTACCTCATCGACGACGACAACGATCTCCGCAAGGCGATGACGCAGACGCTGGAGCTCGCCGGTTTCGACGTCACTTCGCTTGCGAGCGCCGCCGAAGCCTTGGAAACCCTCGACGCGAATTTCGATGGCATCGTTGTCAGTGATATCCGCATGCCCGGCATCGACGGGCTGCAGCTCTTTCGCCGCATCGCTACCTTCGACAAGGACCTGCCGGTCATTCTGGTGACCGGCCATGGCGACATACCGATGGCAGTTCAGGCGCTGCAGGATGGCGTCTACGACTTCATCCCAAAACCCTTTGCCGCCGACCGGCTGGTGCAGAGCGTGCGGCGCGCGCTCGAAAAGCGACGGCTCGTCATGGAGAACCGCGCGCTCAAACGGGCGGCCGAAACGGCCGGCGACAGCCTGCCGCTGATCGGCCAGACGCCGGTCATGGAACGGTTGCGCCAGACGATCCGGCACATCGCCGACACGGATGTCGACGTGCTCGTCGCCGGTGAAACCGGCAGCGGCAAGGAGGTGGTCGCGACGCTGCTCCACAATTGGAGCCGGCGCCGCGACGGCAATTTCGTGGCGCTGAACTGCGGCGCGCTGCCGGAAACGGTGATCGAGAGCGAACTCTTCGGTCACGAACAGGGCGCCTTCACCGGCGCCCTGAAGAAGCGTGTGGGCCGGATCGAACACGCGAGCGGCGGCACGCTATTCCTCGACGAGATCGAGGCGATGCCGCCGGCGACCCAGGTCAAGATGCTGCGCGTTCTCGAAGCCCGCGAGATCACGCCGCTTGGCACCAACCAGGTGCGCCCCGTCGATATCCGCGTCATCGCCGCCGCCAAGATCGACCTCGGCGACCCGGCCCAGCGCGGCGACTTTCGTGAAGATCTCTACTTCCGGTTGAATGTCGTGACACTGTCGATCCCGCCGCTGCGCGAGCGCCGCGATGATATCCCGCTGCTCTTTTCGCACTTCCTGACGCGGGCGGCGGAGCGCTTCAAGCGCGACGTGCCTCACATCTCGCCGGCAGCGCAGCAACACCTGATGACCCATGCCTGGCCCGGCAATGTGCGCGAACTCTCACATTTTGCCGAACGCGTCGCACTTGGAGTCGAAGGCCCGCTGGGACAACCAGTTGCGACCGCAGAACAGTCCGGCTACGCGCTGCCGGAACGGCTTGAACGCTACGAAGCGGAAATCCTGAAGGAGGCGCTTCGCGCCCAGCGCGGCGACGTCAAGGCGACGATCGAGGCGCTCGGCATTCCGCGCAAAACCTTCTACGACAAGCTCCAGCGTCACGGCATCAACCGAGCCGACTATGCGGAGCGCGGCGTTCCCGAAAAATCCGGCAGCTAACTCTCACCAGCCCAAAATACACCCAAAAATTGCATCTTCGTCGACGGGCGAATTCGCGCTTGACGACCCGTGCCGTTCGATGGCTATCTCTTAGGCATTCACCAGGGGGGTCCCGCAAGGGGCTGAGATTCTGCTGGATGGCCGGCTTGCCGGCTGTGGCGCAGTGACCCGTTGAACCTGATCCAGTTCATACTGGCGTAGGGACGGTGCAGATATCGAAGCCAGGATTCCGTGCGTCCAGCATCTGGCGGAGCGTCTTTCATCCTTCCGGCATCAGAACTGGGTCTCCAATCGCAAACTTGGAGCCTCGTCATGAATATTGCCACAAAGCCTACCCCCCTCTCGGTCACCCAAGGCCCGCTTCCGGCCTCGCGCAAGATCCACAAGCCGGGCGTCCTGCATCCGGATATCCGCGTGCCGATGCGCGAGATCGCGCTGCACCCGACCTCCGGCGAGCCGCCGGTTACCGTCTACGATTCCTCCGGCGCCTATACCGCCGACGACGCCGAAATCCGCATTGAGGAAGGCCTGCCGCGGCTTCGCCGCAACTGGATCGTCGGGCGCGGCGACGTGGAAACCTACGAGGGGCGCATCGTCCGTCCTGAAGACAACGGTTTTGCCAGCGGCGACCGGCTGACGCCGACCTTCCCGTTCCAGCACGCGCCGCTCAAGGCGACTGGCGGCAAGGCGGTAACGCAGCTTGCCTACGCCCGCGCCGGCATCATCACGCCGGAGATGGAGTTTGTGGCGATCCGCGAGAACCTCGGCCGCGATGCGGCGCGGGCGAAAGCGCGCGACGGCGAGAGTTTTGGCGCCCATATCCCCGACCATGTGACACCGGAGTTCGTCCGCCAGGAAATCGCCAGCGGCCGGGCGATCCTGCCGGCCAACATCAACCATCCGGAATCCGAGCCGATGATCATCGGCCGGAACTTCCTGGTGAAGATCAATGCCAATATCGGCAACTCCGCCGTCACCTCGTCGATGGCCGAAGAAGTCGAGAAGATGGTCTGGGCGACGCGCTGGGGCGCCGATACGGTCATGGACCTTTCGACCGGCCGCAACATCCACAACATCCGCGAATGGATCATCCGCAATTCGCCGGTTCCGATCGGCACCGTCCCGCTCTACCAGGCGCTGGAGAAGGTCAATGGCATTGCCGAGGACCTCAACTGGGAGGTTTATCGCGACACGCTGATCGAGCAGGCCGAACAGGGCGTCGACTATTTCACCATTCACGCCGGCGTGCGTCTGCACTACATCCCGCTCACCGTCGATCGCGTCACCGGCATCGTCTCCCGCGGCGGCTCGATCATGGCCAAGTGGTGTCTGCACCATCACCGGGAGAGCTTCCTCTACGAGCATTTCGAGGAGATCTGCGACATCTGCCGCGCCTATGACGTCTCCTTCTCGCTCGGCGACGGCCTGCGCCCCGGCTCGATCGCCGATGCCAACGACGCCGCGCAATTCGCCGAACTGGAAACGCTCGGCGAACTTACGAAGATGGCCTGGGCCAAGGATTGTCAGGTGATGATCGAAGGCCCCGGCCACGTGCCGATGCACAAGATCAAGGAGAACATGGACAAGCAGCTTGCCGTCTGCGGCGAGGCGCCGTTCTACACGCTCGGCCCGCTGACGACCGACATCGCACCGGGCTACGATCACATCACCTCCGGCATCGGCGCTGCGATGATCGGCTGGTTCGGCACCGCCATGCTCTGCTACGTCACGCCGAAGGAACACCTGGGCCTGCCTGACCGCAACGACGTCAAGGTGGGCGTCATCACCTACAAGATCGCCGCACACGCCGCCGATCTCGCTAAGGGGCATCCGGCCGCGCAGGTACGCGACGACGCGCTGTCACGCGCCCGCTTCGAGTTCCGCTGGGAGGACCAGTTCAACCTCTCGCTCGACCCGGAGACGGCCCGCAACTTCCACGACGAGACCCTACCGAAGGAGGCACACAAGGTCGCCCATTTCTGCTCGATGTGCGGCCCGAAGTTCTGCTCGATGCGGATCTCGCACGACATTCGCGCCGAGGCGCAGAAGGAGGGGCTGGAGGCAATGGCCGCGAAATACCGCGAGGGCGGCGATCTCTATATGCCGGTCGCTGAGGTCGAAGCTAAGAGTTAAAGCGCAACACGTCGGGAGGGACGCCTCACAGTCCCTTCCGACGGCGGATGCTGGAGTCTCTCCTAGGGGGATAGCTTGCTCTCTCATCGGTTGAGCGATATGTAACGCTCACGCAAAAGTCGCCGCGTCGACCCCGTCATTCGCGCCAAGCTGCCGTCTGCTGCGGCGCTCTTGCAAGGTGACGAAAAAAAACGCCGTTTACGAGGAGAATGACTTGAGGACACGCCTGCTGAGACTGACGGCCCTGTCGATAGGTGGCCTTGCGGCACTCGCTGTAGATCTGCCACGCCTCGACGACAGCGGGAGTTTTGCCGCGGGTTTTTCCTGGATTTCCGCCGCCCATGCGGACGACGCCGATGTCGGCGGCGGGAATGGTGAAAATGGCGCTGATGGCAGCGACCACGGTGGCGAAAACGTCGAGAACGGCGGAAGCAACGGCACAGAGGGTGGCGGCGATGGGGGTGGTGGCGATTGGGGCACCGGTGACGGCAGCGGCGTAGGCGGCGTTCCCGGCGGTACCGGCGCAGGCGGCGGAGGTGCTGCCGTCATCGACAGCGATAGCCACAGCGAGCCCCACTCATCGATGCGCGACTCACGGGATTACGGACCAAGCGGCAAGGTCTGGCACGGCGGCAGCAATTTCCTTAACCTTTTCCGCCAGACGCCGAAAAGGCGCTTCGAACGGAGCCAGCCTGAATCTTCTGCCCGGCAGAAAACCATTGACACGAAATGAGAGCCTTGAAGACAGGTCAACTTCGTCGCAACGGAGGGGGACCTGCGCCATTTCTCGAAACCGGACTCCGGATGTGCGGTAGGAACGGGTTCTGATGCGCGAGAACCAGCTCAGCCGGCGTCAAGCTTTACATTCGAGATAGGTCTATCCCGATCACCACCTGCCTGAGTGTGGCGGCGCAGTTACGGATACAGAGCATCGTCTTTCTCGCCGAGAGTATTCCTAACTGCCTTTCCAGCCGCTGCAAGCAATCCGCTCGACGACATCGAGCAGCACATTCGCCCCGGCAACCAGATCATCCGCCTCCGTGTGTTCGCGCGGATTGTGGCTGATGCCGTCGCGGCTCGGCACGAAGATCATCGCCGTCGGTGCGATGCGTGCGATCATCTGCGCATCGTGGCCGGCGCCCGAACTCATGCGCCGGCTCTTGAGGCCTCGTGCGCTTGCCGAAGCCTCGATGACCGCGACGATGCCCTGGTCGAAGGCCATCGGCTGGAAACGCGCAAGGCGCTCGACCGAGATCTCGACACCCTCTTCTTCGGCGATACGGACAAGGAAATCCTCAAGCATCGTCTCCAATGCCTGCAGCCGACCCTCGTCCGGATCGCGCAGATCGACGGTGAAGACCGCCCGCGACGGAATGACGTTGATCGCATCCGGCTCGAAACGCATGGTACCAATCGTCGCCACGCTCGGCGCGTTCGAGCGGGCGATATGCTCGCGCAGGAACAGGCCGACGCGGGCGGCGGCAAGTCCCGCATCATTGCGCATCGCCATCGGCGTCGTGCCGGCGTGGTTGGCCACACCATCGATCGTCACCCGCTGCCAGGAAATGCCCTGCAGGTTTTCGACCGCGCCGATTGCCATGCCCTCGCGCTCCAGCACCGGTCCCTGCTCGATATGGAGCTCGACGTAGGCGTGAGGTCTGAGAAAACCCGGTTCGACGCTACCGGCATAGCCGATCCGCGCCAGTTCTTCTCCCAGAACCGAGCCATCCGTGCCGACCGTCGCGAGCGCCTCCTCAACGGAGAGGCCGCCGGCATAGACCAGCGAGCCGAGCATATCCGGCGCGTAGCGCACGCCCTCCTCATTGGTGAAGGCGGCAACGACGATCGGCCGGGCCGGCGTCACGCCGCGCTCTCTCAACGTTTCGATCACTTCGAGCGCGGCAAGCACGCCGTAACAGCCGTCATAGATGCCGGCATTGATGACCGTATCGATATGAGAGCCGAGCATGATGGGCTCCACGTCAGCGTTGCTCTCGCCGCGCCAGATGCCGAAGATGTTGCCGATCCGATCGATCGCAACTTCGAGCTTGGCGGCCTTGAGCCAGGCGACGAGGCGATCGCGGCCAGCCTTGTCGGTGTCCGATCCGGCCAGTCGGGTCAGTTGCCCCTGGGCATCGCGACCGATTTCGCCAAGCTCACGGATGCGCCCGGTCAGGCGCGCGGCGTCGATGGTATGCAATGGCATCTCCGTCCTGCTTTCATGCGGATTTCTGTTCATGGCCGGGGCTCAGCCGGCGCCAGTCTCTGCCGGATGATTTCGGCGTGGTAGCGCGCGCCGAAGATCAGGGCGTCATCGTTGAAGTCGTAACGCGGATTGTGCAGCGGCGCCGACGTCTCGCCGTTGCCTATGAAGACGAAGCAGCCCGGCACGTGCTCGAGGAAGCGCGCGAAATCCTCGGAACCCGTCATAGGCTCAGCGGCCGTCGCGACATTCTCAGGCCCGAACACCGCTTGCGCCGCAGCAAAGGCGTGGCCGGTCAAGGCCGGGTCGTTGATGAGCGGCACGAACTCGCGTGTGTAGCTGACCTCGACCTCGCAGCCATAGGCATCCGCCGTGCCCTTGGCGATCACGCGCATCTCCGCCTCGATCTTGGCGCTGACCTCGGGGCGGAAGCTGCGGGCGTCCCCGAGGATCCGGGAGAGGCCGGGCAAGGCATTGCGCGTGCCGTCGGTCAAGAGTTCGGTCACCGAAACGACGCCGATATCCGTCGGCGAAAGGCGCCGCGAGACGATCGTCTGCAGATTGACGACGGTAGCGCAAGCCGCGACAAGCGTCTCATTGCCCCAATGCGGCCGCGCCGCATGCCCGCCAACACCCTTCAGCACGATTTCGAAATTGTCCTCGGCCGACATGATCGCACCGACACGGGTCTCGAAGCGGCCGACCGGCAGCCCCGGCATGTTGTGCAGGCCGTAGATCTCGTCGAAGGGAAAACGTTCCATCAGGCCGTGGTCGAGCATCGCAAGCGCGCCCTTGCCCCACTCCTCGGCCGGCTGAAAGATGAAACAAACGGTGCCGTCGAAGCCGCCGTCTTCGGCCAGCAGTTTCGCAGCACCGAGCAGCATCGCCGTATGACCGTCATGGCCACAGGCATGCATGGTGCCGGGCCGGGTCGAGCGATAGGGCACGTCCCCCTGTTCCGGTATCCGCAGCGCGTCCATGTCGGCGCGAAGGGCGATGGCGCGATTGCCACTGCCGCGTTTCAGCCGGCCGACGACACCGGTGCCGCCGACGCCTTCCACCACTTCATCGAGCCCGAATTCCCGAAGCTTCGCTGCGACGAAGGATGCGGTGCGCTGCTCCTCGAAACCGAATTCCGGATGCGCATGCAGGTCACGGCGCCAGGCGGTCATATCCTCGACAAGCCGATCAAAGTCCATTCCCACCATGGGTCACCCTCTCTCGTTCGGTGTATTCGCGACGGTCTCGGGCGACAGACCCACCAAGGCAGCAAAACGCTCGGGATCCGTGGCCCCCTCGGTATTGATGACGAAGATGCGCGACTGTGCGGTCAATCCGAGCGCTTCCCGCAACGCCGGATCTCGGGCAACCGCCAGAAGCCCGGCCAGCCCGACACCGCCACTCTCACCGGCGACAATCGCCGGATCGCCGCCGACCGGACGCGCCAGCCGGTTCATGACCGAAACCGCCTCCTCCTCGTCGACGGTCATGAAGGCGTCGGCCACGCGGGACAGGATACGCCAGGCGACGAGCGACGGCTCGTAGCATTCGAGCATCGCCATGATGGTCGGCTCGCCATGCGCCACCTTGACGGGGTGCCCAGCCCTGGCGCTTTCGTAGAGGCAGGCGGCCCGCGCGGGATCGACGACGACGAAATACGGACGCTCCGCTCCATAGCGCAAGGCCAGATGCCCCGCGGTGGCGGCGGCGATACCACCCACACCCGCCTGCACGAAGACATGGGTCGGCGGCTCTTCCATCTGCCGCAACGCCTCGCCAAGCAGCGCCGTGTAGCCCTGCATCACCAGGCCGGGAATGTATTCGTAGCCGGGCCAGGATGTGTCGGAAACCACGGTCCAGCCATTCTCGTCGCAGACCCGCGCCGCCTCGCGGACAGAATCGTCATAGGTGCCGGCCACCCGAACGATCTCGGCGCCATAGTGAGCGATCGCCTCGATGCGTTTCTCGCTGACGCCCGCATGCACGAAGATCACCGATCTCGCACCAACGAGCCGGGCGCCCATTGCGACGGACCGGCCATGATTGCCATCGGTGGCGCAGCCGAAGGTCATCGCCCCGGCAATCGCCCGGACCTCGGGCTGATCGAGGTCATCGAGATCGAGGCTGCGCCCGAGACGCCGTTCCGCCTCTTCGATCACCAGACGGATCACAGCATAGGAGCCGCCGAGCGCCTTGAAACTTCCAAGGCCCAGGCGATGGCCTTCGTCCTTGACGAAGATGCACGCAACACCGATCTCGCTGGCCAAGGCAGGCAAGGCATGAAGCGGTGTCGGCCGATGATCGGGGCGCCGGGCAAGCTGCCGCTCGACATTTGCTGCGGCCGCGAGCGACAGCATGTCCTCATCCTCGGGCAGCAGGTGATGGCCGAAATCGGCATGGGTGTTGGCAAGGAACATGGTGCAATCTCCGTAGACCAGCGAAAATCTATTTCATCACGGACGAGAAATGCGCTCTAAATGGTTGGCACCAATGCAAGTTTGTAAAGCTGATCAGGTCGTCAACGAGCGCCGTATTCCGCTTTCGGCCTGCTCCAGACACAGGAACCGACAGGCACCAGATGGCCCCTTCGAAAAAACCAAAGGTCGAACTGGATCGTTTCGACCTGGCGATCCTCGCCATTCTGCAGAAGGACAACACGACGCCGCAGCGCCAGATAGGCGAAGCGGTCAATCTATCCGCTCCGGCCGTCCAGCGGCGGATCAAGCGCATGGAGGAAACCGGCGTCATCCGCGCCAATGTCGCGCTGATCGATCCGGTCAGCGTCAACCAGGCGCTGACGATCCTGGTGGAGGTCGAGATCGAGAGCGAGCAGATCGCGCTGCTCGACGCCGCGAAGGCGGCATTCACCGCCGCGGCCGAGGTACAGCAGTGCTACTACGTCACCGGCGACGTCGATTTCATGCTCGTCGTCATCGTGCCGACCATGGCCGAGTACGAAGCGTTCACGCGGCGGATGTTCTTCGGCAATGCGAATATCAAGCGATTCCGGACCTTCGTGACGATGGATCCGGTCAAAGTCGGCCTGTCGGTGCCGATCTAGAGTGATGCCACCAACGGCGCCTTTTAAATGGCGTTGTTCCACTACTTCCAGCCCGCGAGCGCCTTTTTCTCCGCTTCCGCATCAAGCGGCTGGCCGGCGCCGATCGATGTCAGAAAGGCGTCGACGGTTTCGAGCGACGAGGCAGGCGCGTATCCGTCTCCGCCTTCGGGCTTGGCGACGGCCAGCCGCGTCTGCCAGGTCGACGCCTTCCGGCATGCTACGGAGACGAGACCGGGCTCACCGGGCTGAGCCAACTCGTATTCGCGGCAGAGCTGGCCGGTGGCGAGTTCGAATGCCGACACCAGTCGGACTGTCCCCTGCCCTTCCCCAATCGCGATTTCTTCTCCCGAAGCCGCCTGGTCGAGGATAGCGGAGAGCCTGGGATCAACAGAGCCGGCCATGCGCACTCACCGGTGTCCGCCAACCAGCCGCCGCGAAGCAGATAGCCACCGGCACCGCCGACCACGAGCATTGCCCCGACGAGTAGACGCACCTGGCTCACGGGCATATGGCCATCGATGCGGTCCGTTCCCACGGCTGTCATGATGATGAGGTCTTTTACCGAAGCGATCACCGGGCTGGCGGTCATGGCTGCGCTCCCTTGCTGGCACGGCGCTTGCGCGCAGCAACCGCGCTGCACGAAAGCCATCGGGCTGAATTTCGTTGGAGGGAAAACGGAGCGTGCAGAAGGATTTTCTCGCCGGCCGTGCCTAGGCGGAGGACGCAGCCGAAATCGACGAGACTTGAGCGAGATCAATGCCAGGATACATGGTCGGCGGAGACTGACGGTTGGACGAACTCTTTGGAAGAGGAGAGCCTCATGTTGATCAGAGAAATGACGCGACAGGAATGTCTCGACCTCGTCGCTGAGAACCATATCGCCCGCCTGGGCTGTACCCGAGATGGCCAACCCTATATCGTTCCCATCCAATATGCTTTGGCCGCCAACCGGCTCTACAGCTTTTCGATGCCCGGGCAGAAGATAGACTGGATGCGCGCCAATCCGCGTGTCTGCGTACAGGTCGACACGGCAACGGACCGGCAGAATTGGCGAAGCGTCGTCATCCACGGCCGCTACCAGGAACTGCCGGACACCAAGCAATGGCACCGCGAGCGCATGAATGCCTGGTCGCTTCTCGAACAGCGCATCAACTGGTGGGAACCGGGCGGCCTGAAGCCAGGTGAACAGCCGGTTGCCAGCACATCCCCGCATCTCTTTTTCGAAATCGAGATCGACGATGTGACCGGACGTGCCGCCTCTGCCGGCTAACGATTGTCGGCGCGCAGGCAAATGCTGCGCGCCGTTCCGGGCGCTGCCGGTCAATGCGCCATGAGCACGGGGACCACGGCGTTTTCGAGCATCGAACGGGTAACGCCGCCAAAGACGCGTTCACGCATCCTGGAGTGCCCATAGGCACCCATGACGATCAGGTCGGCCGCAACATCCGACGCAAACCGATTGATCACGTCGTCAGCCGGATGTCCGCCGCTCGGCAGTCTCTCGACGGAGACGGAAACGCCGTGCCGGGCGAGATAGCCGGCGATATCGGCGCCCGGTTCCTCACCGTTCTTGCCATAGGCGGAACGGGGGTCGACCATCGTGACGTAGACGGTCTCGGCTCCGATCAGCAGATCGAGCCCTTCACGCACCGCGCGCGCGGCTTCCAGCCTGGAGTTCCAGGCGAGTACCACGGTCTTCGGATCCAGCCGCACGGTCTTGCCCCTGGGCATGATGAGGACTGGGCGCGCTGAGCTGAACAACGTCCCGTCGATGGTGCGGGAGCGCAGTTCCGGGTCCAGCATCAGGCCATCGCCGACCAGCGTCAGGTCGGCGTAACGCGCACGCTCGCCGATCTCGTCATCGGCCCAGGCGACCTCGGTATATTTCGTCTCGACGCCGAACGAGATGCCTTCCTTGGTGAGAACATCAACAGCTCTCTCCGCACAGGATTCGAGTTTGTCGACGTCACGCTGCCGCTCGTTCAGCCAATCAATGGAGATGGCGGCGGCATAATCGCCGATCGGCGGTGAGGCGGCGAGCTTGACGATCAACAGGGAGAGGTGGGCGTTTGCGGAAGCACAGACCTGTGCTGCCGAACGCAGATGCTCCACGGAATGATCGACACCAACGACGGCGAGAATGGTCTTGTATGTCATCGGGTTTTCTCCTGGCGACCAGATTTAGGGTCTGGATCAGCGTAGGTAGAAGCCCGTGCGGCGGCATTGATCCCCGTCAACAAAGATCGCGGACATGGGCGTATAATTCCGAAAGAGTTTTGCCTTCTCGCAGCCGCAGTCTTTCGCGGCGGCGAGAACAGGTGGGATGGGCGCTTAGCGCCGCCGATGAACTGCACGACCCAGAACGTGGCCCCGTCGTCTCGACACCTCTACGTTTGGTGTCGTCACGCACTCCGGCGCGCGACGACCGGCACGTAATGCTCAAGCTCCGGTGCCGGGAACTTGAGCGTCGCGTTGATTTCCGCCGAGCGGTAGAGGCCCATCAGCATCTCGACGACGGCGAGCCCATCCTCGAAGGTTTCGATCGGCTTTTCGCGCTTGCGAAAGCACTCGACCATGTGGCGGTTCTCGTCCGTATAGCCGTAGACACCCGCCTCGTCCTCCAGCACCGGCATCAGCCCCTGCTCGGCGTTCTGCTTTTCCACGAGGTCTTCGCCTTCGGAGCCCTTCACCTCGCGCGACATGAAGATCTTCAGGCCCGTGCTTAGCGAATTGTATTCAAGCGCATATTCCGGCCCGAGCAGCTCCAGCTGGATGCGCAGCCCGGCGCCGACATAGGCCCAGGACGTCGTTGCCTCGATCATCAGCTCGTTGCCGTCCTGGTCTTCGAGCGTCACCGTGGCGCGGGCAAAGTCTTCCGATGGCCGGTTGCGGTAGTCCACTTCGTTGCCGAAGCGCTTGCGCAATTGTTCGGCATAATGGGGCCGCGTCCATTTGAGGTTGGCGACGGTGCCGTTGACGGCCTTGATTTTCAGTGAGTTGCGCGGTGCGCCGGGCGCCGTGAGCAAGTAGCGCGCCACCTCGACGCTGTGGCACATCATGTCGGAGAGCACGCCGCCGCCCTGCTTGTCGCCCTGCCAGAACCAGGGCTCGTGCGGGCCGGAATGTTCCTCCGCGGCGCGCGCCAGATAGGGGCGACCGGTGGTCGAGGCGGCGCGCCGCCAGATGATCTCCTTGCCGCGCAGCACCGGCGTGCAGAAAACCTGATTTTCAAGATAGCCGTGGTTGAGGCCGGCGTCCTCGGCAAGCGTCAGCATCTCGCGCGCCTCGGCAACGGTGCGGGCCAGCGGCTTCTCGCAGGCGACGGCAAAGACCGTGCTACGGCCATCCTTGACAGCCTTGTGGAGCGTACGCATGACGTCGAGGCGGGTGTAATTGGGCGAGAGAATCCAGATCGCGTCGACATCATCGGCGGTCAGCAGCGCCTCCAGGCTCCCATGGCTGCGGCAGGTGCCAAGACCAAGTGCGGCGACTTCCTTGGCAAATTTCTCCCGGTTTTCGGGCTTGCGGCTGAAGACGCCGGTCACCTCGACATTGCGCACACCGATCATCGATTTCAGATGGAAATGGGCGATGAAGCCCGATCCGACGAAACCCACGCGCAGCGTCTGCTTCGGTAGCTGTGTCATTCTGTTCTCCCGGGTTGTCGATTTTCTGAAGTTGGCGCGGGATGCGGGCGGAATACCGCCCTCACCTTCCTCATCCCGCTCTGGTCATTTCTTCGGCGGCGCGGTGCTGCCGCGAATGTTGAGAGCGGTCGGCAGCACGACGGCCGGTGCAGAGGCGTCGTCGTCGCCGGAGAGAATGTTCAGAAGCAGCGACATCGCCGTGCGACCGATATCGGCGCGCGGCTGGCTGACGGTCGTCAGCGGCGGATAGAAGGCCTTGCTCAGATAGAGATCGTCAAAGCCGACGACCGAAACATCGCCCGGAACATCGAGGCCGAGCCGCCTAAGCGCATGGATCGCGCCATAGGCCATCTCGTCGTTGGCGACAAAGATCGCGCTCGGCGGCTCCGCCAGATCGAAGAGCGCGGTGGCACAAGCCTCTCCGCTTTCGAGCAGGTAGTCGCCGCGCACTTCGAACCCCTCAGGGATTGGCAGACCGGCGGCTGCCATCGCGGCGCGGTAACCGTCACGCCGGTGCATCGCCATCACCTCCGGCAATGGGCCGGCGATATGGGCGATGCGGCGATGCCCGAGTGCGATCAAATGGTCAACCGCCGAACGCGCCGCGGCAGAGTTGTCGATCTGCACATGCGGAAAGCCTGCAGTTTCGATCATTTCGAGCGCCACGACGATGGGAAGGTGAGAAACCGCAGCGCTTTCGCCCGGCTGCGGCTCCGGCAGCTTGCCGGTCATCAGGATCATTCCGTCGGCATGGCCATCGCGCAGCATGTTGAAGTATTCGACCTCGCGATCCGGATCGTTCTCGGTATTGCCCATGAGAACCGCGTAGCCGGCCGCCCGGGCCGTCGCCTCCACGCCCTTGAGGATCTCGAGATAGAAGGGGTTGCCAACATCGCGCACGACGAGCAGCACCGACATCGACCGGCGTGTCCTCAGGTTTCTTGCGCTGACGTTCGGCCGGTAGTTCAACTCGCGCGCAAGCTCGTGGATGCGCTTGCGCGTCTCGTCGGTCACCAGGCTGGAGCCGCTGAGCGCGCGGGAAACGGTCGCGACCGAGACTCCGGCCCTCTCCGCAATGTCCTTGATTTTCGGCCGCTCGCTCATGCCCGCATAGCCCGCCCACGGCCGTAGAACAACATCAGGAGCAGCAGCGTCGCGCCGAACACCATCTGACGGCCGGACTCGTCGATGTTGACGGTCGTCAGGATGCCCTGGAGGATGACGAGCAGCAGCGCGCCGGCCATGGTGCCGGTGTAGCCGCCCTTGCCGCCGGCAAGCGAGGTGCCGCCGAAGACGACCGCGATGATCGAGGAGAGCATGTACTGCTCGCCGACATTGGCGAAGGACGAGCCGGAATAGCCGAGCAGGCAGAGCCCGGCGATCGCGGCGAACATGCCGGAGATCATGAACAGGCCGATGCGCATGAGGCGGACCGGAACACCCGCCATATAGGCGGCGTGCTCGTTCGAACCGATCGCATAGATGCGGTGGCCGAAGACGGTGCGGTTCAACATGAAGGCCATCAACAGGCCGATCGCGATCCAGAGCCAGATGATACCGGGAATGCCGAGCGCGAAGGGTTGCGTGACGAAAGCGGAGAGCCCGGGCGCGGCCCGACCCGAAGGGATACCCTGGCGGATGACGACGAGCAGGCCCTGCAGCACGCCGAGCATGCCAAGCGTCATGACCAGCGGCGGTATGCGCAGCAGCGTGACGCCGAGACCGTTCAAGAGGCCGAAGAACGCGCCGGCCGCCAGGCAGGCCAGCACCGCCGGCAGGATACCGCCATCGGCGCCGTTCATGACGTTGCCGGCGATGATCGCCGACAAGGAGACGACACCGCCGACGGAAAGATCGATGCCCTCGCGGCCACCGAGAATGACGACGTTCTGGCCGGCGGCAACAATGCCGAGCAGCGAGGCGACGATCAGGAGGCGAAGGATCTGGTCGGCCGAGGCAAAGCCGGGCGAAAGGCTTTGACCGAGATAAAGCAGCGCGACGATGAGGATCAGCGCAACGACCAATGGCTGTTTGAAGAAGGTGGTAACCGCAGTCATGCACGTGCCCTCCGGCCGGCAAGAACGCCGGCCATCAACACCAGGAGAATGGCAAGGCCCTGGACGAAGTTTTGCCATTCCGAAGGCGTGCCCATGAAGAAGACCAGCGAGTTGACGAGGCCGATCGTCAGAGCGCCGAGCAGCGAACCAACCACCGTCGTCCAGCCGCCGGCGAGCGCACTGCCGCCGAGCACGACCGCCGCGACGCTGTAGAGCGTCATCTTGCCGCCGACGAGCGGATCGCCGCTGGCCGTATCGCCGGTCAGGCAGAAGGCCGCGAGCGCCGAGAAGAGGCCGCTGAGCAGGTAGCCCCTAATGCGGACAGCCACGACCGGCAGCCCCGTCTGATAGGCGGCCTGCTGGTCATCGCCGACGGCCAGCAGTTCGGTCACGATACGGGTGCGCGACAGGAGATAGAGCAGCACGGCGAGAGCCGCGAGCACGTAGAAGACGAAAGGCAGGCCGAGCAGGCGTCCGCCATAGGTGCGCCAGAAGAGCGCCGGCGCCGGCGTACCGGCGACCGGCATGACGTAGAGCGCCAGGCCGGTGAAGAAGATGCTGGTGGCGAAGGTGGCGACGATCGCCTGCAGGCGAAGGGCTGCGACGACGAGGCCGTTGACCAGGCCGCAGGTAAGGCCGATCAGCACCCCGAGCGCAAGCGCGAGCAGCACCGCACCGGCACCGCCGCCCCAGCGCTCCATCAAAACGACGATCGCCACGTTGACCAGCGACAGCGTCGCGCCGGCCGAGAGGTCGATGTCTCCGGCGGACACCACATAGGTTTGGGCGATCGCCAGCATGATCAGCGCCATATAGGTGCTGAGAAGTCCAGTCAGCGATCGGAAACTCAGGCTATTCGGAGAGAAGAGGCCGTTGAGCGCCAGTAGTGCAACGACGATCACAAGCGCCGGCAGGAAGGGGTAGCGCTCCAGCCAGGAACGGAGGCCGCCCGCCCCGGAAGTTCGCATGTCGGTCGTTGTCGATGTCATCACGCGGCCTCGTATGCAGCCTGGTAGAGATTATAGCGGGTGCGATCGTCGCCGGTCAGTTCGCGCGTCACCGAGCCGCCGTTGAAGACGAGGATGCGGTTGGCATTGCCAAGCAACTCTGCGTCCTCGGACGAATAGAGCAGAATACCGAGGCCGTCGGCCGCAAGCTGCCGGATCAGCGCGAAGAGATCGGCCTTCGCCGAGAGGTCGATGCCCTTGGTCGGATCGTCGAGCAGCAACACGTCGGGCCGATCGATCAGCCAGCGGGCGATGATCACCTTCTGCTGGTTGCCGCCGGAAAGCGAATTGATCGGATGGAACAGGCTCGCAAATTTCGTGTGCATTGCCGCGAGCGCCGGCATCGCCTTGTTTTTCAGGCTTGAGGGCCGCGCAATCATCAGCCGGTCGCGGAGATAGTGGATCGGTGTGACGTTCTCGATGATCGGCCGGCCGCTGATGACACCATCGCGCCCGCGGTCGCCGGAGACATAGGCGCAGCCGCGGCGGATCGCATCGCGCGGACTCTTGGCGTCATAGCGTTCGCCGCCGATCGTCACCTCACCTGACGTCACGGCGCTTGCGCCAAAGATCGCTCTCAGCAGCGCCGACTGCCCCTGGCCGTGCAGGCCACCGAGGCCGAGGATTTCGCCCTTTGCCACCTCGAAACTGACATCGCGAAAGCCCTTGCCGGTGAGGTTCCGAACGGAGATTGCCGTCGTCGCCTGCGTTTCCACCACCGCTGGCGCCGAGGACCGGGCCGCCGGCATGTCGCTGGCACCGCCGACCATCAGCCGGATCACCGTTGCTGGATCGGTATCGGAGAGCTTGAGCGTCTCGATGGTCTCGCCGTCGCGGATGATCGTCACGCGATCGCCGATCGCGGTGATTTCGTCCATGCGGTGCGAGATGAAGATGATGCCGCGCCCTTGCGCCTTGAGGCCGCGCAGGATTTCGAAGAAGCGATCGACCTGGGCGCGATCGAGCGCCGAGGTCGGCTCGTCGAAGATCAGGATCGGCGCTTCGCTGGCGAGCGCCTTCATGATTTCGACCAGTTGCCGCTGGTCGGCCCTAAGATTGCCAACGAGCGCCTCCGCGCGGAAGCCTTCGCCGGCGACCTCGGCGAACAGCGCGATGTAACGCGCCGCCCGCGCCTTCAGCGCCCGCTGGTCGATGAAGAAGCCGGCCTTCACCGGCAGGGCGGAGAGGCAGATGTTCTCTTCGACCGAACGATGGCTGGCCAGGCTGAGTTCCTGATAGAAGATGCCGATGCCGGCAACGCGCGCGGCTTGCGGCCCGGAAATCGTCACGGGCTTGTCATTGATCAGGATCTGGCCGCCATCGGGGCGCACGCTGCCAGCGATGACCTTGCAGAGCGTGCTCTTGCCGGAGCCGTTCGAGCCCATCAGCACATGCACCTCGCCGGCGGCGACTTCGAGATCGCCGCGGCGTAGCGCCAGCGTTGCGCCGTAAGCTTTGCTCACGCCGTTCAGTCTCAGTTTCGACATCGGCTGTCGTCCACCATTTTGGTTGCTCGCTGCACCACCTCAAGCCGCGCCTTGGCGGGCTCCGCTGCAGCTGATTTCATGCCCGCTACGACCCTGCCCTTGGGAGCCGTCGGCGGCATTGGCCGCCGGGCAACTCAGATGCGAGCTGCCCGGCGAAATCAGAGCTTACTTGAACAACGCCGTCGCGTCGTCGATCGAAAGCGCGTTGGTGTAGGAGTAATAACCCGGCTTGCCGTCGAGCTGCTTGGCCGCGTCCGCGAGGTTCTTGGAGTCGATGAACGGGATCGGCAGATAGATGGCGTTCTTGTACTGCCCCGCCGTTGCCGGCTCCTTCAGTTCCTTGCCCTGCAGCATCAGCACCGCGACGTTGAGCGCGCTCGCCATGACGCCGGGCGGGTTGACGGTTGCGCCGGAGTTCAGCTTGTCCTTCACCCAGAGGTCGATGAAGTCCTTGCGGATTTCGCCGGTGGCGGCGATCTGGCTGGTCTTGCCGGCGTCCATGATCGACTTCCAGGCGCCGGCCGCCATGCCGTCCTGCACGACGACACCGTTGATGTCGGGATAGGTCGCAAGGATGTTCTGCATCGCCTGCTGGCCTTGCGCCTGATCCCAGTTGGCGTTGACCTCGTTGACCACCTGGATATCCGGAAAGTCCTTGAAGACACTCTTGTAGCCGGCAACGCGCATCTCATTGGCGGGATGACCGGCGACGCCGTTGATCGCGACCACCTTGCCCTTGCCGCCGAGCGTATCGGCGAGCCACTTGGCGCCCGCCGCGCCCCAGGCCGTCTGGTCGATGCCGACATAGGTCGCATCCGGCGAAGACACTTCGGCGTCCGTCGCGATCACCAGGATGCCGGCTTCCTTCGCCTGGGCGAAGATCGGATCGAAGGCGGTCGGGCTGTTGGGGTTGATGATGATGGCGTTCACGCCCTCGGCGATGAAGTTGCGCACATGCGCAATCTGCCCGGGCACGTCGACATTGGCGCTCTGGACCGAGACTTCGACGTCGACGCCCTTTTCCTTCCACTTCGCCGCGGCCTCCTTGGCCTCGTCGATCATCTGCGTGCGCCATTCGCTGCCGACCCAACCGTTGGACAGGCCGATCTTGAAGGTCTCGGCATTGGCGAAAGAAGCGGAAATGGCAATGGTTGCGACAGCGCCAAGCGCTGCGGCGATAAATTTCTTCATAAGATCCTCCCAAATCTTGCGAAACTTATGAAGCCAGAAAATGTAATCGATTTCAATGGGGGTTTTTAGGGATTTTTGCGGGGCTTTCAATTTCAACGGCGAACCAGGCCCTGGAGCGATTGATAGCGGCAAGGGCCAAAAACCCGCCTCCCCCGAAGTGGTGCGAGCGGGTGGGAATAGCGCTTGGCTCCCCCTTCCCGCTGTGCAACAGCTGGGGCAGAGGCGACGACGATTCGTCGTGACGCCAGCTGGAATGAAATGCAGGAATGAAGCCATGACATGAAGGCGCTGCGGCACTGATCCCGATTGCCGCCGGAGCGACGGCCGGCCCGTTGCTCAAATCGCAACACTTCGTTGCTTGCCGGCCGGCTAGCCGCAATTTGCCCTCACCTCCTACTGTGAAATCTGGGCAAAGAACAACAACTGGCTCCCAACCAGAGGAGAACATCATGACCGGAAAAACCGGAGCCGCCTCGGGCGCGCTCTATCTGCACATCCTTGTGCTGGCGATCGTCATCGTCTCCGAGCTGATCGGCATTCAACGCCTTCCGATCGGCATCGGCACCGTCATCTTCCTACCGATCCTCTACGCGTTTGCGCTCGGCATCCTCGTCAATCCCGCCATTTTCAAGGCCAGCGCCAAGTTCCTTTCGCGCGATGCGGTCAAGCTTTCCGGCGCAATGATCACCGTTGCCATCATGCCGTTCATCGCCAAGTTCGGAACGACCGTCGGCCCGCAGATCTCCAAGATCGTCGAGGCCGGCCCGGCGCTTGTGCTCCAGGAACTCGGCAATCTCGGCACGATCCTCGTCGCCTTCCCGGTCGCGGTGTTCCTGCTCAAGATGGGCCGCGAGGCCGTTGGCGCCACCTATTCGATCGACCGCGAGCCGAACCTCGCGCTGATCGCCGACAAGTACGGCCTCAACTCGCCGGAAGGTGCGGGCGCCATGGGCGTCTATGCCACGGGCACGCTGATCGGCACCTTCGTCTTTGCCATCATGCCGCCGATCGTGCACGGCCTCGGCATCTTCGACGTGCGTGCGCTCGCCATGTCCTGCGGCGTCGGCTCCGGCTCGATGCTGGCGGCCTGCACCGGCGGCCTCGTTGCGGCCGTGCCCGACCAGAAGGACATCATTCTCGCGCTTGCCGCCGCCAGCAACATCCTGACCTATGCCACCGGCCTCTATGTCGGCATGTTCGTCGCGCTGCCCTTGACCGAGTGGCTCTACAACAAGGCTCGGCCGTCCGAGCGTCGCGCTCAAGCCTGATCGGGAGAGATATCATGGCCAACCAGACCAACACCTCCGCCAACTACGCCGACGATCTCCCGCTTAACGCCGAAGACGAGCGCAAGATCGATGTCGTCGGCCATGCCGGCCTGCTTTTGATCGCCTGCGCCATCGGCCTTGTCGCCAACTGGGTCGGCACCGGCACCTCGCCGTTGACGGCGCTCCCGGGCATGGCAACGCTCTACGTCGCCTGCATCGTCGGCCTGGCGCTCGCCCGCTTTGTGCCCTTCTACCTGCCTGGTGTCGCCTGGGTGTCGCTGATCGCGATCCTCATCACCATCCCGGGCGTCCCGGGTGCGGCCTGGGTCAGCGAAAAGGTCGAGCACCTGAACTTTCTCGCGCTGGCAACGCCGGCGCTTGCCTATGGCGGCCTTGCGCTGACCGCGAGCGAATTCGCGATCGCCCGCCGCTCGGGCTGGAAGATCGTCATCGTTGCCATCTGCGTGATGGTCGGCACCTATATGGGCTCGGTCGTCGTCGCCGATCTCTTCCTGCGCCTCGGCCAGTAGCCGAGGTCGCGCACATACAGACCGGCCGGCTCGCAAGTGCCGGCCGATCGCTCCACTATCAACAGGATGCAAACCATGACACGCCACGACATCAGCCCCGAGCGCATCGAGGAAACGATCCACTGGCGTCATCACCTGCATGCCTATCCCGAGCTTGCCTTCGAAGAGCGGCAGACCGCCGCCTTCATCGCCGGCAGACTTGCCGAATGGGGCATCGCGGTGAAGGACGGCTACGGCGGCACCGGGCTTGTCGGCACGCTCAAGCGCGGCACGTCTGGCCGCAGCATCGCCATCCGCGCCGACATGGACGCGCTGCCGATCGTCGAGACGAGCGGCGTTGCCTACGCCTCGAAGACGACGGGCAAGATGCACGCCTGCGGCCATGACGGCCATGTCGCCATGCTGCTTGCCGCCGCCCGGCAGGCAAGCGAGATGGATTTCGACGGCACGGTTCACTTCATTTTCCAGCCGGCCGAAGAGGCTGAAGGCGGCGCGCGAGTCATGGTCGCCGACGGGCTCTTCCGCGACTTTCCGGCCGATGCCGTCTATGCGCTTCACAATTGGCCGGCGCTCGGCGTCGGCTCGGTGGTTGCCCGCGACGATGCGATGATGGCCGCCTTCGGCGTCTTCGAGATCACCGTCACCGGTCGCGGCGCCCACGGCGCCATGCCGCACGAGGGCGCCGATCCGCTGGTCGCCGCTGCCCAGATCGTGACCGCATTGCAGACGATCGCCAGCCGCAACGTCTCGCCCCTCGAAGCCGCCGTTGTTTCCGTCACGCAGATCCACGGCGGCGACGCCTGGAACGTCATCCCGGAGAAAGCCATGATCCGCGGCACCACGCGCTGGTTCGACAAGACCGTCGGCGACACACTGGAAAACCGCATGCGCGCGCTCGTCACGGCGCTCGCCGAGGGCCTCGACTGCAAGGCGGAGCTCGATTATCAGCGGCGTTATCCCGCCACAATCAACGACCCGGCTGCTGCCGCCCTGGTGCGCGCCGTTGCCGCCGAGGGCCCTGCCTTGACCGTCGTCGACGCACCGCCCAGTATGGCGGCTGAAGACTTCGCCTTCATGCTTGACGAACGCCCCGGCTGCTACCTCTGGCTCGGCGCCCGGCGCGAGGGCGCCAATCCCGGGCTGCACTCGCCGCACTACGATTTCAACGACGCGATCATCGGTGAGGGCGTAAACCTCTGGACACGGCTGATCGCGACCTCGCTTGGTCGTTGACCCCAAGGAGATTCCATCGCATCCATGACCACCATGGACGTACTCGACGCGAAAGCGCTCAGGATTTTTATAGCGGTTGCGCGCATCGGCTCGATCCGGGGTGCTGCGGAGCATATGGGGCTGGCACCATCCGTCGTCAGCCGGCAGATCGCCGACACCGAGCGCGACATCGGCCTATCCCTCTTCGAGCGCACCGCCCGCGGCACGGTCTTGACCGATGCCGGCGAACTGGTGCTCGAACACGGCAAGCGCGTACTCGAAGACAACGGACTGCTCGCCGAGCAACTCGACCAGATCCGCGGCGTGCAGCAGACCCGCATCCGTATTCGCTGCGGCGAGGGCTTCATGGCCGATCTGGTGGAAACCGGGCTTTCCTCGTTCTCCAGGGCGCACTCCTACGTGCGCTACATCGTCGAACTCGGCAGCACCGAAGACGTCGTCGACGCCATCGCCAACAGCGATGCCGATATCGGCATCGCCTACACCCCTTTCACCGATCCACGCATCCGAGCGCTGGCGATCGCCCGCCAGCCACTCTGCGTCATCGTGCCAACCGGTCACCCGCTGTCGGAACGCCGCGACCTGAAGCTCGCCGATTGCCTGACCTCGCCCTGCGCCCTGCTCGGCAAGGGCAACGGCGTGACGCAACTGGTGGCACGCGTGGCGGCCGACGCCGGGCTGGCGCTGGCGCCGCTGCTCGAAACCCATTCGATCGAGGTGCTCCGCCGCTTCGTTGCCGCCGGCCTCGGCGTCACCTTCCTGCCACGTACGGCCGTCGCCGGTGAAATTGCGCGTGGCGCCATGCAGGCCCTCGACCTTGCCGATCCGCTCTTACGCGAGGCAAGCGCTCATCTCATGGTGCGCGCCCATCGCCGCCTGCCGCTCTCGGTCGAGAAGCTCGGCCAACATCTCGCGGAAGAAATGCAGTCGTTCCGCGGCTGACCATCGGCTCCCCGCCGCCCTCGCCCTTTCGTTGCGGCTGAACGACCGTCCACGGTCTCGGTAACCAGCGCGCCCTCTCGGCGCTGCTGGACAACGCCGCAGACGTTGCCACGCCAGCAACGCATTGTACCGGGCGCGCCGTCTACCCGCTCACCAGCCCGCATGCCACCTTCGCCCGATCATCAAGATCATACGAGGGTACAGCGGATCATGACGGCGGAACGAACGATAGTTGGCGTGGTGGGATTGGGGGCCATGGGGATCGGCATGGCGACCACGCTTGCCCGAGAGGGTTTTGCGGTCAAAGGTTTCGACCTTTCGGAAGCGCGGCGCGCGCTTGCTGCCGAAGGCGGCGTTTCCCCCGTCGCCTCGCTCGCCGAGGTGTTTTTCGACACCGGTTTCATCGTCTTCTCGCTGCCGACCGCCAAGGATGTCGCCGCCGTCGTCGAGGCCAATATCGAGGCGCTGAAAACGGCCGGCAGCCGCGTCGTGATCATCGACACCTCGACATCGGAGCCAGACGTCTCGCGCGATCTCGCAGCAGCCTTGGTCGGCCTCGGCCACGGCTTTATCGATGCGCCCGTCTCGGGCGGACCGGCGGGTGCTGCAAGCGGCAAGCTGACGATGATGATCGGCGGCAGCGATGCGGACGTCGCCCTTGCCGGCCCCGTCATCGACGCGATGTCGGCCAAGGCGCTGCATGTCGGTCCGAGCGGCGCCGGCAACGTCGCCAAGCTCGTCAACAACCTGCTCGCCGCCGCCCATATGGTGACGACGGGCGAAGGCCTGAAGCTGGCGCTTGCCGCCGGGCTTGACCCGGAAGCGGCGCTGAAAGTGCTGAACGCCGCCTCCGGCAAGTCGATGATCAGCGAGGTGCATTTTCCGACCTGGGTGATGAACGGCCGCTTCGACAGCGGCTTCACCATGGGGCTGATGCGCAAGGATGTGCGGCTTGCGAGCGAACTTGCGGCGCGCACCGGCGCCGATCTGCCGCTCTCTGCCTCTGTCGCCAAGCTCTGGGCCGAAAGCCCGCTCGACAATGCCGAAGACTTCACCCGCATGGGTGCCTTCCGCCCCGCCAACGACAACTGAAGGGAACGACGATGAACGACATGACCATGCCCGCCAAGGCCGAGCGCATCCGCGCCCTCTTCCACGGTATCATTCCCGGCGCCGAAATCGGCAGCTATGTCGACGGCGCGCTGGTGCCCGGCTCGGGCGACGAGCAGAAGCTGACCGATCCGGCGACCGGCGAAGTCTTTGTCACCTTCAAGGACGCCGGAAGCGACGTCGTCGATGCGGCGATGCAGGCAGCCGCGCGCGCCCAGCGCGAGTGGATCGCGATGACCGCCTCGGCCCGCGGTCGGGTGATGAACGAGATTGCCCGCAAGATCCGCGAGCGCGCCGGCGAGATCGCCGAACTCGAAAGCCGTTCGGCCGGCCGGCCGATCCGCGACATCCGCGGCGAAGCCGTCCGGGTCGCCGAGATGTTCGAATATTATGCCGGCTGGTGCGACAAGCTGCATGGCGAGGTCATTCCGGTTCCGACCTCGCACTTGAACTATACCCGCAACGAGCCGGTCGGCGTCGTCGCGCAGATCACCCCCTGGAACGCGCCGCTCTTTACCGGCGGCTGGCAAATCGCACCCGCCATCTGCGCCGGTAACGGCGTCGTCATCAAGCCTTCGGAACTGACGCCGCTCAGCACACTGGTGCTGGGCGCGCTCTGCGAAGCCGGCGGTGCGCCGCGCGGCCTCGTCAATGTCATTGCCGGCCAGGGCGTCACGGCGGGCCAGGCGATGGTCGCCCATCCGAAGACAGCACTCGTCGTCTTCGTCGGCTCGGCGCTGGCCGGTTCAGCCATTGCGGCGGCCGCGGCAAGGAACGTCGTGCCCTGCATCCTCGAACTCGGCGGCAAGTCCGGCAACATCGTCTTTGCCGATGCCGATATCGACCGTGCCATCGTCGGCGCGCAGTCGGCAATCTTCTCCGGCGCCGGCCAGAGCTGCGTTGCCGGCTCGCGGCTGCTCGTCCACCGCTCGGTGCACCAGCAGTTCGTCGAGCGCTATGCCGAGGCCGCCGCGCGCATCCCGGTCGGCGATCCCTATCTCGATACGACGCAGATCGGCCCGATCAACAATGCCCGTCAGTGGACGAAGATCGAGGAAATGGTCAAGCAGGGCGTGGCGGAAGGCGCCACGCTTGCGACCGGCGGCGCCAAGCCTTCAGCGCTTCAAGCCTCCGGCGGCTTCTATTTCGCCCCGACCATTCTCGACAACGTCAAACCGGACATGACGATCGCCCGTGAGGAGGTCTTCGGCCCCGTCGTCGGTGTCACCGTCTTCGACGATGAAGAAGAGGCAATCACGCTCGCCAACGACAATCCCTACGGCCTCGCCGGTGCCGTGTGGACCCGCGACGTCGGGCGTGCCCATCGCGTCGCCTCCAAGGTGCGTGCAGGTACGTTCTGGATCAACGGCTACAAGACGATCAGCGTCATGTCGCCCTTCGGCGGCTTTGGCCGCTCCGGTTACGGCCGTTCTTCCGGGCGCGATGCGCTGATGGCCTATACGCAAACGAAAAGCGTCTGGGTCGAGACCGCGGAACATCCGGCCGTCGTCTTCGGCTATTCGCCGGAAGCTTGATCGATACGCACCTGAAACGAGAAAGGGCCGGCATTTGTCGGCCCGTTCCCGTTTATTTTCCCGACTCTCGATCAGGCCGCCCGGCTCCAGCTGTCGCGTGCACCCTGCGCTTCGAGCTTGAACTTCGCCAGCATCGTGCGGAGCTGGCGGCTCTCTTCGGCCAGCGTGCCGCTTGCCGCCGTAGTCTCTTCCACCATCGCCGCATTCTGCTGGGTCATCTGGTCCATGTGGTTGACCGAGGTGTTGATCTCCTGCAGTGCCGTTGCCTGCTCGCGCGCCGCCGTCGCGATCGTGTTGACGTGGCCGCTGACATTGTTGACCAGCGTCTCGATCTCCAGCAGAGCCTCACCGGTGGAGCGCACCAGCGCCACGCCGTTTTCGACTTCCGACGCCGAGCTGTGGATCAACGTCTTGATCTCCTTGGCGGCATTGGCTGAACGCTGGGCGAGTTCGCGCACTTCCTGGGCGACGACGGCGAAACCACGACCGGCCTCCCCCGCACGCGCCGCTTCGACGCCGGCGTTCAGCGCCAGAAGGTTGGTCTGGAAGGCGATCTCGTCGATCACCGAGATGATCTGGTTGATGCGGTTGGACGAATCCTCGATCCGGCCCATGGCATCGACCGCGCTGCGCACGATCGCGCCGGATCGGCCGGCACTGTCCTTGGTGGCGCGCACCATCTCGTGCGCCTCGTTCGCCCGCTCGGAAGCGGTGCGCACGGTCGAGGTGATCTCGTCGAGAGCGGCTGCGGTCTCTTCGAGCGCTGCTGCCTGCTGTTCGGTGCGCTTCGACAGGTCGTTGGCGGCTGAGCTCAGTTCGGCGGAATTGTCGTTGATGGTGCTTGCCGCGGTGCGAACGTTCTGCATGGTCGAGCGCAGCGTCACCATCGTCTGGTTGACGTTCGTCTGCAGTTCGGCGAATGCGCCGTGGAATTCGCCGCGCATGGTCTGCGTCAGGTCGGCATCGGCGAGTGCCGCGATCACCCGGCGGACTTCGTTGACCGTCTGGTCGACGCTCGACACGAGCTCGTTGACGCTCGATGCGAAGCGGTTGAGGTCGTCGTTTTCATAGTCCTTGGTGATGCGGCCAGTGAAATCACCGGCAACGGCCGAGGCAACCACGACGCTGATGTTCGACTGCAGGTCGCTGCTGCGGGCATGCAGCGCCGCTTCCTGTGCCTTCATCGTGCGCATGGCGATGCCGTTCTTGCGGAAGACTTCGACGGCACGGGCCATCTCGCCGATCTCGTCCTGGCGGGAAACGTCGGTACCGTTGCCGTCAAGCTTGCCGTCGGCAAGTTCGCTCATGGTCGAGGTCAGTTCGCGCACCGGCATCACGATGCCGCGACGGGCAACGACGAGGCTGACGCCGACGCCGAAGAGGACACAGGCTGCAGCGGCGGCTGCCAGAATGGTCATTGCGACCGAGGACGAATTGAGCGCTTCGGAACGGGCGGCGGCGAGTGCGTCGCCGGAATAGGTGCTGTAGGTCTTGACCGTCGCCGTTACCGTTTTTTGGGCTTCGAGCGCCTTGTCGAGCGCAGCCTTGACGGCGCCAGCGTCTGTGCCCTTGTCGGCGGCAACCGCGATCATCGCGCGGATCTCGTCGAAATAGCTGTTAAGCGTGATGCGGATGTCGTTCAGCAGCTTGTCTTCCGCATCGTCGGCAACCGCCTCGATCTTTGTCAGACGGCCGAGCATTTCCCCGGCGCGCTTCTCGGTTTCCTGGCCGAAATCGGCAGCTTTCTCGGGAGCGGCAGCAAGCTGGTAGGTCATGCGGCTGATGGCGATGATGTCGACGCGCAGGTCCATCGCCTCGCGTGCGGCCTCTTCGCGCGCGCCGACGTCGATGATCGTCGCGCCGAGAGAGGAAAGACCGCGCGCACCGGCAAGAGCGATCAGAATGGAAGATATGCCCATGACCACGACCACAAGGCCGACCTTGGTCAAAATCGAAAGGTTCTTGAACGTCACTGCCGTGACTCCTGTGATGTCGCGATCGCGTTGTTGGGAGGACATGGTCAGCCATACCGGCGGGAAGAGGACCGGCTGTTTGCTGCGCCTTTAAGGGAGGAACGAGGGCGCGCACTGACCGATAAGTACTTAGTAATTTTGAATTTAAATTCGGGTTAAAAAAGCGATCGCAGCTTTTCGCAGTGCAGCAAAAAATGAAGACGGGAGCGAAAACAAAAAACGGGCGGACGATCGCTCGCCCGCCCGCAGACCACCGCAGCAGTCTTGGGAGATCTTGTTTTAAGCCTACGACCGGCCGTAGCCGCCGCCGGTCGGCGTTACCACGGTAAAGGCTTCACCGGCTTCGAGAACCGTGTGGGCGCAGCCCGACAGTTCTTCCGTCCGGCCGTCGTTGCGGCGTACCAGGTTGCGGCCAAGCTCGCCCGGGCTGCCGCCCTTGATGCCGAAGGGGGCTACACGGCGATGGCCGGAGAGGATGGCGAAATCCAGTTTCTCGCGAGCGCGGATCGTGCGTTCGGTACCGTTGCCGGCGTTCCATTGGCCACGGCCGCCCGAGCCGACACGAATATGGAAATCTTCGAGCACGACCGGGAAGCGGGTTTCGAGGATTTCCGGGTCGGTGAGGCGCGAATTGGTCATGTGGGTATGGACCGCATCGGCGCCGTTGTAACCGGGACCGGCCGGCGCACCGGAGCAGATCGTCTCGTAATACTGGTAGTTCTGGTTGCCGAAGGTCAGATTGTTCATCGTGCCTTGCGCGCCCGCCTGACTCTGAACGGCGCCGAACAGGCAGTTCGTCACGGCCTGGCTGACCTCGACGTTGCCGGCAACGACCGCAGCCGGATAGCGCGGCGTTAGCATCGTTCCCTCTGGAATGACGATGTGGATCGGACGCAGGCACCCGGCATTCATCGGGATGTCCGCCTCGACTAGTACACGGAAGACATAAAGCACTGCGGCGCGGGTGACCGGCGCCGGGGCGTTGAAATTGTCACCGCGTTGCTCGGACGTCCCCGTGAAATCGACGGTCGCCTCGCGCTTGTCGCGATCGACGGTGATCTTGACCACGATGCTGCAGCCCTGGTCCATCTCGTAGGAGAATTCACCATCGGGCAGCTGATCGAGGACGCGGCGCACGCTCTCGGCGGCATTGTCCTGAACATGGCCCATATAGGCCTCGACCACGTCCTCGCCGAACTGGGCGATCATCTTCTTGAGTTCGGCGACGCCCTTTTCGTTGGCCGCGACCTGCGCCTTCAGATCGTTGACGTTCTGCAGGATGTTGCGCACCGGATAGCGCGCGCCATTGAGCAGCGTCTCGAGTTCTGCCTCGCAGAAGCGGCCGGCATCGATGAGCTTGAAGTTGTCGATATAGACGCCTTCCTCCTCGATATTGGTGGCCAACGGCGACATCGAGCCCGGCGAAATGCCGCCGATATCGGCGTGATGGCCGCGGCTGGCGACCCAGAAACGGATCTCCTTGCCGGCATCGTCGAAGACCGGCGTGCAGACGGTAAGGTCAGGCAGGTGTGTGCCGCCGTTATAGGGCGCGTTGATCAGGAACACGTCGCCCGGCTGGATCACCGGATTCTCGCGGATCGCGGTCGCGACCGAGGCATCCATGGAGCCGAGATGCACCGGCATATGCGGCGCGTTGGCAACGAGATTGCCGCGGTTGTCGAAGACGGCGCAGGAGAAATCGAGCCGTTCCTTGATGTTCACCGAATAGGCGGTGTTCTGCAGCGTCACACCCATCTGCTCGGCGATCGACATGAACAGGTTGTTGAAGATCTCCAGCATGACCGGATCGGCATGGGTGCCGATCGCGCTCTGCTGCTGCAACGCCTTCACGCGGCGAAGCACGATGTGGTCCTTGGCCGTCAGTTCCGCCTGCCAGCCATCCTCGACGACGATGGTCTGGTTCGGTTCGATGATGATCGCCGGACCGTCGAGCCGCTGGCCGGGCGCGATCTCGGCGCGCAGCAGGACGGGCGCGTCGTGGAACTGGCCCTGCGAATAGAAGCGCGTGCTGCGGACGATATCCGGCGTTCCCTTAGTGACCGCCCCACCCTCGCGCTCCATCTGGGCAGCACCGCCACCGACCGTCTCGACCTCGACGGCGTCGATGACCAGCGCCTTGTTCTCGGCGACGAAGCCGAAGCGGCGCTTGTGCAACTCTTCGAACTCGGCGCGCAGGCGGGCGATGTCGTCATGATCCGGGAAGGTCGCGTCGACCGCGAGCACCGTATCGGTGCCGGCGTAACGGATATGGGCGCGCAGATGCGTGCGGATCTCGTCGCGGGCGATACCCTGCGCGTCGAGTTCGGCAAGGCATTCGACCTCGAGCTCGGCGCCAAGGGTGCTGAGCGCTACCGGCGCCTTGTCGTCAAGCGCCACGCCGAGCGCCTTCTGGCGCGTCGAACGAATATCGGCGAGCCCCATGCCATAGGCCGAAAGCAGACCGGACATCGGGTGCACGAGAATGCTCTTCATGCCGAGCTGATCGGCAACGAGGCAAGCATGCTGCCCACCGGCGCCGCCGAAGCAGCTTAGCGCATAGCGCGTCACGTCATAGCCACGCTGGACGGAAATCTTTTTGATCGCCTCGACCATGTTGGCAACCGCGATGCGGATAAAGCCGTCGGCTACATCCTCCGGGCTACGGCCGTCGCCGATCTCGCCGGCCATCGTTGAAAAGCGCCCGCGCACGGTCTCGACATCGAGGCGTTCGTCCTGGTTCGGGCCGAAGAGCGCCGGGAAGAATTCCGGCAGCAGCTTGCCGAGCATCACATTGGCATCGGTAACCGCGAGCGGGCCGCCGTTTCGGTAGCAGGCAGGACCCGGATTGGCGCCGGCCGAATCCGGCCCAACGCGGAAGCGCTCGCCGTCGAAATGCAGGATCGAGCCGCCGCCGGCGGCAACCGTATGGATCAGCATCATCGGCGCACGCACGCGCACGCCGGCGACCTCGGTCTCAAACGCACGTTCATATTCGCCGTCGAAATGGGCGACGTCGGTCGAGGTGCCACCCATGTCGAAGCCGATGACGCGATCAAAACCGGCAGCTTCGCCGGTTTTTGCGAGCCCGACGACGCCGCCCGCCGGACCGGAAAGGATTGCATCCTTGCCCTGGAACATTTCAGCCGCAGTCAGGCCGCCGGAAGACATCATGAACATGACGCGCGCGCCGGTGCGGGCGACGTCGAGTTCGCCCGAGACCTGGGCGACGTAGCGGCGGAGAACCGGTGACAGATAGGCATCGATGACGGTGGTGTCGCCGCGCCCGACATATTTGATCAGCGGCGAGACTTCGTGGCTGACCGAGACCTGCTCGAAGCCGAGTTCGCGGGCAATTCGGGCAACGACCGCCTCATGCTCGGGATATTTGTAGGCGTGCATGAAAACGATGGCGACGGCCTTGTAGCCCTTGCCCTTCAGGTCTTCGAGTGCCGCGCGCGCCTTCGCCTCATCGAGCGGCGTCTCGACTGTTCCGTCGGCCAGCACGCGTTCGTCGAGCTCGACGATGTCCTGATAGAGCGCTTCCGGCTTGATGATCTCGGTTGCGAAGATCTTCTTGCGCTCCTGGTAGCCGATCTTCAGAGCGTCGCGGAAACCCTTGGTGGTCACGAGCGCCAGCGGCTCGCCCTTGCGTTCGAGCAGTGCATTGGTGGCAACGGTCGTGCCCATGCGCACTTCGCCGATGAGACCGGTCGGGATCGCGGCACCGGTCGCAAGGCCGAGATGCAGGCGAATGCCCTGCACTGCGGCGTCGCGATAGGCTTCCGGATTTTCCGAAAGCACCTTGCGCGCATGCAGCACCCCTTGCGGATCGCGGCCGATGACATCGGTGAAGGTGCCGCCGCGGTCGACCCAGAAGTCCCAACTGCTGGTTTCGCGTGCGCTCATTGTCCATCCCTCTCGTTCGCGAGCCGCATGACTGTGCAAGCCCGGAAATTCATCAAAGCAGTTCGTTGACAAAATGTCGATAAAATGATGACATAAAATCGTCAAGATGAGGAAGAGCTGAATGACGAAGAAGCCTGAGGATAGCTTCGAGGGTCGGGAATGGGCCGAAAACGCCCTGCCCGAACATCTAAAGCCGGTCGCGGCCATCGGCCCGATCGTTTCCTCCGCGCACTTGGCGGAAGGCGGTTCCCCTGGTCTTTCGGAAGTGGAATACGGCCTGATCCTCGCGTCGCACGCCTTTCATCGCTGGATGATGCGCTGCATGGCGGCCGCCGGCGTGCCGGGCCTTTCGCCGATCGAAATCCTGATCCTGCACACGATCCGCCACCGCGACCGCGGCAAGAAGCTCGCCGACATCTGTCTGGTCCTCGATATCGAAGACACCCATGTCGCGACCTATGCCATCCGCAAGCTCGAAGCCGCCGGCCTGGTAACCACGGGCAAGGAAGGCAAGGAAAAGACCATCCTCATCACCGACAAGGGGTCGGACGCCTGCACGCGCTACGCTCAGATCCGCGAACGCCTGCTGGTTTCCTCGACCGCGAAAGCCCGCCCCTCCGAAGAGACACTCTCCGAGATCGCCGCCGTCCTGCGTTTCATGTCGGGCGCCTATGAACAGTCCGCGCGCGCCGCGACCACATTGTAACGAGGAAGACCGCGTGACTGTCGAAATGCCTGCGCCCCTGCTCGCCGTCGAGAAGCTTTCCGTTGCCTTCAACGGCAACCCCGTCGTCGAAGATCTGAGCTTCACGGTCACGCCCGGGCGGACGCTCGCGATCGTCGGCGAATCCGGTTCCGGCAAATCCGTGACGTCCCTGTCGATCATGCGGCTATCCGACATGATGGGTGGCCAGTTCCCCTCAGGCCGCATTCTGTTTCGCGGCAAGGGTGGCGAGATCGACCTGACGAGCGCGCCGCAGAAGACCATGCGTGCGATCCGCGGCAAGGAGATCGCCATGATCTTCCAGGAGCCCATGACCTCGCTGAATCCGGTCTTCACCATCGGCGACCAGGTTGCCGAAGTGCTGATGCTGCACGAGAAGATGACTAAGGCCGAGGCGCTCGCCGAGACGCGCCGGTTGCTCGACATGGTCCGTCTTCCCGATAGCGCCGAACTGATCGGCCGCTATCCGCACCAGCTTTCCGGCGGCATGCGCCAGCGCGTCATGATCGCCATGGCGCTTGCCTGCCGGCCGAAACTCCTGATCGCCGACGAGCCGACCACCGCACTCGACGTGACCATCCAGGCGCAGATCCTGACGATTATCCGAGACCTGCAGAAGGAACTCGGCATGGCGGTGATCTTCATCACCCACGACATGGGCGTCGTCGCCGAAATGGCCGATGACGTCGTTGTCATGTGGAAGGGCCGCAAGGTCGAGGAAGGCCCGGTCGACGAGATCTTCGCAAGCCCCAAGCACCCCTACACCCAGACACTGCTTTCCGCCGTGCCGAAGCTCGGCAGCATGGTGGGCGAGGAATTCCCAAAGCGCCTGCCGCTGACCATGATGGTCGACGGCGAGCCGAAGCGCGTCGGCGACGTCCATATCCAGCGAACCGCCCGCTATGAGGCCGCACCGATCCTTTCTGTGCGCGATCTCGTCACTCGTTTCGACGTACGCAAGAACCTGTTCGGCAAGGCGACGCACCGCGTCCACGCCATCGAAAACGTCAGCTTCGACATCTTCCCGGGCGAGACCCTGGCGCTCGTCGGTGAATCCGGCTCGGGCAAGTCGACGATCGGCCGCACGATCCAGCAGCTGCAGAACGCGACATCGGGCGAGATCCTCTTCGACGGCCGGCCCGTCTCGGCGATGAGCTATGCCGAGCGGCAGAGACTGAAGCAGGAAATCCAGTACATCTTCCAGGACCCGTTCGCCTCGCTCGACCCGCGCAAGACCGTCGGCTTCTCGATCGCCGAGCCGATCCGCACCCATGGTCTGATCCTCGGCGAAAAGGAAATCGAAAAGCGCGTGCACGAACTCCTGGAGCGCGTCGGCCTGACGGCGGCGCATGCCAGGCGCTACCCGCATGAATTCTCCGGCGGCCAGCGCCAGCGCGTCTGCATCGCCCGGGCGCTTGCCTCCCGCCCAAAGCTGATCATCGCCGATGAGGCGCTTTCCGCACTCGACGTCTCCATCCAGGCGCAGATCATCAACCTGTTCATGGAACTGCAGGAGCAGGAAGGCCTCGCCTATCTCTTCATCAGCCATGACATGGCGGTGGTCGAGCGCATGAGCCATCGCGTCGCCGTGCTCTATCTCGGCCAGATCATGGAATTCGGCAGCCGCCAGCAGGTCTTCGAAACGCCATCCCATCCCTATACCCGCCGGCTGCTTTCCGCCGTCCCGGTCGCCGAGCCCGGCAAGGGCCGCGAGCGCGCTTTGCTGGAAGGCGAAATCCCGAGCCCGATCCGCCGTGTCGGCGACGAACCCGCGGTTCTGCCCCGCAAAGAGATCGCCCCCGGCCACTTTGTGACCAAGGGCGCATGAGCCGCTTTCTTTTTCAGAAGAAGGCTGTCGAAACAGGAGTGAGTAAATGATCAACAAAAAGGGGATCCACGCCGCTTTCATCGCCCTCGCGATGGCCGGCAGTTTCATGACCGCAGCCCCGGCCTTTGCCGCCGGCACGCTGACCGTGTCGTCGCCGCAGGATCCGGGTAGCTGGGACCCGGTCGACACCTTCCTCGTCAACTGGGCGTCCGTCGCCACCAACATCTATGACGGCCTGACCTATCGCGGTCCGGATCTCAAGCTCGTGCCCGGCCTTGCCACGTCGTGGGAAGAGCTCGATGGCGGCAAGCGCCTGCGCTTCACGCTGCGCGAAGGCGTCAAGTTCCACAATGGCGAGCCATTCAATGCCGAAGCGGTAAAATTCACCTTCGACCGCCTGCTCGGCGAGGAGGGCTCCAAGGGCCCGCAGAAGTCCAACTATGCCGTGATTGAAAAGGTCGAGATCGTCGACGAGAAGACCGTCGACCTGCATCTCAAGTCCCCGGATCCGGTGCTGCTCACCAAGCTTGCCGGCTACGGCGCGATGATCGTGCCGCCGAAGTACATCCAGGAGAAGGGCGAGGACTACTTCAACGCCCATCCGGTCGGAACCGGCCCGTTCAAGGTCGTCTCCTATGAGCCGAAGGTCGGGATCAAGCTCGAAGCCTTTGCCGACCATTGGGGCGGCGCGCCGAAGCTTTCAAACCTCAACTACCGCTTCATCTCGGAGCCCGCGACTGCCGTTGCCGAACTGCAGGCCGGCCGGGTCGATCTCGTGATCCCGCCGACCATTCCGATCGGCATGATCCCGACCATCCAGGACGACAGCAACCTGGAGATCGTCACCAGCGCCGGCCCGACGGTCTACGCTCTGCGCTTCAACACCCGCGACGGCATCACCAAGGATCCGAAGGTGCGCAAGGCGCTCATCCTCGGCGTCGATCGCGACACCATCATCCAGTCGATCCTCGGCGGCCAGGCGGACCCGATCGCCAGCTTCCAAGGCAAGCTCTCCTTCGGCTTCGACCCGGCGATGAAGCCGCTGCCCTACGATCCCGAACAGGCCAAGGCCCTTCTGAAGGAAGCCGGTGTTGCGCCGGGCGCCTCCGTGCAGATCGACGTTCGCGGCAACGATGCGACCTTCAACGAGGTCGTACAGGCGATTGCCAGCTACCTGCAGCTGATCGGCATCAACGCGACGATCAAGCCCTATGAAACCAACGTTCTGCTGAACGACATCATCCCGGCCGGCAAGACCGGCGCGATGTTCCAGCAGTCCTGGGGTGGCTGGACACTCGACTACGACAACACCGCCTACTCCATGTACCACTCCGGCGAAAAGTGGAATCCCTACGACCAGGATGCGGAACTCGACAAGCTGCTCGAATCCCAGCGTTCGATCACCGATCGGGCCAAGCGCGAGGAGATCCTCAAGCAGATCGCCAACTACGCCGCCGACCGGTCGCTCGAGATGCCGCTTTACAACCTCAATGCCATCTTCGGCGTGAGCAAGCGCGTCAAGAACTTCACCCCGGTGCCGGACAGCCGCCTGCGGCTCACGGACGTGACGGTCGAGTAAACAATCCGGTCCGCCGCCGCGCGTGAGGCGGCGGACCATTTTCTTTAAAGGGCGGGTCACTTGGCCGGATTTCTGATCAAACGTTTTCTGCAGGCGGTCTTCGTCGTGTTCGTCGTGACACTGACCGTTTCCTATGCCATCCGGTTCACCGGCGACCCGGCCCTGATGCTGGCGCAGGGCGCCGGCAGCGTGACTGAGGAAGACCTCGTGCGCATCCGCGAGGGGCTCGGCCTCAACCAGCCCTTCCTTTCGCAATATGCCGACTTCATCAAAGGCATGTTCACGCTCGATTTCGGCCGCTCCTTCCTCGGCGGCACCCCGGTTTCGCAGCTGATTGCCTCTGCCCTGCCGGCGACCATGCTGCTCGCTTTCGCCTCGCTGATCGTCTCGATCGCGATTTCCATCCCGCTCGGTATCCGCGCCGCCGTTGCGCGCGGCAAGTGGGCAGATCAGACGATCCGCATCCTATCGCTGATCGGCCTGTCCTTCCCGAACTTCTGGCTGGCGATCATGCTCGTGCTGTTGTTCTCGATCGTTCTGAAATGGCTGCCACCGAGCGGCATGGACGGCTTTGCGAGCTTCATCATGCCGGCGCTGACCATGGGCATCATCCTGACGGCGACGAATGTGCGCCTGGTGCGCACCGCGATGCTGGAAACCCTGCAGTCGCAATACATCATGGTTGCCCGCGCCAAGGGCCTCAGTGAGACCAAAGTGCTCTACAAGCATGCGCTGCGCAATTGCGCGATCCCGCTGATCACCTATTTCGGCCTGCAGTTCGGCGGCCTGCTCGGCGGCATCGTCGTCGTCGAACTCGTCTTCAACTGGCCGGGCATGGGCACGCTCGCCTTCGATGCGGTCGCCTCGCGCGACTACCCCGTGCTTCAGGCGGTCATCACGGTGCTTTCCCTGATGATCGTGTTCGTCAATCTCCTGGTCGACATCGCCTATGGCCTCGTCGATCCGCGCATCCGGACGGAGTGAGCCGATGACCACCAAGGCTGCAAACACCCGTTTCGCCCGCTTCCGCAATCTCGAATTCATCCTCGGCGCGCTTCTGACTGGCGGCATCTGCCTCGCCGTCGTCTTCTCCGGCGTGCTCTTTCCGGGTGGCGTCGACAAGATCGACCTGATGGCGCGGCTGACGCCGCCCTTCGTCAACTGGGCCCATCCGCTCGGCACCGACCCGCTCGGCCGCGACGTGCTCGCCCGCGTGGTTGCCGGCGGCAAGATCTCGCTGCTCGTCGGCCTGACCTCGGTTGCCGGCGCCGTCGTCGTCGGCGTGGTCATGGGGCTCGTTTCGGGCTACTATCGCGGCTTCTGGGATATGCTCGTCATGCGCTTTGCCGACGTTCAACTCGCGCTCCCCTTCATCCTGCTTGCGATCACTTTCATCGCCATCGTCGGCGGCGGGCTGACCAACACCATCATCCTCCTGATCGTTTCGCAGTGGGTGCAATATGCCCGGCTGGTTCGCGGTTCGGTGCTGTCGCTGCGCGAGCGCGAATTCATCCAGTCGGCCCGCGCCATCGGCGTGCGCGACTACAAGATCCTGTTCCAGCACCTGCTGCCCAACCTGATCGGCCCGGTCATCGTGCTGATGACCTTGAACGTCGCCAACAACATCCTGCTTGAAAGCAGCCTTACCTTCCTCGGCCTCGGCGTCGATCCGCTGATCCCGAGTTGGGGCGGCATGCTCGCCGACGGCCGCACCTACCTGCAGAACGCCTGGTGGGTCAGCGTCTTCCCGGGCCTGGCGATCCTGCTCACCGTCCTCGGCCTCAATCTTCTCGGCGACTGGCTGCGCGACAGCCTCGACCCAACCGGTAGAACTTCACGATGACGACGATTTTCGAAGGCGCCTTCGAGCGCACGCTCGATACCCTTCTCACCACCTACGGCAAGGAAGCGGCCCGCGGCACCAAAGTCGAAGCCTGGCTCTTCGACGATGCCGCTAGCCGCAAGGCGGCGGAACAGAAGCTCGCCAGCTTTGGCGTGAAGGCGACACTCAGGAGCGCCTACAAGCCGCTGCTGCATTTCTTCCTCGAAGAGGTCGACCGCAATGCGCTCGCCAGCGTCGTCGTCGGCTATCCCCAGCATGAGGGTGCTGCGCAGAACCGCTTCCTGCTCGAAGCTTATCCGCTTGCCGCTCTGGTCGGCGATGCCGATATCCGCTTCGAGGCCGGCAGCAAGCCGGCCTTCACCTACGACGTCGCGCTGACTTTCCGCGATGGGCGCCAGCAAAGCCACGCCGTCTTCGCGCCAAACCGTATCCATACCGACTTCGTCGGTGAAACTCTGTTGTCGCCGACCGGGTGGATTCGTCTCGACGAAGGCTGCGACAAATGTCGCGAATGCCATCTCGAAACCGACTATGAGCGGCTCTTCGCGGGCACTATGCGGGCAATTGCCGACTATGCCTGGGGCGATAGCGAGCCCTATTTCGAAGAGCTCAACATCCGCGTGACCCTGCCGATCACCGACTTCCGCCTGCCCGTCGGCGAAGAGGTCTTGAGCCTTCGTGAGGCGCTGCACGAGGACTTCTATTTCTCGCTGCTCGAAGTCTTCCAGAAGAAGTCCGGTCGTCCCCTCGGCGACCGCGGGCTGAAACCCGGTCAGATCATACCGGAGATCGTCTTTGGCGTCGGCAAGCCGACCGTCGTCGTCGAAGCGCGGCCCTTGCAGGCAGGGGATGCCGAGGGCGAAGCCCAGACGCTCGAAACCGCCGAAGCGCCGCTGACGGTGGCGCAGATCCACACGGAACTCGCCGCGATCGATGGCCAGCCCTTCGAGGCACAGTCGCGCGCCGGCCGGCCGGTGAAGGCCCGCTACCACAAGGGGACTGATGCGCCGGTCATGATCAGCGGCGGCCAGCATCCGAACGAGACGACCGGCATCGTCGGGGTGCTGCGCGCAGCCCAGGCGCTTGCCGCCCGCTCAGGCACCCATTTCACCATCTCGCCGCTCGAAAACCCCGACGGCTACGCCGTGCACCAGCGGCTGCGGGTGGACAATCCGCTGCACATGCATCACGCCGCCCGCTACACAGCACTTGGCGATGACCTCGAATACCGCACTGGCGCAGCGCTCAACGAGCGCGAAATCCGCAAGGAAGCCGAACGCCTGACCGGCGCACAATTGCACGTCAACCTGCACGGCTATCCCTCGCACGAATGGACCCGGCCGCTTTCGGGCTACGTGCCGCGGGGCTTCGCCATGTGGACGCTGCCCAAGGGCTTCTTCCTGATCATGCGCCATCATGCCGATTGGACCGACCGCGCCGAACGGCTGGTCGAGGCAGTCACCGAGCGGCTCGCCAAGGTTCCTGGCCTGCTCGCCTATAACGACGCGCAGATCGCGCTCTACGAGACCCACGCCGGCGAAACCGGCTTCCGGATCATCAACGGCTTTCCCTGCATGATCTCGGTCGACGACCGCCACACGGCGCCGCTGACGCTGATCACCGAATATCCGGACGAGACCATCTATGGCGATGCCTTCATCGCTGGCCACGACGCCCAGAAGGAAACGGTGCTTGCCGCCTACGACGCGTTTCAGCGGATGATGGCCATCGCCTAAAGCCTCACAGGGCGACGGTATCCAGTGCCGCCGCCCAAAAGCCGACCCCTTGAGCGTTCCCCGCAAGCGACAAGCCGCCGCTGGCGATTTTGGCCATCCGACGCCCCACCACCGAATACGGTAAAGCCTGACGAGGCTGCATTGCCGTGCCATTGCGTGTCCCGCTAGAACCGGCACACGCCCGCGCACCCATGCGCCGCAACGTTGCTGCAATCCTCGTCGACCAGACGTGAGGCAACATCTATCGTATTCGGAGAATTCAATGCGCCTGCTCCTTGTCGAGGACGAGCTGGAAATGGCGGCGGCGCTCAGCGCCGCGCTCGGTCGCTACGACATGATCCTGGATCATGCGCCAACGCTCGACCATGCATTGGCGGCGCTCGCCAATCACGTGCATGACGGCATCATCCTCGATCGCCAATTGCCCGATGGCGACGGGCTGTCACTGATCCCGCGCGTCCGTGCGCTGAAATCCGGAATTCCCGTGATCGTTCTGACCGCGCGTGGCGCGGTCGACGAGCGTGTCCGTGGCCTCGACATGGGCGCCGACGACTACCTCGCCAAGCCCTTTGCCGTGGAAGAACTGTTGGCGCGGATCCGCGCCCTCATGCGGCGTTCGCCGGATATCGCCCCCATGACGGCGCGCATCGGCAAACTCGTCTTCGATTTCGACGGCAGGCAGGCGCAGGTGAACGGCCAGTTGCTTGACCTGCCCCGTCGCGAACTGCTGGTACTGGAAACGCTGGCGCGGCGGCAGGGCCGCACGGTGCAGCGCTCGACCTTGGAGGAGTCTGTCTACGGCTACGATGACGAGATCCAATCCAACTCGCTCGACGCGCATGTCTCGCGACTACGCCGGAAGCTTGCCGACACCGGCGCCGGCGTGGAGATCCACAGCATCCGCGGCGTTGGTTATCTGTTGAGGCCTTCGCCATGAGCACGTCATCCGTCAACTCGTTGAAGAAGCGCCTGATCTGGCAGATCCTCACCTTTCAGGTGCTGCTGTTGATGGCGGTCATCGCCGGCCTCATGGCATTGCTGACGCGCGCCGATCTTGGCGGAAAGTTCCTCGATGCCGACGCAGCTTCGGTCGCCGCCGGAGCGATCCGCTCGCAGCCCGCGGGTGGACTGACGCTGGTCGAGACACCGCAATTGCTCGCCATGCGGGCCGAGTCGCCGGATTTCTGGTTCGTCGCGAGAAACGAACGCGGCGACATGATCCGCAGCGGCCCCGTGCCGGACGCCTATCGCGGCATTGGCGAACATCTGGATCGGATCGCCTTTGGCGATATCCGAGACAGCGTCGAGCCCTACACGCTCTCGTCGATCGTGCGCTCGGTGACCACGGAAAGCGGAACCTACACGGTGCTCGCCGGCGGCGGCCGGTTGTGGAGCGCGTCCTTCGCGGTTTTCCTGCTGGCAAACCTGGTGCTGCTGCCGATCGTGCTCATCGTCGTGCTGATCCCGGCCCTTGCCATCCCGATCATCGTCAGGCGTGCCTTTGCCGGCCTCGCCGATATGGTCGATCAGGCCAAGAAGATCGACGTCGATCGCCGCGGCGCCCGCTTGTCCGATCATCGGGTTCCCGGCGAAGTGCGTCCGCTGGTCGAGGCATTCAATGGCGCGCTGCAGCGACTCGACGAGGGGTACGAACGGCGACAGCGCTTCATTCTGGATGCGGCGCATGAACTGAGGACTCCGGTCGCCATCCTGCAGACGCGGCTGGAAAGCATGGACGCCGGGCCGCTCAGAAACCGCCTGTTGATCGATTCCAATCGCATCGCGGGGCTTGCGGAACAGTTGCTGGACCTTGAGCGGATCGATCGCGATGGCGCGGACTTTTCCACGCTCGACCTTGTGTCGCTGTGCCGTGACGTCGCCGCCGACCTCGCGCCGCTCGCGCTTTCGGCCGGCTGCGAACTCTCCTTCGCCTCGGACGTCGAGCGTGTCGTTGCGCGCGGCGATGCCGGCGCCATTGAGCGGGCGGTCACCAATCTGGTGCGCAATGCCATCGAGCATGCCGGTGGTCTCATCACCATCCGCGTCGAACGCGGCGGCGTGATCGAGGTCACCGATGAAGGCCCCGGCATTCCCGAACGCGAGCGTGAACGCATCTTCGAGCCGTTCCATCGCCTGCAGCCACGCGACCACGGCGCCGGCCTCGGCCTGCATCTGGTCAGCGAAATCGTCGGTCGGCATAAGGGCCACATTTCCGTTGTCGATGAACCCGCCGGCGGCGCCTGCTTCCGCATCACCTTGCCCGCGGCATGATACAGATCGCGCGGCTCCCAACATGATTAATAGACAATTAATAACGAAATCAGCAGCTTAGGTAATTTGTGCAATGTTGGCGCAATCCGTGGAGCCGACAAAGGATGCGCATCTTCCAAGCTTCGCGACCACGCTACCCGGCACGAGACGCGAATTGGAAGAGCGAAAGCGCCGCGAAGGGCGCCCTAATCCAATCCACGGAGCAATATCATGCGGCAATCCAGCAAGTTTTCGATCTGGTCCAGTCTCACCCTGCTAACCTTCCTCGGCGTCCAGCAGTCCCAGGCGACCGACTTCTCCGTGCCCGATTATCAGGATCCGCCAGCATTCAGCTGGAGCGGCGCCTATGTCGGTGCGCATGGTGGCCTCGGCTTCAGCGGCAGCCCCAATCCCTTCGCCGATCGCAATGGCGTCGCGCTCGGCGTCCAGGCCGGCTACAACATGCAGGCGGGCCCGGGCATCGTCGGTGCCGAGATCGAGGGCTCCTACCTCGGCGACACGGAGCACAAGGTCAATGGTGGCAAGCTCAAGGAAAAATGGCGCGGTGCGATCAAGGCGAAGGCCGGCCTCACCTTCGACCAGACGCTCGTCTACGGCACAGCCGGCTATGCGATGACCAACTACAAGAAAGGCGGCGATGTTCGCAACGACGTCGGCTTCAAGGGCGGTTATCTCGTTGGCGCCGGCATCGAGCAAGCCTTCGCAGGCGGCCTGTCGGCCAAGCTTGAGTACAACTACATCATGACGCCCGATGTCCGCACCAGCACCGTTTCAGGCTCCAGTGAAAAGGACATCAACAGCCACGTCATCAAGGCCGGTATCAACATGCGCTTCTGACGGGGCCGCCGGTTCGCAGCGGCGCCCTGCTAATCCGACGACCTTCCCGAAAGGGGGCCTGCCGTTGCAGGCCCGGCAAACGGCAGGGCGTCACGCCGAAATCGGATCACTCCGCCGCTTCCCTCGCCAACGGCTCTGATGTCGCCAGCCGGCGCCAGATCGGCGCCATGGCGGCGGCGATCTCACCGTAGATCGCGAAGCGCCGGTCATAGTGTGCACCGAGCGCGGCATTCGGTCGGTAGTGGCGGTCGGTTTGCACCATCGCCGCAGCTCCGGCGGAAATGTCCACAAAGAGACCGATGCCGGCACCCGCGGTGATCGCAGCACCAAGCGCGCCGGTCTCGCGCGAACGCGCGACCGTCACCGGCACATCAAGCACATCCGCAAAGATCTGCGGCCAGATCAGGCTGCGCGATCCGCCGCCTGAGAGCACCGCCTCGTCGAAACCCGCGCCTGCAGCTCGCATAGTCGCGATGTGCTGCCGATGTCCGAAGGCGACGCCTTCGAGCACGGCACGGACCAGATGGCCCTTGGTGTGCCAGCCGGCGACACCGTAGAAACCCGCCCGCGCGTTGCCATCCTGCTGCGCTCCATAGAGAAACGGGTGGTAGAGCGGATCGTTCGCCGCAGGCGCGACCTCGGCCGCCAATTGGCAGCACAGATCGAAGGGTGAGCGGCCGTCCTTGCCGTCGTGTGGAAACAGTTCCCGTACCAGCCATTCGAGATTGGCGGCAGACGTCGCGCTCGCCTCGATCGCCATGTAGCGGTTTCGATCGAAGGTCGAGAACATGAAGATCGGATTGCTGACGTCCGGCTTTTCGATGATGACCTGGTTGATGCTCCAGGTACCGGCAATGATCGAGGCCGCTCCGGTCTTTGTCACGCCGGATCCTATCGCCGAGGCGACGACGTCGAAGAGGCCGCCGACAACAGGCGTACCGGCCGCCAGTCCCGTTTGCACGGCTGCCTCTTCACTCACCCTTCCAACGATCGCGTCGCTTTCGGCGAGATCGGGCAACAGATCCATGCAGTCGTGAAGGCCATAGGCCTTCATCAGCCCATCGTCATAACGTCGCCCGGCGACGTCGAGCAGCCCCGCTCCACTCATGTCGGAGACGTCGCTGACGCGGGCACCGGTCAGGCGATTGACGACGAAGTCCTTGCAAAGAAACACCGTGCCGATCTTAGCGAAGAGGTCCGGGCGAAAGCGTTTCAGCCAGGCAAGCAGCGTCGGCGTCTGCGATGGCCAGGGCCGCTGCCCGGCGATCGGATAGGTGCGCTGGCCGACGCCTTCGGCTTGCCATTCCTCCACGAGGCCGGCTGCGCGGGTATCGAGCGACTGGATGCCGATCAAAGGCGCGCCGCTACGATCGAGCGCATAGAGGCCGTTGCCATGCCCGGCGCAGCCGATCGCAGCGATCTCATCAGCACGGATACCGGCACGCTCGATACAGGCGCGGATCACCACCTTTGCGTGGCTCCAGAGCTCACCGAGCCCTCGCTCGACATGGCCGGGCGTCGGAACCTGGCTATGCCCTTCCTCAGCGGCCATCGCGATCTCGTTGCCCTCTCGGTCAAATAGCACCGCCTTGATCACGGTGTTCCCGGCGTCGATCCCGAGCAGATACTCTCCCATGCGCGAACCCCTCCCAAGGTTCTAAATCCGTTCGACCGAGACGTCGCCGCTGTCCTCCACGGCGACGCGCTCCACCCTGTCACAAGAGGCGTCGCGCCCTGAGGCGCGATGCCGTCCCAGCCAATCTCAGCCGCGCTGATAGAGCGCGTAAGCTTCTTCGCCGCCCGCATCCTCATGGATGATCGCCATCAGCCCGCGCACGACGGCGCTCGGATTGGCGTGCTGGTAGATGTTGCGGCCATAGACCATGCCCATTGCGCCCTGGCGCATCAAGGCCGCCGATTTGGCAAAGACGTTGCGCAGATCTTCTTTGCCGCCGCCGCGCACCAGGACCGGGCAGCGCGCCGCCTCGACGACCCTGTGGAAATCTTCCGCGTTGGTGGTCGGGTCCGCCTTGACGATATCGGCTCCCATCTCGCGCGCAAGCCGGGTCAGGGTCACGATCTTCTCGGCATCGCCATCGACCATGTAACCGCCCTGTTCGGTCACCGGCTGCATGACCAGGGGCTCGATCATCAGCGGCATGCCGTATTTGTCGCAATCGGCCCGCACCCGCGAGATATTGGCGACGCATTGGCGGAAGAGATCGGGCTCGTCCGGCAGCATGAACAGGTTGACGACGACGCAGGCGGCGTCCATCGCCAGCGCGCCGATCAGCGGCTCGGCCTCGTTCTGCAGCACCGCCCACATGTGCCGGTGGCGGATGCGGTTATAGGGGTTGCCCATGTCGAGACGCATGACGAGCGCCGGCTTGTCCTTGCCGGGCACGTCCTGCAAGAGGTCAGCCTGGCCATAGTTCATCTGGATCGCGTCCGGTGCCGCCGCAACCAGAGCCTTCACCACGGCGGACATGTCTTCGAGACCATTGAGGAAGGACGGTTCATTGCAGACGCCGTGATCGATCGCGACATCGAGGCAACGTCCACCACCGAAAAGACGGTTCATCCGGACCTTGCTGTTGTTTCGCATAATGCACTCCTTTGTTCATTCCGTGCGGAAAGGGTTTCCTCGTCGACGCCATGGCGCTCGGCGAGGAGGGTGAGAAAGCGTTTGCGCTCGTGATCGGCGAGGGGCAACGACCAGTGTTTTTCGCTCGCGAGCAAGGCGAGTGCGGCGTCGGCCATGTCGAGCGAGAGTTCGCCAGATATCGCCAGCGTCGTGCGGCGCAGCAGGAGATCGTCGAGATGCTCGACGGCCTCGTTGCGGACCAGGAACTGCAGCTCCCGCGCGGAGTAATCCGGATATGGCAAGGCGTGATCGGCACCGCCAGCGATGAAATCGGCGATCTGCCTCGAGCCCGTTCCATAACGCGTAAACAGCGTGCGCATGCGCTCGCGCGAAAGTCCGGTGGATGCCGCGACGTCGTCGATCCATGTATCGCGATCGGACGGATACTGCCGCCCGCCGCCAATGGCGCGTTCGCCGGTACTGACACGGCGCGCCCGGCCTAGACGCTCCAATGTGAGATCTGCCGCCATTTCGCCGAAGGAGCGGAAGGTCGTCCACTTGCCGCCGATCATGCACAGCACCGGCGGGCCATCGTCGACTGCTTCGACGAAGGTGCAGAAATGGTCGCGCGGGATGCGTCCGGTAAAACTGTCCTCGCTTGCCGGCAGCGGCCGCACGCCCGAGAACTGGAAGACCACCTCCTCCCGCCGGATCTTGATATCAGGCAGAACCCAGGCGAGCGACTGCAGGATGTAGTCACGCTCGTCCGGTTCGCAGCGCACCGTTTCCGGGTCGTCGACGCGGATATCGGTCGAGCCCACCAGCACCTTGCCGAGATAGGGAAAGAGGATGCAGATGCGGCCATCCTCGTTCTCATAATAGATCATATGGCCGTCGAGCGCTTCCATCAGCGCCGGGTTGTCGATGATGAGATGCGATCCCTTGGTGCCGCCCATCAGCGGCGCCGGCTTTGACGTCGAGGGAAATAGCGCTCCGTTGGCGATATCGATCCAGCCGCCAGTGGCGTTGATGATAAGCGTGGGCTCGATCGTAACGACCGCGCCGCTGACACCGTCCTTCAGCTCGTATCGCCCGGGCGCCGCAAGGACCAGTTCGGCATAGTTGAGCGCATGGGCATGTGGGCCGGCAGCAAGTCCGTCCTTCAGGAGCTCGAGACCGAGACGCTCCGGCTGGCTGACCCAGGCGTCGTAGTAGGTGGCAGAACTCTTGATGTCGGGATTGAGCGCCGGCCAACGGGCAAGCGTCGCGCGCCGGCCTCGAAAGGCGTGCTTCGGCATCAGGGCCCGCTTGCGCGTCAGGAAATCATAGATACCGAGGCCCAGCTTGACCGCAACGGCGCCGCGACGGCTCGGACGGCGGGTCAGGCCCATAAACCGCACGGCCCCGTTGGCGAGACCGGAAAAAATATCGAAGATCGGCACCGTCGTTGGAAGCGGCGCCACGTAATGCGGCGCGTTCTTGAGCAACCGGTCACGCTCGACGAGCGATTCCCGCACCAGGCTGAACTCGCCGTTTTCGAGATAGCGAAGGCCGCCATGCACCATGCGCGACAGCGCAGCACTGGCGCCCGAACAGTAGTCGTGCTTCTCGACGAGCAGCACGTTTATCCCTTGCAGCGCCAGCTCTCGAAAGACGCTGAGGCCGTTGATGCCGCCGCCGAGGACGCACACGTCCACCTTCGGGCTCTCTACGAGCCTGTTGAAAATCTCTTCACGGTTCATGATGCCAGCCCGTTACCTGTCCATGTTGACGAGCTTCGCCGCGATCGCCGCGTCGATTCCCTTAAGGTCTTCTTCGTCGAGCCGGATCGTACCCGCTCGGGCATTGTCGAGCGCCTGGCCCGGATTGCGTGCACCGCAGAGCGCGAAGGTCACGCCCTCCTGTGCCAGCGTCCAGGCAATCACGATCTGGGCAATCGTCGCGCCATGTTTCTCGGCGATCGACCGGATCGACTTGGCAAAGGCTGCGACCTTCTCGCGATTGCCGACGGAGAAACGTGGATTATCGCGCCGCTGGTCGTCGCCCGAGAAGACGCGCTCCGGCCCGATGCCGCCCGAAAGAAGACCGAGCGCCAGCGAGGAATAGCTGAGCGTCGCGACGCCGTTGCGCCTCGTCAGTGGCAAAAGATCGGCTTCGATCTCGCGATCGATCATGCTGAAGCGTTCCTGGATCGCATCAAGCCCGCCGATTGCGATGTATTGTTCCAGTTCGCCGCGGCCGACATTGCTGGCGCCGATCGCCCTGATCTTGCCCGCCTGGCGCAGCTCTTCGAGGGCGGCCATGGTTTCCTCAATCGGCGTCGTCGGGTCCTGCCAGTGGGTGATGTAGAGGTCGATATAGTCGGTGCCGAGCCGCTTCAGGCTCTGCTCGACCTCATGGTGGATGGCGTCGCGGCCGAGGTAGCGATGCACCGGCTTGCCGTCCTGGTCGAAGAAGTGCCGCCCCTTGTCCGTATGCCAGACGAGACCGCATTTGGTGGCGATGATGGCCTTGTCGCGCCGGCCGGCAAGCGCCTTGCCGACGATTTCTTCCGAACGCCCGAGGCCGTAGGCGGGCGCCGTGTCGATCAGCGTCACGCCGGCGTCGAGCGAGGCCTGGATCGCGGCGATCGATTCCCGCTCGTCGGTGCCGCCCCACATCCAGCCGCCGATCGCCCAGGTGCCGAGCCCGACGGCCGAAGCCTTCCCGCCCGATCGGCCGATCTCGCGCATCAACTGTTCCCCACTCATGCCAGAAGTCCCTTTTCGCTTGCCATGGCGAGCACACGCTCACCGGTCGCCTCGTCCGTCACCAGTGTATCGAGATGCCGCCCGCGCATGACGCTGAGGATCGGCCCGGCCTTGTTCGGGCCGCTTGCCACTCCGATCTTCGTCGGGATCGAGGCAAACTCCTCAAGCGTCAGCGACACCAGCGAACGGTTGAGGCTGTAGTCGCAGACGCGGCCCTGTTCATCGAGCAGATGGGCGAGCAGTTCGCAGCTCGCGCCGGAGCGCTCGATCGCCGCCCGGTCGGTGCTCGATGACGGATGCAGGTCGTAGTAGCTCGAATCGTCTGACAGGATCGAACCGATGCCAACCACCGCGACCTTCGCCTCTCGCGCCCTGCCGAAAACGTCGGCCACCGCGCGCATATTGATCAGCATCGCCCGCTCGGCAGCGCTGTCGGCAAAAAGCGGCGCATGGATCTGAAAGGACCGGCCGCCGAGCCGGTCGGCCATCAGCGTCGAGACGTGGTTGACGTCGGTATAGTGCTTGCCCTGGACGCAGCCGGTCGCCGGGATGACCTCGACATCGAAGCGGCGCGGTGCCTGCAGCCCGGCAACGACGGCGCTGACGCCCTTGCCGCCGGTGATGCAGATGGTGTCACCATCGCCGATCTCTTCGAGCAGCAGACGCGCCGCCGCCTCGCCGACCGCCTGAAGGGCGGTCTGCTGGTTGTCGGAGACAGTGGGCACGACGATCGCACGGCGGATGCCGCCGATCGCCAGCAGCTGCTCTTCCATGTCGACCAGCGGCTCGATCGGCGATTTGATCTTGATCTCGACCAGGCCGAGCTGGCGGCCGCGCTTGATCAGCCGATTGACGGTCGGCTGCGAAATGCCGAGCCGGTCGGCGATCTGCGACTGGGTCAGCCCTTCGAGGAAATGCAGGACGAGCGCCTGGTGCATCTGCCTTGCGACGACAAGTTCTTCGCGCGCATTCGAAACCGGGGACAGCGTGGATTTGGCAATCGGCATGTTCAGACGGCCTTCCGCTTGTGCAGCAAGTGGTCGATGGAAACGGCAGCTAAGAGAATGCAGCCTTTGATCATGTCCTGCCAATAGACGGACACGTCGAGCAGGATCAACGAACTGGTGACGACCGAAAGCAGCGCGATGCCGAGAATGGCGCCGAGGATCGTGCCCGAGCCGCCGTTGAGCGAGGCGCCGCCGATGACGGCCGCCGCAATGATGTTGAGCTCCATGCCGACGCCGAAGGTCGGCGTCGCGGCTCCGAAGCGCGACATGTAGATGACGCCGGCGACACCGGCGAGCGTCGAGCAGAGCACCGTCACCCAGAACTTCACCTGCTTGGTCTTGATGCCAGAGTAGAGCGCCGCCTTCTCGTTGCTACCGGTATAGAACACCTTGCGGAAGGCGGTTGCCCGACGGAGCAGGAAATCGAAGAGCATGACGACGGCGACGAAGATCAGGATGACATAGGGGACACCATGGAAGGTGCCCTGCCCCACCGCCTTGAACGAGGCCGGCAGCGTGAAGAGCGACAGCGGCGTGCCCTTGGTGATGACGAGGCAAAGGCCGCGCACGATGACCATCGCTGCCAGCGATGTGATGAAGTGGTTGAGCCCGACGACGGTGACGAAGAAGCCCATGATCATGCCGATCATGCTGCTGGCGAGGATGCCGACCAGCGAGGCCGTCCAGGGATCGACGCCGGCAAGAAACAGCGAACCGGCAAGCACCATGGCGAAGCAGACCACCGAGCCGACGGCAAGGTCGATGCCGCCGACGATCAAGAGGATCGTCATGCCGACGACGACGATGCCTTCGACCGAGAAGCTCATCAGCATGGCGCGCATGTTGCCGAAGGTGAGAAAATGCGGCGATGCGAAGCTCATGACGAGCCCAAGCGCCAGGATGATCGCGATCAGCCCGGCTTCGCGCATCGTGCCAATGCGCTTCCAGGCCGGCACCGCCCTCTCGGTTGCAACCATCGTATCAACTGCCATTTCCGCCTCCTCGGCTCTTTCCGTTCTTTCAGGCGACATTTGCTGCCCTGCCTGCCGCGATCCGATCCGTCGGCGTCACGCCGGACGCCAGGCGGATCACCGCCTCCTCGCTCATTTCAGTGTCATCGAGTGCGCCAGCAATCGTGCCCTCGCGGATGACCAGCACCCGGTCACAGAGTCCGAGCAGCTCCGGCAGTTCCGACGAGATCACGACGATGCCGATGCCGGTTTCCGCAAGCTCGCGCAGCAACCGGTGGATCTCGGATTTCGCGCCGACGTCGATGCCCCGCGTCGGCTCGTCCATCAGGATCACCTGGGGGCGGACGGCCAGCTGCTTGGCGATCGCCACCTTCTGCTGGTTACCGCCCGAAAGCGACGAGACCGGCATGTCGATGCCGCCCATGCGCACGCCAAGGCGGCGGACGAACTCACGCGCCAGATCGGCCTCGGCCCTGGAATTCAACAATCCGAGCGGGCCAGTCAGCGTTTTCAGATCGAGGACCGAGATATTCTGGGCGATCGACAGGTCGATGAAGACGCCTGAGCCCTTGCGATCCTCGGAGAGGTAGACGATGCCGGCGTTGACCGCGTCGCGGTAATTGGCGATGCGCTGCGGCTTTCCGCGCAGAGCGACCTCGCCCGTCGATTTCGCCCGCAGACCACAGATCGCTTCGGCGATTTCGGTGCGCCCCGAACCGATCAGGCCGCCGATGCCGAGGATTTCGCCGCGCTTCAGATCGAAGGAAACACTGTCGATGCGGTCGCCGTCGCTCAAGTTGCGGACCGAAAGGATGGGTTCGCCCGAGCGCGCTTCCGGCGCCTGTTTCGGCGGATAGAGCTGGCTGATCTCGCGGCCGACCATGCGGCGCACGACGTCATCAGGCGTGACGTCCGCAATCTTCTCGGTGACCACATGGCGACCATCACGAAACACGGTGACCCGATCGCAGAGCGAAAAGATCTCCGCCATGCGGTGGCTGATATAGATGATCGAAATGCCCGCGGCCTTGAGATCGCGGACGATGCCGAACAGCGCCTGGGCTTCCGCTTCCGTCAGCGCCGCCGTCGGTTCGTCGAGGATCAGCACGCGGCAGTCGAGCGTCAGCGCCTTGGCGATCTCGACGAGTTGCTGGCTGGAAATGCCGAGGTCGGCGACCTTCCGGCGGACGTCGATCGGTGCCAGCCGGTTCATCACACCTTGCGCCTCGCGCTCAAGCGCGCCGTAATTCATCAGCGGCGAGCGGCGGCGATTGGTGGCGGCCATGAACATGTTTTCTGCCACCGTCGCGTCCGGGCAGAGCGCGATCTCCTGGTGGACGAGGCCGATCCCGAGCGTCTGGGCGATCGCCGGAGAGCCTATTTTGACAGGTGCTCCGTCAACGAGGATCTCGCCCTCGTTCGGCTGCAGCACACCGGCAATGATGTTCATCAGCGTGGATTTGCCGGCGCCGTTTTCGCCGCAGAGCGCGTGGATTTCTCCCCGCTCCAGCTGGAAATTCACCTCGGTCAACGCCTTCACCGCACCGAAATGCTTGGTGACGCGCCGGACCTCCAGAACCGGTTGTGCTGTCATGCCGTCCTCCACCCGTATCATTGGCTGCCCGGAGCGGACCGGGCAGCCATTTTTCGCCCTTACTCGTCGATACCCTTGGTACCACGACGCTTCAGGTACTTGTCCCAGTAGAAGTCGTCGGCATTCTCGGCTGTGACGATCGAGAGACCATTGTCGACGAAGGGGATGCTCATCGGGTTGAAGCCGGCGCGCTTGGCGTCGTTCATCGGGTCGATCAGTTCCGGGTGCTTGGCCATCCACAGCAGCATGAAGCCCATATAGCCCTGCATGCCCTGGTTCGGGTTGATGGAGCCGAAGACTTCGCCGGCCTTGATCATGTCGAGGATGTTGGCGTTGACGTCGGCGCACATGACGAGCACCTTGCCGCCGCTTTCCTTGCTGGCCTGGGCCGCACCGATGGCAGAGTTCGCTTCCGGCATGAAGACTGCGCCGAGGTTCGGATTGGCCTGGATGATGCTCATCAGGCCCTGATAGGCCTTGTTCGGATCCTGGTTCGAGGCGGCGCGGCCGACGAGCTTCATGTCAGGCCACTTCTCGGCCATGCGATTGACGAAGGCGGTGATGCGCTTGTCGTGGTTGTCCTGGCCGGGGTTTTCGAGAACCGCGTACTCGCCCTTGCCGCCCATCTTCTCGGCGATCGCGTCGGCGGCGTAGGTGCCTTCGCGGCTGTTGTCCGAGGTGATGAAGGAAACACGCTTCGACAGCGGCGAGTCCGCGGCGAAGGTGACGACGGCCGTGCCCTGGTCGATCGCCCGGTTGATCGGCTCGATGAACGGATCGGAGTTCATCGGGTGCACCAGTATCCCGGCCGGATTCTGGGCGAGCGCCTGGTCGAAGGTGGCGATCTGCTTGTTGACGTCATACTCCGGCGTGCCGGTATATTCGGTCTCGCAGCCGAACTGCTGGCCGGCCTGCTTGAACATCTCATAGACCGGGAACCAGTATTCGACGCCGGATACCATGACGTTCATGACGTATTTTTCGCCGGGCTGGCAGCGAAACGGGTTTGTCGTTTCGGCGCTTGCCGAACCGGCCCAGAATGACGTTGCAATGACCGCCAGAGCGGTCGTGCTGAAAAATTTGCGCACGCGTTCCTCCTCGGGGCCGAAGCCCCTCCCAAAAACCGATGGACCGCCTGTTTGCGGCCGCTGAATATGTGAGTTCGCCGGAACTCCTCCTCGACTTCCGACGATTGCGATTAAAGCCGCGGACTCACCGTCTGTCAATATAATTCATGGCATGAATAATAATTCATGCGCGATGTGAAAAAACAGCGAGGGGTGGCCTTCAATCTGCTGTCACGGGGATCGGCTAGAGGGCAGCGATGGCCACCCTGCAACAGATCGCCTTTCATGCCGGCTGCTCGCTGGCGACCGTCTCGCGCGTGCTCAACGGCGAAGGCCCCGTCAGCGACGAGATGGTACGGCGCGTGCGTCGGGCCGCCGCCGAGCTCGGCTATCGGCCGGCGACGGCCGCGGGGCGCACCGCCAGCCGCAGCCAACCGGTCGTCGGCGTGCTGGTGCCGAGCGTCACCAACCCGGTCTTCGCCGCCTCGCTTGCCGGCATCCAGCACCGCATGCAGGTAGCAAGCCATGGCGTTCTGATCGCGCAATCGAATTATGATCCCGCACTCGAGGCGCGCGCCGTGCGCTCGCTGCTCGAGCAGCGCCCGACCGGACTGATCCTGACACTCTGCGACGCCCGCACCAGCGAAGCGCTTTCGGCGGCACTGCCACCGACGGTGCTTCTCAACAACCGCCCCGTCGCCCGCTTCGCCGCCGCCGTCACGGTCGACAATTACCGCGCAGGCTACGAATTGACCCGGCATATCCTTGCGCATGGGCATCATCGCATTGTCGTGGTCACCGGCCATTTCCACTCCTCCGACCGGGCGCGCCTGCGTTACGACGGATATTCCGCCGCCATGCAGGAGGCGGGCGTCCAGCCGATGGAGGCTGTCGAGATCCCCTTCGTCGACGGTTACGAGAACCTCGACCTCGCGGCGGTCCTCGCGCATCACCGCCCGACGGCGTTCATCGCCTCCAACGACCTTCTCGCCCTCGGCGTAATCGCGGCGCTCCGACGCGAAGGCCTTTCCGTACCGGATGATGTCTCGGTCGCCGGCTTCGACGGCATCGCCCTCGGGCGATTGATGAGCCCAACACTCACCACGATAGCGATGCCCGACGGAGACATGGGGCTTGCGGCGGCGGCGCTATTGCTCGACATGGCCGAGAACGCCTCCGGCTGCCACCATCTCAACCTCGACTGCCGCCTCTACGCGGGCGGGACCGTTCGCCACCTCGTCTGAGCGACACAGGAACGCCGCCCGCGGGATTTCCTCCGGGGCGGCGACAATCATCAAGGAAATAGTATCAGCTACGCGGCAGCAGGCTTTCGACTTCGGCTGCAGCCTCGTCCAGCGCTTCCTTCGGCGTCGTCGACTGCTCAACGATGCGCGACAGGTTCTCGACGATCGTCTGCGTGACCTTCACGCCGTTGCTGCCGGGGAAGGCATACCAGGGGCGCATCAGCGGCATCTGCTCGAGACCGGCGCGGAACAACGGGTTTTCCTTGTAGAAGTTGGCGAGATACTCCGGCGACTTGGCGGCGAGCTCGTTGTTCGGCACGTAGCCGGTACCGGGAACGACGACCGAGGCGCCATAGGGGCCGGCGGCGAACTTCGCGAATTTCCAGGCCGCTTCCTGCTTTTCGGCATCGCGCGTCAGGATGACGACGGCATTGCCGCCGGTCGGCAGCTTGCCGTTTACCGGATCGATCAGCGGAATGTGCGCGGTGCGCAGGTCGAACTTGCCGCCAACATTCTTGATCGTGTTGCGCAGCGCCCCGGTCGTCTGGAACGCAAAGCCGATCTTGCCGGCAACGAAGGCCTGCTCGCCAGCCTGCTTGGTCAGAACCGGCAGCCCACCTTCCTTGACCATGCGGTCGAGCACGTCGACGGCCTTCTGGCCCTCCGGCCCGTTGAAGGCAACCTTGCTCTCGTCTGCACTCAGCATGTCGCCGCCGGCGCCGAAGAGCAGTGCGGAGAACATCCAGTCGTCGCCCTGCCAGCGGAAGTCGATGCCCTCGTTGCCGTCGCCGAGCGCCTTGATCTTTGCCCCGAGCGCGATGACCTCGTCCCAGGTCTTCGGCGGGCTGTCCGGGTCACCGCCGGCTTTGCGCACCAGATCGGCATTGTAGTACATGATCGGGTTGGAGGTGGCGAAGGCAAGGCCCACCTGCTTGCCGCCCACCTGGGCGAGCTTCAGGATGTTTTCTGAAAAGCCCTGCTCGGCCATATTGCCGTCCCTGGCAATGAACGGGCCGAGATCGACGGGGATGTCGCGCTCGTTGACCATGCGCAGGCGGTTGAGGCCGATGAAGGTCAGATCGGGCATCTCGGCCGTGCCTGCCTGACGCATGATCGTCTGGATGCCTTCCTCATAGGTGGCCGACGGGTTGGCGAAGGTGATCTTGATGTCGGGGTTTTCTTCCATGAACTTCTTCGAGATCGTGTCCATCACGTCCTTGAAGAACCCGGGCATCGGATAGTGGACCGTAAGCTGGGTCTCGGCGTAGGCAGGGGCTGCGAGCATCAGCGATGCGGCAGCCGCGGTGAAAAGCTGTCTCAGATGTTTCATGGGGTGCGCTCCAGGTTGGACCGTTCAGCCTTTGAGACCGGTCATGGTGATGCCCTCGACGAAGCGCTTCTGCGCCAGCAGAAATGCAGAAACGAGGGGAAGGGTAATGATGAGGGTCGCCGCCATCAGCGCGCCGTAGTCGTCGCCGGCTTCAGCCGCGCGGAAAAAGAGAAGGCCGAGCGGCGGAGTCGCGTAGTCCTGGTTGGTGACGACGATCAGCGGCCAGAAGAGGTCGTTCCAGTGGGCGACCACCGAGAAGATCGCAAAGGCGGTGATCGCTGGCCAGGCGTTCGGCACGATGACCCGTGCGACGATGCCCGCCTCCGACATGCCGTCGAGCCTTGCTGCGTGGATCAGGTCGTCGGGCATGGCGCGGAAGAACTGCAGGAACAGGAAGATCGCAAAGACCGAGATCGAGAACGGCGCCACAAGTGCTGCGTAGCTGTTCAGCACCGACAGCTTGTCGAAAGCGACATAGATCGGCAGCGCCGTCGCATGGATCGGTACCAGCAGTCCGAGCATGACCAGCACCATCATGGCGCGGGCCGCGCGAAACTTCAGCTTCGCCATGGCATAGGCGCACGGAATGGCGACGACGATCTGGATGACGAAGATCAGTGCGCAGACGACAACGCCGTTGAAAAGCAGGGTCGTCATCGAGACGCGCGACAGAGCCTTGGAGAAGTTCTCGATGTAGGACCACTGCTCCGGGATCAGCGACAGCGACGAGGAGAAGATCTCGCTTTGCGCCTTGCCCGCGGTCGAGACCATGAAGATGTAGGGCGCGAGGAAGAGCAGCGCGCCAAGCGACAGGACCGCGAGGCGGACGATACGGGCGACGGAAAGAGCGTTCGTGATCATGCGTAGTGCACCTTCCGGTCGAGCACGCGGTACTGCAGGAACATCAGGACGACGAGGATCAAGAGGAAGACGACGGTCATCGCCGAGGCGTAGCCGACGCGCAGGTAGACGAAGCCCTCCTGGTAGATGGTGAAGAGCAGCACTTCCGATGCCTTGTTTGGCCCGCCCTCGGTCAGCGTCTTCACCGTCTCGAAGACCTTCACCGAATTGATGATACTGATGGTGGTGACAAACAGCGTCGTCGGCCCAAGCATTGGCCAGGTCACCAGGCGAAAGCGGTCGAACCAGGATCTCGCACCGTCGACTTCGGCCGCTGAATAGAGCTCCCGCGGGATGGCGGTGAGACCTGCGAGGAACAGCACCATGTTGAAGCCGACCGACTGCCAGACGCCGATGATCGAGAGGCCGTAGAGCACCGTGCCGGAGGCGCCGAGCCAGTTGGGGCCGGCAATGCCGAAGAGGGCAAGGAAGGTGTTGATCGGGCCGATGGTCGGATGGAAGAGGAACTGCCAAACGGTCGCCATGGCGACGAGCAGCGAGGCGACCGGCAGAAAATAGACCGTGCGGAAGAAAGCCCGGCCCTTGGTTTCCGCTTCGATCAGCATGGCGATCGCAAGCGCCAGAACGATCGAGACCGGCGTGACGATCGCCGTGTAGACCGCGGTGTTCCAGAGCGACCGGCGGAAGGTGCGGTCGCCGAAGAGTTCGGCGTAATTCTCGAAGCCGACAAAACGAAAGCTGCCGTAGCCGAGCTCGAAATCGGTAAAACCGAGCACGATCACCGCAAGCGTCGGCAGCAGGATGAAGAGAAAGAGGAGGAGGATCGCCGGAAGCGCGAGCAGCCAGGCGATGCGGGCCTCGCGCGTCGCGGGCTCGGCGAGTGCGGTTTCGAAGGTCGCGACGCTAGCCATGAATCTTCTCCCGCGTCGCCGCAACAGCAAGCGGTTCGGCCGGAAGCCGCGCACCTTCGTGATCGAAGAGCATTGCGCGTTCGGGCATGATCTCGACGTCGACAGGCTGGCCGATCGCAAGCGATGCGGCCTCGGCAGGCGCCGACTTGGAGGTCATCACCTCGCCGATCGCATCGAGGCGGGCATGGACGATCACTTCCGAGCCGAGGAATTCCATCCGCTCGACCCGCGCGCTCAGCCGGCCGGCACCTTGCGGACTAAAGCGAACGAATTCCGGGCGGACTGCAAGCTTCACCGGCGCGTCAGGTGCCTGCCCCCGGTTCGCCATCAGCACCAGATCACCGAAGCGGACGATGCCGGCGGCATCAGTGCGGGTTTCCACCACGTTGATCTTCGGCTGGCCGAGGAAGCGCGCGACTTCGACATGGGAGGGGTTGTCGTAGATCTCCTTCGGGTTCGCCAATTGCAGCAGATTGCCGCCGATCATGACGGCGACCCGATCGGCCATCGACAGCGCTTCCGACTGGTCGTGGGTGACATAGAGCGTCGGCACGCCGGCGCGGCGGTGGAGATCGACGATCTCGCCGCGGGCATGGACGCGCAGGTTGGCATCGAGATTGGAGAGCGGCTCGTCCATCAGGAAGACGGCCGGACGCCGCACCATGGCGCGGGCGAGCGCCACGCGCTGGCGCTGGCCGCCCGACATCTGGCCCGGTTTGCGGTCAAGCAGGTGGTCGATCTTCAACGCCAGAGCCATTTCCTTGACCTGACGCTGGATATCGGTGCGGATCTGTTTCTGCCCCGGCAGGACATTGCCAACGAACGGCAGACGCTGCGCCGCCGTCAGGCGCCGCATGGCGAGCGGCACAGCGATATTTTCTCCGGCGGTCAGGTGCGGATAGAGGGCATAGGACTGAAACACCATCGCGACATTGCGATCGGCCGCAGCCTTGCGCACGACGCTGCGGCCACCGATGACGATCTCGCCGGTATCGCCGTGATCAAGCCCGGCCACGATTCGAAGAAGCGTGCTCTTGCCGCAGCCGGAAGGACCGACAAGCGCGATGAATTCGCCCACTTCGGCCTCCAGGCTGACGCCTTTCAGGATGGCGTTGCCGCCATAGGATTTGGTGATGCCATCAAGCGAAAGCACGCTCATTGCGCCGCCTCCACCTTAAGCTTCTTCTTGGCGGCGAGCGGATAGACCTCCTCGACGATCGGATCGAGCACGTGGCTGACAAGCCCCGGAACGGCAACGATCTCGCTCACGACGCCGGCTTCGCTGAACGTGTGCACGACGGCACCGACCAGCCGTTCGCCCGGCATCGGCCGCTCCAGGGTGTCGATGATGAAGGAGGTCGGCGGCGCCCAGACGAGCGACATTCCGGCGTGTTCCCCCGTCCAGGCCCAATGCAGATGGCCGCTTGCATGCAACGCCACGCCGGACGCGGCGAAGAGATCAAACAGACGCCGGCGCTGGCGGGGGCGGATGCCCCAGTAGCCGGTGTCGCCTTCCTGCGGTCCATCGACGAAGAGCGGCTTGTGGGCAAAGACCGCCACCTTGCGCCCGTCGCGGTCTCGCAACTGCTCTTCCAGCCAGGCGAATTGCTTCTCCTCTTCCTCGTCCTCGAAGCCCACAAGAAGGCTGTTGAAGCCGACCAGTCGCCAATCACCGTGATCGGAGACCCAGTAGTCCGGGCCGGCGAGTCCGCGCCAGCGGGCAAGACGCTCCGGGTCGACCGGTTGGTGCGAGCCCGGCAGATGGCCGACGTCATGATTGCCGGGAACGACGAGCACCGGCATCGAGAGCCGGTTGATCAGGCCCAGCGAAAAGGTGATGTCGTCTTCACGGTCGGCGCCGTCGATCGTGAGGTCGCCGGTGTGGATGACGAGATCAGGCGCCATTTCCTCGATCCAGGCGCGAACCGGCTCCCAATTGTTGTTGAAATGGCTCTTGGAGGGGCTGAGATGGGTGTCGCTGATCTGGACGATCTTCATGGGAACGGGCCTCCGACGATGGCTTCAAGGCGTGCCTCATCGGATGGATTTCTCTCCCCTCCGATGCGGTTGGCCGCAGTCTTTAGGGGCTTGCCATGTCAGTTTGGTAACAGTCGTTCTCAGCTGATTTTCAGTTTCTCCATGAAAGCGTCACCTTCAGGAAAGCCAACCGGTCGCGAAGTTCACCCTTGCGCGTCCCGATGGAAGCGTTGCGGTGGGTGTGCTCAAAATTTCATACTATTGTATACAATAATTTGCGCATATTGACGACGAAAAGCTCAATTCGTGAGCAGTCGCCCTAAACCGATAACGACTGCAGCCGGCAACCGAAACGGCCATTCTCGCGCGAAAACATAGCCTTAGGCTCGGCGAACGAAATTGGCACGATTGATGCTTCTTCTCTGGTGCAAGGAGAACGCTCATGTCGAAAGCCGCAGAGATCGATATCGTATCCGTTTCCAAGATGTACGGTGCGACCACCGCCGTGCACTCGATCAGCCTGAAGATCCCCGCGGGCAGTTATTGCTGCTTCCTCGGCCCTTCGGGCTGCGGCAAGACCTCGACGCTGCGCATGATCGCCGGCCACGAGAGCATCTCCTCAGGCGACCTGCGGCTCGGCAACGTCGTCGTCACCGATTTTCCGCCGGCCAGGCGCAGCACAGCGATGATGTTCCAGTCCTATGCGTTGTTCCCGCACCTCGACCTCGTCGACAACGTTGCCTTCAGCCTGAAGATGAAGGGCGTAGAACGCGACGCGCGCCGCGCCAAGGCACTCGAGATGCTGAAGTTGATGCAGATGGAGGCCTATGCTTCCAGGCGCCCGGCCCAGCTTTCCGGCGGCCAGCAGCAGCGCGTGGCACTCGCCCGTGCGCTCATCACCGAGCCGGAAGCGCTGCTGCTCGACGAACCGCTGTCGGCGCTCGACCCGTTCCTGAAGATCCGCATGCGGGCGGAATTGAAGAAGCTGCAGAAGACGCTCGGCATCACCTTCGTGCATGTCACCCATAGCCAGGAAGAGGCGATGGCGCTCGCCGATCTTATTGTCGTCATGAACAGCGGCCGGATCGAGCAGGCGGCCGCACCTCGTACGGTGTTCGAGCACCCGGCCACTGCCTTCGTCGCGCGGTTCATGGGCGACCACAACGTTCTCTCCGGAAAAGTCCGCGCGATCAGCGGCGATGTCGTCGAAATGGAGACCGCCGAAGGCCAGACCTTCGCGGTGCGCGACATCGCCCAGGAGGTCGGCCGGCCCATCGACATCGGCATCCGCACCGATCGCGTGCGGCTCGACCCGCCGGGCGAGAAGGGCCTCGGTTTCCAGGCGGTGGTTTCCAACATCGAGTACCGCGGCGCCTCGGTGAAGCTCACCGCCATCGGTGCCGGCAGCGACGACTTCACGCTGATCGTCAGCGACGCTGACTATTTCAGGAAGCCTGTCGCGGTCGGTGACGCGGTGTCCCTGAGCTGGACCCTGGAGGACGTCGTCCCCCTCGGCCGCCTTTCCGCATGAGCTAATCAACCATCACAAGAAGGGGAACTGCACATGACGACTGAAACTAAAACCGAAAAGCCTGGCGCCGGCCTGACACGCCGATCGTTGTTGAAGACCGGCGCTGCCGCCGTCGGCGCCATCGCCGGATCGGGTGCCATTACCGGCTTCCCGACCATTTGGGCCCAGAACCCGATCACGCTTCGCCAGTTCGGCACCGGCGTTTCCAACATCAATGCGATTGCCGAGAAGTGCAAACAGGACCTCGGCATCACCTTGGAAATGACGGCGACCGATTCCGACGCCGCCGCCCAGCGTGCGGTGACCCAGCCCGATTCCTACGACATCGCCGACATCGAATACTGGATTGCCAAGAAGGTCTTCCCAGCCGGCGTGATGCAGCCGATGGACGTGAAAAAGATCAAGTACTTCGACAAGATCGTGCCGCTGTTCATCGACGGCAAGCTGAAACCCGAAAGCGTGGTCGCCCAGGGGACCGCACCGCACACCGTCGGCTTCGTCGAGGCGCAAGATTCCAAGACCTTCGCCAAGTCGCCGACCGACTGGATGACGCTGATCCCGACGATCTACAACGCCGACACGCTCGGCATTCGCCCCGATCTCGTCGGGCGCGAGATCTCGACCTGGGCCGACATCATGGACCCGGCGTTCAAGGGTAAGACCGCGATCCTCAACATTCCTTCGATCGGCATCATGGACGCCGCGATGATCATGGAGGCGCTCGGCAACATCAAATATGCCGACAAGGGCAACATGACCACGGACGAGATCGACAAGACGATCGACTTCCTGATCAAGGCCAAGCAGGACGGCCAGTTCCGTGCCTTCTGGAAGTCCTTCGACGAGAGCGTCAACCTGATGGCTTCGGGCGAAGTCGTCATCCAGTCCATGTGGTCGCCGGCCGTCGCCGCCGTCCGTTCCAAGGGCATCGCCTGCAAGTACCAGCCGCTGAAAGAAGGTTATCGCGCCTGGGGCGGCGGCCTCGGGCTTGCCGCCCATCTCCAGGGCGCACAGCTCGACGCGGCTTATGAGTACATCAACTGGTACCTCTCCGGCTGGGTCGGCGCCTACCTCAACCGTCAGGGCTACTACTCCGCCGCGATGGAGACCGCCAAGGGCTTCATGTCCGAGGACGAGTGGGGTTTCTGGGTGGAAGGCAAGCCCGCCCAAGGCGACATCCTTTCGCCGGAGGGCAAGATCATGGAGAAAGCGGGTGCGGTGCGCGACGGCGGCTCGTTCGAGGAACGCATGGGCAAGGTCGCCTGCTGGAACTCTGTGATGGACGAGGACCGTTACATGATCAAGCGCTGGAACGAGTTCATCGCGGCGTAATCGCCGGCGCGGAAGCGCCCCCTCACCCTAACCTTCTCCCCGCAGGCGGGGAGAGGGGACGTGCCACATCGGCCGGCCGAGCGTGCACATAGGCGATCAAGAATGAGCGGGACGGCGACGCATCTCCCTTCTCCCGCAAGCGGCGAGAAGGTGCCGGCAGGCGGATGAGGGGCGGACCCCGATCGCAGAAATCCAGAGAGGAACGACGATGGCGACACTTGCGACGTCCCAGCCAGGGGAAATCAGGACAGAGAAGGCATCACGTCGCCGGGGCGCTCCGCGCGCGCTGGCCTCCCATCTCCAGGCAACCCCTCTCCTTTTGATCCTCGGATTCTTCTTCGTGCTGCCGATCCTGACCATCATCGTCGTCAGCTTCTGGGACTATGACTTCGCCGGTCTCTATCCGGACTTCCTGACGATGAACTACGCCGATACGCTCGGCTCGTGGGTCACCTGGAAGACCTATCTCAACACGCTGAAATTCACCGTCCTCGTCTGGGCGCTGACGCTCTTAATCGGCTTCTGGGTCGCCTATTTCCTCGCCTTCCATGTCCGCACAACAACCATGCAGATGGTGCTGTTCCTCGTCTGCACCGTGCCGTTCCTGACCTCGAACATCATCCGCATGATTTCCTGGATCCCGGTGCTCGGCCGCAACGGCCTTGTCAATTCGACCCTGATCGAGCTTGGCCTGATCCCACAGCCGATCGAGTGGCTGCTCTACTCCGACTTTGCCGTGGTGCTTGCCATGGTGCATCTCAACACGCTGTTCATGGTCACGCCGATCTTCAATACGCTGATGCGGATCGATCGCTCGCTGATCGAGGCGGCGCGCGACTGCGGCGCTTCCGGCGGCCAGATCCTCTGGAACGTCATCCTGCCGCTCGCCAAGCCGGGCATCGCGATCGGCTCGATCTTCGTCGTCACGCTCGTCATGGCAGATTTCTCAACGGTGCAGGTCATGTCCGGCGGCCAGAGCGCCTCCGTCGCGCTGATGATGAAAAACCAGATGTCTCTGCTGCAATATCCGGCAGCGGCCGCCAATGCCGTGGTGCTTCTGATCGTCGTGCTCTTTATGGTCGCCGCGATCCTGCGCGTCGTCGACGTCCGCAAGGAGCTTTGACATGAACCACGAGAGACGCGGCAAGGAATTCTACCTGCTCGCAATCTTCTTCACGCTGTTCGTGCTGTTTCTCTACGGCCCGCTGTCGGCCGTGCTGATCCTGTCCTTCCAGGGACCGGACGGCGGCCTGACCTTTCCGCTGAACGGCCTATCGCTGCACTGGTTCTACAACCTTTTCGAACGGCAGGCGGTCGGGGACTTCGGCGCCTCATTCCGGCGCTCCTTTACGCTCGGCCTGATGGTAATGACGGTCAACGTCGTGGTCGCCCTGCTTGCAGGCCTTGCCTTCCGCCGACGCTTCCGCGGCGCAACCGCGCTCTTCTATCTCACCGTCGCAAGTCTCGTCGTGCCGTCGATCATCATCTCGCTCGGCATCGGCGTCGTCTTCCAGCAGTTCGGCCTGAAGCCCGCCTGGTACTCCTCCGGCTTCGGCGCGCATCTCACCTGGACACTGCCTTTCGGCGTGCTCATCATGTTTGCGGTCTTCAACCGGTTCTCACCGGCCTACGAAGAAGCGGCGCGCGATCTCGGGGCGACGTCCTGGCAGACCTTCCAGCACGTTCTCCTGCCGATGATCGCGCCAAGCCTGATCGGCGTCGGCCTCTTCGGCTTCACGCTCTCCTACGACGAATTCGCCCGCACGCTGATGACTTCGGGCAGCTACAACACTCTGCCACTCGAGATCTACGGCATGACTACGAATGTGACGACGCCGGTGCTCTATGCGCTCGGCACGGTCACCACCCTCTTCTCCTTCACCATCATCCTCGTCGCGCTCGCAGTCATTCTGACCTTGCGACGCCGCCAGGCAAAGCTGAGCTAGGCTAGATGCGCATCCTGATCATCAATCCCAACACCACCGCGTCGATGACGGCCAAGGCAGCCGCGGCCGCTCGGACTGTCGCCAACCCTGCCACGGAAATTCTCGCGCGCACCTCCAGATCGGGACCGGCCTCGATCGAGGGGCATTATGACGGCGCCGTCGCCCTGCCGGGCCTGCTCGCCGAAATCCGCGACGGCGAGGCCGCAGGCGCCGATGCCGCGGTCATCGCCTGCTTCGACGACACCGGCCTCGAGGCGGCCCGTGCGCTCGCCCGCATACCGGTGGTGGGGCTCTGCGAATCCGCCGTCGCGACCGCTGCCATGCTGGCGCAACGTTTCACCGTGGTCACCACGCTCGAACGGTCACGGGTGCTGATCGAGAATCTCGTCCGGCATTACGGCATGGGCGACCGGGCAAGGGTCCGCGCCGCCAACATCCCGGTGCTCGAACTGGAGGACAAGGCATCAGACGCGCTCGCCAAACTCCGGCGCGAGATCGAGCTGGCGCTCAATCAGGATGGCGCAGAAGCGATCGTGCTCGGCTGCGCCGGCATGGCCGATCTCGCCCGGGCGCTCCAAGCGGACTATGACGTCCCTGTCATCGACGGCGTTTCGGCCGCGGTCAAGCAGGCGGAAGCACTCGTGTCACAGGGACTTATGACCAGCAAGCGCGGGGCCTATGCGTCGCCGCTCAGCAAGCCCTATTCAGGTTTCATGAGCGCGCTCGCTCCGACCCCGGCTTGAGGTGATGCCGACCTGGAATCGCCCACGACTGTCGCCAGCAGCGCATTCGATGCGTCGGCCTCGGCAATAATCCAATCGCGAAAAGCCTGGATCTTTTTCTGCCGCCTGCTGCTCTGCGGATAGACCAGCCAATAGGCGCGACCATCTCTTACCACATGGTCGAAGGGCCGGATGAGCCTGCCGCTCTTCAGTTCGTCCATCAGGAAGGTTGAAACGGCAATCGCGATGCCATGGTCGTTCAAAGTCGTCGTGACGTCCATCGCCTGGACGTCGAAGATCAGTTCGGTACCGTTGCTCGCCGGTGGCTCCACCCCGGTTTCGATCATCCATCGCCGCCACCAGCTGGCGTTGCCGAAGCGCCGTACACGCAGGACGTCCGAGGGATGCCTGAGCTGGTGCTTCTCCATGAAAGACGGCGTGCAGACCGGCATGTAATCGATAGGGAAAAGCGGGAACACGTCGTTGCCGGGCCAGTCGCCGTTGCCGCTGCGCACCACGAGATCGATGGCGTCACGCTTGAAGTCGATCAGCTCGGTCGACATGTGCACCCGGATGCTGATGTTCGGATGGGCCGTCTGGAACGAGGCGAGCCGCTGGCCGAGCCAGCTCGACACGACGGTCGGCAGCACGGAAATGTGCAGGTGGTGTTCGGTCTTGTCGGCAATCTCCGAGAAGGCCGCCCCGAGAAGGTCGATCGCTTCCGTCACCTTCGGCGCCAGCTGCCGCCCGGCCGCCGTCAGCCGAACCTCGCGCGGAAGACGAACGAAGAGCGGCGTGCCGATGCGCTCCTCCAACAGCCGGATCTGGTAGCTGACCGCCGCCTGCGTCATGCCGAGCTCGTCGGCGGCGCGGGTGAAGCTCAGATGTCTGGCGGCCGCTTCGAAGGCGCGCACGGCACTCATGGGAGGAATCTTGCTCATGGCCCTGAGATAAGCATTCTTTATGCCAGCATGCGAGAAATCGCTTTGCGCGAAGCAGCAAAAATCCTCACTTTTTTCGTGAACACAACAGCAAAAACAAAGAGGATAGCAATGCTTAGCGCAGTGCGATCAACGATCCTTCATGCCCTGAACTGGGCCGGCAACGCACTCAACCCAATCATCGCCATCGATACGTTCAGCGAATTCCAGCTGAAGGATATCGGGCTGACGCGAGATCAGGAGACCATCCGGGCGCGCGTCGGCGATGGTGCCGATCCTTGGCATTGGCCGAAGGACGACAATCCGCGCAGGTCACCGCCCTCGCCGGAGCGGGATTGCGGCGACGCGCCGCAAATGGCAAGGGCTTCGCCTCGAGCCCAGCCCGGAGAAAACAAAGACATAAGCATGTCGCTCTGCGATTGACGGAGCGCAGAGGCAAGACACAGCGCAGTTATCGTGATCTGCCACCTTCCCAGCCCGCGGACCGAATTCGGGAGAGATCCGGCGTGGCGTTTCTAAAAGCGGCGTGCCGAAGCCCCTTCGCAAGTGATCGCAACGGAGCGAGCGCGGGGCTCAAAGCCGAGAAGTTCTTCACCCACAGGTTTCGCCGCCTCCCGCCGTTTACTCCTTGTTATCCACACGGCGAAAGAAATCACCTTCTCACCCCGGCTTCGGGCACCTCGAACCTATTGACGCAGATTTGCGATGAACTACTATATCTAGTGTTCGAGGTTCTCTCGATTCGCAGGGATTGAGTAGCTAAGACGGGAATACGGTGCGTCGGCGAGTTTTCGCTAGGCTATGCCGTAGCTGCCCCCGCAACTGTAGACGGCGAGCGACTGTCCGGAATTGGACCACTGAGGCATGAGGCCTCGGGAAGGTCGGGATGGAAGCTGAGACCCGTGAGCCAGGAGACCTGCCTCGAGCAACAAACGTCCACGGGCGGGTGTCCGGAGGGGTTGAGTCTACTGCATGTTTCCTTAAATCGTCGCCGATTTAAGGATAAAAACATGCAGCAAATCGAAGTGCTACAGCGATCTTTGCGCGTCTGATAGGACGCACGGCGCTGTCGTGCGGCAGGATGAGCCTGCCTGATCGTCTCGACATCTCCCCGGCAGCCTGTCGAAAGCTTCGGGGTGAAGTCATGTCCGCGTCATTGAAATTCTATCGCTCGCCAATCAAGAGGCGCGGTTTCCCGCGCAGCTGACGAAGAGGCATGCCCGGGCGTCCAGATCCGAGCGAGCCACAGCCATGACAGCCCTGCATTTCGCCGGATCGCGGCTGCGTGTCCGTGCGCCTTCTCATGCTCTCATCCAGCCGACCAAACGAGGAAGAAATGAACGTTACCGTCTACAGCAAGCCCGCCTGCGTCCAATGCACCGCGACCTACCGAGCGCTCGATCGCCAGGGCGTCAACTACGAGGTCATTGATATCTCCATCGACCAAGACGCGCTCGAAACGGTCAAGGGCCTCGGCTACATGCAGCTTCCCGTCGTCGTCGCCGGCCCCGAACACTGGGCGGGTTTTCGCCCCGACAAGATCAGCGCGCTTTCCTAGAGGAGACGGGCGGTGGGCCTGATCGTCTATTTTTCCAGCCGCTCGGAAAACACCCATCGCTTCGTCGAAAAGCTCGGCCTTCGCGCAGCGCGCATACCGCTCAAAGAAAGTAAGGCTTCACTTACGGTTTCCGAGCCTTTCGTGTTGGTCGTGCCCACCTATTGCGGCGATGACGGCCGGGGTGCGGTGCCGAAACAGGTCATCCGCTTCCTCAACGATGCGGGCAACCGCTCTCACATCCGCGGCGTCATTGCTGCGGGCAACAGCAATTTCGGCGCGACCTACGGGATCGCCGGCGACGTCATCGCGGCCAAGTGCCAGGTGCCCTACCTCTACCGGTTCGAGCTTCTCGGAACAGAGGAGGACGTCGCCAATGTCAGAAACGGGATGGAACGATTTTGGACGTCTCAACACTCGAACGCCCCCTGAAGGCGACGGAAGCGGCGCTGGACTATCATGCGCTGAACGCAATGCTGAACCTCTATGATGAAGAGGGACGGATCCAGCTCGACAAAGACCGGCTGGCGGCGAAACAATACTTCCTCCAGCACGTCAACCAGAACACGGTCTTCTTCCATAACCTCAGGGAGAAGCTCGATTATCTGGTGACCGAGGGCTACTACGAGCAGCAGGTTCTCGACCAGTATTCCTTCAACTTCGTCCGCGATCTCTATGACCACGCCTATGGGAAGAAGTTCCGCTTCCCGACCTTCCTCGGCGCGTTCAAATACTACACGTCCTATACGCTGAAGACCTTTGACGGAAAGCGCTACCTGGAGCGCTACGAGGATCGCGTCTGCATGGTGGCCATGACACTGGCGCGCGGCAACGAGGGACTTGCCCGCGATCTCGTCGATGAGATCATTTCCGGGCGTTTCCAGCCGGCGACGCCGACCTTCCTCAATGCCGGTAAAAAGCAACGCGGCGAGCTCGTCTCCTGCTTCCTGCTGCGGGTCGAGGACAACATGGAGAGCATCGGCCGCGCGATCAATTCCGCATTGCAGCTCTCCAAGCGCGGCGGTGGCGTGGCGCTGTCGCTCACCAACATCAGAGAGATGGGCGCGCCGATCAAGCAGATCGAGAACCAGTCCTCCGGCATCATCCCTGTCATGAAACTGCTTGAAGACAGCTTCTCCTATGCCAACCAGCTTGGCGCCCGCCAAGGGGCAGGTGCTGTTTATCTGCATGCCCACCACCCGGACATCATGCGCTTCCTCGATACCAAGCGGGAAAATGCCGACGAAAAGATCCGCATCAAGACGCTGTCGCTCGGCGTCGTCATCCCGGACATCACCTTCGAGCTCGCCCGCAACAACGAGGACATGTATCTGTTCTCGCCCTATGACGTGGAGCGCGTCTACGGCGTGCCGCTGACCGAAATTTCGGTGACGGAGAAGTACCGCGAGATGGTCGAGGATGCTCGTATCCGCAAGCGGGAGATCAAGGCGCGCGATTTCTTCCAGATCATTGCCGAAATCCAGTTCGAGAGCGGATACCCCTACATCATGTTCGAGGACACGGTGAACCGGGCGAACCCGATCGCCGGGCGCATCACCATGAGCAACCTCTGCTCGGAAATCCTGCAGGTGAGCGAGGCGAGCGAATTCAACGACGACCTCTCCTACGCAAAGATGGGCAAGGATATCTCTTGTAATCTCGGCTCGCTGAACATTGCCGCGGCGATGGACAGTCCGGATTTCGGCCAGACGATCGAGACCTCGATCCGCGCGCTCACCGCCGTCTCCGAAATGAGCCACATCTCTTCCGTGCCTTCGATCGAGAAGGGCAATGACGACAGCCACGCGATCGGCCTTGGCCAGATGAACCTGCACGGCTACCTCGCCCGCGAGCGCGTCTTCTACGGCTCCGAGGAAGGCATCGATTTCACCAACATCTATTTCTACACGGTGACCTATCACGCCATCCGCGCATCCAACCGGCTGGCGGTCGAGAAGGGCGTGACCTTCAAGGGCTTCGAGAACTCGAAATACGCGTCAGGCGAATATTTCGACAAATACACCGAAGCCGAATGGCTGCCGGCGACGGAGAAGGTGAAGGGCCTGTTCGAAGCGGCCGGCATCCGCATCCCGACGCAGGACGATTGGCTGGAACTGAAACAGGCGGTCACGCAAGGCGGCCTCTACAACCAGAACCTCCAGGCGGTGCCGCCGACGGGCTCGATCTCCTACATCAACCACTCGACCTCCTCGATCCACCCGATCGTCTCGAAGATCGAGATCCGCAAGGAAGGCAAGATTGGCCGCGTCTACTATCCGGCCGCCTTCATGACCAACGACAACCTCGAATATTACCAGGACGCCTACGAGATCGGGCCGGAGAAGATCATCGACACCTATGCGGCTGCGACCCAGCATGTCGACCAGGGCCTGTCGCTGACCCTGTTCTTCCGCGACACGGCGACGACGCGCGACATAAACCGCGCGCAGATCCACGCCTGGAAGAAGGGCATCAAGACGATCTACTACATCCGCCTTCGCCAGATGGCGCTTGAGGGCACGCAGGTCCAGGGCTGCGTTTCCTGCGCGTTGTAGCGCCGCGTTCCCATTAAGTGCCCCTCACCCTAACCCTCTCCCCGCCTGCGGGGAGAGGGTACCTGCCACACTGACGGCCCAGATTATGCGAGATGGCGCGGCATACACCTTCTCCCCGCAAGCGGGGAGAAGGTGCCGGCAGGCGGATGAGGGGCGTCCACGCCCGAGAGGACAACGAAATGAACATGCACACCAAGCCAGCAAACCGCATCCGCGCCATCAACTGGAACCGCATCGAGGACGACAAGGATCTGGAGGTCTGGAACCGGCTTACCGGCAATTTCTGGCTGCCGGAGAAGGTGCCGCTCTCCAACGACATCCCCTCCTGGGCGACCCTGAAGCCGGAGGAGCAGAAGCTCACCATCCGCGTCTTCACCGGCCTCACGCTGCTCGACACGATCCAGAACGGCGTCGGCGCCGTCAAGCTGATGGAGGATGCCATCACTCCGCACGAGGAGGCGGTGCTTTCCAACATCTCCTTCATGGAAGCGGTGCACGCGCGCTCCTATTCCTCGATCTTCTCGACGCTGTGCCCGACGCCCGATGTCGACGACGCCTATCGCTGGTCGGAGGAAAACGAGTTTCTGCAGAAGAAGTCGGCGCTGATCATGGAGCAGTATGCCTCCGCCGATCCGCTCAAGAAGAAGGTCGCCAGCGTCTTCCTCGAAAGTTTCCTGTTCTATTCCGGTTTCTATCTGCCGATGTACTGGTCGAGCCGCGCCAAGCTCACGAACACCGCCGATATGATCCGGCTGATCATCCGTGACGAGGCGGTGCACGGCTACTATATCGGCTACAAGTTCCAGCGCGGCCTGGAGAGGCTGACCGAGGAACGCCGGCAGGAAATCAAGGACTTCGCCTTCGACCTGCTGCTCGAACTCTACGACAACGAGGCGAAATATACGGAAGCCCTTTATGACGGCGTCGGGCTTACCGAGGACGTGAAGAAGTTCCTGCACTACAACGCCAACAAGGCCCTGATGAACCTCGGTTACGAGGCGCTGTTCCCGGCAGAAGCCTGCAAGGTCAACCCCGCCATTCTCTCCGCGCTCTCACCCAACGCCGACGAGAACCACGACTTCTTCTCCGGCTCTGGCTCGTCCTATGTCATAGGCAAGGCGGTCGCGACCGAAGACGAGGACTGGGATTTCTGAGGAACCCCAGGTACCTGCGGGAACATGAAGAACCGCCCGAGGACATGATGTCTTTGGGCGGCTCCGCGCATCAAAGGGGTGTGGTTATTCCGCCGCGACCACACGGCTGCGGCCGATCGTTGCCTGCGTCAGCAGGAAGGCGGCAAGCGCGCAAGCCGCGATGGCACCGGTCATCGGCAGAGCGGTTCCATCGAAGAAGACGCTCGCGATGATCATCGCGACGGCGGCGGTGACGAAATGCAGCGTGCCCATCAGCGCCGATGCGGTGCCGGCGATTTCGCCGTGATCCTCAAGCGCCAGCACCGCCGAGGTCGGGATCACCAGCCCGAGCACGCCGTAGCCGACGAACAGGAAGGCGGCCATGACGGGCAACTGGTTGAAGCCGAGGCTCATGACGATGAACATCGTGACCATCGTCAGCGCAAAGGCGGCGACGGCGAGGTGCATCACCCGCACCAGGCCGAAACGCTCGCCAAGCCAGCCGGTAGCCTGCGACACCGCGAAGAACGAAACGGCATTCATCGAAAAGGCGATGCTGTATTGCGTTGGCGTCAGCCCGTAATGGTCGATCAGCACGAAGGGCGAGTTGGCGAGATAAACCAGGAAGCCCGAGATCCCGAGCCCGCCGATGAAGGTGAGCGTCAGGAAGTTGCGGTCAGAAAGCAGCAGGCGGTATGCGGCAAGCGCGCTCGCCACGCTGCTGCCGGCACGGTCCTTTTTGGGTCGGGTTTCCTGCAATTGGGTCGACAAGAGGATCAGGCCGATGAAGGCGGCGATCATCACGGCATAGAAGACGCCGCGCCAGCCGTAGAACTGGATCACCGCGCTGCCGGCCAGTGGCGCCAGGATCGGCGAAATGCTGAAGACGAGCATCAGCAGCGACATCAGCCGCGCCGCCTGAACGCCGGTGTGCATGTCGCGGACGACGGCGCGCGGGATAACCATGCCGGCGGCGCCGCCTATACCCTGCAGAAAGCGAAAGGCGATCAGGGTTTCGATGTCGGTTGCGAGCGCGCAGCCGACGCTGGCAACGGTGAAGAGGCCGATGCCGAGATAGAGCGGCGCCTTGCGCCCCCAGATATCGGAAAGCGGCCCGTAGATGAGCTGCGAAATGGCAAAGGAAATGAAGAACGAGAGCAGGCTGAGCTGCACGACGCCGGTTTCGGCAGCCAGGTCTTTGCCGATCGACGGCAAGGCAGGCAGATACATGTCGATTGCGAAGGGACCGATCGCCGAAATCAGACCGAGGACGATGGCCGTGCGAAGGAAGGACGCTGTCATGGCAATGATCTTTCAGAAATCACGACAACGCTCCGGCCCAGGGGCCGACATCGCTGTCGCCGGGATTGAAACTCGAAAGATGACGGTCGTGCCAGGATCGAACGTTTGGGAGACGCATCCTGCGCTGACTACTTAGTCCATTAATTTGGACACAGATGTAAAATTAGACAGCATTGTCTAAATCGTCAATGGGCTCTATCTTCAGTCCATGAAAAAATCTGGCCTCGCCTCACCGGACGTCCGCGCGCAAAAAGGACAACTCGCGAAACGCGTTTCGATCCTGGAGGCCGCGGCGGACGTCTTCTGCCGCGAGGGCTTTTCCGGTGCCAGCATCGACGAGATCGCCGCCGAAGCCGGCGTGTCGCGCCAGACGATCTACAACCACTACCGCGAAAAAGAGACGCTGTTCATGGCAGTGATCCAGGACATCATGGATCGCACCAACGGCATGCTGTTCTCCATCCTCGCGACGTTTCCCGAAAAGGCCGACAACCTCGAGGAAGAGCTTGCCGCCTTTGCGGTGCGCCTCAACAAGAGCTGCATCTGCAACCAGGACGCCAAGTTCATCCAGAAGCTGATCGCGACGGAGGGCAATCGCTATCCGCATCTGTTCCAGTTCTGGCGGGAACAGGGCCCGGGCAAGACCGACAGGGCGCTGGCGGCGCTTTTTGCCCGGCTCGCCCATTCAGCACCGCTCGACATCGATGACTTCGACCTCGCCGCCCGGCAGTTCATCGCGCTGATCAAGGCAGACTTGCAGATGGGCGGGCTTTTCGGCGAGGCCCCGAGCGAAGCGGAACTGGAAGTCAGCGCCCATCAGGCGGTCAGGACGTTTCTCCGTGCCTATGGCCGCGAGCGGAGAACGAGCGGTCTCGAAGCGCAACATTGATTTCGCGCACGATCGCCGCAGAGCTGTGCCCATTGCGACAGCCGCGCACGCTCTGATGCGGCGGGAGAACTGAAGCTCAACCTGTATTGGGCAGCATCACGAGAGGCACGAATGCCTATCTGGTGATCCGAAAGCCGCTGACGCCTTCCGGCGCTTCGACGAACTCGGCAACGACCTTCGAAACCCATGCGGCCGGCGGCCCTTCATGCAGACGCTCGAGCATGAGGGTGATTGCCTCCTCCGGACCGCTGATCAGAGCGGCAACCGAGCCATCGGCTTCGTTTCGAACCCATCCGACGAGACCGAGCTTCTGCGCCTCGTCACGGGCCCAAACCCTGAAGCTAACGCCTTGTACCCGCCCGAGGATTCGGACCAACACCGTCTTGCTGGTCTCAGACATGATCTCGTCTCCGTCACCGTTTGCCACGCTATCTGGCGCGAGGAGGGGCAAAGGCAAGTCATCCGCGCAACGAAGTTGGAGGGAGCCCTTGCGGCTGCTCAGCAGGCTGCGATGAACCGTGGGGAGGTATAGTAAATTTCCTCGGTATACTTTTTATTTTTTGTTTGCGTATTTTTAAAAATTGACGCGCGCAAAGTTTTGTGGTTTTTACGCCCTCACCAAGACGGCGGTGGGAGGGCCTCGCCAGCTTGGCTGCACAACACCGAAGGCCCGCGCCGTTTCCAGGGAGGAAACCATGAACATGTCCCGCATTCTGAAATCGCTCGTCGCCGGCACGGCGCTCTCGCTCCTTGCCTCCACGGCCTTTGCCGACGGCATCGGCGCATCGCTGCTCACCCAGCAGCATCCGTTCTACATCGAGCTCGCCGACGCGATGAAAGCCGAGGCGCAAGCCAAGAACGTCAAGCTCGAGGTCTCGATCGCCAACCAGGATCTCAACAAGCAGCTCGCCGATGTCGAGGATTTCATCGTCAAGGGCGTCGACGTCATCGTCATCTCGCCGGTCGATAGCCAGGGCGTGCGCGCTGCGATCGAGAAGGCCGAGAAGGCCGGCATCAAGGTGATCACCGTCGACGTTCCGGCCAATGGCGCGACGGTCACTTCGCATATCGGCACCGACAACTTCACCGGTGGTGTGAAGGCTGGCGAGCTGATGGCCAAGGTCCTCGACAACAAGGGCAAGGTCGCCGTCATCGACTATCCGACCGTCCAGTCGGTGGTGAACCGCGTCAACGGCTTCAAGGAAGCGATCGCCAAGCATCCGGACATGGAGATCGTCGCCATCCAGACCGGCATTACCCGCGCCGAAGCGCTGGCTGCGGCCCAGAACATGCTGCAGGCCAATCCCGATATCACCGGCATCTTCGGCTTTGGCGACGATGCAGCCCTCGCAGCCGCCGTCGCGGTCAAGGCCGCGGGTCTTGAATCCCAGGTCAAGGTCATCGGCTTTGACGGCATGAAGGAAGCGCGCGACGCCGTCGACACCAACCCGGTCATGGTCGGCGTCATCCAGCAGTTCCCGGACCAGATGGGCAAGCAGGCAGTCGACACCGCCGTCAAGGTCGCCGCCGGCGAGACCGTTCCGGCCGAACAGCCGATCGTGCCCGGCGTCTATACCGCGAAATAAGTCCTCCCAGGACAGCCGTCGCCTCCGGGCGGCGGCAACCTCAGGAGTGAGCGCTCCGGCATATGGCCGGAGGCGCCTCGGCTCGCCCTTTGCGCGCGCGGATGGGACGCGCGGCGTCGTATGGAGGCCACCATGCATGGTTCGACCACGGACACCGTCCTCGAGATCAGTGACGTCACCAAATCCTTCGGTCAGGTCGCGGCGCTGAAAAGCATGCGTCTCAAGGTCAGGCGCGGCCGGGTGCACACGCTGCTCGGCGAAAACGGCGCCGGCAAATCGACACTGATGAAGATTCTGGCCGGCGTGCACGAGGCAACTTCGGGTGTCATCACGCTTGATGGGCGCCCCTACCGGCCGGCTGATCCGCAGGACGCCGCAGCCCTCGGGCTTGCCATCGTCTTCCAGGAACTCAGCCTCTGCAGCAACCTGACGGTGGCCGAAAATATTCTTGCCACCCGCGAGCCGCGCCGCTTCGGCTTCATCAACGACAAGGCGCTCGTCGCCAAGGCCCGCGCGATCGTCGCCGATCTCGGTCTGCCGATCGACGTCAGCGAGAAGATCGGCAATCTCTCGATCGCCCAGCGCCAACTCGTGGAAATCGCCAAGGGGCTGAGCCACGAGGCCAAGGTCGTCATTCTCGACGAGCCGACCTCGTCGCTGAGCGACAGCGAAGCCGAGATCCTGTTCGAGATCATTACCCGGCTGAAGCAACGTGGCGTCGCCGTCATCTACATTTCCCACCGCATGGAAGAGATCATGCGGCTCAGCGACGACATCACCGTCATCCGCGACGGCGAATATGTCTCGACCCATGATCGCGACGACGTCACCATCGAGGCGCTGATCGCGCTGATGGTCGGCCGTCGCATGGATGAGATCTATCCGCCACGGACCCACGAGCAGTCGGCGAAGACAGCTCCGGTTCTTTCGATCGACAGCCTTACCCGTGATGGCGAGTTCGACGACATCTCCTTCGACGTCCGCCCCGGCGAAATCCTCGGCTTTTTCGGCCTCGTCGGTTCCGGCCGCTCCGAAGTGATGAACGCACTGTTCGGCATGAAGGCGGCGACCGGCACGGTTCGCTTCGAGGGGCAGCCGGTTCGTTTCCGCTCGCCGGCAGAGGCGATTTCGCGCGGCATCGGCTTCGTCACCGAAAACCGTAAGGAAGAAGGCCTCGTTCTCAGCCACAGCGTCGGCTGGAACATCTCGATGGCAGCCCTTGCCGATTTCACCGGACCGCTCGGCTTCACCCGGAGCCGCGCCGAGCGCGAAGCCGCGGCCGTGGAAGTCGGCCGGCTGGCGATCAAGACGCACTCGCTCGACACGCCCTCAGGTTCGCTCAGCGGCGGCAACCAGCAGAAGATCGTGCTCGCCAAGTGGCTGCTGACGCGGCCCAAGGTGCTGATCCTCGACGAGCCCACCCGTGGCGTCGACGTCGGCGCCAAGTTTGAAATCTACAAGATCATCCGCCAGCTGGCGGCCGAGGGCACGGCGATCCTGCTGATCTCCTCCGAGCTGCCGGAAGTTCTGGGAATGAGCGACCGCGTCGTCGTCATGCACGAGGGCGGCATCGGCGCGACCCTTTCCGGCGCCGACCTCAGCCCGGAAACAATCATGGCGCACGCAACGGGATTCCAATCATGACACAGCAATCCGAGACCCAGGCCGCCTTCATGCGGGCGTTGAAACAATATGGCGGCATCCTGCTGTCGCTGGTGATGCTCTGCGTCATCTTCTCCTTCCTCAACCCGCGCTTCATGTCAGTCGTCAACTTCATGAACATCCTGCAGCAGGTGGCGGTGGTGGCGATCGCTGCCTTCGGCATGACCTGGGTGATCCTGCTCGGCGAGATCGACCTTTCGGTCGGCTCGATCATCGCAGTTGCCGGCATGGTTGGGGCGCAATGTTTCGCCTTCGGTCTCGGCTTCGCGCCGGCGATCGTCATCACGCTTCTGGCCGGCGCCCTGATGGGCATGCTGAACGGCGTGCTGACGGCGAAATTGCTGTTGCCTTCCTTCATCGTCACGGTCGCGACGATGGGCATCTACCGCGGCATGGTCAGCCTGCCGACCAACGGCGCGCCGGCGATGATCGAGAATGCGACCTGGACCGCCATCGGCACGGAGAGCTTCCTCGGCCTGCCCATCATCATCTGGGTGGTCGCCGTTCTGTTCGTGGTCAACCACATCCTTCTGAGCAAGACGAGCTTCGGCCGCCGCGCTTATCTGACGGGCGGTAACCGCGAGGCGGCGGTCTATTCCGGCATCAAGGTCGACCGGCTGAAGATCACGATCTTCATGATCTCCGGCGTCATGGCGGCAATCAGCGGCGTGCTCTTGTCCTCCCGGCTGTTCTCCGCCCAGACCAATGCCGGCATGAGCTATGAGCTCGACGCCATCGCTGCGGCCGTGCTCGGCGGCACCTCGCTTGCCGGCGGCGTCGGCACCATGGTCGGCACGCTGATCGGCGCGCTCATCATCGGCGTCATGAACAACGGCATGAACATGCTGTCGGTCCCCTACTTCTACCAGCTCATCGTCAAGGGCCTGGTGATCCTGATCGCGGTTTGGCTCGACGTCCGCGCCAAGCAGGCCAAGCGCTGATCCTCAGAAGAGAAACATACCCATGCACAAGATACTGACGATCGGCGAAATCCTCGTGGAGATCATCGCCACCGAAAAGGGCGACGGCTTCCGGCAGGCCACGCCGCTCATCGGCCCCTACCCCTCCGGCGCCCCGGCGATCTTCATCGACCAGGTCGGCAAACTCGGGCAGGCAGCCGCGATCATCTCGCGCGTCGGCGACGACGATTTCGGCCACGTCAATCTCGACCGCCTGAAGGCTGATGGCGTCGACATCTCCGGCATCGCGGTTGATCCGCTCGGCACCACCGGCAGCGCCTTCGTGCGCTATCGCCCCGACGGCAGCCGCGCCTTCGTCTTCAATATCCGCCACAGCGCCTGCGGCGCGATCCGTCTCGATGACGCCGCGCGGGCATTGGTGCGCGGTTGCAGCCATCTGCATGTGATGGGCTCGTCGCTCTACGCACCAAGCGTGGTGGAGAGCATTATCGCAGCGATCGAGATGATCAAGGCGGCCGGCGGCACGGTGTCCTTCGATCCGAACCTCAGGCCGGAAATCCTCGATAGCCCCGGCATGCGCGAGGCGCTGCGCGCGGTGCTTGCCAGGACAGACGTCTTCCTGCCGAGCGGGCAGGAGCTCTTCCTGTTCACCAAGGCGAAGACCGAGGCCGAGGCGGTTTCGGAACTGCTTGCCGCCGGCATCAAGGTGATCGTCGTCAAGCGCGGCGCTGAAGGCGCGAGCTATTTCGATCGGGAAATCACGCTCTCGCATCCCGGCTTTCCGGCCGAAGAGGTCGATCCGACCGGCGCCGGAGACTGCTTCGGCGCGACCTTCGTCACCTTCTGGCTGAACGGAGCGGCACCCGCAGAAGCGCTGGAATTCGCCAACGCCTCGGGCGCACGCGCCGTCATGATCTCCGGCCCGATGGAAGGCGCCTCGACGCGCGCCGATCTCGAAACCTTCATCTACGCGCGAAAGGGCTGACCCATGCAACCGAACCTGCTGATCGACATCGCCCGCTGGAACGAACGCCCCGGCCCGCGCGGCATTCCCTCCGTCTGCTCCGCCCACCCGCTGGTGATCGAGGCCGCGATGCTGCGTGCGCTACAGGAAGACGCCGCCCTGCTGATTGAGGCGACCTGCAACCAGGTCAATCAGGACGGCGGCTATACCGGCATGACGCCCGCCGATTTCACCCGTTTCGTCGCCGGCATCGCCGACCGCGTCTCCTTCCCGAAGGAGAGGATCATCCTCGGCGGCGACCACCTTGGCCCAAACCCGTGGAAACATCTGCCAGCGGAAGGCGCCATGGCCAAGGCCGTGACGATGATCGAGGCCTATGCGCGGGCCGGCTTCACCAAGCTGCATCTCGATACAAGCATGGGCTGCGCCGGCGAACCGGTGGCGCTTCCAGATGCCGTGACGGCGGAACGCGCTGCGCGGCTTGCCGCCGCCGCCGAGGCCGCCATTTCCGGCCAAGAGGGGGTCGCTCCCGTCTATATCATCGGCACAGAAGTCCCGGTTCCGGGCGGCGCACTCGAAGAGCTGGATACGCTGGAGGTCACGGCGCCCGAGGCGGCAATCGAGACGGTTGGCGTCCATCGCCAGGCCTTCGAAGCGGCGGGCGCCGCTAACGCTTTCAAGCGTGTGGTCGGCGCCGTCGTCCAGCCGGGCGTCGAGTTCGGCAACGAGAACGTCATCGCCTATGACAGGCAGAAGGCGGCAAAGCTTAGCGCCAGCCTGAGGCAGCTGGATGGCATCGTCTTCGAGGCGCATTCCACCGACTATCAGACGCCGGAGGCATTGCGCGATCTCGTCTCCGATGGCTTTGCCATCCTCAAGGTCGGCCCCGGCCTTACCTTCGCGCTGCGCGAGGCGCTCTACGGCCTCGACCAGATCGCTACCTTCCTCTTCCCCGAGGCACGCAAGCAGACACTGGCATCGGTCACCGAGATGGTCATGCGCGAGGAACCGGCGAACTGGGGCAAGTATTACCACGGCTCGCCGGAAGCCCAACGGCTGCAGCGGCATTTCTCCTACAGCGACCGCATCCGCTATTACTGGCCGCACCCGAAGGTTGCTGCAGCGGTGGAAGAACTTCTGTCGCTGCTTGAAGGCGTCAACATCCCGGAAACTCTGATCAGCCAGTATCTTCCGGGCAGTTACGAGCGCGTGCGTGACGGCGAAGTTGCCGCCAAGGCAAAATCACTGGCACTTGCCGCGGTCGACCGGGTTCTCGAGGATTATTTTTTGGCCTGCCGAGCTTAGCGGCAGGTCATGCATTCGGTAAATATTTCCGAGCCGGTACTGCCTATCCCCTCAAAATGAACCTATAAACGAAATCAAAACAATATGGGGTACAGCAACGGTGGACAGACAGATCAAGACGATGGAGGATTTTTCGGAGTTCGTCGGTTTGTCGCGCCCCACGGTCTCCAAATACTTCAATGATCCGGGCTCTGTTCGGAAGAAGACCCGCGATGCTATCGAGGCGGCGATCAAGCAGTCGGGCTTTCGCCCGAACATCTTCGCCGTCAACCTCAACCGCCGCCGCACCAACATCCTCGGCGTCATCGTCCCGAACTCGACCGACCCCTTCTACATGGCGCTGACGCGCCGGATCGAGCACATCGCCAACCAGGCGGGTTTCCTCGCCTTCGTGCTCTCCTCCGATGGGCGGCCGGAGATGGAAGAGCGGGCGATCGAGACCTTCAAGTCGATGAACGTCGCCGGTGCGATCATCGCACCGCTCGGTGTGCAGTCGCATCACAAGACCCTGACGGCGCTCGGCGAAAGCATTCCCCTGATCTACGTGGACTCGCCGCTCGACGACAGCTCCTCCTTCGTCGGCACCGACAACCGCCAGAGCTTCCGCCTGATGGTCGATTATCTCTGCCGCTCGGGAAGCCCCCCCTGCTATTTCGGCATGCCGCCGGTCAACAACAACGCGATCGCCCGGCGCGACGCCTATCTGGAAGCGATGCAGCAGTTGAAGATGGAGCCGGCGCTGGTCGAGACCACGCCGAACGCCTCCTGGGATTTTGAAAAATTCGGCTTCGACGAAACGCTGCGCATCCTCGGCGCCGGCGGCTTCCCGACGCAGACGGTGCTCTGCGCCAACGACCGCGTCGCCTTCGGCGTCATCGCCGCCGCCTTTCAGTCGGGCCTCAAGGTCGGACGCGAGGCGGACGCCGATATCCGTGTCGCCGGCCACGACGATCATCCGCTGTCGCGCTACACCTGCCCGCCGCTGACGACGGTGGCGCAGAACTACAACGAGATCGGCCGACTGGCGATCGAACTCTTGTTGTTCAAGCTCGGGGAAAGCTCCGACGACGGCGGTGCCTTCCCCGAGGATGAGCGCATTCTGCTCAGCGCCGAGATCATGCTGCGCGGTTCGGCCTAGGCAGATCCAGAGGATACGAGGGGGCGTCCGCCTGGAATTGCTCCGCCTTCGACAATCCGGGCCGAACCGGTAGCCTATGCGCAGATCAGGACCGACGCGCGAGTGACAGGATCTGATCGGTCGTCAGGATGTCGCCGAAGGTATCGTCGATCGTCGCCAGCGACGCGCGATGCAGCACGGCATGTGGAACGACGTCGCCGTCGTTAGTGTCGAGGTCGCGCGTGGCACAGGCATCCGCTGCAACGATCACGTTGAAGCCGAGCGGCACGGCGTCCCGCGCGGCGCCGGCAACGCAGGCATGGGTCATCAGCCCGGTGATGATGAGCGTATCGATCCCGGTTTTCTTCAGCTGCTCGCCGAGGTCGGTGCTGGCAAACACACTCACCGACGACTTTCGGACCACGGAATGGTTGGCTGCCGGCCGGATGTCGCGGTGAAAGTCAGAGGTCGCACTGTCTTCGGCAAACACCGGGCTGCCGGCCGGCGTCACGTGCTTGACGTGGTAGACCTTCATGCCCTCGGTGTCGGCGCGTTCGATCAGCCTCTTGGCATTGGCGAGCGCCTTTTCCCCATCCGGGATCGGCATGCGGCCCGTAAAGTATTCGTTCTGGAAATCGATCACCAACAGGGCTGTCTTGCGGGGATCGAGGCTAGCAGGAGCAGCCGCACCGGCGATGGTTCGGATGGTCGGGTGTTGTGTCATGGAGGTTCCTTTCGCAATCTGACGCCGCGAAAGTCGCGAAAACGCCCATGTTGCGAAAGTGGCCTGAACGACAATATGTGATAGGTTCCGGCCAACTTCAGGCCCACCGGGTTTATACCGCAATGCACACCGTCGCCATCGTCGCCTTCGAGGGCATCAGCCCGTTTCATCTGTCCGTTCCCTGCATCGTCTTCGGCGACGACCTGCTGAAGCTCGGCGTGCCGCGCTACCGACTGCTGATCGCCGGTGAAAAGACCGGATCTGTCCGCACCATGTCCGGCTTCAGCATCGAGGTGGAAGATGACCTCTCCAGTCTTGCGGAGGCGGACACGATCATCGTCCCGGCCTGGGATGACCCGAACACCCGTCCATCGGAAAACCTGCTGAACGCGCTACGCACTGCCCACATCAGGGGCGCCCGGCTTGTCGGCCTCTGTCTCGGCACCTTCGTGCTGGCAGAGGCAGGCCTGCTCAACGGGCGAGCAGCCTCGACGCACTGGGCCTGGGCCGATGAATTCGAGCGGACCTATCCTCGGGTCGCCCTGAACCGCAACGCGCTCTACATCGACGAGGGCGATATCCTGACCTCGGCCGGCACCGCCGCCGCGATCGACTGCTGCCTGCACATCGTGCGCAACGACCACGGCGCCGAGATCGCCAACCGCATCGCCCGCAGGCTGGTCGTTGCACCGCATCGCCACGGAGACCAGGCGCAGTATATCGAGGCGCCCCTGCCCGCTCCGGGCAGCGGCGATCCGCTCAGCGCAACGATCGCCTGGGCGATCGAGCATCTCGATGAGCCGCTTTCGCTGGAACGGCTGGCGGATCATGCCGGCATGAGCCTGCGCAGCTTCACCCGGCACTTCCGCAAGAAGACGGGAACGACCTTCACGCAATGGCTTCTTCAGCAGCGGCTCGCCGTCGCCCAACGCCTGCTTGAGACCGGCTCCTGTTCCGTCGATCACGTGGCGGAGATGGCCGGCTTCGGCTCGACCGTCTCGCTCCGACAGCACTTTACCCGCGCCTTCTCGATCTCGCCGGCGAGCTATCGCCGGCAGTTCCGAAACCGGCCGGCACTTGATATCGTCGCTTAGATCCGCGCTCATCCAGGTGACCAACGACATGGCCCACGATCCACGACTACACTACGACCGCAAAGATCTTGAATTGGTTCAGGAAACCACCCCTGAAGGTTTTCGGGAGTGGGTTATTCAGAAGGTTGGTGGGCTCAAGAGTCTTCCACGAGATCTTGTTTACCGCCTCCCCGACCCGCGTGTGGAGCTCGCGCCCTTGCTGGATGCGATGATCGCGGGGGATTCCTTATGGCTGTGCCGCACCAAGAAAGTGGCGCCCCTCTACGGCAACGAGGGCATCGCCCTGGTTCGCGACGGCCGACCAATTATCTACTTGCGAGCGTATGACTATTAAGCAGTCGGTTGAAGGCGCGGATATCGCTGGGAGCGGCAATGGCTCCCATACGCAAGACTGATTAAACAGGCATTCTTCGCGTCACCGAGTGCGCTCGTAGAAGAAAAGCCAGCAGAGGCACTGCGGCGGTTGAAACGCCGGCGGCGCAAAGGAAAAAGGCCGCATAGCCGAAGCGCTCGGCAATCCAGCCGGCTCCGAGACCGCCGGCCATGCCAACGAGGCTGTCCACGCATTGGAAAAGCGTGAAATCGACCCCCGCCTGGCGCGGATCGGCCCAGCCCATGAACTGGGCATAGAGCGCCACGAAGCCGATCGCCATGACGCCGGAAGAACTGGCGACCGCAAGGGTCATCACGAGCGGCCGCGAGACATCGCCTGACGCCCCGACATAGGCGAAGGCGACAAGCATCGTGACCTGCAAGAGCAGGGCGCCGATCAGTATCGTGGCAGCGCCGCACAGCCGCACGAGCAAGCCGCCGAACAACGCCCCGCCGAAACCGACGATCATGCTGCCAACACCGTTCAGCACTCCGACCGAAGCAAGATCGAAGCCGTAATCGATGAGGAAAGGCCCGAGCATGGCGAGGCCCCATTTCTGCGCCGAGACATAGATCGCTGCGAGTAGCAGCCCCTTGCGCACCTCCGGTCGCCGCAGTGCGGCCTTGAGCGACGGCACATGGCTGCGCGTTGCGCTTGTCGGACGCGAACCCGGGCCAAACAGGAAGGGAAGGCCGAGCAAAAGCACGACGAGCGCCATCACCCAAACGGCAGGCGCCCAGCCGAACCAATCGACCAGAACCAGAAACAGCCCGGCGCCGATCGCTGAGCCGACATAGGAGCCGCCGACCTGGGCGGCATTGCCCCAGCCATGGTGTTCTTCGGCCAACGTCTCGACGGCAAAGCCGTCGCAGGCGATGTCGACGGTCGAGGTGAAGAGCGCAATGAACACCAGGCAGGCGAGCACCGGAGCGAGCCGCTCCGGCCCGAGCAAGCCCAGCACCGCGAGCATCGTGGCAGAGAGTGCGCCGCCGGCAATCACGATGACAGCCGAGCGGTTGCGGCCAATCGCCGGCAGGCGGTAGCGTTCCACCTGCGGCGACCAGAGGAACTTCAGTGCCCAGGGCAGCACGGTCAGATAGACGAGGCCGATCTGGTCGAGCGGCAAACCTTGGGTTCTGAGCACCGCCGGCAGACCGAGCATCGTCAGCCCACCGATCACGCTCTGCGCCACATAAAGCCCGCCGACCGCGAAGAAGATCGCGGCGGGCGACGGCCTTGTTGACGGCTTGGCATCGATCGCCATCAGAAGCGATAGCGGACGCTGGCGACGACCTTGCGGCCTTCGTCGAAGTAGCAGAAGCCCGTGGTGCAGAGCTGCTCGACCTCGTTGAAGAGGTTGGTCGCGTTGAGCTGCAGCCGCACGCCCTCAAAGTTCGGATTGGCGGCGCCGAGATCGTAGCGGACCGAAGCGTCGACGAAGGTGCGCGCCTGGTTCTTCAGGATCGGCGTGTGGACGTTGTCGCCGAAGCTCGATCCGACATAGCGCACGCCGGCACCGACGCCGAGCCCCTCGAGCACGCCGGATTGCACCTCGTAATCCGCCCAGAGCGAGAACATGTGGTAGGGCGAGGAGTTGAGCTGGTTGCCGAGCGTTTCCGATGTCAGCTTTGTGATCTCGACATCGTTGTAGGAATAGGAGGCGATGAAGTTCCAGCCATTGTCGAGCGAAGCGGTGCCTTCCAGTTCGAAGCCACGCGACTTGAGGTCGAGCTGGCGCAGGAGGTTCAGGCCCGAGGACGTTTCGTAGACGGTGGCGTTTTCCTGGTCGATGTTGAAGACTGCGGCGGTGATCGTCGCGTTCTGGCCGGGGATCTCGTATTTGACGCCCGCTTCCCATTGCTTGCCGAGCGTCGGCATGGCCGGCGTATCGGTGCCGCCGAGATTGATGATCACGCCGGGATTGGAAACGAAGGCGGTGCCGTAGCTGACATAGGGCATCATGCCGTTTGGCAGGACATAGCCAAGCGCGGCGCGCGCCGTCGTTTCGCTGTCGTTCCGGTCAAAGGGTGAGCCGTCGACCGAATACTTGTTGTCTACCCAATCGTGACGAACGCCCGCCGTCAGGCGCCAGGCGTCATATTCGATCTGGTCCTGGAGATAGATGCCGATGCCGCTTTGCGATTGCTTCTGGGTGGAGGTCAGCTTCGGCACATAGGTGAAATCGTCGGTGAAGAGGTCCGGCCCGCTGCCCTGCTGCGAGGTATATTTCATGTAGCTGTAGTCGATACCGGCAATGAGCTGGTGTGCTGCGGCGCCGGTGTCGAAGTCGAACTTCAGGTAGGTGTCGCTGGCAACGCCGGTATTGTCCTCGACGGTGAGGCCCGGATACTTGGCGAACACCCATTCCTGCTGCGTCGAGATGTCGGAGTAGCGCAGCTTGTGAAAGAGCGTGACGTTGTCTGAGAGCTCATGTTCGAGCTCATAACCGATACGCGCCTGCTTCTGGGTGAAATCGTTGAAGCGGGCGTCGCCACCATAGGTCGGGATCGCGCCGATCGACTTGCCGTCCGGCCCGTAGCGGTTGAGATAGCCCCAGGTGCCACCGGTCGTCGAATCCATGTATTCGCCGAGCAGCGTGAACTTGGTGCCCTCGTCCGGCTGCCAGGTGAAGGCGGGCGCGATGAACAGACGATCGTCCTTGACCGCCTCGATTTCGGTGCGCCCGTCACGCGCAAGGCCGGTCATGCGATAGAGCATCGTGCCTTCGTCATCGAGCGGCCCGGAAACATCGAAGGCGCCCTGCACCCGACCGTAGGAGCCGTACTGGACTTCGACTTCGCGCAGCGGATCGCTGGTCGGCCGCTTCGAAACGATGTCGACGATGCCGCCGGAGCTGCTGGCGCCGTAGATGGAGGCCGCCGGGCCGCGCAGGATGGCGATCGCCTCGACGCCATAGGGCTCCAGCCGGAAGAGGCCGTTCGGGCTCGCAATCTGGCGCAGGCCGTCGCGGAAGATGCCGGTCAGCGTCAGGTCGATGCCGCGGACCTTGAAGGCGTCGAAGCGCGGTTCGGCGCCGTACTGGCCAACGCGGGCGCCGGGCGTATAGTTCAACGCCTCCTGCAGGTTCTGAGGCTTCAGGTCCTGCAACTGCTTCTGGCTGATCACCGACATCGACTGCGGCGTCTGCATGACCGGCGTATCGGTCTTGGTGGCGACGCGCGCCGATTTCGCGACATAACCGTCGGTCTCGACAATACCCTCAGCACCGGTCCGCTCACCGGTCGCGGTGATTTTTTCGAGTTGTGTCGCGCCATCCTTGACGACGGCGCCGGTGGTGATCGTTGCATCCGACGGATCGAAGATCTGCACGGTCTTCTCACCGACGAAGCGATAGCGAAGGCCGGTTCCTTCCAGAAGCGATGCAACGGCCGCTTCCGTCGCCAGCGTGCCGCTGACGCCGCTGGTGGTCTTTCCGCTCGTCAGCGTGCTCGGATAAAGAAGGCGCAGGTCGGCCTGCTGGCCAAGTTTCAGGATGCCCGCTTCGAGGGATCCCGCGGGAACGGCGAACGCCTTCGGCGCAATGACCGCGGCCAGTGCCGTTGTCGCCTGTGCCTGAACTGCCGTCGCGCAGGCGATGAAAGAAACGCCGGCAAGCGCCAGGCGTGTGAAAGAATGGCGTCGTGATCCGCGACCCTGCATAATTCTCATCCGAGATCCCCTACTCAACTCCTGGGCAGGCTGCCTCGATCCATGTGCAGCGCCGCCACTTCTGAATAAGAGTTCGGGGAACGCGATCTCCTGACGTCACCGGACGATTTTTTTGAGCGATGAATATGGCCAGGCCTGGAGCGGCCTTGCCTGCTTGGGTTTTTCCTAGCGCGACTGAACGACGACCATCAGGCCCGAAATCCGCATGACACGCAGCGGCAAACTGGCTTCCAGAACCTGCAGGGCAGCGTCGGTGTCGTGCAGATCGAAGATACCGGAGACTTCGAGACCGCCCGCCGCCTCGTCGAGCAGCAGGATTCGGCCGTGACGGTAGCGCTCGAGGGTCGCCAGGACGTCGCGCAGCGGGCGGCGCGAAAAGACGAGCTTGCCGTCGCGCCACGCCGTCCCGGCCGCGACATCCGTCTTCGACAGGGACAGGCGTCCCTGTTTGTCGATCGTTGCCACCTCGCCCGCACCCAGGATCGCTTTCTGGCCGGCCGCCGCGACCTCAACGCGGCCCTCCTCCACCTGGACGCCGGCGGCTCGTTCTGCACCGGCCGTGCCTACGGAGTACCGGGTCCCCAATGCCATCGCGCTCAGCGCCCCATCTTCGACCACAAACGGCCGAAGCGGGTTCCTCGCAACGGCAAAGAATGCTTCGCCGCGCAGGAGCCGCACCTTTCTGCGGCCCTGCTCGTAGCGAACCACGAGGGCCGTGTCGGTGTTCATGTCGACTTCGGTCCCGTCCTCCAGGGTGATCCGCCTGATTTCACCGACGCCGGTGTAAAAGTCGGCACGCCAGCGGTCGCCGTAGGGCGTCGCGAGCGAGAGCATGGCAAGACCCGCTGCAAGACAGAGCCCGACGAAACCGCCGACCCGACGGCGGCGTTGGGCGCGCAATTCACCGAGGCGCTCGCTTGGGATCGGCACGTCTCCGAGATCGCTCCAGAGCGCCCGCAATTCTTCATAGGCCATCCGGTGATCGGGATGTGCGGAAACCCAGAGCTCGAACGCCGCACGGTCGGCGGCCGTCGCGTCGTCGGACTGCAACTTCGCAACCCACGTCGCCGCCGCTTCCAGAGTGCTGTCATCGATGGTCTGGCGATTGCCGTTCATGCACGTCTTCCGGTCGAACTGAAAATGCCGTCAGGCGAACCCTCCAAGGGAATCGCTTCAATCATCTTAGAGTTGAAAGAACGGTTTGACCTGACGTCGGTTCAGAAAATAATCTCGGCGCGCATCTTCCGGCATTCGAGCAGCGCTCGGATGATATGCTTTTCGACCATATTTCTCGAGATGCCGAGCTCATCGGCGATCGCGCTGTTGCTGAGGCCGTGCAGGCGGCTGAGGATGAAGACCTGCTGGCAGCGGTTCGGAAGGCCCTGGATGGTGCGCGCCATGATCAGCAGGCACTGGCGGGCGTTGACGATGCGGTCCTGGATCGGCCTGTCTTCCGCATGCTCCATGCCCTCTTCGTCGGCAACGAACATCGCTTGCTCGCGCGCAGCGCGTTCGGACGCGACCCGCGCCACCGAGCGGGCAACCTGGAACAGGTAGGCCTGCGGGTTCTCGATCAGCGTCGAGCGCGATGCCTCCAGCATGCGCATGAAGGTCTCCTGCGTGGCGTCGACGGCGTCCTCGCGGTTTCTGAGGCGGCGGCTGAAGAAGCGGCGGATCCTGCCCTCTTCCCGCTCGTGAAGCCCCCGCACCATCGCATCGGTCATCAATCTGCCTCTCCAGCGTGCGGCTGTCGCACCATCATCCTGAACGTACGGCCCGGGTCGCTGCCGCTTATCTTGAATACGTTACTCATGTTTCATAAGTGAAGCGGAGGTGTGCTGCAATGCACTGACGTGCGGCATGACGAGCCGAAACTGCGTCAGGACCGGCCGCGCCGTCTATTGGAAAAGGACTGTTGCGCGAAGGCCACGGCGTCTGGTACGGGCGCGACCCTGATTGGCGGCTTCAGGTTCGTCCCTTGCTCGGCCTCTCGATGGAACTCAGCTCCGAGGCGATGCGGTCTATCAGCAGTCGCACCCGGCGCGGCTGGACGGTGAGCGGCGGATAGACGATCTGCAATCCCGTCCCACCTATAGAGAAATCCTTCAGGAGTTCGACAAGGGCACCGGACGCCAGGTCCTCGGCAATGTCCCAAACGGATTTGAGCGCGATGCCGTGCCCCGCGCGACACCATTCCCCAACCACCCCGCCGTCATTGGCGACGCGCCTGCCGCGCACCATGACCTTGTGCGGCTTGCCATCGACCTGAAAAGCCCACTCCCTGTCGAGATTGGCGCCGAAGCGCATGATGATGCAGTCGTGACGGGAAAGATCGTCCGGATGCTCCGGCCGGCCCCTGGCCTCCAGATAGGCGGGTGCGGCGCAGACGACCCGGCGGTTTTCGCCGAGGGAGCGCGACCGGAGCGTACTGTCGGCGAGAAGGCCGTGGCGGATGGCAAAGTCCATGCCCTGACCGACGAGGTCGACGTAGCCGTCGGTGAGATTGAAATCCACCGTCACGTCAGGGTGCTCGGCAAGAAAGCGGTCGAGGATCGGCACGATGTAGCGCCGTCCCATATCTTCGGGGGCGCTGAGGCGGATCGGCCCCGAGATCGTTCGGGTACCCGATCGGATGCCTGTCTCAAGTTCGTCGGCCTCCGCCAGCAGCCGGCGGGCGCCATCGACCAGCAGACGGCCCTCCTCCGTCAGGCTGATTGCGCGCGTCGTGCGTTTCAGAAGGGCAGCACCGTAGTGGGCTTCAAGCGCCGCCAACCGCTCGGAAACAGAGGCCGGCGACAGGCCCTTTTCGCGACCTGCGGCGGAAAGCCCGCCCTTTTCGACGATCAAAAGGAACAGAGCCAGATTGTCGAGCAACATCTTTCGCCTCTTCCGAAATATACTTTTGGAAATAAGCCAATTATCCGGATGCGCCGCAAGAGCTAAATTCCTTCCCGAAAGGAGACGCGGCATGCATCTCGACCACGTAACCATCCGCACAGGCGACATCGCGGGCACGCGCGCGTTCTTCGAGACGGTCTTCGACCTGACCGTCGGCGAGCGCCCGGCGGCGATCCGGCGCATCCCGGGCTACTGGCTCTACGCCGACGGCAAACCGATCGTGCACATCATCGGCAGCCAAGGCAGCGGTTTCGACCGGGCCGCCGAGGCTATCGATCACGTCGGCTTCCGGCTCGACAACTACGCAGCCTTCCGGGCCAGGCTCGACCGGCTCGCCATTCCCTACTCGACCATGGACCTTGCCGACATCGGCGAGCGCCGGCTGTTTCTGCGCACGCCCGGCGGTCCGTTGCTTGAAGCACTCTTTTCCGAACCCGTTCCCCCACATTCCCCTGGAGCATGAGAATGACGATGACATTCAATGACAATACCGTTTCCGTCGTCATCGGCGGCACGAGCGGCATCGGCGCCGCCGTTGCCAAGGCGCTGACCCAGCGTCCCGGCCGGGTCGAGATCGCCAGCCGCGCCACCGGCCTCGATATCGCCGACGCCGCTTCCGTTGCCGCCTACTTCCGCAAGCTCGGGCCGATCGACCATCTGGTCGTCACGGCCGGTTCTTCGGCCCCCGGCGGCAAGGTTGCCGATATCGACCTGGATGCCGCCAAGGCCGCCTTCGACGTCAAGTTCTGGGGCTCGATCGTGCTCGCCCGCGAAGCGGCCAGGTATATACGTCCAGGCGGCACGATCACCTTCACCTCAGGTTTTCTCGCCCGCCGGACTGTTCCCGGCACCTTCGTCAAGACCGCGATGAATGCTGCTCTCGAAGCCGTGGCGAAGATCCTGGCCAGGGAACTGGCGCCGCTGCGCGTCAATGTCGTCAGCCCCGGACTGACGCAGACCGAGGCCTATGCCGGCATGACCGGCGACGCCCGCGACGCCATGTTCGATCGCGCCGCAGCGACCTTGCCCGCCGGCCGCTTCGGGCAGCCGCAGGACATCGCCCACGGCTACCTCTTTGCTATCGACAATCCATTCGTCACCGGATCCGTCATCGACATCGAAGGCGGCGCGCTCATCAACTGACGCAAACCGTTCCGACATTTCGCCCGCAAGAGGACCGTCCCATGCCGACAACGCTCTTTTCTCCTGTCTCCCTCGGCTCGTTGACCCTGCCGAACCGGATCGCGCTTGCGCCGATGACGCGGGCGCGCAGCAGCCAGCCGGGCAACGTCCCGAATACACTGATGGCCGAATACTATGCGCAGCGCGCCTCGGCCTCGACGCAGGGTCAGGGCTCCTTCATCGCCAATCCGGACCTGCCGCGCCGGCTGAAGGAAGGCTTGCCGCTTGCGACCTTCGACGGAACCAAGCTTTTCGGCGGCAGTGCCGACGGATATTGTACCTATCCGGCCCTGGAGGACGCCGCATGAGCGCGCCATTGACGGAACACGAGCGCGCGGAAGCCCTGGTCAACGATCACATTGGCACCGAAGCTGGTGCTAGAGGAAGAGAGCCTGCGCGTCTGGCATCTGCGGCTGAAGCCCGGTGAACCGCTTCGCCCCCATCGCCACGACCGGCCCTATTTCTGGACGGCGCTGACCGACGGTACGGCACGCTCGCGCTCGGGCGGCGGAAAGGTCACGGACGGTGGTCTACCGCGCCGGCGACACGCGCCACTTCAGCGACCTGACGCCGGAGACCGCCTTCGTGCACGATCTGACCAATACCGGCGACGCCGAACTCGTCTTCGTCACCGCCGAATTCACAGCCCAAGACCATTCGTCCATGACAAGGAGCAAGCCATGAAAGCCGTCGCCCTCACCCGTTATCTCCCGGTTTCCGACCCGCAGTGCTTCCTCGATGTCGACCTGCCGAAGCCGGAACCCAAGGGGTATGACATTCTGGTGGCCGTCCATGCGGTCGCCGTCAATCCGGTGGATGTGAAGATGCGCGCGCCGAAGGACAAGATCGAGGAAACGCCGCGCGTACTCGGCTGGGATGCCAGCGGCGTGGTCGAAGCGGTCGGCCCGGATGTGACCCTGTTTAAGCCCGGCGACCATGTCTACTACGCCGGCGACCTGACGCGGCCCGGCACGAACCAGCAGTATCAGCTTGTCGACGAGCGCATCGTCGGGCGCAAACCGAAGTCGCTAAGCTTCGCCGAGGCAGCCGCCCTGCCGCTGACGACGATCACCGCCTATGAAGCCTTCTTCGACCGGCTCGGGATCGACCGGGACGGTGCGGATCGCGGCCAGTCGATCCTGATTGTCGGCGGCGCCGGCGGCGTCGGCTCGATCGGCATCCAGCTTGCCAAGCGCGCCGGGCTGACCGTGATCGCCACGGCCTCGCGGCCGGAGACTATCGCCTGGGTGAAGGAACTCGGCGCCGACCACGTCGTCAGCCACCGCGAGCCGCTGGTTGCCCAGGTCAGGGCGCTCGGCTTCTCCCATGTCGACCACATCGCCATCTTCAACGATATGCGCCATTGGGACGATGCGGTCGAGCTGATCCGGCCTCAAGGGGGCATCGTTTCGATCGACAACACCGACGTGCCAATGCCGATGGCGGGCATGAAGACCAAGGCGGCGAGCCTGCATTGGGAATTCATGTTTGCCCGCCCGATGCATCAGACGCCTGACATGATCGAGCAGCACCGGCTGCTGTCCTTCGTCGCCGACGAGATCGATGCCGGACGGCTGAAAACGACGCTTGCCGAGGTGCTGTCGCCGTTCAATGCCGCAAACCTGCGCGAAGCCCACCGCCGCATCGAGACCGGTGCTGCCATGGGCAAGATCGTCATCGAAGGTTTTGAAGGCTAGCGCCCAGCTACCGATCTAACTGAAATCGCTCGCCGCGACGTAAATCGCGGCGAGCACCTCGAGCCCAGCCTGATCCTCGGCATCGAAACGGTTGGGGCTCGGGCTGTCGAGATCGAGCACGCCGAGCACTCTGCCATCCTTGAGCAAAGGCACGACGAGCTCGGAGCGGGACGCGGCATCGCAGGCGATATGCCCGGGAAAGGCATGCACATCGGGCACCAGCATCGTCTGCCGTTGCGTGGCGGCAGCCCCGCAGACCCCTTTACCGACCGGAATGCGCACGCAGGCGACCTTGCCCTGAAACGGCCCGAGCACCAGCTCGTCATTCGGCCGCAGGAAATAGAAGCCGGCCCAGTTCAGATCCGGCACCAGATCGAAAACGAGGGCGGAAAAATTGGCGGCATTGGCGATGAAGTCGCGCTCGTCATGCAGAAGCCCGCCGAGCTGGCTCGCCAGTTCGCGGTAGAATTCGGGCTTGTCGCCGGTCTCGATTGTCTTCGTGGCAAACATCTCTCACCTTTCAAATCTCGGCATCCTGAGCCGCTGTTGGGCACGCGCCAGCCGGCATGAGCGGCACGCGGCCTGTCACCCGTCCGTTTCCGGAGCGGCCTCCACCCTTGTGATGATCTCGCCGAGCACAAAGTGTAGAGCATCGCGGTAGCCGTTGCGGGCTGACGGTCCGCTCTCGGCCGAGGTCATCACCACGGTCAGATCGAGGCTCGGAACGATGTAGAGCATCTGCCCGCCGTAGCCCCAGGCGAAGTGCACCTCCTCGCCAGCGATCTGGCGGTCGAACCAGCCGTAACCGTACTCGTCCCCGGAGAAACGCGAATTGGTGCGGTGCTGCCAGGATGCTGCGATCCATTCTGATGACACAAGCTGCTGGCCTGAGGTCGCGCGGCCGCCATTGCGGTAGAGTTCGCCGAAGGCAAGCAGGGAACGGGCGCTCATCGCCATCTGGTTGCCCCCGAGATAGATGCCTTGGGGATCGCGATCCCAGGATCCGATGCGAAAACCCTCGAGTAGCCCCAGCCAGTCGCTTGCCAGCGCCAGGGTCGACTTGCCGCTGACCTTCGTCAGGATCGCCGAAAGCAGGTGGGTCGATGCGGTGGAATAGAGCATCTCACCGCCCGGGTCGTCGTCGAAGGGCTGAGCGAGCGCCGTACGCACCCAGTTGCTGCTCGCGACCCATCGGCCATAGTTCGGCCCCGACAGCCGGCCAAGCCCGGCCTGCATCGACAGCAGGTTGCCGATGGTGATGTCGTTGATGCGCGGATCAGGCGAAGCCGGCAGGTCCGTCTTCAGGATCGGCGCGATCTTCTGGTCCGGCCCTTCGAGCAATCCCTTGTCGATCGCAATGCCGACCAGCGCCGAGATGATCGATTTTGACGCCGACTTGATGTTGGTCGAGTCGGTCACGCGGTTGCCGCGATAGCCGCGCTCGGCGAGGACCTTGCCGTCACGCGCGACGATCACGGTCTTCAGGGGCTCAAGCTCCTGCCGCGAAGCCAGTTCTTCCAGCAAGGTCGAAACCGGCGCCACCACCTGGGCAGCCGCCGGCAAGGTGAGCAACGTCAGGACGACGAGTGCCAAGGCGACGATCCGGGCGAAGAGAACGGCAGCACATCTGAACATGGAACAGCATCTAAGACGATCTTCCGCCGCCGTCATCCACTGCACGGCCATCTCACGGCGATTTGACAGCCGGGTGACTGAAAGGCCGTGGCGCTGACCTCAGGCCGTCGGTTGCCTTGCAAAGGCCTCAACGAAACGCCGCAGGCTCTGTTCGACGAACTCCGCGACAGGCACTTCTGGGTCGAAACTCCACCAGAGCAGCGATCCCTGCCATTGCGATGCCATCAGGAGTCCGAGTCCAGGGGCAGCGGCGGGCAATCCCGAAAGACATTCGTCGAGCACGCCGGAAAGCACGTCGCGCCACGTCACCCCCCGCGCACGGAGCAGCGGGTCCCGTAGGTCTTCCCGGAGAATTCGGAGATCGTCGGCATAGGATTCGATGGCGCCATAATCGCCGGACAGGCCGACGAGCAGCGCGATGGCTCCCTCCGGCGTTCTCGGCACCGTCGCCACCAGCTCCGCTGTCTGGCGGTCAAGGCCGTCCCAGGCCTGGTTGAGCGCGCGCTGGATCAGCTTCGTTTTGTTTTCAAAGCGCTGCACGAGCGTGGCGCCGGAAAGGCCGGTCCTTGCGGCGAGCGACGCGAAAGTCAGGCCATCCGGCCCTTCGGCCCGCATCAGCGCAAATGCAGCCACCAGCACCTCTTCGTCTGGCATCGTTTTTGGTCGTGGCATCTTGACTCTCATTTATAACCGAACAATCATTTATATATCCAATTCAAGAGAAAGCACCAGCGGCTATCGGCCCCAAGGAGGAAAACAATGACGCTCGAAGGAAAAATCGCGCTCGTCGCCGGCGCGACACGGGGCGGCGGGCGCGGCATCGCCGCGGAACTCGGCGCCGCCGGCGCCACCGTCTACGTGACCGGCCGCACCACAAGGCAACAGCAATCCGAATACAAGCGGCCCGAAACGATCGAGGAAACGGCCGACATCGTCACCAGCCTCGGCGGTAAGGGTATTGCCGTTCAGGTCGATCATCTCCACCCGGCCGAAGTCGCAGCGCTGGTCACGCGCATCCGCCGTGAACAGGGGCGGCTCGATATCCTCGTCAACGACGTCTGGGGCGGAGAAAACCTGTTCGAGTGGGAGAAGTCCGTCTGGGAGCACAATCTGGAGAACGGCCTGAGGCTTCTGCGCCTCGGCATCGACACCCACCTGATCACCGCGCACTACGCCCTGCCCCTGATGATAGAGAAGCCGGGCGGGCTGCTCGTCGAGGTCACCGATGGCACCGCCGAGTACAATGCCACTCACTACCGCATTTCCCCCTTCTACGACCTCGCCAAGGTGGGGGCCAACCGCATGGCCTGGGCCCATGCCAAGGATCTGGCGCCGCACGGTGCGACCTCGGTTTCGATCACGCCCGGCTGGATGCGCTCCGAAATGATGCTGGAGCATTTTCAGGCGACCGAGGAAACCTGGCTGGAGGGGGCCAAGGTCCAGCCGCACTTCGTCATTTCCGAAAGCCCGCGCTTCGTCGGCCGCGCCGTGGCGGCGCTGGCGGCCGATCCGGACAGGGCGCGCTGGAACGGCCAGTCGCTGTCGAGCGGTGGACTGGCTCAGATTTACGGTTTCACCGATCTCGACGGCTCGCGGCCCGATTGCTGGCGTTACATGCGCGAGGTGATGGAGGCAAACAAGCCGGCCGATGTCACTGGGTATCGGTAAGCCTGATGTCGCATGCCGCTGCGGCTTCTCGATGCATCCCGCCCAATAGAGCGCGAGAAATGACGGTCATGACAGCGGCCGAGCTTGAACCGAAAGGCCGGCTCCTGTAGGTCCGGGTTCGACGGAACGGCGCGGCAGCGCAATCAGGTGTGATGGAAGATGGCGTCGCGGGATCGTTATTCGAGAAAGCTGGAATGCGCGAAATGCGGGGCGTCCGGTTTCGCCGAAGCCTCTGAAAATGACAAGGCGAAGGGCGGCAATCGCGGCTTTCTCATCGACGTCATGCCCAAGGGCTTTTCGACCGAGCGCACCTCTCCCGACCCCGCCAAGCACATGGTCCGCTGCCGCTGCGGCAACGTTTTTGCGTTCAGGCAGAAGACCGTCTACGCGCCCGGCAGCGAGCCACGGGACTGACGCGCCTGGAGCAATCCGGCGCCCGCGTTGAGAAAAAATTCACCATCTTGTCTCAACATCGACCCAATCGGCGGGCAGCTATGGCGGCGCGCGTTCAAGTATTGTTGATCGCCAGCGCCCAGGACAAAGGCTTGCAGCCAGGGCTGCCACCGCTTAATCGCTGAACTAAAGCCGACCCGCTGTGCGTCGAACGCATGCCGTCGGTAACCGCGCCGAACGCAAGACGCTGGGCGGCGGCAGCATAGCCAGGAGCCCGCATGCGGCGCGAGACGATACAGAGCCCCTCTTCCCAAACGCCCTCCACTGGCAAGTTTTTCACGCAGGTGCGTCGGATGCGGCATGCTCTGGCGATCGGCGCGATGGCACTTGCGCTTTCCAGCTGCATGGCGCTCGATGCCGACGACGTGCGCGAACCGCCGCCGATCCCGGCCAAGCTGATCGCCGCCATGGCGAAGAACGGCAGCAAGCCGGAAAGCCCGGTTCTGGTGCGCATCTTCAAGCAGGAAAGCGAGCTGGAAGTCTGGAAACAGAACAAGCAGGGCCAATACGCCCTGCTGAAGACCTACCCCATGTGCCGCTGGTCGGGGAAGCTCGGCCCGAAGACGAAGGTGGGCGACCGCCAGGCGCCGGAGGGTTTCTACAATGTCTCGGCCGGTATGCTGAACCCGAAGTCGCAATATTTCCTGTCCTTCAATCTCGGCTATCCGAACCGGCTGGAGTCGGCGCTCGGCTATACCGGCGAAGCGCTGATGGTGCACGGCGCCTGCTCGTCGTCGGGCTGCTACGCACTTACGGACCAGGGCGTCGGCGAGATCTACTCCGTCGTCCAGCGCGCGCTTGCCGGCGGCCAGGGCACCTTCCAGGTGCAGGCCTATCCCTTCCGCATGACCGCCGAAAACATGGCCAAGCATCGCGGCGATCCGAACTTCGAGTTCTGGAAGAACATCAAGCAGGGCTACGACATCTTCCAGACGACGAGGCGCCAGCCGAAGGTTTCGGCCTGCGGTCGCCGTTATGTCTTCAACACCGAATTCGCCGATGGCGAGCCGTCCGATCCGCTCGCGGCCTGCCCCGCCGCTGCGACGGCGCCAGACGCCGGGCTCGTGGCAAAGCTGCAATCGGAGGACGCGAAGCTCGCGGGCCTGATGGCAAACCAGACGTCGGCGCCGCTCAACGCCTATGTCGACGGCGGCATGCATCCGAGCTTCCGGGCGCTCCTTGAGAAAAACGGCGCCGAAAAGCTGGCAGCGAAGATCTCGGGAACTAAGTATCCTATTAGCCGACCCGAAGCGGCGCTGGCGGATCCCTACGCCGGCCTGTGATCGTTCGTCGGCTGGCGACAATTGACCTACAAGATCGGTTGTATCGCCAGAAGCGAACACCGGACGATCGAGGGTTCCATGCCTGAAAGAGAGATCCGCCGCCGCACCTTCCTGCAACTCTCCGCGGGGCTCGCGGCCGCCGGATTGGCAGGCTGTGCCTCGACGCGGCCGACGATGACGCGCTCCTATGCACCGGAACCTGTGCCCGAGGCGAACGCCTTCCTTGCGGATATGTACGGCGAGAAGCCGAACGAACCCTATCCCCTGCCGGCCATCCCCTACGAGAAGATCGAGCCCCGTTTCTATCGCCAGATGGTCGCCGATCCGACCGGCGAGAAGCCGGGAACGCTGGTCGTCGACGTCGGCAACCACTTTCTCTATCGGGTCTACGAGAACGGCCAGGCGATGCGCTACGGCGTCGGCCTCGGGCGCGCCGGCTTCGCCTGGGCCGGGCGCGGCGTCATCCAGTACAAACGCGAATGGCCGCGCTGGAAACCGCCGAACGAAATGGTGGCGCGCCAACCCGAGCTGCAACAATTCAGCATCGAGGCCGGCGGCATGGACCCCGGCCTCAAGAACCCGCTCGGCGCGCGCGCCATGTATATCTTCCAGAACGGCGAGGACACGCTCTACCGCATCCATGGCTCACCGGAATGGTGGACCATTGGCAAATCGGTATCCTCGGGTTGCGTGCGCATGATCAACCAGGACGTGGTCGACCTCTACAATCGCGTGCCAAACGGCACGCCGATCGTCGTCACTGACCTCACGGGCGGGGGCATGGTGCAATCGCAGCCGATGCCGGAAATACAGCCACTTCCGGACTCGCAGCCACTTCCGGATTCGCAGCCACTGCCGCAGCCGCAGGACTATATGCAAATGGGACCGGACGGACTTCCGCCGCCTCAACCGCTCTGAGGCAATCCGTCCGGTGAAAGCTGGAAAATCACGCCAAAGCGTAGCGCGTCACAGGACGATGAGCGGGGTCTTGCCGCGGACGCGATCGTAGAGATCGATCGCGTCCTGCTGCAGCATGCGCACGCAGCCGGCGGATGCGTTCTTGCCGATCGAGCGCCACTGCGGCGAGCCGTGGATGCGGTAGAGTGTGTCCTGACCGTTCTGGAAAATGTACATGGCCCGCGCGCCGAGCGGATTGTCGAGACCCGGATCCATGCCGCCGGCGTCAATGCCGTATTTCTTGAGGTGCGGCTGGCGCGCTACCATGTCGTCCGGCACCGTCCAGCGCGGCCACTTGCGCTTCCAGTGCACGACCGCGCGCCCCTTCCAGGCGCGCCCCGCGGCCCCGAGGCCGACGCCGTAGCGGATGGCGCGACCGCCCGGCAGTACGTAGTAGAGGAACATCGTCTGGGTATCGACGACGATCGAATAGGGCGGCTCGTTGGTGGCATAGGCCACTTCCTGGCGCAGGAACTGCGGCTTGATCTCACCGTACTGGATGCCTGGAACGTCGTAGCCCTCGTCCTTCACCGGCCCATAGATCTTCGCATAATCGAAGGTCTTCGTCGGCACGCCCGCGGCATCGGCTGCCTTCTCCGGCGAGCCACCGTCCCCGGCGATCGGCTCGATCAGCTTCGGCTTCGGTTCTGGTTTCGGGATCTGCGTGCAAGCGCTCAAGACAGAGCTGGCGATCACCGCGAGCAGCGAGCGGCGGGACAAATTCATCGACACTTTATTCTATTCCAGGTTGGGGATTTCGGTAGGAAATGTTCCGAGGAGAGGCCCAAGGCTGTTGGGCCGAACCGTGACCGAAATGTGGTGATAATCATTCTTTGGCGTGGATCGCCGCCCGCTGCGAGCACTCGTTTCCGGAGTGTTGCAGAATTCCCGCGCCACCTCTGTTGGCTGCCTTAGCCAATGGCCAGATCGCCCTTCGTGGGATCCGGAATGACGACGATGGTGCTACCGTCCCGCGCCTGATCGTAGAGATAGACGACATCCTGATTGAGCAGGCGAATGCAGCCCGACGAGACCGCCTTGCCGATCGAATGCGCCTCGGGACTACCGTGAATCCGATAGAGCGTGTCCTTGCCGTCCTTGTGGATGTAGAGCGCACGGGCGCCGAGCGGGTTCTTGATGCCCGGCGGCATGCCGCCATTGGCGATGCTGTAGGGCGCGAGCTTCGGCTGGCGCGCGACCATCTCATCGGGCGGAGTCCACCGCGGCCATTTGCGCTTGTAGGCGACAATCGCCCGCCCGGACCACGCGAAACCCTCGCGGCCGACGCCGATGCCGTAGCGCATCGCCCGCCCGCCGGGCAGCACATGATAGAGATACTTCGCCGGCGTATCGACGATGAGCGTGCCGGGCCGCTCGCCGCTCGGATAATCCACCTCCTGTCGCCAGAACTTCGGATCGATCTCGGCGACCCTCACCTCGGGGATCGGAAACTCTTCATCCGGCATCGCGTGGTACATCGGCGGCACGGTCGGCCCGGCCGCGGCGCGGACGGGTGTTGCCGCCGGCACGACCGCCGGCGTCGGACGCGCGGTCGCGCAACCGGTGGCGAACAGCGAGGCTGCTCCGACGACAAGGCTGCGGCGGGTGAGCGTGATGCCGGTCTTGTGATCGGCCGTGGATGAAGAGGGCTCGTTTGGTTCGGTCATATCGGGCATTCAACGATTCGATTGTTGCAATGCCGCTTCAGAGGGAAGTCCTACCTTAAGGCTGCCTTAAGGGAGCGATTTAAGAGTTCCGCTCTCAAAAATGTGAGGAATAGCAATGCGAGTCCTGATCGTCGAAGACGACGATATCCTCAGAGACGGCCTGAAGGTCGGCCTGGCGCTGGCCGGATTTACCACCGATGCGGTCGGCACCTGCGACGCGGCGGCGACGGCACTCGCCGCCAACAGCTTCGACGCGATCGTACTCGATCTGATGCTGCCGGATGGTTCCGGCATGGATATCCTCAAGGACTTGCGCTCCAGCCAGAATGACACTCCCGTGCTCCTGCTGACGGCCCGCGACACGGTTCGCGATCGCGTGGCCGGCCTCGACACCGGCGCCGACGACTACCTCGGGAAACCCTTCGACCTCGACGAAGTGGCCGCACGGTTGCGGGCGCTGTCTCGGCGGTCTACCGGCCGTGCGACGGCGGCGCTCGAATGGGCAGGCCTGCGGCTCGATCCCGCCCGGCAATCGGTGGAACAGGCCGGCAAACCGGTGCAGCTCTCGCGGCGTGAGTATTCGATCCTGCACACGCTGATGGCACATCCCGGCGTCATCTTTTCGAAAACCAAACTCGAAGACAGGCTCTACGGCTGGCAGGAGGAAATCGAAAGCAACGCCGTCGAGGTCCACATCCATCATTTGCGCAACAAACTCGGCCCCGGCCTGATCGAAACCGTCAGGGGCATCGGCTATCGGCTGGGTGGGGCCGGCTGATGCGGTCGCTGCGCACCCGCCTCTTCGCCATACTGTTGATCACGACAGGACTGCTGTGGCTGTCAGCGACGGTGTGGATCTTCCTCAGCACGCGCGCCGAGGTGGAGCGTGTGCTCGACGCGCGGCTGATGGAGGCCGCGCGCATGGTGAATTCGCTGATCGTCAGCCCAGACATGATGAAGGAGGAAGGCGACGGTGACGCCAACCGTCCGGCGCAGAGCGCGATCAAGATTCCGATTCTGGAGCACCCGCACTACGACCGGCAGCTCTCCTGCCAGATCTGGTCGCTGGACGGCACGCTGATCGGCAAGTCGGACAGCGCTCCCGACACGACGCTCGCGCCGCATGCGATGGGCTTCTCGGAAACCGTCATCAACGGTGAGACCTGGCGGGTTTTCGCGGTCGAGAATGCCAGCCTCGGCGTACGCGTCCTCGTCGGCGACAACCTTCGCATCCGCGACCGGCTGGTCAACGATCTGGTCAAGGGGTTGCTGCTACCGGCGCTGCTGATCATCCCCCTTCTGGCCGTCTTGATCTGGCTCAGCGTCGGGCGCGGGCTGGCACCGCTCCGGAAACTTGCGGGCGATCTCGCCGCGCGCGAGGCTTCGAATCTGCACGCGATCGAAGACGTGGGCACGACGCGCGAAATCAGCCCGGTGTTGAAATCGCTGAACGGCCTCTTCGCCCGCGTCGCCGGTGCCCGCGAGCGCGAACAGAACTTCATCGCCTTTGCCGCCCACGAACTGCGCACGCCTCTGGCCGGCCTCAAGACGCAAGCCCAGGTCGCGCTTGCCAGCGACGACGGCGAGATCCGTGAAAAGGCGCTCGGCCAGATTGTCGCCGGGGTCGACCGGACCGGCAAGCTGGTGCGGCAACTGCTCGACATCGCCTCCGTCGAGGCCTCCGAGAGTGCCAAGCCAGCAGGAGCCTTCAATGCCGGTGAAATATTGACAGGTCTTCGGACCGAACTCGCCGGCCAGGCTCACCGGGTCGACGTCGCCATCGACCCGCACCTCTTCGGTGTGAAGATCGAGATGGATCCGGACCTGTTTCGCCTGGCGGCGCGCAACCTCCTGGAAAATGCGATCAACCATTCGCCGCCTGGCGCAACAGTCTCCTGCACCTGCGAGATGGCGGCCGGCCGCCTCGTCATTGTGATCAACGACACAGGCCCTGGCATTCCCGACGAGGAGATGCCGCACGTGACCGAGCGCTTCTTCCGCGGCCGCTTCAAGACATCGGTCGGCAGCGGCCTGGGCCTCAGCATCGTCGAACGGGCGCTGGATCGTACCGGCGCGGAGCTCGAGCTCCGCAACCGGCAGGGCGGCGGTTTGTCGGCTCGCATCGTGCTGCAGCAAAGCCTCATCCGGTAACCGGCTATAGGACCTAGCTCGAAAGGAGGCGTTGACCTCAGGATCAGGCGTGACACGCTCAGGCTTGGGTTCATATCGGCCATCCGCGAGAGCCCATTCTCCGGATGACGCGAACCGAAAGGAGACAGTCATGGCAGCGAACGGCAGCTACAACGGAAAGTGCTTCTGCGGCGCAGTCGAGATCGAAGTGAGCGGCGATCCGGCCGCCATGGGCTTCTGCCATTGCAATTCGTGCCGGACGTGGTCGGCGGGACCCGTGAATGCCTTCACGCTTTGGCCGCCGGAGAAGGTCCGCATCGTCAAGGGCGCGGACAATCTTGTCGGCTACCAGAAGACCGCGACGAGCGTGCGCAAATGGTGCAAGGCCTGCGGCGGTCACCTCATGACCGAGCATCCGCTCTGGGGCGTGACGGACGTCTTTGCTGCGGTCATCCCGGCACTGCCGTTCAAACCCGCGCTCCACGTCAACTATCAGGAGACGGTGCTGCCGATGAAGGACGGCTTGCCCAAGTATCGCGACTTCCCGCCGGCATTTGGCGGCACCGGAGAATTGATCGCGGAGTGAATCAGGCCGCTGCCGGAGCGATGCTCGCCAGATAGTGCTGAAGGGCTGTGCGCGTGTTGACGAACAGGCGATCGGGGCCGAGCTGATCGGCAAAACCGGAGGCCCGCACATAGGCGAGCACATCCGGGTTCAGCTCGGCCAGCCAGACGGTGACCCCGTGCTCGCTGATGCGACGCTCGCCCTCCGTCATCATTTGCAGCGCGGAATATTCGATATCGAAGACCCGGCTCATGTCGAGCACGAGAACCTTGGGCTTGTGCTTGGCGACCAGCATCTGCGCCTGGTCTGCCACTTGCTGTGCATTGGCAAAGAACAGGCGCCCCTCCGGCCGAAGGATCAGCAGCCCTTCGAAGGTCTCGTCGTCAGGATGATCCGGCGACAGCGGCCGGAGCCGATCGGTGCCGCGCTTGCGGCCGACGACATAGACCTTCGCCGATGCCGCCTGGCGGGCCAGTCCGATGAAGGAAAGCACGATCGCGACGATGATGCCCTGCAGCGTCCCGAAGAGCAGCACGCCGAGGAAAGCCGCCAGCGCCCACTGAAACTCCATTCGCCGGACCTTGCGGACCGACCAGAAATCCGCCGGTTTGATAAGTCCGATCGAATAGACGATGACGATTGCCGCCAGGACCGCCTGCGGCAGCAGACCCAGCATGGGCGCCAGCACCAGCATCGTGGCAGCCGCTGCCGCCGCGGTGACCAGCGACGCCACCTGCGAATGTCCACCGACGGCACGCACGACGGCCGTCTGTGATGTTCCGCCGCCGGCGCTCATGGCGCCGAAAAGCGCGCCGCCGAGATTTGCAGCGCCGGTTGCCAGTAATTCACGGTTCGCCCTGATCGGCGGGTCGGAGGGGGCGGCAAATGCACGTCCGGCGGCGATGGTCTCGGTGAAGCTCATCAAGGCGATGCCGAGCGCGCCGGGCAGAAGCTCCTGAGCAAGACCGAGGCTCGGAAGCGTGATCGAAGGCAGAGACTGCGGGATGAAGCCGACGGTGGAGACACCGAGCGCCTCGAGGCCGGCGAACCAGGAAAGCGCAATGCCTGCAGCCACCGCCAGAAGCGGCGCCGGCGAATGCGGCCAGAGCCGCTCCATCGCAAGAAGCGCCACCAGCGCCGCAGCCGCAATTGCAAGCGTCAGTAGCGAGGTCTCGGACAGATGGCCGGCGATGCTCAGGATATCCCGGAAGAAGCCTTCCTTGGTGAAGTGAAGGCCAAGCAGCTTCGGCACCTGGTCGAGCACGATGACGAGGCCGATGCCGGCCTTGAAGCCGATCAGGACCGGCGAGGAGATGAAGTTGGCGACGAAGCCGAAGCGGAGAAGCGAAGCCAGGATGAGAAGCCCACCGGTCATCGCCGTCAGCGTCGCGGTTGCCGTTATCAACTTGCCGGGATCGCCATCCGGGACGGCAAGGCCGAGCTGTGTTCCGGCGAGAATGGCAAGGGTCGTGGTCGACGAGACGCTCAGCACCCGGGACGTGCCGAGAAGCGCGTAGATGATCATCGGCACGAAGGCGGTGTAGAGACCGACACTGACAGGCAGACCGGCGACCGTGGCATAGGCCATCGCCTTTGGCAGAACCACGGCAGCGGCCGTGAGACCTGCAGTCACGTCGAGCCGGAAACCCGCAGTGGCACCGCGACCGTCGCCGACAGGCGAATGCTCGTTCGATGCCATCCGGACTATCCTCTGGCAGGAGCTTTCATGAAGTTATTCTAAAGCGATAGCACTGGGTAAAATCCGTTGCAAGGAACGCCTCAGCCACACTTCGGGCATCACTTGTCGCCTACCAAAGCAGACGCTGGCAGGCTGCTCGACTTGCGGATATCTTGAGGACTGCGGGTGCCGGGCCGAGAGGGGATTTCGGCGGCAGGGAGCGAAGCCAAGGCGGACCGTCGCAGGCGTACGGAATCGTTAGCACGGCGGGCTTCCTACCTGGCGAGAGGGAGGGTTGCGTGGCGAAATCTCATCGCAGGAGCCATTCAAAAAGAATGCGGCGCCTGTTCTTCTCCAATCTCTACCAGCAACTTCAGGTGCTCTGGCCGATCTTCTCCGCAATCCTGATCGTGATGACCGGATGCGGTGTCATCATTGGCCGCATCGAGGAATGGCGGCTCGATGAATCCCTCTATTTCACCTTCGTCACCGGGCTGACGATCGGCTACGGCGACATCACGCCCAAACACCTGGGCGCACGGCTGCTGGCTCTGGTGATAGGCTTTTCCGGCATCGTCCTGACCGGCCTCGTCGCGGCCATCAGCGTTCAGGCGCTGAACGCGACGAGCAAGGATGAAACGGACGATCGCTGAGGAGAGCGGGCCGGCAATGTACCCCCGCTCCGCGTCCAAGTCTGCCGAAGCTTAGCCGGCCACGAAGCGCCCTTCAGACACGATTTCGGAGAGGGCTTTGCGCGGGCTTGGTTGCTCGCGCTGTTGCAGAGCCTCCGGAAGCAGAGCCTTATCGCCGAGGCGTCCGATCGCGACGGCAGCCTCGATCCGGTAGTTTTCAGGAACTTCGAGTTCGGCCCGCGCGCGGTCGTAGTCGATGCCGGCCATGCCGTGCGCCTGCCAGCCGGAATGGGCCGCCTGCAGGGCGAGTGCGCCCCAGGCGGCGCCCGTATCGAAGGAATGGGTGTAGGAAGGCACCTCCTTGCTGGCGCCTGGCGGCAGCAGGGAGGTTTTCGACAGCACGAAGATGAGGGCCGAAGCCTCCTTTGCCCAACTGCGGTTGAACTCGTTCAGAAGACCGAGCAGCTTCTCCCAGTCCTGTCCGCCGCGGCGGGCATAGACGAAATGCCAGGGCTGGGCATTGTAGGCTGATGGCGCCCAGCGGGCGGCCTCCAGGATTTCGAACAGTTCGGCCTCGGAAATCTCTTCGCCCGAGTAGGCCCGCGGCGACCAGCGTTCGAGAAAAAGCGGATTGATCGCGTGATCCGCGACGCGTGAATTCACATGCAAGGTCATGGGGATGGTCCATTCATCGGCGACGTGCTGCCGCCTTTCGGGTTGGTCATTGACGGCCGAAGCTTTCGTATCGGTCGCAACGACTTCTTAAGGTCGAGATTTCATCGGAGAGTTCGGCGATGCGGTCCCTGAGCTCATTGGCCGTGCCGTCCTCGACATCGTCGAAGCCGAAACAGTCCCGCGCCTCGTGCAGTTCCAAACGGCCCTGCAGGACCTCGCGAATTGCGCTCAAACGCTCAAATTGCCGCAGCATACTCATCTCGGACCTCATTTTCAGCCGATCAACGCAAACCTGCGCCGACCGGAGGGCGTTTCTGCCCAGCTCGATTCCTGACCGAGCCTTCCGAGATTATCCACTCAAATAGTAGATTAAAGGAATTCTGACCCAAAGAGCGAGCGAGAGATGAAAAACTGCTCCGCTTTTGGCGGACGTCGGAGCTGCGAGTGCAGGGGTAGTGTAACGGAGGAAGGAGGCGGCGGCGGTGTCATGCCCTTGGCATTGGTGGACCTGGGCGATGGGAGGCTCGCCCAGGTCGAAAGTATTCAAGCGGTCGGGAGGTCTTTCGCGTCGGGGCGGTTGCCATCGAGGAAGCCCATGTCCCGTTTCAGGTGATCCGACAGGTCTCTGACATCGACGACCTCGAGCGCACGGCGCTTTCGAGCGAACAGAAACGCCAGCCAGGAGCGCGCGGAAAAATCGTTTGTCGACGAAAAACTACGTACTTGAATGGTTGTCATAGCCGTCATCCTCTTCATCAATCCGTCTAATGGACGGATCTTGAAAATGGTTACGAGCGGCATCACCTTCCAATCGAATATCGCTTACCATGCATAAGGCCATTTAATGCATAAGACACTTCCGCTTCCACCATTGACGGCGATCCGCGTCTTCGAGGCGGTCGCCCGGCATGGAAGCTTCACGAAGGCCGCAACCGAGCTCGGCATGACGCAGGCCGCGGTGAGTTATCAGATCAAGGTTCTCGAGGATCGGGTCGGCGCGCCCTTGTTTTTGCGCCGACCGCGGCAGATTGCCTTGACAGAAGTCGGACAGCGGCTCGCTCCGGCGGTCACGCAGGCCTTCGAGCAGCTCAGCGAAGCCTATGTCACGGCGCGCGGCGGCGCCCAGGGAACGCTTGTCATCAGCACGATCGCCACGTTCGCCTCCAATTGGCTGGCGCGGCGTCTTGGCTCCTTTCAGATCGCCCACCCTTCCCTTGCCGTCCGCCTTCAAACGGAGCCTCACCTGGTGGACTTCAGCCGCGAGGAGGTCGATATCGGCATTCGCTCCGGCCGCGGCGATTGGCCGGGGCTTGTGGCGCACCGGCTGATCAACGCCGACTTCACCCCTATGCTCAGCCCGAACCTTGCGGCCAGTATCGGCGGGGTGAAGGAGCCGGCCGATCTGTTGCGTCTGCCGCTGCTCGATCCCGGCGATCCCTGGTGGGCGAAATGGTTTGCGGCCGCGAATGTGCCTGCCGAGGGGCTTTCCAGTCGTCCCGGCGCCAGCATGGGCGCGCAGGCCTATGAGGGCAACGCCGCCACGGCCGGCCAGGGCGTGGCGATCCTGACGCCGGCGTTCTTCGCCGCCGAGCTGGCCGATGGGCGCCTCGTCCAGCCCTTCGATCTTCTCTGCAACGACGACCATGCCTACTGGCTGGTCTACCCGGAGACGCGGCGCAATTCACCGAAGATCAGCGCCTTCCGCCAATGGATCCTCGGCGAAATCGGGGTGTCATCGCGCTGAAGCGGGAACCGAGAACGGCACCCCGAACCGGACTGATCTGCCATGGAATTTTGAATCTTTGCGGAACTCTCGGGCGTGCCCGGGAGTTGCATTCCCGAAGCGCCCATAGTGAGGGCATGCGGGAGCGAACATGCAACGCGAGCCGACGGAACAGTTCCGTTCAGCCACGGAGAACGCCTGGTGGACCGTAAATCGCGGCGATGGACCGATCGTCGGCACCGCGATCCACAATGGGCATGCCATGCGCAGCGATGCCCGGGCGCTGGTGGCGTTGACGGAGGAAGAAAGGCTGCGCGAGGAGGACCCGTTCACCGAATTCATCATCCGGGACCTTGCCAACCGCATCGTCGTCCATCGCTCGCGCTTCGAGGTCGATATCAATCGTGCCCGCGTAGGCGCCGTCTACCTCCAGCCCGCACAGGCCTGGGGTCTTTCCGTCTGGCGGGAGCAGCCGCCTGCGGAGTTGATCGAAACATCCCTTGCCGTCCATGACGAATACTATGCCATGCTCCGGTCGATGCTGACGGCGATCGAGCGCCGCCATCAGCGCTTCATCGTGCTCGACATACACAGCTACAACCATCGGCGGCAGGGGCCGGAGGCCGAACCGGCCGATATCGCCGAGGCACCCGAGATCAACATCGGAACCTCCTCCATGGATCGGGCCAAATGGGCCGACGTGATCGATACGCTGGTCGCTGCCATCAGCGCCACCACGCTCGCGGGTCGGCCTGTGGATGTGCGTGAAAACATTGCCTTCCAGGGACGCGGAGAACAGACGCGCTTCATCCACGAGCACTTTCCCGATACGGGCTGCGCGATCGCGATCGAGTTCAAGAAGACCTTCATGGACGAGTGGACCGGCAAGCCAGACCTCGAAGCGCTGAGGTCGCTGCGCACACTGGTCGGATCACTCGTTCCGATCCTGACCGAGGCGCTCGCGAGGCAGCGATGACGGACGGGAGACCCATGCGCGCGAGCCCTGACCCGGAGTGGCTCGATGAAGCCATTGCCCGACTGAAGGATGGTCGCGCCGTGCGACGGGACTTCGGCGAGGGTGGACGGCTGCACATCGACCGCCTGCTTCCCTTCCTCTGCGTCCATATCGCAGCCGAGCACCAGCAGCCGGTCGCGCGCGATATCGCCCAGGCGAATGCCGCCTATCTGCTGGCTCCGAGCGTCGATATCGCCGCCGTCGTCATCGAGCGGGTCGGCCGCGTGATCGAAGAGCGGCAGGGCATGTTCATCGTTCTCGAGTTTGCCGAGCTCGAAAGCGATGACCCGCCGGCCAAGGACGCGCCGTTCCTGCCGCCCTTCCTGATCGAGGTCGTCGCCGGGCTAAGCGGCGCCGAGCAGGTTGCCGCGAAAGCACTGATCGAGACCGCTGCGACGATCGAGGGAAAGTTCCGGACCCCGCATGTGACGCTTGTCGAGCGGCAACCGGAGGCACGGGCAGGCCGAAAGACCCTGGCGCTCGACTATCCCCATCTCACCGTGCGTTTTGCCCCCATCTACTGCGAGCCGGGCACCCGCCGCATCTATCCGCAATTGCGCGAGCGGCTGGTTGCGAGCGTCTTCGATGCTGGGCTCCGCGCCGTTGCGGCCTTCGCCCGCGCGCGGTCCGATGACTTCCGGCTACCGACGCATCGCGCCCTTGGCCGGAAAGCCTTCGTCGACGCGGTCGTGCGTGCCGACCGCGGCATCGACGAGATCGCCTCGAGCTTCGATTTCCTGCTCGCGGTGACGCCGATCAACGCCGAAACCGCCTGGGCGGAATTCGCGTCGAGCGGCTTTTCCCGAAGTCCCCGCCTCTACTATCGGCCGCTGGCGCTGCAGATCGAAACGGCCAAGCGCAAACTCTTCACCCTCAACTTCGAACACCTCGAAGATCCGCTGCTTTATGCCCTCTATCGGGAAAAGCAGCAGGAGGTCGATCTGCAGCTCTCGATGATATCCGCGCGCGAGACCCGCAAATTCGTCGAACTCGGCCGCGCACTCTACGGCCCGGTGGAAAGCGACCTTCTCAACGCCGCGTCCGACATCCTCGCGCGCACCGCAGCCGATGGCGCCTCGTCTCCGACATCCGGCAACAAGCGCGACTGCGACTACATAAGGGAGCGAGCCCAGGCGATGATATCAGCCTATCGGCGCCAGTCCGCCGATTTCACCGCGTCCGTCGAAATTCGCGACGACCTGCCAGCCGGCCTGCTCGTCTCGCGCGGTCAACTGCTGATCGCCAGAAGCTCGGCACTCGACCCCGATCGCGTCGAGGCGCTGCTCAGCCACGAGGTCGGCGTGCACCTGCTGACCTATTTCAACGGCTCGGCCCAGGGCCTCCGGATCCTCCGCTCAGGGCTTGCCGGTTACGAAGGCATGCAGGAAGGGCTTGCCGTTTTCGCCGAATACTTGAGTGCCGGCATGACCGCGGACCGGCTGCGGGTGCTTGCGGCGAGAGTCGTCGGCTGCGCGGCCCTGCTTGACGGCGCACTGTTTCCGGAGACCTACCGGCTGCTCGTCGACGGCCACGGCTTCGGCACCACAGAGGCCTTCAACATTACGCTGCGCATCTATCGCGGCGGCGGGCTGGTCAAGGACGCGATCTACCTGCGCGGCCTGTTGCAGCTTCTCGAGCATCTCGCCGACGGCGGCAGTCTCGAGCCCTTCTGGATGGGCAAGATCGCCGCGTCGCATTTCGGTGCGATCCAGGAACTCAATTTGCGCGGCCTCCTTGGTGCCGCGGCCATTCGCCCTATTTTCCTCGATGACGTCAAAGCGCGCGACCGACTTCAGCGAGCCCAGAGGGGAATTACCCCGCTCGACATGGTCGCAGAGTAGGAAACTGAATGCGCATCGCCTTTTTCGTCAACTCCATCGAGGGCGAAGAGACGGTCTATGCGACGACATCGCTTGCGCTTGCGGCACTCGCCCGTGGCCACGAGATCGTCTACGTCACCCCTGGTGATTTCATCCTGAGGCCCGATGGCCGCCTGATGATCCACGCCCTCAACCTCGGCGCGGCGAAGCCGCGCAAGGCCGAAACCTTCATCGCCGCGTTGCGGAGCGGCGCCACGCGGCGTGAGACGCTGGACATCGCCGACGTCGACGTTCTGTTTTTGAGAAGCGACCCGTCGGAAGACGCCGGTCCGCGCCCCTGGGCCACCCAGGCGGGCGTGATTTTCGGGCGGCTTGCGGCCGAGCGCGGGGCAATCGTCGTCAACGATCCCGACGGGCTCACGCGGGCGCAGAACAAGCTCTATCTCCAGGACTTTCCCGAGATGGTTCGGCCGACCACGCTGATCTCGAAGCATATTGAGGAGATCAGGGCCTTTGTCGACGAGCACCCGGAAGGTGTCATTCTGAAGCCGCTGCAGGGCTCCGGCGGCAAGAACGTCTTCAAGGTTAGCTCCAGCCACGAGACGAACCTCAACCAGATCTTCGAGGCGGTCAGCGAGATGGGCTATGTGATCGCGCAGGAATATCTGCCGGCAGCAACGGAAGGCGACGTCAGGCTGTTCCTGATGAACGGCCGGCCGCTCAAACGCGGCGATACCTACGCTGCGGTTCGGCGCGTCCCGGCGGAAGGTGAGCTACGTTCCAACATGCATGTCAACGGCAGGCCCGTCGCCGCCGTCGTCACGCCGGAAATGCTCGCGGTGGCCGAGCAGATGCGGCCGAAGCTGGTGCGCGACGGCATGTTCCTCGTCGGTCTCGACGTGGTCGGCGACAAGCTCGTTGAGGTCAACGTCTTTACCCCGGGAGCACTGCCTGAAATCGCCGAACTGACATCGATCGAGTTCAGCGAGGACATCATGGCGGCGCTCGAACGGAAGCTCGACATCAAACGGGCCCATGTCGGCACACTTACCAATCGCGAACTGGCCACGCTCTGACCGATAGCCGGCCTGCGACCGGGGAAATCCTACCTTTCACACTGTCAAAGCCCTGTGCGCGCGGTATAAGCGCCGCGCAACCGGATATCTTCGTGCTCCCAAGTGAAGATCAACGGCTGCCGCCGGCGCGTCCAATGCGACGCCCTCCCAAGGCCCCAAGCTCCGGCGTCAACGACATCATGAGGTTAAACCATTGGCAGGTATCATCACCAAGGGCGCTGAGCCCACGCGCGCGGCCTCATCCGCGTCACCGGACGCGACGGGCTATCGATTTGCCCTCTTCGCGCTCACCTCACTGTTCTTCATGTGGGGCTTCATCACGTGCCTGAACGACATTCTGATCCCGCATCTGAAGAACGTCTTCTCGCTCAACTACACGCAGTCGATGCTGATCCAATTCTGCTTCTTCGGCGCCTATTTCATCGTCTCGCTGCCCGCCGGCGCGCTCGTCAAGCGCATCAGCTACAAATGGGGGATCGTGCTCGGCCTCGTCATCGCCGCCATCGGCTGCGCGCTGTTCGTCCCGGCGGCAAGCTTTCGCATCTATGCGCTGTTCCTCGGTGCTCTCTTCGTGCTGGCGAGCGGCATCACGCTGCTGCAGGTTTCGGCCAACCCTTACGTGACCGTGCTTGGTCCGCCGGATACGGCCGCGAGCCGTCTGACCCTGACCCAGGCCTTCAACTCGCTCGGCACGACGCTGGCCCCGATGTTCGGTGCAACGTTGATCCTGTCGGCTGCTGTCGTCGCCACTGCCGGCGCGACGCCGGAGCAGCTCGACGCGCTGAGGCTCGCCGAAGCAAGCGCGGTCAAGATGCCCTACCTGCTTCTTGCCGCCGCCTTCCTGCTGCTTGCGGCGCTCTTCGCCGCCCTGAACCTGCCGACCGTCGAAGTGCATGACGAGATCGAGCCGATCACCGACGGCAAGTCGGCCTGGCACTACCGCCACCTGGTCCTCGGCGCCATCGGCATCTTCGTCTATGTCGGCGCGGAGGTCAGTATCGGCAGCTTCCTCGTCAACTTCCTGAACCAGCCCGACATTGCCGGCCTCTCCGAGGCCGAAGCCGCCCATTATGTGATGTATTTCTGGGGCGGAGCGATGGTCGGCCGGTTCATCGGCGCGGTTGCGATGCGCTTCGTCGACGACGGCAAGGCGTTGGCCTTCAACGCAGTCGCAGCGATCGTGCTGTTGCTGCTAACCGTCTTTGCCGGCGGCAGCGTTGCCATGTGGTCGGTTCTGGCGATCGGGCTTTTCAACTCGATCATGTTCCCGACGATCTTCAGCCTGGCGCTCTACGGCCTCGGGAAATATACGAGCCAGGGCTCCGGCATCCTGTGCCTGGCAATCGTCGGCGGCGCGCTGTTGCCGCTCGTTCAGGGCGGCCTTGCCGACAACATCGGCATCCACCTTGCCTACCTGATGCCCGTCGCCTGCTATGCCTATATCGCCTTCTACGGCCTGAAGGGGCACAAGCCGACCTGATCTCAGAAGCCGCACTTCGCCGCCTCGGCGGCGAAGTGCTTTCCAGCCTCTTGAATTGGTGCCGTTCCAGACGGAAACCGCTTCAAATTTTCATGGAATTGTTCTGGCGCCTAAAGCGACTCGTCGACGATGACGACCGGACGCCCCATGGAGCAAGCCTCCACACGCGCCTCGACGCGGTAGACCGAGCGCAGCATGTCCGCGGTGATGACCTCATGGGTCGGGCCGCTCGCCAGCACCGAGCCGCCGCTGATGACGATCGTGTCGTCGCAGTAGCGCAGCGCATGGTTCAGGTCGTGCAGCGCGATCAGCACCGCCATGCCCGACTGCGCCGACAGGCGCTTCATGAAGCCGAGTACCTCGATCTGGCGGAAGAGATCAAGCGCCGAGGTCGGCTCGTCCATCAACAGCACTTCGGGCTTGCGCACCAGGGCCTGGGCTATGGAGACAAGCTGGCGCTGGCCACCGGAAAGCTCGCCGAGGCCGCGAAAGGCGAGGTCGGCGATCCGGAGCTCGCCGAGCACCCGGTCGATCTCGGCGAGTTCGGCGTCCTTCACCTTCCAGCCGGAACCCTGCTTGGCCGACAGAAGCACCGACTCGTAGACGGTGAGCACGGCATTGGCGCCGGTATCCTGCGGCATGTAGCAGATGCCCTCGGGCCCCTTGGACGTGTCCGAAAGGTGGACGGTGCCGGGCCCGGACGTCAGGCTTGCGATGCGCTTGAACAGCGTCGACTTGCCGGCGGCATTGGGACCGATCACCGCCGTCAGGCCACCGCCCCTAAGGACACCTGTATTGACGTCCGACAGCACCACGCGCCGGCCATAGTTCGCACCAACCTTTTCCAGCGTCAGGCTTACCATGCACGCCTCCTGTTGGTGAAAATCAGCACGAAGAAGAAGGGCACGCCGACGAGCGCGGTGATGACGCCGATCGGCAGCACCGCGCCGGGAATCAGCATCTTGCTGACGACCGAGGTGACCGAAAGCAGCAGCGCGCCGCAGAGCACCGAGGCCGGCAGGAAGAAGCGCTGATCCTCGCCGACCAGCATGCGGGCGATATGCGGCCCGACGAGACCGACGAAACCGATCGTGCCGACGAAGGAGACCGGGATCGCCGCAAGCAGGCTGACGGTCATCATCGCCTCGAGCCTTAGCCGGCGAACATTGATGCCGAAGCTCGCCGCCTTGTCGTCGCCGAGCCGAAGCGCCGTCAGCGCCCAGGCGTGCCGTGCAAAAAGCGGCAAGGCGAACAGCAGCACGGCGCCGGTGATCCAGACCTTCGGCCAGGTTGCCTTGGTGAGGCTGCCCATCGTCCAGAACACGACCGCGGCCAGCGCTTGCTCGGAGGCGAGGTATTCGAGCAGCGACAGCGCAGCATTGAAGGTGAAGACGAGCGCGATGCCGAGCAGCACGATCGTTTCCACTGTGACGCCGCGCATGGTGGAGGCGAAGTGGATGAAGAGCGCCGCCAGCATCGCCATCAGGAAGGCGTTGATCGGCACCATGTACTGGACCGCAACCGGAAAGACCGCGACGCCGGCAACGAGGCCGAGGGCCGCGCCGAAACCGGCAGCGGCGGAGATGCCGAGCGTGAACGGACTTGCCAGCGGGTTGGCGAGGATCGTCTGCATCTGCGCGCCGGCGACCGACAGCGAGGCGCCGACCGTCACGGCCATCAGCGCGATCGGCATGCGGATGTCCCAGATCACCACCCGGAGCTGGTCGCTCACGGTTTCCGACCGGAACAGCGCCGTCAGCACATCGGCAAGCGGATAATTTGCAGGGCCAAGCGCCATGTCGACCGCGACGGACGCAAACAGCGCGCCGACGAGACAGAAGATCAGCACCAAACGGCGCAGGACGAGCGCGCGATAGCGCCCCCGTCCCTCAACGCCGGAAATCTGGTCAGTCATGGCAACCATCATTCACCATCCTTCGGAAGCGAGACGAAGTAGCCCGGGCGATAGGTCACCGGCAGGAACTTCTCGTGAAACTCGCGGAAAGTCCGGTCCGGGTCGATGTCGGCAAAAAGCTCCGGCTGGAACCATTTGGCAAACTGCTGGATCGGAATGAACTCGTAAGGCGCGCCGTAGAACTGATGCCAGACGGCGTGCACGTTACCTTCCTTCACCGCCTTCAGGCCGGGAAAGCCCGGGCGCTGCATCAGGCCGCGCAGACGCTCCTCAGCCGCCGCCGCATCGGCGCCACGGCCGACGCTGACGAACTGGTTGAGATCGGATTCCGCCGACCAGTTGCTGCCGGTGATGATGACATGATCGGGATCACTGACGATGAGCTGCTCAGGATTGAGGTCGCCGAAGGTGCCCTTGATCACGTCCGAACCGATATTGTGGCCGCCGGCCTCTTCCACCATCTTGCCGAAATTCGCCGGACCGAAGGTTCGGCAGCAGACGACGTCGCCGGTGATACCGGGAGAGCGCTCGATGAAGACTTTCGGGCGTGCGATTGCCCCCGCCTTCTTCAGGCGGTCCGTCACCAACGCGATCTGGGCATTGCGGTATTCGATGAATTCACGCGCCTTTGCCTCGGCGCCGAAGAGTTGGCCGAGGATTTCGACCGATTTCTCGCTGTTGGCAGCCGGATCGACGCGGAAATCGAGATAGACGACGGCGATGCCGGCAGCCGCCGCCTTTTCGATGAAGCCCGATTCCTCGACAGCCTTCTCAGCCTCGAGGTTCAGGGTCAGCACATCGGGCTTCAGCGCGATCGCCGCTTCGAGGCTGAAATCGCCTGAAGGGATATAGCCGAAACGCGGCAGCTTCTCGATCTCGGGGAAGCGCTCGACATAGGCGGCGTAGGAATCCGGGTCCTTTTTCACGAGGTCGTCGCGCCAGCCGACGATCGTGTCGAAGACATGCTCGCCTTTCAGCGCCGCCGCGACATGGATCTGCCGCGCCTCGCCCAGCAGCACGCGCTTGGCGGGCAGCGCGATTTCGACCCGGCGGCCGGTAACGTCGATGATTTCCGCAGCACTAGCCGGCAGAGCCGCCAGCACTATGGCGGCGATCATCGCCGACGCGATTTTCCTGAAGATCGGCATTCTCATTCCTTTCGATCGCGACGCTGCTGCTGTTTTTTTAAATCGCATGCGATTTAAGGACGAAAACATGCAGCAATTCAAAGTGCTACGGCGACCTTTGCGCGTCTAATAAGACGCGCGGCGCCGTAGAGACCTCCCCTCCTCCGGCTGTTGATCTGCTTACTTGCTGGCCGTCAGCGAAACGAAGTAGCCGCTCTCATAGGGAAGCGGCAGGAAGCGCTCATGCAGCTCCTTGAACGTCGCTTCCGGGTCGAGGTCGGCGAAGAGATCCGGATGCAGCCACTTGGCGATCTGCTGGATCGCGACGAACTGGTAGGGATTGTTGTAGAACTGGTGCCAAATGGCATGGACCTGGCCGTCCTTGACCGCCTGGACGCCGGTAAAGGCCGGGCGCTTGGTCAGGTTTTCGAGCTTGCGGGCCGCTTCCTTTACATCCGCGCCATAACCGACCCCAACCCAGGCGCCGCCCGGCACGTAACCCTGCCAGTTGCCGCCGGTGACGATGATCTGGTCCGGGTTCGCAGCGATGATCTGCTCCGGATTGACCGTGCCGAAGGTGCCGGGAATGATGTCCTTGGCCATGTTCACGCCGCCGGCGAATTCGACCATCTTGCCGAAATTCTCGTTGCCGAAGGACATGCAGCAATCGTCGGAATAACCGCCGGCGCGCTCGACGAAGACCAGCGGCTTCTTCGGGTTGGCCTTCGCCAAAACGTCGGTCACCTTGGCGATGCTTTCGGCGCGGAACTTGATGAATTCTTCGGCCTTCTCTTCCTTGCCGAGCAGCTTGCCCATCACACGCATGCTCGGCTCGGTGTTTTCCATCGGCTTTTCGCGGAAGTCGACATAGACGAGCGGGATGCCGACCTTGGCGAGCTTTTCGATGTAGCCAGCCTCCTCCGTTGCGGTCTTGGCATCGACATTCATCAAGACGACATCGGGCTTCAGCGCGACCGCCTGCTCGATGTCGAAAGTGCCGTCCTTCATGCCGCCGAAGGTCGGCAGCTTGGCGACATCAGGGTATTTCGCGAGATAGGCGGCGTAGCTTTCCGGGTCAGCCTTGGAGAGATCGTCACGCCAGCCGACGACGCGTTTGAACGGCTCGTCACGGTCGAGCGCACCGAGGAAATAGATCTGGCGCCCTTCGCCGAGGATCACGTGCTCGACCGGTACATTGACCTCGACATCGCGGCCGGTCACGTCTTTCAGCGTCACGACATCAGCGAAGGCTGCCGTTGAAAAAAGCACGCAAAAGCCCGTGGCGGCCGCAGCCACCCTGTTGAAAAACCGCATTGTTTTCTGCTCCGCTGGGAAAATCGACGCGATCTAATGTTTCATGACTTTATTAGTCAACATTTATCTTTTAGAACGCCTCCAAACAGAGACGGCGGTATCGACATGAGCGATGTAACGGATCGGCAGAACTACAACCTGCGGGATGAAATCAAGGCCTACTGGTCGGAGCGCGCCGCAACTTTCGATCTGTCACCGGGACATGAGATCTTCTCGGAGGAGGAGCGCGCTGCCTGGCACGCGTTGTTTCTACGCCACCTCGGACCTGGCGCCGGCCGCGCCGCGTTGGACCTTGCCAGCGGGACGGGCGTCATCTCGCACCTGCTCGACGAACTCGGCTTCAAGGTGCAGGGCCTGGATTGGGCCGAACCCATGCTCGAACGCGCCCGCGAAAAGGCCCGCAATCGTGGCCGCTCGATCCGCTTTGCCCTCGGCGACGCCGAAAATACCATGGAGCCCGACGGCCATTACGATGTGATCGTCAACCGGCACTTGGTGTGGACACTCGTCGATCCGGCCGCAGCCTTTGCCGAATGGCTGCGCGTGCTGAAGCCGGGCGGCACGCTGCTCGTCGTCGACGGCGACTTCGTCAACTCGACGGCACTCGAGCGGCTGTTCTCGAAGCTCAGCGCCTGGGGACAACGCCTCGGCCTCTTCAGGGCGGAAACGCCGACCGGTTCACCGCAGATGATGGCGACGCATCGCAGCATTCTCTCCCGCGTGCATTTCTCCAAGGGCGCCCACGCCGAGGCCGTCGTCGAACTGTTGCAGAAGGCCGGCTTCGTCGACATCACGGTCGACAGGGACCTGCGCGAAATCCATCGCACCCAGGCCAAGAACTGGAATGTCTTCAAGGGTCTGGCACGGCAGTCCCAGCATCGCTACGCTGTGCGCGCGGAAAAACCCTAGCAAAATCCTGCCATTGGGATTGCCCGATATCGGTTGATCCCCCACATGATAGGACGGAATTTCGACAGCCCTGTCGTGAACGATGAACTGAAAAAGGTAGAAAAATGCGCGCTACAATCTTGTTGGCAATAGTTCTGGGCCTCGCCGCATGCTCCCAAACCGGCGGTGGCGGTTACAGCGGCAACTACGAAGGCGGCGACGGTGACTTCTATCCTGGGATCGTCGCTCCAAAGTAGACGCTGAACCACCGTAAACCGTGATCTAAGATCCCTTCCCGTCGACATTGTGCAATCCTGCGATTGGCGGGGTGGGTTCTCAATAGCTCGTCACTCGCAAGTGAATGGCCGTCATGCGATGTGGAAGAACGTCGCAGGATCGCGCGCTGGTGTACGGCCGGCCATTCTAGCTGCCAATCCGTTCAGCCAGACGCCGCAAGCCTGGAATGTCCTTGAGCATCAGCTTCTGTCGTCCGCCCTGGACGAGGCCCTGCCCTTCCCAGGCGCTGAGGATGCGCGAGACGGTGTGCAGCGTTGTTCCGGTCATCTCGGCGATATCCTGGCGCGAGATCGGGAAGTCGATGCGGACGCCGCCGCCTTCCGGCTTGCCCGCCTGCTCCGCAAGGCGGAGAACCGTGTGGGCGACACGGCGCTCGACCTCTTCCGTCGACATTTCGCGGATGCGGGTATGCGCCTCGTCGAGACGCTGCCCGATCGTATGCATGGCGTTGACGGCGAGGTGAGGGTTCTTCTCGACGAAGACGTTCCAAAGCTCCGTCGGCCAGGCGAGAACCAGGCTCTCGGTCGCGGCTGTCGCCGTTCCCGGATAGTCGCTGCGCTGCAGCGCGCGGGCAAAGCCGAAGAGGTCCCCGGGATTGACGACCCGGACGATGATCTGCTGCCCGTCCTTGGTGACCTGGGTCACCTTCAGCCGGCCGTGCAGCAGCAGGAAGAAGAAGTCGGCCTGCGCACCCTGCTCGAACACGGCTTCGTTCTGCGGAACACGCCGCACCGTGGCGCGCGTCAGCAGCGAATCCAGTTCCTGATCGCTCATTTTCTGGAAAAGAGGGAGCGATTTGACGAGTGTGCGATCGAGTGCAGCCACTTTGGCATCCTGCCGTTTGAGTTGCTCTGCTCTAGCACAGCCCGGAACCCTGCAAAAGGACCACGGCGCCGCACGTCCTGTCAGATGTGCAAAGGACGCCATAGCACCGCGATTGCCACATGCTTTTGCCGGTTGAGAGGTGCGAGCCCCAGCGGGTCCACTGCCTGCGCCATGTTACCCGGCGCCCTGGAGCCGGCGTTCGAAGGCGTAGAGGAAGCCCGAATACCAGCGGCCGTCGCGCACCAACCGGAAGCCGAGATTATCGGGCGGCACGCCGACGGCGCAGCCGCCACTCTTCGGATCACGGATGAAGAAGCTCATCGATGCCCGGTGCTTGCCGTTGACGACGAAGATGCCGCAGGCGGGCTGCTCCTTCAGCACCTCGCCATCGTCGCCGATCGTCACGCGGCGGTGGCAAGTCTCTGTCCATTCCCAGACATTGCCGTCCAGGTCCGCAACGCCGTACTCGTTCTCGCCGAAAGCGCCCGAAGGCTGCGGCAGCGGGTCCTTCGCCCGCTGCCGGCTCGCCTCGCGCTCGTAGTCTGCCAACCAACGCAGCGCCGGATTTTCCTTGCTGCCGTCGATCCCGAGCGCATCGTCAGGAAACTTGGAGCCGGCGGCAAAGGCCCATTGCTGGTCGGTCGGCAGACGCCAGATTTCGCCGGTCTTCCTGGTCAGCCATGCCGCATAGTCGTTCGCGTCGGTATAGTTGACCCCGGTCATCGGCACGCCCGACAGGCCGGCACCATGGCCGCCCTCCGGCTGCTGGCAGGCGCCGTCGGCGATGCAGCGTTCAAAATCTTGACGCGTCACCTGGTACTTCATGATCTCGAGCGGCTGCTCGAGCGCCGCAACGACGATGGGCGCATCGACAGCAAAGCCGTTCTTCAGGAAGTGTCCCTCCGCCCGATAGCTCATTTGACGCGGTGCGATCGTCACGGTCACCGGCGGCCTGATCGACAGGTCGACGCCGTCCTTGAGATCGTCGAACAGCCCCACCTTCGCCGAAAGCACGCCACCGATTGCGGCCAAAAGGACGGCCGGGGCTGCGAGCGAGAGGAGCGAAACCGCAGATTTCTTGTTGCTGGTCATGGGAGGCCTCCGGGGAAGGGCACGCGCTGACGAGCGCGTGCCTTTGTTCGCGTGCGGGATCGCGCAGATCGCGGCCCCGCAATCACCTTGCTTCAGCCGTCTACATCGACGCCGGCTTGACGACCGAAGTCATGAGGTCGTCGTTCCAATCGCCGGTGACCTTGAAGTGGCCGGCAGCGCCGAGTTCGAAGGCCTCGATCAGGTTGTGGTTGACATAGGCGTACACACCCGGCTGGCGGAATGTGTAGAAGGCAGCGCCCGCGGTTCCGCCCGGAATGAGCCAGGTTTCCTGGTCGAGGTCCGGCGGGTTGCGGAACTTGCCGGTCGCCCAGACATAGTCACCATGCCCACCGATCAGGTGCGGCCGCGTATCGCGGTTGGCCTGCGAATGGACGACGAGCACGCGCTCGCCCACAGCCGCTGTCAGGGCGTTGTCGCCGGTCAGCGCGCCGACCGCGCCGTTGAAGACGATGTGGGTCGGGGTCAGCGTGCGCATCGCCTTCACCGCATCTTCGTAGGCATCACCGGGGGTTTCGTACTTCTTGTAGTTCCCGGCCTCGTCCTTCGGCACGTAGAAATCCTGCTCGCCGACATAGTAGATCTTGTCATAGGTCAACGGCTGACCCTTCTCGTCCTTCAGGCCCTCGCGCGGCAGCACCATGATGGCGCCGTTCATGCCCGAGGTGACGTGCCAGGGCACCATGCCTTCGGGCGCGCAATGGTAGACGAAGACACCGGGCTTGGTGGCCTTGAAGCGAAGCGTGGTTTCCTCGCCCGGGTTGACCTGCGTCAGCGCACCACCGCCCAGCGCGCCGGTTGCGGCGTGGAAGTCGATGTTGTGGAGCAGCGTGTTGGTCGCCGGGTTGATCAGCCGGAGCTCGACATAGTCGTTCTCGTGCACGACCAACAGCGGGCCAGGCACCGAGCCGTTGAAGGTCATTGCGTGGATCTCGGTGCCCTCGCGGTCGATCACCAGCTTCTTTTCCTCGATCGTCATGGTGAACTCGACGACGCGCGGTCCGGTCTTGGCGACCTGTTCATGGGCGTGGACGAAAGGCGGCTTGACGAGATCGACCTTCACGCGCGGCAGGGTCGAGATGTCGACGGGGGCAGCACCCGCTGCCGTGGCGGCGCCGGCCGCCTGTGCCGAAGCGGTATGGAGAAGCGGCGCAACCGCGCCCGCCAGGGCAGCGCCGGCAAGCATCGTCCGGCGGGTCATCTGAAGTTGTTCAGTCATCTTGCTCTCCTTCGACGCGCTCCAGCGGCCGGAATTGGCCTTTCTGCGAAACGCGCCTGTATTCAACGAGTTAGGGTGGGCGGCGCCGACTTGGGCGGCCTCACCTCCGGTCTCGACCACCGGTCCCCCAGCAGTCACAAAAGAAATAGAACCACAGACGAATCGCGTCTTTGTCTTGGAACAAATCGTTTCGAGGCGATCGTTTTTCTTTGCCCCGCATGAACACACCTGGCGGAGCGGGGCCGCGATACTTGCGTTTTCGCAAAGAGCCCCTCTGAAGCCATTGATAGATCAAGCCTCATCCGCAAGTCCGCAAGCACGCACGATGAGGACGACGATCATGTTGGACAGACTCATAAGACCGAAACCGAGCGGCGGCATCCCGCGCGGACTCTCCACCACCGGGCCGGTGCTTTTCTCCTATGGCTTCCGGCCGTTCTTTCTCGGTGCCGCGCTCTGGGCGATCGGTGCCATGGTGCTGTGGATCTCGGCACTGATTCTCGGGCTCGACCTTGCCGGCAACTACGGCGCCGCCCATTGGCACGCACACGAGATGCTGTTCGGCTTCTCCTCCGCCGTGCTCGGCGGCTTCCTTTTGACGGCGATCCCGAACTGGACGGGAAGGCTGCCGGTCTCCGGCGGTCCGCTCGCCGGCCTCTTTGGGCTCTGGGTGGTCGGACGGATCGCTCTGCTATCGAGCGGTTTGATCGGCCTGCCAGTCGCGGCCGGTATCGAAGCGTTGTTCCTGCCTGTGCTCCTTTTGATCTGCGCGCGCGAGGTGATCGTCGGTCGCAAATGGAAAGACCTGAAAGTCATCGGCGGGCTGGTGCTCCTGTCTGCCGCCAATATCTGCTTTCACCTTTCGGTTCTCAGCGACCTCGACGTCGATGCCGCGGCGCGACTGGCGATCGGCGCCTACACCATGCTGATCATGATCGTTGGTGGACGCATTGTGCCGAGCTTCACGCGCAACTGGCTGAACAAGGTCGGGCGCACAAATTTCCCGGTGCCCTATAACCGCTTCGACACCGCGGCGATCCTGATCGGTGTCGCGGCGCTCGCTGCCTGGACCTTCGCACCTGATCACATCGTCACGGGGACGATCGCGCTTGTCGCCTGCGCCTTCCACATGGTGCGGCTGTTCCGCTGGCGCGGATGGGCGACCCGGCCGGAGACGCTACTCTTCGTGCTGCACGCAGCCTATGCCTTCGTGCCGCTCGGCTTCCTGGCCGTCGCCGCCGGAGCGGTCGAACTCCTGAGCGAATACCCGGTCATGCACGTGCTCACCGTGGGCGTGATTGCCTCGATGATGCTCGCCGTCATGACCCGCGCCAGCCGCGGCCACACCGGACGACCGCTGGTGGGATCAACACTCACCACCGCCTCCTACGTCGCCATCATGGCCGCAGCACTGATCCGGCCGCTGGCAGAGGTGCTGCCCGCACACTATCATCATCTGATTGCACTTTCGGGCGTGTTGTGGATTGCCGCCTTCGCGCTGTTCGCGCTCGAATACGGGCCGATGCTGGTCTGCGATCGCCGATCGCCCCGCGCGTCATCCTGACTGCACGTTCGAACCCAAAACAAAAGGCGCCGCATCAGCGGCGCCTTTTGTTTGTTGCAGGACAACTCTTAGAAGATGCCGCCTTGCGCGAATTCGATCGCGCCTTCGGCCATCATCTCAGGCGTCCAGGGCGGCTCGTAGGTCAGGCGGACCTCGGCATATTCGACGCCTGGCACATACCAGACGCAGTTCTGTACGGCCTCCTTGAGGAAGGCCGTCGCCGGGCACCCCTTGATCGTTGTCGTCATGGTGACGCGGGCGATGCCACCCTCCTGGACGTCGATGTCATAGATCAGGCCGAGATCGACGACGTTCTTGCCCATTTCGGGGTCGATGATGATGCGCAGCGCATCGCGGATCTTCGCTTCGAGGTCCAGGGTATCAGGCGCCGACATGGGAGCGCCTCCCGCCGACGCGAATAAGGATCCGGTAGGTCTCGCCGGTCGCATCGAAATTGCCGGCCCATTTGTGCCCGCGTTTGGCGAGCTCCGGATAGAGGAACAGCGGCTCGCGTGCGAGCAAGGCGAAGAGCACTTCACCCTCCGCCATCTTCTCGGCCGTCGCCAGAATGCGCACCATGGGCTCGGGCGGATCGAGCTCGGTCAGGTCGAGCTGGCGGCTCGGGTCGGGCCAGGTGTCGAGATCCGTTTCGCCGACCGAAAGCCGGATTTCGTCTACGTCTCCTTCGGGCGTGAACAGAACCTCCCAGTCGCCATTGTCGAGCGGGCGGTCCTGATGGGTGAAACCACGTCCGGCCATGACGCTGTAGAGCGGAACGGGCCGGAAGGTTGCAATCAGCTTCAGCGCCTGGCCCGGCGCCAGATTGTCAACGGCATTCATGATGGCCTGGAACGGGTCGCTGCCACCGCGCAACAGCGGTCGGACATCGAGTTCATAGGGATCTTGGCTCATGGGAACCTCCGTGAGGAATGGATGGCAAAAACAGGCCTGGTCGAACAAGTCCATCAGGCAATCGAAGTTCAGCCGGAACGTTGATCAGACGCCGTGTTCGCACGAACTCCAGGATGAGCGCATTGACGGCAATCAATTGGCCGAGGCTCGCAAAGCGAAAGAGGACAACACTACCGATCAGCAGGGCCAGAGTACCGAGCGCTACCGTCAGATAATAGAGCCAAAACCAGCGAAGGGCCGAGACCTCGACGACGAGGTCCTGAACCCTTGGCGTTGGCATACGCCCAAGCGCCGGCCCGTAGCATTCGAGCCAGGTCATGAACGGCACGATCTTGTAGAGCTGGGCAAGGCCCATGCCCGTCAGCCAGCCGAAGGCGACGAGATAGATAACGGCACCGGAACCCGCGTCGAGACGGCCGGTCGCGAGCAGCGCGACGAACAGCGCAGTCGCAGCGATCAACGACGCGAAGGCGCCGATGCTGGCGCGGCTGTTGAGCTCGATCGCCTTGCGGCGACGCTCCCGATAGATCCGCAGGATATCGGCGATATAGATCGCCACCACGGCAGCGCCGGAGCCAACGGCGAGGAGTAGGAGCGAGGAGCGACCGAAAGTACCCGCGAGAATGACCGGCACAGCCGCTGCAAGAAGGCCGAGGCAAAGGGCACCAAGCGCGAAGACCACGCGACTGCTTGTCCGCTCCTTGTCCGGCGACAGCATGAACATGGTCAAAAGCCGATAACTGACGCCCATGGTGGTGAAGCTCAACCAGCCGCACAGGCCCAGGGAAGCATGCAGTGAAAGCCCATCGATCGTCAGGTCGATCGCAGCTTCCGCATCGATCAACCCCGACAGTACCCCGGCATAGACGCCGCCGAGCAGCATCGTGCCGAAGAGCGCAGCAAGACCGACCGCGACGAAGCGGGCCGGGAGCGGCAGGGGGCGGGCATGCCAGAGCGTGGCTGCGAAAGCAAAGCCAAGCACCGAAAACCCGACAATTGAGAAAGCGGCTCCCACAGGAAGCACTGTTACCGGAAGATCTATCGCGCCGGACAGGCTGACGAAACCAAGTGTCAGGCCGGCGATGCCGGCGATGAGGAAGAGGAGCGCCGGCAGCGCGACGCTTGGGAAGGAAAGCGGCCGGCCGACGAGGACCGGCACGAACTGCAGCAGCGCGCCGGTCATCAACAGGCTCAACCAGCCCAGGACGACGGCATGGACGAGCGCCAGCGTTTCGGGCGCCTCAAGGGCTGAGACCGGGTAGCCGTAGCCGAGAACCATCATGATCTCGCCAAGGACGAGAAAGATCAGCGCGGCCGCGAAGTAGGACATCGTCCAGCGGGATAGCGTTGCTGCGAACATGGTGGTTCATCCCCTAGAGCACGATGGTTTTGGCCGAGCCGACCAAAAGCCATAAACGTGACCGATTCTCGTAAGTTAGAGCGGGATGTGAGCGGAAATCCGCATCCACTTTTCCCGATCCCGCTCTTGAGGCGCACTGGGGCTCAGTGCCCGCCGCAGCAGCAATCGCAGCCGGAGGACTGCTGCCGGCCGATTTCGACACGCCAGACAGCCGGTCCCTGCTCGAGATACTCCCAGGTGAACTCGCCCGGATAGCGCGTTTCCAGCTGGTAGTGCAGCGGACGCGGATCGTGATCGTTGATGATGATGAAGGCACCACCCTCGGCAAGCGCATTCAGCATGCCGAAGATTTTCGGATGGCGCTCCACCGGCGGAATGGTCCGCACATCGATGAAGGGCTTGTCGGTCTCTGCAATGGTCATAGTCATCCGCTCTAGGCGCCGTCGTTTGATGATGGTCCGGGAAACGCCGGCGCACACGCCCCGGATTTCCGCAACCTAGCGGCGGCGGCACCGCGACATTTTGTCGAAGCGCAAACAAATCCCGGTTTGGCCGAGACCACCCCCGTCCTTGACTTTTCGCAAAGAGTTGCCGGGCCGCGAGGCCTAGAAAGGTGCATCCATCGGCACCCAGATGAGGACGAAATGTTAGCTTCCGCGCTCCTGAAATACGGTGAAATGCGCCTGCCGCGCTACACGAGTTACCCGACCGCCCCACGCTTTGCCGCAACGGTCGACGACCACACCTACGGCGACTGGCTGAAGGCTATCCCCGCAGGTGAGGACGTGTCGCTCTATCTGCACATCCCTTTCTGTCGCTCGATGTGCTGGTACTGCGGCTGCCACACGACGATCACCAAGAAGGACGATCCGATCCTCGATTATCTCGACGTGCTGAGAGACGAGATCCGCATGGTCGCCGACACCGTCGGCAGGCCGCTGCCTGTCGCGGAAGTGCACTTCGGGGGCGGCACGCCCACGATCATCGAGCCGCGCGAATTCCTCGCGCTGATGACGCTGATGCGTGAGCGCTTCGCACTGTCGCCGTCGGCCAACGTCGCCGTCGAGATCGATCCGCGCCGGCTGACACTCGCCATGGCCGAGGCGCTCGGCGAAGGCGGCGTCAAGCGCGCCAGCCTTGGCGTGCAAAGCTTCGATCCCGTTGTGCAGAAGGCGATCAATCGCATTCAGAGTGAGAAGCAGACGGCCGAAGCGGTCGCCCATTTGCGCGGCGCCGGCATTGGCGGGATCAATTTCGACCTGATCTACGGCCTGCCGCATCAAACGGTGCGCTCCTGCATCGAGACTGTCGAAGCGGCCGTCACGATGCGTCCGGAGCGGTTCGCCGTTTTCGGCTACGCCCATGTGCCAAGCTTCAAGAAGCATCAGCGCATGATCGACGAGACGGCACTGCCGGACAGTAGCGCCCGCGCCGAACAGGCGCTGGCCATCGGCGAGGCGCTGATCAAGGCCGGCTACCGGCAGATCGGCCTCGACCATTTCGCCCTGCCTGACGACGACCTCGTCACCGCCCAGGCGACCGGCCGGCTTCGCCGCAACTTCCAGGGCTATACCACCGACAACTGCGAGACGCTGATCGGTTTCGGCGCCTCGGCGATCGGCCGCTCGCGCGACGGTTATGTCCAGAACGAGGTGCCGCCCGGTGTCTATGCGAGCCGAATCGCCTCGGGCCGCCTCGCAACCACCAAGGGCTACCGGCTGACCGACGAGGACCGGCTGCGCGCCGCGATCATCGAACGGCTGATGTGCGATTTCAGTGTCGATATTCCCGCGATCGCCGCGGCGCACGGCCGGGACGGGCAGTCGCTCGTCGAAGGCAACGGCAAATTGGCGGAGCTGCGGCAGGATGGCGTGATCGATATCGCTGATGGCGTCATCACCGTCCGCCCCGAACACCGCTTCGTCATCCGCGCAGTCGCGGCCGCCTTCGATGCCTATATCGACGAGTCCCAGAGAGTACACAGCAAGGCGGCTTGAGCGATCTTATCCCGTCTTGAACGCGAAAGGCCCGGCGATTGCCGGGCCTTCTTGTCTTCTCGGCTGATTTCCACCTCCACTATCCCACCAGATTGCGGTAGATCGCCGGCAGTGCCGCGGGCAGGCGCGAGATGTTGCCGACCACGGCGTAGCCGTTCTGGCCGAACATGGCAGGCACATAGGACTTCGCCTCGCGATCGACCGTGACGGCGAAGGTGTTGATGCCGCTGCGCCGTGCTTCCGTGACCGCACGGCGGCTGTCTTCGAGCGCGAAGCGCCCCTCGTAATGGTCGATGTCGTTGGGCTTGCCGTCGGTCAGTACCAGGAGAAGCTTCTTGCGGTTCGGTTGTCGGCGAAGCTCGGCAGAGGCATGACGGATCGCGGCGCCGATGCGGGTGTAATAGCCGGGCTTCAGCGCCGCGATGCGCGCCTCGACCAGGGGTCCCATCGCCTCGTTGAAGGCTTTCACCGTTTCGACCCGCACCCAGTCGCGCCGTCGCGAGGTAAAGGTCAGGATCGAGTGGTTGTCACCGCAGGCCGACAGCCCGTGCGCCAGGATGAGCAGCGCCTCCTTCTCCACGTCGAGCACTCGCCGGTTGTCGGACCAGGAATCGGTCGACAGCGACACGTCGACGAGGATCGTCACCGCCAGATCGTGCACCTGCGGCCGGCTCATCAGATGGATGCGATCACTGCCCTGGCCGCCAGCGGCGAGATCGGTGCGGGCGCGCACGACCGCATCGAGATCGAGATCGGCGCCGTCGAGTTGCGCGCGCAGCATCTCGTGCCGCGGGCGCAGCACTTCGAACTGGCGCAGCACCCGGCGGATCAGGCTCTTGCTTTCCTCCGTGAGCTCGGTCCGCTCTTCCTGGGCCCAGGCAGGCGTCGCCAGCACCCGGCAATGGTCCTTGAGGTATTGTCCGGTTCGGTAGTTCCATTCGGGATAGGTGAGCTCGGCCGTCAACGGCGTCGCATCGACGGCTTCCGGCGGCAGGTCGAGATCGAAGCGGAAGCGTGCCGAGGGGCGTCCCTTGCGCTCGCCAAGCGTCATGTCGTCGAGTTCCTCGGCCGCCTTGCTGTCGTGGTCGTCGCTGTCGTCGCCGGGACGGTCGACATTGACCATTTCGGCCATGGCGAGGATCTTCTCGAAGCGGTTGAGAATGAAGGGGCTGCGCTCCCCCTTGCGGTTTTCCGGATTTTCGCGCACGGCGACGTGGCGTTCGACTTCGGCAACCGCACTCTGAGTGCCCGGTGTCGCGGCGACATCCTCGTCGCGCGTGGTCGTCGTTTCTGTGCGCAGCAGCGTGTCTGGCCAAAGCGGCATCGGCAGCATCGGCAGGTAGCCGGGCGGCGCGCGATGCGGGAAGATCACCGGCAGCGTCGCATCCGCCTCACCTACGACCTTGCGCAACAGGCGCAGGATACGGTTTTCGAGATGCTGCTCGATCGACGGCAGCGCGCCACGCTGGCGCTCGGCAAGCGTCGCCTCGGCCAGGCGCCGATAGCGCCGCCGGAGACCGGGGAACCGCTGGAATACTTCCTCGACCGTTTCCTGGGCGCGCGATACCAGCGCCAGGTCGCGACGGAGCGGATCGGTTTCGTCGATGGGATCAACGGGCATCGTCGCCATATAGGCGACGAGCCAGTGATAGAGATCCCGGTTCAGGTCTTTCGTCGGAAAAATATCGATCTCGCCCGGCAGCATCAGCGACGCGTGGTCGCGCGCCGGCTGGACGAGCTTCTCTTCGCCGAGCCCCATGCGCTGCCGCCAGCGCAAGCGATGGCCCGACGTGCGCCCGCGGGCGGGTACGATCTGCACCGCCGCCTCGCCGCCGTGTCCGCGAAATGAGACGCCGAGCACCGGCATCATATCGGCGAGCTTCACCGCGTGTTCCGGGTAACGCCGCCAGGTTCTGGTATTACCGACGAAGCGGTGCCAGGCCCGTCCGACGGTCTCTTCGAGCTCGAGGAAATCAAGCATGGTCCACCTCAGGCGATCAGCGAACCGGCCACTTCGAGAAGTGCTGCGCGCACATCCGGTTCATCCGTGAGCGGTTCGATCATCGCGGCGCGCACCGCGTCCCTGACCGGCATGCCGGCATCGATCAGCGAGGCGCAATAGACGAGCAGCCGGGTCGACACGCCTTCTTCCAGATCATGCCCCTTAAGCGCACGCAGCCGCTGCGCGAGGTTGACGAGCGGCGCCACCTGGCTTTCCAGCAATCCACTTTCCTGGGAAACGACTGATATCTCTTCGTTCCGCGGCAGAAAGTCGAACTCGATCGCCACGAAGCGCTGCCTTGTGCTGGGCTTCAGGCTCTTGAGCAAGTTCTGGTAGCCGGGATTGTAGGAGACGATCAGCATGAAGCTCGACGGAGCCTCGAGCAGTTCGCCGGTGCGTTCGAGCGGCAGCATGCGGCGATCGTCGGTGAGCGGGTGCAGGACGACGGCCACGTCCTTGCGGGCCTCGACGATCTCGTCGAGATAGCAGACGCCGCCATTGCGCACGGCGCGGGTCAGGGGGCCGTCGACCCAGACGGTGTCGCCGCCCTTCAGGAGATAGCGGCCGGTGAGATCGGCGGCGGCAAGGTCGTCGTGGCACGAAACGGTCGAAAGCGGCAGGCCGAGCTTCGCTGCCATGTGGCTGACGAAACGGGTCTTGCCGCAACCGGTCGGTCCCTTGAGGAGCAGCGGCAGTTGCCGCACCCAGGCGCTTTCGAAAAGCGCGCATTCATTGCCGGAGGGACTATAGGCGGGAATATCGAGCGCCGCGCGGCTGACGGCGGTTTGGACAGGGCTCATGGCAAGTCTCCATGGTGGGATTTCTTGGGGGTGCCGGCGCGGCAAGCCGCGCCGGTTGCTTGGTCATTCGGCAGGCTGGACGATGCTGGCGAGCTTTGCGCTGCGCTCGCGGCCGGGGACGAGAACCGCCCAGATGAACATCAGCGCCGAGATCAGCACGACGGCACCGGAGCCGAGGCGGATCCAGTAGAACAGCGCGAGCTGGTCCTGGACGTCCATGTAGCTTTCGCCGAGCACCCGCTGCAGGTGCGCCTGGAGGACACCGGCGAAGGTGAGCGCGAAGGTCATGACCGACATGGCGGTGCACATGGTCCAGAAGCTCACCATCGACAGCCACTGGTTATAGGGCGCGCGGCCGCGGATCTCCGGGATGGCATAGGCCATGACCGCCAGGTTCAGCATCACATAGGCGCCGAAGAAGGCGAGGTGTCCGTGGGCCGCGGTCACCTGCGTGCCGTGGGTGTAGTAGTTCACCGAAGACAGCGTGTGCAGGAAGCCCCAGACGCCGGCACCGAAGAAGGCCATAACCGAGCAACCGATGGACCAGAGGAGGGCTGCGCGATTCGGATGCTTGCGGCCGGCCTTCCAGGTCATCACGAAGGTGAAGATCACCATGGTGAAGAAGGGGGCCACTTCGAGCGTCGAGAACAGCGAACCGATCCACTGCCAGTAGCCCGGCGCACCGATCCAGTAATAGTGGTGGCCCGTGCCGAGAATACCGGAGAAGAGCGCCAGGCCGACGATGACATAGAGCCACTTCTCGACGACTTCGCGGTCGATGCCGTTGAGCTTGATCATCAGGAAGGCGAGCACCGATGCCATGATCAGCTCCCAGACGCCTTCGACCCAGAGGTGAACGACGTACCACCAGTACATCTTGTCGAGCGCCAGGTTGATCGGGTTGTAGAAGGCGAAAAGGAAGAAGATCGCCACACCCCAGAGCCCGAAGATCAGGATGTTGGTGACGGTGGTCTTGCGGCCTTTCAGCACCGTCAGCGTGATGTTGTAGAGAAACATCAGCGCGACGATGACGATTCCCACCTTGATTGCGAAGGGCTGTTCGAGGAATTCGCGCCCCTCATGAATGTGCAGGAGGTAGCCGACGACGGCGACGGCCGCGGCGATCAGGAAGATCCAGAACTGCGCAATGGCGATCTTCGTGCTGTAGAGTTCGGTTTCCGCCTCTTCCGGCAGCAGGTAATAGGTCGCGCCCATGAAGCCCATGAGCAGCCAGACGATCAGCGCGTTGGTGTGGACCATGCGCACGATATTGAAGGGCAGGAGCTCGGAGAGCGTATTGGGTAGGACATAGATGGTGCCGGCAAGCACGCCGAACAGCACCTGGGCGAGGAACAGGCCGAGCGCTCCGTAGAAGTAGAGCATCGCGACCTTCTGGGTTTGGTATTTCATGGTGTCACACTCCAATTGCTCTGCTCAACCCGCCTCGTTCGGCGGCCAGTTCTGGGTCTTGATGCGGCTCGTCCATTCGAGGAAATCGGCGAGGTCGTTGAGTTCCTGTTCGGAGAGGTTGAACTGCGGCATCTGTCGCCGCCCCTCGATGCCGGTCGGCTGGGCGGCCATCCAGGCTTTGAGCGTTTCGCGGGCGCCGTCTCGATCGGCCTCGCCGCCGAAGCGCTTCCAGACATTGCCGAGCTCGGGCGCGAAATAGGCGCCCTCGCCCAGGAGCGTGTGGCAGTTGATACAAGAGTTCTTTTCCCAGACGTGTTTGCCGCGTGCGACCGCATCGGTCAGCGTCGTTTCATCCGTCGAGGTCGTCCGCATGTAGTAGTGGCTGTGAGCTGTCAGCCCGACGAAGATTGCGAAGAAAAAGAAGGACCCGCCGTAAAAGACGTTACGGGCCCCGGTTTTGGTGAGGCGTTCTGCCATCACGTGGTCCTTTCGATTTCAGTTGGCCGCGAAGAGCGCGGCCGGCTGATCTGATCCCCTCCCCGTGTGGCGTCGGTACTTCCAACGCCGGCAACAATCGGGGCGAACCCATGTCTAGGGAAATCGGCGGCGGCTTCTTTGCGTTTCGGCAAACAAGTCGGCGGGTGAGCTCAGATGAAGAGAACAGTGCTCAACACCTGCTTCGCTGCGGCGAGCAGGACGAGCGTTACGGGCCAAATCAAAAGGCCTAAGCGAAGGGCGGACGGCGCCTGCCTGAGCCCCATGAAATCGAGCGCGACGAACCGGCATTTGACGACGGCGAGCCCGAGCAAGACCGCGATGACGGGAGCTGTCGGCCCGGCGATCGCCATCAACGCCATGCCCGCGATCACGACCACGGCGAGCACGAGCCAGGTGTTGAACAATTGTCGGGGATTTCGGTCGGTCATGGCACTCACACGAGATAGACGAGCGGAAACATCACGATCCAGACGAGATCGATCACATGCCACAGCGTGGTGATCAGGGTGACGTTGCCGGATGCCGGGCGCCACGCAACGATGAGCAGCACAAAGGCACCGAAGACGACGTGCAGCAGATGGAAACCGGTGACGAGGAAATAGAGTTCGAAGAAGGAGCCGAATGCAGGATCGCCGGCGACGCCCGCCTCCGTGCTGTATTCGAAGAGCTTGATCGCCACGAAGGCAAAGCCGATAAGCGCGGCATTCACCAGCGCCCGCCGGCGCTGCCCGAGCGACGCCCGCGGCCTTGTCGCCAGGGCCGCCTGCCAGCCGCTGGTCAGAAGAACAAGCGTGTTGATACCGGCAAGCAGCGGATCGAGATGCAAACGGGCGGCAACAAACGCGTCCGGCTGGACGAGACCGACAAGCAGAAAACCGGCAAGCAAAATGCCGAAGGCGGCAAGTTCGCTCCAGACGAGCACCCAGAGCAGCAGTGTGTCCGTCGTGTCCTCTTCCGCCGTCGCGGCAATCGGATGACTGCGCGCATCCATGTCAGCGCCTCCGTCAAAAAACTTGAGGCTTGAGCTAGGCACGGGCGCCCACCCTGTCTTTGCGATTGAGCAAAGAAGGCGGCAGGGGGCGGGGCTATTGGCGGGAAACAAAGGAGCCTTCCGATGACAGACGCACAGATCGGCCTTTCCGTCGCCACCCCCATCATCATCGTCTTCGCCCTGGTGCTTTATCGTATGGGCGTGCTTCAGCGCGGCGCGACGCTGTCGGCGATCCTCTCCTCCGTTGCAATCGCGATCGTTCTCTTCCTCGATCGCTAAGGCGCGAAGTCTTCCGCGGCGCCAGCTGCCTGGACCTAAGGGAGTGGACTCATAACCACGCTCGCGGACGGCTTGTCAGATTCCGCTTTTGGAGCGATGAGCCGCCCTTCCAAGTCATGCTATAATCGGAGTTCGAGCCTCGCGGTTGACACATGTCAGCACTGCTCAGCTTCGGTTTCTTCCGCATCCAAACTGGGCGCGTGTCGCGGGCGCGGAGCGATGCAGAAGAGTTCAGCCTGACGAGCTGCCCTCTCTCACGGACTAGGGGAGGATCAGGGTATGATCGACCAATGGCTATTCAAGAGCGAGACTTACGATAACTGCAATTGCGCCATGAACTGCGGCTGCCAGTTCAACCTGCCGAGCACCCACGGCTATTGTCAGTCGGCATTCGTCGGCAACATTGTGGAAGGCTACTTTGGCGATACGCCGATAGCGGGCCTGAACTGGGCGGCGATGTACAAGTGGCCAGGTGAAATCAAGGATGGAAACGGCCAGCGCCTGATCGTTATCGACGAGCGTGCGGATCAAGCGCAACGGAGCGCGCTTGAAGCGATCATCTCGGGCGAAGCAGGCGAACCACTCAGCAATCTGTTCTCCGTGTTCGCATCCACATGCTCGGAGTTTTGCGAGACATTGTTCCTGCCGATTCATCTTGAAGCGGACCTGGAACTCAGAACCGCCAGAGTAGAGATACCCGGCGTCATGCGCAGCAGCGGTCGGCCGATGATCAACGAGTTTACTGGTCAACCGTTCCACATTGCGATGGCACGTCCGAGTGGCAGTTTCGAGTTTACCTACGCAGAGATCGGGCTAGGTACGACTGCGGTCACCGGAAGTATGGAGATGGCCTACGAGGATTCATGGGCGCATTTTTGTGTTCACCACTTCAATCAGAATGGTTTGGTCCGCGAAAGATCAAGACTGACTGCATGGCTTGATCGATTGACACCGCGTCCGTGAATGACGGCGACGGAGCCAAGCCCGGCCAAAGGCCGCGGCCGTGTTCCGGGCTTGCAAACTCCAAGTCACAATCTGATTGCTGTGACAAGGACGCCCGTCGCCAACGCGTTCGTATCGCGCGAGACAAGCGTCCGAGCCATGAACGGTCACGCCGCAGACTTTGAGAAATGTCAAAGAGGACCGTTGCCGTTGGGTGTAGTTCAAGCACGACACTCAACGGAGCAGATCGATGCAGCAGCAATTTTCGGAACACCACGAGCTGGGACAGGCTTACCGCGAGCTTCTTTCGCTGTGCGATCGCCTCGAGACGCTCGCCGATTCCATTCCGCGCCGCATCGACCTGACAAGCTGCCGCGTGATCATGACGGAACTTCCGGAAAAGCTCCGGCGCGTCCACGCGCTGGAGGAAATGATCCTGTTTCCTGCAGTCGAAGACCGGCGAGCGACTGATGATCGCGACGCCTTGATCGCCCGACTGCGCGCCGAACACGACCAGGACGATCGGGCAGCCGCCGAACTGGTGCACGTGCTGAAGGCCGTTCTCGACAACAGGGCTTCGCTCAGCTGGGATGCGATCGGCTACATGTTGCGGGGCTTCTTCGAAACCGTTCGCCGCCACGTGGCAACGGAACGCCTGCTTCTCTGGCGCCATGCGTGAGGAGATCGACATGACCTATTTCCTCCTCGCCTTCGCCGTCTTCCTCCTGCTCCATCTGGTGCCGGCCTGGCCGGCGCTGCGCCAGGGCCTGATCGACCGGCTCGGCCGCTCGACCTATTTCGCGGTCTACTCGCTGCTGTCGCTGCTCGCTCTCGGGTTCATTTTTCACGCAGCGCTGCAGCTCGATTTCATCCCGCTCTGGGAACCGGCCGCCTGGCAGGCGTGGATGACCTTCATGCTGGCGCCGCTAGGGATCTTTCTCGTGCTGGCCGGCCTTTTCAGCGAGAACGCGCTGTCGATCTCGATCTACCAGGGCAACGAGCGGCCCGGCGCCATCGTGACGATCACCCGTCATCCGGTGCTCTGGGGCTTCCTCCTCTGGGCCGCCGGTCACATCGTGCCCAATGGCGACCTGCGCTCGCTCGTGCTTTTCGGCGGCTTCGCGCTGTTTTCCGTCGGCGGTTTTTTCATGCTCGAAAAGCGCGCACGCCGTCGTCTCGGTGACGGCTGGCAAGCGGCCTCGAAGGGCACATCGGTCTGGCCCTTCGCAGCGATTATTCGGGGCGAAACCCGTTTGCGTGCCGATCCGGTGATGATCATCGCCGCCTTTGCCACCGTGGCGATTGCCGTCTGGCTGCTGCTTGGCGGTCACGAGGTCCTCTTCGGCGCCGACCCGCTGCTCCAGGCTGCTGCCTTCGACTAGCCTTCACCTTGCCAGGCCTTTGCCAGCGGGGCGATCGGCAGCGCCAGGAGGTCGATAGCCCGCGCCGCCAGATGGTCGACGATGGCGTCCACGGTTTCAGGTCGATGGTAGAAGGCCGGCACGGGCGGCATGATGATCGCCCCCATTTCGGTGACGGCGCACATGTTGCGCAGGTGACCGAGATGCAGCGGCGTCTCTCGCGCCATCAGTATCAGCCTGCGGCGCTCCTTCAGATGCACGTCGGCGGCGCGAACCACGAGATTGTCGGCCATGCCGGCGGAGATAGCCGCGAGCGTACGCATGGAGCACGGAGCAATGATCATGCCCGCCGTCGAAAACGACCCGCTCGCAATCGCCGCACCGATGTCGGCGTGATCATAGGTTCGGGTAGCCCTACGTAACAGCGACGGAAGCGCCTCCGCGCCAACCTCGTGCGCGAGTGTGCGGTGCGCCGCCGGCGACAGGACGAGATGCATCTCGACGCTTTCGATATCGCTGAGCCGCTCGGCGATGCGCACCGCAATCGCTGCACCGGAAGCGCCGGTGACGCCGAGCACGATCTTCATTCGGGTCATCGTGTCAGTCCTCCAAGCCCGAGACCGGCCCAGATCGCATCGACCTGACCGATGACCTCTGGCGACATTTCGAGGACCCGCCCCCAGTCGCGATCGGTTTCGGTGCCTATCTTGTTGGTGGCGTCGAGCCCGAGCTTGCCGCCGAGGCCAGAGCGCGGCGAGGCGAAGTCGAGATAGTCGATCGGCGTACCCTCGATCACGGTCACGTCGCGGCTGGCATCGAAACGAGTCGCCAAGGCCCATATCACATCGGACCAGTTGCGCACGTCGATATCGGGATCGACGGCGATAATCAGCTTGGTGTAGCTGAACTGCGGCAGCATCGACCAAAGCCCCATCATCACACGCTTGGCCTGTCCCGGGTAACGTTTGTCGATCGAGACGACCATGGCCCTGTAGGAACAGGCTTCCGGAGGCAGCCAGAGATCGGATATCTCCGGAAACTGCTTGCGAACCAGCGGCACGAACAGCCTGTTCATCGCTTCACCGAGCCGCGAGGGCTCATCCGGCGGCCGGCCGGTATAGGTCGAGAGATAAAGCGGGTTCCGGCGCATGGTGATCGCCGACAGACGCATGACCGGGAACGGCTCGACCGAATTATAGTAGCCGGTGTGGTCGCCATAGGGACCCTCCTCTACCGTTTCGACGGCAGAGACGGTACCCTCCAGCACGATCTCCGCATTGGCCGGCACCGAAAGCGGCACGGTCTTCGCCTTCACAAGCTGTGTCCTGCCGCGCCTGAGCAGTCCTGAAAAATTCAGCTCGCTCAACCCGTCGGGCAGCGGCATGACGGCAGCTAGGATCGTTGCCGGGTCGGCGCCAATAACGACCGCTATCGGCATATCCTGACCCAGCCGTTGCCACAGACGGTGGTGGCGGGCGCCGCCGCGGTGCGCGAGCCAGCGCACGATGGCACGATCGGGGCCGAGCACCTGCATGCGATAGATGCCGACATTGACATCCAGCGGATCATCCGGGGCGCGCGTGATCACCAGCGGCCAGGTGATGAGCGGCGCCGGCTCGCCCGGCCAGCACCATTGGACCGGCAGGCGCCCGAGGTCGATTTCGTGATCACGCCAGACGACCTCCTGGCAGAGTGCGCGCGTTACCTTTCGCGGCCGCATATACATCGCCGATCTCAATAGAGGCAGCCGATCCCAGGCGTCGCGCAGCGACTGCGGCGCTCTGGGGTCGCGCAGTTCCGCCAGTTCGGCGGCAAGCGCATCGAGCCCTCCCGGCATCAGGCCGAAACCGCGTTCGATCCGGCGTTCCGACCCGAAGAGATTGGTGAGAAGCGGGATCGGCTGCACGGCGCCAGAGGCATCGATCGGCTGCTCGAAAAGAAGCGCCGGCCCGTCGTCCGCAAGCACGCGGCGGTGGATCTCGGTCATCTCGTGCACCAGCGAAACCGGCCGTGAGATGCGCTTCAGGTCGCCCTCGCGCTCGAGCGTATCGACAAATTCCTGAAGCGTTGCAAAGCCCTGGGACGGGCGGAAGGTCCTGTTCATGGAGCCTGTTTGTGGCGGCGAATGGCCCTTGTCTTTGACGTGGCGCAAACAACCGGCGGCGGCGGGCGACTAGCATGCGCCGCATCGTCCGATTCCGTCGCTTCGCAGGTAGCCCCAAAAGGTAACAATGTCACTTCCGCTCGCGATCACCGCACCTCTCAGCTTCGTTCCCATCATCGCCATCGAAAGCGTGGTGCAACGTGTCTTCACCCGCGTGATCGAGACCCATCCCGGCCTCTTCGATCGCTTGGCTGACCATGCCAACAAACGCTACGCCTTCCTGCCCTCCGATCTGCCGATCGGCTTTCTCGTCGAACCGGCCGTGCCGCGCATTTCCGTCCATCGCAAGGAGCGCGCGCCGGCTTCCGATGCCTGCATGGAAGGCGAATTGGTGCTGCTGCTGGCCCTGCTCGAAGGCCGTGTCGATGGCGACGCCGTCTTCTTCTCGCGTGATCTCACCGTCAGCGGCGACATGGAGGCGATGCTGGCGCTGCGCAACGCACTCGACGATTGCGAAATCGATCTCCCACGCGATCTTGCGCGGATGAGTGGGCCGTTCGCACCGCTCGTGCGCCGCGCCACGGAGGAAATCCGCGAGCGCGCACTTGGCCGTGTTGTCAAGGAGGAGGCTCCCCAATGGAACTGATCTGCCCCGCCGGCACGCCGGCCGCCTTCCGCGAAGCCGTCGATGCCGGCGCCGACGTGGTCTATTGCGGTTTTCGCGACGAAACCAACGCCCGCAATTTTCCCGGGCTGAACTTCTCCCGAGAGGAACTCCGGACGGCAATTGCCTATGCCAAGCAGCGCAAGGTGATGACCTTCGTCGCGATCAACACCTTCATGCGCGCCGGCCAGGAGACGCTCTGGCACCAGGCGGTGGACGACGCCGTGGCACTCGGCGCCGATGCCGTCATCCTCGCCGACTTCGGCCTGATGGCCTACACGGTCGAACGCCATCCGCAACAGCGGCTGCATGTCTCCGTGCAAGCCTCCGCCTCCAATGCCGATGCCGTTCGGTTCCTTGTCGAGGCTTTCGCGGCAAAACGCGTCGTGCTGCCACGCACGCTGACGATCGCCGACATCGCCCGACTAGCCAAACAGATCGATTGCGAGATCGAGGTCTTCGCCTTTGGCGGCCTCTGCGTCATGGCCGAGGGGCGTTGCTCGCTCTCTTCCTACGCCACGGGCAAGTCGCCCAACATGAACGGCGTCTGCTCGCCCGCAAGCCATGTGCGCTACCGCCAGGACGGGCGCGAACTCGTCTCCGAGCTCGGCGACTACACGATCAACCGCTTCCCGGCCGGAGAGGCCGCCGGCTACCCGACGCTCTGCAAGGGGCGCTTCGATATTGCCGACGAACGCGGTTATGCCTTCGAGGATCCGGTTTCGCTCGACGTGATGGACCATATCGATGCGCTGCGCAGCGCGGGCGTCAGCGCGCTGAAAATCGAAGGGCGGCAGCGCGGCAAGGCCTATGTTGCCGAGGTCGTCTCGGTCATGCGGCGGGCACTGACCGCCGGCGCCGCCGAGCGGCCCGCTTTGGTATCGCGGCTGAAAGCGCTTAGCGAAGGCCAGAAGACGACAACAGGCGCCTATGAAAAGCGCTGGAGGTAATCGGCCCATGACCACATCTACGAGCCCATCCAAACCCGCCTTGAGCCTCGGCCCAGTCTATTATCTCTGGGACGGCCCCAAGTGGCGCGACTTCTACTTTCGCATCGCCGACGAGGCGCCGATCGCCCATGTAACGATCGGCGAGGCCGTGTGCTCGAAGCGGCTGCATTTCATCGAGCCGCATGTCGGAGAGGTCATCGAGCGGCTGGAGAGTGCCGGCAAAGAGGTTAGCCTCGCCTCGCTGGCGCTGGTGACGCTGGAACGCGAAAGCCAGCTCGTGCGCGGGCTGGTGCGTGACAGCACCTACCCGATCGAGGCCAACGACCTATCCGCGCTGCACCTGCTTGCCGGCAGGCCGCATTCGGTCGGGCCGCTGGTCAACGTCTACAACGGCGCAACCGCCAGGCTATTGGCATCGAGGGGCGCGACGAGCATCTGTCTGCCGCCAGAACTGCCGATGGCATCGGTGCGCGGCATCATCAAGGACAATCCGGGCCTCGCTTTCGAGATCTTCGCCTTCGGTCGCGTGCCGCTGGCGATCTCGGCGCGCTGCGCCCATGCCCGTTCCAAGGGCCTGATCAAGGACAATTGCCAGTTCATCTGCGGCGAGGACACGGATGGCCTGACCGTCGAGACGCTCGACCGTCAACCTTTCCTCGCACTGAACGGCGTGCAGACCATGTCGCACACCTGCCAGGCGCTGATGCAGGAACTGCCTGAACTTGCCGCCGCCGGCGTCTCCCGGATCCGGCTGTCCCCACAGGACTGCGACATGGTCGCCGTCGCCGAGATCTATGGCGACGCGATCGCCGGCCGGCGCGCCATCGACGAAAGCCTGGCACGCCTCGAGTCTGTCTATCCGGGAGTCCCGTTTTCCAATGGCTTCCACCACGGCCAGACGGGAGCGGCCTGGGTCAAGGTACCAGCGTCCTTGGCGATCCCGGCTGCCTGAGTCGCGGGCCGGCCACACTTCTGCCGGGCGGCGAGGAAGCAACGATGCCGACTTCCGTCACATCGCCTCGTCCCAACGGCTGGTGGGCGGCACTACGCCCTTGGTGAACAGGAAGCAGCCATAAAGGCGCGCCTCGCCGGTCACGATGACGCAATAGGCGCGTCTTGCTTCCTCGTAGAAGGCGAAGCGCTCGATCGCGTACATCTTCGGCGCGTCGCCATCCGCCCGTGCGATTTCGGCCTGCACCTCCAGCTGGACATCCGGCAACTCCCCCGCCTTGGCTTCTGGCGCCATTCGAGCGGCGGAAGGCTGCAGCGGCGTATCGAGCGGCATGACGGAGAGGATGGCTCTGGCTGCGCGCGCAGCCGAAACATTGGCAATGTGCAACGGCAGGCCAAGCCGGGTGTTGCGGGCAATCGTGTCGGCCGGAAAGTTCGCGTCGACGAGCGCGATCCGGTCTCCGTGGCCCATGGAGCGAAGCGCGTGCAACACGTCCGCATTCAGTGCCGGGTCAACATTCATAAGCATCAGCCTATCCTTTCCTCAGCTTGTCTCTGCCCACGGAAATCCGGGCACGAAACTGCGATGCATGCGGGCCTTATCGCCCCAGCAGCGCGCATGAACGTTTCTCGTTGGTTGGGAGCGGGCGGCAAGCCGCCCCGATCAAATGCCCGTCAGCCGCTCGCGATATTTGTCGATGATCACGGCGAGGATGATGACGACGCCTGTTATCATCTGGCGCATGAAGTCGCTGAGCCCGAACAGGATGAGGCCGTTGGCCAGAACCCCGGTGATGCAGGCGCCGAGCAATGTGCCGATGACCGTGCCCCGGCCGCCGTTGAGACTGGTGCCGCCAATGATGACTGCCGCGATCGCATTGAGCTCGAAGCCGATGCCTATGATCGGGCTCGCGATGTTGAGGCGGGCCATGTAGACCATGGCGGCTATGCCGACGAGCGCGCCGGCGATGGTGAACGCCGCCACCTTGTAGAACATCAGCGAGTGGCCGGCGAGGCGCACGGCCTCCTCGTTGTTGCCGATGCCATAGAGCAGCCGGCCGAACACCGTCTTCGACAGCACGAACCAGGCGATCGCGACGAGCACCAGTGCGATCAGGAAGACCACGGGTATGCCGAGGATCATCTGCGAACCGAAGGCGTTGAAGCTCGGCGGGAAGGAATAGATCGTCCGCGCATCCGTCACCTGAAGTGCTGCGCCGCGCGCGATATTCAGCATGCCGAGCGTGACGATGAAGGAGGGCAGCCCCCAGAAGGCGCTGATCCAGCCATTGAGGAAGCCGCAGACCACGCCGGTGCCGACGGCCGCAAGGGTCGCAAGGGCTACTGCCTGAAACACAGAGAGATCGGGGATCGTCAGCACCGTGCCGCCGACGACGGCGCAGAAGGCGAGCATCGAGCCGACGGAAAGATCGATGCCGCCGATCAGGATGACGAAGGTCATGCCGACGGCGAGGATCAGGTTGATGGTGATCTGCGTCAGGATATTGGAGATGTTGTTGGGCGTCAGGAAATGCTCGGTGCTGACCGAGAAGAACACGATCAAAAGCAGCAGCGCCAGGCCGATACCGGCATCGCGCAGGAGCACCTTCGGCGACCAGCCCGTCAGCCGGCGCGTATCGGCGGTGTCGCTTGCTTGTGTCTTTTCGAGTGCTTGCATCTCAGTGCCTCGCCTGTTGCTGCTCGCCCTGGTAGGCATATTGCAGGATACGTTCTTCGGAGAATTCCGGCCGCGACAGTTCGCCGACGACGCGGTGCTGCGACATCACCAGGATGCGGTCCGACAGCGTCATCAGCTCCGGCAGTTCGGAGGAGACGACCAGCAACGCCAGGCCACGCTCGGCGAACTGGCGGATCAGCGCATAGATTTCAGCCTTCGCGCCGACGTCGACGCCGCGCGTCGGTTCGTCGAGCAAAAGCACTTTCGGATTGCGCGCCAGCCACTTGGCGAGCACCACCTTCTGCTGGTTGCCGCCGGAAAGGGTCGCGGCATTCCTGCCCGGCCCGCCATATTTCAGCTTGAGCTCGGCACCGAGCCGCTCCGTCACCGCGATCTCGGCCTTCCTGTCGAGGATGCCGGCGCGCGACACGTCCGAGAGAGACGCGAGCGTGACATTGGCGGCGATCGGCATGTTGAGGATCAACCCCTCTTCCTTCCTGTCCTCGGTGACGAAACCGATGCCGGCATTGATCGCCTCGCGCGGCGAGCGGAAGGAAACGGGCGCACCCTCAAGACGAAGCGCGCCGGAGAGCGGTGGCTCGGCAGCGGCGATCGCGCGCAAGAGCTCGGTGCGCCCCGAACCGACGAGACCGGCAATCCCGAGGATTTCGCCTTTGTGCAACTGAAGCGAGATGCCTTGGGCATGGGGCGATTGCGGATGGCGGAAGTTGACGAGCGACAGCGCTTCTTCGGGGCGCGCCAACGACACCATTTCGCTCGCCATCTGTTGTTGCAGCTTGCGGCCGACCATGGCGCGCACCAGTTCGTCCTGGTTGGTTTCGGCAATCGGCCGCGAGAACACCGTCTCGCCATTGCGCAGCACCGTCACTCGGTCGCAAATGCGGAAGACTTCGTCGAGGTGATGGGAAACGAAGATGATCGACACGCCGCGACTGCGAAGCTCGTTGATGATCTTGAACAGCCGCTCGGTCTCGCGCGACGTCAGCGTTGCCGTCGGTTCGTCCAGTATGAGGATGCGGCTTTCCGTCATCAGCGCTCTGGCAACTTCGACGAGCTGGCGATGGGCGATGCCGAGCCGCTCGACCGGCCAGCACACGTCGATGTCGCTGAGTCCGATGGCGTCGAGCGCGGCACGCGCGCCGGCATGCATCTCCTGCAGCCTGACAACGCCGAGTGCATTGCGCGGCAGATGTTCGATGAAGATGTTTTCCGCCACTGAGAGATAGGGCAGCAGGTTGAATTCCTGGTGCACGACCTGGAGGCCGTTGGCCTTGGCCTCGCGCGGCGTCGTCGGCGCGTAAGCGCGGCCGGACAGGTTGATCGCGCCCTCGTCCGGACGGACGATGCCGCAGAGCACCTTGATCAACGTGGACTTTCCGGCGCCGTTCTCGCCGATCAGGCCATGCACTTCGCCTGGCTCAATAGAAAGGCTGACGCCGTTCAGCGCCTTGGTGCCGCCGAAGGCCTTCCTGACATCGTGCAGCTCCAGAACGGGCCGCGTCGAAATGTCAGCCGCATCCGCGCGCACTGATTCCGTGTTCATCATAATCTAGCCCTTTGAAACGCAGCAATTCCGAACGGGAGCCAATCGCATCCCGCGTCCGCTGTTCCTGCCTAAGCCGCACCGGGCGACACCCGGTGCGGTAGAAGCAATCTCTGGGCTATTTCACGTCGTCCTTGGTCACGAGTTTGATGTCGGTCTTGACCCAGCCTTCAAGCTTGGGACCGCCGGCGACGACGGCGAGCGCCTTGTCGATCGCATTGGCCGCCATCTCCGAGCCGAACTGGTCGACGGTCGCGAGCAGCTTGCCGTCCTTCAGCATGGGCGCGACCGCTGGCACGTTGTCGAAGCCGACGACCTTGATGTCATTGCGGCCGACCGCATCGAGCGCCTTGACCACCCCGATCGCCATCGAATCGTTGGCCGCGAGCACACCCTGGATATCGGGATGCGCCGTCAGCATGGTGGAAAAGACGGCGTTCGCCTCTTCCGTTTCCCAATGAGCCGTGCGGGAATCGAGAAGATCGAGCTTGCCGGCGGCGACCGCGTCTTCAAAACCGAGCTTGCGCTGCGCCGCATTGTCGGCGCCCGGGTTGCCTTCGAGGATCACGACCTTGCCGCCGGCGCCAAGGTCCTTGGCGAGCGCATCGCCGACCATCTTGGCGCCGCCGCGGTTGTCAGGACCGACGAAGGCGAGGTCGACACCCGCATCCTTCTTCGCCTGCTCGTCGAGCGAGACGTCGAAGTTGACGACGACGATGCCGGCGTCCATCGCCTTCTTCAGCGGCGCGACCATGGCGCGGGAGTCGGCTGGTGCGATGACGATCGCGTCGACGCCTTGGGTGATGAAGTTTTCGACGCCGTTCAATTGGCTCTCGAAATCCGTCTCGTTCTGCATGCCGATGGCTTTGAGCTCGTAGTCGCCCCGCTTCTTTGCATGCGCCTCTGCGCCTTCGAGCATGTTCTTGAAGAAGTCGTTGGCAAGCGACTTCATGACGAGGCCAACGACGGGTTTGTCGGCGGCCATCGCGATCGTCGGGAGCGCAGTGGCAACAGTGAGCGCGACGATAGATGCGAATCTTGAAAGCTTCATGGGTTCTCCTCCGGTGAAACGACGGTCCTCCAACCATCGATGAAACGTTTCATCAAGTGAATGCGAATGAACCGCTTCTGCCGCCAAGAAAAGCGAAACATCTCTCTGCTGTCAATATGAAACGTTTCATCACGGTGAAATTTGTGCTGGAAGTCGCTATCTGTTGCCGGCATTCTCTGATTTAAAAGGAAGAAACCAGCCGCCACCCGATACCCCGGGGGCTTGCGATAACGCTTTGATCTGCTGCATGATTTCTAACCGCAGCGGACGCAGAAAATGGGACTGGAGCCGACCGTTTGAACCCGACGATAAAGGATGTTGCCCAGCGTGCCGGTGTCTCCGTGGGCACTGTTTCGCGCGTCCTCGCCAAGAACAAGACGGTCAGCGAAGACATCCGGAAGAAAGTGGAAGCAACGATTGAGGCAATCGGCTATCGCCCGAACATCCTCGGCCGCAGTCTCAGGCTCGCCAAAACCGACATCATCGGGCTCGTCGTGCCCGATATCACCAATCCCTTCTTCGCTGAGCTTGCCAAGCATGTCGAGATGCTTGCTTCGGCCGAGGGATATTCGGTCCTGCTCGCCAACACCCATGACGATCCGGAGGCCGAAAGGCAGCAGATCGAGACACTGCTCGGGCGCCTGCCCGCCGGTTTGATCCTCGTTCCCGTCAGCAACAGTCTCGTCGACGGACTTGTCGCCGGCACGCGGACGGTAACCGTCGACCGGCCCTTGAGCGGGCATGCACTCGTTGCCGTCGACAACAGGCAGGGCGGCTACCTCGCCGCCGATCATCTGCTCGCACTCGGGCATCGCCGGCTCGGCTACATCAGCGGACCGAGTTCGACCGAGGTGTCGGGCGAGCGCCGCGATGGCTTTAAGCAGCGGCTCGAGGAATTCCGCACGACCCATCCAGGCGAATACGTCGCACCGCAGGTCGTCGAAGGTCACTTCGACTACCGCTCGGGCGAAGAGATCGGTAAGCAGATGCTGACACAAGCGGCAGCAACGCGCCCGACGGCGATCGCGACTGCGAGCGATCAGCAGGCGATCGGTCTTCTGCGCGCCGCCGGCGACATGGGCGTGCGCGTGCCGACCGATCTTTCGATCGTCGGCTTCGACGACATCCCGCTTGCCTCGCTGGTGCTGCCGCGCCTGACGACGATCCGCCAGCCGATCGACGAGATCGCACGGCTGGCGCTGGACGGCGTGCTCGGCAGCCACGCGCTGCAGGAGGAATACAAGCTGCAGCCAGTCCTCATACGCCGCGGATCCTGCGCAGCGCCTGGGACGCCCTGACTGCGAGCCTGCCCAAGTGAGGCGCGAAAATTGCGCGCGATTTCCGCACCCGTCTCGCACCGGCTAACAGCCAAGCACCACCGCGCCTCCGGTGAGCCCGGCGCCCGCTGCCGTCAACAGCAGCTTCTCCCCGCGAGCGAACGGCCGATTTTTATGCGTCAGCGATAGTGACAGCGGGATCGTCGCGGCGGACGAGTTGCCGTAGTCCGCGATGGTCCGTACGGTTCTTGCAGGCTCGATGGCAAGGCGATCGCAGACGGCGTCAAAGATCCGGGCATTGGCCTGATGCGGCACGAAGCGGCTGATCTCTTGGGGATTGCAGCCGGCGGCATCCATTGCGCGGACGGCACAGGCTGTCATCATCTCCACCGCCTGGGCGAACATCTCCCGCCCGTCGCGCATCGTCATCAGGAAATCCTCGGGCTGCAGGCCCGGTGAGAACGGTTGGCTGCTGCCGCCGGCTGCGATTGAGATCAGGTCGTAGCGGCTGCCGTCGGCGGCAAGGTCAACGCCAAGCAAACCGGTCTGCGGATCATCGGAAGGAGCAACGACGACCGCACCCGCCGCGTCGGCAAAGAGAACGGTGCTTGCTCTTTCCGCCGGGTTGATGCGTCGGCTCAGAATGTTGGCCGCCACCACCAATACCGGTTTTCCCTGCGAACGGACAAAGCCGTCGGCAAGCGTCAAAGCATAGAGGAACCCCGAGCACGCACCGGCCAGATCGATCGCGCCGGAACGGGTGAGCCCGAGCCGGTGGGCGAGCAAAGGTGCGGAAGGCGGCAGGAGATGATCGGGCGTGGAGGTCGCCAACAGGGTCAGGGCGACATCGCCCCGCAGCATGCCGGCATCCTCGAGCGCCGCCGCGCCGGCGCTCGACGCAAGTCCCGTCAATGTCTCGCCATCCTCGACCCAACGCCGCTCGCGAATGCCGGTACGACGCTCGATCCAGCCGGGCTCGAGACCGAGCTTCGTTTCGATCTCGGCATTGGCAACGCGCCGTGCCGGCACGGCATGGCCGAAGCCGGCGAGCCGGGAGGACCGTGCGGCGCTCACAGCCGCCCTGCCGCGAAAAGCGATGCCGCCTCGTCGACCGCGCCATAGGCCCGGTCGAGCTCTTCAGCGGTCACGCAATAGGGTGGCATCAGATAGATGACATTGCCGAGCGGGCGGATCAGCAATCGCCGCTCGCGGAAGAAGGCCCTGAGCCGCGGGCCGATCTCGGAGAGATAGCCGCCGGCCGGAACCTTGAGATCAAGGGCAGCAATCGTTCCGAGCTGGCGGGTATCGCTGAAGCGGGGATCGTCGGCGAGGCGGGCGCCATGCCGACGCTGCTCCTCCGACAACGCGGCGATACGTTCCCGCACTGGCTCTCCCTTCCAGACGGCGAGATTGGCGAGCGCTGCCGCGCAGGCGATAGGATTGGCCGTATAGGAACTCGAATGAAAGAACGTCTTGCGTCGATCGGTCGAGAGATGCGCCTCGAAGATCTCGGCCGTGCAGAGTGTCGCCGCCAAGGGCAGCGCGCCACCGGTCAGTCCCTTCGACGTGCAGAGAATATCGGGCGTGATGCCGGCCTGATCACAGGCGAACAGGCTGCCCGTCCTTCCCCATCCGGTCATCACCTCGTCGGCGATCAACAGGCTGCCATGCCGTTCGGCAATCCGTTTCAACTCGGCAAGCACGGAAGCCGGGTAGGTTTTCATGCCGCCTGCACCGAGGAGCAGTGGTTCGATCAACAGGGCCGCGACCTCGCCGGTGGCACAGGCCGCCTCGAAGGCATCAAGCGTCGCCTGCTCTTGAGCCGGCTCCGGAAACGTCAGCCGATCGACGGCAAAGAGCAACGGTGCGTAAGGCGCATTGAAGACGCCCCTTTCTCCCGCGGACATCGTGCCGATCGTATCGCCATGATAGCCGTGTTCGAGCACACAGATGCGGTTCCGCGGCCGGCCGAGATTGTGGAAGAAACCAAGTGCCATCTTCAGCGCGACTTCGACCGCGGTCGAGCCGCTGTCGGAATAGAACACATGGGCGAGCCCGGGTGGCGCGATCTCGATCAGCCCGCGCGCCAGGTTCTCCGCCGGCGCATGCGTATATTCGGCGAAGATAAGCTGATCGTAGGTTTGCGAGGCGGCGCGGATCGCTTCCATGATGGCGGGATGCCGGTGGCCGTGGGTGATGACCCACCAGGACGAAATCGCATCGAGGATCGCCGCCCCGTTTTCGTCGATGAGATAGGCGCCCTCGGTCCGGACGACGCGTCGCATCGCCGGCTCCAATGCATGCTGGGTGAAGGGATACCAGACGGTGGAATTTCTCATGCCGGCACCTCCAGCAAATCGTCGACGTTGAAATTCTCGCGAAACGCCTGCCGCAGCCGTTCCGGCGTCAACGGGTCGAGCCGCGGCAGCCGCCCAAGCCGTCGAACCTCCCCCAGTTCCGCGATGATCGCTTCGCTATCCGCCTGCTCGTCGCCGATGAAGGCGACACCCAGGACCGGGATCGCACGGCGCCGGAGCGCATCGAGCGACAACAGCGTGTGATTGATCGTGCCGAGCCCCGTGCGGGCACAGAGAATGACCGGGATGTGCCAACGCGCGAACACATCGGCAAAGACGCTCCGCTCGGTGAGAGGCACCAGGAGCCCGCCTGCCCCCTCGATGACGAGCGGGCGGTCGACCTTGGGCGGCAAGAGATGTTCAGGTTGGATCGACTGACCATCGATCCGCGCCGACAGATGTGGCGAAGCCGGTGTCCGCAGCCGATAGGTCTCAGGCAGGATGCGGTCGGGCGGGATCCGACCGAGCCGCGCTACAGCCTCGCTGTCGGTCTCTTCATCGAGCCCCGACTGCACCGGTTTCCAGTAGCAACCGCAAAGCGCGTCGGTCAGCGCCGCGGAGAATATCGTCTTGCCGATCCCGGTATCCGTGCCGGTGACGACGAAACGGCGCATCATGACCGCTCCTCCGTCATTGCGACCTTCAAGCCCTGCAGCATGCGCGTGATCATCGGCCGGTCGACATTCAGCGTGATCGCGATCCGAAGCCGCGCCGTCCCCTCGGGAACGGTCGGTGGACGGATCGCCCTGAAATCGAAACCTTCGGCGCGCATTCGCGCGGCAATCCTCACGGCGCGACCGTTGTCGCCGATCAGGACGGGCTGGATCTGCGAGCCGCTGCCTTCGATGCCGAGGGTCTCGGCAAGCGCCCGATTGGCGAAGGTCCTGAGATCATCGAACGCTGCCCGGCGCTGAGGCTCATCCGCCAGTGTCACAAGAGCCTCGCGGACGGCGACAGCAATGAGCGGCGAAGGCGCCGTCGCATAGATGAAGTTGCGAGCACGGTTGACGAGATAGTCGCAAAGCACGGCGTTTGCGCCAACGAGGGCGCCGGAAACGCCGAGCGCCTTGCCGCAGGTATGCAGCACGACGAGATTTTCCCTGCCGTCCAATTCGGCCGTCAAACCGCGGCCATCTGGCCCGAAGACGCCGGTCGCATGCGCTTCGTCGACCACCAGAAATCCATCATGCCGATCGGCGAGCGCGGCGAGGTCTGCAAGCGGCGCCCGGTCGCCGTCCATCGAATAGAGGCTTTCGACGGCAATCCACGGATGTCCCATGCCGCCGCGCTTGCGCCACGCACCGATCGCATCGGCAAAGGCGTCAACGTCGCTATGCTTGACCGCGATCGCACCGGCCCTGCTTGCGGCGATACCCTCATGGGCACTCGCATGGATCAGGGCATCGTGGACGATAATATCGTCGCGCTGCGGCAGCGTCGAAAACAAGGCGGCATTGGCCGCATAGCCGCTGCCGAAGAACAGCGTTCGCTCCACGCCAAAGAAGGCGGCCGCCTCCGCCTCCAGCGCCTCGTGTTCCCTGTGGTTGCCGCGCAACAGTCTCGAACCGCCTGATCCAACCGGCAGGCCGCGGTCGATCGCCGCGATGATCGCCGCCTTGAGACGCGGCGAACCGGCAAGCGCCAGATAGTCGTTCGAGGTGAAGTCGACCCCACTGCCGGAGGCGAGTTCGCGGCGGCGCTCCTTGCGTTCAAGGCCGTGAAGCGTCTTCTCGTAGCGGTGGAGCAAGCCCGCGGTCATTCGGCCGCTTCCGGTTCTGCCGTAAGCGGCATCGGCTTCAGCCCGAGCCGGCGGAAGAGTGCCGCATCGTGATCCTCGCCGGGGTTGTCGGCGGTCAGCAGCGTTTCGCCGACGAAGATCGAATTGGCGCCGGCGAAGAAACAGAGCGCCTGCATCTCGTCGCTCATATCGGTGCGGCCGGCCGAAAGGCGGACATGCGACTGCGGCATCAGGATACGCGCCAGGGCGATGGTGCGAACGAAATCGATCGGATCGACCGGCGCCGCATCGGCAAGCTTCGAGCCCGGGATCGGAATCAGCATGTTGATCGGCACGCTTTCGGGGGGCACCGGCAGATTGGCAAGCGTCACCAGCATCGAGATCCGATCGTCAGCCGTCTCGCCCATGCCGAGGATGCCGCCGGCACAGACCTTGATGCCGGCGTCGCGGACGTTCGCCAACGTTTCCAGCCGGTCGGCAAAGCTGCGGGTGGTGATGATCTCGCCGTAGAAGCGCTCCGACGTATCGACATTGTGGTTGTAGTAATCGAGCCCGGCATCTGCGAGCCGCCCGGATTGTTCCGGCGTCAGCATGCCAAGCGTCATGCAGGTCTCCATGCCGAGCGACCGGACGCCGCGGACCATGGCGACGATCGCCTCCATGTCGCGCTCCTTCGGGCTGCGCCAGGCGGCGCCCATGCAATAGCGCGTCGCGCCGCCATCCCTCGCTTTGCGTGCCTCTGCAAGAACCTGTTCGACTTCCATCAGTTTCGACGCTTTCAGCCCCGTCGGGTAGTGTGCCGACTGGCTGCAATAGCCGCAGTCTTCGGCACAGCCGCCGGTCTTGATCGAGAGCAGGCGGCTCATCTGGATGGCATTGGGGTCGAACTGGGCGCGGTGAACGGACTGCGCACGATACAGAAGGTCGTTGAACGGCAAATTATAGATTTTTTGCGCGTCGCCCAGATTCCAACCGGTTTTGCCGGGCTTCGTAGCTCCGGAGGTCGGCTCAGTCGAACTGTTTGTGTCGAGCATGTTCGTTCACTTCCCCAGAATAGATAGAATCCATTATTATCTATAATTTTCACGGACACTGCATCGAGCAACCATCTAAAAGGAGACCTAATTGCAATGACTCAACCTTGTCGTGCTTTTTCGTGCCTCGACGGCTGCGGTCAGAAGGGCAAATACCGCGACTTTCCGCCTCGGCGGCATCAGCTGATGGCGATGACAGCAACGGCCAGATGCCCGGATTTTCGGGACCTTGCGCCTTGCACTAGCCGTAGATCTCTCGACCGATGCCCGCTACCGACACCAGCGAGCCTCAAGAACACATGTCCTTCCACTTTTTATAGATAATTTTTTGCGCACGAGGTACACACCGGCAGCCCTTGACAAAATCCGATCCAGCCGCTCAGTTTGAAGCATTCACCAGGGGTGTCCCGACAAGGGGCTGAGATTCTGCTAGGCGGTTTCCGCGGCGCAGTGACCCGTTGAACCTGATCCAGTTCATACTGGCGTAGGGACGGTGCAGACATCGCTGCCGCATTCGCGTTCGCGCGAGCAGATCTCGGCAAGGCGTCCTTCCCTCTCTTCCGGTCCGAGCTGGGTCTCCAACAATGGAGCCTCGGCAATGCGTATCTTCATCGCGATTCTGCTTCCTTCTGGCCGACGTTCGGCTCGCCGCAGCTGGGCGCATTGACCATGCGTGTCCTGATCAAAGGTGCCGGCGTCGGCGGGCTGACCTTGGCGCATGAGCTGGCTGGCCGCGGCGTCGAGGTGGCCGTTGCCGAGCGGCAGCCAGACTTCGGCGGGGCGGCCTCGTGGTTTGCCGGCGGCATGCTGGCGCCCTGGTGCGAACGCGAGAGCGCCGAGGAAACGGTGCTGACGCGCGGCATCGGCGCCATCGACTGGTGGGACCGCGCGCTTCCGGGCGAAGTGTCACGCAACGGCACCCTCGTCGTCGCTCCGCCGCGAGACGTCGGCGAACTCAAACGCTTCGCTTCGCGCACGTCCGGCTTCGAATGGCTCGGCGGAGAAGCGATCGCGAGGCTGGAGCCGGCGCTTGCCGGTCGCTTCCGAGAGGCGTTGTTCTTCCCCGGCGAGGCGCATCTCGACCCGCGCCGGGCGCTTGTCTTGCTGCGGCAAAAGCTCGTCGAGAACGGCGTCGCCTTCATCGGCGAGGCGGATAATAGCAGCGACAGCGATCTGATCGCCGACTGCAGCGGCGCTTCGCGGATCGGCGCCATCGCCGGCCTGCGCGGCGTGCGCGGCGAGATGCTCTATCTGCAGACGGGCGAAGTGGAATTGTCGCGGCCAGTCCGTCTCATCCACCCGCGCATCCCGCTCTACATCGTACCGCGCGGCAATGGTCTGTTCATGTGCGGAGCGACCATGATCGAAACCGACGACGGCGGTCCGATTGCCGCCCGTTCGCTGATGGAATTGCTGAACGCAGCCTATGCGCTTCACCCCGCCTTCGGCGAGGCGCGCCTTCTCGAAACCGGCACCGGCGTCCGGCCGGCCTTTGCCGACAATCTGCCGCGCGTCATGCGCGCCGGAAACACCATCACGCTCAACGGGCTCTATCGCCACGGCTTCCTGCTTTCACCGGCCCTGGCCGAGGAAGCGGCGAACCTTGCCCTTACCCGGAACCTGAAGGGAGACGCCGCATGAAATTGACCGTCAACGGCGAGGATCACGACCTCACAGTCACGACCCTTGCCGAACTCCTGGCCGCACTCGACTTCGAAGGGGATTGGCTTGCCACCGCCGTCAACGGCGAGCTGGTGCACCGAGCCGACCGCTCGGCCCATTCCCTCAGCGATCGCGACCGGATCGAAATTCTCTCGCCGATGAAAGGAGGCTGAGACATGCTGACGCTTTATGGACAGGAACTGCGTTCCCGCCTGCTTCTGGGCACCGCCCGCTACCCCTCGCCTGCCGCGCTCGAAGACGCGGTTCGTTCGTCGGCGACCGAGATTGTCACGGTTTCGCTGCGCCGCGAAACCGCCGGCGGCCGTCAGGGCGGCGCTTTCTTCGACCTGATCCGGTCGCTCGGCGTGCACGTGCTGCCCAACACCGCCGGCTGCCACTCGGTGGCGGAGGCGGTGCTGACCGCCAAGATGGCGCGCGAGGTCTTCGGCACCAACTGGATCAAGCTCGAAGTCATCGGCCATCAGGATACGCTTCAGCCCGATGTCTTCGGGCTGGTCGAAGCAGCACGCATCCTTTGCGCCGAAGGCTTCGAGGTCTTCCCCTACACGACCGACGACCTCGTGGTCGGCGAGCATCTCGTCGAGGCCGGATGCAAGGTGCTGATGCCCTGGTGCGCGCCGATCGGCAGCGCCATGGGGCCACAGAACATCCCGGCGCTGCGCGCCATGCGGGCCCATTTTCCGGATATGCCGCTGATCGTCGATGCCGGCATCGGCCGGCCCTCACACGCAACGACAGTGATGGAACTCGGCTTCGACGCGGTTCTGCTCAACACCGCCGTGGCCGGGGCAACGAAACCGGCCCTCATGGCCTCCGCCTTCGCCCGAGCAATCGACGCCGGACGCGATGCCTTCGAGGCGGGCATGCTCGAACCGCGCGATTTTGCCGTTCCCTCCACGCCCGTCATCGGAAAGGCGGTGTTCGCGTGAAACTCGACCCCTTCTACCTCATCGTCGATAGTGCCCAATGGATCGGGCGGCTGGTGCCGCTCGGCGTGAAACTGGTGCAGCTTCGCGTCAAGGACCGTCCGGAAGCAGAGCTTCGCGACGAGATCCGCGCGGCCAAGGCGATCTGTGACCATCATGGGTGCCAGCTCGTCGTCAACGACTACTGGGGCCTCGCGATCGAGGAAGGCTGCGATTTCGTCCATCTCGGCCAGGAGGATCTCGCGGATGCGGATCTTGCCGCAATCCGCGCTTCCGGCCTGAAGCTCGGCCTCAGCACCCACGACGAGAGGGAGCTGGAGACGGCGCTTGCCGCCAAGCCCGACTATGTCGCGCTCGGACCGATCTATCCGACGATCCTCAAGCAGATGAAATGGGATCCGCAGGGGCTGCCGCGCCTCTCCGCCTGGCGGGAGCGCGTCACGCCGCTGCCGCTCGTTGCGATCGGCGGCCTCAATATCGACCGGATTGCCGGCGTCTTCGAGCATGGCGCCGACAGCGCCGCGGTCGTCACCGATATCACGCTGAATGCCGATCCAGAGGGGCGGACGCGGGAGTGGATTGCACGCACGGCGCCGTGGCGCTGATCGAGGAAAACAGCGGGATCACCTGACGCCGTGGCTCTGCCTCAGGCAATCGCCAGTTCTGAAAGCCAGGCCGAACCCAGGCCGTGCTTGTCGCAATAGGCGGTAAGCCGGTCGCGCGTTTTGCCGGGCCGGTCGAGACCGAGAAAGCGGGAAGCGTTCCTCCAGAGGATATTCTGCTGGTGCTCGTCGCTGACGCTGGCGAGCGTCAGTTGCTCGACTATTCTCGAAACATAGGCGTTGTAGTCCTTCTCCAGCGCCATCATCGACCAGTCGGTGCCGAACATGAGATGGCGGGCGTCCGGGTCGTAATCATCAAGCCATTCGTCCAACAGCTGCCGGATCTTCGTGTGAAGATTCTTGTCGTCGCTGCTGACCAGTTCGCTGAGATAGCTCAGATCCGCAAACAGGTTCGGGCGACGCTCGTGATCGATCGTCCTGCCGATGATCTCTTCCCAGGTCGGCGGCCCGGAAAACTTGTCCTGGGCACAGGAGACCATCACGCCTGTCGGCGCCCCCGGGCGCAGGATTTCGTCGAAGGCGCCGAAATGCGCGAGATTGATCCGCAGCTTATCGTACTGGTTCGTGTCGAGCAGCTTCTTCCAATAGGCGGGGCTTGCAAGATTGCCGTAGCCGCAGCCGGCCCCGATGCTGTTTTCCGCATGGGCCATGATCGGCACATCGTTGTCGCGACACCAGGCGTAGAGCCGCTTCAGCGCGCCATCGATCGCCGGATCCGCATTGCCCCATGCCTTGAAGCCCATCGGCGGGTAGATTTTGACACCGATGAAGCCCTTTTCCATGATCGCGTACTGGACGTTTGCCAGCGATGAACCCGGCCTTTGCGCTTCCCGATGCGGATCGAAGCCGACGAAGCTGTGCATGCGGATGCCGTGCTTCCTGGTGACGATCTGCTGGACCTCGTCCATGACGTCGATCTGGTCGCGCTGTGGCGATGATGTCCCGTGAAGCGATTTATCGAAGTCCAGGATGCTCGGCGTGATCAGAGAGAGCCGACATTTGGAAGCGAAGATCTTGACATAGGCTTCCGCCAGGTTTTCCCGGTAGTCCTGCATCAGCCGGACGAAGGAAAGATAGGTTCCGATCTGGTCGTGCGCCTTTGCGGCGGTGGCGACGGTATCGACATCCGCTTCACTCACGCCGCCGCCCGAACGCCGCTGGAATGTCTGGGGCAGATCGGGAGTTCCGCCGAGCTGACGCAGCAAACCGTCATAGTCAGGGGATTCGCCAAGACTGCGCCTCGAAAACGTCGATCGTTGCTCGCCTGCGCGCGCGATCAGATCCCTTACCGCGACGCGCAATTGCTCGTCCTTGCGCCGCGCGAGCTCGGCGTCGGAAAGGCGCCGAGCGCCTTTTTTCAGAACAGCAAGTTCATGTTTGGCTTTGGGCGCGACATCGCCAAGCGCTGTCACGAGAAAGACCACCAGGGCATTTTCCAGCCCCTTCGCCTCCTCAGCGTTCGCGGAGAGCCTTTTCTCCGGCATCTTCTCCCGCAGCGCCACATAGCGAACCAGTCCATCCACCGGCACATCGGCCGCGTTGAAGAAATGGCAATGGACGTCGATGATCGGATGACTGAGACTGCAGGCGCCGGGCGAAGGCAGATGCCGGCACCCGGAAAGCACATTTGCAAGCACGCCCGCCGAAACCAGCCGCAAGACATCGCGGCGCGTCACGGCGGCGACCGGACCAGCCCAGTCGACCTCCATTGTCCCCTCCTGTTGCGAGACCCCCTCGAACAATCGGGCAAACATTACTCCGTCCGAAAGCCGCGCGAAACAGATATTTACTTGCCGTTACTGGGGTCCCGTAGATCAGCGTGAGTCGACTTTCAGTCAGACAGGAGGCGTGTTACTCTAAAATCTTGGGGAGAATTTTGCGTGGTTGGTGGCGCCGGCAAATATGAGTTCCAACGTTACCTGTCCGGAGCCCTGGTCCAATGGTCCTCCCCGGCAGCAACGGAATCGGCTGCCCCCGCTCGGGAAGACTTTCTCGGCTCGCTGCTTTTCGCCGACATCTCCGGCTTTACGCGTTTGACCGCCAAATGGTCCGAAAGCGACCGCGCTGCCGGCGCCGAACGCGTCAGCCTGCTTCTGAACGCCTTCATGGGCGAGCTCATCACCCATATCGAGGAGCATGGCGGCACGGTCTTGAGTTTCGCCGGCGACAGCCTGATTGCCGGCTGGCGGGCACCGTCCCCGGATGAGCTCGAACAGACGGCCTGGCGCAGCTGTTATTGCGCCGAACGTATCCGCGAGCAAATCGGCGGGCCGGGCAATCCCGAAGACGCGCTTCAACTGCGCATCGCCGTCGGTGCCGGCGCCATCACGCTGCTGCATCTGCTGCCGCGCGCGGACCAGCGTTGGCTGATCGTCGGAGGCGACTGCCTGGCCCAGGCCGATCATGGCGGCCAACTGAGCGACGCCGGAGAAATTCTCGTCTCCGATGCCGCGTGGCAGCTGATCGGCAGGCGCGCCAAGGGCGGGTTGAACCGGGAGGGGACCACACGCCTCGAAAGCATCGAGCCCTGCTCGACCACGAAGGAAGCGCCCCGCACTCAGCCGGGCTCCGCAACCGACCGGCTTGAAGCCTATCTACCGCTTTCGCTGCGCAGCCGCCTGCTCTCACCGCTTTCACAATGGCTCGCAGACCTCAGGATCGTGACCGCGCTTTTCGTGCATATCGTCGGGCGCGATCTCGATACGGATCTCGATCGGTTGAACAAGCTCGTAGCACGATCGATTGCCGTCGTCGGCCGCACCGGTGGAGAGATCCTGCACACAGCGCTCCATTCCGGCGGGCTCGAAGTCTTCGCCGTTTTCGGCCTGCCCGGCAAAAAACATGCCGACAATGCGCGCCGGGCGATCATCGCCGCCCTTCGCCTGTCGAACGAACTCGACGAGCCGGATCTCGGCCTGTCGGCCGGCATCTCGACCGGCGAGAGTTTCTGCGGCGCGCTCGGGACGATCCATCGTGCCGACTACACTGTCGTTGGAGCCGCCGTGAACATGGCCTCCCGGCTGGCGAGCGTTGCCGCAGGCCGCATTCTCGTCGACCAGGCAACGGCGAAGGAGACTGCCGGCCAGATTGCTTTTTCCGGTCCCTGGACACTTGCCGTGCCCGGCATGCGCGGCGGCGTGGTCGCCTTCGCGCCATTTGCCGAGACCGTCGCGACCATCGACACCAAGTCCCCCGTTCTCTTCAACCGGGCGGCCGAACTTGCAGCACTCAACGCGTATGTGGAGCGCGCAGGCAGAGGACAGGCCACCGGCGTGATGATCGTTAAGGGTGATTCCGGCGTCGGCAAATCGGCGCTGCTTCGTTCCTTCGTCGAAACCTGCCGTGACCGTGGAAGCCAGGTTCTGGTCGGCAATGCCGACGATATCGAAAGCGACGTGCCCTATTTTGCCTGGCGCGGAGTGATCCGCGACCTGCTTGGTATCGGCGACCTGCGCGGCGCCGAAGCCTCGGATCAGGTGATGCAGTTCTTCGCCCACCGACCGGAACTCGCACATCTGGCGCCGTTGCTGAACGATGCCATCAACCTCACCTTGACCGACACGGTCGAGACCCGGGCGATGTCAGGCGACGGGCGGTCGCACCGGCTGCGTGAATTGCTGCGCGATCTGATGACCGACAGCCTTTCCTGGGGGCGCGGCCTTGTAGTGCTTGAGGACGTCCACTGGCTGGACGAGGCATCCGGTCAGCTGCTCGGCCGATTGGTTTCCGGAACGGCGCCGATCCCGGTCGTTGTGTCAACCCGCACGGCCAGGACGCAACAGGACCTGACGCGGTGGACCGGACAACATTACAATGGTGCGCAGACACTTGATCTCTTGCCCCTCGATTTCGAGGGCACGATTTCACTGGTGCGCGCGTCGATCGGCAGCAACTCCCCGGCAGATGGCTTTTGCGAAGCGGTCTATGCACAGTCGGCGGGAAACCCGCTGCTCATACGCGAAATCTGCCGGATGATCGGCGAACGGCGATTGCCGAAGGCTGCGGAAACCCAGGTCCCCCTGTCGCTCGCCGAAGCCCGTTCGAACGAAGCGACCTTGCTCAATACGGCCAAGGTCACCGTGATCGCCCGAACCGACCAGCTCCCGGCTGAGCTCCAGGCTCTCCTGAAGATCGCAAGCGCCATGGGCGCGACCTTTTCCATCGCCGAACTCCAGGCGCTTTCACCGATCAGGAAGTCCGCCTTGGACATCGAGGCAAGCATCGAGCGGCTGCAGGCGGCCCATCTGATCAAACCCATGGACGACCGTCCGGGCCGTTTCACATTCAGCCACGCCGTCATCCGCCAGGCCATTTACGACAGCATGCTGTCGGAACAGCGCCGTGAGGCACATCGCGCCATCGCCCAGGCGATGGAAGAGAGCGGGCAGCCCGACAATGCGGAAAATCTGCCGCGCATATTGAGCCATTGGGAGCGCGCCGGCGATGCAGCGCAGGCATTCAACTACCTGGATCGTGTAGCCGAGCTGCGTCTGCGCCAGTTCGACAATGCCGCTGTCGTCGACCTGATCGAGCGCTTTTTCAAGACCGCGCGCGAGCTCTCGATCACGATCACGCCTGCCCGGCGGGCGGCCGCCTGTTTCCTGCTCGGGGAGGCCAGTCTCAATCTCGGCCGGGCCGAAGCTGCAAGGCATGCCTATGAGGAGGGCCTACGGCTTTCCGGCCTGCCGCTTCCGCGCACCTCGGCCGGCCTTGCGCTGCATCTCGTTCTCGATCTTGCCGAACAGGTGTGGCGTCGCGTGACCCATGGAGACAAGGACTGGATCCTGGAACGCGAGATCTCGCGGTCACCATCCGATCCTTTCCTTCTCGCGGCAAAGGCGCATGAGGACCTGACGCGGATCTACTACTTCACCAGCGAGAAGCTGCGGCTGATCCATGCGACGCTTCGGGCGACGAACCTCGCCGAAAGAAACAAATATGTCTCGCCGACGACCGCCACCAATTACGCGAGCCTCGGCGCCATATGCGGCGTGATCCCGCTTCACAAACAGGCCGAGCACTACAGCCGATTGGCCGCCGCCCTTTCGGAGCGCGTGGATCAACTGGGAACGCGCGTGCGCGTCGACCTTTTGTCGGGCATGTACCAAATCGGCATAGGCCATTGGCGCGAAGGCAAGCGGGCGTTCGAGGCCGGCCTCAACAACGCCTCGACCGTCGGCGATTTGAGACGTTGGTGCGAAGTGGCCGTTGGCCTCGAGACGATTTCCGGCCCCTGGCTGCTGACCTCCGCTTTCGAAGGCATTGCACCATGGGAAATCCTGGTTCAGCGCATCTGCGAAGAGGGCCGCAGGCGCGGCGACACCCAGGTGCTCGGCTGCGGCCTGCTCGGCCGCCTCAGGGGCCATGCGGCGCTTGGCCGATGGGCCGCCATCGACGCCGATCTCGATGAACTCAGGCAGATCATCACCGCAAAGGCCGACGGACTGGAACTCGTGCACTGCATCGAGGGTGCGTCTCTTCTCGCGGAAGCCGCCCGGCGGCAAGGTGATGGAGGCGAAGCAAAGGCGTGGTTCGAACGGGCATTCTCCTGGTGCCAGACGCTCAACCCGGCGATGAAGACGCGAACCCTGCCGGCGCTCGCCCGGCTGTTCGACGTCGCGAGCGACACGGAGGGCGGCGACCCGGCAGCGGCGCAGCTTGTCCTGCGAAAGCTCGAGCGGTTCGCACGCGTCTATCCGATCGGCCGCCCAACGGCAGCACTCGGCGAGGCGACCATTTACCTGCATCTCGGCCAGCAACGACGCGCCGAGCGGGTGGCGCGATACGCCTTCGCAGAGGCGATACAATTGGAGATGCCGGCCGTGGCGCTCGCCTCGTTGCGCCACCCGGCGGGGCCGAAGGATGCTGCGGCGTGGCAGGCCTTGGAGACAATGTTTGCCGTTCGGCAAAACACCTGGGGCGAGGTCCTCCAGCTCGATCAGGCCGCGTTTCCGCCCCATGTCCCGGTTGTTGCGTTTGAGGGAGGCCATGCGTGAACCAGTATCGAGTGCCTCGCGTCCTAATCGTGCTTGCGCATTTCGACGAGACCAGAAATCCGGAAGGTCGCCCCGACTTCATCCCGCAGGGAACCGGCCACCTGTTCCTGGCGGGCGCCTTTGCCCGCGATCGCGTGAGCCTTCGCGCCTACAGCGAATTTCACGACGGGCCGCTCGTCGACGAGGCGGCCTTCGCGGAACTGGACATGCTGGTGCTGACCGGGGTCACCGCCGCCTTCGACCGGATGCGCCATCTGACCGCCTATGCCCGCACGAAATCTCCAGGCTGCGTCATCGTCGCCGGCGGACCGGTCGTCCGCAATCTGCCGGTTTCGAGCGCCGAAACCTTCGACTACGCCTGCGAAGGTGACGTCGAGGAGATGCAGGCGGTTATCAAGGAGGTCTTTGGCGAATGGGCCGTCTCCGAGACGATCCTGCCGCGCTTCGACCTCGCCGGCTGGGGCGGCCCGGTCAGCTATGTCGAGACGAGCCGCTACTGCAATTTCAAGTGCAGCTTCTGTGCGCTCACCGCCGAAGGCCGGCGCTATCACAGCTACGACCTCGGCTATATCGAAGCGCAATTGCGCAATGTCCCGGCCAAGAAATACGTGCTGTTCATCGACAACAATTTCTACGGAAACAGCAAGGACGCCTTCCATGCCAAGCTCGACCTGATCCGCTCGCTTTGGAAAGAGGGACTGTTTCAGGGATGGATTGCGCTCGTCACCGGAGATTTCTTTCGCGATCCCGACAATCTCGAAGCGGTGCGCGCGGCCGGCTGTCTCGGCCTCTTCAGCGGCGTCGAGACGCTCAACGAAGCGCAGTTGAAGCGCTACCAGAAGAAACAGAACCTGGTGGTGCCGCAGTTGGAAGCCATTCAGACCTGCCTGAAGGCCGGTGTCGCCTTCCAGTACGGGCTGATGTTCGATCCGTCGTCGCAGACGATGCAGGCGATGCAGGACGAACTCGCCTTCATCACCGGCGAAAGCAGAATGCCATTGCCGGCCTTCCTGAGCCTGACGATCCCGCTGCTGGGCACACCCCTGTTTGACGAATGCGCCGCAGAGGGCCGCTTCCTTCCTTCTGCCAAACTGCGCGACATGGATGGGTTCACGCTGATGACCCATCCCCTCGACAACCTTGACGACGTCGCCTTGTTTGCCCGCAAGCTGTCGCGTCTCGACGGCAATCGGACCCAAATCCTGCGCCATTGCCTGGGCTTCTACCGCAATTACCGTCGCTCGCTTTCGGGCCGGCAGATGATCCATCTGCTGGCCAACAGCCTGCGCCTCGCCTTGCCCTCGGTCATGCATCGCCATGGTCTTCCGACGCGTTCGGGCAGCGACGGCAATCTCACCTATGTCACGACGACGCAGCCGCTTGGGCCGCTCTACACGCCGGCCTTTCGGGTCGGCGAAGGCTTCCGTGCGCATTTTGCGCCAACGATGATCACCGACGCCTCGGGCGCGCTTGACGAGACCATTGCCCGCAATCTCGAATATCGGACCGGCCAGCGACAACGAACGAGCCTCGGCGTTAAATAGCCCTGGTTGAGAGCGTCCCGGCGTCTGCGTCAATCTGCCCCGTAATTGCAACCTCCAGTGCGTGAAGTTGGGTCGGCTTGGTAAGATTGGATTCAAACTTTTTGGGTAAGCTTCCGTTAGCTATTTCACACCTGTCGGCCGGCGATCGCCGTCGACCTTGTTTTGCGTACGGGTGCCCATGCGTCTTTCAGCTGCGACCGCAATCATCTTTGCCGGCCTAGTTTCCGGCTGCTCTTCCAGTTCGAGCCTGGACACGATCGCACCGCGGCCCTCGCGCGAAACGACCAGCTCGGTCGTGCTTTCGGCCGCGCCGGTACCCGCCGCCAATGTCGGCGCAAGGGTGGCCGAGGTCACGCCGCCGCAGAACGTCCAATCCGCACCGCCGCAGGAAATGCTCGCCTGGGCCGGCCCGGTTCCCGAACCCGAAGCCTTCGCGCCCGCGGCCAATACCACGACGACCACGACGACCTTGGCCACGCCCGTTCCGGGCGCGCGTCCGGTCGCCTTCGTCGCGCCGGACAATCCGGTGACGCAGGCGATGCCGCAGGGCCGTTCGCGGGTCTACGGTCACCGTTTCCGCGACGCCAAGCCGATCAATTTCGGCCGCGCCAAAAATCCGCGCAAGATGGCCGTTCACGGCGTCGATGTCTCACGCTGGCAGGGCGAGATCGACTGGCCGAAGCTGCGCACTCAAGGGGCCAACTTCGCCTTCATCAAGGCGACCGACGGCGGCGACCATCTGGACCCGATGTTCAAGAAGAACTGGCGCGCCGCCAAGGCGGCCGGCATGCGCCGCGGTGCCTATCACTTCTTCTACTGGTGCCGCACCGCCGGCGAGCAGGCCGACTGGTTCATTCGCAACGTTCCGCGCGAGCCCGGCGCGCTGCCGCCCGTGATCGACGTCGAATACAACGGCGAATCGAGCTGCAAGCGCCGCCTGTCGCCCGAACGCGTGCGCGAAAAGATGCAGGTGTTCATGGACAAGCTCGAGGCGCATTACGGCCAGCGCCCGATCATCTACACCGCCCCGGACTTTTATGCCGACAACCTGCAGGGCGCGTTCCAGAAGTATCCGTTCTGGCTGCGCGCCGTGGCCCAGCATCCGTCCAAGGTCTACCCGAACCGCAAGTGGCTGTTCTGGCAGTATTCGGGCTCGGGCCTGTCGCACGGCGTCGACGGCAAGATCGACCTCAACGTCTTCCACGGCAGCGAGGCGGAGTGGCAAAACTGGCTGGAGGCGCGGGCGAGTTGAGGCTCGGTCACACTCTGCAGCGCCGCGCGTCATATCAGACGCGCAAGGTCGCCGTAGCACTTTGATTTGCTGCATGAGGTCACGATAGTCAGCCCCGGCAACTGCGACGTCAGCGCCTCTCCTCGCGCGTCAGGAAGAGGAGCGTGCCGCCAAGTTCGGAGATGACGATCTGCCTCACATCCCAGACGAGGATGGAGACCGGTCGCGTCAACCCACCGACAACCGTCTCGCGGCGGCCCGTCGCCTTGTCGAGCCGCAACAGCCGGCCGCTTCCTGACCGGAACCCTTGCTGCTGGTCGTATAGGCCGTGTTCGAGGATGAGCATCTGTCCTTCGTCGTCGAAGGCGATGGCGACCGGTGCGTTCAGGCCCTCAACGTCCGGCCGCACCTCCGTGCGATCGCCTTTCTCGGCCATCGAAACGACCTTTCCGGCAGCGGCGAGGAAGGGAAAGCCGCCGAACAGCGCGACATAGAGGCGCCCCTCGCGAAGCGCGATACCGGTCGGCACGGCGTCGACTTCGTAGCTGTCTTCACCCTTGAACTCCGTCGGCGAGAGCGTCTCCAACGCGGTCGCCTGTTGCTGCAGGCGGCGGAAGCTCATGATCGTCTGCTTGCGGCCATCGACCCCAAGACGCTCGACACTGTTGCGCGCGGAGTCGACGACGTAATAGGCATCCTCGACGGCGACAAGGTCGAACGGGTTCCAGAAATCGGCGCTGATAACATGGCGTCTGCCGGTACCGTCGATCGCGATGAGCGCATGGTCATAGGGTCCCTCATCGCCGTTTGCGGGCGTCCAGCCTTGGGCGACGATCAGTTTGTCACCGACGCGAAACACGCGATAGGGACCGGTCGGATCGCCGATCACATCGAGCCCATGGGGGAAGACAGGACCGAACGCATCGAAATCGCCGCCCGGCGTGCCGCGATAGAGCCGGCCACTGGCGAGATCGGTGACGAGCAGAGCCTCGCCATCGCGAGAAAGGCCGGCGAAGGCGGCGCCGGTTTTGCTGAAGCTTTCGAGCCGATAGCCTGGCGCGACCTTCGGCTCGGCAGCGGCACCTGCTGCCAGAAGCAAAAAGGCGACGAGGATCGTCATCTGCCGGAACGGACGCATCGGAAGCCGCCATTGGCCGAGAACCGGAAATCCGGATCATAGGCCAAACGATAGGTTGTGGTAAGATGCGCGGGATCGCTGTTCCAGGACCCGCCGCGCAGTACGCGATACGATCTGCCACCCATGGCTCCCTTGGGTTCATGGGGCACATAGAGATCGCTGGTCCATTCCCAGACATTGCCGATGAGATTGAGCACCCCCTCGCCGCTCGCGCCGGCGGCAAATGACATCGCCGGCGCGGTCATCGGATAGCCGTCGCTCGCATCGCCGGAGCAACAGATCGTCGTGCCGGCATTGACCCGCCGATAATCCGCCGGCGCCATGCCCCAAGGGAACGCCAGTCCCTCGGTTCCGCGCGCCGCTCTTTCATATTGCTGCTCCGACGGAAGGGTGAGGACGTAGTGACGGCAAAAGGCATCGGCGTCCGCCCAGCTTACGCCGACGACAGGATGATCGTCCAAACCGAGAAGCGGGTGACCGGCATAGAAGGCGGGGCGATGACCCGTCGCAGCCACGAAATCCTGATACTGACGATTGGTGATTTCGGTGCGGTTGATCGCAAACGCACCGCCTAGCAATTGCCGACGCGGACGTTCGTTGTCCGGGCCATTATCGCGACCGAAGACGAAGGTGCCGGCGGGAATATCGACGAGCGGATTGCCGGTGATCGGGCCGTCATCAGCGACGGCAGCCCCTGCCGCAAACGTGATCGCGACGACTGCGGCCGCCAACCGGAAATCAGAAGTCGACACGACGCTGAGACTCGCCATCGAAGAGAAACACCCGGTCGGCCACGACCTTGATGCCGATCGGCTGGTCGATCTGGCCGGCGAAATTCTTGTCTGCACGCAAGGTCAGCAATTGAGCACCGAGCCGCAGGCTGACCAGCGTGTTCTCGCCGGTGAGCTCGACCGAATAGATGGGCGCAACCAGATTGACATCGGCGTCTGCGGCGCTCGTTGCCTGGACATCTTCCGGGCGAACACCGAGGACGGCGCGGGGAACGGTCGCCTGGCCAAGCCCGCCGACCCTGAAGCCGGCGCTTGTGAACACTCCGTCGCGTGCCTCCCCCGGGATGAGGTTCATCGGCGGAGAGCCGATGAAGCCGGCGACGAACAGCGTGCGCGGATTGCTGTAGATTTCCCGCGGCGTTCCCAGTTGCTCGATCACACCCTTGTTCATGACCGCCACCCGATGCGCCAGCGTCATCGCCTCGATCTGGTCATGCGTGACGTAGATCGTCGTGACCTGCAACTCGTGCTGAAGATGTTTCAGCTCCGCGCGCATCTGGGTGCGCAGCTTGGCGTCGAGATTGGAGAGCGGCTCATCCATGAGAAAGACGCGCGGCGTGCGCACGATCGCACGGGCGAGCGCGACGCGCTGGCGCTGGCCGCCGGAGAGCTCCTTCGGCAGGCGGGAGAGCATGGTCTCGAGTTCCACCCGGCGTGCGACCTCGGCGATACGTTGCTTGCGTTCCTCCTCAGGCACTTTGCGGATCCTGAGCGGGTAGCCGATATTCTCCTCGACGGTTAAATGCGGATAGAGCGCATAGGACTGGAAGACCATCGCCACGTCGCGGTATTTCGGCAGCACGCCATTGATGCGTACCGCATCGATGAAGATGTCACCCGATGTCGCCTCCTCGAGACCGGCAACCATGCGCATCGTCGTGGTCTTGCCGCAGCCGGAAGGCCCGAGCAGGACCAGGAACTCCTTGTCCCGAACCTCCAGATTGAAGTCGGCCACCGCGACGAATTCGCCGAACTTCTTGGAGACGTTGTTGAACGTGACGGACGCCATCGTCTCACCCCTTGACCGCCCCGAGAGACAGCCCCCGGACGAGATGCTTCTGAACGATGAAAGCGAAGATGACGATCGGCACGCAGGCCATGAAGCCGGCGGCGCTGATTTCCCCCCAATAGGTCTTGTACTGCGTCACCCGCCCGGCGATGCCGATCGGCAGCGTCTGCGACTGCTCGGTGAGCGTGATGATCAGGGAAAGCAGGAACTCGTTCCAGGAGATGATCAGGCAGAAGATGGCCGTCGCCGCAAGCCCGGGCCTGGCGAGCGGCAAAGCGACATGGAGGAAGGCGCCCCAGCGCGTGTCGCCGTCGACAATCGCCGCCTCTTCCAGTTCGACCGGCAGGTCCTGGAAATAGCTCTTCATCATCCAGGTGGCGAACGGCAGGTTGAAGGCTGTGTAGGCGATGATCAGCGCCGACTTCGTGTTGAGCATGTCGAAGTAGTTGAAGAACAGGTAGAGCGGGATGATGCTGACGATCGGCGGCATCATCCGCGTCGACAGTATCCAGAAGGAAATCTGCTTACGCCATTGCCAGGGATAGCTGAAGCGCGCCAGCGCATAACCCGCCATCGTACCAAAAACCACGGAAACGATGGTCGTGCCGGCCGCGACGAGGAAGCTGTTCAGCGCGTAACGCAGGAACGGTCGCTGAATGAAGGCTTCGTCATAGTGCTTCAATGTCGGGTTGCGCGGCAGCCATTCGGGCGGCACGGCGAAGATATCGATGTCGAACTTGAACGAGTTCGCGGCGATCCAATAGATCGGGAAAAGCGTGAACACCAAGGCGACGAGGATCGCCAGATAGGCGGACAGGCGGATGAGCCATTCTCTGGTGCGGCTGCGTGTGGGGAGGGTCGTCGTCGCCATATCGTCAATCCGCCAGCCGCATGCGTTTCATGAACCAGGTGCTGAGAACGATCGTCACGAACAGGACGAACAGCGATATCGCCGCCGCGTAGCCGGGATCGGCGAAGCGGTAGGCGACCTGGTAGATATAGAGGCTCAGAACCTTGGTGCGATCGGCGGGACCTCCTCCCGTCAGGATGAAGACGAGATCGAATAGGCGCAGCGCATCCATGACGCGCAGCAGCAAGGCAATGGCAATCACCGGTTTGAGGAACGGCAGCGTCAGGTCCCAGAACTGCCGCCAGGACGAGGCGCCATCGAGCGCGGCCGCCTCGTAGGGCTCGACCGGGAGACTTGCCAGCCCCGCCAGCATCAGAAGGAAGATGAAAGGCGTCCATTGCCAGACGTCGGCAACGATGATCGAAAACATCGCAAGGTTCACGTCGCCCGCCCAGGCCTGCAGTGGAAGGCCGAGACGGAACATGATTTCGTTGAGGACGCCAAACTGTGGCTCGTAGATGATCTTCCAGGTGATCGCGACGGCGATTGGCGGCAGCATCATCGGGATCATCAGCACAGTCTTCAAGAAGGTGAGCCGGCGAATGAACCGATCAAGAAGCAGCGCCAGGCCGAGACCGAGCACGAACTCCACTGACACGGAAACGATGGTAAAGACTGCAGTGTTGCGCAGCGCGGCGTGAAATTGTGCATCGGTCAAGAGCCGCGCAAAATTGCCTGGACCGACGAATTGCCAGGGCAGGTCGGGATTGGGGCTGATCTTGTGGACCGCCGCATAGAACATGTAGAGGCTGGGGAAGATCGTCAGCGCCAGAAGGATGAGCATGGTCGGCGCCAGCATCAGGTAGCGCAGGTGCCGCTCGGTCCAATGTTCGAGTGCGCCACCCAGTCGGAGCGACGCCGCCGGTATGCCTTTGCCGGGCTTCAACATCGATTTCTCCCGCAGGCGCTGTCCATACAGACCTCAAGTGCGACCCCACCGGACCGATGCCGGTGCGGCCGCGAGAGTAGGGTCTGTGGCCCCGCCGATATATGCCTCCGCCTATTTAAGGCCGGTGATTTCTTCGACCGCTGCCTGTGAGTTCTTCAGCGCTTCCTCGGGCGTGATCGTGCCCGCGACCACCTTGGAAAGCTCGATGCCGAAGGCATTTTCGATCTCCGGCCACTTCGGATGGCGCGGCCGTGGCGTCGAGGCCTGGATCGCCTCCATCAGCACCGGGTAGTGGCGGAATTTCTCCTGCTTGGTCAGTTCCGGGTCGGTAAAGACCGAGGTCCGCACCGGTGGGTTGCCGCGCTCGGCGGAGATCTTGATCTGCTCGGGCGAAGTCGCCCACAGCATGAAGTCGAAGGCTTCTTGCTTGTTCTTGGAGGCCGACATGATGCCCATGGTCCAATGGCCGATTTCCGAGCTGCCCGCTTTCGTGCCCGCCGGGATCGGGCTGTAGGAGATCTTGCCGACCATTTTCGATTGGCTCGGATCCTCGAAGGTCGCAACCCAGTTCGGCCAGTTGATTGACGAGGCGGCGGTGCCGGCGGCAAGCGCAGTGCCCACTTCGTTGGCGTTGTAGCTCTCGATCCCCTTTGGCGAAACGTCGCGGAGCGCCATGAAGGTCTTCATCGCGGCCGCGCCTTCCGGCGTGTCGATCGTCACCTTTGTGCGATCCGCGTTGAACATATCGGCGCCGTAGGACCAGAAGATCGGCATGAAGTCGGCCACGACCGGGTTACCCTGACCGCCGCGGAAGACATAACCGAAATAGCGGCCGCCGCCGTCCTTGGTCAGCGCCTGGCTCGCCTTCAAGACGTCATCCCAGGTCTTGGGAGCGTCGACGCCGGCTTCCTTGTACTTGGCGGCGTCATAGAAGAACATCTGGGCGTTTCCCACATAGGGCAGGCAAACATAGGGGCCGGTATTGTAAGGGTTGCGGCAGATCGCCAGCGACTTCGACAGGAAGTCGGTGTCCGGCCCCTCCAGGCCCGCTTTCTTGAAGTATGGTGTCAAATCCTCGAGATGTCCGTTCTCGGCGAAAAACGGAATCCACGGGTCATCCATCAGAATGATGTCGAATACGCCGGATTTGGTTGCCCCTGCATTGGCTCCCTGTTCGAAGACGTTGGCATAGGGCGCCTGCACGATCTCCACCTTCGTGCCCTTCATCTTCGAGTAGTCGTCGGCAGCAGCCCTAAGGCCGTCCCCCTCGCTGCTCGATGGCACGAGGACCGTGAAATCGGCCCAAGCGGCTCCGTTGATCGCAAGCGCGGACGCCGCGGCAGCCAAGATGAGAAACAATTTGCGAACCATCATACACCTCCCAATCCGAGTTTCGGTCAATGGTCGACTTTGCGGACGGCCTGACCTGGTCCGGCATGGTGGAGACACTGCCTCGACATCCACGAACGACTGAACTGCGAGATGAAACGGAGGCCGGCATCTCCTAAGCCGGCTGTTGCTCCCGCGATGAGTTTATCACATCGAAAGCCTTATTCAGAGAGGTTGTATTAGTATTTACTGTTATTTGAGATTGCCTCAGCGCCAATTCGACAAGGCGCTGATACGCCCATCCGTGGTGCCCCGCCTGATGCGGTCCAGGAATCGCTGGTATCCGGGATGTTCGATAAGCAGCCGCCGGCCGAGGCCCGACAGGAAATCGACATCCTTCGCATCCAATGTCAGTCTGTTGTGGAGCGTCATGATCCGCCGTGCCACCGGCGGGTCGACGATGTCGGTCAAGGCCAGCCGGACGACGTCGACATCGAGATCGCCGCAGTTCCGTTTCGCCCTCCCGTTACCGCAACGCCACTTCACGAACCTGTCGCGCCATGCCGGCAGATGATTGCGGAAGGCATCGAAACTCTGGAGATTGGGAATGTTGATCATCGCGTCGATGGCCGCGACAATCGCGTCCGGCGCCTTGGGGCTATCGACGGTTTTCGACAGATCCCCTCCGATCCGGGTCGAGGCATCCACGACGATGACGATCACGTGCCTCAAGCGCTGGGCCCGCTCCTCGGGAATGGGTTCGGGTGCAGACCGCACCATCAGATGCAACAGACTCTGTGTTCCGACGCCATCCACCAGACCGCCGTCGTAGAGCTTGAGGTAGTTCAGGTCTTTTGCTGTTTCGTATCGCCGAAGGGCGTCGGCGTACTCGCTTGCGACAAGCGAACCCGCTGCGCGTGATCCGGCAACCGGGGCAGCCTTTTCAGGCAGCGCCTCGCAACCCGTCCGGAAGTTCTGCAAGGTCAAGGGCGCAAAGACGACCGGGACGGCGGCCGAGGCCGCGACAGCATAGGCGAGCGGATAGTCGTCAAAATCGCTGCAAATGGCAGTGAAAGATTCACGGTCGAAGATGAACGGCGCGCGGTTGTAGAGGTCGGTCGCATGGATCACCAGGCGCGGATGGCCCGGGCGCGCCACCGTGCCGAGCGTTGCGCCCTTGAACAGGTTCGCATCAAGCCAGGCGGGCAAGCCGGACCGGTCGTTCACCCCGCCCTGATAGCCGCGCAGGATGTTCCCCGGCGAAAACGACAACCGGAGCGACGCCTCGACGTTTCGCCCGAGAAAGCGCTCGCGGAAGTCGGCGAGGCCTGGGCGGCCGTAAAGTGCGAAGTACGACGCAAGCACCGCCCCGCCAGAAACGCCGGCGACGACGGCAACCTCGTCCGCGAGCTTGCGTCCTCTTACCCCTGGCGATGGCGCCTCCGCCAGAGCCGACAGCACACCATAGCCGAACGCAGCCGAGCGGGCGCCGCCCCCGGAAAACGCAAGAATGATACCCGTGTCGTCGGCATCCGGCGTCGGTTGCTGCAGCGGGACGGCTCCGGTCGTCAATTCCAGCCGCCTGTTCGTCGGCGTCACGTCCGGGCCGACGCAGCCAGCCATGGCAAGCGCGAATGCCAGAACCGCGTACTGCAGAAGCCTTGAGGAATGGATCGCCGCAGCCCACCCCGTGGCTGGGTTGCGGCCGGGTCGATCTCCATGTGCGTGGCGCGAACGCCACCTTCGGTTCCCGATTTTCATGCGTCCTGATCCAGGCCCTTTGGCGATATCTCGCGGAACGCATGCCCACGAGCGATTGTCGCACAGCCTAAGGATCAACATTGAGACAGCATGTCATGCGCCGCGCTCGCAACGAATGATTGTGCAATGCTGGCGATCGGGATTAGCTTGCGGCATCCTACGGAAGGAACGCCCTCTTTGAAGATACCGATCGAACCAGCATTTGCCCCATAGGACGAATGACAGGTTCCCTCAATGAAGCGGCACTACGTTGCGCGCGCGTAACGACATTTGCACGAGGTGAAGCGCAATCATGCGGGTCTTGCTGGTCGAGGATGAGAAGGAACTCGCGGATGCGCTGAGGGCGGCGTTGAGCAATCACAGGATGATCGCGGATCATGCGCGCGACCTCGCCGAAGCGGCCTTGATCCTGCGCGATGCGGTCTACGATGTCATCGTGCTCGACCGCAAGCTTCCGGATGGTGACGGGCTCTCGCTCATCCCCAAGATACGGGCGCGCGGCAACAACGTGCCCGTGCTGGTGCTGACCGCACTCGACGACCTCGCCGACCGGGTTGCAGGGCTCGATGGTGGGGCCGACGATTACATCGGCAAACCCTTTGCCTTTGAGGAGCTGCTGGCGCGACTGCGGGCGTTGGCGCGGCGGCCGATCCCTGTGCAGTCCGACATAGTCACGGCCGGGCGCTTCTCCTTCGACCTCGCGCATTGCGAGGCAAGCGTGGCCGGCACATCGCTGAAAATGCCGCGGCGCGAGCTTCTGGTGCTCGAAACCCTCACCCGCCGCATGGGCCGGATGGTGCTGCGCGCCGCCTTGATGGAAGCGGTGTTCGGCCTCGACGACGAAATCCAGTCCAACGCACTCGACACCCATATCTCGCGCGTCCGCCGCAAGCTGCAGCAGGCGGACGCCGGCGTGATCATCAACGGCATCCGCGGCGTCGGCTACCTCTTGCGGGAAGGCTCATGAGCGGCAGCGCTTCGCATTCGTTCAAATGGCGTCTCGTCGGCTGGCTGGTGCTGTTCGAGACGGTCGCGACCCTGGTCGTGATCGCCATTGCCGTCGGTTTGCTCTGGGTGACCGGCTATCTCATTGACGGCTACGAGAACGGCAATGTCGACGTCTTAAAGGATGCCATCACCCGCAATCAGAACGGCGACCTCGTCCTTCAGGAAACGCCTGACTTGACCCGGTTGCGTCAGCAGGCGGGGAACATCTGGTTCATCGTGCGTGACAAGGAAGGATACAGTCTCTCCGAAGGAGAGGTGCCCGACGCCTTCGCCTTTGCGACCGCCGGCCTCGAGCACATGAACGACGCCCGCTTCAGGCTTTCCCCGGACAAGAACGCGCGCCCGGAAGCCGTTGTCAAATGGCTCGAGTCCCCGGCCGGCAGCGTCCAGATATTCAGCGGCACAGAAGGGGAGCTGACCTTGAGCCGCCTTCTGCTCAGCACGACCGGCGCCTTCCTCACGATCTTCGTGCCGATGCTGCTGCTTCTGGCGTTTGCGACCGTGGTGGTCACGCCGATCGTCGTTCGCAGGATGCTGTCGGGCCTGTCACACGCCGCCTCGCATGCAGCGCATATCGAATATGACCAGCGCGGCATCCAGATGCCGGTCGCGGACGTTCCCTCGGAATTCCTGCCGCTGGTGACGGCGGTCAACGATGCGCTGGTGCGGCTTGATGACGGGTATACAAGACATAAGCGCTTTCTGGCGCAGGCGGCGCATGAACTGCGCACACCGGTCGCCATCCTCGGCGCCCGTATCGCGTCGCTTCCACCGGGACCGGACAAGACCCGACTCAACGAGGACGTGACGCGCCTTTCAATTCTGGCAGGCCAGTTGCTCGACCTCGAACGTCTCGATGCCCAAAAGGACGAGTTCAGGCCCGTCGATCTCGCAGCGCTTGCCGAGCGGGTGATCGTTGCGCTCGCACCACTTGCCTTCGGAGCGGGCTACGAGATGACCTTCGAGGCAGATCAACGCCCTGTCATGGTGACGGGGGACGAAGCATCGTTGGAGCGGGCGCTTACCAATCTCGTACAGAACGCCATCGACCATGGCGGTCGCCGGGGCACGATCACGGTTAAGGTCGACTCGCAAGGTTCGATCGATGTGTGCGACGACGGCGACGGAATACCGCGCAGCGAGACGGACAAGATATTCGAGCCGTTCCAGCGGCTGCGCAAGGACGGCAAGGGCGCCGGCCTTGGGCTCAATCTCGTGCAGAAAATCGCCCATCTGCACGGCGGTTACGTCGATGTCGCCCGCTCGGCGTCCGGCGGCGCTTGCATGCGCATTGTGCTGCCGCTTTCGCAAGGCGTTGAAGCCTAACTGGATGTTTCCTTTAATCGTCTCCGATCAAAGGACAAAAACATGCAGCAATTCAAAGTGCTACAGCGACCTTTGCGCGTCTGATAAGACGCGCGGCGCTGTAGTGAAAGGACAAGCCCCGGAACAGCAGTTCCGGGGCTCGATCGCAGCTTAGCCGGGAGAAAGAGCTAAGCCGCCTGGACCTTTTTCGAAACTCGCGCCCATTCCGGGATCCAGTCGCGATGGGCGACGAGCAGGTCGTCGACGAGCGACCAGATCTGGTCGAGGTCGAGTTCGGCCGCCGTGTGCGGGTCCATCATCGCGGCATGATAGAGGTGCTCACGGTTCTCGGTCACCAGCGCCTGGACCGTCAGTTCCTGAACGTTGATGTTGGTGCGGATCAGCGCCGTCAGCTGCGGCGGCAAGTCGCCGATGAAGGTCGGCTGGATGCCCGATGCGTCGACCAGGCAGGGAACTTCCGCGGCGCAGTTTGCCGGCAGCGAGGTGATGCAGCCGTTGTTGCGGAGGTTGCCGTAGATCACCGAGGGTTCGCCGGTCCAGACCGAGTTCATGATCGAGGAGGCATATTCGTGGCTCTCGGCCACTTCGATCGTCTCGGCTTCCTTGAAGGCTGCCGCCTGCCCCTTCCAGCGCTCGATCTGTTCGACGCAACGCTTCGGATATTCGTCGAGTGGAATGCCGAACTTCTCGATCAGATCCGGACGGCCGTCCTTGATGAAATAGGGCGTGTATTCGGCAAAGTGCTCCGAGCTTTCGGTGACAAAGTAACCGAGCCGCGTCAGCATCTCATAGCGAACCTTGTTGGGGCAGCGCGGGTTCCAGTGGCTGGGCTTCGGAAAACGTCCCTCGCGGTAGCCACGCACCAAATCCGGATAGAGATTGCGGAAGCTGCCGTCGGCCTGCTTGTGTTCGAACGTCAGATAGAAGGCCATGTGGTTGATGCCTGCGGCGCGGTAGCGGATCTCCGACACCGGGATATCGAGATCGCGCGCCAGTTCGAAGGCCGTGCCCTGGACGGAGTGGCAAAGGCCAACCTGGCGGATCGTCGGATACTTCTCGGCGATCGCCCAGGTGTTGATCGCCATCGGGTTGACGTATTGCAGCAGGATCGCGTTGGGGCAGACCTCGAGCATGTCCTCGCAGATCTTCCAGAGATGCGGCACGGTGCGCAAGCCCCGCATGATGCCGCCGACGCCGAGTGTGTCGGCGATCGTCTGGCGCAGGCCGTATTTCTTCGGAACCTCGAAATCGGTGACCGTGCAGGGCTCATAACCACCAATCTGGAAGGCGACGACGACGAAATCGGCACCTTCGAGCGCCTTGCGCTGGTTGGAATGGGTCTCGATCTTGGCTTTGACGCCGAGCGTGCGCACCAGCTTGCCGGCGACGATCTCGCTTTCACCAAGGCGCTGCGGGTTGACGTCCATCAGCGCGATCGTTGCGGCGGACAGGGACGGCCGCTGCAGCACGTCGCCGATGATGTTCTTCATGAAGACGGTGGATCCAGCGCCGATGAAGGTGATCTTGGGTTGTCTGGTCATGGATTGCCTCTGTTTTCTCGTGGTCATGCTGCCACATCGAAGGCGGCTTTAACGAGCCGTTCGGTGTAGGCGGTCTTGGGATTGGAAAGGATTTCGCTCACCGGCCCCTCCTCGACGATTTTGCCATGCTGCATCACCACCACCCGGTGGCAGAGCGCGCGCACGACCTTGAGGTCATGGGAGATGAACAGATAGCTCAAGCCCCGCTCGTCCTGCAGCTTGCGCAGGAGCTCGATGATCTGGGCCTGGACGGAGAGATCGAGCGCCGATGTCGGCTCGTCGAGCAGGATGAATTCCGGCTCGAGCGCAATGGCCCGAGCGATCGCGATGCGCTGGCGCTGGCCGCCGGAAAACTCATGCGGGAAGCGCGACAGGATGTTGCCCGGCATGCCGGCGGCGCTGAGCGCGTCCACCACCCGGTCGAGCCGCTCCTTGCGGTTTTGACCTATGCCGTTGACGACGAGCCCCTCCTCGATGATCTGGCCGATCGACATGCGCGGATTGAGCGAGGCGAAGGGATCCTGAAAGACGATCTGGATGCGCGAACGCAAGGGCCGCATCGCGGTCCGGTCCTTGTCGTGGATCGGGATACCGTCAAAGAAGACCTCGCCGCCATCGGCATTGATGAGACGGATCAGCGCCTGGCCGAAGGTCGTCTTGCCCGAGCCGGATTCGCCGACGAGCCCCAGCGTCTCATGCTTGCGCAGATTGAGGCTCAGCCTGTCGACGGCGACGAACTCGGAGAATTGCGGGCGAAACAGGCCACCCTTCTTCAGCGTGAAGCAGACCTTCACGTCCCGTCCATCAAGCATGATCGGCGCATTGTCGGGCAGCGGCTTGGCGGCACCCGACGGCTCCGAAGACAGCAGCCGTTTGGTATAGGCATGCAACGGGTTGGCGAAGAGCGCAGCCGTCGTGTTGTGCTCCTTCACCTCGCCATACTGCATCACATAGACGTAGTCGGAGAACTGCCGCACGACCGTCAGGTCGTGGGTGATCAGGATCACCGCCATGCCGAGTTCGCGCTGCAGGTCGCGGATCAGGTTGAGGATCTGCGCCTGCACGGTGACGTCGAGCGCCGTCGTCGGTTCGTCGGCGATGAGCACATCAGGATCGTTGGCGAGCGCCATGGCGATCATCACCCGCTGGCGCTGGCCGCCAGAAAGCTGGTGCGGATACTGATTGAGCCGCAGTTCCGGGTCCGGGATCCGCACGTGGCGCAGCAGTTCCAGTGCCCGCTCCATCGCCGCCCGGCGGCTGATCCTGCGGTGCGCCCGGATCGCCTCGATGATCTGCGTGCCGACCGTATAGACCGGGTTCAGCGAACTCATCGGCTCCTGGAAGATCATCGCCAGCCGATTGCCGCGCAAGGCGCGCCGCTCGCGCGGCGAGAACTTCAACACGTCCTTGCCGTCATAGTCGATGCGCGATTGCGGAGCGATGGTGGCGCGCTTGGAGAGAAGCCCCATGACGCTGCGCGCCGTCACCGATTTGCCCGAGCCGGACTCGCCGACAATGGCGATGGTTTCGCCACGGTAGAGCTGGAAGGACACGTCCTTCACCGCCTCCACCATGCCGTGTTCGACCTTGAAACGAACAGCGACATTGCGGGCGTCGATGATCGGCCGGCCGTTTCGTTCGGTAAGATCCTTGCGCTCGGCGGGCGCGGCTACGAGGACGTCGATTGTCTCAGTCATGAAGCGTCCTCCTCAATAGGGATCGATGGCGTCGCGCAGACCGTCGCCAAGCGCATTAAAGGCGAAGACTGTGACAAGCACGAAGGCGACGGGCGACAGGATCCAGGGATAGGACCCGATGACGGAATAGGTGGACGTGTCCTGCAGCATCAGTCCCCAGGAAATCAGCGGCGGCTTGACCGCAAAGCCGAGGAACCCGAGGAAGGATTCCAAGAGCACCACCTGCGGGATCGACAGCGTGACCGCGACGATCACATGGCTCATCACGTTCGGCAGGATGTGCTGGAAGATGATGCGCCGGTCGCTGGCACCGACGCCGATCGCCGCCCGCACATAGTCGATGCGGGCGAGTGCCAACGTCTTGCCGCGCACCTCGCGTGACATCTGCGCCCAGCCGAGCGCCGACATGACGATGATGACGAAGGCGAGGAAGACATTGGTCGGCGCCGTCACCGGGATCAGCGACGTCAGCGCCAGATAGAGCGGCAGTTGCGGGAAGGCGAGCACCAGCTCGACGAAGCGCTGGGTCCAGACGTCGAAGCGGCCACCAAAGTAACCCGACGCCATGCCGACGGTGGTGCCGACGAAGGTCACGATCGATACCACGATCAGCGCGATCATCAGCGAGATGCGCGATCCGACCAAAATTCGCGAGAGCACGTCGCGGCCGAACTTGTCGGTTCCGAGCAGATGCACCGGCGAACCATCGACCGCGCCAAAGAGATGCCGCTCGGCCGGGATCAGGCCGAAGAGGCGGTAGGGCGCGCCCTTGATGAAGAAGCCGAGGATCTGCGGATTGTCGTAATCGGGGCCGATGATCGGCTGAAAGGTGATCGGGTCAAGCTCCGTGCCCTCGCTCAGCGGGTAGCTGCGCGGCGGGAAGACGAAGTTGCCGTCCTTGTCGGCAAAGCTGATCGCCTGCGGCGGCGCGAAGGCGACACCCGTTGCCTTCGGATCGACCGGCGACAGGAAGTCGGCAAAGACCGCCATGAAGATCAGCAGGCCGACGAGGACCAGCCCGAGCATGCCCGTCCAGGAGCGTTTCAGCCGGCGCCAGACGAGCGCCTGGTAGCTTTCATTGTGCTGCTCGTGCTTGGGCTCGACAACGAGCGGAAGGGTTGTCTCAATCTCGACGGTCATGCCGGGGCTCCTCCCAGACGCACGCGCGGATCAAGTGCTGCGAGCAGCATGTCGGCGATGATGTTGCCGAGGATGAGGGTGGCCGACAGCACCAGCATGAAGGTGGCGGTGACATAAACGTCGCCCACCCACATCGAGCCGACGATGGCCGGACCGACGGTCGGCAGCGCGAAGATGATCGCGGTCTCGATCTCGCCCGTCAGCATATAGGGCAACACGACGCCCTGATACATGATCAGCGGGTGCAGGGCGTTCGGAACCGCGTGGCGCATGACCACGGCCCCTTCACTGAGGCCCTTCGCCCGGGCGGTTTCGACATATTGCGCGTTCAGCGTGTCGAGCAGATTGCCGCGCATCACCCGCATATTGTAGGCGAGCCCGCCAAAGGTGGCGATCGCCACGACCGGCCAGACATGTTTGACGAGGTCGACGAACTTGTTCCAGGACCAGGGCGCGCCGCCGTAGCGGGCCGAGTGGAAGCTGTTGATTTCGCTGACATTGAAGTGGAAGACGAGGATATAGACGATGATCAGCGCCATCAGGAAGCGCGGCACCGTCATGCCGAGAAAGGCAACCGTCGAAAGCAGGCTGTCGATCCAGGAATATTGCCGGGTGGCGGCGATAATGCCGAAGGAAATGCCGATCACCGACGCGAGGATGTGGCAGACCAGCGCCAGCGCCAGCGTGCGCGGCAGGCGCTCGCCGACGACGTCGGCAACCGGCTTGTTGTAGTAGAGGCTGTGGCCGAAATCGCCACGCGTCAGGATGCCGGTCATCCAGTTGACGTATTGCACCGCCATCGGCTGATCGAGCCCATGCTCCTTGCGATAGGCCTGGGCCTGGGCTTCCGCTTCCTCGTAGGACGCGCCGCCCTGGTTGATCAGCTGCGAGCGGATGTAATCGCTATAGTCTCCGGGCGGGGCCTGGATGATGGCGAAGGTCGCTACGCTGAGGACAAGCAGCACCGGAATGGCAGAGGCGATGCGGACAAGCAGAAACCTGAACATGCCGTTTCCTTCTGTCGGTTGGGGTGATGGGAGCGCTCCTCCGGCCTGCGACCGGAGGAGCTGCGTGGCATCAGTTGCTGAGGCCCTTCTCGCCGGGCTTGCCCGGAAGCTGTTCAGCAAAGAGCTCGAAGTCACCCTGCTTGTCCGCGGGCACGAAGAGGCGTTCGCGCATGATCGTGTCCTCCGCCCAGTTGAACATGAAGATCGGAGCGCCGGTCGGAACGTTGGCGAAGCGCTTGTTGATAATCAGCGCCCCCGGGTATTCGGTAAGCCCGATCGTATCGAGGTTTGTTGTCGCGATCTTCTGATATTGCTTCATCAGTGCGACACGCTCTGCATTGTCGTTGCTGGCGATGAACTTGTTGATGGTATCGACAAGCTCCTGCTCGAACGGCATCAGATCGACCTGTCCACCCTCCGGCGCGCGGTGATGCCAGCTAGTGCGCGGACCCGTTGCGCCAAGCTGCGGCGTGTTCTGCACGACGGACGCATATTCCGGGCCGTTTCGGTGAACCATCCAGTCGAAGCGGCCGGCATAGTTCGTCGCATCGCGCTGTTTGCCGTCGAGCGAATTCAGCACGACCCGAAGGCCGAGCTTTTCCATCTGCCCGATGATGCCTTCGGCGAGGTTGCGGTCTGTCGCGTAGCTGTTGTCGATCAGAAGCACGATCTCGACGTCTTGACCGCCGGCCTTTCCGGTCGGGAAGTTGACGAAGCCGTTGCCGTCCGTGTCCTTGAGTCCCGCTTTTTCGATCAGAGCCTTCGCGCCATCGAGGTCAAAGGGATAATAGACGGTCGACTCCCGGTCATAGAAGCTGGTGCCAGAGGAAAGCCCGCCCGGATAAATCGCGGTGAAGGGACCCTTGACCAATGCTTCGCCGAGCTTCTTGCGATCGACCGCCATGGTCACCGCCTTGCGGAAATCCTCGTTGCGGTTGAGTTCGCGCACGGCCTGAGCCCGCTCGTCCGGCTCGCCCCAGCCATTGGCCGAGAAGTTCATGTGCAGATTGTAGCCGATGAGGCGCGGGCCGAAGGCAAGCCGAGCGGGCGCCGTGTCCTGGGCGGCGCGCTTCAGCGACTCGACGAAGTTTTCCGGCTGCTCCAGGTTGGAAAGATCGGCGGAACCGGCGATCGCCTGCACGTCGCGGTCGGCCCAGGTCGAGAGCTTGTAGTGCAGCTCGTTGACATAGGGCAGCTGGTTACCGGCCTCGTCCACCTTCCAGTAGTAGGGGTTGCGGCGGAGCACGATGATGTCGTCGGGGCGGTAGGCGACCGGCACCCAGGCGCCCATGACCGGGATGTTCATATATTCCGGCGGGAAGGCGTTCTTGTACTGGTCGTAGGTCGTGCCGGCATACTTCGGATGTTTGGCTTTGAGAATATGCGACGGGCCGGGGCAGAAGGTGCCATAGGCCATGGCATAGAGATGCTGACGCGGGAAGGCCTCCTTGAAGGTCCACTCGACGGTGTATTGGTCGATCTTTTTCAGCGTCGTTCCGACGCCGAAGGTCTCGGGCGTCGCGCCGTTCAGCGGAGATACATTCGGGTCGAGGACATTGTCGTCCCAGTAGAACATCACGTCATCGGCGTCGAAGAGGTCGCCGTCCGACCATTTCGCACCCTCGACGAGATGCATCGTCAGCTTGTGGCCGTCGGCCGACCAGTCCCAGCTCCTGGCAAGGTTTGGCAGCGGCTCGACGTCGTTCGCTTCCACCTGGAAGAGTGGTGCGGTGCGGGTCAGGCATTCCGACATGCCGATGTCGATGCCGCCCCAGCCCTGGCTCTGGCCGGCCGAGTAGTTCCAGCCTTCCGGGCGGCCGCCGATCACGTGGCGCAGCGTGTCGCCATAGACGCCGACACCATCGGGCATGTTGCCGGTCTTGAAGACCATCGGCTCCTTCGGCAGGCGCTCGGCAACCGGCGGCAGCTTGCCGGCCTTGACGTATTTTTCGGTGACCCAGGCCGGCTCCTTGTATTCCGGCAGCGCCTTGAACTCGGCAATCGAGTCGCGCGGCACATAGGTGATCTTGCCCTGGGCCGGGAATGGCGGCTGCTCGGGCACGACTGATGGATCGGAGGCCGCCGCGTTAAGCGCGAAGGTCGAGATGCCGACGAGCAGCAGGCTCGCCATTTTCGTCAGTCTGTGGCTGGTCATTGGCTCAGATTCTCCCTCTTTTCGCCGCGCCGAAGCGTGGCCTCCTCCTTGAAAGTCTGCAGTTGTGGCAGCGCATGCCCGCGTCTCCTCACGCGGGCATGCGCTGCAATCGGTCAGCCGGCGGCGCGGGCCGCCTGCCGTTCGGCACGCAGTTCGTCGAGCGAACGCACCTGGCGCCGCGCGGCACCGTTCCAGTCGCGGGTCTTGACCGTGGCGCGGCTGAGGCGCTCCTTCGCGCCGTCGATGGCGTGGGCGTATTGCGGCAGCCACTGGCCTTGAGCGACCACCATCTCGTCGACCATCTGCCAGACCTCCTCCGGCGTGCAGATCGCACCGACCAGCGGATCGTGCAGCATTGCGAGCTTCAAAAGGTCGAAATCGCCCGTAACAGCCGCATGCACCGACATCCGCTGCACGTTGATGGAGGAAAGGCAGGTGGCGGCACAGGCTTCCGGAAGCGTGATGCCCGAGACCATGTTGATGCCGAAGCGGTCGACGAAACCGGGGGATTCGATGATCGCATCAGCCGGCAAGTTGGTAATGACACCTGAATTCTTGACGTTGAAGTGGCCGCGATAGACACGCCCCGTCTCAAGCGCTTCCAGAATGTGGCTCGCATGTTCGTTCGAGCGCTTCTGGTGATCGAGCGGTTTTCCGGCGGCTTCCAGGAATTGCGGAAACTCGGTCTCGAACCAGTTGCGGGTTTCCGTCGAATACCTGAGATAGCCGCCGGTTTCGCCGTGGATCCAGTCCGACATGTCGATCCATCGGCTGATCTCTTCCGGGCGCTTGCGGTACCAGGGAAGATATTCGGAGAGATGGCCGTTGCTCTCGGTCGAGTAGACGCCGAAGCGCTTCAACACGTCGATGCGGAGCTTCTCCTGTTGCGAAAACACCGGGTGCGCCTCGAAGGCGGCGACGAGTTCGTCCTTGCCTATTCTGCGGCCCTTGAGCCTGACGTCGACGAACCAGGTCTGGTGGTTGATACCGGAGCAGATGTAGTCGAGTTCACCCTCGCCGGCGTTAAGGATTTCGGCGATCTGCTCGCCGCCGTGCTGGACGCCATGGCAGAGACCGACCGTGTCGACCTTGCCGTATTCGATCGCCGCCCAGGTGTTCATCGCCATCGGGTTGGCATAGTTCAGGAACCTGGCACCCGGTTCTGCGACCGCGCGGATGTCCTTGCAGAAATCGAGAATGACGGGGATGTTGCGCTGGCCGTAGAGGATGCCGCCGGCGCAGATCGTATCGCCGACGCATTGGTCGACGCCGTATTTCAGCGGAATGCGGATGTCGTCGGCATAGGCTTCCAGACCGCCGACGCGAACGCAGCTGATGATGTAGCGGGCGCCTTCCAGCGCCTTCAGCCGATCGGTCGTCGCCGTCACCTTCGTCGGCAGGCGGTTGACCTCGACGATCCGGTCGAGGATCGCCTTGATCATCTCCAGATTGCGGGCGCTGAGATCTGTCAGCGCCACCTCGATATCGCGCAGTTCCGGCACGGCGAGAATGTCGGTGAACAGTTTCTTGGTGAAGCCGATGCTGCCGGCGCCGATGATGGCGATCTTGAAACTTGCCATGCCCTTTTCACTCCTCCTGGACTGCGCGCTCTCAAGCGAAGGGTAAAATTAATTCAAAAATCCTGACCCGCCGCCTGTGCAACCTGACCGCGGATCCGTCTTTCCATTCGATTACAAGAGCCGACTGTTGCGCGATTGGCCGTCATTATGTGTATAATCGCCGACCCCGCCAGAGCGGTATTGTGCTTTCATGGGTAATTTTATGCTGCACGATTTGATCAATAATGGCCCGATCATGCGAACGGTTTCGCTGCCGCGGGGGCGCCAGAGCCTGCACACGATGCCTACCAGCACCGGCTATGAAGTCCGCACCAATGCCACCTATGACTGGGACGGGCGGAAGCGCGGCAATACGCCGTTCACGGTGCTGCAGCACACGATCGCGGGTGCTGGAAACCTGCGCTACGAGAACCGGACCTATCGGGTGCGCGAGGGCGAGACGCTGCTTTTGCTCGTGCCGCACAATCATCGCTACTGGCTGGAAGACGGCGGGCGCTGGGAGTTCTTCTGGATCTCGATGAACGGCGACGAAGCCTTGCGCGTCCATCGCGCGATCCTCGCCGTCACCGGCCCGGTTTTGAAGCTGCAGCCGGAAACGATCGAGCATCTGGCTGACTGCAGCCTGCGGCTGATCCGCGGCGGCGAGACGCCCGGACGCGCTTCCGCGATCGCCTATGAGGCGGCGATGGCGCTTTATGACGACGTCTTCGGCTCGCACCCGGTGTTCAGCCATGAGCACAGGACGATGCACCGCGTCGTCGACTACATCATGAACAACCTGCAGAGCCCGCTCCCGGTGGAGGAACTGGCGCGCGTCTCGGGCTTGAGTCGCGCGCATTTTTCGCGCGTCTTTGCCGCCAGCGAAGGCATGGCGCCAGCGGAATATGTTTTGCAGAAGCGATTGCAGCGCGCCGTGAAGCTTTTGACAAAGACGGCGAGCCTGCAGGTCAAGGAGGTGGCGATCCTCTCAGGCTTCGAAGACCCCAACTACTTCGCCAAGGTCTTCCGCCGGTCCTTCGGCCTGAGCCCGACCGAGTTCCGCACGACCGGCATGTATGCCAGCGTCGCCGCCGGCTCCGTCGAAGAGCCATCCGAGGACATTGGCGATAGGGCGCCATCGGACTAACGCCCCCCCGCAGACGCGGCGGCACCGGGTTTCAGCGCTGGTACCACCGCGCAGAGAAGCAATCTTACGCCGTCAACACGTCCTCGATGTGGATCGGCAGCGAGCGAACCCGCGTCCCCGTCGCATGGAACACCGCATTGGCAATGGCAGGTGCCGTTCCGACCAGGGCAATTTCGCCGAGGCCTTTGACGCCGAGGGCGTTGACGTGCGGGTCGACCTCGTCGACGAAATGCGCGTCGAGCTCGGGGATGTCGAGGTTCACCGGCATGAGATAGTCGGCCATATGGGCGTTGACCGGCCGGCCATCACGGCTATCCAGAACCGTGCGTTCCATCAGGGCCATGCCCATGCCGCCGATCATGCCGCCGGTGCACTGGCTGCGGGCGAGAAGCGGATTGACGACCCGACCAATGCCATAGGCGCCGACGATGCGGCGCACACGGATGGTGCCGACATCCGGATCGACAGCGACCTCGGCAAAGACGGCACCGAAGGAATGCATCGAATAGCGCTCGGCAACCTCAGGATCGCGCTGGGCCGAACCGTCCGCCTCGATCGGCGCGCCGGCTTTGGCGACGATCTCGCGATAGCTGATGCCCGTCGTTTCGCCGCGGCGCCGCAGCCGCCCGTCGCTCCACTCGAGTTCCCCGGCCGCAACATTGTAGAGCGGCGACGCAGAATCGGCCGTGGCGAGACGCGAGACCTGCGCCTGCGCCTCGATGCAAGCCGCCTGGATGGCCGACCCGACCGAAGCCATGGTCCAGGAACCGCCATGCGATGGGGTCTGCGGGTAGCTTGACCGGCCGAGCCGGAAGCGGATCCGTTCCGGTGGCAGCCCAAGCGTCTCGGCGGCAACCTGGGTCATGGACGTATAGGTCCCCGGCCCCATATCGCTCGCAGCCGCCTCGACCTCGACCGTGCCGTCGGCAAGCAGCCGCACCCGGGCGTTGGCCGGCGCATGGAACGCCGGGTAGGTGGCGGTGGCCGCGCCCATGCCGATCAGCAGCCGCCCGTCACGCATCGAGCGCGGTTCGGGCGTGCGCCGGGCCCAGCCGAAACGCTCGGCACCGAGCGCGTAACATTGCATCAGCGAGCGGCTCGAGAACGGTTTGTTTTCCGCTTCGTCCTTCTCGGGCTCGTTGCGGCGCCGAAGCTCGATCGGGTCGATGCCGAGCTTGTAGGACAGCTCGTCCATCGCGCTTTCGAGCGCGAAGATGCCGCTCGCCTCTCCCGGCCCGCGCATGTGATTGGGTGTGCCGGTGTCGAGTTCGGTCAGCCGGTACTGGGTGCGTACGTTCGGGCACGAATAGAGGTAATCCGTGACTGCGGTCAGCGCCTCCATGAACTGCTCGTAACGGCTGGTCTCGCCGGTGCCTTCGTGAACAACACCGGTGAGCTTGCCGTCGTTGGTGGCGCCCAGCGCCACGCGCTGAAGCGTGCGCGGCCGGTGGCCGGTGGTGAAGAACATCTGCTTGCGGGTGAGCACGAGCTTCACCGGCTTGCCGACCTGACGGGCGGCGAGTGCCGCCAGCGTCACATGCGGCCATGTCCTGAGGCTCGTTCCAAAGGCACCGCCGATAAAGGGACAGATCACCTCGATGTTTTCGACCGGCATGCCGAAGACTGCAGCGATCTCCGCCTGCTCGTTGACGAGATACTGGCTCTTGCTCCACAGCGTCAGCCGGTCGCCGCTCCAGGCGGCGATGGTTGCGTGTGGCTCCATCGGATTGTGGTTTTCCCGCGCCATCTCATAGGTGGCATCGAGGGTGACAGGCGCTCCTGCCACCGCTTTGTCGGCGTCGCCGCGCGCCCGGTCGGGAGACACGCGTCCGCGTGTATCGGGGACAATGCTCTCCGCCTTCGGATCCATCGGGTCGACGAGCGGCGGCCGCGCCTCATAGGTCACGCGGAGTGCTGTGGCGGCGCGCTCGGCATGATCGAGCGTGTCGGCAACGACGAGCGCAACCGGCTGGCCATAGAAGCGCACGGTATCGTCCTGCAACACGTGCAGCCGCTCGCCGGTCGCGGGGTCGATGCCGGCCTTGTGCGGCAGATAGGCCAGCTTCTCCGCATTGCGGTGTGTGATGAGCGCGACGACGCCGGGCATGCGCTCGACCTCGGCAGCCTGAATTCCGGTGATGCGGCCAAGACCGACGGTGGCGCTGACGATCACCGCGTAGAGTTGACCCGGCTGGTTGAAATCGGCGGCATAGCGCGCCCGACCCGTAACCTTGGCCCGGCCGTCGACGCGGGTCATTGGTTTTCCAATGGTGCTGACGGTCATGCGACTTCTCCTGCCATTTCGAGTGCCCGGACGATCGTCCGCGGCAAGAGTTCGACCTTGAAGTGATTGTGCTGCAACGGCCGCGCGCCCTGTGTTGCCAGATGCGCCGCTGCCTCGAATGCCGGCCTTTCCAAACGCTTGCCGACGAGGGCCGCTTCGCAATCGCGCAGGCGCCAGGGTCTCGTCCCGACGCCGCCGACGGCAAGGCGAGCCTCGCGGATCACGCCGCCTTCGACCGAAAGTGCAGCGGCAGCCGAAACGAGGGCAAATTCATAGGAGGCGCGGTCACGAACCTTGAGATAGCGCGCACGGCGACTGTACGGCCCTCCGGGCACACGCAGTTCGACGATCAGCTCACCGGGCAGCAACGTGTGCTCGAGATGCGGCGTATCTCCGGGTAGCCGGAAGAGTTCTTCGATCGGAAAGCTGCGTTCGCCCTCAGGCCCCCGCACCCGCATCGTCGCATCGAGCGCCACCAGTGCGACGGCGACGTCGGAGGGATGCGTCGCAACGCAGTGCTCGCTGGTGCCGAGGATCGCGTGACCGGCGTTCAATCCGTCGATGGCGGCGCAGCCGGAGCCGGGCGTGCGCTTGTTACAGCCGGCGTCCAGCATGCGGAAATAGGGACAGCGCACCCGTTGCAGCATGTTGCCGCCCATCGACGCCATGTTGCGCAGTTGCGGCGAGGCGCCCTCAATCAAGCTTTCGGCGATCAATGGCTGCAGCCGTTGGACGTTGCGATCGGCCGCGACTTCGGACATGCGAGCCAGCGCGCCGATGACGAGGTCGTCGCCCTCAACGCGGATACCGCCAAGCGGTAGCGCGTTGATGTCGACGAGCCGTTCCGGGCGCTCGACCTCTTCGCGCATCAGGTCGACGAGCGTGGTGCCGCCGGCAATGTAGCGCGCGCCGCCGGCGGCCGCCGCAATCGCCGCTTCGGCACTCTCAGGTTTTTCCATCGTGAAAGGAAGCATGGTCAGCCCCTCCCCGCCGCGTCGGCAACAGCCGCGACGATGCCGGGATAGGCGCCGCAACGACAGATGTTGCCGCTCATCCAGCAGCGGATCTCGTCCGTCGAGCCGGCATGGCCTTCAGCGATACAGCCGACACCCGACATGATCTGCCCCGGCGTGCAGAAGCCGCACTGTAGGCCCTCATGCGCCACGAAGGCTTCCTGGAGCGGATGCAGCACGCCATCTTTCTCGAGCCCTTCGATCGTTTCGATCCTGGCGCCGTCATGCATGCATGCCAGTGTGAGACAGGAGACGATGCGCTTGCCGTCGACAAGCACCGTGCAGGCGCCGCAGGCGCCCTGGTTGCACCCTTTCTTGGTGCCGGTGAGATCGAGCGTCTCGCGCAGGACGTCCAGGATCGATTGCCTTGGGTCGATGGTCAGAACATGCAGTTCGCCGTTCACGGTCATGGTCAGGGTCATGGGGCTTACCTCCTTCGCCGGAGAACCTGTCGCTGCTGTCGACTGGGACGGCAGCGCCGCCAGCGCCACGGTTCCGGCACCTGCCAGAAGCGCTTCCCGGCGCGACAGCACCGGACCTTGCACATAGGATTCTGATCTATTTTCGACCATGTCGGAAACACTCTCCTGCCTCACCAAACCGTGCAGAAGATAGGCGTCGAACGACGGCGTTACTGTTGCGATCTTTCGATCCTGCTTGAAAGTTGCGGCGGTCGAGGACGCCGGCGCACGGGAGCGCCGGCCCGGCCGCAGCCGAGGTCAAAGCCGACGGCGAAACTCGCTCGGGGTGAGGCCCGTCACCTTGCGAAAGCTCGACGCGAAAGCCGATTGCGTTTCATAGCCGACGACAAGAGCTATATCGGTGATGCGCAGCGTCCGGTCCGCAAGCAGCGCCTTGGCGTGGGCGATGCGCTGCCGTGTCAGCCAGACATAGGGCGTGTGCCCGGTCGCCACACGAAAAGCGGTACAGAAATGAAAACGACTGAGATTCACGAGATCCGCCAGTTCCTGAAGCCGAATATCCTTGGTGAGATTGTCACGCATGTAGGTGGTGACACGCTTGATCTGCCAGGCTGAAAGGCCACCCCGTGGTCCGGGGGCGAGGGGCACGGATATTGCGGCGTGCCCGCGCAGAAGCTGGAGACAGACAAGATCGAGAAGCTGCTCGATGAACAGGTGCGATACCGCGTCACCGGTACTGATCTCGTCGTTGATCAAGGACATGATCGTAAACAGTTTGGGATCGCTGAAATTCACGCGGTCGAGAAGCTCGGGCTCACGACCATTCCCAACCTGATCCGCGCAGGCAAGCAGGCGCTGGTGCCCCAGAAAGATATTCGACACTTCGACGGCACCATCCGCGCGCCAAAGTCCTTCGTGCCCTCTGGGCGCAAAAGTGATGGTGCCGGCATGCGCCGGGGCGGTGATCGTCTGACGACCAACCTTCAACGAAGCAGTCCCGTCGCCTGCATACTTCGCCGCGAGAATATGATCCTTCAGTGGTGGCAGGTGGTACTCGAAGGGCTCGTTGCGCCAACGGCCGACCAGGCGCGTATCGCCGGAGAACACCTCTGGAATGACCGGCGGGGAAAACCCCCGCTGCAAGCGACGGATATGAGCCTCCGTATCCGCAAGTCCCATTCCGCCCATTCGATCTTGTCTCTCGTGGATAGCCAGAAACGCGGTATCTCCCGGAGAACTAACATCTTTCCCCGCGGGCGAAAATATCGCGCGCGGGTCAAGTTTTCGACCCGCGGGCTGCAATCACGCCCAGGCTTGCCGGCGGTATTCGGCTACCCTTGGGAAAACGCCACCAAGGTCGGCATGCATGGCGCGCGCGATCACGCGGAAATCATGTTCGCTGATGGCGAAATGACCGAAACGAAGTTTCTGATCCCAGTTTCGATTGCCCTCGGCAAATTCCAGGCTGTCGAGCCACGGACGGACGGGAGCCTCCATACTGTCGGCCCAATCGATATCGCCGCGATGCGGCGCGACTCCACCCATTGCAAAGAAGTGGGGCGGACGCTCCTTGACCACACCAATGGCCGTAAAACAAGCGAGCCCCGCTCTGCCGCTGAAGGCGGCGTTGGGTGAATAACCGATAAAACCGTCGCCCGCCTTCATGCGCGTCAACGGCTGCACGTTGCCGTGGCCGAATCGCGAGAAGCCGCCTTCCTGCGCATGCTGCATGTCATCGCCGGAAACCGCGCCGATCCAGAAGTTGCGCTCGCCCTGCCGGCTTCCTGCACCCACTTGAAACACATCCTGCGCCAACATCGGTCATCCCTCGATCTCTGATCATGGGAGCACTTTACGCGCGACCCCTGCCAGATTCTGTCAGCATTGAATTCGAGGAATTGGTGCCGGGGCAACCTGGATTTCGGCGGAGCAGTTGCCCCGCGTGCAACCGTTCGCCACAAAGCAAAAGCGCCCGCAGGAGATGCAGGCGCTTGGCAAATTTTCAGTCTGTGTAGATCGCCTTAGCGGGCGAAGGCCGTGCGTGCGACGCGGTCGATGTCGGCGCGTTCGATGCCGAGGTCACGGAGTTCCCGGTTCGACATGCGGCCCAGCTCGGTGACCGTCTGACGATACTTGCGCCAGTTGTTGATGGAGCGTGCGATGTTCATTTGATCCCCCTTTCAATGGGCTTTCGAAGCCTGGCAGCCAGTCCGTGGCGCCTCGTTTCGCTTCGATGAACACCTTATAACTCAGGCCCTTGGTAAGTTGCAGCGCTCAAAAGTCAGCGCTCCCATGTGGGAAATGCATGGGTCGTTTTGCGTGCCGCAAGGTCAAGCGCAAAGCCCGCGCGTTGTGATCTTCCCTTGTTCGCGCCCTACCGGACAGAAGGCAAAAGCAACAGCTGCGTGCATTCGAAATGTCAGCCTCGCACAATCGTTGCCACGGAAGCTGTTGATCCCGACGGCAGAGACAAGTATTTCTTTTGTCGACAAAGGAATCCGAGATGACCGATATCGACACCGACAACAGCCCCATCCCCGAACGCAAGCGCGGTTCCGGCGTGAAGATGGTCTATGACCTCCTGCGCGACGAGATCCTCGACCTGGTGCTGCCGCCGGGCAGCCCGATCGACGAAGTGCAGCTTGCCGAGCGACTGAAGATGTCGCGCACGCCGATCCGCGAGGCGCTGGTCCGACTTGCCGGCGAAGGGTTGATCGACACGCTGCCCAACCGCTCGACGATGGTAGCGAACATCGACTTCCTCAACTTGAACCCGTTCTTCGACGCCCTGGTGCTGATGTACCGCGTCACCACGCGGCTTGCGGCGCAGAACCACCGCCCGGAAGACCTGCCGATCATTCGCGGCTTCCACGAGGACTATGCCGCGGCCGTCCAGGCGCGCGACGCGCTGACGATGATCGCCACCAATGCCGCTTTCCATGCGGCGATCGCCGAGGCCGGCCGCAATCCCTATTTCACCAGCCTGTTCCGCCGGCTGCTCGACGAGGGGCGGCGCATCCTGCGCCTCTACTACCAGTCCTACGAGGAGCAGTTCCCGCAGCGCTTCGTCGACGAGCACGCGGCGATCATCGCTGCAATTGCGGCGCGCGACATCGAGACGGCGGACCGTCTCGGCAAGGCGCATGCCGAGCAGATCGTCGAGCAGGTACAGAAGCTCTTTGCCCGCAATAATAAGCTTGATATCGCCCTTTAGAGATCTTTGTATTTTTCTTGTCGACAAATAAAATACAAACGGCTATTGTCTAGATCAAAGGCAAGGGCGCGCGTGCGCCGTTGCCCCGAAGACAAAGCCGAGAGGAGTTTCAGATGAAGGCTCAGATTTTCACCGGCGTCATCCCGGCGCTGATGACCCCCTGCAAGGAAGACCGCACCCCCGATTTCGACGCGCTGGTGCGCAAGGGCCAGGAGCTGATCGCTCAGGGCATGTCCGCCGTCGTCTATTGCGGCTCGATGGGTGACTGGCCGCTCTTGACCGATGCGCAGCGCATGGAAGGCGTCGAGCGCCTGGTCAAGGCCGGCATCCCGGTTATCGTCGGCACCGGCGCCGTCAACACCGCGTCGGCCGTCGCCCATGCGGCGCACGCCGAGAAGGTTGGCGCCCAGGGCCTGATGGTCATCCCGCGCGTGCTGTCGCGTGGTTCGGTCGTCGCCGCCCAGAAGAACCACTTCAAGGCCATTCTTTCGGCCGCCCCGAGCCTGCCGGCCGTTATCTACAACAGCCCCTATTACGGCTTTGCCACCCGCGCCGACCTGTTCTTCGCGTTGCGCGCCGAACATCCGAACCTCGTCGGCTTCAAGGAATTCGGCGGCGCTGCCGACATGCGTTATGCGGCCGAAAACATCACCAGCCGTGACGATGGCGTCTCGCTGATGATCGGCGTCGACACGGCTGTGTTCCACGGCTTCGTCAACTGCGGCGCGACCGGCGCCATCACCGGCATCGGCTGCGTGCTGCCGAAGGAAGTCATCCACATGTGCAACCTGTCGCGCGCCGCCGCCGAAGGCGACGTCGACGCCCGCCAGCGCGCATTGGAACTGGAACAGGCGCTCGCCGTGCTCTCGTCCTTCGACGAAGGCCCGGACCTCGTTCTCTACTTCAAGCACATGATGGTGCTGAAGGGCGACAAGGAATACACGCTGCACTTCAACGAAAGCGACGTGCTTTCGGACAGCCAGCGCGGCTACGTCGAAGCCCAGTTCAAGCTGTTCAACAGCTGGTACGCCGAATGGAGCAAGCTCCCGGGCGCCGTCCAGAAGTGCAAGGCCTGATCGTTCGATCGGCCCGCAATTGAAAAAGGCCCTCCGGTTGGAGGGCCTTTTTTCGTCTGACGACCTCGACGGCGTGTCGAGCAGAGTACAGTTCGCGTAAGTATCGGCCTACGCGATAGCGTCAATCCCGAGGGCAAGCAGCCGGTCAAGCTGCTCGATCTCGGATTTGTTGAGGACGACGCCTTCGGCCTCAGACTTGGCGCGCGCCGCGAAACGGCGCTGCGACGGCAGGCGGGCGCCCTGGCCAACGATTGCCTCGAAAAGCACTTCGGCGCGGGCAAACGGATTTCCGGGCCTTCCGGCCGCGAACTTCTCCGGCGAGAAGGCGACGATCAGTTCGCCGTGGAAGGGCGCAAGCGTCGTCGTGCCGAGGTAGTCGAGCACTTCCGGGCTCGTCAGGTCGCCGATCATGATGCCGGCGAGAAGCTCAACCATCGTGCCGATCGCAGAGCCCTTATGGCCGCCGAAGGGCAGCATGGCGCCGGCAAGAGCCGCTTCCGGATTGGTCGTCGGGTTGCCCTCGGCATCGATCGCCCAGCCCTCGGGCAGAGGTTTTCCGGCGCGGCGGTGCAGCTCGATCTCGCCGCGCGCGGCAACCGAGGTCGCGAAGTCGAAGACGTAGGGCGGCTGGTTTTCGCGCGGCCAGCCGAAGGCGAAGGGGTTGGTACCGAGCAGCGGCTTGTTGCCGCCGGTCGGCGCAACCGTTGCGTAGCTCGGGCACATGACGAGGCCGGCGAGGCCCTCGCCCGTCAATCCTTCGACCTCGGGCCAAAGGGCAGAGAAATGGGTGCAATCATTGATGACGAGCGCAGCAATCCCCAGCGACCGGGCGCGCTCGGCAAGCACCGGCAGGCCGAGCTCGAAGGCCGGGTTGGCGAAGCCGCCCTTGGCGTTCACCTTGACGATCGCCGAGCCTTCCTGCGCATCGAGCTCCGGCACGGCATCCGCCTTCACCTTGCCGGCCTTGACTGTCCGGAGCGCCCCTTCGATGCGGTAAACGCCGTGCGATTTACAGGCGTCACGCTCGCCGGCGACGATCACGCGGGCAAGTGCGCCTGCCTGAACGCCGTTTAGCCCAGCCTTCAGGAAGATCGCCTCGACGCGCTCGAAAAGTGCTGAAATCGTCAGGGTGTTGGTTTCGCTCATCTCTCTCCCTCTCAAATGCTGCGCCTGATCCGGATGAGCCAGTCAGGCGATTGATGTTATGCATACATATAGTATACAAAGATCCGACAAGTGCAATTCAGCCATTATCCCCTCTGCCACAAAAGGCAATCCGGGATCGAGAGAAAGGATCGCCAGATGGCCTTCACCCCCAAAGGAAAACACCTAGTCGCCGGCGAATGGCTCGACGGCGCGGGCACCTTCGCATCAGCACCCGCTCACGGACCGGTCCATCAGTTTGCCACCGGCACCGTGGAGCTGGTCAACCGTGCGGCTGAAGCCGCGGAAGAAGCGTTCCTGAGCTACGGTTATTCGACCCGCGCCGAGCGCGCCGCATTCCTGCGCGCGATCGCCGACGAGATCGAGGCGCGTGCCGAGGCGATCACCGAGATCGGCGCCCAAGAAACCGGCCTGCCGGAAGCCCGCCTGCAGGGCGAACGCGGCCGCACCACCGGCCAGCTCCGCCTGTTCGCGGACCACATCGAGAAGGGCGAGTATCTCGACCGCCGCTTCGATGCCGCACTGCCCGAGCGCCAGCCGGCGCCGCGTCCGGAGATCCGCCTCATCCAGCGGCCGATCGGCCCGGTCGCCGTCTTCGGCGCCTCGAACTTCCCGCTCGCCTTCTCGACCGCCGGCGGCGACACGGCCGCCGCACTTGCCGCCGGTTGCCCCGTGGTCGTCAAGGGCCACTCGGCCCATCCCGGAACCGGCGAAATCGTCGCGCAGGCTGTTGAAGCCGCGATCCGCAAGACGGGCGTGCATCCGGGCGTATTCTCGCTCATCCAAGGCGGTAACCGACAGGTCGGCGAAGCGCTGGTGCAGCATCCGCTGATCAAGGCCGTCGGCTTCACCGGTTCGCTCGCCGGTGGCCGTGCGCTCTTCAATCTTTGCGCCGCGCGCCCGGAACCAATCCCGTTCTTCGGTGAGCTCGGTTCGGTCAACCCGATGTTCCTGCTGCCGGAAGCACTCAAGGCGCGCGCCGAAGGCCTTGGCCAGGGCTGGGCCGGCTCGCTGACCATGGGCGCCGGCCAGTTCTGCACCAATCCCGGCATCGCCGTCGTTGTTGAAGGCGCTGACGCCGATCGCTTCACCGCCGCCGCCGTCGAAGCGCTCGGCAAGGTGGCGCCGCAGACGATGCTGACCGACGGCATCGCCAAGGCTTACCACGACGGCAAGGCGCACTTCGAAAGCCGCAATACCGTCAAGCCACTGCTCGTGACCGAATCCTCAGGCCGCTCGGTCTCGCCGAACCTGTTCGAAACGACCGGCGACCAGTTCCTCGCCGACCATGCGCTCGGCGAAGAAGTCTTCGGTCCGCTCGGCCTCGTCGTCCGCGTCGGTTCGACCGGCGAGATGGAACAGCTTGCCCGTGGATTCCAGGGGCAACTGACCACGACGATCCACATGGATACGGCCGACCTCGAAACCGCCCGTCGTCTGCGCCCAATCCTCGAGCGCAAGGCCGGCCGCGTGCTCGTCAACGGCTTCCCGACCGGCGTCGAGGTGGTGGATTCCATGGTGCATGGCGGCCCCTACCCGGCCTCGACCAACTTCGGTGCGACCAGCGTCGGCACCCTGTCGATCCGCCGCTTCCTGCGGCCGGTCGCCTACCAGAACATGCCGGAAGGCCTGCTGCCCGAGGATTTCCAGGGCTAAAACGGAAGAGGAAAAGTGCGGGCGGCATGCCGCCCGCAGTTCGCTCTCACCTATGAGACACGACAGATCGCTGCGCAGACATCCCATTTGGCGAAACAAATGGGATGTCTGCGCGCGTTCTGCGTTATGATGATATACTTTTTGTATACTAATTGTATTTTTCTATTGATTTACGCTCTCTAAAACGGAATAGTGCCCCAGCCGTCAAACGGCACTCATTTCAGGGAGAGAGATAATGAAGACTTCGGTGCTTGCGCTCGGCCTCGTTGCGGCCGCTGCTCTGACCAGCCAGGCCCATGCCGACAAGCTGGATGACGTCATCGGCTCGGGAACGCTGCGTTGCGCGGTCGTGCTCGACTTCCCGCCGATGGGTTCTCGCGACGAGAACAACAATCCGATCGGTTTTGACGTCGACTACTGCAACGACCTTGCCAAGGCACTCGGCGTCACCGCCGAAATCGTCGAGACCCCGTTCCCGGAGCGCATTCCCGCTCTGATGTCGGGCCGTGTCGACGTCGGCGTTGCCTCGACCTCGGACACGCTTGAGCGCGCCAAGACCGTCGGCATGACGATCCCCTACTTCGCCTTCGAAATGGCCGTGACCGCCAATGAAAAGTCGGGCGTCAAGTCCTTCGAAGACATGAAGGGCAAGGTCGTCGGCGCCACCGCCGGTACCTTCGAAGCCATCGCGCTTGAAAAACAGGTCAAGGAATGGGGCGCCGGCGAGTTCCGTCCGTACCAGACCCAGGCCGACGTCTTCCTCGCTCTGAGCCAAGGCCAGATCGACGCCACGGTTTCGACCTCGACCGTTGCCCAGGCCAACGTGAAGACCGGCAAGTTCCCGGGCATCGCCGTCGTCGGCAAGGCTCCGTTCGACACCGACTACGTCGCGCTCTTCACCAACCGCGAAGAATACGGCTTCGTCAACTTCCTCAACCTTTTCATCAACCAGCAGGTCCGCACCGGCCGCTACGCTGAGCTCTATGAAAAGTGGGTCGGCGGCGAACTGCCAGACCTTACGGCAAAGGGCGTTTACCGCTAATCTGCCGTCCATCTGGCGGCGCGAAGTGTAGCTTCGCGCCGCTATTCGTTTCCGAAGAGGCGAGACGAAACATGTTCAGTTATACCTTCCATTGGAACCAGGCGCTGAAAGCCCTGCCGCAGATGCTCGATGGAGCGCTGGTCACCTTGCAGGTGGCTCTGCTCTCGATGGTCATCGGCCTGGCACTGGCGCTGGCGCTGACAGCCTGCCGCCTGTCCGGCAATCGCATTCTCGGCGGTTTCGCGACCGCCTGGGTCGAGATCGCCCGCAACACGCCGGCACTGTTCCAGATCTACATGGCCCATTTCGGCCTTGGCAATTTCGGCATCCACCTGAGCCCCTATACGGCGCTGCTCGCCGGGATCGCCTTCAACAACGCCGGCTATCTCGCGGAAAACTTCCGCGGCGCCCTCAAGGCCATTCCCGACACCCAGACGCGCGCCGGCCGCTCGCTCGGCATGACGCCGGTGCAGGCCTTCCGCTACATCGTGCTGCCGCAGATGCTGCGCATCGCCTTCCTCCCCGTTACCAACCAGATGGTCTGGGCAATCCTGATGACCTCGCTCGGAGTTACCGTCGGCATGAACACCGACCTTGCGGGCATCACCCAGGAACTGAACGCCCGCTCGTTCCGCACCTTCGAATTCTTCGCGATCGCCGCAGTGATCTACTACCTGATCGCCAAGGCCGTGACGCTGGCAGCCCGTCTGCTCGCCGCGCGCATGTTCCGCTACTAAGGAGAGGTGAGAGATGTTCAATACCGCCCTCACCCTTGCTGATCTCGGCTTCCTGCTGCAAGGCGCCCTGATGACGCTTGCGGTCACCGCCGTCTCGGTCACCGCCGGCACCGTGCTCGGCATCATCTTCGGCGTCGTGCGCAACCAGGTCGGCCCCTACTGGGCCGCACCGCTCACCTTCGTGCTCGACATCTTCCGCTCGGTGCCGCTCCTGATCCAGCTGGTGCTTGCCAACGCCTTCCAGGCGATCGCCAAGCTCGGCTGGGCGCCGTTCACGACGTCCTGCGTGGTGCTGTCGCTCTACACGGCCGCCTACTGCACGGAGATCGTGCGCGGCGGCATCTCCTCCGTGCCGCCGACGACGCGCCGCGCTGCCCGCTCGCTCGGCATGACCTGGTGGCAGGACATGCGCTACATCGTGGCGCCGCTTGCGACCCGTGTTTCGCTACCGTCCTGGATCGGCCTGACGCTCGGTGTCATGAAGGACTCCGCACTCGTTCTCTGGCTTGGCCTGATCGAGCTGCTGCGCGCCTCGCAGGTGCTCGTCACCCGTCTGCAGGAGCCGCTGCTGATCCTTCTGATCTGCGGCGCCATCTACTTCCTCATCAGCTTCCCAATCGCCCGGCTCGGCGGTTACCTTGAAAAACGGTGGTCCAATGATTGAGATCCAGAACGTTCGCAAATCCTTCGGCTCGCTGGAGGTTCTCAAAGGCATCGACCTCACCGTCAACAAGGGCGAGGTGCTGACCATCATTGGCGGCTCCGGTTCCGGCAAATCGACGCTGCTGACCTGCATCAACGGTCTCGAGCCGATCGATGCCGGCCGCATCCTCGTCGACGGCACCGAGGTCCACGCGAAATCAACAAACCTCAACAAGCTGCGCAGCAAGCTCGGCATCGTCTTCCAGCAGTTCAATGCTTTCCCGCACCTGACCGTACTTGAAAACGTCATGCTGGCGCCGCGCAAGGTGCTCGGCCTCTCCAAGGAAAAGGCTGAGGAGAACGCCGTCAAGCAGCTCACGCACGTTGGCCTCGGCGAGAAGCTCGGCGTCTATCCCACCCGCATGTCGGGCGGCCAGCAGCAGCGCATGGCGATCGCCCGCGCGCTTGCCATGTCGCCGGAATACATGCTGTTTGACGAAGTGACCTCGGCACTCGACCCGCAGCTCGTCGGCGAAGTGCTCGACACGCTGCGCATGCTTGCGTCCGAAGGCATGACGATGATCTGCGTCACACACGAAATGAAGTTTGCCCGCGAAGTTTCCGACCGCGTCGCCTTCTTCCACAAGGGCGTGATGGCGGAAATCGCAGCACCCGAGGCGCTCTTCGGCGCGCCGAAGGACCCGGAACTCCAGAAGTTCCTGGCAGCGACGCACTGAGCCGATCATGAAGGATGCAGCTCAGCCTGACGTCATCGTCATCGGCGCCGGCGTCGTCGGCCTTTCCGCGGCGATCGCCGCCCAGGCACGGGGACTTTCCGTTACCGTGCTCGACCGGGAAGGCCCGGCCGCAGGTGCCTCTGCCGGCAATGCCGGGGCCTTCGCCTTTACCGACATCCTGCCGCTCGCCTCTCCCGGCATCCTCAAAAAGGCGCCGAAGTGGCTGCTCGACCCGCTTGGGCCCTTGAGCGTCCCGCCGGCCTACGCGGTGCAGATCGCCCCGTGGATGTTCCGCTTCTGGCGCGCCTGCTCGCCGGGCCGCGTTGCGCATTCGACGACGGCGCAGACCGCGATCATGGACCTGTCCAAGGCGGAGCTAGAACCCTTCCTCACCGCAACCGGCACCCTGCCGATGCTGCGCAAGGAAGGCAATCTCCAGGTCTATGAAAGCGAAGCCGAACTGAAGGCGTCGCTTCCCGGCTGGAAGGCGCGGGCGGAGCACGGCATCGAATTCCGCCATATGGGTGCTGCCGAAATGGCCGAGATCCAGCCCGGTCTCGCGCCGCGCTTTACTCATGGCACCTTCACGCCCGGCTGGTACTCGATCGCCGATCCCAAACTTTACACGCTGGCGTTGGCGGATCACTTCCTCGCCAAGGGCGGCACCATCGAGCGTGCCGAGGTCAGGGCGCTGAAACCGGTCGACGGCGGCGTCGAACTGACGGCCAGTGGCAAGACACAACGTGCGGACCAGGTTGTGCTATCCGCTGGCGCCTTCTCGCATCAGGTCGCACGTACGCTTGGAGAGCGCATCCCGCTCGAAACCGAGCGCGGCTACAACACCACGCTGCCGCAGGACGCCTTCGACCTGCGCACCCAGGTCACCTTCGGGGGCCACGGCTTCGTCGTCACCCGGCTTTCGACCGGTATCCGGGTCGGCGGCGCCGTCGAACTCGGCGGCCTGAAGCTGCCGCCGAACTTCCGCCGCTCGGAAGCGATGCTGAAGAAGGCGCAGATCTTCCTGCCCGGCTTCAAAAGCGAAGGCGGCGTGCAATGGATGGGCTTCCGCCCGTCACTGCCCGACAGCCTGCCGGCGATCGGCCGCGCCCGCGCCACGGGGCGCGTCATCTACGCCTTCGGCCACGGCCATCTGGGTCTCACGCAATCGGCCGGCACTGCGCGTCTCGTCGCCGAACTCCTGACCGGCCAACGGCCGGCAATCGACATCCAATCCTTCTCGCCGCAACGTTTCTGATAGGGCTTCGACCATGGCCAACCATACCTTCTCCTGCATCGACGGCCACACCTGCGGCAATCCGGTCCGCCTCGTTTCCGGCGGCGGGCCGCGGCTCGAAGGGGCCAACATGCTGGAGAAGCGGGCTCACTTTCTGCGCGAGTTCGACTGGATCCGCACCGGCCTGATGTTCGAGCCGCGCGGCCACGACATGATGTCGGGCTCGATCCTCTATCCGCCGACGCGGCCGGACTGCGACGTCGCGGTGCTCTTCATCGAGACCTCAGGCTGCCTGCCGATGTGCGGCCACGGCACGATCGGCACCATCACCATGGCGATCGAGAACGGGCTGATCATCCCGCGCGAGCCGGGCAAACTGTCGATCGACGCGCCGGCCGGCAAGGTCGATATCACCTACCGCCAGGAAGGCCGCTTCGTCGAGGAAGTGCGGCTCACCAACGTGCCCGGTTTCCTCTACGCCGAGGGGCTGACAGCCGAGGTCGAGGGCCTCGGCGAGATCGTCGTCGACGTCGCCTATGGCGGCAATTTCTACGCCATCGTCGAACCGCAGAAGAATTTCCGCGACATGGCCGACCATACCGCGGGCGAACTCGTCGGCTGGAGCCCGAAGCTGCGCGCAGCGCTCAATGCCAAGTACGAGTTCGTCCATCCGGAACACCCCGAGATCCAGGGCCTCAGCCACATCCAGTGGACCGGCAAGCAAACCCAGGCAGAAGCCCATGCCCGCAACGCCGTGTTCTACGGCGAAAAGGCGATCGACCGCTCGCCCTGCGGCACCGGCACCTCTGCGCGCATGGCCCAGCTTGCCGCCAAGGGCAAGCTTAGTGTCGGTGACGAGTTCGTACATGAATCGATCATCGGCTCGCTGTTCAAGGGCCGCGTCGAGGCGGCGACCAAGGTTGCCGACCGCGACGCCATCATCCCTTCGATCGCCGGCTGGGCCCGCATGACCGGCATCAACACGATCTTCATCGATGACCGCGACCCCTTCGCCCATGGATTTGTCGTAAAATGACCCAATCGATCTCCGCCCGCAGCATTCTCTCTGGCTCCGCCGATGGCCCCATCATCGCCACCGAGGAGGCGTTGAGCTTCTGGGGCGGGGTCGATCCGGCAACCGCCCTGGTGATCGATGTGCATCACCCGCTGCACGGGATCTGTCTCACCGGCGGCATCCTGATGATGCCATCGAGCCGCGGTTCCTGTACCGGTTCGGGCGTTCTGCTCGATATGGCGCTCACCGGCCGGGGGCCTGCCGCATTGGTCTTCTGCGAAGCCGAGGACGTGTTGACGCTCGGCGCACTGATTGCGGCTGAGATGTTCGGAAAATCTCTGCCGGTGCTCAGGCTTTCACGCGACGCCTTCAAGATGCTCTCGCAGGCAAAGTCAGCAGGGATCGGCGCTGGCACGATCGAGGCCGACGGCCTGATTATCCCGGTCGAACCGCCGGCGACGGCGGCTCTCGATCTCACTGAAGCCGACCGCGCCATGCTCGATGGCCGCGATGGCGTTGCGGTCCAGCAGGCGATGCGGATCATTTCGGCGATGGCAGCGCAGCAGGGGGCGGAAAAGCTCATCGACGTGGTCCAGGGCCATATCGACGGCTGCATCTATGCGAGCCCCGCCAACCTCACCTTCGCCGAAAAGATGGCGAACATGGGCGCCAAGGTTCGCGTGCCGACCACGATGAACGCGATCTCGGTCGACCGCGCCAACTGGCGGGCGCAGGGCGTGCCGGAAAGTTTCGGCGACCCGGCGGCTAAGCTTGCCGACGCCTATGTGCGCATGGGCTGTCGCCCGACCTTCACCTGTTCGCCCTATCTGCTCGACAGCGCACCGAAATCAGGCGAATCCATTGCCTGGGCGGAATCCAATGCCGTCATTTTCGCCAACACCGTGCTCGGCGCGCGCACGGCAAAGCACCCGGATTTTCTCGACCTCTGCATCGCGCTGACGGGCCGCGCGCCCCTCTCGGGCGTCTATCTCGACGAGCCGCGCAGGGCAAAACGCGTCATCGACGTGGACCTGCCTGAGAATATCGACGACGCCTTCTGGCCGCTGATCGGTTACCTCGCTGGCCGGGCAGCCCCCGATCGCATCCCGCTGTTGCGTGGACTTGCGTCCGCACGGCCCTCGCGCGACGACCTGAAGGCGCTCTGCGCCGCCTTCGGCACGACATCCGCAGCCCCCATGTTGCATGTGGAAGGTGTGACCCCGGAAGCGGAAGGTGCCGCGGCTGAGGATGCCGATCACACGGCCACCACGCGCGCCGACATGGCCGAGGCCTGGGCACATTTCAACGAGGGACCAGCCGAGGTCGAGCTCGTCGCCATCGGCAGCCCGCACGCCTCGCTCGAGGAATGCCGCGCGCTGGCCGACGCCTTCGATGGTCGCAAGCGGCATGGCGATGTCGCCGTGATCGTGACCGCCGGACGAGACGCGATCGCCGCAGCACGGGAAGAAGGTCTGCTGGCTCGACTGGAGGCAAGCGGCATCCAGGTGTTGCCGGATCTCTGCTGGTGCTCGATCTCGGAGCCGGTGTTCCCGACGAAGACGCGGGCGCTGATGACCAATTCCGGAAAGTACGCCCATTACGGCCCCGGCCTCTCCGGCCGCGCCGTCCGCTTCGGCAGCCTCGCCGATTGCGTTGAAGCGGCGCTCACGGGCCGCGTCCCGGCACGTCTGCCGGCCTGGCTGTCGTAGCGACTTCGCCGCGGGCTTAGGCGCCGCGCGGCGGTGCCGTCGAGGCCCGCGGCACCAGATGGCAGGCGAGTTCGACGCGACGCGGCGGCGCCGGGATGCCCGACAGCGTGTCGCGCAGAAGATCGAGCGCTACCGAGCCGATCTCGCGCATCGGGATGTGCATCGTCGTCAGCGGCGGATTGAGGAAGGCCGCTTGCGGCAGGTCGTCCATTCCCATGACCGAGACATCGCCCGGAACCGAAAAGCCCTTTTGCTGGATGCCGAGCATGGCGCCGACGGCAAGGCTGTCGCCGGCCGCGAGCACCGCGGTGAAATCCAGCCCCCGCTCCGAAATCCGCTGCGTCAGCGCCTGTATCGCAAGCTCGGGCAGCCAGTCCTCGACGGTGACGAGCAAGTCGTCGGTTGCGGGCAGGCCTTTCGCGAGCAGCCCGTCGCGCCAGCCCTCGTAGCGCCGTTCGATCGTACGGCGCCCCGGCCGCATCAGGAACAGGATGCGCTCGTGGCCGAGCTCGATCAGGTGATCGGTCGCAAGCCGCGCGCTCGATCGGTTGCAGGGCGTGACGCTCGATAGCCGCATGAACGGGTCGTCGCTGTTCAAGAGCACCACCGGCTTTTCGAAGCCACGGGTCGCGGCAATCATACCTTCGTCGTCGATGGTGAGAAACAGCAGACCGGCGACCTGCTCGTCCTCCTCTGCCTCGGCAAGCACGGCCAGTTCTTCGCTTCTATCCGCAATCGGCCGAGTGACGATTTCGAGATCGAGCGCCTGGGCCCGCTCCTTCAGCCCCTCCAGCACGTAATGCGTAAACTGGTTGCGCACATAGTCGATCATCGCAGCACTGGACGCCGCCACGATGACCTTCTGACCGGCGACCGCCGTCGGGATCACGTAGTTGGCGTTCTTGGCCGCTTCCAGCACCTTCTGGCGGATTTCCGCGCGCACGCCCTTTTCGCCAGCAAGGGCGCGGGAGGCGGTGCTCAAGGAGACGCCGCAGGCTTCGGCGATGTCCTCCAGCCGAACACGCTTGCTCTTCTTGCCGCGTTTGCCGGGCAGCGGTTTTGCGATCATGTGATCCTCCCTTGCCACAATATTGGGAAAAATTTTCATATTGCGCAAGAAAAAACATCGTGCCTTTATCTTTCTCAAGAAGGCCGAGGGAAGAGCGGCTTAAGGAGGAGGAGTGCCATGGGCCTCAACGCCCACGATATTCGCACGGGTCTCGATCGTCTTGTCGGCGGCATGACCGGTCTCAAGCATGACGGCCGGTTCGATGAACCGAACCTCGACGGGACCGCAGGCGACTACATCAGCTTCGACAGCTGGGAATGGCCGCAGGGTGTTGGCCTCTATGGCCTGATCAAGCTCTGGCTGTTTACCGGCCGCGAGGACATCCGTCAGCTTATCGAAGGCTGGTACGAAGGCCGCCTTGCTGCCGGGCTTCCGGAACTCAACGTCAACACGACCGCGCCGATGCTCGGCCTCTCGGTTCTCTGGGCCAAATCCAGGAATCCCCGCTGGAAGCCGCTGCTCGACGACTGGGCAAACCGGGTGATGAGCGAAATGGGCCGGACGCCGGAAGGCGGATTCGAGCACCATGTCTCCGACAAGGTGAATGACAACGAGCTCTGGGACGACACGCTCTATATGGTCGCCCTGTTCCTCGCCTCCTATGGCCAGGCGAGCGGCCGGCGCGAACTCGTCGACGAGGCCTCGCGGCAATTTCTCGTGCATGCCCGCTACCTTGCCGACACCCAGTCGGGCCTCTGGTTCCATGGCTGGACCTTCGACGGCCGGCACAATTTCGCCCGCGCCCGCTGGGCCCGCGGCAATGCCTGGATCACCGCCGGCATGCTCGATTTCTTCGACCTCGCTGAGCTCGCCGCACCGGTCAAGGAATACCTGCGCGGCGTGCTCGTCACCCAGGTCGAGGCACTGCTGCCGCTGCAGGCCGCTTCCGGCGCCTGGCGCACGCTGCTCGACGACGCGACTTCGTACGAGGAGATCTCGGCGACCGCCGGCATCGGCTACGGCCTGCTCAAGGGCTATCGGCTCGGCTATGGAACGCCCGCCTGGAGAGCCGCCGGTCTGCGCGCGCTTGAAGTCGTGATGCGCAACATCGACGAGAGCGGCACCGTGCTCAACGTCTCCTACGGCACACGCATGGGCCACGACCTGCAATTCTACAAGGACATCCCAATTCAGCCGACCGGCTACGGCCAGGCACTGGCAATCCTGTGCCTCTCCGAAGCCCTGCAGCATGTCGGCCCGGAAGGACAGGCAGCATGACAATGAAGGTTCTCTACGGGGCCAACCCCGAGGATATCAAAGGCTACGACACGGCGCGGCTGCGCCGCGAGTTCCTGATCAGCGATCTCTTTGCAGCTGACGCCGTGAACTTCACCTACACCCATGTCGACCGGCTGATCCTCGGCGGCGCCATGCCGAAAACAAAGAGCGTCACCTTTGGATCGGGCGCTGATATCGGCACACCCTATCTGCTTTCGGCGCGCGAGATGGGCATCGCCAATCTCGGCGGCACCGGGACGATCACCGTCGACGGTAAGAACTTCGTGCTCGAAAATCGCGACGTGCTCTATGTCGGACGCGGTGCCAAGGAAATCGTCGTTGCAAGCGAGACCGCCGACCGCCCGGCCCGCTTCTACATAAACTCGGTGCCCGCCGGTGCCGATCTGCCGCACCGGCTGATCAAGAGGGCGGAGGCAAAGGCGCTTGAGCTCGGCGACGTCAAGCGCTCGAACAAACGCCGTCTCGTCATGTACATCCACCCGGAAGTCATGCCCTCCTGCCTGCTTCTGATGGGCATTACCGATCTGGCCGAAGGCAGCGCCTGGAACACCATGCCGCCGCATGTGCACGAGCGGCGCATGGAGGCCTATTGCTACTTCGACATGGCGCCGGAAGACCGCATCGTCCACGTGATGGGCGAGCCGGAGGAGACCCGGCACCTGATCGTCGCAAACGGCGACGCCGTGCTTTCGCCCGCCTGGTCGATCCATATGGGCGCCGGCACCGGCCCCTATGCCTTCGTCTGGGGCATGACCGGCGAGAACCAGGAATACAACGACGTCACCCCCGTAGCCTTGGCTGAGCTGAAATGAGCGATACTATTTTCCATCTGAAGAAAAGCCTCGTTGCGGGGCAGGCCGTCGGCTACTGGCAGCTCGGCACGATTGCCGAGGAGCGTTTCGACGTGCCGGACCAGCCGATGAAGGGCGAAATGGACCCCTTCTTCTTCCTGACCAAGCACAAGAACTTCATTCCGCACGAGTACCCCTGCCGGACGATTTTTGCCGAACAGTTTCGCGGCAAGCGGCCGCAGGTGCGCGGCACATTCGAGGCCAGCCGCTGGTGGCTGCCCTTCGGATCGCCGCGGCTCGACCTCTCCGGCTTCTGGTTCCGGCCGACACGGCTTGCAACCTGGGCCCGCACCTCGATCGAGACCGACACGGGTGGCACCGCCAAGATTCGCCTGGGCACCTGCGGCGGCGCGGTGCTCTTCCTGAACGGCACTGAGGTCGGCTGGATGGCGCCCTATAGCCGCAATCTCGAGGCCAAGGCCGAATTCGAACTGCCGCTTCAAGCCGGCCTCAACGAAGTCACGATCTTCTTCGACGACCTCGCCGAACGCGATGCGCGTTATTTCTTCCAGTTCGACTATCTCTCGGGACCGACGGCGCGCGTGGCGCTGCCCGTTCCCTGCCCGAGTGCGGCCGCCGCCGATATCGAGACCGCACTCGACGGCATGCATTTCGACCGGACCGCCTATTTCGAGGGCGACATCACCCTTCTCTTCGCCGCCGCCCTGCCGCTCGATGTCAAGGTCAATGTCGCGGTCGAAGGCGACTTCATGTCAACCGAGCGCTTCGACCACGACTTCGTGCTGAAGGCCGGCGACAAGAGGCTGGTTGTCGGACCATCGGAAGAGACACCGGCCGATTTCCGCCATTTCCGCATCACGCTTGATGCCAGCGGCTTCGTTGCGTCGCGCTCTCTTGGCGTCGAGATCTGCCACGCCGGCCGCCAGGGCAAACCGTCGGAGACGCTTGCGCGTCGCATTACCGAGACGCTCGACGAGATCTCGGGCTTTTCCGAACGTGACACGGTCCGCGCGTTCGCCCGGCTTGCCGGCGGTCGCGGCGGTACCGACACCGACGCGATGATCGAGGAAATTCTGCCCTCAATCGAGGACTGCCACGACTGCGCCGACTTCTCGCTGGTGCCGCTCATCTGGTCGCGCACCACATGGGGTCAGGATATCGGCGAAAAGACGCGCGATCGCATCGATCAGGCGATCCTTGGCTTCCGCTACTGGATGGATGAACCCGGCAACGACGTGCAGTGGTATTTCTCCGAAAACCACGCGCTTCTGTTCCACACTTCGGCCTATCTCGCCGGCCATCTCTTCCCCGAGGCGACCTTCCGTCGCTCGGGCCGCAAGGGCAGCGAGCAAAGCGCCGTCGGCGCTGCCCGCGTTCGCGCCTGGCTCGATCATTTCGAGGCCTGGGAAATGGCGGAGTTCAACTCCGCGCCCTATTTCCCGATCGACCTCAAGGGCCTGACGGCACTGGCGGCACTCTCGCCCGACGCCGACATCGCCGACCGCGCCAAGAAGGGCATTGTCCGTCTCTGCGAGATCATCGCCCGCTCGGCCCATCACGGCATGGTGACGGCAGCGCAAGGGCGCTCCTACGAGCACACGCTTTGCGCCGGTCGCTCGCTCGAGCTTTCCGGCGTCGCACGCCTGCTCTGGGGCAAGGGCTGGTACGGCCGCCGCGTGCATGCGCTGCCGCAGCTTGCCGTCTGCCTGCGTGACCACGGCGTTGTGGTTCCGGAAACACTTGCCGCCGTTGCCTGCCACGAGGATGAGGCCACCCATCAGGAGTGGCGCTTCGCCCAGGGCGAAAACCGCTTCGCGGCGCTATACCATTACAAAGGCCGCCATTTCGCCATGGGCTCGGCGGCGCATTATCGCTGGAATGAATGGGGCTATCAGGAAACGGTGCTGCACCTGCGCCTTGGCCAGCGCCCCGAAGCGGCGATCTGGATCAACCATCCGGGCGAAACCATTCAGTTCGGGTACGGCCGGCCATCCTATTGGGGTGGTTGCGGCACCCTCCCTCGTGCCCACCAGTACAGGGGGCTGGCCGTACTCGACTTTGCGGCCGTCAGCGAACAACCGGACTTCACCCACGCGTGGTTCCCGGTCGCCGAGTTCGACGAGAGCAGGGTCAAGGGAAAGCTGGCACTTGCGCGCAGCGGCCGTGGCGCCGTTGCCCTGATCGGCGCAACCGAACTGTTACCGGTGACCGATGGCCCGTCAGCGAATGCGGAGCTGCGCCAGGCCGGCCACAAGACGCGCTGGATCATCCGGGTTTGCGAAGCCGAAGAGCTTTCCGGGGTGGAAACGAAGTTTGCCGGGCTCTCCGTCGTGGAAACTGCCGACGGTGCTTTCGTCATCAACGATCCAGACTATGGCCGCATCGTCTTCCGCAACGACGGTTCGACGGAAGCCGAAGGGCGCACCATCGCCGCCAAGGATTTCACCGTGGCAGGTGAGGCAACCATGCTCGCCGCCAGATAAGGCAAATAGAATCGCGCCGGCCGGGGAAGCCGGCGCAAGCCCCAAACGAGCGGGAGGACGCTCGCCTAGATAAGTGGAGGAGAAAGACAATGAAGAAGACCGGAAAGATGCTCGCGGCGCTCGCCGTCGGGCTCCTGACGTCGACGGCGGCAATGGCCGGCGACGTGCGCATCATGTGGTACTCCGATGGCGTCGAAGGCGAGGTGTTGAAGGACCTGCTCGACCGCTTCATGAAGGAGAACCCCGGGATCAACGTGATCCTCGACAACGTGTCCTACAGCGTCGTCAAGGAGCAGCTGCCGGTGCAGCTCGAAGCCGGCAACGGCCCCGACATCGCTCGCGTCACCAACCTCAAGGCCCAGAGCCAGCACTGGCTCGACCTTAGGCCGCTGGTCGCCGACGCCGCCTATTGGGACGAGAATTTCGGCGGGCAGGCAGACTGGATGCGCCCCGACGGATCGAACCAGATCTCTGGTTTCATGACCCAGATCACGATTGCCGGCGGCTTTGCTAACAAGACGCTGTTCGACCAGGCGGGCGTCGCGATCCCCGGCAAGGATGCGACCTGGGACGACTGGGCGAAGGCAGCCAAGCAGGTGGCAGAAAACCAGCAGGTTCCCTTCCCGATGGCGCTCGACCGCTCCGGTCACCGCCTCAGCGGCCCGAACCTTGCCTATGGCGGCAACTATATCGGCGCCGACGGCAAGCCGGCGCCGCTTGATGATGGCTCGAAGAACTTCCTGAAGACCTTCGTCGGCTGGGTTGCCGACGGCACGATGAGCAAGGACGTCTGGGTTTCGGCCGCCGGCTCCACCTATCGCGCCGCCGCCGACGACTTCATCAACGGACAGCTCGTCTACTACTATTCCGGTTCCTGGCAGGTTCCGAACTTCTCGACGAAGATCGGCACCAACTTCGACTGGGTGGCGACCGGCAGCCCCTGCGGTCCCTCAAACTGCACCGGCATGACCGGCGGCGCCGGTCTGGTGGCGGTCAAATACACCAAGAACCCGAAGGAAGTGGCCAAGGTGATGGACTATCTCGCGAGCGAACCGATCGTGAAGGAGTTCTCCGAGCGCACCCTGTTCCTGCCTGCGCATAAGGGCGTGCTTGCCAAGGAGCTCGACTTCAGGACCGACGACCCCCAGGCAAAGGCGGCGCTCAACGGCTTCGTCGAGGCGAGCAAGTCGCTCTCCGACGAGGCGCGCAAGCTGCCCGGCTGGCTCTGGTCCGACGCCGTCTACGGCGCGCTCGTCACCCGTGTCAGCCAGGCTGCTGCCGGCGAGATGACAGTCGACGAAGCGTTCACGCGCATCGATAGCGATATCGCCACCAAGGTGAAAGATAGCGGCAACTGATCCGGGCGATCGATACCCGGTTTCCGACGGTGTGACGTATCATGCCGTCGGATCAGCCGCCGACACACCAGTAAGCATTAGCTTACATAATGCTGACATCCGGCAAGCAGCGCTTGCCCGTCTCTTGCGGGCAGCAGATCACAATCCGGCGACGATCGTTGCGCTACAAAGCGCGACCGGTGGCGAGGTAGCAAACGATGAAGGCAGATGTTCCAAGAGGAGGCGGCTCACGCCTTGGCGAGGCGGTCATGGTGCCCGTACGACTGCTGATGGGCGCCGTCGACGCGCCGCTGCGGTTCGTGCAGCGCCGGCTCGGCATCGGCGGCATGGCGACCTTCTTCCTGCTGCCGAACATGCTGATCTTCGGCATATTCGTGCTGCTGCCGTTCTTTATCAACTTCGCCTATTCCATGACCGGCGGAACCGCCCTCTTCCTCCCCGACCGAAGCTTCGTAGGCGGCGACCAATATGCGCGCCTCTTCGATTGCGTGAATTACACCAACCCGAACAGCTGCGCGGAAGACACCTTCTGGACCGCCGTCGGCAACACTGCCTGGTTCGTGGTGCTGCAGGTCACCCTGATGATCCTGTTTTCGCTGGTGACGGCGCTGATCCTCAACCGCGACCTGATGGCGCGCAGCTTCTGGCGGGCGGTGTTCTTCTTCCCGGTGCTCCTGTCGCCCGTGGTCGTCGGCCTCATCTGGAAGTGGATCCTGCAGCGACAGGGGCTCTTGAATTTCGGCCTCTACAGCCTCGGCCTCGAGCCGCATACTTGGCTCAATGATCGCAACTGGTCCTTTGCGGCAACCGTCGGCGTTTCGATCTGGGCGCATATGGGCTTCTACACGCTGATCCTGCTTGCCGGCCTGCAGGCGATCCCGAAGGATCTCTATGAAGCGGCCGAGATGGACGGCACCCGTCCGGCGCGCGCCTTCTGGCGCATCACCTTGCCACTGCTGATGCCCAACCTGCTCGTCGTCATCGTGCTCGTGCTTATCCGCGCCGTGCAGATCTTCGACGAGATCTACGTGCTGACCGGCGGGGGCCCAGGCACCAGCACACTCTATATCACGCAATACATCTACGAGACCGGCTTCGCGACGCAGTTGCGCAATCCCGGCCTTGCCGCAGCCGCCTCGATCCTGATGGGCGCCGTGCTGGTTGTCCTCACCCTGGTCCAGCTCGGCCTTGGCCGCAAAGGCGAGAAGAAGGGAGCCCGAAAATGAGCCGTCTTGCCGAATTCATCTTTCGACGTCGCGGCCGCAATGGCTGGCACTGGACCGATATCGTCACCTGGGTCTGGCTCATCGGCGGTCTCTTCATCATGTTCGGCCCGGCCGTCTGGCTCGTCGGCTCCTCCTTCAAGTCGCCGGCAGCCCTTGCCGAATTCCCGCCGACGATCATGCCCTATGTAACGCAGAAGGCGACCGTCGAAGGTTACGACAAGCCGCTCGATCTCTACGAGGTGACGCTGCCGGATGGCAGCAAGAAGGTGCTCGCCGAGGTTCGCCGCATCGGCATCGTCAGCCAGATGGTCGCGCCGGAGAAGCCGACCGAGATCGTCAAGGTCAACATCGCCGAGCGCACGCCGGTGCGCACAATGTCCTTCGCCACCTCGAACTACAGCGAGCCCTTCACCCATTTCGATTTCGTCCGCTATCTCTGGAACTCCGTTTTCGTCACGGTGACGGCGACGGTGATTACGCTCATCGTCAATTCGATGGCCGCCTTCGCGCTCAGCAAATACGAGTTTCGCGGCCGCACCTTCGCGATGCTCTTGATCCTCGCCACCCTGATGGTGCCGCTCTCGGTGATCATGGTGCCGCTCTATTCGATCGTCTCGGCGCTTGGCCTCTTCAACAATCTCTGGGGGGTGATCCTGCCGACGGTCGCGACGCCGACCGGCGTCTTCATCCTGCGCCAATACATGCTGACCATCCCCGACGAGCTGATCGACGCCGCGCGCATGGACAAGGCATCGGAGTGGCAGATCTACTGGCGCATCATCCTGCCGCTGACGGCACCGGCGCTCGCTGTGCTTGCGATCTTCTCCGTCGTCTGGCGTTGGAACGACTTCCTCTGGCCGCTGATCGTGCTCTCCCGCAAGGAGCTTTATACGCTGCAGGTGGGCTTAAGCATCTATTCCGGCGAGCTGAACGTGCAGTGGCATTTCATTCTCGCCATGACGGTCGTGACCATGATCCCGGTCGTCCTGGTCTTCATCTTCCTGCAACGCTTCATCACCACCGGCATTGCCGGCACCGGACTGAAATAAGGGGGCACCCATGGGCCACATCAAGCTTACCAATGTGACCAAGTCGTTCGGCGCCGTCGACGTGCTTCATGGCATCAACCTGGATATCAAGGACGGCGAGCTCGTCGTCTTCGTCGGCCCCTCCGGCTGCGGCAAGTCCACGCTGCTGCGCATGATCGCCGGGCTGGAAAAGCCGACCGGCGGAGAACTCGCGATCGACGGCAAGGTGGTCAATGACGTGCCGGCCGCCGACCGCGGCCTCGCCATGGTCTTCCAGTCCTACGCGCTCTATCCGCATATGAGCGTGCGCCAGAACCTCGCCTTCGGCCTCGAAAACACCCGCATGCCGAAGACGGAGATCGCCGAGCGTATTGGGGAAGCCGCGCGCATGCTGGAGATCGAGCCCTATCTCGAGCGCCGGCCCGGGCAGCTTTCGGGTGGCCAGCGCCAGCGCGTCGCGATCGGCCGCGCGATCGTGCGCCGCCCCGTTGCCTTCCTGCTCGACGAGCCGCTGTCGAACCTCGACGCTGAACTGCGCGGCTCCACCCGCGCCGAGCTTGCGGCCCTTCACGCCCGGCTGTCGGCAACGATGATCTATGTGACACACGACCAGGTAGAGGCGATGACGCTCGCCGACCGCATCGTCGTCCTGCGCGCCGGCCGCATCGAGCAGATCGGCACGCCGCTCGAACTCTATAACAAGCCGGCCAACCGCTTCGTCGCCGGTTTCATCGGCTCGCCGCACATGAATTTCCTCGAAGGCACGCTGGAAGCGGCCGGCACGGGTTCGGCGGTCGCAACGCTGAAGGGCGGCCACCGGCTGCAGGTTCCGATCGCCGACGCAGCAGCTGCAGCCGGCTCGCCCATCACGCTCGGCGTCCGGCCGCAGCACATCACGCTTGATACCGGTGAAAGCGGCATTCCCGCCAAGATCCGCCTCGTCGAGGCGCTCGGTTCCGAAACCGTGCTGCATGCCGATGTCGCCGGCCAGAAGATCCTGGTCGTCGCCCCCGGTCAGCATGACCTGGCACCGGGATCGGAAATCAGGCTGTCGCTCGCGGCTGCCCCCATACATCTCTTCAACGACAAGGGGCTTCGCCTTGAACGCGCTGTTTGACCTCACAGGCAAGACCGCCCTCGTCACCGGCGCCCGTACCGGCCTCGGCCAGGGCATGGCTCTGGCGTTGGCGCGGGCCGGCGCCGATATCGCCGCCCTCGGTTCGACGCCCATGCCGGAGACGGCAGTGCTGGTACGAGAGGCGGGTGTTCGCTTTCACGAACTGACCGTCGATCTCTCCAGGCCTTTCGACGCGGCGTCGGCGATCGGCGACGTCGTGGCTGCCCTCGGCGGCATCGACATCCTCGTCAACAATGCCGGCATCATTCGCCGCGCCGACCTGCTCGACTATTCCGAGGACGACTGGGACAGCGTGCTCGACGTCAACCTGAAGGCGGCCTTTCTGCTGTCGCAGGCCGCAGCGAGACACATGGTTTCGACCGGACGCGCCGGCCGGATCGTCAATGTCGCCTCGATGCTGACCTTCCAGGGCGGCATTCGCGTGCCGGCCTATGCCGCCTCGAAGCACGGCATCGCCGGCCTCACCAAGGCGATGGCCAACGAGCTTGCGCCGTGCGGGATTACCGTCAATGCGATCGCCCCGGGCTACATGGCGACCGACAACACCGAGGCGCTGCGCAACGACCCCGATCGCAACGCCCAGATCTCCGCCCGCATTCCGATGGGGCGCTGGGGCACGCCCGACGATCTCGCGACCGCCGTGCTCTTCTTCGCAGCACCCGCCTCCGGCTATGTCACCGGAACGGTGCTGCCGGTCGATGGCGGCTGGCTCGTTCGCTAGGCGCCACCAATGTCCTTCTCCGCCGAGCGCCTGCGCACGCTTCTCGGTCTCGCTGATACGGAACTGTTCCTGGATGTCTGCGTGATGGAGGATCGTGGTTCTTACATCGTCGAGAGGCTGAGCTTTCGCACACCTCGCAACGGCGCTGAAATCCGCGGCTTTCTGACACGACCACCCGTCAACGACGGGCCTCGACCAGCGATCCTCTACGCCCATGCCCATGGCGGACGCTACGAGATCGGTGCGAACGAACTGCTTGATGGCCGGCCGGCACTGCTCAGCCCGCCCGGGCCCGTTCTCGCGGAGCACGGCTTCGTTACCCTGTGCATCGACATGCCGACGTTCGGAGAGCGCTCGATCGTAAGAGAGAGCGCCGCGACAAAGGCTGCCCTCTGGTATGGCGGAACCCTTTTCGGCCAGATGCTTTCCGAGCAGCAGGCAGCGCTCACTTGGCTTTCAATGCGTAACGACGTCGACCCCGCGCGCATCGGCATGACCGGGATCTCGATGGGCGCCACCCTTTCCTACTTCCTGGCTGCGCTCGACCCCCGGATCGCGGCAATCGCCCACCTCTGCTGCTATGCGGATTTCGCCACGCTCGTCGCAACCGGCGCTCACGATCTGCACGGCCATTATCTCACGATCCCCGGTCTGCTCGCGGAGACCTCGACTGGCGAAATCGCCGGGCTCGTTGCCCCGCGGCCACAATTGATCTGTGTGGGGCTCGACGATCCGCTGACGCCGCCACAAGCGGTGGAGCGGGCCCATGCCGCAACGCGCGCCGCCTATCGGGCGGCTGGCGCCGAGCGCAACTTATTCTTGGTTGCAGAGCCCGGCATCGGCCACGTCGAAACGCTGACCATGCGGGAGGCGGTTCTGGCCTTCCTCTCCCACCACCTCGGCACGCCAGTCAGCGGTTGAGGAAACCAACTCTTCGTGCGCGGGCGGCAAGCACGGCTTTCAGGCTTCGCGAAGGTCGATCGTGCCGACCTTCTTGCCCCACCACCACCGGTCCGATCAGGATTTTGTGATGTCGCAGTCACGATTTTTCATTCATCGAAACAACCCCTTCGAGAATCACCAGAAAGCGAGTACTCTGAGGGAACATTGCGCATGGGACGCCGTTTATTCGAATGAGCGAGCCGATAAGCAGCGATCCCCGTCTCAGCCAGCGGCCGCGGGAGAGCATGATGCAAAAGAGCGAATGCGACGTTTTTGATCTCTTCTCGGAGATCTATACCAGTGCAGCGCAAGAAGAAATCAGCCTTCAAGAATACCTCCTCGCATGTCGCGACGACAAAAGCATGTATGCCACCGCGCAAGAGCGGATGGTCACTGCCATCGGTAATCCAACCCTGATCGATACCAGCGCGGACGAGCGTCTCGGCCGCATCTTTTCAAACCGTACCGTCAAGATCTATCCATCCTTCGCCGATTTCTACGGCATGGAAGACACGATCGAGCGGATCGTCGGTTACTTCCGCTACGCTGCCCAGGGGCTCGAGGAGCGCAAACAGATCCTCTACCTGCTCGGACCGGTCGGCGGCGGCAAGTCGTCACTCGCCGAGCGGCTGAAGAAACTGATGGAGCTGCAGCCGATCTACACGCTGGCAGTCGGCGGCAAGGTCAGCCCCGTCTTCGAATCCCCCCTCGGCCTCTTTCACCCCGACCGCATGGCCGACTTGCTGGAAGACAAATACGGGATCGGCAGGCGCCGTCTGACCGGTCTGATTTCGCCCTGGGCGACGAAGCGGCTCGACGAAGTCGACGGCGATATCTCCAAGTTCAGTGTGGTCAAGCTGATGCCATCGCGGCTGCGCCAAGTGGCGATCGCGAAGACAGAACCCGGCGACGAGAACAACCAGGACGTTTCCTCGCTGGTCGGCAAGGTGGACATCCGCCAGCTTGAAAACTACAGCCAGGCCGACCCCGACGCCTATTCCTACAGCGGCGGCCTCAACCGCACGACGCAGGGGCTGCTCGAGTTCGTCGAAATGTTCAAGGCACCGATCAAGGTCCTGCATCCCTTGCTGACGGCGACCCAGGAAGGCAACTACAACGGCACTGAAAGCTTCGGAGGGTTCCCCTACCAGGGCATCGTCGTTGCGCATTCCAACGAATCGGAATGGCTGCAATTCAAGAACAACAAGAACAACGAGGCCTTCCTCGACCGCATCCTGGTCGTCAAGGTGCCCTACTGCCTGCGTGTCACCGAGGAGCGGCAGATCTACGAGAAGCTGCTGCGCGAAAGCGAGCTCACCAAGAGCCCCTGCGCGCCGGAAGTGCTGGAAAGCCTCAGCCGCTTTACCGTCTCGACCCGGCTTGCCCGCCACGAGAACTCACCGCTCTATACCAAGATGCGGGTCTATGATGGCGAGAACCTGAAGGACACCGATCCCAAGGCGAAGTCCGTTCAGGAATATCGCGACGCCGCCGGCGTCGACGAGGGTATGACCGGCATCAGCACCCGCTTTGCCTTCAAGGTGTTGTCCGAGACCTTCAACTACGACACCAAGGAGGTCGCGGCCGATCCCGTGCACCTCATGTATATCCTGGAACAGGCGATCCGCCGCGAACAGTTCCCGAAGGAGACCGAGGCGAGCTATCTCGATTTCATCAAGTCCGAGCTTGCCTCGCGCTACGCCGAATTCATCGGCCACGAAATCCAGAAGGCCTATCTCGAATCCTACAGCGAATACGGTCAGAACCTCTTCGACCGTTACATCGCCTATGCCGACGCCTGGCTGGAAGACCAGGACTTCAAGGATCCCGACACTGGGCAGATCCTCAACCGGGAGATCCTCGACAGCGAGCTGTCGCAGATCGAAAAGCCGGCCGGCATTGCCAACCCCAAGGACTTCCGCAACGAGGTTGTAAAGTTCACCCTGCGCGCCCGCGCCAAGAACCATGGGCGCAACCCCTCCTGGACGAGCTACGAGAAGCTTCGCGACGTGATCGAGAAGCGCATGTTCGGCCAGGTCGAAGACCTGCTGCCGGTCATCAGCTTCGGCTCGAAGAAGGACAGCGCCTCCGAGAAGCAGCATGCCGAATTCGTCCAGCGCATGACCGAACGCGGCTATACCGAGCGTCAGGTCCGGCGGCTGGTCGATTGGTACATGCGGGTCAACAAGGCGGGCTGACGATGCCGAAGCAGGGGATTGGTATATGCCGAATTTCATCGACCGGCGGCTCAATCCGAAGGATAAGAGCCTCGGCAACCGACAGCGTTTTCTGAAACGGGCCCGCGAGGAACTCAAGCGGGTCATCAAGGAACAAGTCAAATCCGACAGGATCATCGACGTCGATGCTGCGCACGGCGTACCGATGCCGACCGACGGTGCCAGTGAGCCGACATTCCAGCCGGCCCGCGGGAGCGGCGAACGTAACTATGTGCTTCCCGGCAACAAGCAGTTTTCGGCCGGCGACCGCCTGCCGAAGCCGGAAGCGGGTGGGGGTGGAGGCGGCAAGGGCCGCCCCGGGACCGGAGAAAGCGAAGACGACTTCCAGTTCATCCTGTCGCGCGAAGAGGTGCTGGATCTCTTCTTTGAGGATCTGGAATTGCCCGACATGGTCAAGCTCAGCCTCAAGGAAACTGTGACGTTCAAACCGCGTCGCGCAGGCTTTGCCACCGCCGGCACGCCGACCAACATCAATGTCGGGCGGACGATGCGCAACAGCTTCGGCCGGCGCATGGCGCTGCATCGGCCCAAGGAAAAGGAACTGACCGTCCTTTCCGAGGAGATCGCGCGGCTGGAGGCGGCGCCGGAGATTTCACCGAAGGACCGCCAGAGGCTCAGCGAGCTTCGCAGCGAACTGGAGAGGATCGAGCGCAAGCGGCGGCGCATTCCCTATGTCGACCCGGTCGACATCCGCTTCAACCGCTTCGAACAGCAGCCGCTGCCGAACGCCAATGCGGTGATGTTCTGCCTGATGGATGTCTCGGCCTCCATGGGCGAACGCGAAAAGGATCTCGCCAAGCGCTTCTTCGTGCTTCTGCACCTGTTCCTGAAGCGGCGCTACGAACGGATCGACATCGTCTTCATCCGCCACACGGACGAGGCCCGCGAGGTCGACGAGGAGACGTTCTTCTACAGCACCCAGAGCGGCGGCACGATCGTCTCGACCGCGCTCGAGGAGATGATCAGGATCATCGCGGACCGCTACCCCTCGCAGATCTGGAACATCTATGCCGCGCAGGCCTCCGACGGCGACAACATCATCGGCGACAGCGAGCATTGCGCAGCGCTGCTCCGGGAGAAGCTGACGAAGCTCTGCCAGTACTACGCCTATGTCGAGATCATCGACGAGCGAGAGACGGAAATCTTCGGATCGACGGACAACGGCACCGCGCTCTGGCGCGCCTATCGCACGGTGGATGGCGAGAAGTCGAATTTCCAGATGACGCGCATCGCCAAGCCCGCCGATATCTACCCGGTCTTCCGCAGGCTCTTTGCCCGGCAGCCGGCCACACGCACCCGGAAATGAGGGGACGACCGGATGGCTCGACGTGCGACTTCAGGCCTCCTGTTCCAGGGCTCGGACTGGAACTTCACGACCCTTTCGCGTGCCTATGACGCGATCGAGCAAGTCGCGCTTGAGGAAATGGGCCTCAGCGTCTACCCGAACCAGCTGGAGATCATCACCTCCGAGCAGATGCTCGACGCCTATTCCTCGGTCGGCATGCCGCTCATGTACCAGCATTGGTCCTTCGGCAAGCGCTTCGCCTATGAGGAGCACCACTATCGCAAGGGGCACCGCGGCCTCGCCTATGAGCTGGTGATCAATTCCAATCCCTGCATTACCTATCTCATGGAAGAAAACACGATGGCGATGCAGGCGCTGGTCACGGCGCATGCCGCGTTCGGCCACAATCATTTTTTCAAGAACAACTACCTCTTCCGCCAGTGGACCGATGCCGGCGCGATCCTGAGCTACATGGATTTCGCCAAGAAGTACGTGACCAAATGCGAGGAGCGGCACGGCACCGCCGCCGTCGAGGCGATCCTCGATTCGGCCCATGCGCTGATGGACCAGGGCGTCTTCCGCTATCGCCGGCCGCCGCGGCTCTCCTCCGAAAAGGTTCGGGAACGGGCGCGGGAACGGCTGGAATATGAGGAACAGACCTATAGCGATCTCTGGCGAACGCTGCCGCAGACGGCCGAGAGCCACGACCCGGCCGAAGCCGAGCGAGACGCTTCCGAGCGCAAGAAGGTGCTCAACCTGCCGGAAGAGAACCTGCTCTATTTTCTCGAGAAACACAGCCTGATCCTGGAGCCGTGGCAGCGGGAATTGCTCCGGATCGTTCGGGTCATCGCGCAATATTTCTACCCGCAGCGGCAGACGAAGGTGATGAACGAGGGCTGCGCGACCTTCGTCCACTACACCATCATCAACCGGCTCTACGACCAGGGCCGGATTGGCGAGGGCCACATGCTGGAACTCTTGCAGAGCCACTCCAACGTCGTCTTCCAGCCGGATTTCGACGACCGGCGCTATCCCGGCATCAACCCCTATGCGCTCGGCTTTGCAATGATGCAGGACATCCAGCGGATCGCCACCGAGCCGACGGCCGAGGACCGCGACTGGTTTCCGTCCTTTGCCGGCAACGGTGACTGGATGGAGACGCTGCGCGATGCCTGGGCCAACCACCGCGACGAATCCTTCATTCTGCAGTATCTGAGCCCGGCCGTGATGCGCAAATTCCGGCTGTTCCACCTCGCGGACCGCGCTTCCGAGCGTTTTGTCGAGGTCGCGTCGATCCACAACGAACGCGGCTATTCGGCCGTTCGCTCGGCGCTTTCCAACAGCTACGACGTCGCCGCCAACCAGCCTGATATTCAGGTGATGGACGTCGATCTGCTGGGGGACCGGCACCTTCGATTGCAGCACAACATCAAGAGCGGCATCGTGCTCGAAGAGGGCAGCCGTAACGCGACATTGCGTCATGTGCGCCACCTCTGGGGCTACGAAGTCAGCCTCGCCGGCGTCGACCCGCAAACCGGCCGCACAGTGTATGAATATTCGACGGCAAAGGATGGCTGAGCAAGACGCGAGCGGGCTGCCTCTTCCCGTTAATGCCGGCAAGGGCGGCGCCTTGGTTGGGCACAAACGGGCATCACAAGAATTCAGGGCAGACATTAGAATTATTTGGCCTTATGGCTGCATCAAGCACGTGCGCGCTGCGCCGCGAGGCGGAACCCCGAGTCTACTCCTCAAGGAAAAGATCTTCCGTTTCAGCCGGCGAGCGCTTCCTGTGCCGGAGGCGGTGGCAAGGCCGCTGCCTGCTGAGCCGCCGCAGCAGCCAGCCATTCGCTGAACGCCTGCATCGCCGGCGTGACCGGACGTGATTTCAGCCGCGTCAGCCAGTAGCTACCCATCGAGGTGTGGACGTCGAAAGGCTGTCGGATCGTGCCGTTCGACAGCAACCGCGAGAACATCAGTGGGGGCGCGAGTGCCACGCCAATCCCCTGGGCTGCAGCCTCCATCATCGCCAGCGAACTATCGAAGACGATGCCCTTCAGCAGCGGCGCCGGATAGGCAATGCCGGCCGCTTCGAACCAGTTCACCCATTCGTCGGCCCGGTAGGACCTGAGCAGCGTTTCGTTCAGGAGATCGGCGGGCGTCTTCAGCCGATCGGCGATCTCGGGAATGCAGAGCACGGAAAGCGGCGCCTCGAAGAGCCGCGTCGCCTCGATATTATGCCAGGAGCCGCCGCCGAAGCGGATGGCGAAATCCAGGCCTTCCGCGGCCATGTCGACCCGGTTGTTGTTGGTCGAAAGGCGGACATCGATGAACGGGTATTTGGCCTGGAAGTCGGCAAGCCGCGGCAACAGCCAGCCGACGGCAAAGGTGCCGACGGCGCCGATCATCAGCACTTCGCGAATGTGGCCGGCCTCGAAGCGCTCAAGCATATCCGCCATCCGATCGAAAGAATCCCGCAAGACCGGCAACAACGCCTCGCCCTCAGCCGTGATCATCAGTCCGCGCGGCAATCGCTTGAACAGGGTGACGTTCAGCCGGCTTTCGAGCAGTTTGACCTGGTGGCTCACCGCAGCCTGCGTTACGCAGAGTTCGATCGCCGCGCGGGTGAAGCTCAAATGCCGCGCCGATGCCTCGAAGGCGCGCAGCGCATTGAGCGGAAGATATGGCCTGACCATGTATGCCCTAACTCATCTAATGGGTCTCGCAAATAAACGTGGTTTGTTGCTCCGGCACAATCCCTTTACGGTGAACTCCATCGGCTGACGCGGCTGTAGCTCGGCAGCATCAGCTCAGGAAGGTGCGGCCGATTGCGCCGCTTACGGGGATCGATCCCATGCGCCGTTTCGCCTACAGCGCCGCGCGTCTTAGCAGACGCGCAAAGGTCGCTGTAGAACTGCATGTCTTCGTCCTCAAATCGATGTCGATTTAAGGAGACATGCAGTCGCCATAGCGCCCGCTCGCATCGTCTCCGCCGCCGACATCACGCATGCCGGCGAAGCCAAATGCCGTTCCAAGACAGGCCGCGAGCCGCACGGACATCCGTGCCGGCCAGGCTATCTATTATCCCAAAGGTCCGTTCCGCCCTTATGAAGTTCATCGCAAACCTGCTTGGTACATCCCTCAATCTCGTAACCGTCGTCGCACTCGCGGCGGCCACGGTCGTCGCAGCGTTGACGCGAAACCTGCCCGATCACCGCACGCTCGCGAACTGGGAACCGGCAGTCACCACCCGCCTCTATGCCGGCGACGGCACGATGGTCGGAGAACTCGCGCGCGAACGCCGGCTGTTCCTGCCGATCGGCGCGATCCCCGCCCGCATCCGCCAGGCATTCCTTTCGGCCGAGGACAAGAATTTCTACGCCCATCCCGGGATCGACGTTGCGAGCATCGGCACGGCACTTCTGTCCAATCTCGCCAATTACGGTTCCGGCCGTCGCATGATCGGCGGCTCGACGATCACGCAGCAGATCGCCAAGAATTTTCTCCTGTCTTCCGACCGGACGGTGGAGCGGAAGCTGCGCGAAGCGATCCTTTCGCTGCGGATCGACCAGACCTATTCCAAGGACCGTATTCTCGAACTCTATCTCAACGACATCTATCTCGGGCGCGGCGCCTATGGCGTGGCACAGGCGGCGCTCACCTATTTCGACAAGCCGGTGAGCGAGCTCTCGGTTTCTGAGGCCGCCTTCCTCGCCGCCCTCCCGAAGGCGCCCAACAATTACAATCCCGATCGCCAGGCGGAGCGCGCAATGGGGCGCCGCAACTGGGTCATCGACCAGATGCGCCAGAACGGCTTTGTCGACGCAGCGGCGGCTGCCCAGGCGGCGGCAGCTCCTCTCGGCGTCGATCGGCGCACGCCATCGCCCGCCGTCGCCGCTGCCGACTACTTCACCGAAGAAGTCCGCCGCCAGCTCAACACCCAGTATGGCGAGGCTGCACTCTACACCGCCGGCTTTTCGGTGCGCACCACGCTCGATCCGCGGCTGCAGGAAGCTGCGATGAAAGCGTTACGCAAGGGCCTCGTCGCCTATGACCAGGCGAAAGGCTACCGCGGCCCGGTCGCCAGAATATCCTCGATCAAGGACTGGCCTTCGGCGCTCGCCAAGCTCCGGCCGCTTTCCGACGTGCCGGAATGGCGGCTGGGCGTGGTGCTCGCCGCCGGGAAGGCCGACGCGGAAATCGGTCTCCGCCCGGAGTCCACGGCGTCAAACGGGATCACCCCGGCAGAGACCATAGGCCTTGACCGGAAAGGCGCCACCTGGGCGCTCTGCCGCTCGGCCAAGGGAAAGCACAACTGTGCCGCAGGCATCGATGGCGTTCTGACGCCCGGCGATGTCGTCTATGTGGAGAAGCAGGAGGACGGCTATGTCCTGCGGCAGCCGCCGCTCGTTCAGGGCGCTCTCGTTTCCATGGATCCGAACACCGGTCGCGTGCTCGCAGTCGCCGGCGGCTTTTCCTACGTACAGTCGGAATTCAACCGCGCGACGCAGGCCTATCGCCAGCCCGGCTCATCCTTCAAGCCCTTCGTCTATGCCGCCGCTCTCGACAACGGCTATGCGCCGACGACGCTGGTGATGGATGCGCCGATCGCCCTTGCCGACGGTGCCGGCAGGACATGGAAGCCGAAGAACTACGACGGGCGCTTCAGCGGTCCTTCCACCTTGCGCGTCGGGCTGGAAAACAGTCGCAACCTGATGACCGTGCGTCTCGCCCGGCATCTCGGCATGGATCTCGTGGCAGATTACGGCAAGCGCTTCGGCATCTATGACGAGCTCAAACCCTATCTGCCGATGTCGCTCGGCGCCGGCGAGACGACGCTGTTGCGGCTGGTCTCCGCTTATGCGGTCATCGCCAATGGCGGCAAGGCGGTCACGCCCTCGATGGTCGACCGCATCCAGGATCGCTACGGCCGCACGATCTTTCGCCACGACCAGCGCCGCTGCGACGATTGCAACGGCGCCGACTGGACCGGCCAGGAAGAGCCTGTGCCGGTCGACGATCGCGACTATGTGCTCGACCCGATGACCGCCTATCAGGTGACCTCGATGCTGCGCGGTGTCGTGGAGCGCGGCACCGCCAGGAATGTCGGCTCGCTCGGCGTGCCGATCGCCGGCAAGACCGGAACCACCAATGACGAAAAGGACGTCTGGTTCGTCGGCTTCACCCCGAACATCGTCACCGGCGTTTTCCTTGGCTACGACACGCCGAAGCCGATGGGCTATGGTGAAACCGGCGGCGGTCTCGCCGCACCCATCTTCATCGATTTCATGAAGATAGCCCTTCAAGGGCGTCCGGCGGCCGATTTCCACGCGCCACCAGGCATGATGCTGGAGGCGATCGACAGGAAGAGCGGCCAGCCTGTGCCCGAGGGCACGCCCGGGGCCATTGTCGAATCCTTCAAGCCAGGGACGGCCCCCTGCATGAGCGGGTGCGCCGTCATCGACGGTTTCGAAACGGCGAGCACGTCGGCCACCGCCGACCCAGACCTCTCCCCGGAACTGCGTGAAAAGCTGCTCACCAACGGCAACGGGCTCTATTGATATGGTACGTCAGGTTCAGTCCCGCCCGGATCGTCGTGGCCGGCTCCTCTTTGTCATCGGCGCCTTCGCGCTGGTCTTCGGCCTCATGCTCGCGCGCCTCGTCCAGCTTGGCGTCGCGGACTATGAGCGGACCGGCTACATACCGCCGCCGCCGAGCCTTGGCCGCCCGTCGATCCTCGACCGGAACGGCAATCTGCTGGCAATCGATGTGCCGAGTTCCGGGCTTTATGCCGAACCACGGCTGATCGTCGATGTCGACGAGGCCGTCGAGAAGCTGACCGCGATCTTCCCTGACATCGACGGGCGCGATCTCTACCGACGGCTGAAGAGCGGCGCAGCCTTTGCCTGGATCAAGCGTCAGGTAACGCCGGCGGAGGAACAGGCCGTCTGGAACGCCGGCATTCCCGCTATCGGCTTCCAGCGCGAGAAGCAGCGCTTTTATCCCAACGGATCGCTCGCCGCCCATGTGCTCGGCACCGTCGACATCGACAATATCGGCATTGCCGGTATCGAGAGATGGATCGAGGGACAGGGTCTGGAGGTCCTGCGCCAAAGCGGCATGGATCTCTCCCACCGCAATCTCGAGCCGGTGAGTGTCACGCTCGACATCCGCATCCAGCACGCGCTCGAGACCGAGCTGCGCAAGGCGATCGCCAAGTTCAGCGCCAAGGCGGGCGCCGGGCTGGTGCTTGATGTCACCAATGGCGAGATCCTGGCGCTCGTTTCCTATCCCGATTTCGACCCGAATCTGCCTGTCGATGCGCTGAAGCCCGATCGCATCAACCGCATCGCCGCCGCCACCTTCGAGATGGGCTCGACCTTCAAGGCGCTGACGACGGCGATGGCGCTCGACTCGGGCCAGTTCACCCTTCGCTCCGTCATCGACGCGAGCAGGCCGCTCGCCTTCGGCCGTTTCCGCATCAACGACTATCGCGGCCAGTATCGGCCGCTGACGCTGCCCGAAGCCTTCATCTACTCCTCCAATATTTCGATGGCGAAGATGGCGATTGCCGTTGGTCCGGAAAATCTGCGGACGTTCCTGACGCGGTTCGGGCAGATGTCGCGGCTGACGACCGAACTGCCGGAAAGCGCCCATCCGCAATTGCCGCGGCGTTGGGGCGAGATCGATACGGCAACCGCCTCCTACGGTCACGGTATCGCCGTCACGCCGCTGCAGGCGAGTATCGCAGTTGCGGCGCTCGTCAATGGCGGCCGTCTCATAAGGCCGACGCTGATCAAGGGCGCACCGCTCGAAAATCGCCTGCTGGCCCGCGACCTGATCAAGCCGGAGACCGGCGAGGCGCTGCGTTATCTGCTGCGGCTCAATGCCAAGACCGGCTCGGCGAAACGGGCCGAGGTCAAAGGCTATTTCATCGGCGGCAAGACCGGCACGGCCGAGAAGGTCGTCGGCGGCCGTTACTCCAAGGAACTCAACATCACGTCCTTCATGGGCATCGTCCCGGTGGATAACCCGCGTTATCTCCTGCTCACCTTGCTCGATGAGCCGAAGGGCCTGCCGGAAACCTATGGTTTCCGCACCTCGGGTTGGAACGCAACGCCGCTCGGCGGCGCGGTCTTCGAGCGCATCCTGCCGATGCTGGCGCTGATGCCCGATTTCGAGATCGCCGATGTCAGCTTTCCCGATATCAGCAGCCAAGGGGCCTTTGGCTCACAGCTCTTTCCGTCGTCGACGAGCAAGGGCGAACGCAACAGCCGTCCCATCGACGGCGCACTCTGACGCGCGCCTTGCCTGAACGCAGCAACGCCCCCGTGGCTTCCACGAGGGCGTGTGCATGCGCGAACAAAGGTTAGCTAATGCTTACCTTTCGATCATGCGGTTCCAGCGCTTGTTCCATTCCTGCCGGTTCTGGTTAATTGCATCCCAATCGAGAACCTTGGCGGTCTGCATGTTGGTCTTGAAGGTCGCAAGCTTCGCGTTCGCCGCATCCGTACCAGCCTTGGCATTGATGTTCGACGGGATGATGTTGCCGTTGTCGAGCGCCAGGCTCTGCGCCTCGGCCGAAAGCAGGTAGTGGGCGAGCTTCTGGCTGAGTTCCGGCTCGCTGTTGTTGGCGATCACGCATTCGGTGACGGCGAGCACCACGGAGCCTTCCTTGGGCTGGGCGTATTCGACCGGAATACCCTTGTCCTTCAGATTGTTGACGGCCGTCGGCGTCAGCGGGAAGATCGCCGCCTCGCCCGTCTGCACCATCTCGGAGATCTTGGCCGAACTCGGGATGAACTCGATGACGTTCTTGCCGATCGTATCGGAGAACTTCTCGAAGCCGGGCTCGACATTGGTCTCGTCACCGCCCTGGATGCGGTTGAACATCAGGAAGGCGTGCAGGCCGAAGCTCGATGCGGAAGCCGATTGGAAGACGACGGCGTTTTCGAACTTCGGATCGGCCATGTCCATCCATGAGGTCGGCGCCGGCCAACCCTTCTCGTCGAAGAGCTTCTTGTTGTAGGCAAGCCCGGTCATGCCCATGTCGACGCCGATCGCCATGTCGTCTTTCAGGCGCGCGGACGGCTGGATCTGGTCGAGCACCGGATCGGCGGCTATTTTCTGGCAGAGGCCGCCGCCGATGGCGCGCACCATCACGCCGTCGTCGAGCAGCATGACATGCATCTGCGGATTGTCCTTGGCGGCCGTCGCCTTAGCGAGGATATCGGCGGAGGTGCCGGGCACGACGACGACCTTGACGTCGTTCGCCTTCTCGAAGGGCGGCAGAACGTGTTCGGTATAGGCACGCTCGAAGTTGCCGCCGTTCATGCCGATATAGAGCGTCTTGGTTTCCGCCGACGCGGCATTCTGCTGCAGGACAAAGGCCAGCAATGCGAGGGCCGTGGTTTTGGTAAGCCGTTGGTCGATCATGGTATTCCCCTTTCTGTTTACAACGAGGCTGCAGTTTCGACCGCCACCTTGCGGAAGCGGCCAATGGAAAAGGCGTCGATGGGCGTGGTGCTGTGGCCGTCGGTGACGAGCTCTGCGAGCACCTCGCCGACGGCGGGCGCGGTCTGGAACCCAGCGCCGCAGAAGCCGAAGGCGTGGAAAAGGCCAGATGTCGTTTCGCTCGGGCCGATCACCGGGTTGCCGTCGGGCATCTCCGCCTCGGTGCCGGACCAGAAACGAATGACCTGGGCGTGCGCCAGATGCGGAAAGAGCGCGATTGCGCGTTGCATCACCGAGGACGCAGCAGTCACCGACGGGCGCGAATAGTCCGGATCGCCCAGTGGCAGGCCGCGGCCGCCGCCCATGACGTAATTGCCACGGGCCACCTGCCGGCCATAGAAGCTGCCGCCCTGCTCGCCCATGCTGACAGGCAGCCGCAGCGGCAAAGGCTCGGTGACCACCATCGATGGATAGATCCGCGTCAGCGGCACAATCTCTCCGAACTGGGCGGCAAAGCGATCGGACCAGGCGCCGGCGCTGTTGACCAGCTGCCGGCAAAGGATCTCGATACCGTCGCCGGCAAGAATGGCAAAGCCGTTGCCCGTCGTTGTGACCTCGCGCACCGGTGTCTGCTCAAGCACGGTGACACCGGCACGTTCGGCCGCCCTTGCAAAGGCGGGTGCCACCAGCCGCGGATTGGCATGGCCGTCATCGGGGCAGAGCGAAGCGCCGACCGCCTTCGCCGAAAGCCAGGGAAACCGCTCAGTCAACGCTGATCCGGCGACGAGTTCGAGGCCGAGGCCGTAGTCCCTCACGGTCTCGGCATAGGCTTCGAGCTTGGCGAAATCCTTCTCGGTGCGGGCAAGCTTCAGATGGCCGGAGCGGACATATTCGGCATCGATGCCGATCATTGCCTTCAGTTGCGGCCAGATGCGGTGCGACCGCTGCGAAAGCGGCAATTGCTCCGGAGGGCGACCCTGCCGGCGCACGCCGCCATAGTTCACCCCGCTTGCCTGGGCGCCGCAATAACCTTTGTCGAGCAGCGCGACAGAGAGCCCGGCCTTGCGCATGGCGAGGGCTGCGGAGCTGCCGACCAGCCCGCCGCCGATGATCGCGACGTCGACGGAGATGCGCCGGCTCATGAGCGGGTCTCCGTTTCGACACCAGCGCCGAAACCGAGCGGGATCGGCTTGACCGGCGCCTGGGCGCGTAGACGGCCGACCGCGCCGGCGGAGGTGCCGCATGCAGCACTCAGGAGCTCGGCCGTAGCAGCAGAGCACATCCGCCCCTGGCAACGGCCCATGCCAACGCGGCTCAACGCCTTCAGGCGGTTGATCTCGGTGACGGACCCATTCGCAATAGAGCGGCGCCCTTCGGCGATGGTGATCTCCTCGCAACGGCAGAGCATCGTCTCCTCCGGTACGGTCTCGAACCAATCGTCCGGGAAGGGAAATGCGCGTTCGAGGATGTCGCGCTGACGCAGGATCGCGTCACGCGCGGCCACCAGGCGGGTCGTATCCGCCGATCTTTGACCCATGTCCTGAAGCAGGGCGGCAGCCGCGAGCTCGCCAGAGATTTCCGCTGCATCCGCACCGGCAATGCCGCTGCCGTCGCCGGCAACATAGACGTCCGGCCGGCTCGTGCGCCCCATGGTGTCGCGCTCCGGCAGCCAGACGCGGTCGCGCTCGTTGAAGCGGAAGCGGCAGCCGGCAAGATCGGCAAGCTGGGTTTCCGGCCGGAGCGCAAAGCCGTAGGCGAGCGCGTCGCAGGCAATCGTCTCGACGACATCGCCCTTGAGCGTCCGTCGACGGAAACGCAGACCTTCGACGCGGCCCTTGCCGAGAACCGCCTCGGGCCTGACGCCACAGCGGATCTTCACGCCGGCAAGCTGGAGCTGCAGCCCGTAGAAGAGACCGAGCGCGACAATGCGCGGTGCATGAACGGCAAGCGAAAGCAGGTGGCGTTTCGACGCGAGGGGTGCAGTATCGAGCACCGCTTGTACTCGCGCACCGGCCTTCATGTATTGCCAGGCAACGAGATAGAGCAGCGGCCCGGACCCCATGAAGACGACGCGATCGCCGATCGTGCAGCCTTGGGCCTTCAATGCGGTCTGCGATGCGCCGAGCGTATAGACACCTGGCGTCGTCCACCCTGGGAACGGCAGCACGCGATCGGTCGCGCCGGTGCAGAGGATCAACTGCGAGAAGCCGATCTGCCGGTGGACACCGCCTGAGAGAATATCGAGCTGGTTGCGACGTTCGGGTGCCGAAATATTCCAGACGAGCGTTTCGGGCTGATAGTCAATTTCGGGCAGCAGCGCCTCGAAGGTCTCGTGCAGTTTCTTCGCCCTGCCGGCTTCCGAACCATAGCGGCTCTGGTAGGAGCGCCCGTCGTCGATCAGCGGACGGCGATAGATCTGGCCGCCGGCGCGCTGGCCTTCGTCGAGCACGATCGGCCTGAGGCCGGCGCGGACGAGGCGCTCGGCAGCACGAATGCCAGCGGGGCCTGCACCGACGATAACCGGCTGCAACGGCTCACTCATGGGCGACCTCCGCCATGGCGCCGAGATCGGTGATAAAAGCCATGCCCGGCTGCAACGCCGTGCTGCAGGCCCTGACCCGGCTGCCATTCGCCAACATCACGTAGCAATCCTGGCAGGCGCCGATCAGGCAGAAACCGGCCCGGTCCTCTCCGGTGAATTCGCTCTGACGCAGACGGCCACTGACGGAGAGGATCGCCGTCAGCACCGTGTCGCCGCGTCGCCCGCTTTCCGCCGCGCCGTTCAGCGTGAAGGGCACAGGTGTCTCGTCCAGGCGGTAGCGCCGCCGGAATTGTGCATGCATCGACATCGGATCTCAGCCCTTGCCCACCAGCAGCCGATCGAGACCGAACAGGCGATCGAGAATGATCATGGTGACGGTGGCAAGCGCGATCATCAGCGTCGAAACGGCCGCCATCATCGGGTCGATGGATTCGCTGGCATACATGTACATGCGCACTGGCAGCGTCACGGTCGACGGCGAGGTCACGAAGATCGACATCGTCAACTCGTCGAAGCTGTTGATGAAGGCGAGCAGCCAGCCGCCGCTGATGCCCGGCAGCATGAGCGGCATGGTGATCCGGCGAAACACCGTCCATTCGGCGGCACCCAGCGTGCGCGCCGCATTCTCGGCATTGCGGTCCATACTGGTCAGCGACGCGAGGATCAGCCGCAGCGTATAGGGGGTGACGACGATCGCATGGGTGGCGACCAGCCAGCCGAAGGATCCGCCCATGCCCATCAGCGAGAAGAGACGCAGGAAGGCAACGCCGAGAACCAGGTGAGGGATGATCAGCGGCGACAGGAACAAGGCATTCAGCGCCTCGCGGCCGCGGAACTCGTAGCGGGTGATCGCCAGCGCCGCCGGCACCGCAAACACGGTGGAGATGGTCGCCGAAAGCAGTGCCAGCCGGACGCTGTTGCCGAAGGATGACATGAAGTCGGCGTGATGGAAGACCGCCTCGAACCAGCGCAGCGAGAGCCCGTTCCAGGGCATCGTCAGCGTGTTCTCCGGCGTAAAGGCGACCAGGCAGACCACAACCATCGGCGCCAACATGAAGACGACGACGAGGCTATGGAAAACGAGAGCAATGGGGCCGTTCCTCTGCATGGCTTCAACCCAGCTTGCGCTTCGCCTGCCGCTCGATGAGGCGGTTATAGGCAAGCATAATCACGAGATTGGCGACGAGGACGATGATCGCGATGGTCGCGCCGAGCGGCCAGTTGAGCTCGATCAGGAACTCGTCGTAGACGAGCGTCGCCGCCATTTTCAGCCGCCGGCCGCCAAGCAGGCCTGGAATGGCAAAGGAACTTGCCGACAGCGCAAAGACGATCAGGCTGCCCGAGAGGATGCCGAGCGCCGCCTGCGGGAAGACGATGCGGCGAAGGGCCGTGAAGCGCGAGGCGCCGAGGGTGAGCGCTGCCGCCTCCACCGTCGGATCGAGCTTCTGCAGAACCGTCCAGACGGGAATCACCATGAACGGCAGCATGATGTGCACGAGACCGATGACGATCGCCGTCTCGGTGTAGAGAAGCTGGACCGGGTCGATGCCAACAATGGCAAGTGCGCTGTTCACGAAGCCGTTCTTGCCGAGCAGCATGCTCCAGCCGAAGGTGCGCACCACCACGGAGACAAGCAGCGGGCCGATGATCACAAGGAGGAATATCGAGCGCCAGGGCTTGCGCATGTTCGAGAGGACGTAGGCCTCCGGCACGCCGATCAGCGCGGTGATGACCGTCGTCAACAGCGCCAGACGCAGCGTGCGCCAGAAGGTCGAGAGATAATACTCGTCCTGCAGCACCGTCAGGTAATTGGCGAAGGTGAAGTCGCTCTTTATGCCGGCCGTATAGTCGTAGCTGTTGAAGGAAAGAATGACCGTCAAGAGCAGCGGCAAGAGGACGAGGCCGACGAAGAACAGGGTCGTCGGCCCGGAGAGGGCGAGGGGCGCGAGCAGGCGCGGCTTGATGGCGGAGGTGGCGGCGCTCATCAGTTCGCCGCTCCGGCCAGCACACGACAATCGGCGTTCTGCCAGGCGAGCCCAACGGTTTCACCTTCCATCGGCGGCGGCGCGCCGAGATTGGGAACCGCAACGGCCAGGACGCCCGCCGGCGTCTCGGCGCTGACCAGCCATTGGCTGCCCATGAAATAGCGCGTCGTCACCTTGCCCTGGATCTGGCCGTCCGCCGGTTCCGTCAGCCGCAGCTTTTCCGGGCGGATGAAGACCGAGACCTTGCCGTCCGGTTCACGGCGATCGGTGTTGAAGCGGATCGGCGTGTTGTCGATGCTGATCGACGCGCCCTTGCCGTTGAAGGCCGCGGTCGCGCGGAGAAAATTGGACTTGCCGACGAAGGACGAGATGAAGTCGTTGCGCGGATGCTCGTAGAGCTCATAGGGCGTGTCGACCTGGGTGATGCGCCCCTTTTCCATGACCACGACGCGGTCGCTGATCGACAGTGCTTCCGCCTGGTCATGGGTCACCATGATCGTGGTGATGCCGACGGTCTGCTGGATGCGGCGCAGTTCGAACTGCATCTCTTCGCGAAGCTGCGCGTCGAGGTTCGAAAGCGGCTCGTCGAGCAAGAGCACCGGCGGATTGATGACGAGCGCACGGGCGATCGCGACACGCTGGCGCTGACCGCCGGACATCTCACGCGGGTAGCGATCGGCAAGGGCCGAGAGGTGAACGAGCGCAAGGATTTCCTTGATGCGCTTGTCGCGGTCCGCCTTTGCGACCTTGCGCATCTCCAAGCCGAAGGAGACGTTCTGGGCGACGGTCATGTGCGGGAAAAGCGCGTAGCTCTGGAAAACGACGCCGAGTTCGCGCTGCGGCGGCGGCAGGTGGGTGATGTCGCGCCCGCCCATGGTGATGGTGCCGGCGGAGGGCCGCACGAGCCCGGTGATCATCTGCAGGGTCGTCGTCTTGCCGCAACCGGACGGGCCGAGCAGCGAGATGAACTCGCCCTTTTCGACCGCCAGATCGAAATCGTGAACGGCCGCAACCGATCCATAGAACTTGGAGACCTTCTCGAGGTTCAGGAAACTCATGCTCACTCTCCCGTGGGTCGCTGCCCCCTGGGATCGCCTGCCCCGTTTTTCTTGTCGGCGATCCCGGCGGCGACGACACGTCGTCAACCATCAAACCTCATCTCAGGCGATGCGATTTCCGCCGGACGCAACCGCGACGACAAAGGCGCGATTTCGCGATCGGGATAGCCTCCCGGCTATCCACGTTGTGGCGCATCCATCCCTTAGGAAAGGCTTGTGAATTAACTCCAGGAATTTGACGAAAAACACAAATTCAATTTTCTATTTCGGAATTTTTTGTTAGAAAAATCCGATATACGGAATCTTATCATGTGAATTTTGAAAGATTTGCGCGCATGTCGGAATCAGAGAATGCAGGAAGCTCCAGCCTTTCCAAAGCGATCCACATCCTGAAAGATCTCGCGGAGAACGCGACGGAGGGTGTGCGGGTGATCGATCTCGCGCGCAGGCTGAATCTCACCCAGCCGTCGGCGCACCGGCTGCTGAAGAGCCTGATCGCCGAAGGGCTCGTCGAGCAGATGCCGGAAGGAAAATCCTATCGTCTGTCGTTGGAGTTCTTCTCGATCGCGTCGCAGGCGCGAAGGCGCGAAGGCATTCTCGACATCGCCCGCCCATCGCTTCTCAGGCTCTCGGCCACCTTCAACGACACCGTCTTCCTGCTGGTGCGCAGCAATTTCGACGCGATCTGCCTCGACCGGGTCGAAGGCCCTTTCCCGATCCGCTCCTTTACCGGCGACATAGGCGGCAAGGTGCCGCTCGGCATCGGCCAGGGCAGCATCGCCATTCTCGCCCACCTGCCGGAAGAAGAGCGGGAAGCGATCATCAAGTTCAACATGCCGCGCATCATGGACCGGGCCGCGATCGACGAGGTGGACCTGCGCATCAAGATCGAGGAGGTCAGGCGGATCGGTGCCGCGCAGATGAACTTCGAAATGATCGAGGGCATGGCCGGTCTCGGCGTGCCTGTGCTCGACCGCAACGGCATTGCAGTTGCTTCCTTAAGCATCGGCACGCTGGCATCGCGCCTGACGGAAACGCGAAGCGGCACCATCACCGATCTCTTGAAGGCCGAGGCGCAGGCCATCAGCAGCAAGCTCAACCCCTTCGACCCGACACTGCGCTATCCGGCCTCCGCCTTGCGCGCCGCGCAGAAGAACTGAGAGACGCACACGTCGCAGCGCAGCGACAGCTCACGCCTCCAGGAAGGCGCGGGCGAAGCCCGGCTCGGTCACCTCGATCGAGCCATCCGGAAGCTTCAGGAAGCGCTCGATCGCGGTGCCGTAGGTTCGCATCCAGCCATCGAGCATCGCCGCCGCGCCATCGAGATCGCCGGCCTCGTAACGTTGCAGCGCCTTGTACATCACCTTGGCGACGCTCACGCGCAGTTGCAGCAGCATCAAGGCTGCGGCTTCCGGATCGGGCGCATCAAGCGTCCCCTCCTCATGCCCGCGCCGCAGCATCTCGGCGACCAGGGGTATGCTCACCGCCAGCAGAGCCTCATCAATGCGGTGGTAGAGAGCGACGTTTTCGGGCTTGAAAAGCGCGTTGAAGGTGTTCTTCAACTGCGGCGCCATGTCGATCTTCGTCCGCCGCGAGCCGGCGAAAAGCGCGTTCAACTGCCCGACGGCGTCGAGCGACGGGTCTTCGACGAGCGGCTGGAGTTCCTCTAGGTTTCGCCGCGCCATCCGGGTCGCGACGGCCTCCAGCAGCGCCTCCTTGGAGACGAAGTAGTGATAGAAGGCGCCCTTCGAGACGTTCGCCTCACGGATGACGTCGTTGACCGTTGTGTTCTCGTAGCCGTGCTGGAAGAACAGCCGCTCGGCACAATCGATCAGCTCGTTCGATCGGACTTCCGGCGATTTTTTCGTTCTGACCATAAGCACTCCCAGAACAGCGGCTTAGCACGGGTTCACAGCGCGGTCCACGACGCTCCGGATGGCAAGGGTAACACGCATCCTTGAAACAAACCGACCGTCGGTCTATTTATACAGAACGGACTGGAAGCATTCAAGGAGCGTCTCGTGCAGCTGGCTCGTTTTGCAATCGGAGGGGCGATTATCGTCGCCATCGGCGCGGCGGTTTCCTGGTATCTGTTTCGCCCGGTTCCCGTGTCCATCATTGCGCCAAAGCGCGGGGACGCGGCGGAGATCATCTATGCGGATGGCGTCGTGGAGCCCCGCACCTGGGCGAAAGTCACACCGACGGTCGCCGAACGGATCGTCGAACAATGCAATTGCGAAGGTGAACGTGTCGCCAAGGGCGACGTGCTCGCCCGCCTCGACGACACCGAGGCACGGGCAGCACTCGGCGAACTCCAGGCACGGCTGACGCTGGCGCAGGAGGAGTACCGGCGCAAATTGGCGCTCTCCGAACGCAGCACGATCAGCGAACAGGAAGTCGACCGGGCACGCAGCGAACTCGGCCAGCTCGAGGCCCTCGTGGCTGGCCGTCAGGCGCGGCTCGCGACCTATGTGCTGCGCGCGCCGAGCACCGGCCAGGTGCTCAGGCAGGACGGCGAGATCGGCGAAGTCGCGGATCTCGGCACGGTACTCTTCTGGGTCGGGGAACCGAAACCGCTGATCGTCACGGCCGACGTCAACGAAGAGGATATTCCGCGCGTCGAAGTCGGTCAGCGCGCGTTGTTGCGATCGGATGCCTTCCCCAACCAGAAACTGGAGGCGACGGTCGACAGCATCACCCCCAAGGGCGACCCGGTGACGAAGACCTATCGCGTCCGCTTCCGCCTGCCCGACGGCACGCCGCTTCGGATCGGCATGTCGACCGACGTCAACATCGTCGTGCGGGTGTCGCATGGTGCCTTGATCCTCCCGACCGTGGCGCTTGAGGGGACAAAGGCTGCGGTGATCGACGGCAATCATGCCAGTATCCGGGAATTGAAAACGGGCATACGTGGCGCCGACGGCGTCGAGGTTCTCTCCGGTCTGGAAGATGGTGCGCGCGTCGTCTCCCCCTTCCCGACCGACCTTGCCGATGGCACGCGCGTCAAGGTCACGCCTGTGCCAGGAACATGAGCTCGCCATGCGCCTCATCCTCGACCTTGCACTGACCCACATCTCCGGCCGCGGCCGGCAGACGATCGTCGCGATGCTGGGCGTTGCGGTCGGCGTTGGGTTCTCCATCGCCATGGCGGCTTTGATGCAGGGCGGCCAGGACGATTTCGTCCGCCAGCTCGTCGACACCATGCCGCATGTCCAGGTGACCGACGAGCAGCGGACGGCGCGGCGGCAACCGGCAGAAGACCTGTTCGACGCAGCGGCCATTTCCGGCCTCAGGCCACGCGACGATCGGCGCGGCATCATCAACCCCACCGCAGCACTCTCCTGGCTCGATGGCTGGATCCCGGGCCGCTTTGCCGCCACCCTCAAGGCACAAGGCGTCATTCGCTATTCCGGCCAGGAGGTCGGTGCTGCCGTCATCGGCATCGATCCGCAGGCGGAACCCGGCGTCTCGCCGATCATCGGAGACTTCAAGGCCGGCAGCTTCGCCGCACTTGCCGCCGGTGGCAACAATGTGGTGGTCGGCGATACCATGGCCTCCCGGCTCGGCGCCAAGCTCGGCGATACGCTCACCGCCGTCTCTTCGGAGGGGCTCAGCCGCCGCTTCAAGATCGTCGGTCTCTTCCACACTGGCACGACGGCGCGCGACGAGGGCGAAGCCTATGTGCTGCAGAAGAACGCACAGATCCTCTCGGCCCGGCCGAACGCGATCAACGAGATCAACATCAAGCTCGACGATCCGAACGCGGCGCCCACGGTGGCGCGCCGCATCGAGGCGGAACTCGGCTACAAGGCGGTCGCCTGGCAGGATGCGAACGAGTCGATCCTCGAGGCGCTCGTCGTGCGCAACGTCATCATGTACACGGTCGTTGCGGCGATCATGCTGGTCGCAGGCTTCGGTATCTTCAACATCATCTCGACGATCACGCACGAAAAGGCGCGCGACATCGCCATCATGAAGTCGCTCGGCTTCACCGAGGCAGACATGCGCATCCTGTTCGTGATCGAAGGTGTGGCGATTGCCACAGCCGGCACGCTGCTCGGCTGGACGCTCGGCTTCGCGATGGTCTACGCGCTCTCGCTCGTCCGCTTCGAGATATCCGCGACCGGCCAGGAGATGACCCGGCTACCGATCGCCTGGAGCATGCTGCACTATCTGATCGCCGCCGCCTTCGCGCTCGGATCGGCCGCCGTCGCCGGCTATCTGCCGGCAAGGCGGGCGGCCCGCGCCAATCCCGTCGACATCATCAGGGGCGCGACATGAGCACGCTGATCGAAACAAGGGATCTGACGCGCATCCTCAGGGAGACGGTGCCGGTCACCCTGGTGAAGGACATCTCTCTTGTTATCGGAGAGCAGGAGTTCGTCGCAGTCACCGGCCCTTCAGGCTCGGGCAAGTCATCGCTCCTCTACCTGCTCGGCCTGCTCGACCGGCCGACCGGCGGCACGCTCAGCATCCGCGGCCGCGACACGGCCCGGATGGACGAGGACGAAAGGGCCGCCACGCGGCTTGCCAACATCGGCTTCGTCTTCCAGTTCCATTTCCTGCTGCCGGAATTCACTGCCCGCGAGAATGTCGAGATCCCCATGCGCAGGCTCGGTCGCCTTGGCCGGAACGAGATGCGCCAAAGGGCGAGCGATCTGCTTGCAGCACTCGGCCTTGCCGATCATATCGACAAACGGCCAGACCAGCTTTCGGGCGGCCAGCGCCAGCGCGTGGCCGTGGCCCGCGCACTGGCCAACGATCCGCCGCTGATCCTTGCGGACGAGCCGACCGGCAGCCTCGACAGCCAGAGCTCCGAACAGGTCTTCAGGATCCTGGAAACGCTGGTGCGCGAGCGGGGAAAGACGGTGGTCGCAGTCACCCACGACCTCGACATGGCCTCGCGCATGGACCGGCGCCTTCAGTTGATCGATGGGCGCCTGACCACGGAGGCGGACAGGGCCGCGGTCTCAGGCGAAAACGAGTCGCCGCAAACCTGACGCCCGGCGAAAACCTCAACCGAGGCCGAAGACGACATCGCTTTCCGTGAGAACCGAAAGCGAGACGTCCTCGATCAGAATGCCCTCGGCATCGGAACCGTTGAAGGCGACGAACACGCCGTCGGCCGTATCGTGCGCGGCAGCGAGAAAATCGGCATAGCTGTGAATGCCGGTGGCGTCCTGGGCGTCCTCGGAAAAGGCGATCCGATCGCCCAGCCTGCCGTTGAAATCAAGGACGCGATCGAGACCGGCCTCGCCGGAGGTTTCCGACGACCAGAGAAACGTGTCGGCGCCGCTGCCACCCGTCAGCCGATCGGTGCCATTGCCGCCGCTCAAGAGGTCATTTTGCGAACCGCCGTCGAGGATATCCGCACCTTCACCGCCGAAGAGCTGGTCGTTTTCCGAGGCGCCGCTCAGCGTGTCATCTCCGCCGCGCCCGTCGAGGATATCGTTGCCGCTCGACGAATAGAAGGTGTCGTTGTCTTCGGCGCCGCGCAGCACGTCGTCGTAGCGCCCGGACGTGACGTTGAAATATTCGACATTGGCGAAGGTCAGTCCGGTATGCGTTATGCCGCGCGCCGCATCGAAAACCGTCGCTTCAGGCAAGCCGCCATAGTTGAGGTACAACAGATCCCGCCCGTCGCCGCCATCGGCCTCACCGAGGTAACGGGCATTGATCGTGTCGTTACCCGCACCGCCGCGCAGGATAGACGCGACGCCAAGCGTGCCGCTGCCGGGAAAGGTGTCCTGCAGCCAATCATCGCCAGCGCCGCCGTCGAGCACGTCGCTGCCGCCATCATTGGCGAGCGTATCCCGGCCGTCCCCGCCAAAAGCCACGTCGTCGCCAGCGCCCGTCTCGATCATGTCGTCTCCGGCGCCCGCATCGATATAGTCGTTTCCGTCCTCGCCATCGAACCGGTCACGCCCGGCGCCGCCTTCGAGATGGTCGTTTCCGGCACCGGCATCGACCCCGAGAGAGTTGAGATCACCCGCGCTGACCCGGTCGTTGCCGCTGCCGAGCGCGAGACTCACTTCCTCAAATCCGCGCAGCACTGTGCCGGTTGAAGCCTTGCCAGCAGCGAAATCGATAGCCAGATCGCTCGTGCGCTCCATCTCGCTGATATAGAGCCAGTCCTGGCCCGCACCGCCGTCGATCTCGGCGGAGTAGAATGTGGAGATGATCCCATCACTGCCGTCGCCGCCAAAAAGACGGTTGGCACCGAGCCCGTCGGTGATCCTGTCGTCGCCCGCGCCGGCTTCGACGACATCGTTGCCGCCGGCAGTCTCGATGACGTCGTCAAGGGCGCTACCCGTAACACGGTCGCTTCCGCGTCCCGTCATCAGCACAACCCGCTCGACATCCTGATGCTGGACGAAGAGGTGCTGCTCCGTCTGCGTCCCGTCTCCGATAATGCCGTGACCATTCGCCAGGTTGAACACGACCGGAGCAGTCGATCCCGAAAGATCGACGACCAGCGTATCGTCTCCGGCACCACCAAGAATGGTGCTGCCCGCCCCGACGAGAACGAAGCGGTCGTTTCCATCGCCGCCATCGAGACGGTCGTGTCCGCCCGTATTGGTGATGACGTCATTTCCCGCGCCCGCATTGACGACGTCGATGCCGGCTCCGGTCGAGATCCGGTCGGCCGCGGCGGTCCCCGTGATCCGGTCGTCGCCGCTGCCGGCAAGAAGGCGCAGCCACTCGATATCGTGGAAGAAGACATGCCGGCTGACAGCGCTCGGATCCCCGACATAGCCATGGCCGCCGGCACCGTTGAAGACCATCCGCTCGGCGCTTTGCGAGAAGTCGACGACGAGACCGTCAAAACCCCTGCCGCCGGTAACGGCACCGCCGGTCCCGGTGAGAACGATCTGGTCACTGCCGTCGCCGCCGTCGATCCGGTCGTAGCCGCTCGAACTCGTCAACATGTCGTCATGCGCCCCGCCGTCGACAAAATCGTCACCGCCGCCGCCATCGATCGTATCGAAGCCGAAGAGGCCCCAGATGCGGTCGCTTTCCTCGGTGCCCTTCAAAACGTCGCCCGCAGACGAGCCTACGATCTTCGCCATATCGCTATCCTCTTCGATCGACTTAAGAATATGTTCAAAGACTCGAATATACATCCCGATTATGGAATGTATTACAGGGATGGCGCAAAGCAATATCGAATAAACTTTCCGAAATATAGGCAATTTAATTTGAAATATATATTAGATATCCCGAGGCATTCGCCGAGTTTGACGAGATCTGGAAAAAGCTGCGGTCGGAAATTGTGCTGAGGGGCTTTTAAACTATACCCGGAAGACGAAGCCGGGCAAACGGATGCACCGGGACGTCATCGGGTGCAGGAGGGATCTTTTAGGTCCAGGGAGCCGGCGGCCTAGTCGACCTCGCCGCACCAGCGTCTGACGCTTTCGACCGAACCGTCGAACCGGGCCTCGAAGCTTGCTGCCGCAAGGATGGCTTGAAGCTGGAGCGTCTCGCTGCCGATATTGGTGAAGCCATGGCGGCGGAGCGGCGGCACGATAAGAGACCGGCCGGGCAAGACGATGATGCGCTCCTCTTCGATCCACATCTCGGCCTTGCCGGCGATCACCGTCAGGATTTCCTCAACGGGATGATGATGCGTCGGAGCGCCCGCGCCGGGCGCCACCCATTGCTCGAACAGGCACAATTGCGAGGCGCCGCTCACCGCGGAGATCACCATCCGCGTTTCGACGCCGGGGCGCCATAGCTCAACGGGCCAGTTCTCATGCACGATCACTTCCATGCCGGCCTCCACTAGTCGATCATGGCGTTTGTCGCTGCGAGTTTAGCAGCACTGCTGCATCGGTACGATGGTGCGGTGTTGCTGATCATAGATCCATCCGCTTTCAGAGAAGCGAGCGCGGCTGCGACGACAGCCGGACGGGAAACAACAAAAAGGGCGGCGCTTGAGCGCCGCCCCAGAGGAGAGACTATTGGGCTCGGTCAGTTGATGACCCGGACCACCGTTCTCGACTGCGGTTCCACGATCACCCGCTGGTCGTTGACGACCGCATAGGCGTAACGCGGGTTTTGCGGAATCGGCGTCAGGACGACAGCCGACGGGATGGGCTTACCGACCACGATCCGTTCCTGAATGACGACAGACGGTGGAGCCGGCTGCTGCTCGACATAGGTGACCACTTCCGGCGGCGGAGGCGTCAGCGCTGCACCGAGCGCGCCACCCACAACGGCGCCGACGCCGGCACCGATCGGGCCGCCGACGACAGCACCCGCTGCCGCACCACCGGCCATGCCTGCAGCCGTACCGGCTTGCTTGTTGGCGTCCTGAGCAAAGGCGGAGCCTGCCAGTAGAGCAGCAACAGCCGCCGTGATTACAAGCTTCTTCATGATCTCATCCTTTCGTTCGATCACAAACTCAACGAAAGGGATAATAAATTGTTCCAATATCACCTTCTTGTTTTCGGATCACGCTTGATAACTTCCGTTAACAGTCGCCTGCACAATCAAAACAAGCACGGACGATGCCTTACATATTCCGACAAAGAGCAATTAGATACTTTATAATCGCGACCATATTCTATAGAAACGCCCGGTTCGCATGGTTCCATTTTGAAACCGCCGACTGACCCGTGAGCAGCGGGTTTCTGCCACACGGCACACGATCTGCCGCGCTAGTCGCGGGGCAACTTGCCAAGGAGCAGTTTGTTCCCCTCCCTGTTTCCGCAGCGCGAGCATTTGAGTGTTCGGCCGATGGAATTGAGGTGGATGCCCCATCCGTAGGTGCTGGCTATCACCCGACGGTCAATTCGCCCTTGATGCCGGCACTTCCCGCACTTCGCCACGAGCACATACCATTCCGGTAGCAGCTCCAGGGTCGAGCCGTAGTCGGCAGCATTTTCGCGCGGCATCAGGTCGATGCTTCGACGATGCCTCATGGTCAGTCCTCTCGAAGCTTCGTCTCGATCCGCTCATCACCGCACGCGGGCATCGGCGGCTTTCGGGCGGATTGCCCCCGGTGGAGCTACGCTAGGCGCCCAGGTATCGGCCCACCGGTCCCGCGTAGTCGTTATGTCTATCACCGTGCCGAACCGTCGAGCCGCAGCGAAAGCTGCACGCCGCCGCGCTTCAGCCGCGGCAGGGGCGGCGTCATGTCGATGCGTCCGAAGGTCCGCTTCCGCCACTCGGCTTCGCGTTCCCGCTTCTTCCGGGCGGCTGCAACGGCAGCCATGGCGCGTTCGATCACTTCTTCCGTATGGGTCATGGTTTCTGTCCGGCTCATGGGAAACCTCCATTTGTTCACGTTATGTTCTTATTTTAGCACTCCAATGTCAACTCCCTTCGCGAGGCCGGGCGAATCGCATGCAAAGGGATCGATGAATCACCCTCTCGTCAGCGGGCAGCAGACGGTCAAATCCGCCATCGCCAAGGCGACAATGGCCAAAAGATCGGTTTGTTCCGACGACCAATTTACCTTGTTTTTCAGTGCCGGAAGGCCCGCCGCGGGACCCGCCTCATTAACCTTCGCACTGCTGAATTAACCATTTGTTAACCATTTCTTCGATACACCGAGGCAACGGAAAATTTACCAAGATGAACGATGTGTTAACCGAATCCCGGCCGATCCGCCTCAAGGGGCGCTCCTTCCTTGCGCTAGCGCTGACCCCCGAGCTGCCCCTCGAGGATTGGCTCACTCGGCTCGACGATCTGGCTTCCCGCTCCGCCGGTTTCTTCCTCCGGCGGCCCGTCGTGCTCGACGTCAATGGCCTCGAAATCGATCGCTCGCAACTGCGCGAGCTCGTCGATCAGCTCGGCAAACGCAATGTCCGAATCATGGGCATCGAAGGCGCGCGACAGTCGCTGCTCGGCGCCGATCTGCCGCCGGCGATGAACGACGGGCGCCCGGCAGCCGACTACGAAGCGAAGATGGCGGAGCAGGCAGAAAAGGCCGAGGTGCCAGGAGCAGAAACGGAAGCCGTCATCACGGCCGAGCCGCTCGCCGCCAAGGCAACACCCTCGATCGTCGTGACCCAGCCGGTGCGCTCCGGACAGTCGCTGTTCTTCCCGGAAGGCGACGTGACGATCATCGGCTCGGTCGCTTCTGGCGCCGAAGTCGTCGCCGGCGGGTCGATCCACATCTACGGCGCGCTGCGCGGCCGGGCGATGGCCGGCACCACCGGCAATGTTTCGGCACGGATTTTCTGCCGCAAGCTCGAAGCGGAACTGATTGCGATCGACGGCTTTTACAAGACCGCCGACGACATGGAGCAGCATCTGCGCGGCAAGTCCGTTCAAATCTGGCTCGACGGCGAAGCGCTCAAGGCGGGAACGCTCGGCTAGAGCGGGATGGGGATGGCCGGGCGGACACCGCCCGCATCCCGCTTAGGGTTCTGGGTCGATCCAGAACCATCGTGACGTAAGGCGAAGGCGTAGTTTAAATACTTGGAGAGATGAATGGGCAAGGTAGTCGTAGTTACATCGGGCAAAGGCGGCGTCGGCAAGACGACGTCCAGCGCCGCATTGGGTGCTGCGCTTGCGCAGAACGGCGACAAGGTCGTGGTCGTCGACTTCGATGTCGGTCTGCGCAATCTCGATCTCGTCATGGGCGCGGAACGGCGCGTGGTCTATGACCTGGTCAATGTGATCCAGGGCGAGGCCAAGCTTTCGCAGGCGCTGATCCGCGACAAGCGGGTCGAAACGCTTTACCTGCTGCCGGCCTCGCAGACCCGCGACAAGGACAATCTGACGCCGGAAGGGGTCGAGAAGGTCATCGCCGCCCTGCAGAACGCCTTCGACTGGGTGATCTGCGACAGCCCTGCCGGCATCGAACGCGGCGCGACGCTCGCCATGCGCCACGCCGATATCGCCATCGTCGTGACCAATCCGGAAGTCTCCTCGGTGCGCGATTCCGACCGCATCATCGGCCTGCTCGATTCCAAGACGTTGAAGGCCGAAAACGGCGAGCGGATGGAAAAGCACCTGCTGCTCACCCGCTACGACCCGCTTCGCGCCGAGCGCGGCGACATGCTGAAGGTCGACGACGTGCTCGAAATCCTGTCGATCCCGCTGATGGGCATCATCCCGGAGAGCGCAGACGTGCTTCGTGCATCCAACGTCGGCTCGCCGGTCACGCTGGCAGACAACCGCTCAGCGCCGGCGCTGGCCTATTTCGACGCAGCGCGCCGGCTGAAGGGCGAAACCCTGCCAATCACCATTCCCGGTGAAAAGCGCAGCTTCCTCGGCAAGATTTTCGGAAGGAAGGCGGCATGAATCTGTTCGGTTTCTTCTCCCGCTCCCAGTCAGCACCGGCCGCCCGCGAACGGCTGCAGGTCCTGCTGGCGCATGAGCGCGCATCCGCAGGCGATTCGGATCTCGTCACCAAGCTGCGCGACGAAATTCTGAAGGCGATCTCCAAGCACATGCAGATCGACGACGAAAAGGTCAAGGTGACGATGGAACGCGGCGCGCAGGTTTCGACGCTCGCGGTCGATATCGAGATCCCCTTTGACGCGAAGAAGGCGGCCTGACGGTCGCCCATTCGTTCCAGATGACGTCAAAGCGTCTCCGGATACCTTTAGCCGGACAATATCGACAGATGTTGTCCGGCTTTTTCGTGGAAGGTCAGAAGTCCGGCGCCACGCCGAAAACGAACTCCGCCTTGTCTCCCGACATGTTGTAGTACTGGTGATCGAAGCCCGCCGGAATGTAGAAGCCGTCGCGCGGATTGAGCTCGAACCAGACCTGGCCTTCCGCTTCCGGCACATGGATGTTCAATGTGCCCGAGACGACGTAGAGGCATCTGATAGCACTGGCAAAGCCGGACCTCGTCGCTTTCGGCAGCGCCCGTTCGATCGCGCTCGCCTGTTCGTTCGCCAACGACGGTCGCTCGCTTTGCGACCGTCCTCGGCTTCAACGACTTCCGCGACCTGAAGATGTTCTTTCAAAAGCACCTGCGAAATACGCGGGTGGCATAGACCTCACAATGGAGTGCCGGCGCTCAGGCCGCCTGCTGCGGCAGCGGCCCGACATAGAGCGAACGCGGCCGGATAAGGCGGCCTTCCAACGCCTGTTCGCGTGCGTGGGCGATCCAGCCGACGGTTCGGCCGATCGCGAACACGCCGGTGAAGGCTTCCCGCGGGAACTTCAAAGCGTCGAGCAGAAGCGCCGTGTAGAACTCCACATTGACGTCGAGCGGACGGTCCGGTTTGCGCACCTTCAGGATGGCAAGCGCCGATTGCTCGACCGCTTCGGCCAGTTGAATCCGATCGCGGTTTGCCGGGTCGGCGGCGCTCAGCTGCTTCAGTGCGCCTTTCAGCGCGTCGGCGCGGGGATCGCGGACGCGATAGACGCGATGGCCAAAACCCATCAGCCGTTCGCCGTGGTCGAGCGCCTCCGAGAGCCAGACTCGCGCGTTCTCCGGCGTCCCGATCGCATCCAGCATGTCGAGCACCGGTCCCGGCGCACCGCCATGAAGCGGCCCCTTGAGCGCGCTGATCGCAGCAAGAACCGAAGATGTGAGGCCGGCTTTGGTGGACGCGACCACACGCGACGCGAAGGTCGAAGCGTTGAGACCGTGATCCGAAATCGTCACCAGATAGGCATCGAGCGCCGCCACTCCTTCCTTGCTCGGCACGCTTGCACCAAGCATTGCGAGAATATCGGCGGAGTGGGAAAGCGCCGGCGTCGGCGCGACCGGGGTTTCACCCTTCTTCAGGCGCAACGCCGCCGGCAGGAAGACCGCCGGGGCGGCCAGCAAGCGCAGTGCCGTATCGAGATCGTCTCCATCCGGAAGCCGGGCGATCAACGCACGCATGATGTCGACTGGCGGCAGTTCCAGCAACACATCGTCGATGGCGGGGACGTGAGCGAAGACCTCCACCCGCTTTTGCCCGAGGCGCTTCGCAAGCTCGGCCCGATCCGGCGTGGGCCCCAGCAGTCCGCCGAACAACAGGGCGACGGCATCTTCATAGCGCGCGTGCCCGACCAGGTGATCGAGCGAGACGCCGCGGATGATCAATTCGCCGGCCTCACCGTTGACATGGGAGAGCTGCGTTTCGGCGGCGACGACGTCTTCAAGTCCGTTCTTCATCATCAAGTTTCTCCTTTACGCCTTGGATGATCCGGCCTAGATCTATTGACGTCAATCTTGATGCAATCGATCAACATGAAGACGCTCTGGATCACCGCCGAAGAGGCACTCGCCCGGCTCGGCAGCAAGCGGCAGACGCTCTATGCCAATGTCAGCCGCGGGCGCATTCGCGCCAAACCCGACCCTTCCGACCCGCGCCGCAGCCTCTATCAGGCCGACGACGTGCATCGGCTGGCCGAACGCCATGCCGGGCGGCGGCAGGCGGCGGTCGTCGCCGCCGAAGCGATCCGCTGGGGTGAGCCGGTTCTGCAGACGACGATCTCCAATATTGCCGGCGGACGGCTATTCTATCGCGGCCGCGATGCGGTCGAACTCTCCGGCGACGCGACGCTGGAGCAGGTCGCGGCGCTGCTTTGGCAAGCATCCGAGCCAGTGACCGTTCCCGCCGGCGATCATGGCGGCAGCCAATCGCGCCTGGCGGCAACGTTCGCGCGCCTGGCTGCACGGATCGAAAGCGACCTGCCGGCGCTCGGCCGCCGCCCGGCGATATTGAAGGCTGAAGCCGCCGACGTGCTTGCAAGCGTCGCGACGGAGATGGCGCCATCGCCAGAGCAAATGCCGCTGCACCGGCGGCTGGCGCTGGGCTGGGGACGGCCGGAGGCGGCGGAGCCGATCCGCAAATGCCTGGTGCTGACCGCGGAGCACGAGCTCAACGTTTCGGCCTTCGCGGCCCGGGTCACAGCTTCCTCCGGCGCGGCGCTTTCCGCCGCCACGCTATCGGGGCTTGCCACTCTCACCGGGCCTCGACACGGCGGCGCCTGGCTCAGCGTCACGCGGCTGGCCGAACAGGCGGCGGCGAGCGGCGTGCGCGAAGCGATCCGGGGAATGCTTTCCTCCGAGGGCGTGGTCAGGGCCTTTGGCCACCGGCTCTATCCCGATGGCGATCCGCGCGCCAAGGCGATCATGGCAAGCTTCGAGGTGCCGGCGCTCTACACCACCTTAGCCGAAGCCGGCGAGGAGTTGCTCGGCGAACCCGCCAATCTCGACTTTTCGCTGGCCGCCCTCGCAGCAGCCTACGCGCTGCCTGACGATGCGCCGCTCGTCATTTTCGCGCTTGCGCGCACCGTCGGCTGGCTTGCTCATGCGATGGAACAGGTCGAGAGCGGCGAACTTATCCGCCCTCGGGCGCACTACGCCGGCTCCTAGCTATTTCTCCGACGCTCACGCAAACACGGGGCCCGCAAACCCCTTTCCGAGGCATGGGCGAGTAGAATAGTTTCCAGGAGAAAGCGCGGACAGCGTTTATTACATAAAATTAATAATTTGAACTTCGAAGAAAAGTCAGAGAAATATTACATTATATTAACATGACTAACCCGCATCGGAGTATTACCTTCGAACCGAGGCTGAATATTGCCGGCGACCGCTTCGGCCGCGACGCGACAATAGGAGACGGCCTCGCAGGGAAGCTCCTCCCGCTTCCCGCGTTGAAGGAGATGCAGATATGCGCTCGCCCCTCAAGACCACCACCATCGCAACCCTCGCCCTCGTCGTTTTCGCCGGCGGTGCCTTTGCGGCCGATCACCACGACTTCGGTCGCGACAGTGACAAGGGCGCCTACACGGGCGATTACTACCAGGGCATTTTCACCCAGGATGACATGACGGCCCCGGCCATGCAGGTCTACCGCGCACCGGTTCACATGGCATCGTCGCGCCTAGACCGCGTCCTGCATGAACTCCGGGTCGACAACCACCGGATCAATGCCGACCGCGAACAGGGCACGCTGACTGCGGCAAACTACAGGAAGCTTGAACGCGAGGACGGTGCAGTGCGCGCCCAGGCGGTCAAGACCGCCGCCGCCCACAACGGCATGCTGCCCACGCAATCCTATGCGCGGTTGCAGAACGAAGTTCGCCACCTCGACCGGGATATCGCCCGGATGGCGTGATCGACAGGCAGATGCGGCCCACCCGGCTTCCGGGTGGGCGCCACCGACGGCGCCGGGCTCGCTCCCTGAGCCCGGTCCCTCGGCAACCAACACAAGCCCTTACACGAAGCTGACCGAAGCAATGAGCCGTGTTCGCCTCCGAACGGGCGCACGCCTGAGATCTCTCGGCGACCTGGCAGCGAAAGGAACAAGATCATGTCAAACATTCTCATGAGGCACCGTGCTGCCGCGCTCCTCGGCGCAGCCGTCATCGTCGCGCCTTTGTCCATGGCAGCCTTTGCTGGCCATGACGCGGCTGCGGCCGCCGGAACCGGCCCGGCCGTTGCGGTGCCGCTTGCCTCCGGCGCCTCCTTCGCTCCGATCGTGTCGGCGGACAAGCCGGCGATCGTCACGATTACCACCGTAATCAAGGCCGACAACGCTGGTAACGACGAAACCTCGCAACTCGGCGAAAACTCGCCCTTCGACGAGCAGTTCCGCCAGTTCTTCCGCGACCAGGGCATTCCGCTGCCGGACCGGGCCCCGCAACAGCGCCCCGCGCAACGGGCCGAAGCGCTCGGCTCCGGCTTCGTCGTGGCCGCGGATGGCTACATCGTCACCAACAACCACGTCATCGACAAGGCGTCGAGCATCACGGTGACCCTTGACGACGGCACGCAAGTGCCCGCCAAGCTTGTCGGTGCCGACCCGAAGAACGATCTCGCCGTACTGAAGATCAAGCCCGCAAAGCCGCTTGCCACCGTTGCCTGGGGCGATTCCGACACCTTGCGGGTCGGCGACCAGGTGCTTGCGATCGGCAACCCGTTCGGCATCGGCACGACGGTGACCGCCGGCATCGTCTCGGCACGTGGACGCGATCTGCACAGCGGTCCCTATGACGACTTCATCCAGATCGACGCGCCAATCAATCGCGGCAATTCCGGCGGACCGCTGGTCGATGCTGCGGGTCGGGTGGTCGGCATCAACACCGCCATCTATTCGCCGAACGGCGGCAGTGTCGGCGTCGGTTTCGCCATTCCCTCGGATCAGGCGCAGAAAGTCGTCGCCGAGTTGATGAAGGACGGCTCGATCCAGCACGGCTTCATCGGCGTCGAAATTCAACCGGTGACCGCTGACATCGCCGATGCGATCGGCCTCCGTCAGGCAGAAGGCGCGCTCATCGCCGGCGTCAATGATGGAACACCCGCCGCCAGGGCAGGCCTCAAGGCTGGCGACATCGTCACCGCCCTCGGCGGCAGCCCGATCAAGTCGCCACGCGATCTCTCGCGCATGGTCGCCGACCTCTCGCCCGGCACCTCGAAGAGCTTGAGCGTCTGGCGGACCGGCAAGACCAGGGATCTCTCGATCACCGTCGGCCGCAACACGGGGGATCAACAGTAGCTATCGGCCGCCGCGAGGCGTACCTGTCCGGCCGCACGGCGGCCGGGCGCAATTGTCAGCGATAGCCTCTGGCGTTGATCGCCCCGCCCTCTTGGCCAGGCTTTTCTTCCCGGTTTTGCTCCCTCCAGGATCCGGGACTGAACGATGTTACCCGCCGGAATTCGCGATTGAAATTCGACTTCGTCTGAAAACCGGATTCGAGCATCGCCGAGGTCACCGACATGTCGGTCTCACGCAGCAGACGGCAGGCTTCGGCAATTCGAAAATCGTTGATGTACTGCGAGACGTTCTTGCCGGCCAGCCGATTGACGGCGGTCGATATCTGCCGGGCTGGAAGGCCCGCGCGCCGTGCCAGGCGCGACAGCGTCAAGTTTTCGTCGCGGGCCAGTTTCTGGCTGACCAGTAGTTGATCGACCCGGTCCAGGATCTCCCGGTCCTGCGGCACTGAAACTGGATCTTCATCGATGACCGTGCTGGCTACCGGAAGCGCGCGCGCACGGTCCGCGACCATGGCGGTCAGCCCGATGAAGAGCAATCCCAGCATATTCCCGTTGCTGACGATGAGGCCGATATTCGCCCCCTTGGTCCATTCAAAGTCCAGAATGATCACAAGATCGAAAAGGGCCGAGACACAGAGCGAGACCGCGGCAATGACCAAAGCGCGGTGCGCCGCAACGGCGCCTTCGAAACGTGCTTCGTCCAATGCATCCGTGCCGGTGCGGGCAAGGTTCAACAGCGCCAGCGCATATCCGACATATTCGACGATCAGGGCGAAGTCGATGTAACTCGGCGCGAGCAGCACGAGCATGAGGATGCCGATGGCCGGCATCGCGTGAATCCAGCTAGCGCCCGGAACGTTTCGCTCCTCGCTGCGGATCAGGCTGTGGAAACTCGCGAGCACCAGCGGCGGAACACAGCTTGCGAGCACCGGCAGAGCAAATCGCAAGGCCGCAACGTCGTAGCCCCAGCGGAGGCCGACGACCACCGACTGGAGGGCACAGAGCGCCACCAAGGCGAGAAAAGCCCGATTGCGCTTCGCGGACTCGTCGCCGCGCAGCATGACAACCAGCAGGATCAGCAATAGCAAGGCGACGACGAACGGCAACGGCAGAAAGATCAAGAGCGAGTCCTTTGGCGGGCAGATAACCTGGCAAGTCATGGCTCAGATCGCGATTCGGGACGACCTGAATCGCGATCAAGGACGCGGGGAGGCGTGGCGCCAGCGACGATCGTCCGTCTTTTTCAACAAAGCGAGATGCCCATGCGCCTCTTCCAGTTCTTGCCCGCCGCCGTCTTCATCCTGGCCGTTGCCACCCCCTCGCATGCCAATGATGTCGGCGTGCGCGAAATCAGCGTTCCGGCTTCCGAACGGGGACGAGATCTCTCTGTTACCGTCTGGTATCCGGCCGCGGCCGGCGGCGAAACCACCCTTGTCGGCGACAACCGGATCTTTAAGGGAACAGAGGCCGCACGAAACGCTCCTTCCCTCCCGGGGCCGTTCCCCCTGGTCGTCGTTTCGCACGGCTCCGGAGGCCGCGTTCAAGCGATGAGCTGGCTGGCGACCGCGCTCGCAGAGGCCGGCTTCATCGTCGCCGGCCCCAACCATCCCGGCACGACCAGCGGCGATTCGACGCCCGCCAACACGCCGAAGCTCTGGGAGCGCACGGCCGATCTTTCCGCCGTCATCGACAAGCTCACCGGCACCGGTGAATGGAACAAGGCTATCGACGCCGACCGGATCGCAGTCCTCGGTTTTTCCCTCGGAGGCTCGACCGCCATGGAGATGTCAGGCGCCCGCGCCGATCTCGATGCCTATGTCCGCTATTGCGACAGCTACAGGAAATGGGATTGCGCCTGGTTTTCCGGCGGCAAGGGCTATGTCGACGACACGCCGGTCGCAGTCGAGAAGCTCGATCTTCGCACCATCGACAAAGCCCGCTTCGAACAATCGAATCTCGACCGGCGCATCAAAGCGGCAGTACTGGTCGATCCGGGTCTCGCCCAGGCCTATAGCGAAAAAAGCCTGAAGAAGATCGAGATACCGATGCACTTCATCAACCTCGGCAGCGCCGAGACCATCCCCCTGGCCGTCGCCTCCAAACCTTTGGCGGCACTGACGCCAAAGGGCTCCTATGCCGCAGTTGCCGGGGCCGACCACTTCAGCTTCCTGCCGGAATGCAAGGACGGCGCCGCCGAAGCGCTGAAATCCTTCGGCGAAGTCGACCCCATCTGCGAGCCGACCGAGCGCCCCCGCGCCGACATCCATGCCGATATCATCAAGCTGGCGCGCGAAGCCTTGCAGCAGAGCCTTGGCGAATAGCGATTGGCGAGATCGCGAGGCTGGCGGCGATGCGCACCCAGGATCGCCGCCCGGCCAAGCAGGACCGCGCTTTGCCGTCCCTTCTTCCAGAAACGGTACCTCGACACCGCAAGTGGATTCATCGAGACCAACCGCGAAATACATTGGCTTACAAAAAGCGCGCCCGGCCGACACACCGCCAATACACACCTCCGTTGAAATCAGGATGCTTCCAACGACGCCCACTCGATCAACGCTATGACGGAGAACCCCATGAAAACGCACCGCCTCATTGCCGCCGCCCTGCTGATCGCCGGCAGCGTAACGACGCTTCGCATGGCTGAGGCTCAGCAGATGCAGGGCATTCAGCGCACGGACCTGATCAAGAACGAGATCAGCGTGCCCGGACACGAGGCTGTGCAGGTCCGCGTCGATATCGACCCGGGAACCACCTCGATCAAGCATTCCCATCCCGGCGAAGAAATCGCCTATGTGCTTGAGGGTTCGCTGGAATACCAACTCGAGGACCGGGCACCGGTGACGCTTCAGGCAGGCCAGGCGCTGTTCATTCCGGCTGGCGTTGCCCATGTGGCCAAGAACGTCGGCACCGCCAAGGCGTCGGAACTCGCGACCTACATCGTCACCAAGGACGCGCCGCTCGTGGTTCCAGTCAAGTGAGGCACGTTGATGGGCTGCGCGGCGCTGCTGGTGAATCCGCCTTCAAGCGTGAAGGAATTCGAGCAGCGCCGCGTTGAATGCCGGCGCGGACTCGATGTTGACGATATGGCGACCGGGCAATGACAGATGCCGCCCCTGCTGCACGCGGGCGGCGATGTTTTCGAGGTCGGATGGCGGACAAACCGGATCCCCGTCGCCGGAAATGGCGAGCACGGGATTGGCGATCTTGACGATTTCTTCTCGCAAATCCGCACCCGCCAGCGCTGTGCAGCCGCCGATATAGCCATCGGTCGCGGTGGTGCCGAAGCTCTCGAGGACGCGACCGACGGCTTCACGATGGCTGGCTGCGAATTCCGGGCTGAACCAGCGTTCGGCTGTGGAAGCGGTCAAAGCCGCAAGGCCGTCCGCCCTGACGCTGTCGATGCGCGCGGCCCAGCCCTCGGGCGTGCCGATGCGCGCCGCCGTCGCGCAGAGCACGAGTCTGTCCAGGCGCTTGCCGGCGTGCACGCCGAGCCATTGCCCGGTCAGGCCGCCGATCGACAGGCCGCAGAAATGCGTCCGTTCGATCTCCAGCGCATCCAGAAGAGCCAGCACGTCATGGCCGAGATCAGCGAGCGTATAGGGCGGTGGCGGCGCCGAGGAACGACCATGGCCCTTGCGATCGTAGCGCAGCACGCGGAAATGCGGCGAAAGCTCCCCGATCTGGGCATCCCACATGGTGAGATCGGTGCCGAGAGAATTGCAGAAGAGCAGCCAGGGTGCGTTGCCGCTTAGGTCGCCGTCGATGCGGTAATGAAGCCGATGGCTGGGTAGGTCGAGATAGGCCATGAAACCGGCACTCCAATCAGGGAAGCCGCCAGCGAAGGCGGCTTCATGGTTGTTGGCGCGACGCTGCGCCTCATAGGCATACGCGCTGCGGCACGAGTCTCGCACGCGCAAAGGGATGGCGGCCGGATGCCTTCATGGTCCGGCCGCCATCGCCGTTCGTTAAGCCGTCGCCAGTTGCACGACCTCGTCGCGGCGGGCGTTGCTGATCGCAAAGACCAGCATGGCGAGCGCCGAGATCGCAGCCGGGATGGCGAAGATCGCGAAGTTCTGCTGCAGCGGAAACTCCTGCGCCAGGAGCACGCCGCCAAGCGTCGGGCCGACGATGGCGCCGATGCGACCGACGCCCGAGGCCCAGCCCAATCCGGTAGAGCGGACCGAGAGGTTATAGAGCTGCGCCACGCTGGCATAGAGCAGGATCTGCGTGCCGATCGTGGTGGCGCCGGCGACGAACACCATGAGGAACAGGAGGGTCGCCGGCGGATTGAAGCCGATCAGCGCGATCGACAGGGCTGCCGCGACGAAGAATCCGACCACCACCTTCGGCAGGCCGAACCGGTCGCCGAGCCAGCCGCCGGCAATGGCGCCGACCATACCACCGAAATTCAGCGAGAAGAGGCTGAGCAGGCTTGCCTTCTCCGCATAGCCGGCTTCCTGCAGCACCTTCGGCAGCCAGGACGACAGCAGGTAGACGAGCAGCAGGCAGCAGAAGAACGCGACCCACAGCATGATCGTGCGCAGGGTGCGCTGATGGCGGAAGAGTTCCAGGACCGACGCCGAGGCGCCCTTCGTTTCGGCGAAGACCAGCCTGTCGGCCGCACCGATACGCACGCCGGGATCGATCTTCTGATAGATCCGCTTCGCTTCGTCCTGCTTGCCCTGACGGATGAGGAAACCGAGCGATTCCGGCAGCTTCCAGAGGACCACCGGCAACAGAAGCAACGGCACCGCGGCGATAAAGAACATCGGCTTCCAGCCATAGGATGGGATGAGGCCGATGCCGAGGCCGGCCGCCACCATGCCGCCGACCGAATAGCCGGAGAACATCAGCGCCACCAGGGTGCCGCGCAGACGCTTCGGCGCGTATTCGTTCATCAGTGCCACGGCATTCGGCATCAAGCCGCCGCAGCCGAGACCGGCGAAAAACCGGAAGATCTTGAACTGTTCGGGCGAACCGGCAAGCCCCGTCAGCAAGGTCGAGACCGTGAACAGCACGAAGCTGATGGCGATGCCCTTCTTACGGCCGATCCGGTCGGCGAGCGGGCCGAAGATCAGCGCCCCGAACATCATGCCGAACAGTGCCCAGGCCTGCAGCGCGCCGGCCTGCGGCTTGCTCAGTCCCCATTCGGCGATCAGCGTCGGCAGCACGGTGCCGGCGACGAAGACGTCATAACCGTCGACAATCAGCAGCAGCGCTGAGAGCGCAACCACCATCCACTGGAAGCCCCCAAGGGGGCTCCCGTCTATTGCCTCATTCACATCGATAGAGCGCATCATCTCCTCCCCAGGTCGTTGCGCGTTTCAGATAGAGAGCCGTCAGCCGAGATCGCCGCCGGCGACCGGCAGCACGCTGCCGGTGATGTAGGAGGCCTCGTCGGAGGCCAGGAACAGAATGGGTGCCGCCTGCTCTTCGATGCTGCCGTAGCGCTTCATGAAGCTCGACTGCTTTACCTGGGCGACGACGTCGCCCATCCAGGCCCTCTCGGCGTCGCTGTCGCCCGCGGCATTGCGCGGGACACGGCGTGGCGGCGCCTCCGTCCCACCCGGCGCGGTCGCGACGACGCGGATGTTGCGCTCGGCAAGTTCCATCGCCAGCGACTGGGTGATGGCGTTGACACCGCCTTTCGCCGCGGAATAGGGCACGCGGTGAATGCCGCGCGTCGCATTCGAGGACACGTTGACGATGGTGCCGGCGCCGCGCGCAAAGAGATGCGGCAAGACGGCATGACAGCAATAGAGCGTCGGCATCAGCGAGCGGCGGATTTCCGCATCGATCTGCGATGGTTCGAATTCGGCGAAGGGCCGCATGCGGATCGCCCCGCCGACATTGTTGATCAGGATGTCGATGCCGCCGAAGCGTTCGGCGGCAAAGCACATCGCCGCAGCGGCGCCCTCGTGGGTCTCGAGATCGGTGTTGTAGGCTGCCGCCCGATCGCCCCCGGCCTCCGCCGCCACCTCTGTGACGAAGTCGGCGCGGTCGACGAACAGCACCTTGCCGCCTTCAGCCGCAGCACGCAGCGCCACAGCGCGGCCGATGCCCTGAGCGGCACCTGTGACCACGAGCACCTTGCCGGCAAAGCGCCCTTCAAAACGGGCCGCGCTCATGCCGCCTCCTTCGCCAAGACGTTCGGCGTGAACTTCTCGTAGTGGAAACTGTTGGGCACGATACCGGTGTCGTCGAGGTGCTTGCGCACGGCGTCGACCATCGGCGGCGGACCGCAGAGATAGACGTCGACGTCGCCGCCATTGAGCAGCTCTTCCGGCATGTGCTGGGTGACCCAGCCCTTGCGCGGATGGCTGGAGGCAGCGTCTGCCACGACTGTGCTGCAGGTGAAATTGGCAAGCCGTTTGGCATGGGCCTCGATCTCATCGACAAGCACGAGATCCAGGTCTCGGGTGACGCCGTAGATCAGGTGGATCTTCTGCTGCGCGTTGGCCTGGGCCAGCACTTCGAGCATCGACAGGAATGGCGCAAGACCGGTGCCGCCGGCTAGCAGCAGCAGGGGGCGTTGGACTTCTCTCAGATAGAAGCTGCCGAGCGGCCCTGTCAGCTCGAGTTTCGTCCCGATTTCCGCGCGCTCCAGCCAGCTGCTCATCAGGCCGCCGGGGATCTTCTTGATCAGGAAGCCGAGACGCTGTTCACCCGGAGCCGAGGAGAAGGAATAGGAGCGACTCTGGCCGCTGCCGGGCACATCGATATTGACGTATTGCCCCGGCAGAAAGGCGGGTGCTGCGTCCACGTCCAGCTCCAGCACGATCGCCGCATCATTGTGCGGGGTGACCCGCGCAACCGTTGCCGCGAACTTCTGCTGCCCGGTCTTGCAGGCGGCCGAGGTCGTCGGCACCGCGATGACACAATCGCTCGACGGCTTCATCTGGCAGGTCAGCACCAGACCGCTTTCAGCCTCGTCCGATGTCAGCGCATCGTCGATGAAGTCGTCGCCGAGGTCATAGGCACCGCTTTCGGCGCGGCACTTGCAGGTGCCGCAGACACCGTCGGAACAGTCCATCGGCAGGTTGATCTTGTTGCGGAAGGCGGCGTCGAGCACCTTCTCGTCGTCCCTACATTCGACGAAACGGGTGACGCCATCCTCGAAATTCAAAGCGATCCTGTAGCTGGCCATGGTTGCTCCTCCCAATCCCTTGTCGTCAGGCGGCGGTCATCAGATGTGGTAAACGTCGATGACCTGGCGGATGTAGTCGTTCTTCAGCACGATCTTCTTTTGTGAAATCACGAGCTCTTCGCCGCTTTTGCGCAACGTCACAAACATGGTGCCGAAGAAGTGGTCGGTGACCTTGTAGCGGTGGTTGAGCGTGTGGAAGTTGTAGCGGACATCCACTTCCTCGCCACGGTCGGCCAGCAACTCGACATTGGTGACGTTGTGGCTGGTGCGCGGCTCTGGCGTGGAGGCGCCCGAGCGTTCGGTCTTGATGCGGAAGACGCGATCCTCCAGGCCGTCGCGGCTCGGATAGAAGATCAGCGAGATCTCAGACTGCGGATCTTCGGTCAGCTGATCGTCATCGTCCCAGGCCGGCATCCAGTAGGTGACGTCGGGCGCATAGCAGGTCAGCCATTCGTCCCATTCGCGGTCGTCGAGCAGGCGCGCTTCGCGGTAGAGGAAGGCGCAGGCGGTGTCGTAGGAGATGCTCATGCGACCGCTCCCTTCGTCTCGGAGGCAAGCGCGTTGCGCATCACCTTCGCCCAATATTCGTGCTGGCGGACGAACAGGCCTTCGTCTTCGCTGCGCTCGCCCGAGAGCAACGGTTCGAGGCCCATGCGCTTGGCATTGTCGTCCGGACCGTCAATCCAGAGCGGCGCCCCGCGTGACAGGTCGTTCCAGAGCGCGGTGATGCCGGCATAGCCCTGCTGGCAGGCGCGGAATTCTTCGAGATCGTCGGCAGTGCCCATGCCCGAGACGTTGAAGAAATCCTCGTATTGGCGGATGCGCAGAGTCCGGTCTTCAGCACTTTCGCCCTTCGGCGCGAAACAGAAGATGCTGATCTCGGTCTTGTCGACGCTGATTGGACGGGTGACGCGGATCTGCGTGCTGAACTGGTCCATCAGGAACACGTTCGGATAGAGGCAGAGGTTACGCGTCTGGTTGACGATGAGATCCGCCTTCACTTCGCCGACGCGCGCCTTGATCTCCTCACGGGCGTGGAAGACCGGCCGGACCTCGGGGTTCATGGTGTTGGTCCAGAGCAGAATATGGCCGTTGTCGAAGCCGTAGACGCCGGCAATCGAGCGGCTCCAGCTGCTCGCGTCGACCGCCTTGGTGCCCTCCTCGTGGCGGCGGCCCATGGTCGCGGCATAGTTCCAGTGCACGGAGCTGACGTGATAGCCGTCGCAACCGTTTTCCATCTGCAGCTTCCAGTTCCCATCGTAGATGTAGGAGGAATTGCCGCGCAGCACTTCGAGCCCGTCGGGCGCCTGGTCGACAATCTGGTCGATGATGACCTTGGTCTCGCCGAGATAATCCTCGAGCGACGAGACATCAGGATTCAGGCTACCGAAGAGGAAGCCGCGATAGCTCTCGAAACGAGCGACGCGCTTCAGGTCGTGCGAGCCATCTTTCGCAAATTGCGGCGGATATTGCGTGGTCTTCTCGTCCTTCACCTTCAGGAGTTTGCCGGTGTTGGAAAAAGTCCAGCCGTGGAAAGGACAGGTGAAGCTGCCCTTGTTGCCATGCTTGCGCCGGCAGAGCATCGCGCCGCGATGGGCGCAGGCATTGATGACCGCGTGCAGTTCGCCTGATTTGTCGCGGGTGACGACGACAGGCTGGCGGCCGATATAGGTGGTGTAATAGTCGTTGTTCTCGGGGATCTGGCTCTCGTGGGCGAGGTAGACCCAATTGCTCTCGAAGATGTGCTTCATCTCCAGCTCGAAGAGGTCTTCGTTGGTGAAGATATCGCGGCGGCACCGGAACATCCCGGTCTCATGATCGTCCTCGACTGCGGTGGCGAGCAGATCGTCGAGGGCCTGGGTTTTGTCGATAACTGCAGACATGGTTCTTCTCCCGCAAACGGCTGATCCGTGCTCGGTTCGGCTATTGCAACAATGTCGGTGTGGGGGCGGCGGCTCAGTCGGCCGCCGCAACAATGATCAGGCGGCGGCGCGCCTGCGCTGCTCGTTGATCTGGTTGTCGACGCCATTCACCAATGAGGTGAGATGAATGTCGAATTCGATCTCGGCGAAGGGGCCGGAGAGACCGTTCGCCTTGATGCTTGCCTCGTCGGTCCGCTCGGTAACATCGGGCACCAGGCCGTCGCGGGTCGCATAGGCGAAGTCGTCGTTGACCAACGGATCGCCGGCTATGTTGATCTGGGTCGTCAGCTTGCGATGACCGTCGGCGCTGATGAAGAAGTGAATATGCGCCGGGCGCTGGCCGTGACGCCCGAGCGCCGAAAGCAGCTGTTCGGTCGGGCTGCCCGGCGGCACGCCGTAGCCGTGCGGCACAATGCTCTGAAACTTGTAACGGCCCTTGGCGTCGGTGACGATCGTGCGGCGCATATTGAACGGCGCCTGCACACCGGTCGGGTCGAAATGCGAATAGAAGCCGCGGGTATCACAGTGCCAGACTTCGACCGTCGCACCTTTCAGCGGTTGGCCGGCGGAATCATAGACGGTGCCGTGCATGATCAGCGGGTGACCGTTGGTGTCCCGGCCGTCATCAAGACGGGCGAAGCCTTCCGATGCCGGTGCGCCGGCGACATAAAGCGGCCCTTCGATGGTGCGCGGTGTCGGATTCTTGATGCCGAGCTCCTCGTCGATAGCGTCGAGACGTTCGTCGAGGAAGTGGTCGAGGCCGAGGCCGGGCGAGATCAGGCCGGCCTGGCCGGCAGCACCGATTTCGTTTAGCCAGGCAATGCCGGTCCAGTATTCGTCCGGGGTGATGTCGAGATCGTCGATCGCCTTGAACAGGTCCGACATCAGCCGGTGCACGATCTCTTTGACGCGCGGGCTGCCGCCGTCCTTGTCGAGGCCGCTCAGAACCTTCAGGAAACCTTGCGTCTCCGGCTTGTCGAAAATCTTCACGCTCATGATAAATCCTCCACTTGGATAGTTTGAAAGCGGGTGCCGCCTGCCAACCTCCCGGCGGCGGCCGAACGAAATCTCAGGTGTCATCCTCCCGGACTGACGACGGATGCCGAAGCAGCGGCGTCACCTCGATGTCCATGAATTTGAACAGCGGCAGACCCGAGAGGATCTCGTGCAGCTCGGCATTGTCCGTGACGTCAAAGACGCTGTAGTTGGCGTACTGGCCGGCGATCCGCCAGATATGCCGCCACTTGCCGCTCTGCTGCAGCGCCTGTGAATAGGCCTTCTCTCGCGCGAGAATCTGGGCCGCCTCTTCAGCGGGCAGGTCATGGGGAATGCGAACATCCATTCTGACGTGAAACAGCATCAGCCGATCCTCACTTCGCAACACTGATGGTCTTGCGCAGCCCTTCGCGCGCAAAGAACTTCAACCGGTCTTCGTCGAGTTCGACGCCCAAACCCGGCCCATCCGGCACCGTCAGTTCGAAGTCGCTGTAGTCGAGGGGCGTTGCCAGGATTTCCTCCGTCAGGAGCAGCGGACCGAAAAGCTCGGTGCCCCACTGCAGATTGGCAAAGGTCGAAAACACATGGGCGGAGGCCACCGTGCCGACAGCGCCTTCGAGCATCGTGCCACCGTAGAGCTCGATGCCGGCGGTATCGGCGATCGCCGCCACGCGCTGCGCATTGAACAACCCGCCGCTCTGCTCGATCTTGACCGCGAAGACGTCAGCGCCCTTGGTCTTGGCAATCTCGAAGGCCGATTCAGGCCCGGTAAGGGACTCGTCCGCCATCAGCGCCACCGGGAAGCGGCGGACCAGTCGGTTGAGCGCTGCCGTCGACGCGACAGGCTGTTCTACCAGTTCGCAACCGGCATCGGCGAGCGCCGCCATGCCGTAGGACGCCTCGAATTCGCTCCAGGCCATGTTGACGTCGACGCGCACCGCACCGCGGTCGCCCAGCGCCTGCTTGATCGCCGCCACATGGGCGATATCGTCCTTCAACGGCTTCGCGCCGATCTTCAGCTTGAAGATCCGGTGGCGGCGAAGGTCGAGCATCTTTTCGGCCTCGGCAATGTCCATGGCGGTGTCACCGGAAGCGAGCGTCCAGGCGACCGGCAGCCGCTTGCGCAGCGCTCCGCCCAGGAGTTCGCCGACCGACAGGCCGAGACGCTTGCCGTGGGCGTCGAGCAGCGCCGTTTCGACCGCGCTCTTGGCGAAACGGTTTTCCTTCACCGCTTTGCCGATGCGCGCCATTAGCGCCTTCACGCGGGTCACGTCCTCGCCGATCATGACAGGCGCGAAATAGGTATCGATCGCCAGCTTCATGCTTTCGGGGCTCTCGCCACCATAGGCGAGACCGCCGATCGTCGTGCCTTCGCCGATCCCGACGGTGCCGTCGCTGCAATGGACCTTCACCAGCATCAGCGTTTGGCCGGTCATGGTCGCGACTGAGAGCTTGTGCGGCCGGATCGTCGGCAGATCGACCAGTATCGTTTCGACCCGTTCGACGACGGAGACGAAGGCTGCAGTCGGAGAGATGGGTGCAAGGGTCGTGTTCATGGCGTGACTGTGCGCCGCGCACTGGGTGGCGTCCAACACCAAATAGGTTCTCTATGATACCTTCATGGTATAGTGCGATAGAGATTTCGCAGATTCATGCGGTTACCGCACTGCAACATACCGCAATGGTAGGAAAATGAGGGCCTGAATATGGATCTGCGCCAGCTTCGCTACTTCGTCGCCGTCGCCCGTGAGCGCAACTTCACCCGCGCCGCCGAGCAGCTGCATATCGCCCAGCCACCCTTGAGCCGGCAGATCCAGCTTCTGGAGGAAGAGCTGGGCGTGCCGCTGATCATCCGCGCGAGCCGTCCGGTCCGGCTGACGGAGGCGGGCCGGTTGTTCTACGAGCAGTCGCTGCAGATTTTGGGGAGAGTCGAGCAGATGGTTGAGGCCACGCGCCGCGTCGGTCTCAACCAGAACCGCGTCCTGTCCATCGGCTTCGTCGCCTCCACGCTCTATGGCGGGCTGCCGACACTCGTGCGCAAGCTGAGGCAGAATGCGCCGGAACTCGATATCCGGCTATTGGAGATGGTGTCGGTGCAGCAGATCGCCGCGCTCAAGGAGGGCCGAATCGATGTCGGCTTCGGCCGGCTTCACCACAGCGATCCCAATGTCGTCGGCATCCTCATGCGCGAAGAGCGCCTCGCCGTGGCGATACCCGAGGGCACGCCGCTAGCCGAAGACACGTCGCCCTTGCCCTTGAATGCGCTCGCCGGCCAGAAGCTGATCGTCTATCCGAAGGAGCCGCGGCCGAGCTATGCCGACCATGTGCTGAGCCTGCTTCATGCCCACGATGTGCGCCCTGCCGAGGTGCATGAAGTGCGGGAGATCCAGAGTGCCCTTGGCCTCGTCGCCTCGGAAGCCGGTCTGTGCATCGTCCCCTCCTCGGCGCGTCAGGTGCGGTCAGACGTCCACTACCGCATGATCGAGGGGGAACGCGCGACCTCTCCTGTCATCCTCAATCACCGGGTCGGCGACAATTCACGCCACATTGAGCTGATCAAGCAGTTGATCGAAGAGATGTATGCGGAAAACCCGCCTTGGCTTGGCCTCGAGCACAATCTGCCATTCCGGCCCTCCTTCGTTAAATGACGGGGTCCGGCACGCACGCGCCATGCGTTCGGTTGCCCGAAGGGTCTGCGCTCTCAGCCCACACATCCAGCACCAACTGCCGAAGCAAAAGCGCCTCCGCCGACCGGTCCGTCGTGTCGTGGCCGTCCCTGTCGGTGATCGCATAGGGTCTGGGGCCGAGCTCGCAGGTCATGACCAGTTCGGCATCGTCGGCGGCACGGGATCGCCAGTGGCGAAAGCCGTAGGCCCACCAGTCGCGGAAGAGATCGACCCAGGGGCGATGCTGCGGAAAGGACATCTCGATCTGGATCTGCTGGCACGAGCCGACGCGGCCGTGGAAGGCCTGGGCGTTGTGGAGGATGCGCCGGACCTGGGCGTGGCTTTCCTCTTCGACCGGAAAGGCAAACTCGCGGCCGACCAGATAGTGCGAGAGATCGGCGAGCAGCGGCAAATCGGGGCGCCGGTCCAGCAGGTCCAGCGTGAACAAGAGGTCGCTGGTGATCCGGTGGCGATGGGTTTCGACATAGACGGGGACACCCGCCCTTTCGGCGAGCCGCATCCATCCGTCCAGAAGCGGCAGGCAATCTTCCACCCGGCGCGGGCGGACGTCCGCCTGCAGGTCGATGTGGCTGACAGGAAATTCGCTCGCCAGTTCCAGGGTCGGGCGCAGGTCCTCGACGCTCCGGGGAAAACAGACTCCCTCGATCTTCAATCCGGTGCCGCGGATCACTTCGTTGAGGCGGACGACGTCATCACGGTTGGTGTAATGCGCGCTGATGCCGTCGAACCCGGCCTCGACGATAACAGCGATGTTTTCCTCGAGACCGCGTTCGCAGCCGTCCGCATGCCGGCGCTCCATCGCCCAGAGCGACTGAAAGACAAGCAACTTCTGCATCAGGCCGCCCGCGCGTTCTTCAGAAGCGCCTTCAGGTTCACGCCGGGATCAGCAAGCGCTGCGGGGTCTGGATTGATACCGGCGGCAATCAGCATCTCGGCGAGCTTGATGTCCCTGGCGACGCTATTGCAGGAACCGAGGCCCGCCGCGGCAAGGAGGCGCCCATCGTCCAGGTAGAACTCCAGCTCGCCGCCGTCGAGTTGGCGGATCACGCTCTGATGCTCCGGCTGCGGCAGGCCCGCGACCTGCAGACCGAGATCGTACTGGTCGGTCCAGAACCAGGGGATTGCGCCAAAAGCTTCCTTTCCGCCGACCATGTTGCGGGCCGCGGTCTCCGCCTGGCTGCGCGCATTGCGCCAGCTCTCGAAGCGAATGTACCCGCCGCCCGGCTGCGCCACCGCGGCGCAGTCACCGGCCGCAAAGATGTTCGGGTCACTGGTGCGAAGAAAACTGTCCGTCAGGACGCCGTTTCCGGTGGCAAGGCCCGCCGCCTCGGCGAGCGCCACATCTGGCAGAACGCCGATCGCCGCGACGACGATATCGGCAGGCACCGCGCTGCCATCGGCGAGGAGAACGGCATCGTCGGTGATCGCGGCCATCCCCTGACCGAGATGAAACGCAACGCCTTCATCCTGATGCCGCGCATGGAGCTTGGCGGCAAAGCGCGGTGGAACCGCGCGTCCGAGCGGCTTAGCCGCCATCTCGATAACGCTGACGGTTATGCCTTTGCCGCGCAGAACGGCCGCGAGCTCCATGCCGATCAGACCACCACCGATGATGGAGATACTTTTTCCCGGGTCGGCGCTGGAGAAGATTGTCGCCGCATCCGCATAGGTGCGAAAGTCGAGCGCGCGCTCAGCCCCAGGGGATGTCAGCCGCCTCGGGCGAGCGCCGGTCGCAAGCAGCAGCTTGTCGTATGTAAGCGTCCGCCCGTCGCTGAAAGCGACAGACCGGGTATCCGGATCGAGGCTCAGGGCCGATACGCCCTGGAGGTAGTCGATGCCGGCAGCCTGGAGCGCCTCGGCGCCGCAGATCGGCTTCATCTGCACCGCGCCGTTGAGCGGCTTCGACAGTGGCGGGCGCTCATAGGGCAGATGCGGTTCCGTGCCGACCAGCGTGACGCTGCCGGTAAAGCCCGATTCACGCAGCGCAAAGGCCGCGCGGGTGCCGGATTCCCCGGCGCCGATGATGACGATGCCATTCATGGCTTGCTCCAAAGATCATAAGTTGGAGCGGGATGCGGGCGGAAAACCGCACGCACTGTTCCTCATCCCGCTCAGGAAAGGTGGCCGGCGCAGGCAGGAGAAATGCGCCGGCCGGGAGGATCAGTTGCGAGTCGCGTAGTCGGCCATGTTCTTGGGCGTGACGAGCTCGAAGGGAACCATCACTTCGCGTTCGACGGCCTTGCCGCGCGCCAGCGCGACGGCAGCATCGAGCGCGCTCGCCGACTGGCCCTTGGCATTCTGGAACACCGTCGCATCGAGATCGCCCGCGGCCATAGCGGCGAGACCATCCTGCGTCGCATCGATGCCGACGACGATCACGTCGTCCATCGACACGCCGGCGGCTTTGAGCGCCTGTATGGCGCCGATCGCCATTTCGTCGTTGTTGGCAAAAACCACGTCGATCGGGCGCCCGGCCGTGATCCAGTTGGTGGTAAGGTCCATCGCGTTGGTGCGCGTCCAAGCGGCGGACTGCTCGTCGGCGATGGTGGCGCCCTTGCAGTCGCCGGCAGCCAGCGTCTCCTTGAACGACAAGGTGCGGTCCCGCGAGGCCTGGTGGGCGAGATCGCCCATCAGGATATAGACCTGCGCGTTACCTGCCTTGCCCTTTTCCTTGAGCAGCGAACAGGCGGCCTCGGCGCCCAGCTTGCCGGAGTCCGTTTCCCGGCTTCCGACATAGGCCTGCTTTACCGGCAACTGGGCGACATTGTCCGGCTGGAGGTTGAGATAGACGAGCGGGATGCCTGCCTTCTCTGCCGCCTCGCTTATCCCTGGAGCGGCGGAGGTGTCGGCGAGCGTGGTGATGATCGCGTCGACGCCCGACGCGATGAAGTTGTTTACCTGGTTGAGCTGCTTGGAGATGTCGGTCTGGGCGTCCTCAATCTGGACATTGACGCCTCCGGTTTCCGATGCTCTGGCGCTGATGCCTTCACGCAGCAGCGTCTGGAAGTTGTTGTCGAAGCTCTGCATCGAGGCACCGATCGTCTCCGCCGAGGCAGCACTTCCCATCAAGGCGGCAAGAGCAGCCGCCAGGTACATGGATTTCATGATTTCCTCCCAATGGGTGCCGGATCACCCGAGTGCATTCCGGGGGTCCCACGGACCCGATCAATGCTCGAGTGGTTCGAGCGCGCGGTAAGCGCGGGCCCTAACCGAGGGCCACCCGAACCTCGCCGTCGACGATTTCGGCGGGATAGGTCTTCAGGTTCTCGCAGGCGGGAAGCCTAAGGGCTTCGCCGGTGCGGTAGTCGAAGGCGCCGGAATGCTTGGGACATTCCACTTCGAAGTCCATGACCAGCCCATCGGCGAGATGGATCGCCTCATGGGTGCAGAGACCGGCGGTGCAATAGACGCTGTCATCCGGCCCGCGGTAGACCGCGTAGGTGCGGCCGGCGTGGTCGAAGCGGATCGCCCCTTCCTGCTCGATGTCATCCAGTTTGCAGGCTGGTACCCAGGTGATCACGTTGCTCATTCTGCTGCCTCCCCGATCGTGTTGCGCGCCTTGCGGGCTGCGAGTTTTTCCTTGCGCTTGCGGTAGCGCTCCTGCATCCGCGCCTCGCCTTCTTTGGAGCCGTCGTGCCAGGTGCCGAACCAGCGATCGAGCGGGATCAGGGCGTCGCCATAATTCACCTCGAAATACTTGTGGTGCAGGTAATGCGCATAGGCGTGGCTATCGACGAGTGTCTCTTCGCCGACCTCGACCTTGTCGAAGCCGACATGGCCGGGAATGGCGCCGAAGCCCGCATAGTGAAGTTGGTAGAGCATCAGGATCGGGTTCGACGGCAGCACCAGGTGGTAGAAGGCGGTGCCGAAATAGAGCAGGTGCTCGACCGGATGCATCGACAGCGAGGACCATGGCGACGGGTTCACCGAATTGTGGTGGACCGAATGCACCCACTTGTAGAGCAGCGGCGTGTGGATGAGCCGGTGGACGCAGAAGAAGTGGAACTCGTGGATCACAGGCACGACGAGCGCGACGAAAGCGAGCGTCCAGGGATTTTCCGCGAAGCTCAGCCAAGGCGCATAGCCATTGGCATAGGCCCAGAGCATGGCGACCTCGACGGCGGTCCAGATCGTCACGCCTGAGAGAAAGGTGCGCAGGATGTTGTCGAGGTTCTGGCTCTCGAACCAGAAAGCCTTGCTCTTCTGCTCGGCCGGGAATTTGCCATTGTACTTGAAGCGGTTTTCCTGCCGTTTCAGCACGTAGAGGTGCAGTTCGAAGGCGCCGTAGAAGAGGAAGACGCAGACCGCGTTCACAACGTAGAGCCATGCGATCCAGCCGATGCTCAAAGTCTGCATCGTCTCGATCGGCGGGATTACCCAGGCCCAGTAGGCGACGGCCGAAGCGGCGAAGATCGCGTTCCACGGAAAGAAATAGTGCGGCAGCCACTTCAGGAGCGCCAGCAGTTTGGGCGGAAAGGCAAACAGCGGCGCCGTTTCGATCGGCTGGTTCGGTGCCCAGTCGCCTCGCTTGTTGCGCGTTCCATACTTCAAGTCGTCCATAACGCTCTCCTCCCGGCGGATCGCGGGCGTTCCGCACAAATTCCGATGAAGGAGAGCGCCTTCCGGTTCGCTCGGGACCGCGCTCTCCTTCTTGATAAAAATCTAGCAGGAGGCGTTCTGAACGGCGAAGCCTTGTTTGATCAAATCAGATCAAAGGCTCTCGGCGGTGATGGTGATGAAGCGAATAGGCGCCTTGTCCGGTTCCAGCTCTGAAAGGCCGATCCGGCGCAGCACAAGGTCAAGGGCGCGGCGGGCCTGCGCCTCGGGCGCCTGATCGAGCACGACGTCCATGATGCCGTCGCCGAGAGCCTTGCGCGTATAATCGGTCAACTCATGGCCTACGAAGAAAATCTCCATGCCGCGCGGATGCCGGCGAAGAACATCGATCAGAGCGGCGTTCGCGCCGCCGGCATTGTAGAGCCCGGCCATTTCTGGATACATCTCGAGCGCCGATCGCAGCGCTTCGGCGCCGTAGTGCTCCTCGTCGCGGGTGAAGCCCAGCCACTCGAACCGGCGCTCGCCCGGATGCTCCTGGAAATAGTCTGAAAAGCCGCTGAGGCGATCGCGATGGACCTGATAGATCGGGTGGCAGAGGGCAACAACAGGGCCGCTCCTGCGCGCCATGCGGGCGATGAAGAGTGCCGCCGTTCGTCCGGCCGCGTAGTTGTCGATGCCGACGAATTCGCCCTGCTTCTCGGACGCCCGTGTAACGACATGGATTACCGGCACCCCGCGCGAAACGACGGTCTCGACCGCGGCGCTGATCAGCGGACTGTTGGGCACGGCAAGGATCAGGCCAGCGCGCGGGACCTCGGTCGCAAGAATCCGCCTGGCAATCTCGTCCGGCTTCATCTCCTCGGTGAAGCTGCGTTGCACCACGACAAGCGGATCGAGCGTCTCCGCGATCCTTTCGAACGCTTTGGAGAGCCGGCGATAGAAGGTCGTTTCGGGGCGGACCATCAGCACGTCGATGCGCAAAAGACCGCGATGGGTGTCGGGCAGCGTGCGCGGATAGTTCAGCGTGCGCGCCGCAACAACCACCCTCTCGACCAGTTCGGGGCGAACGCCGCCACGTCCGTTGAGCACCCGCTCGACCGTGGCCGTTCCGACACCCGCCAACTCTGCAATGTCGCGATAGTTCGGCTTGCTCACCCTGGCATCCTCGCCGGATTTCAGATGCGTCTCCACAGCGCCATAGCATGTGTCGCGGCCAGTTCGACAGAGCGCGCCTTGCAATTGCTGTGTTGCCCTCGCCCTAAACCGCCGATGGCCTATATCAACCGGGTAATCGAGATCGGCAGAGGGCTTCCATGACCTATGAGTTGTACTACTGGGACGGCATTCAGGGCCGGGGCGAATTCGTGCGCCTTGCGCTCGAAGACGCCGGCGCCGATTACGTCGACGTTACGCGCGAACGGGGCCGCGGCACTGGCGAAATGATGAAGCTGATGGAAAACACTGCCGAGCCACGCATCCCTTTTGCGCCTCCGTTCTTGAGGGATGGCGACCAGATCATTTCGCATGTGGCCAACATCCTTTTTTACCTCGGCCCGAGGCTCGGGCTCGCGCCCAAGGAGGAGGCGCTGCGCTGGTTCGCCAACGGTCTGCAACTCACCATCACCGACTTCATTGCCGAGGTGCACGACACCCACCACCCGATCGCAACCTCGAAATACTACGAGGAGCAGAAGGTGGAGGCGAAGGACCGGGCGATCGAATTCGTCACCAACCGCCTCCCCAAGTTTCTCGGCTACTTCGAACGGGTGCTTGAACAAAACCCCGATGGCAGCGGCCACGCCGTCGGCGACGGCGCAACCTATATCGATCTCTCGCTATTCCAGGTGATCGAAGGGCTTCGCTATGCCTTCCCGAAGGCGATGCGCCATTACGAGCGGCAATACTCCGAGCTTTTGAAGCTGCACGCTTCGGTGAAAGCGAGGCCGAACATCGCCGCCTATCTCGCGTCGCCGCGACGCCTGGCTTTCAACGAGAACGGTATCTTCCGCCGCTACCCGGAGCTGGATATCGAGCCCTGAAGGACAATCCCGCCTGCTCCTTACGCGGCGGCAGACTGTTGCTCGCGAAGAAACCCGGACAGGCGCTGCAGACCCTCGCGAAGAATGCTTTCGCTGTTGGCGTAGCCGATCCTGAGATAGCCCTCCATATCCATTGCGCTGCCAGGCGTCAGCATCACCCCGGTGCGCTCTAACAATCCGAGGCAGAATGCTTCGGAGGTCATCGGCAGATCGTATTTCAGTAGTGCCGTGGTGCCCGAATGCGGCTTGACCCAGGAGATCCGCGGTTCGCTGTCGACCCAGTCCGACAGCACCGCGAGGTTGGTGCGGGTAATGCTCCGGCTGCGCGCCAAGATCTTGTGGCGGTTTTCCAGCGCCATTGCCGCGAAGTGATCGTCCAGCATGCCGACGCTGATCGTGTTGTAATCGCGGTGGATCGAAACGGCATGGATCAGTTCGGGTGGCGCGACGATCCAGCCGAGCCGCAGGCCGGCGAGCGAAAACGTCTTCGACATGCCGCCGGTGCTGACGCCCTTTTCGTAGAGGTCTGCGATCGATGCCGTCAAACCGTCGCCCTCTTGATCCGTGCCGCGATAAACCTCGTCGCAGAGGATCCATGCGCCGCAGCCGCGCGCGATACCGACGATCTTTTCGAGGTAGCCGCAATCCATCAGCGCGCCGGTCGGGTTGTTCGGATTGTTGATGGCGATCAGCTTCGTGCCGGGGATAGCGAGCCGCTGCAACTGCTCGAGATCAGGCAGGAAACCGGTCTCCTCCGTCAGTTTCAGGATCTGCGTATCGGCGCCATAGCTTTCCGGGATCGAATAGTGCTGCTGGTAGGTCGGCAGCACCGAAATCACCCGGTCGCCCGGTTCGACGAGAGTCTCATGCACCAGTGCATTGGCGCCGATCGCACCATGCGTGGTGACGACGTTTTCGATCGCCTGTTTCGCATAGAGGCTTGCGATCTGCCCGCGCAGCCGTTCGGAACCCTCGATGGCGCCATAGGTCAGCTTCAGCGGCAGCAGTTCGGCAAGGATCGTGTCCGTCTTGCCCGCCATTTCCAACAATTCCGCCACGGTCAGCGATTCAACGCAGGTCTCGGCGAGATTCCATTCGCAATGGTTCTCGTAGCGGTTCATCCAGATTTCGACGCCGAAGTCGCGGATTTTCATGTCAGTGACCTTTCGAATGTTGGGCTATGGCTGCGAGTAAGCCGGACCTGTCGGCGACGTTGAGAATTGTCGCTTGCTGTGACATGAAGCCCTTCCTGTTGGCACAGCTGCGCATGTGGCCTCCGTCGCGGTCGGAGGCACCAGAAATGGCTGGCCGTTGACGGTCGATCCGTATAGAAGAACGATATGAGCAATATATTGCACAGTCAAGATCGATCCGACGTGCTGACCCATGTCGCGGACAATCTCCGGCGCATCCGCATGGCGGCGGGACTGAGCCAGACGGCACTCGCCAAAGCCTCCGGCATCAGCCGCCGCATGATCGTCGCAGTCGAAGGCGCTGACGCCAACATCAGCCTCTCCAGCCTCGACAAGCTGGCGGCTGCGATGAATGTCGGCTTCGTCGATCTCGTCAGGGACCCGTCTCGCCAATCCCGCGACAACATCGACGCTGTGACCTGGCGCGGCCAACAGGCAGAGAGCGAAGCGCGGCTACTCGCTTCTGCCCCTGCTACGTCCGAAGCCCAGATGTGGCTCTGGTCGCTCGCCCCAGGCGAGCGCTATGACGCCGAGCCCGACCCGCAAGGGTGGCACGAAATGCTGTTCGTAACGGAAGGCACCTTGACGCTTGAGGTCGCTGGCGTGCGCAAGCGATACGCCAGCGGTACCTTCGCGGTCTATAGCTCCGCCCAGGCCTATGCCTACATCAATGACGGTGGCGAAGTCGTGCGGTTCGTCCGCAACGTCATTTCCTAACTCACCGGTAGCCGCCTAACAGACACAGCCCGGCGGGCAAGAGCCGGAGGGGACACCGCTCCACACGACAACGTGAAGGCACCGGCTCACCAATCGCGGAAGCTCGGTCCGGCGCGCGCTTGATACGCGCAGACCCGAATGGAAGGATGCCCGGCACTCGGCGAGTGAGCGACGGGGATCTGCATGCTTCTGAAAGTCGAACCACCGGACGGCTGGATGAGCCAGGACGGCCGTGTCCTGTTCGATACCGAGCGTGAGGCCGAACGCTTCGCCGCCAATGCGCGGCTCGCCTTCTCGCTGGCGATCGCCGCCTTGATGCTGGCGCTCTCGATCATCGTCGGGCGCTGGGGTCGGCCAGCGGCTGCAGGCCGAATCCCGCCACCTCGGCGCATCGATCGTCGTTTCGGCGGAAGCCTTCGCGGCAGGAAAGATCGACGAAGCCGGATCAGACAGGTGGGTGCGCCACAACGGCGTGCGTCTGCGCGGGCGCAGAGAAACCATCGACGCCTACGCCTACAAGTGATCCGGCTTCGAAACCCTCGCTATTCGACGTAGTTCCAGGGGATGAAGCGATAGAGCGTCTCGTCCTGGGCCACGTGGCCGACACCGGGGAACGGCAGGTGAGCGCCGGCGACGAGGTAGCGGCCATCGGCTGCATCTGCCAGTGCCACCGCACGGGTCGCGGCCGCCGCTGTTCCATCGACGTCGAAGCTGACGAAGACGTCGGGAGCGTCGAACTGGACGTGGTCGCCATGGATCACGTCACCCCAGAAGACCAGACGCTGGCCGTCATCGGCTTGGAGCACGATCGAGGAATGTCCGGGCGTATGCCCCGCTCGCAGGATCGATCCGAGGTTCGGCAACACGTCCGCATTGTCGGCGAAACGCTTTACTTTTCCGGCGGCGATATAGGGAGCCACAGCGTCATGGGCGCGCTGGAAGTCGGTCTTCTGCGCCTCCGTCATCGTCGTCACGCCCTCGCGCTCGATCCAGTAACGATACTCGCGGTCGGCGAGATGGATTTCGGCATTCGGAAACTGGGGCTTGCCGTCGACGGTAAGGCCGCCGGAGTGATCGGCATGCACGTGGGTCAAAACAACGGCGTCGACCTGGTCGGGCCGGTAGCCGGAGGCCGTGAGATGGCGGATGAGCTTGCCGGCAGCGGCGCCGAGTAATGTGCCCGACCCCGCATCGATCAGCGCCAGGCGCTCGCCGTCGTTTACCAGATAGGCGTTGATCGACAAATGCGGCTCCTTGCCGAGGAAGGCCTCGTCGAGCCTGCGCTGCAGTTCGCCCTCGGGCTCGTTCTGATAGATCTTCGCCATGGGCAGTGCCAGCGTGCCGTCCGAAAGCGCGGTGACTTCAAACTTTCCGAAACGAAAGCGGTAGTAACCGGCATTGGCGACGGTCGAGAACGGCGCGGCGGAAAAGGCAAACCGCGGTGCGAGCGGCAACAGGGCCGTGGCGGCGAGAAGGCCAAGGGCTTGTCTGCGAGTGGTCATGATCGGCTCCTTCGATTGGATGCGACGAAGCTATCAATTCAACTCTCCGTCGATTATCCTGCGATCATGGAAGTGATTGTTCCGGAAACGCATGAAATCCCCCCAGTCTCCCGATCTCAATAACCTCAGGATCTTCCTCGAGGTCGCCCGCACCGAGAGTTTCTCAGCCGCAGCACTTCGCCTGCACCTTCCGCCAAGCACGGTTAGCCGGCGCTTGGCTGAGCTTGAAACCGCGCTTGGCGTCGCGCTGCTGCTGCGCTCCACGCGCCGGGTCTCCCTGACCGAGGCGGGCAAGCACCTGCTCGAGTCGATCGGCGGGGCCGTAGAGCTCATCGATCGCGGCATTGCGGGTTTCCGGCCCGCCGATGGCGCCGCCCGCGGGCGACTGCGGGTCGCCACATCCGTCGCCTTTGCCCGCACCTTCCTGCCGCCGATCCTGAAGCGCTATGCGGAGCTTTGCCCGGAGGTTCAGGTCGATCTGCAGACGGCACACAACAATGTCGATCTGATCGGAGAAAGCGTCGATGTGGCGCTGAGAATGGGCGAGCCGGTCGACAGCGAGATGATCTACCGAAAGATCGGAACAATCGAACAGCGGCTCTATGCCGCCCCGGCCTACTGCGACGGGTTATCCCTCTCGTCACCCGAGGACCTGATGCATGTCGCGCTGGTGGCGCACCGGACCCGCATGCGGCGGGAGCTGGCCCACTGGGTGCTCTCCGACGGCAACCGGCATTTCACGCTTGAGCGCCCACCCTCGATCGTCGTCGACGATCCGGCGATCGGAGAGCGCCTGATCGCCGAGGGTCTCGGCATCGGTATGCTGAGCGACGCGCTCGCCGCCGATGGTGTCACCACCGGGCGGCTCGTTCCGGTCCTTGCCGAATGGTCCGGACCAGCCACACACCTCTACTATCTCTACCATCAGCAGCTGGGTGATCTGCCGAAAGTGGCAGAATTCCTGAGGGCGGTGCGCGAAACGTTCCGGGTCCGGAGCGAGTGACCTCGCGGCCAAAGCCTGTCGCGCAAAAGTGCGCTGCGATTTTGCGACAACGACATGCGAAATATCAAGAACTTAAAGCGCAAGGAGCGAATCTGAAAGATCGCGACGCGCTTTAGGGCTGGATCTCTTCGATCGAATCCACCTTGTCGGGATAGAATGCCAACCGATCTTTGATGGCGGCCACCGCCGCATGCGGGCTTTCATAGGTCCAGACGGCGTTCCTCGACCGCTCTCCGCCGGATGGGATGCTGAAATAGGAAGCATCGCCCTTGTATGGGCAGTGGGACGAATGATCCGTGCGCGCCAGCAACGACATGTCGGCATCCTTGCGCGGAATGTACTGCACCGCCGGGTAGGATGCCTCGCGCAAAGTCAGCGCATCGCGGGTGTCGGCGATAACGCGCCCACCGAGGGTGACGACGACACGCGCCGGATTTCTCTCGACTGTGATCGGATGATCGGGGCCGGGAATCTTGATCGGTTTGTCTGACATGAGCGACCGCCTCTGAAACGTTGCTCATGTCTAGATGGTAGACTTACTGTCGAATTCCAACCGCTCACGCCAAAAGCGCCTGCGACGCCTGACCAAGGACGGGCGAACAGGGCGGCTTTTTCCGCGGGCGCCGCGGTTCGTCTTCAGATATTCGCCACCGGCGAACTGATCGCTGCGGCAGGCTCTGCCTCGGCGGCAGGCGGATTGCTCTCATCCAGCAGCTTGCGCACCTCCATCACGCCCTTTGCCGTATCCGACCAGCTGTGTCTCCAGACGAGAAGTCCCACCGAGCCGATGATGGCGACGAGAAACGCAATCGGGCCCAAGAACCAGAGGGCCGCGGCAACGGTGAAGTAGTAGGAGCGAACGCCCTGGCTGAATGAGCGAAGTGCCGGATTGATCATCAGCGACAAGGCGTGGGTCCATGCGGCGATGTCTCGGGCTTCGTCCCGCGACGGACTGGCTCCGATCGCCGCAAGGCAGTAGTTGATCTGCCGGACCGCCCAGATGAATTCGGAAAGCCCCCGCAGCAATGTCGCCATGACGAGCAGCACCTTGCACTGGAATAGCCACAGCGGTTCGATCGGCGCGAACATCGAAATGATCCCCGCCTGAAGACCTGCCGTCGGCTGGATGAAAAGCGCACTGCTCATGGCGACGATGACGATGAGATTGGCCGAACCGAAAAACGAGGCTGAGTTGATCGTGTGACCGAGGATGGCGGCATCGCCGATGAAATTGGTATCCCGTGTCAGGACCTCGCGCATCCAGGCCCGCCTGATACGCACCATGTCGAGCATCAGGCTGTCTGTCCGGCGCGGCCAGCCAAGCGCCATCATCGGCTCCAATCCCACCCAGGTTACGAGGAACAGGATAATCGCAATCCAATCCAGTATCTGCACGGCCAGCCTCCCACCATACCCGCTGCTAATTGAAACAGGTAGGACGGGCACGTCAACGCGCTCGCGAGCGGTGGCGCGATCGAACCATCCGCACTGGTCTAAGTTTGAGGGCGGCGGATGTGCTGGGTCACACCGATCGAGGGCTGGTTACCATTTCACCCCCAGGCCGATATTACCTCGAGCACGTCGATCTTTTCCCCACCGAGATTGGTGGTGTAGTCAGCCTTCACATAGAGGCTTGTGGTCTCCGACAGCTTTGCGACAAGACCGCCGCCAAGTTCCAGCGCCGTTCCGCCCCCCTCTGTCACGATCGGGTCCGCGCCGAAGGTCACGCGCTGATCAGCGTCGAAACTGTGCCAGACGTCTCGGCAATCACTTCGCCTTGCAGGCGGAAGCTCAACCGTCCGGTCACCGCGTCGTCGCTGTCGAACTTGACGGTCGAGAACGCATCGCGCTGATCGTCAAGCGTCAGATGCTGCCAGATGATCTGCGCCTGCGGCTCCAGCGTCCAGTTTTCCCCGAGTGCGATCGGATAACCGCCTTCGAGCGAGGCCGTGATGCCGGTACCATCGACCTCGACACCGCTGCCGCCGACCGACCGGGCGTCGCCGTCAAACCAGCTGCCCATCAGAATTGCGTCGAGATACCAGCCGCCGGGACCGATATGGGTCCAGTAGCCACCAAAGCTGTTTGCCCTGACGTCGATCTCGCCGACATGCAGATTGTTCCAGCCGACCGCCTGCCCGGCGATGTCGCCATCGGCACGCGCGTGGCTGAAGAATACGCCGACGCGGTCGTGATGGCCTTGCGCCGACTCCCAACCGAAGAGATCCTGGCCGATCTGAAAGCCTAGGATATTGCCGTCGAAGCTGGGATCGACAGTTCCCTTCCAGTCCAGTTCCGTCTTTTGGCCGAAGACATGGCCCCAGCTTGCCGTCAGGGTGCCCACCCTGTCGAGCAGCGATTGTTCGCCACGCCGTTCATGGAAGGTGCCAAGGGTCGAAAGCGCCAGATATTCGGCAAACGGTCACCTCGTCTTGCGATCGCTTTGACGGCTAGGACCCGGCCGGCGGCCAGTCGGGCGTGCGGGAGAGCGGAAGTACTTGCACAGAGCGGAACTCGCGCGGGCCGCCGATTGACATCTTCTGTATCCTGGATACAATTTGCCTCGATCTTGGGAGGGATCGATGAACCAATCCTTCGAATGGCGAAGCCAATCGCGCCTTCTTGACGAAGTAGCTCAGGCACTTCGCGAACGCATCTATGCCGGCGTCTATGCGCCGGGCGCGACGCTGCGCCAGGAGCGGATCGCCGCCGAATTCGGAATCAGCCGTACGCCGCTGCGCGAAGCCTTGCGGGTGCTCGAGCGCGACGGGCTGGTGGTCAACAAGCCGGGCAGCGGTGTCAGGGTCGCAACCGCAGACCTGCCGAAGCTTCTGGACGCCTATGCCGTGCGCGAAGCGATGGACGGCGTGGCTGCCCGCAACGCCGCCGAGCGCGCCACCACCGCCGAGATCAAGGATCTGGCAAAGCAGGTGGAGCGCCAGCGCAAGACTGTCGAGAACTGGGATCCCGCCGCCTACACCCAGTCCAACGTGATCTTTCACGAGGCGATCGTCGCCGCCTCGCGCAACACATCGCTCGCACCGCTCGGACCGCTTCTGCGTATGACCTCGCAGGTCTTTGCGCCCGCCTTTTCGCTGTCCAGCGAACGCGCGAGCACCGCGGTCGCCGAGCACGGGCTGATCGTCGAGGCGATCGCGGCACGAAACCTCGACGAGGCCGAGAAGCTGGCACGCGCCCATATCAACGCGACGGCAACGAGATTGAAAGCGCTCCTTGAGGCGCGCGAGACTGACAAAGAGGCATGACGTGAAGACCTACGGCAATTTCATCTCGAACAACTGGCAGGACGCAGCGGGCGGCGAATTCATCACTGTCCGGGATCCCTCAAACGGCCAGGAGTTCGCGCGCATCGCCCGGGGGACCCGGGACGACATCGACCTCGCAGTGCGCTCCGCGCGCGCGGCTCTCTCCGGTGACTGGGGTCGGATGACGCCGACCGAGCGCGGCCGGGTATTGACCCGGATATCGGCTGCAGTGCTGCGCAACATCGATCTTCTGACCGAGCTCGAGGCGCGCGATGTCGGCAAACCCGTGACGCAGGCGCGCGCCGACGTCGTGGCGCTTGCCCGTTACCTTGAATTCTACGGCGGCGCCGCCGACAAGGTGCACGGCGATACCATCCCGTATCAGAACGGTTTCACCGTTCTGACGGTCTATGAGCCGCATGGGGTGACGGGCCACATCATTCCCTGGAACTACCCGATGCAGATCCTCGGCCGCAGCCTCGGTGCAGCACTTGCCATGGGCAACGCGGCCGTGGTCAAGCCGGCCGAAGAGGCGTGCCTGACGATCCTCGAATTTGCCCGCATCGCCGAAGAAGAAGGCTTGCCGTCGGGCGCGCTCAACATCGTCACCGGTTTCGGCTCGGAGGCAGGCGCCGCGCTTTCCGAACATCCTGACGTCAACCACATCTCCTTTACCGGTTCGGTCCGGACAGGCGAAATGGTGCAGGCGGCAGCCGCGAAGAACGCGGTGCCGGTGACGCTGGAACTCGGCGGCAAGTCGGCCCAGATCGTCTTCGCCGATGCGGACCTCGATCGCGCCGTTCCCTTCCTGGTGAACGCCGGCATCCAGAATGCCGGCCAGACCTGCTCGGCCTCCTCGCGCATCCTCGTGGAACGGGCCGTCTACGAGGAGGTTGTCGCGCGCATGAGCGAACGGTACCGCGCGCTGAAGGTCGGCCCGGCGGGCGCCGATCTCTCCGTCGGCCCGGTCGTCTCGCAGCGGCAAAAGGCCATCATCGAAGGCTTCCTCGCCGATGCCGCAAAGGATGGCCTGAAAGTGGCGGCGCACGGCGAGATCGTTGCCGATGCGCCCACCGAGGGCGCCTATGTCGCGCCGACGCTTTTGCGCGACGTGCCGCACGACCATCGCACGGTACAGGAAGAAATCTTCGGCCCGGTGCAGGTGATCATGCCGTTCGACGGCGAGGACGAAGCCATCCGGCTCGCCAACGGCACCGCCTATGGCCTCGTCTGCGGCGTCTGGACCAATGACGGCGGTAGGCAGTTGCGGATGGCGCGTGCCGTTCACGCCGGCCAGGTCTTCATCAACAATTACGGCGCCGGCGGTGGCGTCGAGCTGCCTTTCGGCGGCGTCAAGAAATCCGGCCATGGCCGCGAGAAGGGCTTTGAGGCCCTCTACGGGTTTGCCAGCATGAAAACCATTTCTGTCTACCACGGCTAGAGCCGGATGAGGAAAAGTGTGCGCGGTTTTCCGCCCGCATCCCGCTCTAACCCTTGATCTAAGTCCCCTAGGGAGGAACAACAAAATGTCACTGGAAGGTAAAGTCGCTCTTATCACCGGCGCGGGCTCCGGCTTCGGTGAGGGCATTGCGAAGCGCTTCATCGAAGGCGGCGCCAAGGTCATCGTCGTCGATCGCGATGCCAAGGGCGCCAAGCGCGTGGCGAACGAACTCGGCGGCAATGCCTTTGCCGTGGTCGCTGATATTGCCAAACAAGCGGATGTCGAGGCAGCCGTTGCTGCAGGCCTCGAGAAATTCGGACGCGTCGATATCCTGATCAACAATGCCGGCATCGGCCACAAGCCGCAGAACGCCGAACTGGTCGAGCCGGATGAGTTCGACCGGATCCTCGGCGTCAACGTGCGCGGCGTCTACCTGATGACGCGGGCGCTGCTGCCGCACATGAAGGAAAACAAGTCGGGCGTGATCGTCAACATCGCGTCGACCGGCGCCAACCGGCCGCGGCCGAACCTTGCCTGGTACAATGCGACCAAGGGCTGGGTGGTCTCCGCCACCAAGGCGCTGGCGATCGAGCTCGCGCCGTTCAACATCCGCGTCGTCGCGCTCAATCCGGTCGCCGGCGAAACGCCGCTGCTTTCGACCTTCATGGGCGAGGACACCGAGGAAATCCGCAAGAAGTTCCGCGACTCCATTCCGCTCGGGCGCCTGTTGAAGCCCGAGGATCTCGCCGAAGCCGCCGCCTTCGTCGCCTCGCCGCAGGCATCGATGATCACTGGCGTCGCGCTCGACGTCGACGGCGGCCGATCGATCTGATTGCTTCGATCTGACTACTGGGACCATAAACAACGAAACCGCAAAGCGGGGGAACTATGCTGAATTTGACGAAATGGGCACTTGCCTCATGCTTCATCGCCGCGTCGCTGACGACGGCGATGGCCAAGGATACGATCACCGTCGGCCAGGTGCTGGAGCCGCCGGGCCTCGACCCGACCGCCGGTGCCGCCGCACCGATCCGCTACATCACCTACGGCAACCTTTTCGAAGGTCTCGTGCGTGTTGTCGAGGATGGCAGCGTCAAGCCGCTGCTCGCCGAGAGCTGGACGGTCTCCGACGACCAGAAGACCTACAGCTTCAAGCTTCGCCAGGGCGTCAAGTTCCACGACGGCACGCCGTTCGACTGCTCGGTCGTCAAGTTCTCCTATGAACGCGCGGTCGGGGCCGATTCGACCAACGCGCAGAAAGGCCTGTTCGAGCCGATCGAAAAGACCGAATGCCCGGACCCGGCGACGGCGGTCGTGACGCTGAAGCGCCCGGCCTCCAATTTCCTCTTCAACATGGCCTGGGGCGATGCGGTCATGATCGCGCCGGCGGCGGCGGCGGACAACAAGACCAAGCCTGTCGGCACCGGCCCGTTCAAATTCAAGGAGTGGGCGAAGGGCGACAAGGTGGTGCTCGAAAAGAACGCCGACTATTGGGGTGAACCGGCCAAGCTCAGCGAAGTGACCTTCAAGTTCATCAGCGATCCCTCGGCTGCCGCTGCCGCCGTTCTCGCCGGCAATGTCGATGCCTTCCCGATGTTCCAGGCCGCAGAACTGGTCAGCCAGTTCCAGAGCGATCCGAACCTGCAGGTCGAGGTCGGCAGCACATCGGGCAAGGTGGTGCTCGCGCTCAACAATGCGCGCAAACCCTTCGACGACGTGCGGGTCCGCCAGGCGCTTGCCCACGCGATCGACCGCAGGGCACTGGTCGAGGGCACCTATTCGGGCTTCGGAACGACGATCGGTTCGCACTATTCGCCTGTCGAACCCGGCTATGTCGATCTCAACGAAACCTACCCCTATGACCCCGGCAAGGCGCAGCAGCTGTTGCAAGAAGCGGGAGTCCAAGGCCTTGAGATCACCATCATGCTGCCGCCGCCGGCCTATGCCCGGCGTGGCGGCGAGATCATCGCGGCGATGCTGAGCGAAGTCGGCGTCAAGGTGAACCTCGTGCCGATCGAATTCGCGCAGTGGCTCGACCAGGTGTTCAAGAACTCGGACTTCGACGCGACGATCATCGCCCATGCCGAGGCCCGCGACCTCGATATCTATGCGCGCGACAAGTACTACTTCAACTACCAGAACCCCGAGTACAAGGCGCTCTACAAGTCCTTCACGCTCGCTTCGACCGAAGCCGAGCAGCTGGACCTCGCAGGCCAGCTCCAGCGCAAGCTGGCGGCCGACGAGCCGAACGTCTTCCTCTACGCGTTGCCGAAGATCGGCGTCTGGAACAAGAAGGTGAAGGGTCTCTGGAAGAACATGCCGGTTCCGGCCGACGACCAGACCCAGACCTATTGGGAAAACTGAGGATTGGCATCCGCCCCTTTGACGAGGGGCGGAGGCAGATCACGCGTTGACCGGCACACCCGGCGCCGGTCAACGCTCGCTCTTTCCGGGAGGTTGATGTGATTTCCTTTATCGGCGGTCGCCTCGTGTCGCTCATTCTGACGACGCTTGCCGCTTCAGTCATCGTCTTTCTGCTGATGCAGGTGCTGCCCGGCGACCCCGCCGTGCTGATGCTCGGCATGAATGCCGACGCCGACGCGATCGCGGCGCTGCACCGGCAGCTCGGCCTCGATCAGCCGATCTGGATCCGCTACCTCCACTGGATCGGCGGTTTCGTCGTCGGCGATTTCGGCACGAGCCTCACCTATTCGGTGCCGATCCGCGAACTGCTCGGGCCCCGCATCCTCGTGACGCTGCCGCTGGCCCTGCTCTCCATGGCGATCTCCGTCGTCGTCGCCATCGCCATCGGCGTCTATGCCGCCGCCAATCGCGGCAAGACCGGCGACACCGTCGTCATGGGCATCGCCCAGGTCGGCGTCGCGATCCCGAATTTCTGGCTGGCGCTGCTCTTCATCCTGCTCTTCGCGCTGAAGCTCGCCTGGTTCCCGGCTTCAGGTTTTGCCGGCTGGGAAGGCGGTTTCTGGAACGGCTTGCATTCACTGATCCTTCCGGCCTTCGCGCTCGGCCTGCCGCTTGCCGCCATTCTCGCACGCGTGACCCGCTCCGCGGTCATCGAAACGCTCGGCGAGGATTTCATCCGCACGGCGCGCGCCAAGGGGCTGAGCCGTTCGGGCGCCCTATGGAAACACGCGGTGCCAAACGCGCTGATCCCGGTCGTCACCATCATCGGCCTGCAGTTTTCCTTTCTGCTCGCCGGCACGATCATCATCGAAAACGTCTTCAACCTGCCGGGCGTCGGCCGCCTCGTCTTCCAGGCGATCGCCCAGCGCGATCTCGTGACGGTGCAGACGCTGGTGACGCTGCTTGCGGCCTCCGTCATCACCATCAATTTCCTCGTCGATCTGGTCTACGGCTATCTGGATCCGCGGCTTTCGCGGGGAGGCCACTGATGTCCACGTCCGCAGCCACTTCTGAACCCGGCGTGATCTCCAAGCTCATCGGCAGCCGCAGCCTGACGATCGGTGCCACCGTCACCCTGATCCTCGTGGCCATGGCGCTCGTCTCCTTTGCCTGGACGCCCTATTCGCCGACCGCGATGAACTTCCGCGACAAGCTGCAGGGACCGAGCCTTGCCCATTGGTTCGGCACCGACAATTTCGGTCGCGACATCCTGTCGATGATCATGGTCGGCGCCCGCAATTCGATCTCAGTTTCGATCGTCGCCGTCTTGGTCGGCGCCGGCATCGGTGTGCCACTCGGCGCCTGGGCTGCCGCACGTGGCGGCTGGGTCGATGGTCTGGTCATGCGCATGAGCGACCTTGCTTTCGCCTTCCCCGCGCTTCTGACTGCCGTGATCATCACCGCCATCTTTGGGCCTGGCGCAACCAACGCGATGATCGCGATCGGCATCTTCAACATCCCCGTCTTTGCCCGCGTCACCCGCGGTGCCTCGATGGGCCTGTGGAAGCGCGAATATGTGCAGGCGGCGCGCTGCGCCGGCCGCGGCGACGTGGCGATCACGCTTTTGCACATTCTGCCCAACATCAACCACGTGCTGCTGGTGCAGGTGACGATCCAGTTCGCGTTGGCGATCGTCGCCGAGGCCGGGCTTTCCTATGTCGGCCTCGGCACGCAACCGCCGATGCCGAGCTGGGGCAAGATGCTGAACGACGCCCAGACCTTCATCTACCAGGCGCCGTGGCTTGCAATCTTCCCGGGCCTGGCGATCACTTTCGCGGTGCTCGGCCTCAACCTGCTTGGCGACGGTCTGCGCGACATTCTCGACCCGCGCGTGAGGCGGCAACGATGACGAAACCCTTGCTTCACATGGCCGGCATGTCGGTCGAACTCTCGGCGGGCAAGAGCCAGGTCGATATCGTCTGCGACATCGATCTCGAACTCAACCGCGGCGAGCGCCTCGGCATCGTCGGCGAATCCGGCAGCGGCAAGTCGATGACCGCACTCGCCGTGATGGGCCTGTTGCCGCAGCGCATGCGGGTGCGCGGCGAGCTTTTGTTCGACGGCCGCAATCTCGCTGGCTTGGCCGAGGCCGAGTATTGCGGCTATCGCGGCCGACGCGTCGCGATGATTTTTCAGGAGCCGATGACGGCGCTGAACCCGGTGAAGTCGATCGGCGCACAAATCGCAGAGGGACGGCGGCTGCATCTCGGCGAACCCAAAGCCGATGCCGAAACGAAGGCGCGCGCGCTTCTCGACCGGGTCGGCCTGCCTGCGCCGCGCTTCGATCTGGATCTCTACCCGCACCAGCTCTCGGGCGGCCAGAGGCAGCGCGTGATGATCGCCATGGCGATTGCCTGCGAGCCGGACCTTTTGATTGCCGACGAGCCGACGACCGCGCTCGACGTGACGGTGCAGGCGCAGATCCTCGACCTGCTCGACGAACTCATCGAAGACACCGGCACCGCGCTGATGCTGATCACCCACGATCTCGGCGTCGTCTCCGAAATGACCGACCGCATCGCCGTCATGTATGCAGGCCGCATCATCGAGACCGGGCGTACGGACGACGTCTTCGCCCGCATGGCGCATCCCTATGCCCGCGGCCTCTTTGCCGCCTCGCCGCATGGCGCAGCACTCGCGCCACGTCGCGCGGGCGAAGGGCGGCCGCGGCTGAACGCCATCCCCGGCATCGTGCCTGATCCCTTTGGCCGGCCAGCCTACTGTTCCTTCGCCGAGCGCTGTTCCTTCGCGCAGCCGGATTGCCGCCGCGCGATCCCGACGCTGGACCTGATCAATACCGATGGAAATGTGCAGCATCGCGCGGCCTGCTTTCATCCCCGCGAAAGGATGGTGGCACCGTGAGCGAGACCATTCTCAAGACCACCGATCTGGTGCGCGAATACGATCTGCCACGCCCGTCGATCTTCTCGAAACACAGCCGCCTGCGCGTGCTCCATGGCGTCAGCATCGAACTCGCCGCCGGCCAGAGCCTTGGCATCGTCGGCGAAAGCGGCTCCGGCAAATCGACGCTGGTGCGCGCGGTGATGGGACTGGAGCGACCGCAATCGGGCGAGGTCAATATCGCCGGCACGAACATCTACGCGCTCGACCGGGCGGGCTTGCGCGAGGCACGCAAGGGATTCCAGGCGATCTTCCAGGATCCCTACGGCTCGCTCGATCCGCGCCATACGGTCCGCACGATCATTTCCGAGCCGATCGTCTCGCTGGAACGCGGGACCGGCACCGCCGAGCGCAACCGGCGCATCGCCGAGGTGCTGGAGGCGGTTGGGCTGCCGCTCGCATCGGCCGACAAATACCCGCACGAATTCTCCGGCGGCCAGCGCCAGCGCATCGCCATTGCCCGCGCGCTGATCACGCGGCCGGCGTTGATCGTCGCCGACGAGCCGGTTTCGGCGCTTGACGTGTCGATCCAGGCGCAGGTGCTGAACCTGATGATGGACCTGCAGGAAAAGCTCGGCCTTTCCTACCTGTTCATCAGCCATGATCTCGGCGTGGTCCGCGCCATCACCGACCGGGTCGCCGTCATGCATCTCGGCCGGATCGTCGAGGAAGGGCCGACGAACGAAGTCTTCGACAACCCGCGCCATCCCTATACCCAGGCGCTGGTCGCCGCCGTGCCGAAACCCTTCTCCGGGCGGCGCAAGGGCGTGCGGTCCGACGGCCCCCCGCAGACGCCCGTCCATACCGCAACGACCGCAGCCGGCTGCGCCTATGCCGCCGTCTGTCCCATGAGGCAGGAGATCTGCCTGACCCGCACGCCCGTGGCCAAGCCGGTAACGCCGGCCTGGTCCGCCCGCTGTCATTTTGCCTAGAGCGTCCTTTGTGCGTTCATATGAACGCACGGCGCTCTAGAGCCCCAAGCTCTGCAGTTCCACGGAACTGCGCATATCGCAGGAATATACGCCATGTCCGAACTCGCCGATTTCTCCGCCGTCTCCCTTGTCGAGGCATACCGCTCGAAAAAGCTCTCTCCCGTCGAGGTCACCGAGGCCGTCATCACCCGCATCGACGCCTCGGAACCGAAGCTGAATGCGCTCTGGGCCTATGACCCAGCCGAAGCGCGCAAAGCAGCAAAGGCATCGGAAGAACGCTGGGCGAAGGGTGAACCGCTCGGCGCGATCGATGGCGTGCCGGTGACGATCAAGGAGAATATCGCGACGAAGGGAACGGCCGTGCCGCTCGGTTGCGCCGCCGTGTCGCTCACTCCAGCCGCCGCTGACGCGCCGCCGGCCGCCCGCACCCGCGAAGCGGGCGGCATTCTTCTTGCCAAGACCACCATGCCCGACTACGGCATGCTTTCTTCAGGACTTTCCAGCTTTCACAAGCTTGCCCGCAATCCGTGGGACCTTTCGGCCAATCCGGGCGGATCGAGCGCCGGCGCCGGCGCGGCAGCCGCCGCCGGCTATGGTCCCCTTCACATCGGCACGGACATCGGCGGCTCGGTCCGGCTGCCGGCCGGCTGGTGCGGCGTCGTCGGGCTGAAGCCTTCGGCGGGCCGCGTCCCGATCAATCCGCCTTTCATTGGCCGTGTCGCCGGGCCGATGACCCGAACGGTCGCCGATACCGCGCTCTACATGTCGGTGCTGTCGAAGCCGGATGCCCGCGACACGATGGCCCTGCCCTATGCCGATATCCCCTGGTTGGATCTCGATCGTGACGTGAAGGGCCTGAAGATCGGTCTCTGGCTTGACGCCGGCTTTGGCCAATCGGTCAGCGAAGAAACGCAACAGGCCGTCAGCCGAGCGGCCAAGCTTTTCGCCGATGCCGGTGCAATCATCGAACCGGTCGGCCCGTTCCTCACCCGCGAGATGATCGACGGTCTCGACCGCTTCTGGCGCGCACGCGGCTGGGAAGACGTGTCACGCCTTTCGCCGGAAAAACAGGCGCAAATCCTGCCCTACATCTTCGACTGGATCAAAACGGCGGAGAGTTTCTCGGGCCGCGAGGTCTATACCGGCTTCGCCCAGATCGAGGCCATGCGCAATGCGCTGCACGCCGCACTCACCGGCTTCGATTTCATCCTGTCGCCGACCGCGCCGACAGCATCCTATCCAGCCGAATGGGCCTCGCCGGTCAACGACCCACAGAAACCATTCGAACACATCGCCTTCACCGTCGCGGTCAACATGGGTGGACACCCGGCGATCTCGATCAACTGTGGCTATACCGCTGGCGGCCTGCCGATCGGGCTGCAGATCATCGGCCAGTCCTTCGACGATATCGGCGTGCTGCGCCTTGCCCGTGCTTACGAAACCATACGTCCTGAGCAGCGTCCCTGGCCGAAGGTGGCAGCATGACCGACACCATGCGTTACACCGTCGAAAGCGGCGATCTGGAAAACATCGTCTCCCGGCTACTCGATATCGTTCGCCGGCTTGGCGTCAGCGTTTCGAAGCTTGCAGTCGAGGTGGACGGCGGCAAGGCTAACCTCGAAATCGCCGTGTCCTCGGCCTCGCACGCCGTAACGAACACGCTGCGCGAGCGCATCGGACAGATCGAAGGCGCGAAACCGGCGACTTAGCCCGGACCTCGCCCGCATCCTCATCATTAACGCGGCCCTGCCGCTCGACATCTGACTAAACACAGGAGTGCCGAAAATGGCCCGCAAACTTTTCATCCTTCCCGGCGACGGCATCGGCCCGGAAGCCATGGCGGAAGTCCGCAAAATCATCGCCTACATGAATGCCGAGCTTGGAGCCGGCTTCGTGACCGACGAGGGCCTGGTCGGCGGTTCGGCCTATGATGCCCATGGCCAGGCGATCTCGGAAGCGGACATGAAGAAGGCGCTGGCCGCCGATGCGGTGCTGTTTGGCGCCGTCGGTGGCCCGAAGTGGGATGCGGTGCCCTACGAGGTGCGTCCGGAAGCCGGCCTGCTGCGCCTGCGCAAGGATCTCGAACTGTTCGCCAACCTGCGCCCGGCGATCTGCTATCCGGCACTGGCCGCCGCCTCGTCGCTGAAGCCCGAGCTGGTCGAAGGTCTCGACATCCTGATCGTGCGCGAACTGACCGGCGGCGTCTATTTCGGCGAGCCGAAGGAAATCATCGATCTCGGCAACGGCCAGAAGCGCGGCATCGACACCCAGGTCTACGACACCTACGAGATCGAGCGCATCGCCGGCGTCGCCTTCGAGCTGGCCCGCACGCGGTCCAACCGCGTCTGCTCGATGGAAAAGCGCAACGTCATGAAGTCGGGCGTCTTGTGGAACCAGGTGGTGACCGAGACGCACAAGGCGAAATACTCCGACGTCCAGCTCGAGCACATGCTGGCCGATGCCGGCGGCATGCAGCTGGTGCGCCAGCCCAAGCAGTTCGACGTCATCGTCACCGACAACCTGTTCGGCGACATGCTGTCGGACGTCGCCGCCATGCTGACCGGCTCGCTCGGCATGCTGCCGTCGGCCTCGCTCGGTGCCCCGGATGCGGTGACCGGCAAGCGCAAGGCGCTCTACGAGCCGGTGCATGGCTCGGCCCCCGACATTGCCGGCAAGGGCATCGCCAACCCGATCGCGATGATCGCCTCCTTTGCCATGTGCCTGCGTTATTCCTTCAACCTGGTGACGGAAGCCGACAATCTGGAGAAGGCGATCGCCGCCGTGCTCGACCAGGGCATCCGCACCGGCGACATCATGGCCGAGGGTGCGAAGAAGGTCGGCACGACGGAAATGGGCGACGCCATCCTCGCCGCGTTCAAGGCACTGTCGGCCTGAGCCACCAACGATTCCAGTCGGCGTGATCTGACGCCGACCTGCAGACAAGAACAGACACCTCCGGCACACATCCGGAGGTGTTTTGCGTTTGCTGATCTCGTACAAACAAGATTGCGAGCTGTTACTGCGACGTCGCAGAAAGGAAGAGGACGTAACCAGATCCTCCTCATTTCTGTGCCTGTCACAGAAATCCAGCCAGACCAAGTCCTTGGGCTGAAAGGCCCTTGACCCGACGGACGTCGGGTCGCTGGATCCCCGCCACAGGGGCGAGGATGAGGGAGATTGGGTTGGCTCCTCTCGGAAAATCGAAAACTTCCGGGTTGAGCAGCGGTCCTCTCCGATGATGTTGCGCCGCCTGTCAGCGGGCGGCCGCGTGCGTCAGATCGTAATGCCACCATCGATATTGATCGCCTGGCCGGTGATGAAGGCTGCTTCGTCGGAGGCGAGGAAGGCGCAGATGGCGGCAACCTCCTCCACCGTGCCGAAGCGTCCGGCCGGCTGGCGGCTGATGAAAGACCGGTAAGCCTCGTCACGGCTTCCCAGCTTCTCGCCGAGTTCGCCGATGCGCTCCTCCAGAGAAGGCGACGCGATCGTTCCGGGGCAGATCGAATTGCAGCGAATGCCATGGGACACATAGTCGGCGGCGACCGCCTTGGTGAGACCGATGACACCGCCCTTGGCGGCACCATAGGCGGCGCGCCGCGGAAAGCCCTTGATCGACGAGGCAACCGAACCGATGGTGATGATGCTGCCGCCTTCGGCCTTCATCTTCGGGATCGCACCGGCAATGACGTTATAGGCGCTGTCGAGCGTGATGTTGACCGAGCGACGCCAGTCCTCGGCCGAGCACTCCTCGATCGTGCCCTGGTGCACATAGCCGACCGCATGGACGAGAATGTCGACCCGTGCGAAGCCGGCGAAGTAGGCGGCGGCTGCCGCGTGATCCGTCGCATCGAGCGTCGTCGTTGCGGCACCGTCGAGCGTTGCGAGCAGGTCGGCATTGATGTCGCTGGCGTGGACCTCCGCACCCTCGGCCATCAACCGCTCGGCAACGGCACGGCCGATGCCCTGGCCTGCGGCGGTGATCACGGCCACGCGTCCGGCCGATCGTCCCGTATTTCCATTCATGGTCAGGCCTTTCCGTATCGATCTAGAGGGACTGAACGATCAGCCGCTGGCGGCCGAGGCCGTCGATCCCGAGTTCCACCACATCGCCGGGCTTCAGATAGCGCGGCGGCCTTTTGCCCATGCCGACGCCCGGCGGCGTGCCGGTGCAGATGAGATCGCCCGGCTCCAGCACGCAGAACTCGCTCATGTAGGAGACGATGGTCGCGACATCGAAGATCATGCGCGCGGTGGTGCCTACCTGCATGCGTTCGCCGTTGACGTCGAGCCACATGGAAAGCGCCTGCGGGTCCGGCACTTCGTCGCGGGTGACGAGCCAGGGGCCTGTCGGGCAGAAATTGGGAAAACTCTTGCCCTTCACCCATTGGCCGCCGCGCTCCATCTGCCAGGCGCGCTCGGAGACATCGTTGACAACTGTGTAACCGAAGACGTGATCCATCGCGTCGGCGCGCGATACGTTCAGCGCGCGCGCGCCGATGACGATGCCCAGTTCGACTTCCCAGTCGAGCTTCGACATTTTTTCGGAATGGAGAAGCGGCGCGTTCGGACCGCAATAGGTGCCGGCCGCCTTGTTGAAAAGGATCGGTTCAGTCGGCACCGGCAGGCCCGCTTCTTCCGCGTGGTCGGAATAGTTGAGCCCGACACACCAGATCGTTCCCGGCCTTGCGACCGGCGGCAGGATATCGGCGTCGATCACCGGCACCACGGGCAGGGCCGATAGATCAATACCAGACAGCGCCACCCTGACAGCTGACAGGGTTTCCGCCGTGAAGTCCTGCACGAGCGAGGAGACATCCCGCGCCCGACCCTCGCCATCGAGGATGCAGGGCACGGCGAAGCCGTCGACGGTGAGGCGCAACAATTTCATTCTCTTGGCCTTTCAATGCGAAATGTCTGGGCGAGCGACGCTCAGCCCAAGCGAGCGGCTTCGACGGAAAGCCGGTAACGGGTGGTGAAGGTATGGCCGGGCTCGAACGCGATTGCCGTCGCAATGCCGGATGCCGCCAGAGGGTTGGCAGCCGTTGAGATGGAAGGTCCGAGGTCGAAGGCGGAGGCGATCGGCTCGACGCCGAGCGCCACATGTCGTCCGTCCCAGGGATAGGCCTTGCGGCCGCGGTTGCTGTACCAGAGCAGCAGGCTCGGAAAGTGTTCCTTCTGCCAGGAAAGCCGCGCGCGAAAACCTTCGTCGCGGTAGTGAAGCGCGACGCTGCCATCGATGCCCGAGAGCTGCAGCAGGTCCTCGGTGTCTTCCATGAGCGGCACCTGGGTCGCATCCATCGTCGCACCGCAGCGCGCCTCGGCTTTGTCGAGCGACGACCATTGCCGATCGGGCGTGAACAACGCTGCACCCGGTTCGACATCGCCGGGAACACTCCAGACGCGATCGTAGGCGCCGGGTTCAATGACGACCGAGCCCGGCCGCGGCGACAGGCGAAATGTCGGATGTAGCCCGATCGGAAGACGGCATGGCCGCCGCGCCTCGATTTCCAGCGTGATGTCGATGGCAGCCGCGCTTTGATCCGGAACGATCCGCCGGCGAAGCAACCGGATCGGATGGTCGTCGGGGTAGTGGCATTCCATGGTGATCTGGCGGACATCGCAGTCGCCCGAGGTCCAATGGACATTGGAGCCGTGACCATGTGGCACACCGGCACCCTCGAAGCTCTCGCCCGTTGCGGACCAGCCTGCGGGGAGCGACCGGTTGGTGTCGCTGCCGAAGGGGACGCAGGGCCATTCGCCGCGCAGTTGTTGCAGAATTTCCGGCAGTGTCTCGCGCTCGGGATCATTGCCCCAAGGCGCGATATGCAGCGGGCTGACCTGACGTCCATCCGGCAGCAGGAACAGCACGGGGCCGAGCATGCCGCCGAGCGACTGCACCGAAAGGCACCCATGCGCCCAGGCAAGGGCGCGTCGTGTCGTCTCCGCGCTCACTTGGTCGCTACCCCGTAGCGGTTTTCCGGAAGGCCCGCGACCTCGACCCGCATTGCATAGAGGCTGCCGGCCAGGCGCTCCTCCGGCCCCGAGCCGGCGGTGGTGATGTAAAGCGTCTTCAGATCCGCCCCGCCAAAGGTGCAGGTGGTGATGTTGGTGACCGGCATGTCGATCGCCTCGGCAAGACTGCCGTCGGGCGCGATGCGCGTTATGCAACGGCCGCCATAGCGGCAGTTCCAGAGAAAGCCTTCGCTGTCGATCGCCGAACCGTCGGGCGAACCTCGGTCGAACCCGGTGAAGAAATGCCGCTCTTCCGATATCGCCCCCACCTTGGCATCGTAGTCGTAGGCGTAGATCTCGTTTGCCAGCGTATCGCCGAAATAGAAGGTGCTTCGGTCCGGGCTCCAGCAGAGCGTGTTGGAGATGCCGAGTCCATGCCGCCATTCGCTGACGGCGCCATCCGGCGCGATCCGGTAGAGAATGCCCTGTCCCGGCCCAACCTCGCCAAGCTGACCATCGGGCAGAACGTTGTTCTTCATCGAACCGACCCAGAAATTCCCGGCCGGGTCGGCGCGACCATCATTGAGCCGCACCCGCGGCGTACCGGGCAGGACGAAGCCGTGATCCTCGCGCCGGTCGGTCTGCGGCCACCACCAGATCAGCTTCGATCCAAGCGCGACGAGCAGCCGGCCGTCTTCCTCAGTCAGCGAGATCGCGACCACTGGCTCCTCGAACAACCAGGTCCGGACGGCACGCGTCGCTTCGTCATAGCGATGGATCAGGAAGCGGTTGATGTCGGTCCAGTAGAGCGCCGCCTCCGCCGCCGACCAGACGGCGCCCTCGCCGCAACGGTCGCCGACAGGCGCGACACAGATGAGATCGCGTGCCATCTGCGTCTCCTATTCCGCTGCCACGCTCGTCGGGATCGACTGCGACGGCCCAAGCGCCTCAGCGTTTTGCACCAGCGCCTTCATGTAGCCGAGCGCAAAAGCCTTGCCGGCGTGCCAGGAGGCGCCGCAGGTCATGGCCGGCGTATGATCCGGGATCATCACGCCCTGATAGTTCTCGTCGCGCAGGATGCGGATAATCTCGGCCATGTCGATATCGCCCTCGTCGACGAAGGTTTCGACATAACGCGGCATCTTTCCACGCACGTTGCGGAAATGGATGTAGCCGATGCGGCCCGAACGGGCGAAGCGGCGGACGTGTTCGTAGATATCGCCGCCCGGCATTTCCTGCAGCGAGCCGAGGCAGAGTTCCAGCCCGTTCGACGGCGAGTCGACGATCGCCATCAGCCGGTCGTATTTTTCCGGGCGGTTGACGAGCCGCGCAGTGCCACGCAACTCCTCCGCCGGCGGATCATCCGGATGGGCTCCGAGCACCACACCCGCCTCCGCGGCGACCGGGACGACTTCCTTCAAGAAATGGGCAAGCCGATCCCAGAGCTCCGCCGAACTGACGGAGACCGAAGCGGCACCCGCGATGCCACGGCGGTAGCGCATGTTCCAGACCATGCCGTCGGGAATCGGCGCATCCGGGCTTGGCGCGATGCTGTTTTCGACCCCGAAGCCGACGGATTCCGCACCGCCACGGGCATAGGGTCCACGCGTCCAGCCATAGACGCCGGCGAGCGAGAAGTTATAGCCGATGCAGGGGATGCCGGCGCGACCGGCGTCGCGGATCAGCTGCTTCAGCCCCTCGATCTGCTCAGCCCGTTCAGGTCCGTCCAAGAGCACATCGGACCAGAATCGCGGCGAGAAGTTCTCGATCGCCGCAATCTCCAGACCACCGGCGCGCACGTCCTTCACCAGAGCCGAAAACTCTTCGTAAGACCAGAGCCGGTCGCCGGAACAATCGCCCCAGCCGCCCTGATCGCCGCTGTCGATCTTCGGATCCTTGCCGGCGAAATAGTTGGTCAGATGCGCGACCACATGGGTCGCACCTGCCTGCTGCGCAAACTGAAAATTGTCCGGGGTGAGCTGTTCCCGGTAAAGCCCGAGGCCGATCTTCATCTTATCAATTCCTGTCTGATTACTTGACGCCGATACCGGCAGTGAGGCCGCCGTCGATGCGGAAATCCGAACCGGTGACGAAAGCGGCGCGGTCGGAGGCGAGATAGGCGACGAGTTCCGCCACCTCCTCCGGCTCACCGATGCGTCCGACCGGGTGCGCGGCGCCGAAGCGGGCCAAGGCTTCCGCCTCGCTGACGCCCTCGCCGCCATAGGTGCGGGCCGCGAGCGAGAGCAGCGGCGTGCGTACGGAGCCGGGACTGACCGAGTTTACCCGAACCTTCGCCGCCGCATGGTCCAGCGCCATGGCACGGGTCAGCGCATGGATCGCGCCCTTGGAGGCGACATAGGCCGCAACGTTCTGCTGGCAGGCATGGCCCTGCACCGAGGAAATGTTGACGATGGCGCCGCCGCCGCGCTTCATCATTTCCGGAATACCGAAGCGACCGGTCAGATAGATCGAGCCGACATTGACCGAGAGGCAGCGCGCAAAGGTCTCGGCGCTGGTATCGAGAACCGTGCCATAGGGATGAACGGCCGCCGCATTGACGATGATGTCCAGCCCGCCACGGCGCAGCACCGCTTCGCGCACCGCTGCCTCCACCTCGGCCTCGACGGAGACGTCCGTCAGCCGTGTCGACATCGGCAGGTCGCGTTCTTTGGCAATCCGATCGAAGATCTCATTGGTGGCGACGTCATTGCCGCAGGCCAGCACAGTCGCCCCTGATGAAGCCAGACGGATTGCCGAGGCGAGGCCGATCCCTGAGGTGCCGGTGACCAGCGCGATTTTTCCCTTGAATTCAGTCATGATTGTCTCCGCAATGGATCGCGATGGTCTCGGGCCGCACAGACCCGAAATCACAAGCGTGATCGATTTTCTTGAGGGAGCGGGATGCGAGCACCCCGCTCCGGTCTCAACGCACCCGTTCCAGGACCTGGTTGAGAAGCACGGCGCCGAGGATGATCCCGCCGCGCACGACGTATTGCCAGTACTCGCTGACATTCATCAGCGTCATGCCGTTGGAGATGCAGCCGAGGAAAAGGACCCCGATCAGCGTGCCCCAGATACGGCCCTTGCCGCCGAAGAGTGACGTGCCGCCGATGATGACGGCCGCGATCACGTCGAGCTCCATGCCGGTTGCCGTCGTCCCGGTTCCAGCCCCAATCTGCGAGGCGATCAGCGTGCCGGACACGGCGGTCAGCGCGCCGGTGAGGCCGAGCGTCAGCGCCTTCACCTTCCAGATGTCGATGCCGGAAAGGCGTGCGGCCTCCATATTGCCGCCGACGGCATAAACCTCGCGGCCGAAGCTCGTGTACTTCATCAGGAAGTGCATGCCGGCAAAGGTCAGCGCGAAGATATAGACCGGGAACGGAATGCCGAAGAGATAGCCGCCGCCGAGGAAATCGAAGCCCAGCGGGAAGGACGACATCGGGAAGCCGCCGGTGATCAGGTTGGCGACACCGCGCAGCGCCGCGAAAAGCGCGAGCGTGGTGATGAAGGTCGGCACGTTGAACCATTGCCGGAAGCGACCGGTGAGGTAGCCGAGCGTGAAGCCGAGTAACAGCGCCACGCCAAAACCGACCGTGACCGCACCCCAGTCGCCGAAGACACCGGCGAAGCGGTCGGCGAACCAGGCGACGATGCAGCCGGCGAGCGCGGCACCGGCTCCGACCGAAAGGTCGATTTCGCCGCTGATGATCACGGCGGTCATGCCGAAGGCGATGATGCCGAGCATCGAGACCGTGCGCAGCACGTTCAGCACATTGCCGGTAGAGGCGAAGCCGGGCGCGACCAGGATCAGAAAGATCACCAGCGCCGCGAGAATGATCTCCATCGGGTAGGTTTTGAGGAACTTGAGCGGCGTGTTCTGGCCACCAGCTTCGGTCGTTTGGCTCACAAGTGTCATTGCTTGGCCCCTTCCATGCACAGGCCGTAAAGTTCGGTAAGGTCGGTTTTCGTCGGATCCACCTCGGCGACGACAGCGCCGTGGTGCATGACGAGGATGCGGTCGGCGACTTCCAGCACTTCCTCGAGTTCCGTCGAGACGAAGAGGCTGGCGAGACCGTCAGCCGCCTGCTGCCAGATGATGTCGAAGATCTGCCGCTTGGCCTGGACATCGACGCCGCGGCTCGGCTCGTCGAAGAACATCACCGAGGGCTGCCGGTTCAGCCATTTGCCGATCACCACCTTCTGCTGGTTGCCGCCTGACAGCGACGACACCGGCAGTTCCGGATCGCCGCACTTGATGTGCAGATCGGCAATCTGACGGCGGACATGCGGCTGCTCGCGCCGGCGCGAGATGAAGCCGTTGCGTGCAATCGGCCCGAGGCTCGCCATGCAGAGATTGTCCGCCGTCGAGAGCGACTGCACGAGGCCGACCTCCTTGCGGTTTTCCGGCGTATAGCCGAGCCCGGCCTTGCGCATGTCGCGCGGGCTGGCACCGGTCATGTCGCGACCGTCGAACGTGACCGAACCGCCGTCGATCCGGTCGGCCCCAAAAATCGCCCGCATGAGCTCGGTGCGGCCGGCACCAAGCAGACCGGCGATGCCGAGGATCTCGCCGGGATAGAGATCGAAGGAGACATCCTGAAAATGTCCGGCCCGACTGAGATTGCGGACCTCGAGCACGGGTTTGGCGCGGTCAAGCGTTCGCCGCGGCGGACGTGTGGCGCGCGCCGCATCGCCGAACATCATGCCGACAATCGCGGAAGGCGTCGTCTCCTTCATCGCAACGGAACCGATATAGTGGCCGTCGCGGATCACCGTGCAAGTATCGGCGATTTCGAAGAGTTCGCTCATGCGGTGGGTGATGTAGATCATCGTCACGCCACGGGCGCGCAGCCGCTCGATCAGCGCGAAGAGCTGCTTGACCTCGCGGGAAGCGAGCGCCGAGGTCGGCTCGTCCAGAAGCAGGATAGACGGGTTGAAAGACATCGCCTTGACGATCTCGACCACCTGCTGCTGGCCGACGCTGAGTGCGGAGACCGGTTGGCGGGAATCGATCGCAAGCCCCATGTCGGCGAGCAGTTCGCCGGCGCGCCGGTGCAGGCCGGCCCAGTCGACGACGCTAAAGCCGGCGCGGCGGCGGTGCGGCAGCCGACCGAGAAAGATGTTCTCGCCGACAGAGAGCTCCGGCACCAGCGAGAGCTCCTGGTGGACGGTGACGATGCCGGCGGCAAAGGCATCATGCGGCGATGTGAAATGGCGGTCCTCGCCATTGACGCTGATCGTGCCGGATGTCGGCTCGGTCACGCCGGCGAGAAGCTTGACAAGCGTCGACTTGCCCGAGCCGTTCTTGCCCATGAGGGCATGCACCTGGCCGGGTGCGAAGCTGTGGGTGAATTCGGAGAGGGCTACAGTCGGGCCGTAACGCTTGGTCACGGTCCGAAAGTCCAGCCGTCCCTGCACCCCTTGCAACGCGGCTGACCTTGGCTGCGGATAACTCATGCGGATTTCCTGCTGTCGGCGGCGAAGGAGCGGCGGGCGATGCCCGCCGCTCGGTTCACTCTTAGGCTCTTACTTCAGGGCCTTCAGGCCTTCCTTGTAGGCAGCGACCCCTTCAGCGTTGACGCGTGTCAGAGGCAGAACGGGCACGTTGACCTTGGTCTCGATCTTTTTGCCGTCGAGCAGGTTCTGCGCGGCTTCGATTGCCTGCTTGCCGACCTCGAGCGGCTGCTGCGCCGTCGTCGCCTGCAGCACGTTGTCGGAGTTCAAGAGCATATTGGCGAGTTGCTCGGAACCGTCGGTGCCGAAGACGAAGACCTTGCCTTCAAGGCCCGCCTTCTTGACCGCCTGCACTGCACCGATCGTGCCGCCTTCGTTGGCAGCATAGATCACCCGGATATCGGGATTGGCCGTCAGCATGTCGCTTGCGACGGCGAGTGCCTTTTCGGCGAGCCAGGCGTCCTGTTGCGCGACGATGTCCACCTGATCCTTGACGACACTCAGGAAACCATCGACGCGGGCATTCGACTGTTCGGGAAGCAGCGCCTTGAAGGCGAGCGTGCCGATCTTGACCTTCTCGCCGTTGCCGAGCGTCTTCAAGAAATCGGTCGCGGCCTTGCCAGTGCCGATGCCGATATCGCGGTCCGAGCTCGTCACCGTCGCCTGGGCGACGTCGCCATTGGCCGAGGTGCCGTAGGTGACGACCGTGATGCCGGCGTCACGCGCTTTCTTCAGAGCCGGCACCGAAGCGTCGGCCGAAAGCGGCGCGACGACGATCGAGTTCACGCCGCGGGCGATGTAGGTGTCGATGAGCTGAGCTTCCTTCTCCAGCTTGCTGTCGCTGTTGCCGGCGAGCAGTTCGTCGCCGGCGGCTTCGGCCGCCTTTTCCATCCCGATCTGGATGCCGCGGAAATACTGGTCCTGCTGAAAGACGATGCCGGCGATCGCCTTGCCGCCGGCATGTGCCGCACCCGGCGCAAGGCTGACGGTGGCAAGCAATGCTGCAAGCGCCAGAATGTGACGTTTCGAATTGTTCATGTCGGTTCTCCTCCCAAGTGCCCTGTTCGTGCCGCCGGACCAACGGGCGAGTGGATCCGGCAAACGGATGCCAGCACCGCCCATTTGGGGAGCGGTCCAGGCGAAAATCTCTATGTGCTCATCGCGACGGCTGGCCGCCGGGCGCGGCATCGACGAAGCGGATGCCGAACTCCAGGTGGCGGCTCATCAGGTAGACGTAGGCGATGCGGTCGCGGGCCCTCAGCGCCCTGATGATCTCGGCATGGGCCTCGAAAGTCGCCGCATGCACCGGGCGCTCCGCCTTGCCGAGCCGCATGACCTCCTCGATCACCGAGCGCAGCATGTGGTAGGCGGCGACCGTCGTGCGATTGCCGGATAGCTCCACGATCGCCTGATGGAACTGGTAGTCGCACTGCGCCGCTTCCTCGACGCTGTCCGCTTCTAGGATCCGCGCGTTGATCGCATCCAGCCGGTCGAAATCGGCGTCAGCAGCCGTCAGGATGATGTGCTCGCCGACACCCGTCTCGATGATGCGGCGGAAGCCCTGCAGGTCGCGGAAAGAGTCCGGCGAGATGCCGTTGTGAAAAGCAAAGAGCCGGCGGATCGCCTCGCCGTGGCCGCCGCTGATAACGGCGCCGACCTTCGGTCGCGTCTCGACCATGCCATAGGCGCGCAGCACCTGCAGCGCCTCGCGCACCGTGTTGCGCCCGGCCTGGAATTGTTCGCCAAGATCGCGCTCGGTCGGAAGCGCATCGCCGATACCGAGACCGCGCTCGGAGATCATGTCGCGGATCTGCTCGACCAGCCGGTCCACGGCCGAGGTCTTGCCTGGCTCGACGGGCTCCACACCCGACAACGCCTCTTCTCGTACAGAACTGCTCACCGGCCATCCTCCCTGCGATGCTCTATTTGTTGGTCCAGTTTGCGCGTTCAGTCAAGCGCAATCTCTCAAATTTCGCGCAAAGTTGCCAACATCGTCCGAAATTGCGCCCATAAGGCTTGAATTGTTGGGCCAATCGGACACTATTGACAGGCGTGGTCCAACAATAGCCACTGACGCGGAGTAGGAGTTCTGCATGAGACTGATGGAAGAGTGTTTTCGCTGGTATGGGCCAAATGATCCGGTGCCGCTCAGCCATATCCGGCAGGCGGGGGCCACGGGGATCGTCTCGGCGCTGCATCATATCTATGACGGATCGCCCTGGTCGGATGAAGCGATCCTTGCCCAAAAGGCGCTGATTGAAGACGCCGGTATGCGCTGGAGTGTCGTCGAGAGCATCCCGGTGCACAACTCGATCAAGCTCGCGACCGCCGACAGCGCCCGCTACATCGGCTGGTACAAGGACACGCTGCGAGCGCTGGCGCGCGCGGGTATCACGACCGTCTGCTACAACTTCATGCCGGTGGTCGACTGGACGCGCACGGAGTTGATGCAGCCGTTGGCGAATGGCGGTTACGCATTGCGATTCGATGCGATCGACTTTGCCGCCTACGACCTCTTCGTGCTGAAGCGGCCGCGCGTCGCGGATAGTTACTCCGAGCGGCAGATTTTCGCCGCCCGCCAGCGTTTCGATCAGATGGACCAGGCGAAGATCGACCGGATCGAACGCAATCTCATTGCCGGCCTGCCGGCAACCGAGCGGCAGTTCAATCGGTCGAGCTTTCTGGCCGCCCTTGCCGAGTATGACGGCGTGACGGCAGACGCCCTACATGCCAACCTGGCGCGCTTCCTCAAGGAGATCGTTCCGGTGGCGGAGGAGGTCGGTATCCGGCTTTGCATCCACCCCGATGATCCGGCCTTTTCGCTCTATGGCCTGCCGCGCATCGTTTCGACGGCCGCGGATGTAAGGCGCATCCTCGCCGCCGTCGACAGCCAAGCCAACGGCATCACCTTCTGCACCGGATCCTATGGCACGCGCACCGACAATGATCTGCCAGCCATGGTTCGTGAATTCGGCCCACGCATTCACTTTGCCCACCTTCGCAATGTCCAACGGGAGGAGGACGGCTCCTTCTACGAGGCCGATCATCTCGGCGGATCGAGCGACATGCCGGCAGTGATCCTTGCGCTGATGCAGGAACAGGAGCGTCGGCTACAGGAAGGCCGCGCCGACTGGCAAATCCCGCTTCGCCCGGATCACGGGCACCTCCTGGCCGACGACATCGGCAAGGAGCGGATCAACCCCGGCTATTCGCTGATCGGCCGGTTGAAGGGCCTCGCGGAAATCAGAGGCGTGATGCAGGGCATCGCTACCGCCATGGCACACATGGCTTGAGGGAAGAGAAATGACACGTTTTGAAGACGATACCGAACTGTTTACCGCCATGCGCAGCCGTCTGTTCACGGCCGTGGTCGGCGACATCCTCGACACGATGGGGCTGCAACACCAGTTCCTGCCGCCGCAGATCCGGGCGCTCCGCGACGACATGGTCGCCGTCGGGCGGGCGATGCCCGTACTCGAAGCCGATTTCTTCGCAACCGCCGAGGCGAGCGGCCATTCGGAATTCAGCTCGAAACCGTTCGGCCTGATGTTCCACGCGCTCGATAGCCTGAAACCCAACGAGATCTATGTCTGTTCCGGCTCCTCGCCACGTTACGCCGTCTGGGGCGAGCTGATGTCGACCCGTGCAATGAAACTAAAAGCCGCCGGCGCGATCTGCGACGGCTATTGCCGCGACAGCGCCGGCATTCTTGCGCTCGATTTTCCGACTTTCTGCTACGGATCCTATGCGCAGGACCAGGGGCCGCGCGGCAAGGTCGTCGACTACGGTATCCCGATCGAGATCGGCGGCATCCGCATCCGGCCGGGCGATATCCTCTTCGGCGACCGTGACGGCGTGCTCGTCATCCCGCGCGAGGCGGAACGGGAAGCAATCGCGCTGGCGCTGGAAAAGGCCGAAACCGAAAGCAAGGTGCGCCTCGCGATCGAGGCCGGCATGAGCACGGTCGAGGCCTTCGAGCGCTTCGGCGTGATGTGACCACAAAATGGGGCGCCGGAGCCCGGCGCCTTACTTCAACCGGCTGAGATCCACCGGGCGATTGTTGATGATCGCCTCCATGGAAAAGAAGCCCGTGACCGTGGCGAGATCGAAGTTGGTGATGAGCTTCTGATAAAAGGCGTCGTAGCCGCCCATGCCCCGGGTCACCACCTTGATTAGATAGTCCCAGTCCCCGCCGATCCTGTAGAAGTCGATCACTTCCGGCAGTCGCTCGACATGCTGCCGGAAGCCGTCGCTCCATTCCTTGGAGTGATGGCGTGTGCGGATCATCACGATCACCGTCAGATCCAGGCCCAGAGCACTGAGATCGATGTCGCAGTGCGAACCCCGGATCATGCCGATCGACTGCAGACGCTGAAGGCGCCGCCAGCAGGCATTTTGCGATAACCCGACCCGCTCGGCCAACTCACGCTGCGAGAGGCTCGAATCCTTTTGCAGCAACGTCATGATCTTCAGATCAAAACTATCTATTTTTGATGATTCTTCGATCATTTGACACAATACAGCGCGACTGGCGCAGGAAGATAGGTGAATTTTTTGACCATGAAGGGGAATATAATCGCTGTCAATGTTCGCTCCAAGGGAGGTCAGCGAGATGATCGTTCCAACAGTTCACCGCCACTCCTGTGAGGAGCTTAGCCCGCTTGCCAAGTTCCGCCAGGCTTTGAACCGCCCGGGCGTGATTGCCGATCTTCGCGACGATCTCGTCGGCGCGAAGGCGCAGATCGTCGGCCCATACGGCACGAAGCCGCTCGTCTATGCCGACTATGTCGCTTCCGGCCGGGCACTGCGGGTGATCGAAAGCTTCGTGCTCGACGAAGTCCTGCCCTATTACGCCAACAGCCACACGGAAGCCTCCTATTGCGGCGGCTTCATGACCCGGTTGCGGCGGGAAGCGCGCGCGCTGATCGGCGAATTCTGTGGCGCGACTGCCGACCACGCCGTGATTTTCACAGGTTCCGGCGCCACTTCGGGCATCAACCGGTTGGTCAAGCTGTTCGGCGTCACCGCGGCGGCTGAGGCGGGCAAACAGGTCCGCGTCATCATCGGCCCCTATGAGCACCACTCCAACATCCTTCCCTGGCGCGAAAGCGGCGCCGAGATCGTGGAAATCGCCGAATGCCAGGCGGGCGGTCCGGATCTTGGCCAACTTGCCCAAGCGCTAAACGCCGGTTCACGGGACCTGACGGTCTGCACGCTCTCTGCCGGTTCGAACATCACCGGCATCACCAGCGACGTCGCGGCGATCACCCGGATGGTCAAGGCGGCCGGCGCGAAGATGATCTGGGACTATGCAGGCGCCGGTCCTTACGTTCCGATTTCCATGTCGCCTGCCGGTTTCGAGATCGACGCCATTGTCGTCTCGCCGCACAAGTTCATCGGCGGTCCGGGCGCCTCCGGCATCCTGATCGTTCGCCGCGACCGCGTCGTGACCGACAAACCGACCTGGCCGGGTGGCGGCACCGTGAAGTTCGTTTCGCCTGATACCCACGACTACAGCGGCAATCTCGAAGCACGCGAAGAAGCGGGAACACCGAATGTCGTCGGCGACATCCGCGCAGCCCTCGCCTTCATCGTCAAGCATGCGATCGGTCTTGAAGAAATGGAAAGGCGCAACCGCGCGCTGGCCCAACAGGCCCTTGCCGCCTGGAAGACCGTCCCGCAGCTGGAGCTGCTCGGCCTTAAGGAACCGGATCGCCTGCCGATCTTCTCCTTCCGCATCAGGAACGGCAAGGGCGGCTATGTCCACCAGCAGCTCGTTACTCGCATGCTCAGCGATCGCTTCGGCATCCAGGCACGCGGCGGCTGCGCCTGTGCCGGGCCCTACGTACACCGGCTGCTGTCGATCGATGCCGAACACTCCGAACAGATCCGACAGGCGATCCTCGCCGGCGAAGAGATCGAGAAGCCCGGGTTCACACGGCTGAACTTCAGCGTCCTGCTTTCGGACGAAAAGGTGAAGTTCATCCTCGATTGCGTCGCCCAGCTGGCGGCGGACGCGCCCACCTTCGAAGCCGATTACGATTTTGACCCCGCTCGCGCAATCTTCTTCCCGTGCGCAACGGCTGAAGAGGCGCTCGCCTATGCATAAGCCCGATGTGACCGGCTTTTACGACGTCCGCACCGGCAGCATCCAGTATGTTGTTGCCGATCCGGCGACGGGCAAATGCGCGATCATCGACCCGGTGCTCGATTTCGACGAGAAGTCGGGCTCGACCGCCACGCGGAATGCCGACGCGATCCTCGACCATGTCGCGGCCAAAGGCCTGACCGTCGAATGGATCCTCGACACCCACCCTCATGCCGACCATTTCTCGGCGGCGCGCTATCTCAAGGCCCGGACGGGAGCGCCGACGGCGATCGGCGAACACGTGAAGGGCGTGCAGCGGATCTGGAAAGCGATCTATAACTGGCCGGATTTCGCCTGCGACGGTTCGCAATGGGACCGGCTGTTTACTGACGGCGAGACGTTCCGGATCGGCGAGCTCAAGGCTCGCGTCCTGCATTCGCCCGGCCACACACTCGCGTCCATCAGCTATGTGATCGGCGACGCAGCCTTCATTCACGACACGCTGTTCATGCCCGATAGCGGCTCGGCCCGCGCCGATTTCCCGGGGGGCAGCGCTGCCGACCTCTGGCGTTCGATCCAGGCGATCCTGGCACTGCCGGATGAGACTCGGCTGTTCACCGGCCACGATTATTGCCCGGGCGGCCGCAAGGCGCGCTGGGAAAGCACGGTCGCCGAGCAGAAGTCCAAAAACCCCCATGTCGCCGGCAAGTCCGAGGCCGATTTCGTCGGCTTGCGCGAGGCGCGCGACCGTACCTTGCCGATGCCGAAACTCATTCTGCATGCGCTGCAGGTGAATGTCCGCGGCGGCGAGCTCCCGGCCACCGAAGACAATGGCCGGCGCTACCTGAAAATCCCGCTCGACGCCCTTCCCGGTTCGGTCTGGGGGTAGAGGCATCGTGGCGGATCCTTTCCAGCAAATGCTGCTCGCGATCGGCTCCGGCTCGCTCACCGGCTTCACGCTCGGCCTGATCGGTGGCGGCGGCTCGATCCTGGCAACCCCGCTCCTCATCTATGTGGTCGGCATTCGCGACGTGCATACGGCGCTCGGCACCGGAGCGCTCGCCGTTTCCGCAAACGCCTATCTCAACCTCATCAGCCATGCGCTTCGCGGCCACCTCTGGTGGCGGTGCGCTCTGATTTTCACGGTGGCCGGCTCGCTCGGCGCCTATCTTGGCTCTAGCCTCGGCAAACTGGTCGACGGCCAGCGCCTGCTGTTCCTGTTCGGGCTGGTGATGATGTTCGTCAGCTTCGCCATGAAAAAGGTAAAGTGCGACACGGCGGCCACGCCGCAATCGCTTTCGATCGGGACGCACGGCAAGACCGGAGTGACGGCGCTTTTGACCGGTACCTGCTCCGGTTTCTTCGGCATCGGCGGCGGTTTCCTGATCGTCCCCGGCCTCCTGCTTGCAACCGGCATGCCGCTCATCAATGCGGTCGGCACGTCGTTGCTTGCCGTCGGCACCTTCGGCCTGACGACCGCGATCAACTACGCTTCCTCGGGTTTGGTGGACTGGCGCATCGCCGGCTACTTCATCGCCGGCGGCATTTTGGGCGGAATCGTCGGCACCTTCGTCTCCACCCGGCTTGCGACCCAGCGCGATACGCTGACGCAGATTTTCCGCGCCGTCATCTTTTCCGTCAGCCTCTATGTTCTCTGGCGCAGCTACGGGGCACCGTGACCCGGCCGCGGTGGTCGGCAACCGACCTGGCGGCGATACTGAGCGGTCCTTGGCCGGAAACATACGCAGCCAGTCCGAAATCGTACTGTTTGCATCATTCAAGACAAAGGTGTAGCGTGTTTTAATCCTGTCAGCACTCTTTCGGACAGGAACAAGCCAATGACCGTTCAATCCATAGATCTCTCGAACAGCACGCCGCTGACCAAGCGGTCGATCTCGCAGCTTCCGATCAACCTGTTCGCATCGGTAATGGGCATCACGGGCCTGAGCCTCGCCTGGCGCGAAGCCACCAGGACGATCGGACTGCCGGCCCTTCCCGGGGAATATGTCGGCTGGCTCGGCACCTCGATCTTTCTGAGCCTTGCCCTGGGCTATGCCATCAAATGGCGCCGGCACCCTGGCTTGGTCGCCGCTGAATTCGCCCATCCGGTTCAAAGCAACTTCTTTGCGACCGTCGCAATCGGCCTGCTTCTGCAGTCTGCCTTTCTGAACCTTTACAGCCCGCTGCTGTCAGAGGTCGTCTGGACCATCGCGTCTGCGCTGACCTTCGCCCTCGCCTATGTCGTCGCCAGAGGCTTCCTCGGCCGGCAGCAGTCGCGCGATACCACCCTGCCGCCGCTACTCATCCCCGGCGTCGCCACCCTTGATATCGCCGTTACCGGCCACGCCATGCCGTTCTCCTGGGCGCATGAAGTCAATATGCTTGCCTTTTCGGTCGGCAGCGTCATCGCCGCGGTCTTTATCGCGCTCATCTTCTCGCGGTTGCGCCACGAAGATCCGCTTCCGGCGCTGGCTCGGCCGTCCCTCATGGTTCTCGTCGCCCCCTTTGCCGTCGGCTTCCTCGCCTATACTAACGTCACGGGTTCGGTCGATCTCTTCGCCACGGTCCTGTTCTACTTTGCCCTGTTTCTCATGCTCGTCCTGTCGCCGATGGTGTTCCGCTCCCATGTTCCCTTTAGCGTCACCTGGTGGGCCATCAGCTTTCCGCTTGCTGCCCTGTCGATCGCCTTCTTCCGGTATGCCGCTTCTGCCGGGAGCGCTATCCTGACCGGCCTGGCGGGACTGTTCTTCCTGTTTCTGGCCGGCGCCATCGCTGTCGTCTTCTATCGTACGGTCAGCATCGTCCTGACCGGCAGATTGTTCGAGGTTCGTTAATGGCCGTTCACAAGATCGCCATCGTCGCCATGCAGGGCGTGCAGCTTCTCGACGTCATCGGGCCCTCGGACGTGTTTGCGGAGGCCAACCGTCAGAGCGGCACCGACCATTATTCCGTGGAGGTCGTCAGCGCGTCCGGCAGTCCGGTGCGCGGATCTTCCGGGTTGACGCTGCTGCCGGATCGGTCGCTGGAGGAAGGTTTTTCCGACATCGATACGTTGCTTGTGGCCGGGGATCCGCTCATTCATGAACGGCCACTGCCGGCATCGCTTCTCGCCTGGGTGAAGGAAGCATCGGCTCGCGCCAGCCGTTTCGGATCGGTGTGCTCCGGCGCCTTCGTGCTCGGCGAGGCGGGCCTCTTAAACGGCAGGCGGGCGACGACGCATTGGTCGCAAGCGGCGGAATTCGGCAAGCGCTTCCCGGAGGTGAAACTCGAGCCCAACCGCATTTTCACCAAGGACGGCAACGTCTGGACCTCAGCCGGCGTAACGGCCGGCATCGACCTGGCGCTTGCCATCGTCGAGAAGGATCTCGGCCTGGACATCGCTTTGAAGGTCGCGCGTGAACTCGTTGTCTTTCTCAAGCGGCCCGGAGGCCAGACCCAGTTCAGCACCCTTCTCGCCGGCCAGCTTGCACAGAAGACACCCATTCGTGCGGCTCAGGATTTTATTGCCGACAATCTCTCTGCCGACCTCAGCGTCGCAGCGGTTGCCCGGCGCGTCGGCATGAGCGAGCGAAACTTCTCCAGGCAGTTCAAACAGGAGGTGGGCATGACGCCCGCCGACTATGTGGAGAGCATGCGGCTGGAGGCGGGGCGCAGGCTTGCCGAAGACACCGGCATTCCACTCAAAAAGATTGCCACGGATATCGGCTTCCATGACGATATCGCCTTCCGTCGTTCCTTCGTTCGTCGATTCGGCACGTCGCCGGCCGCCTATCGCAAGAGCTTCGGATCGTAGGCATGCCAGCTTGGTCCACAAGCGGCGCTGACATCTGGAGAAGCCAGCCATGTTCGACCTGATCATCCGCAACGCCAACCTTCCGGACGGACGCCAGGGCATTGATGTCGGTGTTGTGGGCGGAAAGATCGCCGCAATCGAGCCGGACCTTGCCGCGACCGCAGGCGAAGAGATCGACGCCACCGGCCGGTTGCTGAGCCCACCCTTCTGCGATCCGCATTTCCACATGGACGCAACGCTGTCGCTCGGCCTGCCACGGATGAACGTCTCCGGCACCCTGCTTGAGGGCATCGCGCTCTGGGGCGAGTTGCGCCCAACCTTGACCAAGGAGGCGCTGGTCGAGCGGGCGCTGCGTTATTGCGATCTCGCCGTCAGCCAGGGGCTTCTCGCCATCCGCAGCCATGTGGACACGTCGGATCCTCGGCTGGTCACGGCCGAAGCGCTGCTCGAGGTCAGGCAGAAGGTTGCGCCCTATATCGACCTGCAGCTCGTTGCCTTCCCGCAGGATGGCTACTACCGCGCGCCCGATGGCGTCGCATCGCTTGAGCGTGCGCTCGACATGGGCGTCGATATCGTCGGCGGCATTCCCCATTTTGAGCGGACGATGGAGGATGGCGCACGCTCGGTGGAGGCGCTCTGCCGCATCGCTGCCGAGCGCGGCCTGCCCGTCGACATGCATTGCGACGAGACCGATGACCCGCTGTCGCGCCACATCGAGACGCTGGCGGCCGAGACCGTGCGCTTCGGATTGCAGGGACGCGTTGCGGGCTCGCATCTCACTTCGATGCACTCGATGGACAACTACTATGTTTCCAAGCTCATCCCGCTGATGGTGGAAGCGAAGATCAACGTGATCCCCAATCCGCTGATCAACATCATGCTGCAGGGGCGCCACGACAGCTATCCCAAACGCCGCGGCATGACACGAGTGAAGGAGTTGATGGCGGCGGGGCTCAACGTCGCCTTCGGGCACGATTGCGTCATGGATCCCTGGTACTCGATGGGGTCGGGCGACATGCTGGAAGTCGCCCATATGGCTGTTCACGTGACGCAGATGGGCGGCATCGAGGACAAGCGCAGGATCTTCGACGCGATCACCGTGAACTCGGCGAAAACCATGGGCCTTGAGGGCTATGGGCTGGAGGTGGGCTTCAAGGCCGATCTGGTCCTCTTGCAGGCGGCCGATGTCAGCGAGGCCCTGCGGCTGAAGCCAAACCGGTTGTTCGTGATCAAGGCTGGCAAGGTCATCGCCCGGACGGCGCCGCGCATCGGTGAGCTCTTTCTCGATGGGCGCCCGACATCGATCGATATTGCGCGGGATTACATCCCGCAGGCGACCCAGGGCTGAACGGAGACTTCGAATTTTGGACGCGATTCCGGACAGAAAACCGCTGCACACTTTTCCTGGTATCGCTGCCTAGAGCATCCTGCCCTCAAGTGGAATCATTTGAGGCAGAAAGATGCTCTAGAATCAAAGTGCTAGAGCGTCCTTTGTGCGTTCAAACGAACGCACGGCGCTCTAGTCCTCGAAATCGCCGAAGATGTTCTGCAGCCGGGTCAGCTGGGCGACGCGCTCACCGACATCATCGCCGAGCACGACAATGATGTTGCTCAAGAGCAGGTCCATGACCGCGACGGTTGTCGCCGCCCCGTCCCACAGCGGACCGTGCGACCCGGGCACAATGAGGCAGATATCGGAGACCTCAGGTGCCCAGGGGCAGAACTCGTCGGTATAGAGGATGACCTTGACGCCGGCGCGGCGGGCTTCCTCGGCAAGCGGCCGCGCCTTGGCGGCGAAACGGCGCACATCGTGCAGGAACAGCACACGCCCCTCGACCGAGCCATCGAGCAGCTCGGCATAGGTGCCGTTGAGGCCGTCGACGAACTGCACGCGCGGCCGGGTATAGGACAGTTGGCTGGCGAAATATTGCGCGATGCCGCGAACGTTCTGATAGGCGGCGACATAGACTTCGCTCGCAGCAATCAGGGCGTCGATCGTCTGCTGCCATTCCGGCGCGGTCGTCAGCTCGTAGATCATGCCGAGATTGTCGACCTGCTGCTGGATCAGGCCGGCAAGCAGCTTGCCTTCGCGGTTATCCTCCCGCAACCGGCCGACAGAGCCCTTGACCTGCCAGGCGGGATTGTTGGAGCCGTCACGCCTGAGCTCGTGCTTCAGCTGGTCGAGGCCATCGAAGCCTAAACGCCGGAGATAGCGCCCGACGGTCATCGGCGAGACCTCGAGGCGGGTCGCGATCGAGCGCGCCGTTTCGAAGGGGATCTCGGCGAGGTTGCGCTCGATGTAGTTGGCGATGAGCTTGTCCGACTTCGAGCGTCTCATCTCGTCGCTGCGCAGCAGCTTCAGGATGCGCGGTGCCACGTCCCCTCCCATTCTACAGCGCCACCGGTCTTATCAGACGGAAAAAGGTCGCTGCAGCACTTTGAATTGCTGCATGTTTATCCTCAGCCACGAGGTAAGGAAACACGCAAGTCTGCCGAAGCGGATGCCGGGTAACAAACCCGCATCCGCTCCTGTCATCGCATCGCGTGTTTATTCCGCCGTCTTCACCTTCGTCCAGACCCGGTCGAGCTGGCGCACGCCGGGGCCGAGGTCTTCGAAGATTTGCAGCTTCTGCATGGTTTCCGGCGGCGGGTTGATTTCCTTGCTGTTCTTGATCTGCTCGGGGGTCAATTGCCGCGCCGGCACGTTGGCCGTCCCGTTGGTCTGCTGTTCAATATTGAGCGCCGCGACGTCCGGGCGCGTATAGAACTGCAGGAACTTGACCGCGTTGTCCTTGTTGGGGGCCGACTTCAGGACGCAGATATCCTCCTGGTACATCGTCGCCCCTTCCTCCGGGATCACGTAACCGAGATCCTTGGGGTTGGCGAAGACATCGACCATCGAGCCGACGAAGAAGTGACCAGCCGCGACATCGCCGGCGGCGACCATCGGGCGGGTGTCATAGGTAAAGGCGGCAACGTCGGGCTTCATCGCGATGATCGTATCGGCAGCCTGCTGCAATTCCGCCGGGTCGGTGGAATTGACCTTGTGACCGTTGAGGATCAGACCCACCGAAAGCACCTCGCGCATGTCGTCGAGCAGCGTGAACTTCAGCCCTTTCGCCTTCACCGTCTCGATCAGGTCGCGCCAGCCGGTCACGTCCTTGCCGAGAAGTTTTCTGTTGTAGAGGATGCCGACCGAGCCGAAGGCGTAAGGGAGGCAATACTCGCCCTTCGGATCGCTCTTGGCCCGAAGGAAGGTCGGGTCGATATTCTTGAAGCCCTCGTAGTCGTTGATGTCCGTCTTTTCGAGCAGGTCGAGCTTGGCCATGATGTCCTGCATGTGGACCGACGGGAAGACGATGTCGTAACCCGTGGCCCCACCCTGGATCTTCGCCAGCATCTCCTCGTTCGAGGAATAGGTGGAGAGGTTGACCTTGATCTGGGTCTCTTCCTCGAACTTCTTGAGGACAGCCGGATTGATGTATTCGCCCCAGTTGTAGATGTTGAGCTCGGCCGCTTGCGCCGTGCCGAACAGAGCGGAAAGTGTCGTCAGCAAAACGGCCACGCCACGTGCGCGGGTGGCGAAAGGCCTCTTGCCTTCACACGTCACCCCATTCGTCATTGTCATCATCATTCTCCTCTGATGGTCATGGCCGTTCGGCCCCTCTACGGCCCTTGATCACGGCTTCTGGTGGCCGTTGACTCCGATAGGCAAATGGTATCCATGTATCGGAAACGCACAAGCGTTATTTGCATAACATTTTGGGGAACAGAAGTATGCAGAATTCCATCGTCCGGCTGGTGGAGGCGAGCAAGGCCTTCACCACTCCGGAAGGCGGCATCGTGACCGCTCTCGACAGCATCGATCTCGACGTCCGCCGCAACGAATTCCTGACCTTGCTCGGGCCTTCCGGCTGCGGCAAGACCACCCTGCTGCAGGCGATCAGCGGTTTCGTCGAACTCGACGGCGGCTCGATCCTCATCGACGGCGAGGACATCACCGACCGGCCGCCCTACCGCCGCCCGGTCAACACGGTCTTCCAGAACTATGCGCTGTTTCCGCACATGACGGTCGGGGAAAACGTCGCCTATTCGCTGGAAGTAGCGGGCGTCGCCAAGCCGGCGCGCCGTGAAAAGGTCTCCGCCGCCTTGAAGATGGTAGGACTGGAAGGTATGGAAGGCCGCAGGCCGCGCCAGCTCTCCGGCGGCCAGCAACAGCGTGTGGCGCTGGCCCGCGCCATCATCGCCCGGCCGAAACTCTTGCTGCTCGACGAACCGCTGTCGGCGCTCGACAAGAACCTGCGTCAGGCGATGCAGATCGAACTGAAGACGCTGCAGAACGAGCTCGGCATCTCCTTCATCTTCGTCACCCACGACCAGCAGGAAGCGCTGACGATGTCGGATCGCGTCGCCGTGCTCTCCGGTGGCCGCATCCAGCAGCTCGATACGCCGCGCGCCATCTACGACCACCCGGTCAACACCTTCGTCGCCACCTTCATCGGCGCCAGCAACCTGTTCGAGGGCACGCTCGACGGCGACCGGCTGATGACGGCGGATGGCATGGCGATCCGCCACCAGCCCTGCGACAAGAAAATTTCGACCAAAGCGACGGCATTGATCCGGCCGGAACAGTTCTTCCTTGCGGAGGAAAACGCCCCCTTTCCGACGATCGACGTCGATCTCGACCAGATCGTTTTTGTCGGCTCCACCTTCGAGCTGTTCGGCCGCACTGCCGAGGGACGCAAGGTGATTGCGGAAGTTCCCGCCAATCGGCGCAATCTCGTCGGCACGGTCGAACGGACACGCAAGGCGCGGCTTGCCTATGACCCTGCTGCCGTGCACCTCATCGGTGCCAATGCCGGGGGTGCGTGAGATGTCGATCGCCAGCCGCCGCCGCTTTCAGCTCGCCGTTTTGCTCGGACCCGTCTCGGCCTTCCTTGCCGTCTTCTTCCTCGGGCCGCTCGCGATCATGGTCGTCACCAGCCTTCTCGCGCCCGGTCTCTATGGTGGGGTGGAGTGGACCTTCTACCCGCATAACTTCGGTCGCATCCTCGGTTTTGCCGATCCGATGTTCGAGGAGTTCGATCCGATCTACATCGCGATCTTCCTGCGCTCGGTCGAGATCGCGGCCCTGACGGTGCTCGCGACCCTTCTCGTCTGCTATCCCGCCGCCTTCTGCATCGCCCGGCTTTCCGAGCGCTGGAAGAATTTCTGCCTGTTCCTGATCACGCTGCCTTTCTTCACCAGCCTGATCGTGCGGCTCTTCGTCTGGGTGTTGATCCTGCGCCAGACCGGCCTCGTCAACGAGATGCTTCTGTCAACGGGGCTGATCGAGCGGCCGCTCGACCTGATCTACACCAAGGGCGCGATCATCCTCGGCATGACCTATGTGTTCATTCCCTTCATGTTCATGCCTGTTTATGCCAGCGTCGAGAAACTCGACTGGACGCTGGTGCGCGCCTCGCTCGATCTCGGCGCCGGGCCGCTGCGCACCTTCTGGCGCATCATCCTGCCGCTGACGGCTCCCGGCATTGCCGGTGGCGCGGTGATCGTCTTCATTCCGGCGCTCGGCAACTTCGTCGTGCCGGCGGTGCTCGGCGGCGCCAAGGTAATGATGTTCGGTAACCTGATCGAACAGCAGTTCCTCGCGGCCCGCAACTGGCCCTTCGGCGCCGCACTGGCGATGATGGTGATGACCGTAATGCTGATCATGATGATCGCCCACGTGGTGCTTTCCGGTCGGCGCAGCGCCGCCGCTGCGCTGGCACGGTGAGGTGACCATGAAGCTCGCTCGATCACTATTCACCGGCGGCCTGATCGCCTACACCGGCCTCTTCTTCGCCTTCATCTACATTCCGCTCGTCGTCATCGCCGTCTATTCGTTCAACGCCAATCCGGTGAACATGATGACCTGGACGGGCTTCACCACCGAATGGTACGCCCAGGTTCTCGGCTTCAAGACCAAGGTTTCCGAAAGCGCGCTTTACATCGAATCGACGGGGCAGCTGCTTCAAGCGGTGTGGAACAGCCTAGTGATCGCGGCCTCCACGACGGCCATTGCGACCATCTTCGGCACGGCGATCGCCATCGGCCTCTATCGCTTCGAATTCGTCGGCCAGCGCTTCTACCGGGTGGTGATGTTCATGCCGATGCTGATGCCGGATATCGTGCTCGGCATCGCGCTTCTGATCTTCTTCGTCAATTCCGGCATCCGGCTGGGGCTGACGACGATCATCATCGGCCAGTGCACCTTCCTGATCTCCTACGTCTTCATCGTCGTCTCGGCCCGACTTGCCGGCATGGACCGGACGCTGGAGCACGCGTCCGCCGATCTCGGCGCCAATGAATGGATGACCTTTCGCCGGGTGGTGCTGCCGCAGCTCTTTCCGGCAATCGTCGGCGGCACGCTGCTCGCCTTCATCATCTCGATGGACGATCTCGTCATCACCTATTTCATCGCCGGCGTCGACGTCACCACGCTGCCGATGTTCATCTTCTCCATGCTTCGGCGCGGCATCAAACCGGAGATCAACGCGATTGCCGTGATGATGCTCTCCTTCTCCTTCGTCGTCGCCTCGCTCGGCCTCTATCTTCGCTCCCGGCAGAAATGATCATGAACGATAAAACTTTCACCTCGCCCGCCACCCGCGCCCGCGATATCGGCCTGCCCTTTTCCGGCCGCACCGGCCGCTTCAACGCCATCACCGATGTCGACGGCATAACCGTCGGCTTCCGCACGATCGAGGAAGAGACCCCGCGCCCGGGCCGAAAGCGTCTGGTCCGCACCGGCGTCACCGCCATCCTGCCGCATGCCGCTTCGGCCACCCCCGTCCCGGTCTATGCCGGCGTACACCGCTTCAACGGCAACGGCGAAATGACCGGCACCCACTGGATCGAAGACGGCGGCTTCTTCCTTGGGCCGGTCATGATCACCAACACCCACGCCGTCGGCATGACCCATCACGCCACCATCAAGTGGATGCTGGAGCGCTACCGGTCGACCTACGACAGCGACGACTTTCTGTGGTTGATGCCGGTCGTGGCGGAGACCTATGACGGCGTTCTGAACGACATCAACGGCCAGCCGATCACCGAGACAGATGTGCGCGCAGCACTCGACAGCGCCACCTCGGGCCCGGTGCAGGAGGGCAATTGCGGTGGCGGCACCGGCATGATCGCCTATGGCTTCAAGGGCGGCACCGGCACCGCATCCCGCGTCGTCGAATTCGGCGGTCGCGACTATACGATCGGCACGCTGGTGCAGGCCAATCACGGCCAGCGCGACTGGCTGACGATCCGTGGCGTTCCGGTCGGCGAGCACATGCGCGACGGCACGCCGCAAAGCCAGATGCAGGAGCGCGGCTCGATCATCGTCGTGATCGCCACCGACCTGCCGATGGCGCCGCACCAGTTGAAGCGGCTGGCGCGACGGGCGGCGATCGGCATCGGCCGCAATGGTACTCCGGGTGGCAACAATTCCGGCGACATCTTCCTTGCCTTCTCCACGGCCAATACCCAGCCGATGGCGCACAAGGCGCCGCCGCGCCTCTCGCTGGAGATCGTCAACGACGACCTGCTCGACCCGGTCTATCTCGCGACTGTCGACAGCGTCGAGGAAGCGGTGGTCAACGCGATGATCGCGGCGGAAGATTCCGGCGGCACCGCCCATGATCGCTTCAAGATCCAGGCGATCCGGCATGAGCCGCTGATCGAGGTGATGCGGAACTACGGCCGATAGTCGGCGACCAACGTGGCAATGCGTTATCTTTTCGGGACCGGCAATCTTAGCCGGCTCCTGACGAGCTCACCCGCGCGCGGCGCCAGTCGCTCGGCGCCTCGCCCACGCGTAACCGAAAGAAGCGCGAGAAATAGGCGGCATCGGCAAAGCCGATCTCATAGGCGATGTCTTCCAGCGGCCGTACAGTGAAGAGCAGCAGGCGCTTGGCCTCGAGCAATCGACGCTCGTTGATGAGCTCCTTGACCTGCATGCCGAAGGCGTCCCTGCTCGCCTTGGCGATGAGGTGCGGTGTCGTTGCCAGCGCGTCGGTGTATTGCGCGACGCTCCAGTTTTCCCGGAAGTGCAAATCGATAAGCCGGCGCAGCTGAGCCGCCAGCATCGCCTGCGACGGCTGGGCCGGAGATGGCGTGGCGGATGCCAGACGGGCGATCTGGGTGAGGACGGCCGCGACCAGCGAGGCGAGCATCTGTTGGGTGCCGGGCGCACCGCCGGCATATTCGTCGGCAACGATATCGAGCAGTTCGGCAAGACGGCGCCAGCCCCGGTCCTCGCCGTCGCCACGGATCATGACCGGCGCATCAACAGGAAGCGTGGTGTTCTCCCGGATCGAGAGCAGCGCGCCATCAGCGACCGAGACGACGACCGCGTCGCTCGTCTCAGGATCGACGGAAAAACCATGCACGATGCCGCTCGGCACGAAGCTGACGGCCGGTGCCAAAAAGTCCAATGGCCTGTCGTCGATGAAATAGGTGCCGCGGCCGCTCATCCAGAAGGTGATCTGCCCCATCTGATCGTGTTTATGCGCCTTCACCTGTCCCTGATGCAGGTTACGCCGCGCCATCACCGTCTCGACATGGAAAAATCCGGGTTCGAGTTGTTGCTCCGGTTCACCGTAGACGAAGAAACTTGGAATGGCGTCGGTCATGGCCCACCGAAAAAAGTACAAGTCATTTTGCCATTCTGTCCATGGCGGCCAATGATTTCAACGCCTAGCCTTGACGAAACTCAAGGAGGAGAAAATGAGAGCAGAGGATTTCCGCGCCGACAGGACGCGGCCCTTCACCGGCGCCGAATATCTGGAAAGCCTGCGCGACGGCCGCGAGGTCTATATCAACGGCGAACGCATCAAGGACGTGACCAGCCATCCGGCGATGCGCAATTCCACCCGGTCGCTCGCCAGGCTCTATGACGCGCTGCATGATCCGGCAAAGAGGGACATCCTGACGGCGCCGACCGACACGGGCTCCGGCGGCTACACCCACAAATATTTCCGCGTCGCCCGCTCCTCCGCCGATCTTGCCGCCCAGCAGGGCGCGATCGCCGAATGGGCACGCATGTCCTATGGCTGGATGGGCCGCACCGCCGACTACAAGGCGGCGCTGATGAACACGCTCGGCGCCAATGCCAATTGGTATGGCCCGTTCAAGGACAACGCGCTCGCCTGGCATAAACGCGCCCAGGAAGCGGCGCTCTTCATGAACCACGCGATCGTCAATCCGCCGATCGATCGGCACAAGCCGGCGGACGCGGTCAAGGACGTCTTCGTCCACATCACCAAGGAAACGGACGCCGGCATCTACGTCTCAGGTGCCAAGGTGGTCGCGACCTCTTCGGCGCTGACGCACTATAATTTCCTGGCGCAAAGTTCGGCGACGGTAACGGAGGATCCCTCGCTCTCGGTGATGTTCATCGTTCCGATGAACGCGCCCGGGATCAAGATGTTCTGCCGCGTCTCCTACGAGCAGACAGCCAACACCGTCGGCCATCCCTTCGACTATCCGCTGTCGTCGCGCTTCGACGAGAACGATGCGATCCTGGTGCTCGACAACGTCTTCGTGCCGTGGGAGGACGTCCTGGTCTTGCGCGATGCCGCCAAGATCCTCTCCTTCCACCCGGCTTCCGGCTTCATGCACGGCTACTGCTTCCAGGGCTGCACCCGTTTCGCCGTGAAACTCGACTTCTTGGCAGGCCTGCTTGCCAAGGCGCTGCGCGCCACCGGCGGCGACGCCTTCCGCGGCAATCAGGCAGCACTCGGCGAGGTCATCGCGCTCCGCCACATGTTCTGGAGCTTCTCCAACGCCATGGCCCACAATCCCATCCCCTGGGCCGATGGCGCCGTGCTTCCCAATCTGGAAGCCGCGCTTTCCTATCGAACCTTCATGTCGGAGGCCTATCCGCGTGTCGTCGAGACGATCCGCAAGGTGATTGCATCGGGGCTGATCTACCTGCCGTCCTCCGTGCGTGACTTCGGCAATCCCGAGATCGACCGCTACCTGGCGCAATATGTCCGCGGCTCTAACGATATGGGGCACATCGAGCGCATCAAGATCATGAAACTGCTCTGGGACGCGACCGGCACGGAGTTCGGCGGACGCCACGCGCTCTACGAACTCAACTATGCCGGCGCGCCTGAAGAGGTTCGGCTGCAGGTATTGAAAGGGGCCGAACGCGGCGGGCGTCTCAAGGAGATGGAAGCGCTCGTCGACCAGTGCATGGCGGACTATGACGAGAACGGCTGGACCGGCAGCACCTGGCTGCCGCCGCTCGACGATGCGGCCGCTCTGCGCAACGCCGCCGAATGAGGCCCGTCATGGAACCGCTCGTTTCGAAGACGGAGTTTCGCAACGCCATGGCGCGGGTCTGCGCGCCGGTCAACGTCATCACCACCAACGGACCCGCCGGACGCGGCGGGTTCACCGCCACCGCCATGTGCTCGGTGACCGACGAGCCGCCGACGCTGCTCGTCTGCATGAACCGCAACTCCACCCAATGCGGCCTTTTCATCGACAACCGGCGCTTCTGCGTCAACGTGCTCAGCCACGACCATAGGGATCTCGCCGGCCACTTCGCCGGCGCGACGCAGGATATGGCGGCCCGCTATGCCGCGGCCGACTGGGTCGAGATGCAATCCGGCAGCTTCGCGGTCAAAGACGCCATCGTCTCGCTCGACTGCGAACTCGCCGAGGCGCGGCTGCTTGGAACACACCACATCCTCATCGGCCGGGTCGTCGGCATCCGCTCGCGCAGCGACGGCAATGCGCTGCTCTATTTCGATCGCAACTACGTGCATGTGCCGACGCAGCTCGGAAGTTTCGGCGGCTAGGCGTAGGCGGGGTCTCGCCCCGCCTACATGAACACGGCCCATTGACAGACGTTTCGCCAAAGAGCCGAGGCAATCCACATCCACGTGCTGTTCAGTGCCTTTTGTTTTTTCCGTAAAACGCTCTATTTGCTTGGCGCGCAATGAGAAAGGAAAACGGAATGGTGGTTGCTGAGCCAGCCGGGCGGCCGACGACGGACGCGAAAGGCAGGGAATTCGATCGCCTGACCGCCCTTGGACATCTCGACATTCTCGACACGCCGAAGGATCAGGGCCTTGAACGGATCGTGCGGCTGATAAAGCAGATCTTCGCCATCGACATCGGCATCATCTCTTTGGTCGACGCACATCGACAATGGTACAAGGCCTGCTCGGGGCTCGCATTAGACGAAGTTCCCCGGGAAGACACTTTCTGCCGATATGTTGTCGCCTCCGAGGAACCGCTTGTCGTGCACGACGCCACGCAGGATCCGCGGTTTTCGCGACATCCCGCCGTCACCGGCCCGGAACATGTTCGGTTCTACGCAGGCGTTCCGTTCAAGACGCGGGATGGTCATACGGTCGGGACCGTATGCGCGATCGACCGCGCGCCGAGACACTTCACCGACAAAGACCTGACGATCCTGACCGAACTGGCGGGCGTGGCGATGGACCGGATCGATTTGCTCCGGTCGGCCGCGACGGATGGGCTCACCGGCACGTTGACGCGCCGCGCCTTCCGCGAGGAGGCGGACAAGCTGATTTCGCTCGCCATAAGGCACCAGCACGACGTGTCGTGCATCGTCCTCGACGTCGACCACTTCAAGCGGGTCAACGACACGCACGGGCATGCGGCAGGAGACGAGGTCTTGAAGGCCGTGAGCGCCGTCTGCCAGTCCAATCTGCGGGCAAGCGATCTGTTCGGGCGGCTCGGCGGCGAGGAGTTCGCCATCATGCTGCCGCACGTCGACGCGAACGGCGCACTCGCCGCAGCGGAAAAGCTGCGGGCAGCGATTGCCGCTCAAACAATCCACGGAGACTTTGGTCAGCTTGCAGTCACCGCGAGCTTCGGCACATCGGCGCTATCGCTCAAGAGCAGGGAGATCGGTACATTGCTCGCCCAGGCGGACGCGGCAATGTATCTCGCCAAGGCCAGCGGACGGAACCGCTGCGTCGAGTGGAGCAGTCTCGAAGTCGGCTATCCGCTGGGTCCTCGTCAGCGCGTACTGAAAGCCGGCACCATTCTTTTCGACGACAGGCATTCAAAGATAGAGTGCACTATCCGGTCGCTTGGTGCCGATGGCGCTGCGGTCACGGTTTCGAATTCGGCCGGCATACCACCGGAGCTGGTTCTGGTCGTCGCCGGCGAGGGTTTCGAGACCAAATGCCATGTGGTGGCGCGAGACCGGCAAAATCTCGAACTCGCCTTCGGATAGCACGGTCCCGACAGACACGCGCGGTCGTCCGGCCCCGGTCCCTGCGAGCCCGGTCAGAGCTGAATCCAGGCGGTCTTCAGATCGGTGTATTTGTCCAGCGCGTGCAACGACTTGTCGTGGCCGTTGCCCGATTGCCTGACGCCGCCGAGCGGCACCGTGTTGTCGGCGCCGCCATAGGTATTGACGTGCACGACGCCGGCGCGGATGCCGCGCACCATCCGGTGCGCGCGCGACAGGTTTGCGGTCCAGACTGCGGAAGCCAGCCCGTAGTCCGTCGCATTGGCGATCCGGAGTGCGTCGGCATCGTCGTCGAAGGGAATGATTGCAAGTACCGGCCCGAAGACCTCTTCCTTCGCCAGCTTCATTTCAGGCTGAATGTCGAAGACGGTCGGCTGCATGTAATAGCCGCCAGTCTCTTCAAGGATGCGCTTGCCGCCCCAACGCAGGCGCGCGCCTTCCACTTCCGCTTCACGGACGAAATCGAGGTTCTTGCTCAGCTGGACGCTGCTCGAAATCGCTCCAGCCTCGGTCGAAAGAAGCAGCGGATCGCCAACCTTCATACCTGCCGCGATCGCTGCCACCTTCTCCGCGAAGGCTTCGTGAATGGAGCGCTCGACCAGCAACCGTGAACCGGCAACACAGACCTGGCCGGAGTTGCGGAAGATGCCATAGGCCGAGATGCGCGCGGCCTGATCGAGATCCGGCGCATCGGCGAAGACGACGTTCGGCGACTTGCCGCCGAGTTCGAGATAGACGCGTTTCAGGTTCGAGCGCGCCGAATATTCGAGCAGCCGGCGGCCGACACCGCCCGAGCCGGTGAAGGCGAGCACGTCGATATCTCCATGCAGCCCGATAGCCTCACCCGTCGTCGCACCCAGGCCGGTCACAACATTCAGAACGCCCTCCGGCAGGCCGGCTTCGGCGCAGATTTCGGCGAGCCTGAGCAAGCTGAGCGAGGCGCCCTCCGCCGGCTTCAGCACCACGGAATTGCCGGCGGCGAGCGCCGGCGCGATCTTCCAGGCGCCGATCATCAAAGGGAAATTCCAGGGAACGATCGCGGCGACCACGCCGATCGGTTCGCGATGCACGAGGCCGAGAATGTTGTCGGCGGTCGGCGCGATTTCGCCATAGACCTTGTCGAGCGCCTCGGCATAGTAGCGGAAGGTTCCGGCGGCGCTGCCAGGCTCGGCCTTCAGCGCCATCGAAATTTCGGTGCCATTGTCGCGCACGCCAAGGACCGCAAGCTCCAGCGCCTGCGCTTCGATGATTTCGGCAATGCGCGTCAGCACCTTCTTGCGGAACGCCGGAGCCGCCTTCGACCAGCTTCCTTTTTCGAAAACGGCGCGCGCGGCACGGACCGCCGCGTCGACGTCGGATGCGCCCGCGTCTGCTATCGTCGTCAGGTGGCTGCCGTCGATCGGCGAGACGACGTCGAGCGTTTCGCCGGACAAGCTCTCCTGCCAGTGGCCGTTGATGAACAGCTTTTGGCCCTCGACGGCGAGGCTACGCAATTGGTCGATCTTGTCCTGCATGATGTCTGCTCCCGTTTGCATTGCCGGGACGGCGGAGGGTCCGCCATCCCTTCTTAGGTGATACGCAGTTCCGGACGGAAGCCGCTTGGCGTCGTTCCGGGAACTGCGTGGCAGCGATCAGATCTCCTGGCCTGCGCCAAGGCGGGCGAACTCGATCGGATTGCCCGACTTCAGCGATGCCGCAAGCGCCAGACCGATAACACCGAAGATCACGACAAGGCCCGGCAGGAACACGGCGAGAATGCCGGTGGCGCCCGCCAGGTCACCGAAATTGACCGCGATCGCGACGATAACGGCAACGAGGATCAGGCCGGTGACGACGGGGATAACCTTAGTCACCAGCGGGTTCCGTTCGAGGCCGGGATTGCGGCTGAAGAAGGCGACGATCGCAAAGGCGGTGAAGGCCATCAGCGTCATGACGGCGAGCGTGCCGACATTCGTCAGCCACGAGAACAGCGCCAGCACCGGATCCTGACCCGTTGCCGCAAAGAGTGCCACGACGAGGACGGCGATCACGGTCTGGATCAGCGAGCCGACATGCGGGCTGTGGTAGACCGGATGGGTGACGCCGATCGAGGCGGGCAGCAGCCGTTCGCGGCCGGCGACGTAGAGATAACGGGCGACGCCGTTGTGGAAGGCCAGAACACCGGCAAAGAGGCTGGTGACGAAGAGCACGTTCATCAGCGGCGGCAGCCAGCCGCCGGCATAACGCTCGGCGAGGCCGAAGAGGAAAGTGGTCGGATCGGCAAGGCCCTGCAGTTCCGGCACCAGCTTGTCGGCACCGGCCGCGTTCACCATCAGCCAGGAGGTGAACATGTAGAAAACGCCGATGATCAGCACCGAGATATAGGTGGCGCGCGGCACCGTCCTTGCCGGATCGCGGGCCTCCTCGCTGTAAATCGTCGTCGCCTCGAAGCCGATGAAGGCGGCAAAGCAGAAGAGAATGCCGATCGACGGCGAGCCGGACAGAACGGCCGAAGGCGTAAACGACGTCATCGTCAGCCCGCTGTCGCCGCCCTTGGCAAGGATCGCCACGTCAATGACGAGCACGACAAGATATTCGAGGATGACGAGAACCGTCAGCACCTTGGCGGAGAGGTCGACGCGGCGATAGCCGAGAACGCCGACGGCGGCGATGCCCACGAACGTCCAGACCCACCAGGGTAGATCGACCCCCAGACCAGCGAAGAGCCCGGCCGTCGCCGCCCCGAACAGGCCGAAGACGCCGATCTGCATGGCGTTGTAAGCAAGGATCGCGATCATCGCCGCGGCACCGCCCATCAGGCCACCGAGGCCCTGGGCCGTATAGGCGTAGAAGGCGCCGGCATTGCGGATATGCCGTGCCATGGCGACATAGCCGACGGAAAACAACAGCAGGATCAGCGTGACGAGCAGGAAGGTGCCGGGAATGCCGGCGCCGTTTCCAAGCATCATCGACAACGGCACGCCGCCGGCGACCGCGGTCAGCGGTGCGGCAGCGGATACGACAAGAAAGGTGACCGCGCCGACGCCAAGGGCGTTCTTGCGCAACTGGTTCGCGCCGGTCACGGGCGAAGATGGATTGTCCATAGTCTTAGGCTCCCCTGGTTGGCGCGAACGCCTTTTCGCCTCCGGTCCTTCTCTCCGGAAGCAGCTCCCTGAAGCGGACTGGAAGCGCGGGGGTTTTGCTTTTTTCTTGGCCGCGCAAGTTTTTCGGTTCAATATATGAACCTTAGCTTCAAATATAGACTTGCAAATTGCGTTCGGCCCTGTCAAGTTATTTCGCATGTTAAGTATCTCAGCTGGAGACAATGAGGGCGGCCGCACCGCCCCATGGCGGGAACAGGCGGAGATGACTTGCGACGGCGCTCAACGAGGAGGAATGGATGAGCACCATCGGTAAGGCCCTAACTTTGCTCGACACGATCTCGCGCCTGGAGAAGGAAGCGGGCTTGAGTGACATCGCGCGGCACTGCGGGCTCGACAAGGCGACCACCCGGCGCTTTCTCGTCGAACTGGAGAAACACGGTTTCGTTGAACAGGATCCGGAAACGCGGCGCTATCGCCTCGGCGGCGCGCCGGTGCGCCTTGCCCGCATCCGCGAGACGCGCTTCCCCTATCTGAGCGTGGCGACCCCCTTCGCCCGGGAGCTTGCGAGCCTAGCGGGCGAGACCGTTCACCTTTCTGAATACGCCGCCGGCCGCCTTTCGACTGTTCATGTGGAGGACTCGCAGCGGGCCCACCGCGTCATCGTCGATGTCGGGAGCATCCTGCCTTTCCACGCGACCGCGTCCGGCCTTGGCTTCCTTGCCTTCTGCCCGCCGAAGGACATCGACGCGGTCCTGTCGGCGCCGCTCGAGGCCTTTACCGATCAGACGCTGACGGACCCCGCAATCCTGCGCCAGACCCTGAGCGAGACTCTCCGGCGCGGCTACTCGATCTGCCATCACGGGCTCGAAACCGGAGTCGTCAGTGTCGCCGCACCGATCCGCGCGCCAGGCAGCACACCGGTCGGCGCGATCGCCGTCGCCGCCCCGGCAACGCGGGCGGAGAAGGAGACGGTGGAGCAGATGGGCCGCGCCGCGATGACAGCGGCCAGACGCATTTCCGAAAGACTTTTCGGGTTGGAGCAGGTTGCTGCCGATCCGCTGGCAAGGAGGGCCGGCTGATGAATGCAATGAACCGTCTCCCCAACATTCTTGTCGTGGGTACGGGAGACACCAAATGCGACGAACTCCAGTTCATGGCGTCCGTCATCCGCGAAGCCGGCGGCCTGCCCGTGATGATGGATGTCAGCATTCTCGGTGATCCGCCCTATGTGCCCGAATACTCGCGCCATGACATCGCCGAAGCCGCGGGTGTCACCATTGAAGCGATTGCGGCCAGCGGCGACGAACACAGCGCCATGGCGCTGATGGCAAGTGGTGCTTCTGCCCTCACCCGTTCCCTTTACGAAGCCGGCCAGGCCGATGGCGTCATCATTCTCGGCGGCTCGATGGGCACGGATCTCGCCCTCGACGTCGCCGCGGCCCTGCCGCTCGGCGTGCCGAAATTCATCGTCTCGACCATCGCCTATTCGCACCTGCTGCCGCCCGAGCGCATTGCGCCCGACCTGATGATGATCCTGTGGGCCGGCGGCCTCTACGGCCTCAACGGCATCTGCCGCTCGGTTCTCTCCCAGGCCTGTGGCGCGGTCGTTGGTGCCGCACGTTTCGGCACCAGGCCGGACAAGACGCGGCCGCTGATTGGCATGACCTCGCTCGGCTCGAGCTGCCTCAAATACATGAAATACCTGAAGCCCGAACTCGAACGCCGCGGCTATGACGTCGCTGTCTTCCATTCGACCGGCATGGGCGGCCGCGCCTTCGAGGCGATCGCGGCTGAGAAGGGCTTTACCGCGGTTTTCGACTTCTGCATTCAGGAGGTCAGCAACCATCACCACGGAACTGTCGTCACATCAGGGCCCGACCGGCTGGAGAATGCCGGACGTGCCGGAATCCCACAGATCGTCGCGCCAGGCGCCGTCGACATGGTCGACCTGCCGGCCTGGCAACCGATTCCGCAGGCCTTTGCCGATCGCCCCTATCACGCCCACAACCGGCTGCTCGGCTCGGTGACCACATCTTCCGAGGGACGACGCGAGATCGCCCGCGTCATCGGCGGCAAATTGAACGGCACCAGTGCCGAGGTCGCCTTCATCCTGCCGCTCAAGGGGATTCAGGAATGGGACCAGCCTGACGAGCCTCTCTACGAACCGGAAGCGCTCGACGCCTTCATCGACGAGATGCGCCGGCAGATCCCCTCAGGCGTCGCCCTGCATGAGGTCGACAGCCACATCAATGCGCCGGCGTTCTCGCAAGCCGCGCTTGCGATCTTCGACGACTGGGTGGCGCGTGGCATCGTGCCCGAGGGCCGGCCATGACGAACACTATGCCCGACACCATGAGCGACAAGGCACTGATCCTCGATTTCGGCGGCGTCGTCACCCGCACGCTGTTCGAAACCCACGACATCACGGAGCGTGCGCTCGGGCTCGCGCCCGGCACTCTTACGTGGCGCGGTCCCTTCGACCCCGCAACCGACCCGCTCTGGGCCGCCATGCAGCGGCGCGAAATCACCGAACGGGACTACTGGACGGAACGCACCCGCGAAGTCGGCCGCCTGCTTGGCGAAGACTGGAGCGACATGAAAACCTTCGTGCAGCGGGCGCGTGGGGCGGAACCGGAACTGGTGCTCCGGCCCGAGACGCGCGACGCGATCCTCGCCGCCCATAAGGCCGGCATTCGGCTCGCGATCCTCTCCAATGAACTCGACCTCTTCTATGGCGTCGCGTTCCGTCAGCGCTTCCCGCTGATCGAGCTCTTCGAGACGATCGTCGACGCCACCTACACCAACATCCTGAAGCCCGATCCGCACGCCTACGAGCTGGTGCTGAGCCAGCTTGGCCTGCCGCGCGAAGCCTGCGTCTTCGTGGATGACCAGTTGAAGAACATCGAGGGTGCGCGGGCCGTCGGCCTGCCTCACGTCCATTTCGACGTCACCCGACCCGCAGAAAGCTACGCCAGAGCGCTTCAGATGCTCGGCCTCGAACTGACAGGAGCATGACCATGCGCGAAACCAACTTCCTCATCGAGAACAACGCCCGCCACCTCTGGCACCCGATGGCGCATCCGGCCGAGATGCAGGCAACGCCACCGCGCATCATCAATGCCGGCGAAGGTGTCGAGATCGTCGACATCCATGGCAAGAAGGTGCTCGATGCGGTCGGCGGCCTCTGGAACGTCAATCTCGGCTATTCCTGCGAACCGGTGAAGGAGGCGATCCGTCGCCAGCTCGACGAGCTGCCCTATTACTCGACGTTTCGCGGCACCACCAACTCACCGCTGATCGAGCTTTCCTACGAGCTCGCCGAATGGTTCCGCGAGGATGGGCTGACGCGCTCGTTCTTCACCTCGGGCGGTTCCGACTCCGTCGAGACCTGCCTTCGCCTCGCCCGCCAGTACCACAAGCTCAACGGCCAGCCGGAACGCACCAAGTTCGTCGCGCTGAAGAAGGGCTACCACGGCACCCATTTCGGCGGCGCCTCGGTCAATGGCAATGCCAATTTCCGCCGCAACTACGAGCCGCTGCTGCCGGGCGTCTACCACCTGCCGGCGCCCTATACCTATCGCAACCCCTTCGACACGACCGATGGCGCCATAATCGCCAAGGCGATCGCGCGGCTCTTCGAAGACGAGATCGCCTTCCAGGGCGCCGACACGATCGCGGCGCTGATCATGGAGCCGGTGCTCGGCGCCGGCGGCGTGATCGTGCCGCACGAAATCTTCATGCCGCTGATGCGCGAGATCTGCGACCGCCACGGCATCCTCCTGATCGCCGACGAGGTGATCACCGCGTTCGGCCGCACCGGTGCCTGGACCGGTTCACGCCTCTGGGGCGTGAAGCCGGATTTCATGTCGACCGCCAAGGCGATCACCAATGGCTACTATCCCTTCGGCGCCGTGATGATCTCGGACAAGGTTGCCGAGGCTTTCGAAAGCAACAAGACGGCTGCCGGTTCGATCGGCCATGGCTACACCTATTCCGGCCATCCGGTGGGTGCTGCGGCAGCACTCGCAACCCTGAAGGAAACGCGCAAGCACAATGTCGCTGCAAATGCCAAGGCACGCGGCGATGAGCTGATCGCCGGCCTCGAAGCGCTGAAGGCCCGGCACGAACTGATCGGCGACGTGCGCGGCAAGGGGCTGATGTGCGCGATCGAGCTCGTCTCGGACAGGGAGAAGAAGGCCGGTGCCGCAAAGGATGTCGTCCAGAAGGTTCAGGACGTGACCTATGATGCCGGCGTCATGGTGCGCACATCCGGCGCCAACGTCATCCTGTCGCCGCCGCTGATCGTGACCGCAGGCGACGTCGCCCGCATCCTCACGGCCCTCGACGCCGGCCTGACCGCAGCACGGGGCTAGCGCGATGGGCGACAACCGGGACCTGATTGCGCGCCGCGAGCGGCTGCTCGGGCGCAACATGTCGCTGTTCTACGAGGAGCCGGTGCATCTCGTGCGTGGCGAAGGCGTTTGGCTTTTTGATGCTGACGGCCGCCGCTACCTAGACTGCTACAACAACGTACCGCATGTCGGCCATTGCCATCCGCGGGTGACCGAGGCGATCGCCCGGCAGGCCTCAACCCTCAACACCCACACCCGCTATCTGCATGAAGGCATTCTCGACTATGTCGAGCGTCTGACCGCCACCTTCGACAACAGCCTCGACACGGCGATCCTGACCTGCACCGGCAGCGAGGCGAACGACGTGGCGCTGCGCATGGCCCAGGCCGTGACCGGCAAGACCGGGGTGATCGCCACCGACCACACTTATCACGGCAATACCGCCGCCGTTTCTCAGCTTTCGACCCGGATGCCGCCGGTCGGCGGCTTCGGCGGCCATGTCCGCCACGTGCCGGCGCCCGACAGCTACCGGCCGCTTGGCGGCGAGCCGGGCGCCGCTTTTGCCGCGGCCTTCACCGCCAAGGTCGAGGAAGCGATCGCCTCGCTGCAGCAAAGCCCGCACGGCTTCTCCGCGCTGATCATCGATCCCTTCTTCGCCAACGAAGGATTTCCGGAACTGCCCTCCGGCTTTCTCGACGGCGCCGTCGCCGCCGTCAGAAAGGCAGGCGGGCTCCTGATAGCCGACGAAGTGCAGCCGGGCTTCGGCCGAACCGGCGGCCATATGTGGGGGCACCAGAAGGCGGGCATCGTTCCCGATATCGTCACGCTTGGAAAGCCGATGGGCAACGGCCACCCGATCGGCGGCGTCGTTGCGGGCACCGAAACGCTCAACGCCTTCCGCAAAGCGTTTCGCTACTTCAACACCTTCGGCGGCAATCCGGTCTCCTGCGCAGCGGCCATGGCCGTGCTCGATGTGATCGCAGACGAAAACCTCATCGAGAACGCCGCCCAAGTCGGCGCCTATGCCAAGGCCGGCCTCGCGCGGCTTGCGGACAAACATGGAATGATCGGCGACATCAGGGGCAGCGGACTATTCTTCGGCGCGGAGCTCGTCACCGATCGCGCGGAAAAAACGCCAGCAAGCGCCCTCGCGACCAAGGTGATCAACGACATGAGCGAGCGCGGCGTGCTGATGGGCAAGCTCGGCATCCACCAGTGCACGACCAAGATCCGACCGCCGATGCCCTTTACCCGCGACAATGCGGATTTGATGCTGTCGACGCTCGACGACGTGCTTTCGGGCCTGTGAGCGACTGATGACGGCGGACCTGCCCAAACCCTTTCGCGACGCGCTCGACAACCGGGCGTGCCAGGCACTTGCCCATTGGGGCGTTGCTGACCAAGAGCCGGAGTTGCTGAAGTACCGGGAAAACGCCGTGTTTCGCGTCCACCTGGCCGATGGTCGCCCGGCGGCGCTGCGGCTGCACCGCGCCGGCTATCACAGTGCGGCGGCACTGCACTCGGAACTGCAATGGATGGCAGCACTCGGCAACAGCGGTCTCGCGGTGCCGCAACCGATCGCGACGACGGACGGGCGCTTGCTTGTCGCCCTGCCTGAAGGTGGCGCGTTTGCCGCACAGCATGCCGATGTGATCAACTGGATGGATGGAGAGCCATTGGGCGAAAGCGGTAAACCGCTGTCCCACTCACCCGAGAGGCTCGTCGAGATCTTCTCGGCGCTCGGCGCCTCCATGGCCGAGATGCATAACCTCGCCGATCGCTGGACGCCGACCGAGGGCTTTTGGCGTCCGACCTGGGATGAGGAAGGCCTGCTTGGGGATCGTCCGTTGTGGGGGCGCTTCTGGGATTGCGAAGGCCTATCGCCGGCCCAAGCCATGGCGCTATCGGCTTTGCGCGGTGACCTCAGGCGGCGCCTCGCAACTCTGCCGACTCCGGCTAAGGATTTCGGCCTCATCCATGCGGACCTCGTTCGGGAAAATGTGCTGGTCGGCGAGGCGGGCGTCAAACTCATCGACTTCGACGATGCTGGCTGGGGTTACCGCCTGTTCGATATCGCCACCGCCCTGCTGAAGAACCGACGCGAGCCGGCCTATGGAGCGATCGAGGCGGCGTTGATATCAGGCTATCGCAGCCGGCGCACGCTCAGCGCCGAGATGCTGTCCAGCCTGCCGCTGTTTCTTGTGCTTCGCAGTCTCACCTATATCGGCTGGTTCTCGGCGCGGCCGGAACTGCCGGGCGCCCGCGAGCGTGTCCTGCGCTACGCCGACGAGGCGCTGGCGCTTACCAAAGAGCTGGGCTTCACATGATGACCGAGAGCCAAAAACGCTCAGTCGTTGAGGCTGGCCAGTTCGTCCAGCATGTCGAGCAGGACTTCGACGCGTTCACGACCGTAGCGGGTTTCGAGGTCCTCGTAGATCGCCCGGCTCTCGGGGCTGACGTCGGCGATCACCCGCATGCCCTCGGGTGCAATCTCCAGGAGGACGCGCCGGCCGTCGTCGGCATCCTTGTGCTTGGTGATCAGGCCCCGCTCCTCGAGCGAGCGGATGATGCGGGTGAGGCTCGGCGCCAGGATGAAGGCCTTGTCGGCCATTTCCGACGCATCGACCCGGCCGGCCTCCGCCAGGATACGGATCACCCGCCATTGCTGCTCGGTGATGTCGTGGCGCGCCAGCATCGGGCGGAAATGCGCCATCACCGCTTCGCGCGCTCGCAGCAGCGCGATCGGCAGCGATCGGCGCGTGTTGTGCGGCAAAAGGGCGTCGTGACCAAGGTCAGCAGGGATTTTCTCGCGGCTCATAAGCGTTCTATCGGACATTTTCTTTCGTTCTGCAATTGGCAGGCGCGGGCAGAGACTTCGACCTTCTTGACACCGCCATCGATTTCATTAACGTGTTAAATATATGAGAGCGCATCGGGAGGAAAGATGCCGCACCTGACAATCGAATACTCAGGCAATCTCGACGACCGCGTCGACTTCGCCCGACTTTGCCGGACCGTCCACAAGACGATCCTCGGCACCGGCCTTTTCGAGCTCGGCGCCGTCAGGGTGCGCACGGTCCGGAGCCGCGACTATGCGATCGCCGACCTTTTGCCGGACAACAGCTTCATCGACATGTCCTTCCGCATCGGTCGCGGCCGCAGCGAGGCAGAGAAGAAGGCCACCGGCGAAGCCATCTTCAAGGCCGTGAGCGACGAACTTTCGGAGCTTTTCGCCACACCGCATTTTGCTCTCAGCCTGGAGATCCGCGAGATCGACCCGGATCTGAGCTGGAAGAAAAACGCCATTCACCCCCGGCTGCGCGCCACCAAAGGCTAGACGCAGCCACCCCCAAAGCACAGCAGCGCGCGGCGAAAGTCTGCGCCAGCATCGGAGAACACCATGTCCAAGCTCGATGAAAACCTCGCCAAGGCGGAAAGCTACCTCGCCCGCTTCAAGAGCGAAGGCGTGCTCAACCACATCAACGGCGAAGCGGTGTCGGCACTTGACGGCGAGACCTTCGAGACGATTTCGCCTGTCGATCTGAAACCGCTCGCAAGGATCGCCCGGGGCAAGGCTGCCGATATCGACCGGGCGGCAAAGGCCGCGAAAGCTGCCTTCGCCGAATGGGCTTCGATGCCCGGCGAAACCCGCAAGAAGCTGCTGCACAAGATCGCCGACGCGATCGTCGCACGCGCCGAGGAGATCGCCTTCGTCGAGTGTATGGACACCGGACAATCGCTGAAGTTCATGGCCAAGGCGGCGCTGCGGGGTGCCGAGAATTTCCGCTTCTTCGCCGACCGGGCGCCGGAAGCGCGCGACGGCAAGGTGCTGCGCGCCTCTGGCCAGATCAACATGACGACGCGCGTGCCGATCGGCCCGGTCGGCATCATCACCCCCTGGAACACGCCGTTCATGCTGTCGACCTGGAAGATTGCGCCTGCGCTTGCCGCCGGCTGCACGGTCGTGCACAAGCCGGCGGAATTGTCGCCGCTGACGGCGCGGCTGCTGGTCGAGATCGCCGAAGAAGCGGGCCTCCCGAAGGGCGTATGGAACCTCGTCAACGGCTTCGGCGAGGATGCCGGACGGGCGCTCACCGAGCACCCCGATATCAAGGCGATCGGCTTCGTCGGCGAGAGTCGCACCGGCTCGATGATCATGAAGCAGGGTGCCGAGACGCTGAAGCGGGTTCATTTCGAACTCGGCGGCAAGAACCCGGTGATCGTCTTTGCCGATGCCGATCTCGAACGCGCCGCCGATGCGGCGGTTTTCATGATCTACTCGCTAAACGGCGAACGCTGCACCTCGTCTTCGCGCCTGCTGGTCGAGCACAGCATCTACGAGCGCTTCACCGCGCTCGTCGCCGAAAAGGCCAAGCGCATCAAGGTCGGTCATCCGCTCGATCCGGAAACCGTCGTCGGCCCGCTCATCCATCCGGTGCACGAGAAGAAGGTGCTCGATTACATTCGCATCGGCCGCGAGGAAGGTGCTACCGTTGCTGCCGGCGGCGAAAAATTCGATGGTCCCGGCGGCGGCTGCTACGTCACCCCGACGCTCTTCACGGGCGCCAACAACGCGATGCGCATCGCTCAGGAAGAAATCTTCGGGCCGGTGCTGACGGCGATCCCGTTCAAGGACGAGGCAGACGCGCTGGCGTTGGCCAACGACGTACAATATGGCCTGACCGGCTATCTCTGGACCTCCGACGTCACCCGCGCCTTCCGCTTCACCGATCATCTCGAAGCCGGCATGATCTGGGTAAATTCGGAGAACGTGCGCCACCTGCCGACGCCCTTCGGCGGCGTCAAGAGCTCGGGCATCGGCCGCGACGGCGGCGACTGGTCGTTCGATTTTTACATGGAAACCAAGAACATCGCCTTTGCCAGCTCGGCGCATGCGATCGCCAAGCTCGGCGGCTGAGCGCGCTGGCAGAAAAATCTGGAGGAGACATCAATGCCCTTACCGAAACCGAACCTCTATCCGCCCTTCAACATCGTGCGGCTGAGCCATGTGGAACTCGCCGTCACCGACCTCGCAAAATCGCGCGCCTTCTATGTGGACGTGCTTGGCCTGCAGGTCACCGACGAGACGGCGGACACGATCTATCTCAGGGCCATGGAGGAGCGTGGCCATCACTGCATTATCCTGAAGAAGGCGGCGACTGCCGAGGCCCGTGACCTGGGCTTCAAGGTCTATGGTGACGAGGATCTCGAAAAGGCGGCGCACTTCTTTAGGGCCAAGGGCCTGCCTGTCGAGTGGATCGAACGCCCCTACCAGTCGCGGACCTTCCGCACCCGCGACCCGCAGGGCATCCCGCTCGAATTCTATTCGAAGATGGACCGCCTGCCGCCGATCCACCAGAAGTATGCGCTCTATCGCGGCGTGAAGCCGTTGCGCATCGATCATTTCAACTGCTTCTCGCCGGATGTCGACGAGGCCGTCGCCTTCTACAACGAGATCGGCTTCCGGGTGACGGAATACACCGCCGACGAGGAGACCGGACGGCTCTGGGCCGCCTGGACCCACCGCAAGGGCGGCGTGCACGACATCGCCTTTACCAACGGCCGCGGACCGCGCCTGCACCACACCGCCTTCTGGGTACCGACTCCGCTCAACATCATCGACCTGCTCGACCTGATGTCGACCTCCGGCTGGCTTTCCAACATCGAGCGCGGCCCCGGCCGACACGGCATCTCCAATGCCTTCTTCCTCTATGTGCGCGATCCGGATGGCCACCGCATCGAGATCTATTGCTCGGACTACCAGACGGTCGACCCGGATCTCGAGCCGATCAAATGGGACCTGAAGGACCCGCAGCGCCAGACGCTCTGGGGTGCGCCGGCACCGAAATCCTGGTTCGAGGAAGGCAGCGCGTTTGCCGGTGCCGAGACACGGGACTCGATCCTGAAAACCCAACCGATCATCGCGCCCTGACAGTTGGCAACAGGGATCGGGTAGGGCCAAGAGAGCAGGACGGGAGGAAGCAGATGGATCAGAAGACTTTTGGAGAATGGTCGCTAAGGGCAGCGCAGTGGGGTGCCGACTATCGAGCATCACTGCGCGACCGGCGAGTGCGTGCCCAGACGGCACCGGGTGCGATCGCCGCGCAGATACCATCGCGTCCGCCGCAGACGGGCGAGGACATGGAAGCGATCTTCGAGGATTTCGAGAAGATCATCCTGCCGGGCATGACCCACTGGCAGCATCCGCGGTTCTTCGCCTATTTCCCGGCGAACGCCGCACCCGTCTCCGTCGTTGCGGAATACTTGGTCACCGCCATGGCGGCGCAGTGCATGCTCTGGCAAACCTCGCCGGCGGCGACCGAGCTCGAAACGAAAGTGCTCGACTGGCTGCGCCAGGCGATCGGCCTGCCGGAGGGCTTCTCCGGGGTGATCCAGGATTCGGCCTCTTCGGCGACGCTCTCGGCCGTCCTTGTCATGCGCGAGAAGGCGCTTGGCTGGAACGGCAACAAGAAAGGCCTCGCAGGCCAGCAGCATCTGCGCATCTATTCCTCTGACCAGGTGCACACCTCGATCGACCGGGCGATCTGGGTGTCGGGCATCGGCGAGGAAAATCTCGTACGCATCCCGGCTAAGGGACCGCGACGCGCGATGGATGCGAGCGCGCTGGAAGCAGCCATCCTCAGGGATAAGGCGGCGGGGCTGCTACCCGCGGGCGTGATCGCCTGCACCGGCGGGACGAGCACCGGCGCCTGCGACGACATCGCCGAGGTGGTGCGCATCGCGCACGCGCATGGTCTCTACGTCCATGTCGATGCCGCCTGGGCGGGTGCCGTGATGATCTGCGAGGAATTCCGGGAACTCTGGGCCGGCGTCGAGAAGGCGGATTCGATCGTCTTCAACCCGCACAAATGGCTAGGCGCCCAGTTCGACTGCTCGGCGCATTTCATCCGCAGCCCGGACGATCTGGTCAAGACGCTGGCGATCCAGCCGGAATATCTGAAGACCCATGGCCGCGACGGCATCATCAACTATTCCGAATGGACGATCCCGCTCGGCCGGCGCTTCCGGGCGTTGAAACTCTGGTTCCTCTTGCGGTTCCACGGGCTCGCCGGTCTGCAGACGATGATCCGCAATCACGTGCGCTGGTCCGAGCGCCTCGCGGAGCGGCTCGCCGAACACAGGGATTTCGAGATCGTCACTCAACCCATGCTGTCGCTGTTCTCTTTCCGCCACCGCACCACCGGAGATGCGGACGCCCACAACATTGCTCTCGTCAATGCGATCAATGACGATGGCCGCATCTACCTGACGCAAACCCGCGTCGACGGCCACGTGGCGATCCGGTTCCAGGCTGGTCAGTTCGACATGACGGAAGAGGATGCCGACACCGCCTTCGAGGTCATCACCGAAGTCGCCGGTGCGCTGAACAAACATCGGAACGGAACGAAAGCCGCCCAATGACCCACCCCCGACTTGTCACCTTTTCAGCCGGCGAAAGACGGGGCTACGGCCTCGTTTCCGGAAGTGGTCTGATCGATCTTTCCAAGCGATATGCGTCGACCTGGCCTACGTTGCGCGAGGTGATCGAAGCAAGCGCGCTCGTTCGCCTTGCCGACGAGGCAGGCGGGCTGCCGGCAGACATTTCGCTCGATGACATCCGCTTTGAGATCCCGGTGCCGGCGCCGGAAAAAATCATCTGCGTCGGCGTCAACTTCCCCGACCGCAACGAAGAGTACAAAGACGGCCAGGCGGCACCCTCCAACCCGTCGCTGTTCATCCGCTTCCCGCGCTCGTTTACCGGGCACGGGCAGCCGCTGATCCGCCCGCCGGAAAGCCCGCAGCTCGATTATGAAGGCGAGATCGTCATCGTCATCGGCAAGGGCGGCCGTCGTATTCCCGAGGCGTCAGCACTCGACCACATCGCGGCTCTTTCGCTCTGCAATGAGGGCACGATCCGCGACTGGGTGCGCCACGCCAAGTTCAACGTCACGCAGGGCAAGAACTTCGACCGAACCGGCTCGATCGGCCCCTGGCTGGTGCCTTTCACCGATGAGGCACAGCTTGCCGATATCAGGCTCGAAACGCGGGTAAACGGCGAGGTGCGGCAGCAGGACCGCACCAGCCGGATGATCTTCTCCTTTCGCAAGATCATCAATTACGTCTCGACCTTCACGACGCTGGTTCCCGGCGACGTCATCGTTACCGGCACCCCCACTGGCGCTGGCGCGCGCTTCGATCCGCCGGTCTGGCTGAAACCCGGCGACATCGTCGAGGTCGAGGCCGAAGGCATCGGCACGCTCATCAACCCGATCGCCGACGAGGCCTGACCCATGCTCGACAAGATCCAGATCGAGGCGGCAGCGACCGCCCTCGACACCGCCGAGCGCGAGCGCGTCCAGACCGGACTACTCTCGCTCAAGCACCCCGAGATGACCATGGACGATGCCTATGCGGTGCAGGCCGCGTGGATAAGGCAGAAGATTGCCGCGGGCCGGCGGGTGATCGGCTGGAAGATCGGCCTTACCTCCAAGGCGATGCAATATGCGCTCAACATCGACATTCCCGATTCCGGCGTGCTGTTCGACGACATGCTGTTCGAGGACGGTGCGCGCATCCCCGGCACCCGCTTCATCCAGCCGCGCATCGAGGCCGAGATCGCGTTCGTGATGAAGGCGCCGCTTACCGGCCCCAACGTCACGGTTTTCGACGTGCTGAATGCGACGGATTACGTGACGCCGGCGCTCGAAATCCTCGACACCCGCATCCTGCGCGTCGATCCGGAAACCAAGAAGGCACGCACCATCGTCGATACCATCTCCGATAACGCCGCCAATGCCGGCATCGTGCTCGGCGGCCGGCAGATGCGGCCCGACGCGGTCGACATGCGCTGGATGGGCGCAATCGTCTCACGCAACGCCGAGGTGGAGGAGACGGGGCTCGGCGCTGGCGTGCTCAACCATCCGGCCCGCGGCATCGCCTGGCTCGCCAATCGTCTCTCGCTTTACGGGGACCGGCTCGAGGCCGGCCAGATCGTGCTTGCCGGTTCCTTCATCCGCCCGGTCGAGGCCCGCCATGGCGATACCATCGTCGCCGATTTCGGACCATCCGGTACCGTCAGCTGCTTCTTCGAATAGGAACGACCATGCCCGCTCCCCGCAATCCGTTCAAACAGGCTCTCGCCGAGAAACGCACGCAGATCGGGCTGTGGCTGGCGCTCGCCAATCCCTATACCGCGGAGGTCTGTGGCGGCGCCGGCTTCGACTGGCTGCTGCTCGATGCCGAGCACGCCCCGAACGACGTGCCGCTTCTGGCGGCACAGCTTCAGGCACTCGCAGCCTCGCCAAGCCACACGATCGTCCGGCCGCCGATCGGCGAAACCTGGATGATCAAGCAGATCCTAGATATCGGCGCACAGACGCTGCTGATACCGATGGTCGAAAGCGCCGAACAGGCGCGCGCGCTGATGCGCGCCGTGCGCTATCCGCCCCACGGTGTGCGCGGTGTCGGCGCGGCCCTTGCGCGGGCGTCCGCCTTCAACCGCATCCCGGATTACCTGCAGACGGCCAACGACGAGATCTGCCTGCTGCTGCAGATCGAAAGCCGCGCCGGCCTTGCCGCCCTTGACGAGATCGCCACGATCGATGGCGTCGACGGCATCTTCATCGGCCCGGCCGACCTTGCTGCCGACATGGGTTTCCTCGGCAAGCCCGGCGCGCCGGAAGTACAAGAGGCAGTCGAAGCGGCGCTGCTGCGCATCCAGTCGCACGGTAAAGCGGCCGGCATTCTCACGTCCGATCAGACGCTCGCACGGCGTTACCTCGAGCTCGGCGCCACCTTCGTCGCCGTCGGCAACGACGTCAGCCTGCTGGTCGGCGCAACGTCTAAACTGGCCGCGGAGTTCAGGGGGGCCAAAGGTGATGCCGGAGCAGCGGGGCGATTGGGCGGTCCGTATTAATCTTGCCGGCAGCGGCACCGAATGCGAGCAGGCGCCCGATATCCCGACACCACCGGAACGCTGAACATCGTCGACTTAATCAGATTTAATCGCTATGATTAAGTTCGATCAATGGAGATGCATATGGAAACGAAAGTGCTGACGGCGCATGTTCCATTGCCGCTTGCGGAAAAGGTCGACCAGCTCGCCGCCCGCCTGGAAAGACCGCGCGGCTGGATCATCAAGCAGGCGCTTGCGGCCTGGGTTGACCAGGAAGAAGAACGACGCCGTTTGACGCTCGAGGCGCTCGCCGACGTTGATGCCGGAGGCGTCATCGATCACCAGTCGGTCCAGGCCTGGGCCGATAGCCTCGACAGCGACACGCCGCCTTCCGTTCCGCAATGATGGAGCTGAAATGGACGAAAAAGGCGCTGTCCGATCTGGCGCGCCTTTTTGAGTTTCTGGCACCAGTCAACAGAAAGGCTGCGGCGCGAACCGTCCAATCCTTGGTTGCCGCTCCGACCCATCTGGTCGAGCAGCCCCGACTCGGCGAGCGGCTGGACGAATTCGCACCCCGCGAAGTTCGCCGCCTGCTCGTTGGTCATTACGAGATGCGTTATGAGATTGACAAGACAACGATCTACATCCTCCGCATCTGGCACACACGCGAAGATCGTTGACGCATCGACATCAAGTGAGCGCGACGCGCTCCGTCGCTCAATTCATCATAGATTCCGATTTTGAGAATTCATGCGGCGGGAGTATAGCGATTCCACGCCCACCAGCATTGGATCCCGCCCATGACCGATACCGTTCTCGACCGCTTCCTTCGTTACGTCGTCATCGACACCCAGTCCGACCCGAAGTCGAAGACGCAGCCTTCAACGGAGAAGCAGAAGAACCTCGGCCGCGTGCTCGTCGAAGAATTGCTCGCCATCGGTCTTAAAGACGCGCATCTCGACGAAAACGGTTATGTCTACGCCACCATTCCTTCGAACGTGGACAGGCCAGTGCCGGTCATCTGCTGGTGCTCGCATATGGACACGGCGCCCGATTTCACCGGCACCAATGTCAAACCGCAGATCCTCAGCAACTACCAGGGCAGCGACATCCGGCTTGTGGGTGACCCGCAGCAGGTTATCCGCGTCAGCGATCACCCGGTTCTGAACGACCAGATCGGCAACGACATCGTTACCACCGACGGCACGACGCTGCTCGGCGCCGACGACAAGGCCGGCCTCGCTGAAATTGTCACGGCTGCACAGATCCTGGTCGACAATCCCGACATTAAGCACGGCACGATCAAGCTGCTCTTCACCACCGACGAGGAGATCGGCCGCGGCGTCGACAAGGTCGATCTGAAGAAGCTCGGCGCCGACTTCGCCTATACCGTCGACGGCGAGACGGCCGGGCATATCGAGGACGAGACGTTTTCCGCCGATGGCGTCGAGATCATCATTCACGGCGTTGCCATCCATCCCGGTTTCGCCAAGGACAAGATGGAGAATGCCATCAAGATCGCCGGCACGATCATTAGCCGGCTACCTCGTGACGTATCACCGGAGGGAACAGAGGGCCGAGATGGCTTCGTGCATCCGACCGGTGTGACCGGCTCCATGGACAAGGCGCAGCTTGACTTCATCGTGCGCGATTTCGACGAGGCCGGCTTGGCCAAGAAGGAGGCCATGCTCGAGGCGATCGTCAAGGACGTCATGACCGCTTTCCCGGGCTCGACCTACAGCTTCGAGGTCAAGGAACAGTATCGCAACATGAAGGCAGTGCTCGACCGCAATGCGGAAATCGTCGAGAACGCCATCGAGGCGATCCGGCGCGCCGGCATGCAGCCGGTGCGCGGCAGCATCCGCGGCGGCACGGACGGCTCGCGGCTCTCCTTCATGGGCCTGCCCTCGGCCAACCTTTTTGCCGGCGGTCATGCCTTCCACTCGCCGCTCGAATGGGTCAGCCGCCAAGACATGGAGCGGAGTGTCAAGACACTCGTCGAACTAGCGAAGATCTGGGCGGAGCGCGCCTGAGGCAACAACCTCTGCGAAGGGAGACAACGATCGGCATTTCGCGAACAGAGATCGGGCGATGAGTGCGGCGCGAGGCTCGAAACGGGCGCCGGCCAAGCCGGCTTCGCTGGCGACCAATCCGCCGACCTTCGAGCACATCGTCACCGGCGTCAACGAGACGTTTTTATGGCGTCTCGACAACTATCCCTGGGAACGGAACGTCTGGAACTTCCATCCGGAAATCGAGATCCATCTCATCCGGAAAGCCTCTGGCCTTGCCTTCGTCGGCGATCACATCGGCCAGTTCGATCCGGGCTACCTGACGGTCATCGGCAGCAATCTGCCGCATGACTGGGTGACGGCGACCGAGCCCGACGAAATCATCGAAGGTCGCGACATCGTCATCCAGTTCCATCCGGACCGGATGCGCGAGATCACCGACGCCTTGCCGGAGTTTGCCGAGCTCGAGGCCTTTTTTGCCCGCGCCGAACGCGGACTGGTATTTCACGGTGAAGCCCGCGCCGAGGGCGCGGATCTGATCGAACGCATGGGCAGCCTTCAGGGGTTCTCCCGCTTCTCGCTGTTCATCCAGCTCCTCGATCTTCTCGTCAACACCGAGGAATACGAGCTGCTCTCCTCGCCGGAATTCGCGCCAGAGCTCGACCAGCAATCGCTCGACGTGCTGCGCGGCGCTCTGGCCTTCATCTACGAGAACATCGCAACCGATATCCATCTGGCCGATCTCGCCAGGCGCGCCGGCATGAGCGAGACGGCCTTTTCCCGCTTCTTCAAGAAGAACACCGGCAACACCTTTACCGACCACGTCAACAAGCTGCGGATCTGGCAGGCTTGCAAGCTCTTGGCCGAAACCGACATGCCGATCACCGACATCTGCTTCGAGGTCGGATACCTCAACATCTCCAACTTCAACCGCACCTTCCTGCGCCAGCACAAGATGACGCCGTCGGCCTATCGACGGCTGACGGGACAGCGCCGTCCGGCACGCTTTTAGGGTCGGCTCCCGAACGCAGACGATGAATCCTTGCGTTTGCTGCACCGCAAATAGCTGATGATGGGTAGAATTACGCAAGAAAGTACAGATTAGCCGCATCGAGCGCGCTAGCTCGGTGCGTCATTGCGCCTATCATCAAGACCAGCGAAACGGTTCGCTATCGGGAAGAGCGCGTTGGATCTGAGGAGTTTCCGGCGCGTATCGCAAAGACCTTGGGGAGGTCCTTCACATGACAAAACCAAAGACGCTCGTTTCGAGCATCGCCTTCGCATGCCTTCTTTCCACCGGCCTGACGACACTGGCGGTCGCTGCCGAATGCTCCGGCACGATCAAGGTGCTGGCCCAGCCGCGCGACGGCCTGACGCTGCTCGAAGACTACAAGTCCGAATTCGAGAAGCTCTCCGGCGGTGCATCCTTCGAGATCGACTATCTCAACGAAAACGACCGGCGCGCCAAGACCAAGGCCGACGCTTCGACCATCGGCAAGTACAACGTCTATTACATCGACGAGGCCAACGTCGCGCTCTTTGCGTCCGCCGGCTGGGTCGCGCCATTGATGGACTACTATCCTGCAGACTACGACTATGCCGATTTCGATCCCGGCCGGCAGAAGGTCGCGACCTATGACGGCAAGGTCTGGTTTGCGCCGATCACCGGCGGCGGTGACCTCATGGTCTACCGCAAGGACCTGCTCGAAGCGGCCGGCATCGCGCCGCCGAAGACGCTCGACGAATACATCGCCGCGGTGAAGAAGCTCAATCAACCGGACCAGGGCATCTATGGCACGGCACTGCGCGGCCAGCGCGGCTCGGGCGCCAATGTCTGGCGCTGGATGCCATTCTTCAAGGGGTTCGGCGGCAACTGGTTCGACGGCAAGACGCCGGTCTTCGACGGCGAACAGGCAGTCAAGGCGACCGAGACCTATCTCGAACTGTTCAAGTACTCGGCACCGGGCAGCCAGACCGGCGGCTGGGACGAGGCAGTCGGCGCCTTCACCTCCGGCCAGGTGGCGATGCTCATCGAATCCACCCCGCTCGTCGGCATGGCGATCGATCCGAAATCCTCGAAGGTGGCGGGCAAGGTCGGCTACCTGCCGCCTCCGGCACCGCTGACGGGCGGCGGCTACGGCCATGGTCTCGCGATCGGCGTGAAGGCCAACAAGGACGAGGCCTCCAAGACATGCGCCGGTCTGTTCATCGCGTGGGCGACCTCCAAGGAAAACGAGGCGCGGCGGCTCGAGGCCAATCAGTTCAGCGAGCTCAACCGCACCAGCATCATGACCAGCCCGAAATTCGCCGAGCTCTACGGCCCCGATCTCGGCCAGGCGCTCGCCGACACCGGCAAGGTCACTGCCGTCAATTTCTGGCAGAGCCCGCAATGGCCTGACCTCGGCGACCGTTGGGGCATCATCCTGGAAGAGCTGATCACCGGAACGCGCAGCGACATCAAGGAAGGCCTCGACGAGCTCGACGGCTTTGCAAAGGACCTGGTTGCCCGCAGCCAGTAACACCGTTCCTCCCAGGGTCCATCGGCAGGCTGAAAGCCGCGCCGGTGGACCGCCGCACCATCGGCGCGACAAGCCGTAGGACGTCTCACATGAAGCAGAAAAACAGCCTGCCGGCGGTGTTCCTCACCCCGGCCATGGGGATCCTCGCCGTGCTGGCACTCGTGCCGACGGCCTATGCGATCTACATTTCCTTCCAGAACCGCGAGCTAAGCCGTCCCGACGGCAACCTCATCGGCTTCGCCAACTATATCGACCTCTTCTCTGATCGGCGTTTCATCAACGCCATCGGCGTCTCCCTGACATGGGAAGCGGTGACCGTCGGCATGACGCTTCTGATCGCCGTCGGCCTCGGCATACTTCTGTTCGAATGCGTCTCGCCGCGCACACGCAATCTGCTGACGCTCTTGTTTCTGGTGCCGGTGATCCTGCCGCGCGTTTCGGCCGCCTTCGTCTGGAAGTTCGCCTTTCATCCGCTCTATGGCATAGCAACCTATCCCTACAAGGCGATCACAGGCCAGCCGCTCGACCTGCTCTCCAATCCGGCAACCGCACTTGCGACCGTCGCGCTCGTCGACGTCTGGCAATGGGGCCTGTTCTTCGCCGTCATCGTGCTGAAGTTGCTGGAGACGCTGCCGCCACAGCCGTTCGAGGCGGCAAGGCTCGACCACGCCCGCACCTGGGAGATCTACGCCTTCATCGCCCTGCCGATGCTGAAGGCGCCACTGATCTCGCTCGCCTTCGTCAAGATGATCGAGTCGCTGCGCGCCTTCGACCTGATCTACGTCATGACCCGCGGCGGCCCCGGCATCGCGACTGAGACACTCGACATGTACGCCTTTTCGCAAGGCTTCATCGAGTCCGGCCGCATTTCCTATGCCTCGAGCATGGCCGTGCTGATGATGATCGCCACCTCGATCGCCTTCACCTTCATCTGGAAGAGGGTCCAGTGATGACCGCACATACCCTTGGCCGCCTCATCGGTCGGCTGATCCTCGGCCTTGCCGCCTTCTCCGCCGTCTTTCCGATGTTCTGGACGGCGCTCAACGCCTTCAAGAACCGCGTCGACATCGTCACGCCGACGCCGCTCTTCATCTTCGAGCCGACACTCGACAACTTCGCCTATGTGCTCGGCCGTGAAAGCGTCTTTGCCGGCCTCGTCAACTCGCTGCTGATATCGGGCGCTGCGGTTCTGATCGGTGCCGCGCTCGGCCTACCCGCTGCCTATGCGATCGCGCGTTATCCAAACCGCTGGTCCCGCGACATCCAGTTCTTCGTGCTGTCCCTGCGTTTCCTGCCGCCGGTGGCGATCGCCATTCCGCTGATGGTCATCTGGCTCGACTTCGGGCTTTACGACACGCGTCTGTCGATGATCGTCACCTATTCGCTGCTGACGCTCGCGACCATTATCTGGCTCAGCGTCCCGGCCTTTGCCCGGGTGCCGAAGGAAGTCGAGGAAGCGGCCCGCGTCGATGGCTACGGTCCCTATGCGATCTTCTTCCTGATTGCGCTGCCGATCGCACTCCGCTCGCTAATTGGCGCCGTTGCCTTTGCCTTCGTGCTCGTCTGGAACGAGTTCCTGATCGCACTGATGCTGACGACGTCGGACGCCAAGACGCTGCCGATCGTCGCCTCGGAACTGACCCAGCTCGGCCGTGACGTGCCCTGGGGCATCCTCAACGCCTCCGTCGTGCTGCTCTCCATTCCACCGCTGCTCTTCATCGGGGTCCTAAGCGGCATGCTCAACAGCGCCTTCAAGCGCAAGACACAATGAAACCCGAGACTGGAAAAACAAGGAAATCCTTCATGCAAGCGTTGGTCCTCGAGCAAAAAGGCAAGCTCGCGCTCAGGGAGATCGATCTCCCGCTGGAACTCGGCCCGGATGACGTCAAGATCGCCATCCACACGGTCGGCGTCTGCGGCAGCGATGTGCACTATTACACCCACGGCGCCATCGGCCCCTATGTGGTGCGCGAACCGATGGTGCTCGGCCACGAGGCGGCCGGCACCGTCGTCGCAGTCGGCAGCAATGTCGAAACGCTTCAAGTCGGCGACCGTGTCTGCATGGAACCGGGTGTTCCGGATCTTTCGTCCCGCGCCTCCAAGCTCGGCATCTACAATGTCGATCCTAAGGTGCGTTTCTGGGCGACGCCACCGGTGCATGGCGTCCTGACGCCCTTCTCCGTCCACCCAGCTGCCTTCACCTACAAGCTCCCTGATAACGTCTCCTTTGCCGAAGGGGCGATGGTCGAGCCCTTCGCCATCGGCATGCAGGCGGCCGCCCGTGCCCGGATCGCACCCGGCGACGTCGCTGCCGTCATCGGCTGCGGACCGATCGGCATCATGGTGGCGCTGGCCGCCCTTGCCGGCGGCTGCAGCCGTGTCTTCATCTCCGATTTCAGCGCCGAGAAGCTGGCGATCGCCGCCCAATATCCGGGCATCATCCCGGTCAACATCGCTGATCGCGCCTTTGCCGACGTCATCGCCACCGAGACCGGCGGCTGGGGCGCTGACATCGTGTTCGAAGCAAGCGGCAGTGCCAAGGCATTCTCCGGCATCTTCGACCTGGTCCGCCCGGGTGGTGCCATCGTGCTGGTCGGATTGCCCGTCGAAGCCGTCCAGTTCGACGTACCGGGCGCGATCTCGAAGGAGGTCCGCATCGAAACGGTGTTCCGCTACGCCAACATCTTCGTTCGTGCCCTGCAACTGATCGCTTCGGGCAAGGTCGACCTCAAGCCGCTGATCACCGAAACCTTCCGGTTTGCGGACAGCATAAAGGCGTTCGAGCGAGCCGCCTCGGCCCGGCCGACGGATATCAAGCTGCAGATCCTCATGGACAGCGGGAAGGATTGAGCCATGGCGAACATCGTCTGCTCCAACGTCGACAAGCTATATGGCGCCGTCGACGTCATCAGGGATTTCAACCTCGATGTGGCCGATCACGAGTTCATCGTGTTTCTCGGGCCTTCGGGCTGCGGCAAGTCCACACTTCTGCGCATGATCGCGGGCCTTGAGGATATTTCCGGCGGCTCCGTCTCGATCGGAGGGCGGACGGTCAACGACCTGCCGCCACGCGACCGCGGCGTTGCCATGGTTTTCCAGAACTACGCGCTCTACCCGCACATGACGATCTACGACAACATCGCCTTCGGACTGAAGCGTATGAAGGTGCCGAAGGCGGAGATCGACACGCGCATCCGTGCTGTGGCTGCGACGCTGGGGCTCGAGCCCTATCTCACCCGCAAGCCCACAGAGTTGTCCGGCGGACAACAACAACGCGTCGCCATCGCCCGCGCCATGATTAAGACGCCGCGGGTCTTCCTCTTCGACGAACCGCTTTCCAATCTCGACGCCAAGCTTCGCAACCACATGCGCGTCGAGATCGCACGGCTGCACCAGAAGCTGAAGACCACGACCATCTATGTGACGCACGACCAACTGGAGGCGATGACGCTCGCAGACCGCATCGTGCTGATGAAGGGCGGCGCGATCGAGCAGGTCGGCACACCCGCCGAAATCTACGAGCGCCCGCGCACCCTCTTCGTCGCCGGCTTCATCGGCACGCCGAACATGAACTTCATCGACGTCGCCACCGAGAAGACCGAAGGCGGATGGCTGCTGCGCAGTGCCGGCGGCAACTTCTCGATCCCGGATGGAAAGTACGCCCTGCGCCATGGCCAACCGCTGGTGCTCGGCATACGGCCGGCGGATCTGAAAATCGCCGAGGCCGGCGCCAATCGCATGTCAGGCATTGCCGATCTCGTCGAGTTTCACGGCAATGACGCGTTGGTGACGTTCCTCTTTGCCGGCAAGGAAATCGGCGCGCTGGTCAAGGCCAGCGCCTGCCCGAAACCGGGCGACGCTGTCACCTTCGCGGTCGAGCCCGAAGGTCTCCACCTCTTCGATCGGGAAAGCGGTATCTCCCTGCTGAAATCCTGAGACGCCTTCGTCAGTTCGGATTTGCAAATGAGGCGGCCGGGAGCGGTCCGGCCGTCATCAGCGTAAAATCGAACGGCGCGCGGACGTCGGCATCAAGCACATATTGCCGGTGGACCCGAAGAAAATCGCGCTTGATCCTGCGATAGCGTTCCGGTGAAAGCATGTGCTTTAGCCGTATGAAGACGATCGGTGGCTGGGGCGCATCATGGTGCCCGGCCAGTGCCACGACCTGGCACCGGTAGAAGTTGATCGCATCGGTCAGGCATTGGACGTCGAACCAGAAGATGTCCTTCACACGGGCGATCGCGCCGACGCGCGCCCGCAAGACCTCGGCCGAGCGAAGCAATGCGCATTGCAGGATCGCGCCGCCGAGCGTGACAAAGACGACCCGCTTTCCCGCAAACAGGCTCGGCTCCCTTTCCACCAAAGTGCCGATCACCTGAGTGGCGATGCTTGAGCCCATGCTGTGGGAGCTGATGACGTATTCGTCGGCCGGCTCGCTGAGTGCCGCCCGCACGGACGCCAGGTTATCCTCAACCCACTGCTGGAAATAGGGTTTTTCCAGCCTGGCGACCGCGACGGCCAGCTCCCAATCGGAAAAAAGGTGCAGCGTATGCCACCGGTCCGACCAGGGAAGAAAGAGCCGGAAGAAGGCCATATGGGCAACGATTGCGCTTAGGATCAGAAGGGATGTGTCAAGCGCAAGCCAGTAGGGCGCGGTGACGATCAGCACGCTCAGAGCGAGCGCGATTGCCACCAGCAGGAATGGGAAGAGGAAGAACAACCCGAAGCGCCATGCATGCCTGAAGTAGGAAAAAGCACCACCTTCCCAGACGACGCGCGCGGCACTCGAATATCCCGCAACCATTCTGCGCAGCGTCGACCGGCCGTTCAGGCTTTTGACGATTTCGTCGTGATCGAATAAATAGACGCGGCTCGACGTTTGCCAGTCGGCACCTTGACTGTCGACATCGAAGTAGCGGCTTTGCCCTTCGGTCTGTACCGGTCCCACCTCGACCTCGAAGTCCTGAAGCTTGGCGGTCTTCACCGCCGATCGCTTGTAGCGCGCCTGGTGCCTGACGGCATCCAAGGGCTCAAAGCCCGGAAAGTGCAGCACGATACGTTTCGTGACGTGCCCGGAGGGTTTGTCGTATGACAAGTGGATGATCTCTCGAAAGGCGCAAAATGCCCGCCCCTGCCTCCCCGAAAAGGAGGCGGAAGCGGGCGCTCGGTGAGCGCCGGGTGGTCCCAGCCTGCGGGAAGAGGTCGACAATCTCGGTGTCGAGAATATGGCCGAATGAAACGATACAACGGTGTTGGCAAGATTTTTTTGACGCAGCCGATCCGAAACGCGACCTTCCGCCGGTACTGCGGAGGCGCTGCCTGAAAACGCCACTATGCTCCAGCCTCTATGGGTTCTTTATGCCCCGCACCTGACTTCCCAAGCGATTTCCTACCTTGGTTCGAGCTAACAGGAGGCGGCGCGAACCCCGATGGCTCCGCCTTCTTAGCGCCGTTTTTCGATGGCTTGAGACGTGCCGTGCCGCCGGGAACATCGCCGGCATGCGGTACGTGTTATCTTTGCAATATGCGGCCTGGTTGCAGCGGTGGGTAGACGCCCATCGCGCCCCGCGTGGCAACGACGAGAGAAATGCATAGACGCCTCGGCATCGGTCCTCCCCGGTTCCGGAATGTCTCACGACGAGCAAGACAATGAAATTCACGAACGGGTTCAAGCCCAGCCCCAAGACCAGCCGCCGATTGCCGACGGAATACTTCATTCTGGCGGATATCGCATTTGAGGGCGCCGTGATCGGCTCCCTTGCCGGCAGGCCCATACGGGAAGCGGTAAGGGATGGCAGCGGCCTTTGCTATCGCTTCGTCGGCGTGGCTCCGCGGCTCGCGGGTGGCGGCTTTGACGTGTTGTCGCTTCGCTCCGGCGAGTGGATCGTGGAGCCCGGCCTTGTTTACGCAGCCGATACGGCCACATCAAAGAAAGAAGCGAATCTGGCCGCCTGAGCTGCACCGCCTCGCGGTCAGGAAGCCACCCAGTTCACGGCTCTTTTCCGGCAGGCGTCAAACATCTCCGCGATCTGACGCTGGCTTGTCTGCGGGCCACACGCCGCCCTCCCGCAATGTCCCTGTAATCTTGCCCCTTTAGCAGCGGGTTGTCGCCGCCTCGACCCGAAATAACAATCGGGCATGCGGCAGGTCAAAGCACGACCGCAGGCTTTGTGCGTCCGGGTGGACGCCTGGCGATGCGGGACAAACCGGGATCCGTCATGTTCTTCAGCAAAGGGCGCCGCGCCCTCGCATGTTTTGCCGCTACCGCGCTGCTCCTCGCCGGCTGCGCTTCCGACACCATGAAAACCTATATCGGCCAGCCGGTCGAATCCGTCATCATCGACTACGGTCCGCCGACGAACATTCTTGATCTCAGTTGGAACGAACGGGCCTATCAATGGCGCAAGATCTCGACGAATGTCGTCTCCGGCACATCGAGTGGTGAAATCAAGGACACGCGCCGAGGAATGCGCTACGAGGAATACTCGACGCCGGGCTACGTCGAAGAGCAGGAATGCTTCTATACCTTCTACGCGCGCATGCAGCAGGGCCGCTGGTACATCACCAATTTCCGCCAGCCGAAGCTGGAATGCGAGTGATGGCTTCTACCTCACTGGCGAGGCGGATGAAATTCGTTGTAAGTATTTGAATTTGTGTATGTTTTCATTAAGTAACCTGCTCAGGAAGAACTGCAATCGGGAGAACTGGCATGCGCATCCTGCTGCTGGAAGACGAGCCGGAGATGGCCTCGGCCCTGAAGGCGGCGCTGGAGCGGCGTCAGGTGATCGTCGATCACGTTGCGACGCTGGCCGATGCCGAAGCCGTCGCCGAGCTCTGGCCCTATGACGTCGTCGTGCTCGATCGCCGTGTGCCGGATGGCGAGGGCCTGGACCTCATTCCGAAGCTGCGCGGCCTCGGTGTCGGCGCGCCCGTATTGATGCTGACGGCGTTGGGGTCGATCAACGACCGCGTCGCCGGGCTCGATGCCGGTGCCGACGACTATCTGTCCAAGCCGTTTGCCGTCGAAGAACTGATGGCCCGGCTGCGGGCGCTCGCCCGCCGCCCCGTCTCATTGAAAGCCGAGCAGACCAAGGTCGGACGCCTGATCTACGACTTCCATCACCGCGAAGCGGCCGTGGACGACAAGCCCCTCGATCTCCTGCGCAGAGAACGTCTTGCGCTCGAAGCCTTGATGCGTCGACCGGGCCGAACCGTGCTCAGGGCGACATTGGAGGAATCGGTCTACGCCATGGAAGACGAGATCGAATCCAATGCGCTCGACTCGCATCTTTCACGCCTGCGCCGGAAGCTCGATGATGTCGGTGCCGGCGTCGAGATCAGGGCCATCCGCAACCTCGGCTATCTCCTGCGCGCAACGACATGACGAAGGCTCGGCCCCGCTCGCTGCAATGGGTGCTCGTGCGCCGCCTCATCCTGCTGCAGGCGGCAACGCTGTTTGTCTTTATCGGCCTGCTTTTCGTGGCATTGTTCATCGTCCAGCCGCGCCTCCTCGTCGACAATGAAGCGGCGGTGGATGTTCTCGACCGCGCCGTCGGGCGCGATGCGAGCGGCGCGTTGATGGTGCGTGAGTCCGAAGAGCTGCGCGAGCTACGCCAGGCCCACCCCAATCTCTGGTTCATCGTCCGCGACGACGCCGGTCAGGTTCTCCGACAGGGAAACGTTCCTCCTCCCTATGACGAAAGCGGCGGCGACCTGCTCCGACGTGTGGAGGGCGCGAAGCTGCTCTTCGATGATGGCGGAACGCTACCGGACGCGGTCCTCCACAACGCCGACACCGACGCCGGCCGCGTTCAGATCATCACCTCGACCGTTGCTTCGCGGCGCGACGATGGCCCGCTGGACGTGCAGATCAGCATCAATGTCGACATGGCACGCGACCTCGACGGCACGACGACCTGGACCGAGGTCGTACCGATGATTGCGCTGCTCATCCTCTGCTTCCTGCTGCCGATCGTTCTGGTCATGGGTGTGACCACATTGGTCACGGCACCGGCCGTCGTTCGGCGTTCCTTGGCGAGCCTCATATCGACCGCTGACCAGGCCGGCCGCATCGATGTCGACAATCGCGCGGTTCAGCTCGAAACCGAACAGGTACCGACCGAGATCGCCCCCTTGGTGCGGGCCTTCAACAAGGCTCTGGCGCGGCTCGGCGAGGGATATGACCAGCGCAACCGCTTCCTGACCGACGCAGCGCACGAATTGCGCACCCCGATCGCGATCCTCAGAACCCGTGCCGAACTTCTGCAGGAAGCCCCGGAAAGCGCCCGCCTGAGGCTGGATATCGAGCGTCTGTCCCACCTCGCCCAACAGCTCCTCGACCGGCAGGTGCTCGAGCATGCCGGCGGCGCACTCGAAGTGGTAGACCTTGTTGCGCTCGCAAGAAACATCGCCGCCGACTTTGCGCCGTTGGCGTTCGAAGCAGGCTACGAGCTGGCGTTCGAAACCGAGGTGCCGGAGGCCCGTGTCAGCGCTCGGCCACGCCAGATCGAGCAGGCTGTCGCCAATCTCTTGCGCAACGCCATCGAACATGGCGGCGGCACCGGCACGATCACCGTGCAGGTCAATGCCGCGGGCGGGTTGGAAATCCAGGACGAGGGCCCCGGAATTCCTGTCGAGGAACGCGAGCGCGTATTCGAGCCTTTCTATCGCTTGCGTCCACGTTCCACCGGCGCCGGTTTGGGGCTCAATCTGGCACGGGAGATCGCCCGTCTGCATGGTGGCCGTGTCGACATCCTTGCCGGCCCGTGGCAGGGGGCCCGCGTCCGCTTGCACTTGCCGCTTCTCGACGGGAGCCACTTGGCGCACCAATCGGCGTGAATGCGGACGTAACTATCCCCTTTTCTCAAAAGCTATCGGCTTCCCCCTTATCAAGGCGCCGCCGATGCTCCACATTTGCAATCGCGAACGTTCGCCGGAGGAACGGCTGAGCGTTCTACCAGCATGGAGAATTGCAAATGCAGATATCTTCGCAGCCCCCCTCCCCGTCGATCGAAGGAGAAAGCTGGCCGGCTCGGCGCCGGAGCGTGCTCGACTGGCTGATCATCGAAACCCGCAACGAGCGGTTTATCGACAATATCCTCGTTGACATGTGCGAAAGGCTACAGGCGGTCGGTGTCCCGGTTGCGCGCGCAACGTTGCATTTCCGGATCAACCATCCGCAGTGGCTGGGTGCTCGCATTCTGTGGCGCAAGGGCTTGGCCGAGGCCGAAATCGATCTCTATGACTATGGGACCCAAAACACCGCGCTCTACCTCAATAGCCCGCTCTATGTGATCAACAACGGCGGCACCGAGGTTCGGACGAACCTGGAAGCCCTGACGGGAGAGCAGTCTCAAAACTCGCTTTATGCCGACCTGAAGGCCGAGGGCCTGACCGAGTACATTGCGTGGCCGCTCGAACACACGCTGGGCAAACGCCATGTCGTGACCTTCACCACCGACCGAGAGGGCGGGTTCGAGGATGAGCACGTCGGCCTTCTCTCGGATCTTCTACCCGCCTTGGCCCTCGTCAGCGAAATCCGGCTGAAAAACCGGTTCGTGCGCACGTTGCTCGAAACCTATGTCGGCCCGCATGCCAGTGAACAGATCCTCGCCGGCGCCACGACGCGCGGCAGTGGCGTTACCGTTGGTGCCGCCATTTTGATCTGCGACCTGCGCGACTTCACGAAACTCTCCGACCTGTGGCCGCGCGACGACGTGATCGATCTGCTCAATGGCTATTTCGACGCCATGTCGGAGCCGATCGAGCGGTACGGCGGCGAGATCCTCAAGTTCATGGGTGATGGGCTACTGGCGATCTTCCCGCTCGGCAATGCGAATGCTGCCGAAAACCTGCTGCAGGCGATCCGTGAGGCGGAAGCGGCGATCGCTCTCCTCAACAAGGACAACCTCGAAAAAGGCCGTGAGCCCCTTGGCTACGGGATCGGCGTCCATGTCGGCGACGTGATGTACGGCAATATCGGCTCGCGCCGTCGGCTGGACTTTACGGTGATCGGTCCCGCGGTCAACATCGCCTCGCGGTTGGAGAGCCTGACCAAGGAAACGAAGCGGCCGGTGCTTCTGTCGCGGGCCTTCGTCGAACTGGCCGGTTGCGCATCCAGCATGGAGCATCTCGGCTCCTATCCCGTCAGGGGCATTGGCGAGCCGATCGAGGTCTTCGCCTTTTCCGGTAACGGCCCGGCCCCTGTCTTGCGCGTGGTTGGAGAATAGCCAGTTGTCCGCGGACAACTGGCATGTCGCCAGCCGGTAGCGGAGTGTTAGCCGGCTATCCGATCGGACTCGGCGCGAACTGAGCGACAAGTTCGTGGCGATCGCCGGGATAGGTCAGCCGTACATGCGTGACCGGCACACGACCGCTCCAGGTGCGGCGTTCGATGACCAGGCAGGCGGTGCCGGTCGAAATATCGAGCGCCTGCGCCGCCTGTTTGTTCGCCGCGACGGCGCGAATGCGGTGTTCGGCCGTACTCCACGGCACCTTGCCAAGCAGCCACGAACCGGGTGCCGCGGCCTCAAACAATTCCGCCTCCGCCTCGGGCACCGCCGCTAGGCTGATGAGGCGTTCTTCGAAACAAAAGGGACGCCCACCGGCAAAATGCCGGCACGTTACATCCAGCAGCCTCGCCGATGTCGGAAGATCCAGGCGTTCGACGTCCCGGCTCTCCACCTTGCGAACCTTTCGCTCGTCCAATTGAAAACCATAGTCGAGCCCCAGCGATTGGACTTCGAGCTTTACGTCGTGGATTTCCATGACCGCCGACTGCACCTGCGGAAAGGTGACGTAGCTGCCCGACTTGCGGCGCCGCTCGATCAATCCGCGCTTGACCAATTCGGTCAACGCCTTGTTCACGGTCATCCGCGAGCAGTCATACTGTTCGGTCAGCTCGTGTTCGAATGGAATGCGGTGACCCGGCGGCCACTCCCCGGAGAGGATGCGTCCTTCCACATCCCCGAGGATACGCTGATGCAACGACAAGGGCTGTCCTTGGCTATTATCGTCGGGCTGATCGTTCGAAACGGTTCGGTCTTGCTTGGTGTCCATGACACCGAACTTAATCATTTCCCGGCGGTGAAACAGCCCTTCTCTCGCTGTTTCGCGCTTTTCCACCATGGCGGCGGAAGCCGGAACAGACGAATGTTGACAGGTGTCAACAGCTCCAGCGGCGAAGGCCCCGCCGCCGCCCGCTGATCAATAGAGAAGATGCCAGGGCGTCAGGAATGCACGCGCCCATTCCTGATTGCGGTCAGACTCTTCGCAGTCCGACTTCTCAACCGGAGCTGTCCCGACCTCCACGCGCGATTGCCGTGTCGCCTTCGGTGGCGGCGGCGCCAGATAACCGAGGGTCATTCCACCAAGATAGAACATAGCGAACCTTCTCGCGTCACGTCTCTGATAGACACAATCGTGACACAATCCGCTCATCTGTCAATAGTCTATAAATTCTATACTCTTTTAGAGCTTCTCCTCTCGGCCGGGAAACGGCCCGCCAAGCCGTGGCAACCTCACCACGAAGTGTTAGTTGTCCGCGGACAACCAGCAGCGATCCCGGGTTCATTCGCCGCCAAATCACGGCCCTGGGTATAGATCGCTATGCATTTGTAAAACCGAACCGAATCGGAGCATAGTGCATCTGCGCATATTGTTCCGATATGACGATTTTTGCGCAGTTTTCGGGGAACCCAATGTTGCAACAGAAAATTCAAGGTCACGACGAACAGGAGCATCTGCCGACGCTTCTGGCTGCCGATGCTTTGGAACTGGCGCATCAGCTGCAGCAGCATCAAAAGAAGATCTTCCCTCCGCAAGCCCAAAAGGCAATGCGCCTCTTCAGCCCTGCCGAAGCCGCCGCCTTTATCGGAATCGGCGAAGGCTATCTGAGACAGGTGGCCTCAGAGGGCCACGGCCCGGCGCCCTTGTCAAACGGTCGGCGCATGTACGCCATTGAGGACATCGAGCGCATCCGCCGCGTTCTCGACGAAGGCGGAAAATCCGGGAAATACGTCCCGCATCGCCGGGGCGACGAGAAGCTTCAAGTCATATCGGTCATGAATTTCAAGGGTGGATCGGCGAAGACGACGACATCTGCCCACCTTGCCCAATATCTGGCCCTCCGCGGCTATCGGACGCTCGCGATCGACCTTGATCCGCAGGCTTCGCTTTCCGCCCTCTTCGGCCACCAGCCGGAATTGGACGTTGGTGAGGGCGAAACGCTTTACGGCGCGATCCGCTACGACGAGCCGCGACCGATCGCGGACATCGTCCGTTCGACCTATACGGCCAACCTTCACCTCATTCCCGGCAATCTCGAGCTCATGGAGTTCGAGCATGAGACGCCGAAGGCAATGATGGTAGGTGGCGCTGCCGAAACCCTCTTCTTCGCGCGCATCGGCGACGTATTGGCGGAAATCGAGAGTTTCTACGATATCGTCGTCATCGACTGCCCGCCGCAACTCGGCTTCCTGACCATGTCGGCGCTCTGTGCCGCGACGTCCGTTCTCATCACCGTGCATCCGCAGATGCTCGACGTCATGTCGATGTCGCAGTTCCTGTCGATGACGAGTGAGCTGATGAGTGTCGTCGAGAAGGCCGGAGGTCGCACAAGTTACGACTGGATGCGCTATCTCGGCACGCGTTTCGAGCCGAATGACGGTCCGCAGAGCCAGATGACCGGCTTTATGCGCGCCATTTTCGGCAACCGCATGCTGCAGAACGCGATGGTGAAGTCGACGGCTATCTCCGATGCCGGCGTGACGAAGCAGACACTCTACGAAGTCGAACGCTCGCAATTCGTCCGCGGCACATACGACCGCGCCATGGATTCGCTGAACCAGGTCAATGGCGAGATCGAAGAACTGATCCGTCAGGTTTGGGGGAGGAAGTAATCCATGGCCCGTAAGAACCTGATTGGAATTACGGACGACACGGCCGGAAACGACGCTGAAACGGCTCTGGAACGTCTGGCAACAACCCGGCCGATCGCCGGCCTGAGTGTCGGAACGCGGCCAGTAAGCGCCGTCGGCGGCATTACTCGGTCCCTGTCGAACATCACCCAGAAAGTTGAGCGCGCCCAGGAATTGGAGCGCCAGCTTGCCGAAGGACTGACGATCGTCGATCTCGACCCTGCGCTCATCGACGCCTCTTTCGTCGTCGATCGTCTCGAGATCGGAGCAGATGCACAATCCGCTCTTGCAGAACAGATTCGCGAGCACGGACAACAGGTTCCGATCCTCGTGCGTCCGCATCCGGATGCCGAAGGGCGCTACCAGGTTGCCTACGGTCATCGCCGATTGGCAGCTGCACGCGAGCTTGGCAGCAAGGTCCGCGCGGTTGTCCGCAATCTCAGCGACGAACAGTTGGTCGTCTCTCAGGGGCAGGAGAACAACACTCGCACGGATCTGTCCTTCATCGAGCGATCACTCTTCGCCACGCGCCTTGAGGATCGTGGCTTCTCCCGCGAGATCATCATGTCCTCGCTTGGCGTCGACAAGGCGGCACTTTCGAAAATGATTTCCGTCGTTCGTCGGCTACCGACCGCCCTGATCGAGGCGATTGGGCCGGCACCGACGATCGGTCGGCGTCGTTGGTTCGAGCTCGCCGAGCTGCTCGCTCAGGACGGAAGGGGCGAAGCTGCAGACGTCTTTGTCAAAGACAAACAATTTCAGACGGTCGGGAGCGATCAGCGTTTTGATGCGCTTTGTGCCTTCCTGAGCGCCTCCAAGGCGCGCGCCAGAGCCATCTCGTGGGTGGCGCCCGACGATACAACCCCGGTCCGGATCCGTGAAACGGATGGCGAAACGACGCTGTCCTTCAGCAGGAAGAAGGCCCCGGGCTTTGCAGATTTCGTGAGGCAGAGGCTCAAATCTCTGTACCTCGAATACCAAGAGGAAACAGGAGACTAACAGAGCAAAAGAAAAAGGCTTCCGAACGACTAGCGCTGCGGAAACCCTTCTCTCGTGTAGCAACTAGAGAATCCCATTTCCGCGAATCGGTGTCAAGAGTTTTCAACGTCGTTTCGGCGAACGAATTTCTTTTGCCTTGAAAAAGGTGAAGACAAATGGATTGTGGGATTGTCACGACGCCCTTCGGGCGGCGGGCGATGTCGCTTGGGATGTTGGCGCACCAACTTTCCAGCGCTTCGGCCGTCGACGAAGGCAAGGTCGATAAATGGAAATTGTTTCGAACGGTCTGCGCCGCCAAGTCGAACCTTGGCGTTTCCGATCGCTCTCTTGCCGTCTTGAACGCATTGCTGTCGTTCTACCCGAAGACGGAACTCGAGGCAGCCGACGGTCTCGTCGTGTTTCCCTCCAACGCTCAGCTTTCCCTGAGAACACACGGCATGGCCGAGACGACGCTCCGGCGGCATCTCGCCACCCTGGTCGAGGCTGGCCTCATTTTCCGGCGCGATAGCCCCAACGGTAAGCGTTACGCTCGCCGTGACCGCAAGGGAGCGATTGGCCAGGCATTCGGGTTCGACCTTGCACCGTTGCTTTCTCGCGCGGCCGAGTTCGAAGCTGAGGCTGCTCGTCTGGAAGCTGACCGGCGTTACCTTCAGATGATGCGCGAACGCATGAGCCTCTGCCGCCGTGACGTTGCAAAGCTGGTCGATCTGTTGCGCCTATCTGATGTCGCCTACGCTGAAGAGGCCGAAGCGCGCTGCCAGGCCGTCTCTATGTCCCTCTCGCGCAAGCCCTCCATCGCCGAAATCGAGCGCCTCCTCCCTGTTCTTGCCCTGCTGCAGGACGAACTGACTAATCGTCTGGAAAATCTACTGAAAACACAAAATACGGCTGCCAATGAACGCCAAAATGAGCGGCACATACAGAATTCAGAATCCGATTATCTTTCTGAATCTGAACCGGCTGATGAAAGACTTGGGGTGGAATTTTCGCGCAAAGCTTCGACGGAAGTGCTGCCGGTCGGCCAAAATGCGAGTGGTCTATCTGCAAACATCGAAGCTTCGCCGCCGCCGGAACGTCGTTCGCATCCCCCGGTGACCCCTCCCCTCAACCGTGCTGCGCCGCTGCCACTCGTATTGAAGGCCTGCCCGCAAATCCGCGACTACGGCCCATCCGGTCGTATCGACAACTGGCGCGATCTCCTGACAGCCGCCACAGTCGTCAAAAACATGCTTGGGATCAGCCCTGACGCCTACAACGATGCCTGCGCCACTCTCGGACCGGAAACGACCGCCACCGTGCTTGCGTGCCTTCTGGAGCGGGCTGAGCACATTCATTCCGCCGGCGCCTATCTGCGTGACCTGACGCGCCGCGCGAAGAGCCAATCCTTCGCTGTCTCGGCAATGCTGTCGGCACGGCTACGCGCCCAGGCTTCGGTCGTTGGATGAATGGAGGACAGCCATTTGAAGGCAGCTGAGTGCGATGTTCTGATGTAGCCGTTACTTCTCTCGCCGATCGAAGCGAGCTTGTATAAGGCAACCAAATGCGGGAAACTGGGTGTGCAGGGATTCGTTGATATCTTTGGGATATTGTAGTGCTCAGGATTCAATTTGAGTCTCCCGCCATCTCCTCGATAACATTGTTGTTTTTGTCCCTTTTGGAAAGAAAAGGGGCGTTTGCTTCCGTCGCCCGGACGGCTTTGGGAATGGCCGGATGATCCGCTAGCGCGGGTTTTGCCGATGGCTCTCTACGATTGGAAACAGCTGCCTGCGAAGACGGCTCCACTGGTTAGGTTTCGAACGTTAGTGGGGCCGGAAGGGCGTCGGCACGTTGAGCTTCGGCGTGCGCGCGTCTCATGTTGACAGCTGTCAACGGAGCGGGCTGCGCTTGAGGCAAAGAGCAATTCGAGGCGGACGGGAACGAGGACTGCCAGAAATTCAGCCAGCAATCTCCGTGGATAAAAGAGCGATGTAGCCGCCTGCTCTCAAGATGGAGTGCTGAGTTCAGCCCTTGGTCCCGCACTCCACTTCCGCCAACAATGTTGGGGCACGAATCAACCGAGGGCCTTGGCCAATGTCTCATGTCGTAGTTATCAACGGGCCGGCCGGCGTTGGCAAGACGACGGTAAGTCGGGTTCTGGCGCGGAGCCATCCCGGTGCGATCAGCATCGCGGGCGACGCTTTGCGCGATTTCGCCCCGGAAGATGTTCGAAACTCACTGGGGGCTGGTTCGACATACCGGGCTGGCGCTGCACTCGCTGCTGCCTATCTGGCCATGGGTGCCACCAGGGTCATTTTTGACTATGTTTTTGACGACGCCGAGAAGCTCGATCTGTTTTGCAGCGGGCTACCTCATGAAACGCCGGTCTTTGTCTTCACGCTTTGGGCGCCAATCGATCGCGTCATTGATCGGGAAGCGAACCGTGTCGGGCGCGAACGAATGGGGCATGCTGTCGTGCGCACGCACGAGGCGATCGAGCGAAACCTGCATAAGCTCGGGCGGGTGGTTTCAAACACGGAAGCGCCGGAGCGGACAGCGCAGACGATCATGGAAGCGATAGCCAATCCGGCGAACCTCTGGCCGCGCCCTGCCCCGGAGAACTCGATGATGGTTTGATCATTCTCGCGTGAACCATCTGAGGTGTTCAGCGCATTTCTCCAGATGGATACTGGCTCATCACTTCGTAGCGCGTTGACAGCTGTCAACAGTCGATGCGCTTAGCCCACTGCAAGCCGACGGTAATTGCCACCAGAGTCCGACGCCTTGTCGTTCTGGTCTCAAATCGGAGAACGATTGAGCTGCATAAGTCCATATGCGGAGGCCACGCTATACCGGCGCACCGGCGGCGCGTTCTTTCAAATAGCCAAGACTGCGGTACCACGCATCTGTGACGGAAATGAATATCGTGTTACGTTCCATTTCGACACTGGCACCCTTAGTTTGAAATGCGATACCAGATCCCCGATCCCTATCATCCAACACTGCTTCCACTGCTGATTTCGGCAGAAGATGGCTTGGCGCGACTGGACGAGCGAACAAACCGCCATGCGGTCGAAGACGGCTTCCGCGAGCGTGGCCACTTCTTCGACGCTGCGGCTGCCCTATGGGTTGCCGGTGAACTCGTCCATGTCGAGGATCTCGTGCTGCACGATGCCCATATGGATGCCCGTGCCCCGACGCATGAATTGACGATTGCCCATTCGGTTATTCGCGCGCGGCGGCGCATCTGGCTGGCCGAACCCGCATGGGCGTTTACGCCTCAGGGTCTCGCCGCCCTTCGAGGCGAACAGCTTCCACCGGTGAGTGCCGGCGGTACGCCTGCAGAGGCCAGGCTGGAGCCTCAATCGACCGCCGCCGGTAACGATCGCCATCTTGAGGCGGACGACGAGGAGGACGCCAATCCCATGGCCGCTGAGTTTGCGGCCATCGATGCGGCGATCGCTCGGTCACAGCAGCTGCTGGAAGCGCACGACAAGGATACGCTCGAAGTCGCCGAGCGCGCGGCACGCGTGACCGCACAGGAGCCGATGGGGCAGCTAGGGCTGCTCTTTGACGAGGAATGGGACGAGGACGCACGTATGGACGAATGGCGTCAGGTGGTCGCGTCAGCGGATCAGCTGCCGGCCAGCCTTGGCGCCACCCTGCTCTTCGACGCCTGGGAGCGGCTCGAGCCGCTGCGCCGCCAACACTGGATGGGTTCGCTGCTCGTTGGCGCCTATCTGAGATCACGCGGCAAGGTTACCTCGCATCTCCTCTCCTTCAACGCCGGACAGAAGGTCGTCCGGCACGAACGACGCCGCTCGCAAGATCCAGTGACACGATGGGGCGCTTTCCTGGAAGCGATGACGGTGACCGCGGATCTGGGTCTCAAGGAACTCGACCGCCTATCGCTGGCCAAGACCCAGATGGAGATGCGCATCCGCGATCGCCGCTCCAACAGCAGCCTGCCTGCGCTGATCGAGCTGGTGCTGTCCCGACCGATCGTTTCAGCCACGCTCGTCGCGCAGCATGTCGGAGTAACGCCGCGTGGTGCGTTGAACCTCGTGCGGGAACTCGGCATCCGCGAAATGACCGGCCGCGGACGCTACCGCGGCTGGGGGGTGCTTTAGGCCATGCGCTGGATGGATCTAAAGCGCGTCGCAATCTTTCAGAATCACTCCTTGGGCTTCAAGGTTTTGATATTTCGGATGTCGTTTTCGCGAAATCGCTGCGCACTTTTGCGCGCAGCCATTAGCCCATGGTGATCAGGATCAGCAGCACGAAAACGACTGGCACAAGAACCAACGCCGGGATGATGATCGCCGGGTAGCCGAAGGCGACGATCGCGAGCAGCCAGATCAATGCGCAGTTGATCACAAACAGGACTTTTGCCGTCTGCGATCCCTGTACGGCTTCCTTCAGCATCCAGCCGAACACCGGCACGTTATAGACAAGTCTGGCAATCATTGTTCTTCCTTTTCTGGGGCAGTCCGGGCGGGGATGGACCGTTCGGAAATCTTCAATTCTGGGGATGCACGCCGCGGGTCGCACGCTGGCGGGTGAGGCCCGCTGCAGCTTTGAGGCGTTCGGGATCGAGCACGCGCATGGTCTTCGGATGGCAGAAATCGATAAGGCCTTCGCGCTTGAAGCGGTTGAGACAGCGGCTGACGGTCTCGACGGTAAGCCCGAGCCAGTCGGCAAGATCTGCCCGGGTGAGATGCAGGTGGAAGCTGAGCGGGGCAGGGACGCGGCTGCGATTGAACAGGCGCGACAGCTCGACCAAGGCACTTGCCACCTTCTCGCTCGCGGTCTTGCGACCAAGCAGGGTGGCATGCGTCTGTAGCCGATGCAGCGTCGTCTTCAACTCGCTGGCGATAGCCGGATTGGTTGCGTGAAGTTCGGCATCGCCCAGGGATTCGATACGCGCGATGCTCAAGGTCTCCGCCGTGGCGATGTTGCGTCCATCGACTGTGAAACCGAAAAGCCGGCCGGGACCGAGCACATCGGTGATTTGCCTGCGACCGTCGTCAAGCAGCTGAGAGAGGACGATACAGCCGCCGAGCACGCGAAAGAGCGAGCGGTTGCGGCCACCTTCAAAAAGCAGTGTGAAGTTTTCACTGACCACACGGCTGCGGGCAGGAAGACGCGGCGGTCTGCTCAAGGACGCAAGGGGAGGGGCCGCTGAGGGCGCGGCTGTGGATTGGGTTTCGGGCATGGGGTAGGTCCGCATTGCGGATACAAGGAGGCACGACGCCTCGCTGCCATCCGACATCGAAGGAGGGCGTTGACAGCTGTCAACGCGGTTTCAAAGCCAGATGTTGGTTTTGGGCGGTCCGCGCGGACTGGAGTTCGGCGAATGAACCTGTGTTGGCAGCTGTACGGCGGTCACCGCAGCCGTGGGCGCAAGGCTTCCTTGCAGGCGCTCGCCGACGGTGTCATCCGGCGGCGTCAGCAGCGCCCAGAAGAACCGGCAGGCACTGCAGACATGTTTCTGCGCCGGCTTTTCCTTCCCGTCGGCGTCACTGCCGGTTTGACAGAAATCCGGCAGTGAACCGTCGGGAAGGGCGTAGAGCGCGTAGTCGGCTGACGAGATTGGGGCGGCGAGGGCAGGGCCGAGGTGGGCGAAACCCAGCAGGAAAAGAGCCATGGCGCACAGGGTGCGCAGGGCCTTGTCCCACCTTGATTTCGTGCGACGTGTCATCGCTCGGCTTCGTCCTCGTCTCTTTCTCGATGAATGAGAAATAGGCGAGCGGCTTGATAAAGCTCAATGTGGCAAACCGCGCAGGGGCAGAATGCCGCAGTCAAGGGAACGCCGCGCGTCCGGTTGGAGGCGCGGCGTCTTAAGCTATTGATTTATATAGCTAATGGTGCGAAATGGCTGGCAGCCATCATTCCTCCTCGACAAAGACCTCCTGCCGTTTGGCCTTTACGCTCGGCAGGAAAACGACGACGAGCACCAACGCCGCGATCAGAAGCAGGATCGCGCTGATCGGTCGGGTGACGAAGGTCGTCGGATCGCCGCGCGACAGGATCATGGCGCGGCGAAGGTTCTCCTCAAGCAGCGGCCCGAGCACGAAGCCGAGCAGCAGCGGCGCCGGCTCGCAGCGCAGCTTCAACAGCAGGTAACCGACCAGGCCGAAGAAGGCGACGGCATAGAGGTCATAGACGTTGGAGTTGACGCTGTAGACGCCGATCGAGCAGAACGCCATGATGATCGGGAACAGCACGTAATAGGGGATCTTGAGCAGCTTCACCCAGAGCCCGATCAGCGGCAGGTTGAGGACAACCAGCATCAGGTTGCCGATCCACATTGAGGCGATGATGCCCCAGAAGAGCGCGGGCTGCTCGGACGCCACGTTCGGACCGGGCACGATCCCCTGGATGATCATCGCGCCGATCATCAGTGCCATGACCGGGTTGGCCGGAATGCCAAGGGTGAGCAGCGGGATGAACGAGGTCTGTGCACCGGCATTGTTGGCGCTTTCCGGACCGGCGACGCCGGCGATGGCGCCATGGCCGAACTCTTCAGGACGGTCCGAGACGCGCTTTTCCACCGTATAGGAGGCGAAAGCGGCAAGGATTGCGCCGCCGCCGGGCAGAATGCCGAGCGCCGAGCCGATGATGGTGCCGCGCACGACCGGTCCGAACATGCGCTTGAAGTCATCCCGGGTCGGCATCAGGTCGGTGACCTTGGCCATCAGCACTTCGCGGGTGCGTTCGCTTTCGAGGTTGCGCAGGATTTCGGCGATGCCGAAGACACCGACCGCGAGCGCGACGAAGTTGAGCCCGTCAGCATACTCCCGGATGCCGAGCGTGAAACGCGGCGTGCCGGAATAGATGTCGGTACCGACCAACCCAAGCAGCAGGCCCAGCGCCACCATGGCCAAAGCCTTGGTGATCGACCCATGGGCGAGCGCGATCGATGAGACGAGGCCGACGATCATCAGCGAGAAATATTCGGCCGCGCCGAATTTCAGAGCGATCTCGGTCAACGGCGGCGCGAAGACTGCGACGAGGAACGTCGAGACGGTGCCGGCGAAGAACGAGCCGAGCGCTGCAATGGCGAGTGCCGCACCAGCACGGCCTTTGCGGGCCATCTGGTAGCCGTCGATCGCGGTAACCGCCGAGGAGGATTCGCCTGGCATGTTGATCAGGATGGCGGTAGTAGAGCCGCCATACTGCGCGCCGTAGTAGATGCCGGCGAGCATGATCAGCGACGAGACCGGCTCGAGCTGGAAGGTGATCGGCAGCAGCATGGCAATGGTCGCCGTGGCGCCAATGCCCGGAAGCACGCCGATCAAGGTGCCGAGCAAAACGCCGATCAGGCAGAAGAGCAGGTTGGCAGGGGAGGCCGCGGTTGCGAAACCGAGGGCGAGATTGCTGAAGAGTTCCATCGCGCGTCTCCTAAAACTGGACCCAGGGGCCGAAGCGTTGGAAGGGCAGGCCGAGGCCATAGCTGAACACTGCGACCGAGAAGGCGGTCAGCGCCAGTGAAAGCGCCAGCGCCATGAGCGGTTTCATCCGGCCCGATGCGAAGCAGGCGATCAGCGCGGTGAAGAACAGCGCCGGCACGAAGCCGAGGCCACGGACTGTCAGGCCGAAGAAGATGGGTGCCGGCAGGATGAAGGCCATGCCGCGCAGCGCGATCGGGCCGATGGGCTCGCCTTGGACGCGGGTGGACTGCACGAGGATCACGATGCCGAGCAGCGTCAGGATGATCGCGAGCACCAGCGGGAAGTAGCCGGGGCCCATGCGAAAGGCGGTGCCAAGCTCGAGATTGAAGGCCTGCCAGGTGAAGAACAGCCCGACCGCTGTCAATATCCCGCCGCAGAGCGCATTGGTGGTGTCGAAGGAGAGTGATTTCATCGTGTCCCCATATGTTCTGGGCGGGGCAGCCGGCCGAGGCTTTCCTGACCGCCTCCCGCATTGGCATTGCCGACGTCACGCCGGGTTCGCGCATTGGGCGGCGCACGTTGACAGCTGTCAACAGCGGTTGACGGCATTTGACCCCTCTCCGGGCACCGTCGCAGCTTCCCCAATGTCAAAGGCGCCGCGCTCCGGGGTGAACCGGGACGCGGCGCGACGAGCCATGGATCAGTCGGCGTACTGGCCGGCTGCTTCGATCACCGGCTTCCAGCGGGCGATTTCGCTCTCAAGCTTTGCCTTCAGCGCGGCCGGGGTCGCATCGGCGTCGGAGGAGGGTTCGGTGCCGAGTTCGCCGAAGCGGGCGACGACGTTCGGATCCTTGAGTGCGACCTGCAGCGATTTCGACAGGCGTTCGGTCACTTCGGCGGGCGTGCCCTTCGGGGCGTAGATACCGTGCCAGATGCCGACCTGAAGGTTCGGTAGGCCGCCTTCGGCGGTCGTCGGCAGATCGGGGAAGACCTTGAGGCGTTCCGGTGAGGTGACCGCATAGGCCTTGATCGTGCCGCCCTGGATCTGCTTCGCGGTGTTGGTGGTCTGGTCGCACATGATGTCGACCTGGCCGCCGAGAAGATCGGTCATGGCCGGGCCGGTGCCCTTATAAGGCACGGTCGTCAGCGGTGTCTCGATGGCGCTCATGAACATCATGCCGCAGAGATGCGAGGCAGCGCCGATACCGGCATTGGCGACGGTGACGGTGTCCTTGTTCGCCTTGACGTACTCGACGAGACCCTTGAGGTCGGCCGGCTCCAGATCCTTGCGGGCGACGATGGTCATCGGCACTTCGGTAACGAGGCCGACATATTCGAAGGAGTTCAGCGTATCATAGGCGAGCTTGCGGTAGAGCGTGGCGCTGGTCGCCATGCCGATATGATGCAGCAGCACGGTGTAACCATCCGGATCGGCCTGAGCGACGCGGCCGGCGCCAAGGGTGCCGCCGGCGCCGCCGACGTTCTCGACGATGATCTGCTGGCCGAGATCCTTCGACATGGATTCAGCTACGAGACGCGCGACGGTATCCGTGGGGCCACCGGCCGAGAACGGCACGACCATGGTGATCGAGCGTTCGGGATAGGTTTGTGCATTGGCGGAAACGGCGAAAAGCGACAGGGCGGCAACAGCGCCGAGCAGGGCATTTAGGGTTTTCATCTCTTCCTCCCGGATGAAATATCGGCCAGCCGGCAAGGTTTCCTCCCGCGCCGGTTCTGGGTACCCCCATTTGCAAACGCAATCGTAGAGCAGACAACGGCTTAGCGGGGTGACGGCGCGTATTTGTCGGGCGCGGGCATTGATTTGGGTGGATTTGGAAACATGCGGCCAATCGCGTGGGTGGATTTCCACCCATCAAGGGCGGCGTGGTACCGCGTCCTTGAGTTCAGGGGCGATCAGGTGTCTTCGCTTGTTTCTTGTGCCTGGGTGTGTTGGACTGCCCTCGGGGAGGCTAAAGCTTCACAGTGAGCGCTCGCCCATGGGAATGGTTGGATGCGCAAACTGACCGCTGTTCTCTGTATCGATATCGCCGGCTACAGCAAGCTGATGGGACGCGACGAGGCCGGTACACTTGCCCGCGTCAAGGCGGCCTTTGCGGCATTCGATCCGACGCTGGTGCGGCACCATGGCCGGATCGTCAAGCTGATGGGTGACGGCGCGCTGATCGAGTTTGCGAGTGCGGTCGATGCGACCCTATGCGCAATGGCGCTTCAGAGCGTGGCCGCGGCAACCGACTCTTCACTCCGCTTTCGCATGGGGCTCAACCTGGGTGACGTGATCGCCGAAGATGGCGATCTCTATGGGGAAGGCGTCAACATCGCGGCGCGGCTGCAGGCTCTCGCCGAGCCCGGTGGGATCATCCTCTCCGAAGCGGTCCGCGAGCACGTCGCCGGAAAGCTGAGCTTTGCCCTGGAAGACCTCGGGCCGATGTCGCTCAAGAACATCGAGCGCGCTGTCCGCGCCTTTGCCATCCACCCTGGCGGGCCGCCAGAGACCGGTGGCAAGCGCGAACGGATCGGCATCTGCGTCCTGCCCTTCACCAATATGAGCGGCGATCCGGAACAGGATTATTTCAGTGCCGGCGTTACCGAAGACATCATCATCGACCTCAGCAAGCTCTCGTCGCTCTCGGTCGTCTCGCGGGCGACCTCCTTCGGCATGAAGGCGCAGAGTGCGCGGATCGTCGCACAACAGCTGAACGTCGCCTACATCCTCGAAGGCAGCGTGCGTAAGGCCGGTGACCGAATGCGACTGGCGGCGCAGTTGATCGATGGCGCAAACGAGGCGACCGTCTGGGCCGAGCGCTTCGACCGAGAGATCAAGGACGTGTTGCTGCTGCAGTCAGACCTGGCAAGTGCCGTCGTCGAGGCGCTCCGGCTTCAGCTCCTACCTGCGGAGCGCCAGGCATTGGAGCGCAAAGCGCCGACCGATCCGGAAGCCTACAAGCTGTTTCTCCTGGCGCGCGAATACCACATCACCGGGTCCGAGCGACATCTGCCGCTGATCATCCGGCTCTGCTGTCGCGTGACCGAGCTGGAGCCCGGCAATGCACGGGCTTGGGCCCTTCTTGGCGAAACGCTCAACCGGCTGCGGCGCAGCGTCGGAGGTGCGGAAACAGGCGAGCTGGAAATCGACCGCGCCCTCGAACTCGATCCCGGTCTCGCCAGCGCCCATGCCGCAAAGGCGCTATTGTATCTATACCGAGGCCAGTTTGCGGAGGCGGAGCGGCAATGTGCCATTGCCCTTCAGCTCGAGCCCGACGACTACGCCACCAATCTCGCTGCCGGTCGAACCTTCATCATGCAGCGTCGCTATGACGACGCCATACGCCACTTTGAGCGGGCCGCGGCGCTGGCCCCCGCGGACTACAACGCCGCCGCCATGGCTATCCAATGTTACCAGGGCAAGGGCGACGCGCAGGCGGCACTTGAGGCCTGTCGCCGTGCCTTGGCCCGGATCGAGCGCATCGTCGCTGCTGAGCCGGATCACAGCGGTGCGATCGGGCATGGCGCCGGCATCCTCGCCCTCCTTGGCGATCGCGAGAGGGCCAACGAATGGGCATCGCGCGCCAGTCTGCTTGAGCCGGACAATATCCAGCTGCAGGCAAATCTGGTTTGTGCCTGGGCGATCAGTGGTGACGCCGAAGCGGCCCTGGACGCGCTTGAGCGTATCACGCCGAAGATGAGCCCCGAATTGTTGGTATGGATGGAAAACGACAACGATCTGGACAGCCTGCGTTCACTGCCGCGTTTTGGGGAGATAATGCGTGTGGCAAGGGCCCGTTTTGGAAACTGAGATCCGTCGTCTGCCGTCAAAGACCCGTGCGTCGCCTCAGATAGGCGACTTCCTCAGGGGCCAGGCTGCGGCTCGTCCCCTTCGGCAAATCGCCAAGAGCGATCGTCCCGATTGAAACCCGCAGCAGGCGCAACACCTCGAAGCCGAGCGCATCGAGCATGCGGCGGATCTGGCGGTTGCGCCCCTCTTCCAGCTCGACTTCGATCCACGTGTTCTTGTCGCCGCCCCTGAGGTGGACGGCCCGCGCTGCGTGCAAGGTTTCGCCGCCTTCCTCGATACCGGCAACCATCTGCTTGAGTTGGTCGTCACCGATCTGCCCGGCGACCTGCACGTGGTAGACCTTGCCGAGATGGGTTTCAGGATCAAGCAGGCGCTGGGCGAGTACCGTGTCGTTGGTGAAGAGCAGAAGTCCTTCGCTCGCCTTGTCGAGGCGACCGACCGGGGACAGGAAAGAGGTGTCTATATCCCTCAGGCAATCGAAGACGGTCGGCCGGCCTTCCGGGTCGTGGCGGGTCGTGACCAGTCCACGCGGTTTGTTCAGCATCAGATAGATCTTCTCTTCGGCAAGCACCGGCTTGCCGTCGACCGTGATGCGATCCTTGTCGACGGCGACCCAGTGTGAAAGGTCCGTGATCTTGCGTCCGCCGACGCTGACGCGCCCTTCGAGCACGAGCTTTTCGGCCTGCGTGCGCGAACAATAGCCGAGCTTAGAAAGTGCGCGGGCAACCGTCACGCGCTTGCCGGCATCGGCCCCGGCGTGGCGTCCGGTTTCTCGAGCGGCTGTCGGTCGCTTCTGCTTCACGCTGTGATCTTCCGGTTCCTGGTCGTGTGCGGCCCGCTGCCGTACCCCTGCTTAAAATATCCGGTCGCTTCGACCGCGGCGTCAGCCGATCTTCGTGTAGTCGATCCGTCGGGCGAGCCAGCAGCCGATGGTGAGGCCGGCCACGTTGCCTTGCTGGTCGCGTCGGACAAGCACGGTCCAGTCTCCCGGTGCCGGTGCATCCATCGAGCGCTTGCAGCGAAGAAGCCAGACGTCTTCGGCCAGTGGTCGCATGGCGTGCATCGCGCCGGTCCCGAGCGAACCGTCGAAGCCACCGTAGAAGACACCATTGGTGGAAGCGATGTCGAGATGGGCGTCGAGTTCAACTGAGTGATAGCGACCGGCGATATCGGGAAGTGCCGTGCCGGAAACGCGGTCAGCGCTCACCGTCAGATTTTCGCGAGGCCGCTCCATGCGAAGCGAGGCGCCTTGTGCTGTCAGGGTCACTGCGGCCGAACCGGCGCTGCCGTCGGCGCTGACGGAAAGCGACTCGGGAGAGGTAGCAAACTGCAGTTCGACGCGGGACGATCCGCTGGGCCTGGTGACAAGGGCGAGGCCCGTTTCGGCATCCAGATAGTTGCCGGTGCCCTTGGCGTCCCAGCTTCCGGATGTGGTCTCGGTATCCTCGTGGCCGAGGGCGATCTTCATCAGCGCGACCGCCGCCGCATGGGCATCGCCTTCGTGATTGAACATCACCACGACAGAGAGGCGCTCGGCCGGCGCGTAGAGCCTGCGGCAGCGAAAACCGCGAAGCGCACCGCCATGGCCGCTGATGACGGCATCGCCGATCGTCTCGTGTGCGAGGCCGAAGCCGTAGGGTGCCGGGCGGCCATCGGCATAGGTCTGCGGTGCAGAAAGGCGCCGGTAGAGCCCGTCCGCATCGTCATGCGTCCTGTCGATAAAACACTCCCAGGCAAGCATATCGTCGAGCGAGGCGGAAACACCGGCGTCACCGGCCCAGTAGATGCGGTTCAGCGCCTCGAAATAGCCTGTTGTCTCGTTGCCCTCGTAACCGACGACGCCGTCCGGCGGCAGGCTCGTATCCGGTGTCAGGGCGGCGGTCTGCATGGCCGCGGGGCCAAAGACGGAGCGCTGATAGAGTTCCGCCATCGAGCGGCCGGTATGCTCCTCGATGAGATCGGCGAGAATGCGGAAATTGCCATTGGAATAGGAATAGCGGGTGCCGGGCTCGAAGTGTGTCGAGCGCGCCTTGGAGAGCAGCGGGCGTGCATCCTCGCGGCGGAAGACGCCGTCGTGGCTGGCGCCCTGCAGCACCGTCAATGCCCAGTAGTCGCGAAGTCCGGACTGGTTGTGACAGAGATGGGCAGCGGTCGGGCGCTTGCCTTCGAGCAAGGGGAGATAGACGTCGAGCGCCCGATCGAGCTTCTCGGGATCGCCGACCGTATCCAGCAGAACGGCGCAGGTCAGATGCTTGGTGATCGAGCAGATCGGTATCCGCGTCGCCATCGTCATCGGCTTGCGGGCCGTCAGGCCGGCATAGCCCCAGGCGTGGCGAAAGAGGACCTTGCCGTCTCTGACCACACCGGCAACGCCGCCCGGTCCGGGGTAGTGCTGCGGCAAGGCTGCGAGGGCGCGTTCAAGGACGGAAAGATCAGGAGTGTTCATGGCGCTGAAGGTCTATGGGACGGAGGGTAGGGGACGTTGTGTGCCGTTCGTATCGCCCCCTCCTTCCGCATGCAATGCCTGCAGCTCCGCGGCTTTGTCAGCCGGCGCCTGCCTGGGCGTGATAGAGGCGGCTATAGGCGCCCTTGGCGGCGAGCAGCGTTTCATGCGGCCCCTGTTCGCGAATGCCGCTGCCGTCGACGACGACGATGCGGTCCGCATCGCGGATCGTTGCCAGCCGATGCGCGATGATCAGCGTCGTCCTGCCCTTGGAAAGTTCGGCCAGCGACTGCTGGATCGCCCTTTCCGTTTCGGTGTCGAGCGCTGAGGTCGCCTCGTCGAGGATGAGGATCGCCGGGTTCTTCAGGAACATGCGGGCAATCGCCAGCCTCTGCTTCTGCCCGCCGGAAAGCTTGACGCCGCGCTCGCCGATCACCGTGTCCATGCCGTCCGGCAATGCCTGGATCGTGCCGTCGAGCTTGGCGCGCCGCGCGGCATCCAGGATGTCCGCTTCACTCGCGCCAAGCCGCCCATAGGCGATGTTGTCGCGGATGCTGCCGGCAAAGAGGAAGACATCCTGCTGCACGATGCCGATCTGGCCGCGCAGCGACGAGAGCGTGATGTCACGGATGTCGATACCGTCGACGGTGATCGAACCCTCGCTGACCTCGTAGAAGCGCGGCAGCAGCGAGCAGATCGTCGTCTTGCCGGCGCCCGAGGGGCCGACGAAGGCGATCGTCTCGCCGGCATGGATCGTCAGGTCGATGTTCTGGATGATCGGCTTCTCGGCGCTATAGCCGAACGAGACGCCGCGATAGGTGATGTCGCCCTTGAGGCCGGAGACGTCGGCAGCACCCGGCCGGTCCTCGATATCGGGTTCGGTTTCCATGAGTTCGAGGAAGCGTTTGAAGCCGGCAATGCCCTTGGGGTAGGTCTCGATGACTGAATTGATCTTCTCGACCGGGCGGAAGAACACGCCGACCAGCAGCAGGAAGCTGACGAAGCCGCCATTCGTCAGTTCGCCCGTCAGCACGAAGTAGCAGCCGGTGATCATGACGATCAGCTGCGTCAGCCGCATGCTCATGTAGCTGAGCGACGTGCTCGCGGCCATGATGCGATAGGCTTCGAGCTTGGTGCGGCGATAGTTCTGGTTGTCGGTCTCGAACAGGCTGCGCTCATGGGCTTCGTTGGCGAAGGCCTGCACTACTCGCATACCGCCGACATTCTCCTCGATGCGGGCGTTGAAATCTCCGACCCGACCATAGAGGTTGCGGAAATTCCGCGTCATACGGCCACCGTAACGGCTGGTGACCCATGCGGTCATCGGCACCACAGCGGCCGTAATCAGCGCCAGCTGCCAGTGCACCATCAGCATCAGCAACAGCGCGCCGATGAAGGTCATGATCGCTATGAACAGGTCCTCCGGCCCGTGGTGGGCAACTTCGCCGATTTCCTCGAGGTCCTTCGTCAGGCGTCCGACCAGATGGCCGGTCTTCTGGTTGTCGAAGAACGAGAAGGAGAGCTTCTGCAGATGGTCGAAGGCCATCCGCCGCATGTCCGTCTCGATGTTGATGCCGAGCATGTGACCCCAATAGGTAACTGTCGCCATCAGGCCGGTGTTGAGCAGATAGACCAGCAGAAGGCCGGCCGAGGACAGGAGGATCAGCGTCCATTCCTGGCTCGGCAAAAGCTGGTCGACGAACAGCTTCACCGCGATCGGGAAACCGAGTTCGAGCAGGCCGGACAATACGGCGCAGGAGAAGTCGAGAATGAACAGGCCGCGATAGGGGCGGTAAAACGCGAAGAAACGCTTCAACATGCAGGTGCACTCACTGGGGGGCGGCGACCGAGGGTCAGCAGAAATATGATTTCCAATGTCATGTTTTGTGCCGGAAACCAACCCAGAAAAGCGGAAAACCGTGTCGTGTGTTTGACGGGGCCGACATCTTCCGTCTCGCAAAGGATCAATCCGCACCTGGCGGCGTCGGCGGGAAGGAAACGTTAACCATAAGCTTCGTAGAACAGGAATCACCAGAGTGCTTCGCCTTCGATTGGGGACATCGGAGGCATCTGAGGTGCTCGATATCGACAAGCGTAGGGCGTCTTCAAGCGTTCGCGTCAACGCACGAAGTTCCAGGGGGCGAATGAGACGATGGCAGGCAATCAATCAGTGAAAGCCACGGAATCCGATGTGAGCACGATCGTTCCGTTTCCAGTGGCGAGGAGATTGACCGCCATCCGCACCGCTGCCGCCGAGCTCGAGGACCTGCATGGCGCCGAAGCGCTGCAATTCTGGCGCCGCCGGTGCCGCGCCCTTGCCGACGAACTTTTTGCCTGCGGGTGCTCGGAAGACGAGGTACGCCGGCAGGTAATGGACTTCCAGGGTGAAGTTCAGGCCGAACTGCAGCACCGCCACCTCTCGCGTGTCTCTCAAGGCGTGATGAGCCAGTAACGGCGCGCCTTTTCAATTCATCGGCAATTCCGGATCCCAGGTGAACAGTTCCTTTGCCCGGGCGATGCCGCGCAGCGCGAAACGACCCAGCGACACCGCATGAACCTGATGTTCCGGCGGGCAGGCCTCGACGAAATCAGAGGACATGATCATGTGCCGCTCGACCGAACGGCACATCGACGAAATGCGGCTCACTTCGTTGACGGCCGGGCCGACGACGGTGAAATCGAGCCGGGTCTGGCTGCCGATATTGCCGTAGAAGACTTCGCCGATATGGAGGCCGAGATAGACGTCGGTCGTCGGCTTGCCATCCTCTTGCCGGCGTGCGTTGAGCTCGGCCAGCATGCGGCGCAGCTGCCGTTCCGCCGCAATCGCGTTGGCGCAGGCGATTGCCGGATCGTCGGCGTTGAAGATCGCAAGCACGCCGTCGCCGATGAGCTTCAGCACGCTGCCGCCGTGGTCGTGAACGGCGGTGATTACCGTGCCCGAATAGTCGTTGAGGAGCGGGATGATCTCGTCGGGGGCGGCGGTGTCCGAGATGCGCGTGTAGCCGCGCAGATCTGAGAACCACATGACCGTTTCGATGCGTTCCGCCGAGCCGCGGGCAATGCTGCCCTTGACGACGCGCTGGCCAGCGTCGGCGCCGAGATAGACGTCTGCGAGCGTGCTGATGATGCGCACGCATGAGCCGGCCTTCACCGCAAGCGCAAGGGTAGGCAGCAGGATCCGGAGCGCAGCAATGTCATCCTCGCTGAAGCCGCTGTCGCTCCGCGTGGTCCAATAGGAGTAGAAGCAATCCATCTCGCCGACACGGCCCTGCTCGGTGAAATGGTGGATCATGCTGATGCAGTCGGTGTGACCTTCATCTTTCAGTTTGTCGATTATGTTGTAGGTGGTGCCTTCATCGGCTGAGAGCCGGATGCGGCGCTCTGCCGCTCGGTCGCGAAGCATGTGGTAGAAGATCGAGTTCTGCCAGTTCAGCAGCGCTTCGCCCGTGGTCGTCGAGCCGTACTGGATGACTTCGGGCGTGACCTCGCTCTCGTCGTTCCACTGGAAGGCGCGACCCTCAAATTCCGGATGCAATGTGTCGATCAGCCCGAGCGCGCGGGCCAGATCCAGGCCGGCCGCGCGGCATTGCTCGCAGAAGCCGGCAAACAACTCCGGCTCTTCCAGGCCTTTCAGGCCCTGTTCGGAAAGCCAGAGCACGATATCGCGTATCTGTTGGTCGTTCATGGCGCATCCCGCTCGGTCGACGTCAACTGCCTGATGATGTGGTGCATCATCAATAGCCGAACCAGAGCTCAGAGCGAAAGATGCAGTTTGCGTTCCTCGCCGTCCGCCGGAAAGGCGCAGCAGATCAGCGCCTCGCCCTCTGCCACCGGGAAGGAGGGCAGCGACGGGTAGGTCACCTTCCCCTCGAGCACCGGCGTTCTGCAGGAGCCGCAACTGCCGTTGCGGCAACCGAACTCGGGCGTCAGCCCGCGCGCTTCGGCGAGATCGAGGAGGTTGCCGTCGCCCGGCTGCCAACGGGTCTCCTTGGCGGATCTCGCGAAGACGACGTGCACGGGAGCGCTGGCGGGCGGTGGCATGATCGGCCCAACACCGCCGTCCGGCCGCCGGGTCAGCGACGAGAGCCCGAAGGCTTCCGCATGGATGCGGGCATCGGCCACATTAAGCCCGCGCAATCCGTCATAGAGCGACTGCGTGAAAGCCGCCGGGCCGCAGAGATAGAAGTCGTAGTCGTCGAAGGGCAGGGTGGACTTGAGGTGGCTGATATCGATCCGGCCGCCGACGTCATAGTCCTGCCCTTCGGTCGCGGTCTCCGGCTGGCTGAGCGCGCGTATGAGGCGGATGTTGCCCTCGCCTTCCTCGACCAGAGCGGCAATTTCCCGCTCGAAGGCGCGTTCGTCTCGGGACCGAGCGGCCTGGAAAAGCCAGGTTGGGCGCGTGCGGCGCTTGCGGCGCCCCTCGTGGACGATGTGCTGCAACATGGCGACCATCGGCGTGATGCCGACGCCGGCGCCGATCAGCACCGCCGGTCGCCGCTCGGTGCCATCGATCGTGAAGCTGCCGGCCGGCGCGCGCGCCTCGATCCGGTCGCCGGGTTTCAGCCCGTGCAGGTATTGCGAGACGGTGCCGTCATTCTTGACACTGATGCGATAGAAGGCGTCGGTCGGGGCGGAAGAGAGCGTGTAGCTTCTGACAAGCGCCTTGCCGTCCGCGTCTATCCTCACCCGAATCGGCAGGTGCTGGCCGGCCTGGTGAGCCATGAGACCGACGCCATCGTCCGGCGCGAGGTAGAGCGAGCGGATCGTCGTGCTTTCCTCTTCGACGCGCGCCACGCGGAATGGGCGCCACTCCTCGGCAAGGGCCGCGGCCTGCAGGTGCACCTTCGCCTGTTCCCAGTCACCCGTTGTCAGCAGGCTGGGCGACCAACCGCCATCCTCGAAGTCCCAGCGGAGCGGCAGGCCGTCCTGGCGATAAACGATCTGTTGGGGACGGAACCGCCACAGGCGTTCTGCGCCTTGAAAGGCGGCGACTTCGGGCGACGACAGGATGACCTCGGCGCTGCCGGTCATCTGCAGCATGTCGCCGGTCGCAAAGTCGACAAACAGCAGGCCGGCGCGCGGATTGACCATGAAATTGCCGAGCGTGTTGAAGAACAGGTTACCGGAGAAGTCGGGGATCGTCAGAACGTCATCTTCGCCGAGCTCAACGAAGCCGGCCTTTCCGCCGCGATGGGAGACATCGACCTGCCGCTCGCCGGTATCGCGGTCGACATAGGAGGCGACGAAGAAGGTGTCGGCATTGGCGATGATCGCCCGGGCGCGATCGTCGAGGGCCGCGTAACGGATCGGCCGTTCCGATGCCGGCTCATATGGATCGCGGGAAAAGGAGAACTGCCGGAGCTGGATATACTGCGGGCAGTTGCCGAAGCTCTGACGCACGCGAATGGTGAAACCGTCGTCGCCGTCGCGCAGGATCGCGCCATTGAGCCGGTTCCGGCGCCGGGTTTCGAGCTGGATGCCGAGCATGCCGATCGAGTGTGCGTCGCCCATGCCGGCATCCGCCGGATCATCTGGATCACGGGGCAGCCGTATGTCGAGGTTCCAGGCGTCGGGCGCCTGCATGAAGCCGGGGGCCGCGGCGCGCATCGTCGCCCAGACGTCACCCTGCGCATCGACTGCGCCGAAGACGGCGAAAGGCAGCATCGGGAAAAACTGCTGGTGCTGCTCGGGCATGAAGCTGCGGACGAAATTGCGCCCCGTCGCATCCATGCGCTCGACGACGCCGAGGCTGCGCTGGATGGCGAGTTCGCCTTCGTGCCAGGGAGACTCCGGCCGTTTCTGTTGTGCATTGTCCGGCATGATCTGAAACCTCGTTGGGGTGAGGCGCGGGGCAGTGTGACCGCCCCGGGCCGGTTCGTCAGGCGGCGAGGCCGACGGCCGTCTTCTCAAAGCCGACGAAGCCGGGCAGACGCTCGATGCGGGCAAGCCAGGCCCGGACTTGCGGGTAGTCGGATAGATCCACATTACCCTCGGGTGCGGCGGAAACGTAGCTGTAGAGGGAAACGTCGGCGATGGTCGGCCGGGCGCCGAGCAGGAAGTCGCGGCCGGTCAGTTCCGCATCGATCTGCGCCAGCACGCGATGGGCCCGGGCGATAGCCTCTTCCGCCCGCAGATTGGCACCGAACACGGTGACGAGCCGGGCAGCCGCCGGACCGAAGGCGATGTCGCCGGCAGCAACCGAAAGCCACTTCTGCACCCTGGCGGCCAAAGCCGGATCTTCCGGCAGCCAATCGATGCGGCCGAGCTTCTTGGCGAGATAGACGAGGATGGCGTTGGAGTCGGCAACGACGGTGCCGTCGTCATCGAGGACCGGAACCTGGCCGAACGGGTTGAGCTTCAGGAACTCCGGCTCCTTGTGCGCCCGGGCCTTGAGATCGACGTCGACCAGTTCGTGCGGTACGCCGAGCAGCGACAGGAAGAGCTGAGCCCGGTGCGAATGGCCGGACAGCGGATGGCGATAGAGTTTCATGGGAGATGTCCCTCGAAGAGCATGAGAACCGTCGCGGCCCTCCGACGGTTCGGGATGAACCGCCTTCGAGATCAATCTATGACTTTCCAATTTTTGGCAGTAGACTGCGGGAACGATAGACTGATTCCCGTTTTTTGGAAGGAAAGATGGATCGCCTCGACGCCATGGGGGTTCTGCTCGCCGTCATCGACAGCGGCAGCCTGTCGGCTGCCTCACGGCAGCTCAAGATGCCGCTTGCCACAGTCAGCCGAAAGGTCTCGGAGCTCGAGGCGCATCTGGGCGCCCAGCTCATCACTCGCACGAACCGCAAGATTCTCTTGACTGAAACCGGCCGCTCCTATGTCGAGGCCGCCAAGGAGATCCTGGCGCGGGTCGAGGAGGCGGAAAGGGTGGCCGCCGGCGAATACAGCGCGGTCAAGGGCGACCTGACGATCTCTGCCCCGATCGTCTTCGGTCGCCTGCACGTTCTTCCCGTCGTCGTGGACTTCCTGAAGGCTCATCCTGAGATCGATATGCGGCTGGCGCTGGGTGACCGGTTTGCCAATCTCGTTGACGACCATATCGACTTGGCACTTCGGATCGGCAACCTTCCCGATAGCAACCTGGTGGCGACCAGGCTCGGCTCAGTCCGCCGCGTGGTCTATGCAAGCCCCGGCTATGTTGCGCAGCACGGCGCCCCCGGGCATCCGAACGAACTCGCCGAGCACGACTGCATCACGTTCGAAAACGTCACGGCCGCCCATGTCTGGCGCTTCCTTGACGATGGACGCGAACTGGCGGCGCCGATCCGGTCGCGGTTGATCGTAAACACGGCGGAATCGGCCGTCGATGCCGCCATCTCCGGCCTTGGCCTGACGCGGGTGCTTTCCTATCAGGTGGCGCGTCCCGTCTCGGAAGGGTTGCTCGTTCCGTTGCTGGAGGCATTCGAACACCCGCCGCTTCCGGTCCAGCTGGTCTATCTCCCGCAGGGCCTCGTGCCAATGAAGCTCAGGGCCTTCGTGGATTTTGCGGTGCCGCGGCTGCGCGGCGTCTTGCGCTAAAGCCGATCCATCGCCCCGGTTTCGGCCCTCAGTCCGCTTGCGGGCGCTCGCCGGTGGTCGGCCGGATATGGCGCGCATAGGTTCGCCCGACGCGAATTTCGCTGCCGTCGGAAAGAAGGGCAATGAGGGCTGCGAAGGGGGCCTGCTTCAGCCCCACGATACAGTCGCGGCGCACGATCGAGCTGCGGTGAAGCCGCAGAAACTCTGCCGGGTCGAGCCGGCGTTCAAGCGAAGCCAGGCTTTCGTGATGCAGATAGGACCGGCCTTCGATGTGGATGCGGACATAATCGCGCTCCGCCTGGAAACGCACGACCCGGTCGAGCGCGACACGAACGAATTCTCCGCGGGATTTGATCCAGAGATCGGCCGACTGGGTTTCGTGTTTGCGCAGCGCCTGTCGCAGCGCCCGCACGGTTTCGTTGAGTTCCACCACACGTTCGATGCTCGTTCTTGCCGCAATCGCCACGCGTGCCCGCTCGATTGCGGTGCGCAGGCGGTTCGCCTCGATCGGCTTGGTGACATAGTCGACGGCAGCCGCCTCGAAGGCGCGAAGCGCATAGTGATCGAAGGCGGTCACGAAGACGACCGCGGGCGCGTTGCTGCCCACTTGCTCCAGGATGTCGAAGCCGGTGCCGCCAGGCATCTGGATATCAAGCAGGATCACGTCCGGCTGCAGCTCGGCGATGAGACTGCAGGCCTGCTGGACATTGCCGGCCGTCCCCAAGACCTCGACCCCTGGCATCGCGCCGAGCAGGCGCAGCAAGCGGCGTCTGGCGAGCGGCTCATCGTCGATGATGAGGATCGAAAGGGAGACTGTCTGGATTTCGTTCATGCAAGCCTCAGGGGCATTGTAATTGCGGCTCTGAAACGCCTGGGCGTCACGAGCCCGGATACACAGGCCCCGACCCCCGGAAACCGCGCCTGGACGCGATCGGCGACATTCTTGAGGCCGATCCCGGTGCCGGAGGACTGGCGCCGCCCACTATTGGTCTCCGCGGCGATATCGTTCTCGACGGCAATCTCAAGCGACTGACCGACCTTGGCGGCGCTGATGACGATCTCGACCTGTTCAGGCGAGCGGCCAACGCCGTGTTTGACCGCGTTCTCGATCAGGGGCTGCAGGATCAGGCTTGGCACCAGTGCCTCTTCCAGGCCGCTGGCAATGTCCATCCTGAGTTTCATCCGGTCGGAATAGCGCTCGCCTTCGATGTGAAGGTAGCCGGCTTGCAAGGCCAGTTCATCCGCCAGCCGCACGTCGTGCAAAGGATCGAGCTCCAGGGTCGTACGCAGAAAGTTGGAAAGCGACATCACCATGCGGGTCGCGGCAACGGTCTGCCCTTCCTCTATGAGCCCGGTGATGGAGTTCAGCGTATTGAACAGGAAATGCGGATTGATCTGGTAGCGCAGCGCGCGCATTTGCGCGGCCAGTGCTTCCTCGCGCGAGATCGCCAGGCGCCGTTCGCGCTCACGCAGCTCGAAGCTGTAGAGCAGCGCGACGAAGAAGAACGACCACCCGACGAACGTCGCCATGCTGTAGACGAGCGTATAACCGATGCTGGTCCAGTCGACCGTGACCGGATCGGCACGCACGATGAGAAGGTAGAGCAGAAAGTCGACGCCGGTGTTGGCAAAGGCGGCCACGAGCGAGGTGGCGAAGCCGACGACGATCTTGACCGCGATGTGCTGGTGCCGCACGCCAAACATCGCCGCGGCGATGCCATAGGAAAAGGTCATGCCGCAGATCATCAGCAGCAGTTTTCCCGGCGCCGACATGATCGGATCGATCCCGAGTATGCCCCACAGGATGCTGCTGATGATGAATTCTACGAACCAATAGAGGAATCCGAGCCAGAGCGTCGCGCGCCGCACGCTTGCGCTATAGGCGCTTTCGTCCACCGATTTGGTCTCATCCTCTGGTTTCATTCCATTTTTATGGTTCAAGCAAGCGCCGATGTCGATTGCCGTTCGTCGGCGAATTCAAGCCGTTTGCAGAAAGCTCAGTGCCTCGGTCGCGATTCCGCGCCGTTTGTGGAATGCGGTTATCCCAGGCTTTGCCGGTTTGCCGCTTCGAAGTCGGGATCAGGGGCACAGCACCCGCAAGGGCATGATGATCGATGTGCGAAACCGGCGCGGCGTCACCAGACCCGATATGAAGGCGCCCATCTTGGAGAGCGTTGCCCGGCGAACGTCCGCGACATACTCTGCTTCATCCGCCGAAATCGTGCCATTTGTTCGCGCCATGCAAGGCTTTATCCGCGAAGTCGGCACGCTTGTCGATTGACGCTCGTCGGCGAAATCAAGCCGTTTGCAGAAAGCCACAGCCCTTCAGCGCTGCAATTTGCCGTTTGCAGAAAGCCGAATTCTCCCCCTTCGCGGGCTTGCTATAGCCGGCCCATGACCGCGCTTTCCCGGCGTCACCGTTCGCCTGGGAGTTGTGCGCCCATCGATGCAAAGGAAAAGGGGCAGACATTGAATATCTGTGCAAAGGCGGACGTTTCGAGAATCAACCTTCTGAGTTCGACAGCGCTAGGCCGCGTCGGTCTCGTCTCGATGATGCTGGCGGCGGTGCCGCTCATGCCGTCGCCGGCAAAAGCGGCCGGACTGCTTGTTCCAAACGATGAGACTTGGTCCAGCGATCATACGATCAACGGCAATCTCGTGATCCGCGGCCGTCCCGCTGGCGCGACCCTGACCATCAACAACGGTGCCGTCGTCAAGAGCCTCAACGGCTACATCGCCGACGGGAGAGGTAGCGTAGGTACGGTCGTGGTCTCCGGTTCCGGGTCGACCTGGGACATTGTCGATGCCAATCCGAATGGGTACCGCGTGCTCTATGTCGGCGGTTTTGAGGGTGGCATCTACGGCGGCCGGGGCACTCTGATCGTCGAAAACGGCGGAAAGGTATCGGCCAAGGAGACCCATGTCGGCGCTCTGCAGGAGGGAGACGGAACGCTCGTGGTGCGCGGAGCCGGCTCCATGCTCACCACCGACTATCTGGGTGTCGCCGACGGCGCCCTGACGCTCAACACGGCTGCGGTCAGGATCGAGAACGGCGGCCTTATCAACTCCAAGACGGCTTACTTCGAAAACGGCACGGTTCTGGTGACCGGTGAAAATTCGCGTTGGATCAACACGGGCGAGCTCACGGTCGGCGACAGCCTCACGATCGAAAGCGGCGCCGTGGTCTCGACCAACACTGCTGTCCTGCGCGAGGATGAGAGCGTCGACACCATTCAGGTGTATGTCGATGGCGCCGGCAGCGAGTTCAAGGTCGCCGACAAGCTGACGATCGGCGAAGCCGGACGGGTCAACCTTTCCGTCGCCAACGGCGCCAAGCTTTCGGCCGGCGGCGGCATCGTGCTTTCCGATATCGGTGGCATAAGCAACGAAGGCATGGGCAACCTGACGATTGGCGGCAAGGTCGACCTGAATAATATCGCCGAGCCACGTGCTCGGCAGGCGCAGGCGGCAGGCACGGTCGATCCGTCGACGAAGATCGATTTTGGCCCGCGAAAGGGTTACGTCAACTTCAACCACACGAACACCGGCTATGAGTTCGCCAACACGCTCGTCGGCAAGGGCACGATCAGCAATTTTTCCGGAGAAACCATCGTCAACGGCGACCTGACGAAATTCAACGGCAAGGTGGACGTTTCCGGTGGCAAGCTGGTCCTCAAGAACAACCTCGATACGATCGACAACGATCCGGATAACGGCCCCTTGGACTACAGCGAGACCCGGTTCGAAGTGACCGGTGGCACGCTCATCGTCGATGGTGAGACGGGACGGGTACAGGGTGATCGCTTCTATACCAATGAGGTGAACGTGTTCGGCGAGATGAACCGCATCCGCGATCCGAACTCGACCTCTTTCGGTAGGCTCGGCGGCTCCGGCACGGTTGGCGACACGTATATCGACTCCAAGGCGATCATTTCGCCCGGCAACAATTCCACCGGCACGCTGACGGTCATGGGCCGACTGGATATGGCGACCGGTTCGATCTACGAGGCGGATGTTGCCGGTGACGGCCGTTCCGACAGGATCGTCGTCAAGAGCATTGGCACCAACGAAAACTCCGGTATCGCCAAGATCGGCAGCGGCACGAATGTCCAGGTGACCGCCCTCGACCCCAACACGAGCTACAAGACCGGGCAGACCTATACGATCCTGACAGCCGACCGTGCGATCGAAGGAAAGTTCGCCGAGGCTATCTCGAAATCGGCGTTCCTTGAGGTCTCGCTTGACCAGAAGGAGAAGCAGGTCGACCTCAAGATCAAGGTCAAGAACGGCGGTACAAAGCCAGGCGAAGAGCCGAAACCCGGCGAAGAACCCAAGCCCGGTGAACCGAGACCAGGCGAGCCGAAGCCCACCGAGCCCGGCGTCTTCGAAGGCGAGGCTGCGACCGGCAACCAGCGGCAGACGGCACTTGCGCTCAACACACTTGCCCAGAGTGGCCCATCGCTCGGGCTCTACAATGCGCTGACCATCCTCGACGGCGACGCGGCACGTCGTGCCTTCGACCAACTGTCCGGCGAAGTCCATGCTTCGGCGCAGACCGCGCTGATCAACGACAGCAGCCTGCTGCGCAATGCGGTGAACGACCGCATCCGCGACGCCTTCGGTGACGTGGGTGCTGCGAGCGTTCCGGTCCTTGCCTATGGTCCGGAAGACAAGATCACGACCGGTGCCGTCGCCGCCGTCAACGCCGTTCCCGCCGCGCCGCCGGCGATGGTCGGCTGGGGCCAGGTGTTCGGCTCGTGGACCAATACCGACGGCAACGGTAACGCCGGCAGCCTCGACCAGTCGACGGGCGGTTTCGTCACTGGCTTCGATGCAGCGGTCTCGGACAATGCCTTGATCGGCATCATGGCCGGCTACAGCCGGACGAACTTCGACGTCGACAGCCGTGCCTCCAGCGGTGACAGCGACAACTACCACCTGGGCGTCTATAGCGGCGGTCGCTGGGGCGATGTCGCGCTCAGGTCCGGCCTCGCCTACACTTGGCATTCGATCAACACGTCGCGCAGCGTTGCCTTCCCCGGCTTCACCGATCAGCTGAAGGCCGATTATGACGCCGGGACGTTCCAGGCATTCGGCGAAGTCGGCTACCGCATCGACCTGCCTGATGTGGCGCTCGAGCCCTTTGCGAACCTCGCCTATGTCAGCCTGCACACCGACGGCTTCACCGAGCGCGGTGCCGCGGCCGCCCTGTCGAGCAAGAGCAACACGACCGACACGACCTTCACGACGCTCGGTCTGCGCGCTTCTGCTCCGCTCAGCCTCGGCGCGACAGATACGAAGGTGCGCGGCATGCTCGGCTGGCAGCACGCCTTCGGCGACACGACGCCGTTCTCGACCATGGCCTTCGGCACGGGCAGCGCCTTCTCGGTTGCCGGTACGCCGATTGCCGAAGACGCGGCAATCATCGAGGCCGGCATCGATTTCGCGCTGACCGGCAATGCCAGCCTTGGCATCACCTACACCGGACAGTTCGGCTCCGGCACGACGCAGAATGCGGTCGATGCCAAGCTTGATGTGCGCTTCTGATGCGTCGGCTCGTCTGGCTATCGACAGTGCTGATGGCGACCTTCGTCGCCATCACGCCGCTTTACGGAGAGGACGCGGCGGCCGGGACGGCTGCCGCGCCCTCTCAGCTTTCTGAAACCTATGAGGACTGGAGCGTCGCCTGCGCCGAGGCCGACGGCCAAAAGCATTGCATCCTGTCGCAACAGCAGTTTCACAAGAGTGGCCAGCACGTGCTGACGCTCGAACTTCGGCCGGCTGAAAACGCCGCTCTGGCGGGGAGCCTCGCGCTTCCCTTCGGCCTCTATCTGGAAAAGGGCGTAACACTCGGTGTTGATGAGGCGACCGGCGGCAAGCCAACGCCCTTCCGCACCTGCCTGCCCATCGGCTGCATCGTGTCGTTGACGTTTACCGAGGGGACGGTCGCATTGCTGCGCAGGGGAACGGCCCTGAAGATCGGTGCCTTTGCGAGCGATACGGAAAAGAACGTGACATTCTCAGTGTCGCTCAAGGGATTTGCCGCAGCATTGGATCGTGTGCTTGTGCTCTCCGGCAGGGCGTAAGCCGCTACCGGGCACGATGCTCGGGGGTTGCCCATGCGCCGCTAGGGTGCGGTGGGTTCGTCCCACCCACTTTGCAGGGCCGCGTCGACCGAGCACACCAGGCCCGTGGGATGGTAGCTGATCTCCACCTGGCCATTCAGTTCGGCAGCCAACAGCGTTTGAATCAGGCGCGAGCCGAATCCTTTGCGCGATGGCTGCTTTACCAACGGCCCGCCGGATTCCTGCCAGCGCAGCGTCAGCCGGGTCGGCGTGCCGGCCTGGAGCGACCACGTGATGGAGACCCGCCCGTTCCCGGTCGAAAGTGCGCCGTATTTGGCGGCGTTCGTGGCGAGCTCATGCAGCGCCAGGGACAGCGATACGACCATCCTCGGCGGAACCTGGATCGGCGGGCCGGAAACGACGAACGTCTCCTGCGAGTAGGGGGAGATCGCCTGGTTGATGATCGCCTTCAACTCCGCCCTTTCCCAGTTACCATGGGTGAGCAGGTCGTGCGCCCGCGCCATCGAAACCAGCCGCGCTTCAAAAGCCTGCACCTCTTCGGCGTCCGTGCTGTCGCTGCGACCGAGCGTCTGCCGGGCAATGGCCAGGACGGTTGCAAGCACGTTCTTGATGCGATGGTTCAGTTCACCGACCAGGACGGTCTGCAGGCGCTCCGCCTCCTTCCGCACGGTTATGTCGTGGGCCAGTTTCGAAGCGCCGACGATGCTGCCATAGGCGTCGTAGATCGGCGAAACGCTGAGCAGGACATCGACGCTTCGACCGTCCTTGTGGAGCCGTTTGGTCTCATATGGCTCGACCTTGAGACCCGCATTGACCTGCCTGAGGATCGCAGGCTCTTCGTCAATCCGGTCTTCGGGAACCAGCGTCATGACGGAGCGGCCGACCATTTCCTCGGCCGAATAGCCGTAGAGCCTTTCGGCCCCGGCATTCCAGGTCGTAATCCTCATCCGGAGATCGATGCCGAGAATGGCGTCGTTGGAGGATGCGATAATGGCCGCAAGGCGACGCTCGACCTCCTGGGCTCGCTTGCGCTCGGTGATGTCGACGATGACGGCGGCCGCCTCGCGAAAATTGCCGCGCTCATCGCGAAGCGCGGAGACCGAACTCGTCACCCAGACAAGACCACCATCCTTGCGCAGATAGCGCTTTTCGATTTCGTAGCTTTCGCCGGTGCTCGCCATCGTCTTGAACAGGCGAGCGCTTTGGGCGACGTCTTCGGGAAACGTGATGTCGTGCATCCGCATCGTCAGCAGTTCGGCTTCGCTATAGCCGACGATTTCGCAGAACCGATTGTTGACCAGGAGGAAGCGGCCCGTCAGGTCCATCTGGCAAATGCCGGCGGCCGACTGCGAGAAAATGGCGCGAAGCCGCTCTTCGTTGGCTTGCAGCGCGCCCTCGAATTTCACGCGTTCCGTCGTTTCATTGACGATGCAGAACACGCCCCGAACCCTCTCTTCTTCGTCCCGGACGGGCGAATAGGAAATATCGAAGTAAGCCGTTTCGGGATAACCGTGTCGCTCGATGTAGAAGGGACGGTCTTTCGCGACCACCGTCTCGCCGCGTTCCAGCACGCGTCGCAGCAGAGGTTCGAGGTCGCTCCAGAGTTCACCCCAGTTTTCGCGCGCCGGGCGCCCCAATGCGCGAGGATGCTTGTCTCCGATGGTCGGCGCATAGGCATCGTTGTAGAGAGCGACGAACTCCTCGCCCCAGAACATCACGATCTGCGCCTGCGCCGGCAACATGATGTCGACCGCAGCCGCCAGGCATGGCGGCCAAGCCTCCATGGGGCCGAGCGGGCTGTCGTCCCAGCGGTAAGACTGGATCAACCGACCCATCTCTCCTGCTGCTGTGAAAGGGGCGCTGCTCTGCAGGGTGAAGTACCTCGCTTGAATGGCCAGAGCACTTCAACCCTTTGAGAAACTTAGGTCAATACGCAAAGTGAAAAGCTTTGCGGGCGCAGCCTGCGCAATACGCCCCTATGGCGCGAGATGTTGCTCCGTCGCAAGCATCTTCTTTGCGCAGGTGGGCGATACGACGGTTAGACCAGAAAGCCGGAAACGCCGTCCCATAGTAGTTTCAGCGCCACCAGAACCAGCAATCCATAGCAGGCGCGATAGACCTGCCGTTGGTCGAGCATGCCCTGGAGCCGCCAGCCGAGCGTAACGCCGCTTGGAATGGCGAGCAGGCAGATCGCCATCAGCACTCCGAGATCGGCGGTTGGCTTCGCCAGCAACAACCACGGCAGGGCCTTGGTTGCATTGCCGACGGTAAAGAAGAGGCTCGTCGTTCCCGCGTAGACCTCCTTGCTGAGACCGAGCGGCAGCAGATACATCGCCAGCGGCGGTCCGCCCGAGTGGGCGACCATCGTGGTTATGCCTGAGGCGAGACCGGCAGAAATCGCCTTCGGGGTCGAGCGTGGGCGTGCCGTGACCTCTGCGCCCCTTGCCAGCCACAGGCCGACGAAAAGCAAGGTGGTTGCCGCCATCACGATCGCGACGGTGCGGTGATCGAGAAAGCGGAACAGCAGATAGCCGAGCCCGATGCCAATCACGAGCCCCGGAAGCAGCAGCGCGAGGTCGGGGCCAGACCAGGTTGCCCGCTTGAAGTAGCGCAACCCATACAGATCCATCGCCACGAAGAGCGGCGCGAGAAGGCCGCCAGCGGTGACCGGGTCCATCACGACCGACAGCAGCGGGATGCCGACTATGGAGAAGCCTCCGCCAAACGCCCCCTTCATGAAGCAGATCAGGAATACCCCGGCAAAGGCGACCAGGATCGTCGGGACGGTCAGTTCCATCGGAGTGCCTCCGCATTCGCGCGCGTTGAACGCGACAGTGGTCGGTTGGTTGAGAAATACAGGCATTGTCTCGTTTCCAGCCCTTGCTCCGGGCGTGCGATGCCGCCAGCCTGAGCGCGCTTCGAAAAGAGCGCTCGGGCCTGCGAAACCGTCGCGGTTCCGGGCGAATGGGATTTGATGAGAATAGAATGTTCCGATATAATTCTCGGTGCAATTGAAACATTGTACTCGGTGCAATAATGTCGAGATCGGAATACCTGAAGCTTGCCGACACGATCGCCGCGGAAATTGCGGTTGGGTCGCTCAGGCCGGGCGACCGCCTGCCGCCGCAGCGTAGCTTTGCTTATGAACGCAAGATTGCCGTATCCACGGCAAGCCGCGTCTATGCCGAGTTGTTGCGCCGCGGTCTCGTCGTCGGCGAAGTGGGCAGGGGCACCTTCATCTCCGGGGAGGCGAGGCGAGGCGTGGCGGCGCTCGCAGAGCCGCGTGGTGTCCGTACCGACTTCGAGTTCAACTACCCGATCTTGCCCAACCAGACAGCGCTTATCGCAAGAAGCCTGGAGGGGTTGGCTGCTCCTGCCTTGCTCGACGTTGCATCGCGCCAGGCGATCAGCATCGGAACGCCGGCGATCAGAAACATTGGAGCAGCGCATCTCTCCAAGGGCGGCTGGTCGCCCAGTCCTGAACACCTCGTTTTCACCGGCAATGGCCGGCAGAGCATTGCTGCGGCTCTCGCGGCTGTGGTTCCGGCGGGCGGGCGCTGCGGTGTCGAGGCTTTGACCTATCCCTTCGTCAAGGGCATTGCCGCTCGGCTCGGAATTGCGTTGGTGCCGCTTTCGATGGACGAAGGCGGGGTGCGCCCCGACTCCGTTGAAAAAGCGCATCGCGAGGCGCATCTCTCGGCCATCTACATCCAGCCGGCGGTCCAGAATCCGCTGGGCGCGACGATGAGTGAGGCGCGCCGGGCCGATCTTCTGCGGGTCGTCGAGATGCTTGATCTTCCTGTTATCGAAGACAATGTCTATGGGTTCCTTGACGACGAGCCGCCGCTTGCCGCCCTCGCACCGGATCGCTGCATTGTCGTCGACAGCCTCTCCAAGAAGGTGGCGCCCGGCCTGGCGCTCGGCTTCATCGTGCCGCCCGAGCGGCTACGGGAAAGTGTGATCGCCTCTGTGCGTTCGGGTGGATGGACCGCGACGGGATTTGCCTTTGCGGCGGCCGAGCGGATGATGGCCGATGGCACCGTTGCCGCGCTCATGACGATGAAACGCCTTGATGCGCAGGCGCGGCAGAAGCTGGCCGCCGCTCATCTCCAGGGCTTCGAGGTCAAGGCCAACCCAAAGTGCTACCATCTCTGGCTGACGCTGCCGCCCCATTGGCGTTCGCAGACGTTTGTTGCGGCTGCCGCCAGGCGCGACATTGCATTGACCCCGTCGACGACCTTCGCCATCACGCCGGGCCACGCGCCCAACGCGGTCCGGCTCGCGCTGGCCAGTCCGGCAATGGATCAGCTCGACATTGGCCTCCGCACGCTGGCGGCGCTGCTGAACTCTCGGGAGGACGATTTCGTCTCGACGGAATGAAAGTCGCCCGCCTCTGCATATTCGAGCTAAATCGGCGTCAACCCGCCGCTTTCCGCTGGAGGACGAGTTTGGCCTTGAGGTTCTGCACCACTTCCCCGTGCTGGTTGATGGTGCTGCTGAGAACGACGGCGATGCCTCGATCAGGCTTCGAGCGGGAAGGTATGATCTCCAGGACCTCGCTTTCCACATGCAGCGTGTCCCCGGGGCGCGTCGGAGCCGGCCAGTTGATTTCTCCGCCGGCGCCAATGAGACCGCCGGCAAATGGCAGGCCCGTCTCGACATTGAGACGCATCGTGATGGCGGCGGTGTGCCATCCGCTTGCAGCCAGACCCCCAAAGAGCGTGTCCTTGGCCCTCGCCTCGTCGATGTGAAACGGCTGCGGGTCGAACTGCAGAGCGAAAGCCTTGATCTGTGCTGCGTCGATCGTGTGGGTCCCGCTTGTAAAGCGTTGGCCCACATAGAGGTCGTCCAGAAAGAGACGACCGGGCGTCGAATTGCTCATAACCTGCCTCCTTTCAGTGCACGTCTTTTGACCTGCAGACATTCAATGGGCGCGGCCCGCACCTGCGCCGCCAAGCTGGATCTTCCGGGTGAAAAGCAGGGCGATGGCGGCGAGCGCCAACACAGTGCCGATCACCGCGAAGGTATCACTGAACCCCAGGATAAGCGCCTGGCGGTGAACCGTCGCGCCGATCACGGCGATCGCCTTGTGTTGTGCAACCGCGACGTCGGATACGCCATGGGTCATGAAGTGCTGGGTCAGATCGCTGATCCGGTCACGGACCTCATCGCGGGAAAGCGTGACGGACTGGCCGATGATGTTAGAATGGAACTGCTCCCGCTTGGTCAACACAGTCGCGAGCGTGGCCGTTCCAACCGCGCCGCCGAGATTGCGCAGCATGTTCGACAGGCCGGAGGCGGCGGCCGCGTCGCCAGGCGCGATGCCGGCGGTCGTGATCACCGTGATCGGCGTCAGCACCAGTGCCTGGCCGATGGCGCGCACGATATTGGGCACGAAGAACTGGTCGCCGGCGCTGTCGAGCGAGAGCGTCGTGTTCATGAAACAGCTCGCTGCGAAGATGCTGATGCCGACGAAGCCGACGTAGCGCGCGTCGAACCGCTTCATCAGTGCCGGCACGAGCGGAATGATGAGGAGCTGCGGCAAGCCGGTCCAGGCCAGCACGAAGCCGATCTGCTCGGCATTGTAGCGCTGCACCTGGCCCAGATACTGCGGCAGGATGTAAACGGTGCCGAACAGCGCCACGCCGACCAGCACGTTGACGAGAACGCCGACACCGAAGTTGCGCTGCTTGAGCAGGCGTAGCTTGACCAGCGGCTTTTCGACCTTTAGCTCGATGATGACGAAGGCGGTCAGAAACACGGCTGCGATCATGGCGAGCTTGACGATGAACGGCGACTGGAACCAGTCGTCCTTATTGCCTTCCTCGAGCACGGTCTGTAGAGCCGAGAGCCCGATCGCCATGGTGACGATGCCGGCCCAGTCGCCCTCTTTGAGCAAGGACAATTGCATCGGCTTCTTCTCGAGCGTGAAGTAGAGCGCAACCACCATGATGATGCTTGGGGGCGTGTTGACGAAGAAGATCGACTGCCAGCCGTAGTTCTCGGTGAGGTAGCCGCCGATCGTCGGGCCGATCGCCGGCGCGAAGGTGACGGACAGGGCGAAGAGTGCCAATCCGAACGGCTGCTGCGTCTTGGGCAACCGGGTCAGGATCATCGTGAAAGCCATGGGGATGAGCACGCCGCCCGCAACGCCTTGCAGACCGCGCAGCACGATCATCGAGCCGAGGTCATGGGCGAAGGCGCAAGCCGCGGAAAAGATCGGGAACAGGATCGCATTTGCCAGGATATAGCGCCGGAACGAGAAGACGCGGCTGAAGTAGTCGGTAAGGGGGATCACCACGATCTCGCCGATCAGGTAGGAGGTCGATATCCAGGCGCCGTTGTCGACGCCGGTGCCGATCCCGCCCTCGATGTCGAGCAGCGAGGCGTTGGTGATCTGGATGTTCAGGATCGCCATGAAGGCACCGATCAGGCCGGCGAGCACTGCGATCCATGCCGTCGTGCTCGCCTTTTCCGATGGCTCCGCAGCGGCTGGCAGCGAACCGGGCGCAACTGTATCAGCAATGGTGGACATAACACCCTCCTGCCTTGTCTATGCGTTCACTTGAACGCACGGCGCTCTAGTAGATCTTTCCCGACTTTGACGCGACCTCGGTCGCCGTCGGGTTGGTGGCGATGGTCGGGTAGACCGACATGCCGGGCCGCAAGGTCACCGATCGTGGGGTTCCGCGGTCGAGCACGATCTTGACCGGGATGCGCTGCACCACCTTGGTGAAGTTGCCCGTCGCATTGTCCGGCGGCAGCAACGCAAATTCCTGGCCGCTCGCCGGCGCGATGCTGTCGACGTGACCCTCGAAGACCTGCCCCGGGAAGGTGTCCACTTCGACCGTCACCTTCTGGCCGGGATAGACGTCGGTGAGCTGGGTCTCCTTGTAGTTGGCGACGATGTAAGCCGCCTCCGTCGGGACGACCGCCATCAGTTGGGTGCCGGCCTGCACATATTGACCGACCCGCAGGGTGCGGTTGCCGATCACGCCATCGATGGGGGCGGCAAGAGCGGTGTAGGAGAGGTTCAGGCGAGCCTGGTCCTGCGCCGCCTTGGCGCTGTCGAGTGCTGCCTTCGCCTGGGCGACCTCGGCCCTGATCACGTCGAGCTGCTTGGTTTCATTGGCAAGTGCCGCCGTGTCACGCGTTACCGCTGCACGGGCGGCCATGATGCGCGAGGCCGCCTGCTGGGCATTCTGGATGGTGCCGAATCCCTGTCTGGCAAGCTCGGAGTAACGCTTGTCGTCCTGTTCAGCAAAGGTCTGGTCGGCCTTGTCGGCCTCGACAGTCGCCCTTGCCGCGTCGATCGCGGATTGCTGAGCCACCAGGGCCGACTGCTTGTTGGCGATGTTGGCTTCCGCTGCCTCGACCTCGGCCATGGCCCGTTCGAGGCTTACCTTGAAATCGCGGTCGTCGATGCGGGCGAGGATCTGTCCTGCCTTTACCCGCTCGTTGTCGGCCACGAGCACCTCGGCGATATGGCCGGAGACCTTGGGCGCAATCGTCGTGCTGTCAGCCTTCACATAGGCGTCGTCGGTCGACACCTGGAAGCGGCCTGTCGTCCAGTACCCCCACCCGAAATCGGCAGCGGCCGCCACGGCCGCGACGGCCACGGAGGCGAAGAGCAGGCCGCGCAGCCACCGCTTTGCAGGCATGTTCGAGGCCGGAGTCACGGCAGGCAAGATCGCAGGCAGTTCCTCGGGGAGCCGAATGGTCGGCATTGTCTCCGCAGTAGGCGAGGGGTTTTCGATGATGGCGATTGGCGTGTGCTGGTTCATGGCCGGTTCCTTTCCCCGGTGTGGCGGGGCGGTCCAAAACGCCCGTCGCCAAATTAGGAAAACTATTGTTTTCTAAAATGCGCGCGAGGATCCAAATTGTCAATCGAATTTGGAAAGCAGTTGTATTCCTTAATGCCAAGGTCGCAATCGAGCGCCCGCGACAGGGCTTGCGACACGAGGTGACCCAAGCTGGATCACCACCAGAAAGCCCTAGCCGCTGTCCTGCTGCTGCGCGATCCCAGGCCGCAGAACCAGGGCGGGCTTCCGCCCCAGGTGACGCTCGCGAGCTTCCTGCATCTTCTTTTGACGATGACATCGCATAAACGGAGAGGCCGGCCCCCTGCGGGGCCAGCCTTGCCATTCACGCCGAAGCGATTGCGGATGTTCGCTGGTCCGGGCCGGGATCACTTCGCCGGGTTGGGGCCGATCGTCTTGCCGTGGCGGACGCGTTCGTCGCCGTTGTGAACCATGGTGACGGCGTAGTCGATGCCCATGCCGTAGGCGCCGGAATGCTCCTTCACCAGCGTGGTGACGGCATTGTAGGTTTCCTTGTGGGCCCAGTCGCGCTGCCATTCGAGCAGGACCTGCTGCCAGGTCACCGGGATGACGC